>Ga0213834_100020_pt1 | contig 429859 bp, 412 predicted proteins | sample SWPTP12_FD_160580 | JGI IMG/M metagenome (GOLD analysis project Ga0213834, IMG submission 160580) | Coastal seawater microbial communities from Marineland, Florida, United States - SWP TP1 #2 | ecosystem: Environmental > Aquatic > Marine > Coastal | place: USA: Florida | collected 2016-08-06 | reverse complement strand
TCACCTAAAACAACAGGAGTCACCCATGCGTATCGTCGATATTCGCGAGAAGACCGTTTCCATTGCCTCGCCGATTGCCAACGCCTACATCGATTTTTCCAAAATGACCTGCTCGGTGGTCGCCGTGATCACCGACGTGATTCGCGACGGCAAGCCGGTGATCGGCTACGGCTTCAACTCCAACGGTCGGTACGGGCAGGGGGCGCTCATGCGTGACCGCTTCCTGGCGCGCGTTCTGGAAGCAGACCCTGAAACGCTGATCGACCAGGAACACGACAATCTGGACCCCTTCGCCATCTGGAAAACCCTGATGACCAACGAGAAGCCGGGCGGGCATGGCGAGCGTTCGGTGGCGGTGGGGACGATCGACATGGCGGTCTGGGACGCGGTGGCCAAGATCGAGGGCAAGCCGCTGTATCGCCTGCTGGCCGACCGTTACCGCAACGGCGTGGCCGACGACAAGGTGTGGGTGTACGCGGCCGGCGGCTATTACTACCCCGGCAAAGACCAGAGCAAGCTCAAGGCCGAGATGCAGAGCTACCTGGATCGCGGTTATGACGTGGTGAAGATGAAGATCGGCGCCGTGCCGCTGGCCGAAGACCTGCGCCGGATCGAAGCAGTGCTGGAAGTGGTGGGTGACGGCCAGCGCCTGGCGGTCGACGCCAACGGTCGTTTCGACCTCAAGACCGGCATCGCCTATGCCGAAGCGATCAAGCCGTACAACCTGTTCTGGTATGAAGAAGTGGGCGATCCGCTGGACTACGCGTTGCAAGCGGAACTGGCCAATCACTACGAGCTGCCGATGGCCACGGGCGAAAACCTGTTCTCCCATCAAGACGCGCGTAACCTGCTGCGCCACGGCGGCATGCGCCCTGACCGCGATTTCCTGCAGTTCGACTGTGCGCTGTCCTACGGTCTGGTGGAATACCTTCGCACACTCGACGTGATGAAGGACCTGGGCTGGTCGTCCCGTCGGGTCGTGCCTCACGGTGGGCACCAGATGTCCCTGAACATCGCTGCAGGCCTGCACCTGGGCGGCAACGAGTCCTACCCGGACGTGTTCCAGCCATTCGGCGGCTTTGCCGATGGTATCCGGGTAGAGAACAGCTACGTCGGACTGCCGGACATTCCGGGGGTGGGCTTCGAAGCCAAGTCCGCGCTGTATGCGGTGATGCGTGAACTGGGTGAGGGGGCGTAAACACACCGCTTCGCCCCTGCAGGAGCGCGCTTGCCCGCGATGCGGTGTGTCAGTCACCGGCGATGTGTCTGACACATCGCAATCGCGAGCAAGCTCACTCCCACAAGGGTATTGCGGCGGGCGTGGTCTGGCGTCAAGCACCGAACCGGTGGGAGCGAGCTTGCTCGCGAAGACTGATCTCCAGACGCCGCATGCTCCACAGCTTGCACCGGCCTTTTCCCGGCTCAAGCCGCTCCTGCAGACGCTGCAAGCTTTTCGTAGGACCGGCTTTAGCCGGGAACGCGTCGGTTGTTACGTCGCTGATCGAAGAGGGCGTTAAAGACAGATGGCTCACTCCCACCCGTCCTCCATCGCTCAAGCAGTCCTTTCCCCTCATACAAAAACAACAGTGAGGCAATCCATGGAACAGGCTTCGACACGCTGGTATTCCCAGCTCTACGTTCAGGTGCTGATCGGTATCGTCATAGGCGGCGCCATCGGCTTCTTTCTCCCCGACATCGGCGCCAAGCTGCAACCGTTCGCCGACGGCTTCATCAAGCTGATCAAGATGCTGCTCGCACCGATCATTTTCGGCACGGTGGTGGTGGGCATCGCCAAGATGGGTAGCGTCAAAGAGGTGGGACGCATCGGCGCCAAGGCGCTGATCTACTTCGAGATCCTCTCGACCCTGGCACTGGTGATCGGTCTGGTGGTGGTCAATATTCTCAAGCCCGGCGTGGGCATGAACATAGACATCAACACCATCAATGGCAGTGCCATCAGCGGCTACACCCAGGCCGCCGCGGCGCAGGGCGGGGTGGTCGAATTCTTCATGAACATCATCCCGACCACGCTGTTCGACGCGTTTGCAAAAGGCGCGATGCTGCAGGTGATTCTGGTCTCGGTACTGATGGGCGTTGCACTGGTGCAGATCGGCGAACCGGTCAAGCCGCTGGTCAATGTCATCGACATGCTGCTGCAGAGCCTGTTCCGTGTGGTGGCGATGGTCATGCGCCTGGCGCCGCTGGGGGCCGGGGCGGGGATGGCGTTCACCATCGGTAAATACGGCATCGGCACGCTGCTGTCGCTCGGCCAGTTGCTGGTCGCGCTGTACGTCACCACGCTGCTGTTCATCGTGGTGATTCTGGGCTCGGTGGCACGCTGGTCGGGGCTGCCGTTGATGCAGTTCCTGCGGTATTTCAAGGACGAAATTCTCGTCACCCTCGGGACCTGCTCCACTGAAGCGGTGCTGCCGCGAATGATGGTCAAGCTGGAAAAACTCGGCTGCGAGAAATCGGTGGTCGGGATGGTTCTGCCGACCGGTTACACGTTCAATTCCGACGGCACCTGCATCTACCTCACCATGGCGGCTATCTTCGTCGCGCAGGCGACCAACACGCCGCTGACCTTGTGGGATCAACTGACGGTGCTGGGCGTTCTGCTGCTGACCTCCAAAGGCTCGGCCGGGGTGGCCGGGGCGGGCTTCGTCACGCTGGCCGCGACGCTGTCGGTGTTCCACGGCATTCCCATGATCGGTCTGGTGCTGTTGCTGGGCGTCGACCGTTTCCTCAATGAAGCGCGCGCGGTCACCAACCTGATCGGTAACGGCATCGGCACCATTGCCATTGCCAAATGGGACGGTTCTTTCGACAAAGCCAAGGCGGCGCGCGAGATCGCTGCGATGAACGACCGTTCCGCGAAACCCGGCCAGCCCGCACCCTCGGTTGCCGATCCGCTGAGTGCGGCCCGCGTCGGAAAGTCGCAGGTCTGAGGCGCAAGGCTGGCCGCCGGCGCAGGGGAGCCGCCGGTCAGCTGTTCGCCGGCCAACCCGTGCGCGTCTGCAGTGATAGACTCTCGCCACTTCAGACGAGGAGCGACAGACGTGCGCAAGATGGCAATGATGGTGGCGGTGTTGATGCTGGCAGGTTGTGATGGCGGTAAGCCGGCTACGCCCGCCAAGGTTCCGGCGACCGATTCGGTCACAGAAGCCGCCACCCCGGCTTCGCCGCAATGGACCATTCGCGTCCATTTGAAGGAAGCCCTGAGTGACATGACCTACTGGCTGGTCGAGCACCATTACCCTTCGTATGTGGTCAAGGTCGATGGCAGGGAAGTGGTCATGATCGGGCCGTTCGAGTCGCAGGACGCCGCCGAGAAAGCCAAGACCGACATCGACGCAGCGCTGGTCAAAGGTCATCGGCTGTCACAGCTGGAAGTCATCCCGCCCAAGCCGTGATGCAGCGACTGCACGATGTAGCGCGACACCTTGCCATGGCTGTGACACCCTCGGTCAACGCGTTCGAATACTCGGGCGCGTAAACCGGGAATCGCCGTTATGGACGAGATTCAACGCCTGAGTGATTTGCTCAATGCCAATCAGCGTTACGAAGAGCAGAAGCAACAGCGCTTTCACGACGACCTCGTGCAGTGGAACGCCAGCATCGACGCGCTTTATCAGCAGGTCGAAGGCTGGCTCAAGCCCTTGGTCGAAGAGGGTCAGACCCGCTTCGAATACGATCCGCATCAGGCCCAGAGCAAGGGCTATCCTGACGATAACTCGCCGTTCAGAAGCCGCCGACTGACCTTTTCACTGGCCGCGCATCGGGTCACGTTCGTCCCGGACGCCATGGGACCGGCAGGGCAGGTGAGTGTGTCGGTCAACGGGCTGAGCCTGCACGGACAGGAGAAATATTCGTTACACCTGGAAGCCGAACGGCAGGTGTGGATGCTTAAGAAGACTGTCGGGGTCAAGGATTCGGAACCCCAGACGTTTACCGCTGATTACTTCGCCCGCCTGCTGCAAGGCGTGGTGCCGCAGCGGCGTTGAGCGGATCGGTAATGCAGCAGGGGAAGGCGGCAAATGCCGAAGGCCGTTGCCACGGCCTTGGGCAAATGCGATATCGGCGTGCCGACTCAGCGACGGCCCAGCAGCAGGCCGACAATCAGGCCGAAGCCAGCGGACACGGCGACGGTCTGCCACGGGTGGCCGCCGATGTAAGTTTCGGTCGCTTCGACCGCAGGTTTGGTGCGCTCACGCACATTGCCTACCGAGTCCAGTGCCTGTTTCAGCTTCAGGCTCAGTTGCGCGCGCACGGTCTCTCCCTCTTCGCCAACCAGCGCTGCGCTGTCCTTGAGCAGTTTGTCGGACTCTTCGATGAGGGCCGCCAATTCGCTGAATGCCTGATCCTTGATCTGTTCGGCGGCGTTCTGGGCAGCAGTTTTACGAGCCATGGCAATTTCCTTTCAGTTGATAATGGCAGTGAGCAATGGAGTCGCCGGGGCGAGAAAAAGTTGCAGGACATTTCGGACGGAGCCGAAAAAGTGCGACGAATGTCGTCGGGCAACGCCCTCGTCGGGTGTAAGATGCTGACGCTTTTGAGCCCGTACGCGGCTCGGTCATAGCGTTTCGTTTTTGCACACGAGGTAACCGTCATGAGTTTCAACCTGGCCAACAAGTCCCTTGCCGAACGCGCCGCCATCGAGGACGAAAAATCTCGTCTGTTCGAGCTGTGGCAGAGCAATCTGGGCAAGGCCAAGGGCGACGCGGCCCGCTTGATGGGCGAGCGCGCCAAGCGCAAGGGCAAATGGTCGGAGTGGGTGCGCGCCGAGCTCGACGCCATGTCGCCGCCTGAATACGCCAACATGGTCCGCGCAGAAGTCAATCGTCAGGTCGCCGCCGCGCGAGGCTGATGCCCACGGGTGCCCGCGGCTGAATGTGCCGTTGGCGGCCCTGTCAGCCGCGCCCGGCAGGCATCACCAGCTTCCGCTTGCCGGTTGCGGCAGGCTCAGCGTGCCGCTGTCATAAAACCGCATCGTTCCGAACAAACCGCCCGCCAGCTTGCCGTGCAATTCATACGGCAAATTGTCGAGGCGCTGCTGCTCGGTCAGCCCGACGGCCTGGCGCAGCGCGGCGAACGCTGACACCGTGACCGGCACCGTCAGCACGCCTTCAGAGAAACGGCCGATGGTGCCTTTCTGATCGCTGACGCCCGACGCCAGCAGTTTGCCGTTCACATCCAGATTCAGCGCCACGCCGTCGTACTCGATGTCGGTGTCGTTCGGATTCTGCAAGCGCAATTTGACGGCGAAGCGGATCTCAAGATCCTGGCCCTGCAAGGGCTCGATACCCACCACGTTGATGTTCAGCGGGTCACGATTGGGGAACAGCGCGCAGGCGCTCAGCGCCAGGATCAGCAGGCCGGCGAGCAGGGTTCGGATCGGGCGTAAGGGCATCGGACACTCCAGTGAAGCGGGCTGGCCGGGGTGCGGTGCACCCCACTCAACAGCTTAGCGGTTCAACTGTGCGACCTCGCGGGCGCTGAGAGGTTCTGCTGGCGCAGGGAGCGCCGGGTCCTGCAAAACCTTGACCGTAGAGGCCTCCGGGTCGAACTCGGTGAGCTCCTCTTCCTGATGTTCTTCGGGCAGGAAAATGTTCAGCACGATGGCGCAGAACGCCCCGACCGTAATGGGCGATTCGAAGATGTTGTGCAGCGCTTTCGGCAACTCGCGCAGCACCTCCGGCACGGCGGCGACGCCCAGCCCCATGCCAAGTGAAATGGCCACGATCAGCATGTTGCGCCGATGCAGGCCAGCTTCCGAGAGAATCTTGATGCCGGCAACGGCCACGGTGCCGAACATGATCAGGGTGGCGCCCCCCAGAACCGGCTTGGGCATCAGTTGCAGCACGGCGCCGATGACCGGGAACAGGCCGAGCAGCACGAGAATGCCGGCGATGAAAAACGCCACATAGCGACTGGCGACGCCGGTCAGCTGGATGACGCCGTTGTTCTGCGCGAATGTCACCATCGGCAGGCTGTTGAACATGGCCGCCATCGCCGAGTTGAGGCCATCGGCAAGCAGCCCGGATTTGATCCGGCGGATGTACACCGGGCCACTGACAGGCTGTTGCGAGATCATCGAGTTGGCGGTGAGGTCGCCAGCCGCTTCCAGTGGCGATACCAGAAAGATCACGGCAATCGGTATGAACGCCAGCAAATCAAAGGAAAAACCGTACTTGAACGGCACCGGCAGACTCATCAACGGCACCTGCGGCATGTGCGCGAAGTCGATGCGCCCCATGTACCAGGCCACAGCGAAGCCAAGGGTCAGGCCAATGATGATCGCGCTCAGCCGCAGCAGCGGGATATTGAAGCGATTGAGCACCACGATCGTGGCCAGTACCAGGCCCGCCAGCCCCAGATTCGCCGCCGAGCCCATGTCGCTGGCGCCGAACCCGCCAGCCATGTCGGTCATGGCGACCTTCAGCAGCGAAAGGCCCATGAGGGTAATGATCGTGCCGGTCACCACCGGAGTGATCAGCTTGCGCAGCTTGCCGATGAACTGACTGAGCGCCACTTCGATGAAGGCTGCGCAGAAGCACACGCCGAAAATGGTCGAAAGCACTTCTTCAGTGCCGCCGCCACGGCTCTTCACCAGGAAGCCGGCGCTGAGGATGACGCTGAGAAAGGAAAAACTGGTGCCTTGCAGGCAGAGCAGACCAGAACCGATCGGCCCGAAGCGCCTGGCTTGCACGAAGGTGCCCAGCCCCGAGACGAACAGCGCCATGCTGATCAGATAGGGCACCTCACTGTCCAGGCCCAGCACGCTGCCAACGATCAGCGTGGGCGTGATGATGCCGACGAAGCTGGCAAGCACGTGCTGCAGCGCAGCGAAGATTGCGGCGGTGAAATGCGGTCGATCGTTGAGGCCGTAGATCAGGTCGGTCGGGCGTGAGGCGCGAGTTGAGGCGGAGCTGCTTTGCGGTGTGGTCATGGTTAGCCTGCCAATTGTTTTTATTCGGTCGTGGGCTTTGCAGGTGACGCTGGACTGACCGGAAGACAGAACTTAACTATCAGGTCAGGTTTTGCGACTCTACAACATGTCCACAGCATGAAAAACAATTTATTGAAAAATTGTGTACAAAATAACGGCATGGGTCAGCCAGAACGCCCGTCGTAAAAAGGGCGCGAAGGATGCCAGAAAATGTTTCGCGGGTCTGCGTCGGGCGCTTATTCTGTTGCCTTTGAACCTGACGTCGGCGATCGGCGTCCAACTCGGCGGGTTGTATTGGGCAATACCAGGTCCTGACGGGTCCATCTCTCGACAAGGAGGTTTCAACTGGGGCGTAAAGATCTTCATGAGCACTGCACAGCAATTTCCGTTGACTGATCTGCAAGTCACGTTGATTTCCCGAGCGCTTGCTGACCGCAGGCGATATCAGATTCTCGTTCAGATCGGCGCCAGCGATGAGCCGGTGCCGTGCGCCGCGCTGCTCAAGGTGCATCCGGTGAGCGCGGCGACGGTTTCCCATCATACGAAGGAGCTCGAGCGCGCCGGCCTGATCGCCACGCTGCGCGAAGGCAAGTACGCCAGTTTTCTGATCCAGCGCGAGGTGCTGCACGCGTACGCCCGGCAACTGATGCACATTTGAGCGCGCGCCAGGCGCACACTTGCACTGCCGCACACCGAGGTTGACCGATAGCGGCATATGCCCGTAAATTGGACGGCCTTTTTCCCTTCTCCTGCCTCACGCCAGGCGCATCCGGAGCTTGTTTATGTACCCAGACGTTCAGCTGTTCATCGACGGTCAATGGCGCACCAGTGAAGACGGTCGCACCCTGGCCGTCATCAACCCGGCCACGGGCGAAACCCTGGGCAGCGTCGCCCATGCCGGGATCGCCGATCTGGACAAGGCGCTGCTCGCCGCCGAGCGTGGTTTCGAAACCTGGCGCAGCACGCCGGCGTACGACCGCTACAAGATCATGCAGAAGGCCGCCAATCTGCTGCGCGAGCGCGCTGACAGCATCGCCAGCATCATGACCCAGGAGCAGGGCAAGCCACTGGCCGAAGCGCGCATGGAAACCCTCGCCGCCGCCGATATCATCGACTGGCTGGCCGAAGAGGGTCGCCGCGCCTATGGCCGACTGGTGCCATCGCGCAACGTCTCGGTCGAGCAGAAAGTCATCAAGGAACCGGTCGGCCCGGTCGCCGCCTTCACGCCGTGGAACTTCCCGATCAACCAGGTGGTGCGCAAGTTGTCCTCTGCGCTGGCCGCCGGTTGCTCGATCATCGTCAAGGCGCCGGAAGAAACCCCGGCGTCGCCTGCCGAACTGATCCGTGCGTTTGTCGATGCCGGCGTGCCGGCCGGTGTCATCGGCCTTGTGTACGGCGACCCGGCGCAGATTTCCAGCTACCTGATCGCCCATCCGACCATCAAGAAAGTCACCTTCACCGGCTCCACTCCGGTGGGCAAGCAACTCGCCGCACTGGCGGGTCAGCACATGAAGCGCGCGACCATGGAACTGGGCGGCCATGCCCCTGCGCTGGTCTTCGACGACGCCGACATCGACCTCGCCGCCCGTGTGCTGGCAGGCGCCAAGTTCCGCAACGCCGGTCAGGTCTGCGTGTCGCCGACGCGCATTCTGGTGCAGCGCGGAGTGTTTGACGCGTTCGCCGAGAAATTCGTTGGCCTGACCCATGAGGTCAAGGTCGGCAATGGTCTGGAGCAGGGCGTGACCATGGGCCCGGTGGCCAATGAGCGGCGCATTCCGGCGCTGTCGGCCTTGATCAAGGATGCCAGCGACAACGGCGCCACGGTTCACACCGGCGGCAAGGCGGTCGAGGGGCCTGGCTACTTTTTCGAGCCCACCGTGCTCAGCGGTCTGACCACCGAAATGCGCATCATGAACGAAGAACCGTTCGGCCCGGTCGCGCTGCTGGTGCCATTCGATACTGTCGAAGACGCCGTTAAGGAGTCCAACCGCGTGCCGTTCGGTCTGGCGTCGTACGCCTTCACCACCTCCATGAAAACCGCGCACATCCTCAGCACCCGCATCGAGGCCGGCATGCTCTCCATCAACCACCAAGGCATTGGCCTGGTGGAAGTTCCCTTCGGCGGCATCAAGGATTCCGGCTACGGCTCCGAAGGCGGCACCGAAGCCATCGAAGCGTACCTGAACACCAAACTGGTCACCGTGTTCAACCTGTAACACCCGGACCTTGCTGAAACAAAAGCCCACCTTCCGGTGGGCTTTTGCTTGATGGGCGTTTAGTAGTGGCTGGAAATACCCTCTTCGTGAGCAAGCACGGGCCTCTTCCCGGCTAAAGCCGGTCCTACAGACGCTGCAGACTTTCGTAGGACCGGCTTTAGCCGGGAAGGCGTCGGTTCTTGAACCGTTGATCGAAGGGGCGTTAGAAACAGTTGGCTCACTTCCACCTGTTTCGCGGCGTGACGCCACTCGCCAAAACACCACATAACCCCTGTAGGAGCGAGCTTGCCCGCGATGGCTTCATTTCAGCCACCCAATCTGCTCCAGCAGAAATGCCCTCATCGCGAGCAAGCTCACTTCCACCTGTTTCGCGGCGTGACGCCACTCCCCAAAACACCACATAACCCCTGTAGGAGCGAGCTTGCCCGCGATGGCTTCATTTCAGCCCCCAAATTTCTACCAGCAGAAACACCCTCATCGCATGCAAGCTCACTCCCATTCATACCGCTCATCTTCCAGCGACGTGGCGGTTTTGCGTTACTGCGCCCTGCGCAGCGATCCGCTGAACTCCCGGCGCCTGGCCTGACTCTGAAACCAAAGATCACTCCGATCATCGGCGCAAGGATCAGGCATGGCTATCACCGGCGTTCAATCCGAAACGGAGCAGGCCAAGGGCAGGCTGTTCGAGACCGATCTGCCGGCGCGGCTGGACCGGCTGCCGTGGGGTCGGTTTCATACGTTGCTGGTGTTTGCCCTGGGCATCACCTGGCTGCTCGATGGTCTTGAAGTCACGCTCGCGGGTTCCGTCTCCGGGGCGCTGAAGGAGAGCCCGGTGCTGCGCCTCACGAATGCGGACATTGGCCTGGCGGGCGGTGCTTATATCTGTGGCGCGGTGCTGGGTGCGCTGTTTTTCGGCTGGCTGACGGACCGGCTGGGGCGCCGCAAGCTGTTCTTCATCACGCTGGCGCTGTACATCAGCGCGACTGCGGCCACGGCGTTTTCTTTCAGCCTGTGGAGCTTCATGCTGTTCCGCTTTCTGACCGGAATGGGCATCGGTGGCGAGTACACGGCCATCAACTCGACGATTCAGGAGTTCACCCCCGCGCGCTTTCGCGGCTGGGTGGACCTCACCATCAATGGCACGTTCTGGATCGGTGCGGCGCTGGGGGCGGGCGGGTCGATCCTGTTGCTGGACCCCGGCTGGATCGGCGCGGACCTGGGCTGGCGTCTGTGTTTCGGGATCGGCGCGGTGCTGGGACTGGTGATTCTGCTGATGCGACTGTGGCTGCCCGAAAGCCCGCGCTGGCTATTGATTCATGGCCAGAGCGAAGAAGCACGGAGCATCGTCGAGAACATCGAGCGGCGTTTTCGCGAGCAGGGTCACGCGCTGCCGACGCCCAGCGGCCCGCCTTTGCGCCTGCATGCCCGAGATCACACGCCGCTGCGGGAGATCTTCGACACGTTGTTCAATACCTACCGGCAACGGGCGCTGGTCGGCATGACGCTGTTGACCGCTCAGGCATTTTTCTACAACGCCATTTTCTTCACCTACGCGCTGGTGCTGACCGAGTTCTATCAAGTGCCGTCGGCGTCGATCGGCTGGTACGTGCTGCCGCTTGCGCTGGGCAACTTCTGTGGGCCGCTGTTGCTGGGGCGGCTGTTCGACGTGATCGGCCGCCGCGTGATGATCAGCCTGACGTACGCCGTCTCGGCGATTCTGCTGTGCATCAGCGGGTACTTGTTCGAGCAGGGCGTGTTGAACGTGACCCAGCAGGCGATTGCCTGGATGATCATTTTCTTCTTCGCCTCCGCGGCGGCCAGTTCGGCGTATCTGACCGTCGCCGAAACCTTTCCGCTGGAGATCCGCGCGCTGGCCATCGCGGTTTTCTACGCGTTCGGCACGGCCCTGGGCGGCATCGTCGGCCCGACGCTGTTCGGCAGGCTGATCGACAGCCATGAGCGCGGCCCGGTGTTCATCGGCTATCTGATCGGCGCGGCGTTGATGTTGCTGGCTGCGGCGGTGCAGGCGATCTGGGGCGTCTCTTCGGAGCGCAAATCCCTGGAGCAGGTCGCACGGCCTTTGTCTCAGGCGAGTGATTGAGCGCACGCCTTCCACAAGACACCACAACAGAGCCGGTTTGCTGCGCATCTGATACGCCCACGTCGCTGGCTTTGCCTCAGGTGCTTTTCCATGGATGGGCAGTCAGGTGTGTGCCGCACACCGGACTGGTCAGTTTTCTTCAATACCCCTGCAACGCTCGCCGATTAAGGTTCTCGCTCATCCAATGAGCAGCGAGTTGCAGCAATGAACCTGATGATTTCCATGGCGGCCTTCGCCCTCGCGGCGTCTATTTCTCCGGGGCCGGTGAATGTGGTGGCGCTCAGTTGCGGGGCGCAGTTCGGTCTCGCGGCGAGCCTGCGCCATGTGACGGGTGCCACGGTGGGCTTTGTCTTGCTGCTGATGTTCACCGGTTTCGGGCTGCACGAAGTACTCCTCCGATACCCGATGCTCACCGACATCATTCGTTGGGCGGGCATGGCGTTTCTGATCTATCTGGCGTGGAAACTGGCGATGGACGACGGCCAGTTGCAGGTCGACAAGCCCACGCGTCGGCCTTCGTTGCTCAGGGGAGCGGCCATGCAATGGCTCAACCCCAAGGCCTGGCTGGCAGCAGTGGCGGGAATGGGCGCATTCGTGGCCGATGGCGAAGCCCGGCTGATCGGCCTGTTTGCGCTGATCTACCTCATCGTCTGCTATTTGTCGGTGGCGTGCTGGGCGTACGCCGGGGCGTTTCTGGGCCCTTACTTGCGCAGTTCCCGGCGCATCCGCGTGTTCAACCGCAGCATGGCCACCTTGCTGGCTGGCTGCGCCGTATCACTGTTCTACGTGTGATCACTGGCGATATTGTCCGGGCGTTGCTGCCAGATGCTTTTTGAACACCCGCTGAAAATGCGCCTGATCGGCAAATCCGCTGCGCTGAGCGACGGCGGCAATCGGTTCGCCCTCGAGCAGTTGTGTCTGGGCATGCTGGATGCGCCGGTTGAGCAGGTACGCATGGGGCGTCATGTGGAAGTGCTGCTCGAAGGCGCGAATCAGATAGGCCTCCGACAGATTGGCGGCCTGACAGATGTCTTCCAGCCGGATCGGTTGCAAGAAATGAGCGTTGATGTAATGCGCGGCGCGTTCGATCCTGGCGCCGACCTTCCTCACCGGCGGCCGCCCCCCACCCAGACGCTCTTGCATCTGCGTGAAGAAGGCGATGGCTTGTTCATGGCGGGCCATGGTCTGGGTGTGCGGATCGATGAGCACGCGTTGCAGGCGCAGCAGCGCATTGAACAGCTGCGGATCGTCGCAATGGGTGGCGGCTATCGGCTGAAAGCTCTGGTCTTCGCTGACGCCGCACGCGTGCTGGATCCGGCTCAGCCAGGCGGCATCGACGTACAGCATGATGTAAGACCACGGTTGGTCGTCGATAGGGTTGCAGGCGTGGACATCGCCGGGATTCATCAGCACGACCGTGCCGGTGGCGATGGTCTGACAGGTCTTTTCGTGCAGATAGGTGCTCTGTCCGGCAGTGATCGCACCGATGGAGAACACCTCGTGCGAGTGACGCGCGTAACAGACCTTGCGGCCGTCGGCGATCGATCGGGCCTGAATGAAAGGCAACTGCGGATCCCGCCAGAACACCGGTGTCTCAGCGTTGATCACCGGGTTCTGAAGGGCCATGTCAGACTATCCTCTGGCGTGTTTGCAGCTGTGGAAAATGTCCAGCGCGGGCTGGTATTCAGTGGTGGCGACACCGAGCAAGCCTAGCACCGAATGAAACATGTAGTCATGGCTCAGGTCCGGCTGATTCTGCTTGGCCGCCAGGCAATTGCGATCGATGCTGGCATCTTCCAGCGTCTGCTTGCCGAACCACATCACCATCGGCACGTGGGTCTGTGCTTCAGGGGCGATGGCATACGGCGCAGCGTGCAGGTAAATGCCGTTTTCGCCCAGTGATTCGCCATGGTCGGACACGTAGATCATCGAGGTGTCGACCTTGTCCTGATTGCGCTTGAGCAGTTCGATGGTCTGCGAGAGGAAGTGATCGGTGTACAGAATCGTGTTGTCGTAGACGTTCTTCAGCTCATCCGAGGTGCAACTGCCCAACTGATTGGTATGGCAGACCGGCATGAAACGTTCCATCGCCTTGGGGTAACGGTCGTAGTACTCCGGGCCGTGGCTGCCGTCGGAATGCAGGACAATGATCGCGTTGTCCTTGAGTGAGTCGATGTAGTCCTGCAAGCCGACCAGCAGCGATTCATCCAGGCAATTCTGGCCGTCGCAGAACGCGCTCGGCTGGTTTTTCGGAATGTCGCTGTGCGGTACGCGCAGGCAGGTGCCCTTGCAATCGCTGTTGTTATCCAGCCACACCACCTCAAGGCCTGCGCGCTGCAGCATGTCCAGCAGGCCTTCATAAGTCTTGCCCTTCTTGTCGCTGTAATCGGTGCGCGGGAATCGCGAGAACATGCACGGCACCGACACGGCCGTGGACGTGCCGCAGGAAGCGACATGGGTGAAATTGAGAATGTCCTGTTGCTTGAGCTCCGGGTTGGTTTCCCGCCCGTAGCCATTGAGTGAGAAATGATCGGCGCGCGCCGTTTCACCCACCACGAAAATCATCAGGCTCTTTTTCGGTCGCTGTTGCGCTTCGGGGCTGAGCACCGAATCGGCGCCGACCGTCTGGATCTGCACCGTTTCCTTGATCGCCACCGTCTGCTTGGTCAGCTTGCCGAGGGCGTAGAGGTAGTTGGTCGGGTTGATGAAGTGAGTCAGCTTGTCTTCGTCGCGAAAGATCGGCGCGTAGGTCGAATAGAACGGACCCACGACGGCAGCGATCAGCAGAATGCAGCCGATGCACACCAGCACCTTGTTGACCAGCCCCGGCAAGACCCGGCGATAGGTCACCGGCAGCCACCAGATCAGCGCGATCGGCAGTGCGCCGAGCAGACCCAGATAAACAAACAATTGGCCACTGAGCAGCGCTTTGACTTCACCGGGGTTGGTCTCGAGCACGTTCTGCATCATCACCGTGTCGATGCTGATGCCGTAATCGTTCATGAAGTACGCCGCTGCGGCGGAGCCCAGGGCGACCAGACTCAGCACGGGTTTGAGCGTGGGGCGGAACGAGAACGGCATCAGCAGCAAGGTGATCGCCGCCCAGAGGAACAACCCGAACGACACGTAGAATGCGACGGCCTTGAGGCCTTGCAGCTGAGTCAGCCCCAGCAGTGCGTGCCAGGTGGCGAGGTTATAGAAGGCGACCAGACAGAGCGAAAACAGCATGACGAGGCGGGTGGAGGTGACGGGTCTGACCACTGAACGCATTTCCATATTAGCGACTACTCGACGCAGGCCTGGCGCGCGTTCCGTTGGTCGTGTCCTTACGGCCGCACGTATGGAACGCCCGTCACAGGCAGGCAGATTGATAGGAGAGCGGAATATCGGGCGGAGTTTTTCAAAGCGATTGTGAAGAGTTCGTGAACGAAGTGTGGACAGCCTGTCAGACCTCCCACTATTTTTTCCGCGCGGGGCATTGCGCGTCGAAGCAGGTTTGCTAGCCTGCGAAAATCCACAACCGGCTAGTACGCCACAAGGTATTCACGAGGCAGATGGAGAAGGTTTGATGAAGCTCATCGGTATGCTGGATTCGCCGTATGTGAGACGGGTCGCAGTCAGCCTCAAACGTTTGGGGATCGCGTTCGAGCACGAATCGGTCTCGGTCTTTCGCGGGATGGAACGGTTCAGGGAAATCAACCCGGTGATCAAGGCGCCGACCCTGGTCACCGACGACGGCGTGGTGCTCATGGAGTCCAGCCTGATCCTCGATTACGTCGAATTTCTGCAAGGGCCGGGTGAGGGCCTGATGCCTGCCCAGCCCGCTCAACGCGTGCGCACACTGCGCCTGATCGGGCTTGCCTTGGTGGCCTATGAAAAAGCGGTGCAGATCTATTACGAGCGCAACCTGCGGCCTGCCGACATTCAGCATGCGCCTTGGGTTGAGCGGGTGAGTGCGCAGTTGAAGACGGCCTGCGCCGAGCTCGAGCGGGAGCTCGAACGTCAGCCACTGCCCGCGGACGCCGACATCGGGCAGGACGGCATCAGCATCGCGGTGGGTTGGTCGTTCATCCAGCTGGTGGTGCCGGATCAGGTCAGCCCCGCCGATTACCCGCTGCTGGCGCAGTTCAGCGCCCGCGCGGAAACGCTGGAGATATTCAAGTCGCTGCCGATGGTTTGATCTTACTGGGCGAGCAGCTTCGCCACGGTGCCGTCGTCTTTCAACTGGGCAAACGCTGCCGCGATCCGTTTGACGGTGTCTTCCGGGGTCGCGGCGCTGAGTGCGACGTAAAGGCCTTTGGACAGCTCGTCGAGGGTGTAAACGGCTTCCAGCTCCTCGAAGGCAATGTTCAGGTCCTTGCATTGCTCCCGCGCTTCCCGTTCAGGCAGCGGCACCAGCGCCACCTGGCCGCTGAGCAGCTTGCGCAAGTTGTCCAGATTGGTCGCCGAGACCACCATCTTGTTGAAACCCTTGCTCTCCAGATACTCCTGGCGCGAGTCGTCCCGCACCACGCCGACGCTGTAGTGTCTGGCGTCTTCCAGGGTTGCGACCGCGATGTCCCTGCGAGCGCGCAGCTTGTAGAACATCGGCATGACCTGATCCAGTTCGCCCACCCATTTGAACAACGGCTCGCGTTCGCTGCTGCGGATGATGGGGTAAATCAGCACGTTGGGTTCCAGACGCGCCATGTCGTAGGCGCGGGCCCACGGGTACAGGGCCATGTGGTAATCGGTGATGCCGGCCCTGGCGAGGGTCTTTTCGACGATCTCGCTCGCCACGCCGCTGACCTTGCCATTCTCCAGCGAACTGTAGGAGGAGTCTTCGGTGACCACCTGCAGCGTCGCCGCGCTGGCCTGAAGGCAGATCCAGGCCAGCAGGCTGACGGTCAGAACCGTGCAGTGGCGTTGAATATTTCCCATGTCACTTCCTCTCCCTGATCAGATCTCGCAACGATTACGGCCCTGGCTCTTGGCCCGATACAGTGCGCGGTCGGCACTTTGCAACAACTGGTCGAAGCGCTCCATGGCCGCCGTGTCGAGTTCGGCGACGCCGACACTCAACGTGACGAACGGCGAGACAGGCGACGCGCCGTGTGGCAATTGCCGGTCGACCAGCAGCCCACGCAAGCGCTCGGCCGACGCCAGCGCCTGCGCCGCGTCCTGACCGGGCAGCAGCACGGCAAATTCTTCTCCGCCCAGCCGGGCGACCAGCTCGCCCGAGCGGGAAAACAGCGCGCTCATGGTCAACGCCACTTCCCGCAGGCACTGATCGCCCATCGCGTGGCCATGGGTGTCGTTGTACAACTTGAAAAAATCGACGTCGCACATCAGCACCGAAAACGGCAATCCGTGGCGCAGCGCGCGGTTGAATTCCAGTTCCTTGAGTTCATCGAAGTGCCGGCGGTTGGCAAGGCCGGTCAAGGGGTCGAAGCGGGTCAGCGCTTCCAGGCGGATGTTTGCCGCTTTCAACTGCGCCGTGCGTTGCTCTACCAGCTCGGCCAACTGATCGCGGCTGGCCGCCAGCGCGATCTCGTCGCGGGCCTGACGCTCGAGGTGGTTGGCCAGTTTGTCTTGCAGGTCGTTGACCCCGGCTTCCAGCAGGTCCAGTTCGTCACCGGCCTTGCCGCGGCGTTCCAGCGACAGGTGCGTCTTGAGGTTCTGCGGTGTCAGTTGTTCAAGATGCCGGGCGATGCGCCGCACGTGCAGCGTCACCGAGCGGTTGAACATGCCCATGATCAACCCCGCCAAGGCGAGCGACTGGATGATCTGCGTCAGCATGATGATGCCGACCTCTTTCCACAGGCGTTTCCAGAGCAGGCTCTCGTCGCCCTCGATCGTCAACTCGCCGACCACCTCGCTGGCGCCCGCGTAAGGACTGACGGTCAATTGCCGGCGCAGGGCAGGGGCCAGCACCGATCCGGCGTGCCCCGCATGCTGGCGCTCGACCACCTCGGGCGCACGGCCCGGGCGCAGGATGCGCAGCTCCACCCGACCCACCGGCGCGGCCGTCGCCACACTGTCGATCTGCGCCTGCAGGGCTTCACTGTCCATCTCCCAGACCGCTTTGGACAACGTGCCTTGAAACACCTGATCGATCAGGCTCAGTTCGGCGGTCATGTTGGCAAGGTTGGTGTTCCAGGCGAACCAGGTTCGCACCGTGACCGTCGCCAGGGTGAACAGGATGCAGAACGCCAGCGTGGCCAGCACCAGTCGGCGCGCCAGCGAGCCGCTGCGCGGGCGCGCATCGGTGGTCTGGGGCAGGTTCGATTCGGACTCCGCAAGCATGCTCAATCCCATTTACGCGCGATGGCGTCGTAGGTGCCGTTCTCACGGATCGCCTTCAATCCGTTCTGAAACAGTTGCACGGTCGCATCCGACGTTCCGGCACTGAACGCCATGTTGAACCCTCCGGTTTCTTCCAGCGCCTGCACACGCAAGGATTGCACCAGCGTGCGCTCCGGGTCGTCACCGACCTGGCGGGCGAGGTAATAAGCATTGAGTTCGTCGGAGATCCACAGGTCGACGTGACCGGTCTGCAGCTTCTGATAGTTGAGTTCGTAGCGGTTGCTGGACTGCAATTGCTGACCGACGACGAAGCGATTGGCGATCAGGTATTGCTCGCCGACGTCTTCGTTGACCGTCGCGGTCTGCCAGTCGCGGGCGTCCTCCAGGTCCATGAGGCTGACCGGGTGGTTGGCTGAGGAATAGATGAACCAGCGCGAGGCCGCGATAGTGCCGACCCATTTGAACAGGTGTTCACGTTCCGGCGTACGCGTGATGGAGTAAATCAGCACGTTCGGGTCATGCAGGGCGAGATCGTAAGCCCGTGCCCACGGCATGGATTGAATGGTCGCCTGCACGTTCACCTGCTTGAGCACCGCCTGCACCACCTCGGTGCTCATGCCGGTCAGAACGCCGTCGCGGGTCATGTTGTAGGGCGGCAGCTCCTCGGTGACCACGCGTATCGGCTCGGCCAGCGCGCCACCCGCGCCCGGACTGACACACAGACACAGGCCCAGCGCGCGCAAAAGCACGCTGCCGATGGTGTGAACGAGCGATTTAAGTGTCATGGACGGCTACCTCAGCGACTGCAGTAGCGACTGTTTTCCGATCCCAACAGGACGGATCAACATGACCAGACTGCCTTGCACATCAGGATATCGGCTGAAAAATCCGCCACTTGAGACGGTTATCTGCCGTTCATCCTGTGGTTGAGGAGGGGCCCCCTGGCGCCGCGGCAAATCCATAAACACGACCTGACTGAACCTGTGGCGTTCTGCCACACCAGCACACGCTGGATTTTTTGATCTGGATCAACGGTCTCGGACTTGGCTGTAGGAAAAATACCCTGCACCCCGACGAGTCCTCAACATGCCCGGTCCCCTCGCGTTCCTCAAACACCCGCTGGCAAAAGAAATCGGTCTGATCCTGTTGATCAAACTCGTCCTGTTGATGGGAATCCGCTGCGTCTGGTTCGACGCGCCGGTCGAGGTCAAGGATGACGGGGTGCAAGCCGGCCTGCATGTATTGGGCGCCCCTCCCGTATCTCCTGAGAAGAACCCAAAATGATTTCGGAATCAGTCGTCGACCTCTCTCGGCTGCAGTTCGCGATGACCGCGCTGTACCACTTTCTGTTCATACCCCTGACACTGGGCATGACGTTCCTGCTGGCGATCATGGAGTCGGTCTACGTCATGACCGGCAAACAGGTCTACAAGGACATGACCAAATTCTGGGGCAAGCTGTTCGGCATCAACTTCGCCCTGGGCGTGACCACCGGCCTGACCATGGAGTTTCAGTTCGGCACCAACTGGGCGTACTACAGCCATTACGTGGGCGACATTTTCGGCGCGCCGCTGGCGATCGAAGGGCTGATGGCGTTCTTTCTCGAATCGACCTTCATCGGCCTGTTCTTCTTCGGCTGGGACCGGCTGAGCCGCGTGCAGCATCTGTCGGTCACCTGGCTGGTGGCGATCGGCTCGAACATGTCGGCGCTGTGGATTCTCATCGCCAACGGCTGGATGCAGAACCCCGTCGGCGCGGAGTTCAACTTCACCACCATGCGCATGGAAATGACCAGCTTCAGTGACCTGGTCTTCAACCCGGTGGCGCAGGTAAAGTTCGTTCACACCGTGGCATCTGGCTATGTGACCGGTGCGATCTTCGTCCTGGCGATCTCCAGCTGGTACCTGCTCAAGGGCCGCGACACCGGATTTGCGCGGCGTTCGTTCGCCATCGCGTCGGCGTTCGGCATGGCGTCGATCCTTTCGGTGATCATCTTGGGTGACGAGTCCGGCTACGAGATCGGCGATGTGCAGAAAACCAAGCTGGCCGCCATCGAAGCCGAGTGGGAAACCGAACCTGCGCCAGCCGCCTTTACGCTGTTCGGCCTGCCGAACCAGGAAACCCAGCGCACCGATTACGCGGTCAAGATTCCGTACGTGATGGGGATCATCGCCACCCGCTCGGTGGACAAGCAGGTCACCGGTATCAAGGATCTGGTCAGCGAGCATCAGGGCCGCATCCGCAACGGCATGGTCGCCTACGACCTGCTGGGCAAACTGCGCGCCGGTGACAAGAGCCAGCAGACCCTCGATGCCTTCAACGAGGTGAAGAAAGACCTCGGTTACGGCCTGTTGCTCAAGAAGTACACCGACAAGGTGGTCGACGCCAACGAGCAGCAGATCAAACAGGCGGCGCTGGACTCCATCCCGCACGTGGCTTCGATCTTCTGGACCTTTCGCGTGATGGTGCTGAGCGGCTCGCTCATGTTGGCGCTGTTCATCTGCGCCTTCTGGGCTTCTGCCCGCAAGAACGAGTCGAGCAAGCGCTGGTTGCTGAAGTGGGCGCTGTTCAGCCTGCCGCTGCCGTGGATTGCCACACAGACCGGCTGGTGGGTGGCCGAGCACGGCCGTCAGCCCTGGTCGATCGGTGAGGTGCTGCCGGTTCACTTGTCGGCGTCGACGCTGTCTCCGGGGGATGTGATCGGCTCGATCGTGGCGCTGGTGACCTTCTACACCTTGCTGCTGGTGATCGAAACGTACCTGATGATCAAGTTTGCCCGCCTGGGCCCGAGCAGCCTACACACCGGTCGTTACCACTTCGAACAGCGCGACAGCGACTTGTCCGCACCTGCCCAACAACCGGCGCTGGCCTGAGGAACACACGATGTTCGATTACGAGACACTCAAACTGATCTGGTGGGTGCTGGTCGGCGTGCTGCTGATCGGCTTTGCCCTGACCGACGGCTTCGACCTGGGCGCGGCCATGCTGATGCCTTTCGTCGGTCGCACCGACAACGAGCGGCGAGTGGTCATCAACACCATTGCGCCGCACTGGGAAGGCAATCAGGTCTGGCTGATCACGGCCGGTGGCGCGCTGTTCGCGGCCTGGCCGCTGGTGTACGCCGCAGCGTTCTCAGGGATGTACTGGGCGCTGTTGCTGGTGTTGTTCGCCTTGTTCGTGCGCCCGGTGGGCTTCGATTACCGCAGCAAACTGGACAATACCCGCTGGCGGCAAAGCTGGGACTGGGGGCTGTTTGCCGGCGGGCTGGTGCCGTCGCTGGTGTTCGGCGTGGCCTTCGGCAACCTGCTGCTGGGGGTGCCGTTCCGCTTCGATGAAAACCTGCGCTCCAGCTACCTGGGCAATTTCTGGCAGTTACTGAGTCCGTTTGGCCTGCTGGCCGGTGTGGTCAGCCTGAGCATGCTCGGTCTGCATGGCGGCACCTGGTTGATGATGCGCACCGAGGGCGCGGTTGGCCGTCGTTCACGTCGCGCTTCGCAGTTACTCGCGCTGGTGTTTCTGCTGTCGTTCATCGGGGCGGGCGTCTGGCTGCTGCTCGGTGGCATTCAGGGCTTGAGCATCACCTCGGCGTTCGATGCCGGCGCAGCGCTCAACCCGCTGAGCAAGACTGTCGATGCCGACAACCACGGCTGGATGGCCAACTATCACCAGCATCCACTGACGGTCATCGCGCCGCTGCTGGGTGTTTTCGGCGGCCTGCTGGCCTTGCTCGGCGCCAGTGCGGGGCAGGGGCGCACGGCGTTTCTGGGCAGCAGCCTGGCCATCGTCGGCGCGCTGTGCACGGCGGGCTTTGCGCTGTTCCCGTTCGTCATGCCGTCCAGCCTCGACCCGGCTTCCAGCCTGACGGTGTGGGACGCCGTATCCAGCCATAAAACCATGGGCATCATGCTGGTCGCCGCGTTGATTTTCGTGCCGCTGATCCTCGCTTACACCCTTTGGTGCTACGCCAAAATGTGGGGCAAGGTCACCACCGCCCACATCGATCACGACCCTCACGGCCTGTATTGAGCCGACCCTCGGACAAGGAGACCTTCTCATGTGGTATTTCGCCTGGATTCTCGGCGTGTTGCTGGCCTGCAGCTTCGGCATCATCAATGCGTTGTGGCTTGAGTCAGCCGACAGCAACGCGCTGGAGAACGGACGTGACAACTGATGTGCTGAACGCACCGTTCCGACACGCTCTGGGCAGGGCACTGTCGCTGCTTCTGGCGATTCCGTTGAGCCTGGTGCTGATGATTCATCCCGCGTCGATGCTCGATGCCAGCGGCCATTATTCCCACGGCCTGCTGATGCTGATCATGTGGGGCGTGGCCGGTGGTTATGTCCACGGCGTCGGTTTCGAACCGCGGGCGCTGGCCTGGCGGGTGGCGTTTCACCCGCTGCTGGCCTGGGGGCTGATGGGCCTGGGCGTTGCCGTCCTGGCCCAGGCGCGTCAGTGGGTCTGAGCCTTCGCCGCTTTCACCGCAGGGACGATGGACAGGGCAATCAATGCAGCCACTGCGCAGAGCAGCCCTGAAATGAAAAACGCCGGCAGGTACGTGGCAAAGTGGCTGCGTGTCCAGCCGGCACCGAAGGCTGCGAATGCCGCGCCCAGTTGATGGCCGGCGAACACCCAGCCGAACACGATGTTGGCGCGTTCTGCGCCGAATTTCTGCGCGGTCAGTTTCACCGTCGGCGGCACGGTCGCGATCCAGTCCAGGCCGTAGAGCAGGGCGAAGATCGACAGGCCGAACACCGTGAAATCAAGAAACGGCAGCAGCACCAGCGACACGCCCCGAAACCCGTAATACCAGAACAGCAGCCAGCGGTTGTCGAAGCGATCCGACAGCCAGCCCGAGCCGATGGTGCCGAAAAAGTCGAAGATCCCCATCACCGCCAGCATGCCCGCCGCCGTGGTCGCGGCCAGGCCGAAGTCGCCGCACATCGTGATGAAGTGCGTCTGAATCAGGCCGTTGGTGCTGGCGCCGCAGATGAAGAAGGTCATGAACAGCACCCAGAAGGTCCAACTCTTCGCCACCTCGCGCAGCACGCTCAAGGGTGTCAGCAGCAACTGAATGAAATCATGGGTGCTGGTGGTGGCGGGCTGGATCTCGGTCTCGCCGTACAGCGGCAGTTGCAGGTCGGCGGGCCGATTGCGCATCAGCGCCAGTACGGCGACGCCCGCAATGATGATCGCCGTGCAGATGCAGGCCAGTGCGGTACGCCAGCCAAAATGCTCGGTGAGATTGGCCAGCATCGGCATGAACACCAACTGACCTGTCGCGGAACTGGCCGACAGCAAGCCCATGGCCAGACCCCGATGCCGGGAAAACCAGCGGGTGGCGACGGTCGCGCCGAGCACCATGGCGGTCAGACCGGTGCCGAACCCCACCACCACGCCCCACAGCAGGACCAATTGCCAGAATTGCGTCATGAACAGCGACAGCACCATGCCGCTCGCCACCAGCGTCAACGCCGTCAGCACGACTTTGCGCACGCCGAAATGGTTCATGAACGCCGCAGCAAACGGACCGACCAGGCCAAACAGTGCGAAGCGTACCGCCAGCGCGGAGGAAATCTCGGCAGTGTCCCAGCCGAATTCAGCCTCCAGCGGCCTGATGAAAACCCCCGGCGCGCCCACGGCGCCCGCCATCACCAGCATGGTCAGAAAGGTAACGGCCAGGACGACCCAGCTGTAGTGAATGCGGCGACGAGACAGCGTTGCCGCCAGGACGGACGAGACCATGAGTGTTCCCCGAAGCAGGTAGAGAGTGCCAAATCAAGAGTATGGACGTACGCCAATATGAGGTCGTATCCAGGGCACCCTCGTCCAGGACTTATTTCAAATTGTTTCGAATTCAGGACTCGGTTCCCAGGTTGACTAAACAGAGAAGCGGGCCGCGGCGCAGGTGCGCATGCCGGGAAATCCAACGATCGTTTCAGTAGCTGAAATGCTCGATTGCGTTTTCTGGTTATTCACAGCAGTAACGGTAAAGCGCAGCATCGGCTCCAGTTCTTCCAACCAACCAAACCTGGAGCGCCATCATGAATGCAATCAAGTTCTATCACTTCCCGCTTTCCGGCCACTCGCACCGTGCACAACTGATGTTGTCGCTGTTGGGCCTCAAGCCAGACGAGCAATTTGTCGACCTGGCCAACGGTGCCCAGAAAGCCCCGGAATTCCTGGCGCTGAACAAGTTCGGCCAAGTGCCGGTGATCAACGACAACGGCGTGGTCATCGCCGATTCGACCGCCATTCTGGTTTACCTCGCCAAGACCTACGATCCATCCGGCAAGTGGCTGCCGGCCGACCCGGTCATCGCGGCCGAAGTCCAACGCTGGCTGTCAACGGCGTCGGGCCAGATCAACAACGGTCCGGCCAGAGCGCGGTTGATCACGGTATTCGGTGCAGCCTTCGATCCGCAGGACACCATCGAACGCGCCCACGCCGTCTTGAAGATCATCGACGAGCATCTGCAAGGTCATGAATTTCTGGCCGCAGATCATCCCACCATCGCCGACGTAGCCGCCTACAGTTACATCGCCCATGCGCCGGAAGGTAACGTTTCGTTGAGCCAGTACCCGAACGTCCTGGCCTGGCTTGACCGCATCGAAGCGCTGGAAGGCTTCGTGCCGATGCCGCGCACTGCTGCCGGCCTTCAAGCCTGATCACCTTCGCTACCCACGCTCGGCCCTGACGGCGCCGCACTGCTTCATCCGAGGAGGTTGTGCCATGAATGACATCGCATCGAACAAACCATCACCCTGGCACGACGGCGAGCGGGCGCTGCAAGCGACCATCGGCGTGGCCGAGCGGATGGAGGCTCAAGGCAAGCGTGTCATTCGTGACTACATGCCCGACCAGCACCGCGAGTTCTACGAGCACCTGCCGTATCTGTTGGTCGGGGCCGTGGATGCGCAGGGCTGGCCATGGGCGAGCCTGATCGACGCCGATGCCGGCTTCATCGATTCCCCGGATCCGCGCCGCCTGGACATTGCCCGTTTGCCGGACGCCGATGACCCGATGGGCTCGGCGTTCGCTCCCGGCACCGCATTGGGCATGCTGGGCATCGATCTGCACACCCGGCGCCGCAACCGCATCAACGGGCACATCACTGAAGTCGGTGAGGACGGTTTTTCGGTGGAGGTCGAGCACTCTTTCGGCAACTGCCCGCAATACATTCAGTTGCGCGAGCTCAAGCAAATCGCTCTGCCGTACGTGGCCGAGCGTGCGCCGGTGCAACGCATGACTGCGCTGGATGAAGCGGCGGTGGCGACGATTCGAAGCGCCGATACCTTTTTTGTCGCCAGTTACGTGGACCTTGAAGGCGAGCAGCCGCATCGCTCGGTGGATGTTTCTCATCGCGGCGGTCAGGCCGGGTTCGTCAGGGTCGAAGGCGACGTGCTGACGATTCCGGATTTCGCCGGCAACCTGCACTTCAACACGCTGGGCAATTTCAAGCTCAATCCCAAGGCTGGCCTGGTGTTCATCGACTTTGCCACAGGGGATCTGCTGCAACTGGCCGGACGCGTCACCTTGATTCTCGACGGCCCGGAAATCGCCGCGTTTCAAGGCGCCGAGCGGCTCTGGCAAGTGCAGGTCGAGGCCGTGGTCCGGCGGCCTGCGGCCCTGCGCTCGCGCTGGGAGTTTCAAGGGTTTTCGCCCAACAGTCTGATGACCGGTGACTGGCAGCAGACCGCTGCCCGGCTGCAGGCCGACGCGTTGCGCGATCAATGGCGGCCGCTGCGGGTGACGCGCATCGAGGATGAAAGCGCCGGCATTCGCTCGTTTTACTTCGAACCTGCCGATGGCGCCGGCCTGCCGGCGTTCAAGGCCGGGCAGCATCTGCCGTTGCGCCTGAACCTGGCGGATCAGGCCAAGCCGCTGATCAGGACCTACAGCGTATCCAGCGCGCCGTCCGATGATTTTTTCCGCATCAGCGTGAAGCGTGAGGGCCTGGCTTCGGCGCATCTGCATGATCGGGTGCGGGTGGGCGATGTGCTGGAGGCGCGTGCGCCGCAGGGCAGCTTCGTCGTCGATCCGCAAGAGCCCAGGCCGCTGGTGCTGCTGGGGGCGGGCATTGGCGTGACGCCCATGCTGTCGATGCTGCGCGAGGTGATCTACGAAGGCAAACGGACGCGGGGCGGGCGGGCGACATGGTTCATTCAAAGTGCACGTCGTCTGGTGGATCTGGCGTTTCGCGAGGAATTGGACACACTGATTGCCGAGGCTGGAAACCAGCTGACCGCCTTGCGCGTGCTCAGCCAGCCGGAAAGCGGGGCCCGCGCAGGTGAAGACTTCCACGCGACAGGGCGGATTGACCTGGACCTGCTCAAAGCGCTGTTGCCGTTCGACGATTTCGACTTTTACGTCTGTGGGCCGACCAGCTTCACCCAGGCGTTGTATGACGGCTTGCGGGCCATGCACATTCGCGATGAACGGATTCACGCCGAAACCTTCGGGCCCTCCAGCCTCAAGCGCACCCGTGACGAGCAAACGAGCGCCGTGCAGCAACCGCCCGCCGCCACGACATCGGTGCCGGTGCTGTTCGAAAAGTCCGCCAAGGAAGCCCGTTGGCAACCCGAGGGCGGCAGTCTGCTGGAGCTGGCCGAAAGCCGTGGCCTGAACCCTGAATACAGTTGCCGCGGCGGTTCATGCGGCACCTGCAAGACCCGGCTCGTCAGTGGCCAGGTGCATTACCCGGTCCCGCCGGCCGAAATGCCGGACAGCGACCACGTGCTGATCTGCTGCGCAGTCCCGGCCCAAGGGCCGTTGGTGCTCGATCTGTAAACATCCATGCGTGTGCAGGACAGGTTTGAGGAGTCGCCGAAATGAGTGAATGGCCAGCGTTCGAGAAAGAAGACAGCCCGGTTTCGTTTCAGACCACCGAGCAGGAGATTTCATGGCTGCTGCCGCAATCGCTGGCGTCGCTGGCGGGCGAACTGGCGGCGAGCCACGAAGACCACGAAAACCCCGCCACCGCCCGGCTGATTACCTGGGTGCTGTCGGTGTCCAGCTTCCATCGGCAGCGGCAGTAAAGGCTCCGGCCGGTCTGGGAGTGGCACGGTAATCCCCCAGGGACGCCGACGCCGGGGTTGCAATACTACGGCGGGAAATCTGATCATGAGCGGCGATTTTTCTTACCCCTGTCAGTACCGGGATCAGCGGCTCGGCCGGATCGGGCACTGAGGGCAAGCTGCCTCTCCCGGTGATCGGCTCGTTCATCTGCCATTACAAGGACGTAAATTTTGATTACACGCAGAACCCTGCTCGGCGCGACGCTGTTGGTCGGCCCCTCATTGTTGATGATCCCTTCACTGGCTCGCGCCGCCGGCCTTTCCCTCGAACAGCGACTGGCGGCACTGGAGCGCCGGCATGGCGGACGCCTTGGGGTCGCCATCTTCGACACCGCCAGCCAACGCATGATCAGTCATCGCGGCGATGAGCGTTTTGCCCTCTGCAGCACCTTCAAATGCCTGGCCGTTGCCTGCGTGCTCGCGCGGGTCGATCGCCAGCAGGAAGACCTGTCGCGCCTTCTGGTCTATGGCAAAGAGCAATTGGTGCCGTATTCGCCGACGACGGAAAAACATGCCGATGGCAGCGGCCTCAGCGTCGGTTCGGTGTGTGAGGCAGCGATCACGTTGAGTGACAACACGGCGGCCAATCTGCTGCTGGACAGTCTCGGCGGCCCGCAGGCGCTGACCGCATGGCTGCGGTCGATTGGCGATCCGGCCACTCGCCTCGATCGTCGCGAACCCGAGCTCAATGAAAACCGCCCGGGCGACTTGCAGGACACCACCACGCCTCACGCCGTGCTGCAAACGCTGAACCGGCTGGTGCTCGGCGACGTCCTGTCGCCGGCTTCGCGGGATCAGCTGATTGCCTGGCTGGTGAACAATAAGACCGGCGACGACAAGCTGCGCGCCGGTCTGCCCGAAGGCTGGCGGGTGGGGGACAAGACCGGTTCGAACGGCAGGAATGCCAGCAACGATGTGGCGGTGATATGGCCGCCGCGTCGTCCACCGATCATTGTGACGGTTTACTGCAGCGACGCGAGGGGGAGCAGCGACCAGCTCGATGCGCTGATCGCCGATGTCGGCAGGCTGGTGGCAACCGTTTAAGCGCCGCTCGTTCCCGAAGCGACGCCATGCCGACGCACAAACAGCGGCTTACGGAATCAGCCGCCGTGCGCGCAGTTCATCGAAGACATCGAAAAACGCCTGATCGCTGGCCTGAAACTCTTTGAAGCCCAGCGCGCGGCTTTTCGACATGTCGGTCACCACTTCAATCGGACGACCCAGGTCGGCATCGGTGTGCCAAGGCGAAATGAGGCGACTGATGTCGGCTTCCTTCAGGTCGTTCTCACGCACGATGTCGGCCCAGGCAGCCTGGTCGTCGGCCATCTGTTTTTCCAGCGGCGACAGGTCGGCCGGGAAATCCGCCGGGTGAAGCCCGAAGTATCCGGCGATCTGGCCCCACATCCACTTCCAGCGAAACACATCGCCGTTGGTGACGTTGAACGCCTGATTCGCCGCTGCCGGCGTGGTCGCCGCCCACAATTGCTGTTTGGCCAGCTGACGGGCGTCGGTCATGTCGGTGAGGCTGTCCCACTGCACCCGCGAGCCGGGGAACACGAACGGCCGGCCGGTGGCTTTGCAGATCGAGGCATACACCGCAAGGGTGGTCGCCATGTTCATCGCATTGCCCACCGCAACGCCGGTAATAGTGTGGGGACGGTGCACGCTCCAGGTAAAACCGTCGCGTTCGGCGGCCGCGAACACTTCGTCTTCCTGGGCGTAATAGAAGTTCTCGACGTCCAGACGGCCTTGCTCTTCACGGAACGGCGTCTGTGGCAGCGAGCCTTTGCCGTAGGCCTCGAACGGGCCCAGGTAGTGCTTCAGGCCGGTGACCAGCGCGACGTGCTGGACGCTTTTCTGTGGGCTGAGGGCGTTGAGCACGTTACGCACCATCGCAGCGTTGACCCTGATGTTCTCCGCCTCCGTCGCCTGACGCGACCACGTGGTGATGAACACGTGAGTGGGCTTGATGCCGGCGAGTGCTTTTTCGAGCGAGACCGGATCCTGAAGGTCTGCGGCGACCGGAATGATGCCCGGTGCCTGCTCCGGGTGGCGGGAGAGGGCGGCGACTTGCCAGCCGTTGTCGAGCAACAGTCGAGTGGTTGCGCTGCCGACGATGCCGCTGGCACCGACGACCAAGGCCGTTTGAGTCATGAATGTCTCCTTGAACGAAAGGCAGTGAATCGGGAAGGGCCGCAACGGTAAAACCCAAGAAGCGGCCTGACGATGGTTGCTGATGTTTCAGAACCCCATCGTCGTCCAGAGGTTCAGCCGGATCCGTTCAGCAGGCGTGAGCGATCAGCCCACCAGCAGCGCCGTGATGTACATGCCGAGGGCGAAGACGATGTGCCCGACGATGTTCTGCAGGCGCGCCACGTTCGGTTGCGGTGCCCGGTTGCAGGCCATCCCGACGCCCATGCCCGGCTGCAGGATGTACCAGCCGGCCGCCACGGTGACCAGCCCGACGATCAGCGCCGGTGTGAACGTCGGTGAATGGGCCCACTGCACGCCCCAGATCAGCAGCAGTGCCGCGGCAAAGACGATGCCGACCACGTAATGCATGATCCAGCCAATGGCCAGTTCGTTGTGGACTTGTGGCGAATTGCCGATGCCGTTGCGATGGACGAACTGACCGTTGCGCATGCTGGCGAACCAGCGTCCGACCAGATGCCACGGGGGCGTCGGCAGACCGAGCACGGCTTTGAGCAGGCGCGCCCAGAGGTCCAGCAACGCAGTGCCGCCGATGCCGATGAGAACGGCCAGAATAATGAATTCGAACATGACTCTCCTTGGGCGTGGTCTGTGATCAATGCGGTCGCAGTGGCGGCCCACGTTAGCAGAGTTGCTCACGGCGAGGCGCTCGGGGCTGCGGCTTGCAGCGAAATGTAGCGCGTGTCGGCGTCGCCGTCATGGCATTAGGGCCGCGCAGGGCCTGGCGCGAGTCCTGGCGTGCATCGCCCCCTGGGACAGCGCGCTGCTTCAGCCCTTGAGCCCAACGCGCCGGCGCATCTCGGCGGTGATGGTTTGCTGCACCTGATCCAGGTCCGCCCACGGATCGGTGTCGAGCTCACCCAGCCGCTCATGGATGTTGTGGATATTCCAGACGTTCGCGCCTTTGATTTCCAGCAGTTCTTCCCGAAAGATCGGCACCGACACCGGCAGACCCTCGCGGGTGCGCGGCGAGTACGCGCAGATGGTGGTGGCGCCCAGCCCGTTGCGCAGGTAGTCGATGAAGATGCGGCCCACCCGGTTCTTCGGCCCGGACACCGCAGAGAACCGATCAGGCAGCAGCTTGACGATGTGTTTGACGATGGCATGGCTGAACGTCTTCACCGCGTCCCAGTCGTCCTTGGGCGTCAGCGGCACGACCAGGTGAATGCCTTTGCCGCCACTGGTTTTGAGGAAGCATTCCAGGCCCAGTTCGTCCAGCACGGCGAGCGTGAGCTGGGTCGCTTCCACCATGCTTTTCCAGGGCAGCGCCGGATCCGGGTCCAGATCCAGCACGAAGCGGTCGGGACGTTGCAGATCGCCTGCGACGGCGTTCCAGGTGTGCAGTTCGATGGTGCTCATCTGCACCGCACCGATCAGCGCTTCGAGCGTGTTCAGCAGCATCACCGGATGGCCCGTGTATTCTTTCCCCATGGTCTCGACCCCGGGAATCGCCAGGCGATCGGCGTTCTTCTGGAAGAACAACTCGCCGGTGATGCCTTCCGGCGCCCGGACCAGCGCGACTGGCCGCTGGGCCAGTTGCGGCATCAACCAGTCGCGAATGCCGATGTAGTAATCGGCGAGATCGCGTTTGGTCGCACCGCTGGTGGGATCGATCACCCGCTCGGGATGGGTCAGCCTGATCTTGCCGGAGGTGGCCGGCGCTTCGACGGGAGGCGCGGCCCTGGCGACGCGCGGCTTGGCAGCTCTGCCCTTGCCGGCCTTGCCTCCAGTGACCGGGGCGGGGCGCTCTTCGGTAATCGACCGCGCAGGCTTGTCGGTGCGCAGGCCATGAAACACGGCGTGCCTGACAGACCCCTCTTTGGTGATTTCGGCGAACGCCACTTCGGCGAGTAATTGCGGCTTGAGCCAGTGCGCGCCCTTGGCTTCGAAACCCGTGGGCGGATTGACCACTGCCGCCTGGCGGATCTCCAGCGGCAGTAACTGCTGGTAGAGGGTGTTGAGCGTGTCCTCGTTGAAGCCGGTGCCGACCTTCCCGGCGTAGCGCAATTCGCCGCTGTCGGCGTCGTGCAGTCCCAGCATGAGGGCGCCGAACTTGCTGCGCGCGCCCTTGGGGTCGGTGTAACCCACCACGACAAACTCCTGCCGTCGTTTGCACTTGAGCTTGATCCAGTCGTTACTGCGGCGCGAGACGTAGGGGCTGCCGACACGCTTGCCGATCAGCCCTTCCATTTTCATCTGGCAGGCGCTGTTGCGCAGCGCGTCCGGTGCTTCGCCGAAATCTTCGGAAAACCTCAGAACCTCATCCTCACTGCGCTCCAGCACCTTCGCCAGCGCCGCCCGACGCTGCTCCACTGGCACTTCACGCAGGTCCATGCCGTTGAGGTACGGCAGATCAAAAAGGTAATACACGATGTTGCCGCTGCGCCCGGCTTCGAAGGCGTTCTGCAGCGCCTGGAAATCCGGCACGCCCTCGTCGTTGGCGACGACCATTTCGCCGTCCAGCCAGGCCGACTCCAGTCCGAGGCTGGCAATGGCCTCGGCCTGGCGTGGCAGTTTGTGGGTCCAGTCATGGCCGTTGCGGGTAAATAGCTGCACCTTGCCGTTGTCCACTCGCGCCATCACCCGATAGCCGTCGAACTTGATTTCGTAACGCCAATCGCCTTCCGGCGCCGACTCGACGAGTGTCGCCAGTTCTGGCTTGATGCTGTCGGGAAGCGCGGTGGCGCGCGCTTCGGATAACACCGTGCCGGCTTTCTTCTTGCGTGGGGCCGGCACCTTGGTCACCGGCTTGGGATCGGCCGCTTTGGCCCCGCGTTTGCGGGGCACCAGGGTGCGCTCACTGAGCACGCTGTCGGGCAGCGCCTGGACGATGTCGAACTCCGATTCAGGGCGTGAGAACTCGTCCTGATGCTTGATCAGAAACCATTGTTCCTGCTTGCCCGGAATGTGCGTCTTGACCAGGTTCCAGACGCCGCTGAGTTTTTCGCCCTGCAATTCGAACTTCAAGCGGCCCTTGGCGTACGCTTCTGCCGGGTCGGACAGCGGTTTCCAGATGCCCCGGTCCCAGACGATCACATCGCCTGCGCCGTAGTGGCCTTCAGGAATGCTGCCCTCGAACGTGGCGTAGACGATCGGATGGTCTTCCACGTGAACCGCCAGGCGCTTGGCCTTGGGGTCCAGCGACGGCCCCTTCGGAACGGCCCAGCTTTTGAGCGTACCGTCGAGCTCCAGTCGGAAGTCATAGTGCAGCCGGGTGGCGTCGTGTTTCTGAATGCAAAATTGCAGCGCATGCGCGTCGCCGCTCTTTTTCGACGTGCGTTTGCGGGCACTTTTCGGACGTTGCTCACCCGAAGGTTCCGGCGTGGCATCGAAGTCCCGTTTGCGGTTGTATTCCTGAAGTGCGTCGCTCATGTCTCAATCCCTCGCCTGAACGGGCGTTCAACTGCAGTACTAATGAGCGCACAAATGTCTGGCGGTTCCGACCGATGGATCGAAGGTCTGCAGCGCTGATTTGTGCATTCAAACGCCTGCATCAAGAACAAAAGTAAGTCCGACTAAGCGGCGTTTGAATCGTTCGCTGTTCATCATCGAGCGGTCGTCGAAAAGTCGAACTTATGCCTTTCGTCGGCTTGCCCGTAAACGGCGAGAACAGATAACACAGGTCGTCAGTCGAGTTAACTAGCAGGCCGCAGTGTTCGCCCGCGTTCAACTTTAACGACCAACGTCACATGACGAGGAATCGACCATGGCTAGAACAACCGTTGACGATCTGTTTATTCATGAACTGTCGGATGTCTACAGTGCGGAAAAACAAATCACCAAGGCATTGCCGCGCCTGGCTCGGGCGTCGACCAATCCCATGCTTGCAGAGGCGTTCACCTCGCACCTGGAAGAGACTCAGGGCCAGATCGAACGCATCGATCAACTGGTCGAGCAGGCTGGGCTGAAACTCAAGCGCATGAAGTGCGTGGCGATGGAGGGGCTGGTCGAGGAAAGCAAGGAACTGCTCGAGGAAATCGAAAAGGGCGAAGTGCTCGATGCCGCGCTGATCGGCGCCTGCCAGAAGGTCGAGCATTATGAGATCGCCAGTTACGGCACCTTGATCGCGATGGCTAAACACCTGGGCATGACCGAGGCGGCTGATTTGCTGGCGCAGACGTTGGCCGAGGAAAAAGCAGCTGACGAGAAGCTGTCGGCGATTGCCGAGCAAGGTGGCAATCAGGCGGCGACCCTGGCCAAGAAATAAAAGTGTGCTTTCGTTTGTTCATTGGCTTCACCGCGAATCGGTTGCCGTTAGTTGATTGTACGTTTGCGGGCGGCGAAACACTCGATTGAGTTTAATCGTCCGCTTAGTACCATTGGTCGGTATTAAGCCCGGTGTTTTTAACTTTTTCGATGTGTCCGTCGGTCGCAACTTTTGAGGTCTGGCTGAATTGCAACTGTGGCCAATCCTCTGATGATATGAGCGTTGCACTGAACCTCTTTTAAACCGTCCGCGATAGTTGTGCGCGTTGTTATCGCCTGAAAACAAGTTGAACCCGATCTTAGCCTAAGAAGGAATGAACCATGTTTCTGCATAACAAAAGACTGCAATACACCGTCCGTGTCGCCGAACCCAACCCTGGCCTGGCCAACTTGCTCCTCGAACAATTTGGTGGCGCGCAGGGCGAACTCGCCGCCGCGACCCGCTACTTCACTCAGGCGTTGGCAGAAGAAGATCCAGGTCGCAAGGACCTTCTGCTGGACATCGCGACAGAAGAATTGAGCCACCTGGAAATCATTGGCTCGATCATCGTCATGCTCAACAAGGGCGCCAAAGGCAAGATGGCCGAAGGCGTTCAGGAAGAGGGCGAGCTCTATCGCGACCTCAACGGCGCGGGCAATGACTCGCACATCACCAGCCTGCTTTATGGCGGCGGTGCGCCACTGGTGAACTCGGCCGGGGTGCCGTGGACGGCTGCGTACATCGACACCATCGGTGAGCCGACAGCGGACTTCCGCTCGAACATTGCCGCCGAAGCGCGGGCCAAGATCGTCTACGAGCGCTTGATGAACGTCACCACTGACCCTGGCATCAAGGATGCGCTGGGCTTCCTGATGACCCGTGAAATCGCTCACCAGTTGTCGTTCGAGAAGGCGCTGCATTCCATTCAGCCCAACTTCCCGCAAGGCAAGCTGCCGGGAATGCCGGAGTTCAGCCGCACCTACTTCAGCATGTCCAACGGCGAGCCGAACGTTCGCGGTCCATGGAACAGCGATGCCGAGTTCGAGTACGTCGAGAACCCGCATCCGGCGGTGGACGGCGGCGACGGCACCGCTTCGGTGACCTTGAGCGAGGACGAGTCTGTCACGCTGACCATGATGAAAGAGCGCACCAAGTCCGACCTGGGTGCCGATCCGGTAACCGGTGCCGATCTGGGCTCAGGTTATGGTCAGGGCGCCGAGTCGCAGACTGACCCTGTCTTGTAACTGCCCATGGGCCGCAGCGTGATGCTGCGGCCTTTTCTATTTCCGATAGCGAGGATCCGACCCATGGCACCCAGCGCCCGTAACCGCCAAAACCTGGTACCGCAGACCGATGACCGAGTGGCCGACGAGTTTGATCGCAGTGCCCGCAGCTTCGAGTCTCAGGCTACGGCTCTGACTCGCGGTCTGCACACGGCATTGTTCATTCAGAAATTCAAGAAGGGTCTGCTGCGTTCATAGCAGTGCGTGCGTTCTTGGCCCGCGTCATGCGCGGGCTTTTTTTTGCCCGGATTCCGCCTGACGCTCGATCAGCTCGCTTCGCCAGGCAGCGCCTGATACCAGGCACTGTAGGGCGTGTTGTCGACCTTGAAACGGTTGAAATCCGGGGCGCCATCTTGCCACCATACCGGGCCGCGTTCGCCAAGCGCGATCTTCGCGGCGTTGACCCGAAGCCGGGCTGCCTTGAGTGCGGTGTCGTCTTGGGCATGTTTCGCGGCCTTCACCGCCTGCCGCGCGGCCATCAGGTCATGGACGCGCTGCTGTCGGTCGTCGGCGGAAAGGGAGGGGTTGGAGCAACGCCACAGACGGCCACTGACCACGAAATAGCGGCCGTCCGGCGTAGTCGGGTATTTCACGGGCGCGCCTTGGGTCAGCGCCGTTTGGTCACGGTCAGCACCACGGCGGCGATTCGCTCGGCTTTGCGGTAGGTCTCGGAGTCGAGTTCTTCGCCAAAAACGTCAGGGTCCATCTCGCGGTATGACCACGCCAGATCCTCCCGATCGATGAGAGGACGCGCCTGTTGCAGAAACAGATCGACCCCCTCGACGCTTGGCGCGCCGGTGTACAGCACCAGACTGCCGCCGGGCGTCAGCCGTTCGATGGCCTGCGCCATGATGCGCACCGACAGTTCCGAGCCCAAGTGCTCGCCGCCATGGCGATAGGCACGTTGCTGGGTGTCTTGCATGTACGGCGGGTTGGCCACGATCAAGTCGAACTCGCCCGTGGTGCTTGCCAAGATGTCGCTGTGATAGGCCGACACATTGTCGGTGCCGGCCAGCGAAGCATTTACCGCGGTAAAGCGCAGCGCCGTCGGATTGATGTCCACCGCAAGCACTTGGGCATCGCGACGCGCCCTGGCAATGAGGATAGCGCCGACGCCGCTGCCGCAGCCGATGTCCACGGCAGTGCGGATCGGGTGCGTCGACGTGCGCAGATGTTCCTCGATTGCCTGGGCGAAGCGATAGGTATCCGGCCCGAAAAACACCGAATCATGGGCGACGGTGGGGAAGCTTGAATGTACGAACAGCAGACCGTCCAGGCTCGACCAGCGCACGTCGCTGACCCACAGGCCGGCGTGCGCGCGCAGTACGCCACAGGCAAGCAGGGGCTGAATGCGTTCGTCAGGCAGCAGCCCGTTTTCGAACGAGCGGCTCCAGCCAAAAATATCCCGCAGGCTGCGTGCCGTGCGGTTTTCTTCACGCTGATTGACGCGCTCATGGGTCAGCGGCGTAACGGTCACGAACCTATAGTCCTCCGCCTGCAGGTACTGACCCAATTGCAGCAGCGCCAGATCGTGGGTTTCGTTCAAGCGCTCCGCGTCCACGACATCGGCGGTGTCCAGGGTCGGTTCGAGGGTGTAGGTCTGATTCATCGTGTCAGGCTTCCATGGGAAAGGTGCTGGGCAAAGGTTCGGGTCGCGGCCAGCCCGTCGGGCGTGGGGTGCGAATCGGGAGCGATCAGCGCAATCAGCTTCTCCATTGGCTGCACGGTGGCCACCTCAGGCTTGATGTCGGGGGCGACGGCCGGGGTTGCCGCCATGGCCTTGCGGCGGAAGCGCGTACGGAACGGGTTGGCCTGACGCGCCGGGTCGCCGGGCTGCCAGTCGCCTGCGATCCAGTCCCGAAGCAGCTGCATCTCATAGCCGTTGAACACGCCGAACATCACCGAACCGGGACCGTCGATCAATTGCCAGAAGCGGCTGTCCTGCGGATCCTGGTTACGCTTGATCCAGCCGCGATTTTCCAGTGCGGTCAGAAACTCCCGGCTCTGGCCGGGGGTGGCGAGCCACTCGTTCACTGTGCGGCCTTCCAGTCGGCAGTAATCGGAATGCATGTGCTGGCCGAAGGTGCTTTTGGCTTCGAGCATGGCAACCACTTCCTGCTCCAGGTCGAACGCTTGGATGACATCGCACGAGCCCTTGCCCAGGTCGTTGAGCAGATAACCGGCGCGCAGCCGCTCCAGAAACGTCGAACGGCTTTCGTCGGTGGGCAACAGGTCCAGCACCGCTTGCACAGCCTTGTGCGCATGACCGGTGCTGGCATTGTCGATGGTGACGTGCAGGGTGAAATAGTACGGGTCGATGCCCAGCTCGCTGAGTTCGAACGAGGTGATCAACAGGTGCAGCGGCAGTTGTTCATAACCCAGGTTGTAGCCGATCACCTCGGGCAGGAATTCGTCCGACAACTGGCCCAGCGCCAACTGGATCGTGCCCTGCAGATACAGCTCATCGGCCAGCGGCGCATCGGCGGCGCAATCATTCTCGATGAGCAGATTGCGGTAGAGCAGCACATGGTTCATGGCCGGATCGCCGTCACCCAGTTCTTCAAGGTAGGTGCGAATCAAGCCGTGGTAACGCCAGTCGTCGGCATGCTTCACGCTGCCATACAGCCAAGCACCGTCCACCAGCTTGCTCGGCGCAACATGCTGCAGGAAGTACAGCGCGTGGGCCTTGTTGGTGAAGAATGAGCGGCCCTTGCCCGCACGTCGGTCATCCAGATACTGCCCGTAGCGCTCCGCCACTGAACGACTGTTCTCGCTGACCCAGTCGGGGAGGGCGTCGAGGTCGTTGGGCAAGTTGCACGGCAGGCCTATGGCCTGATCGAGCTGCCGATGAAGGAATCCACGCACAGCGTCCTGACTGACTTCAGCAGGCGTGCGCAGAAGGCTGGTGTAGAGCGAATGGACCGACGCCTGCGGCGCCTGGGCGGTGGCAGAGCGCTCGGAAAGGAGCTGTAACGATGTCATGGGTGACCTGCTGACTTTTCTTGATATGTACGTCAGAGACAGGCCTGTGGCGATAATTCAAAAGAGTTTGAAAGAGGTCGATGACCGACACGCCGGACGGACAGCGACCTCCTGCCGAGCGACCTCAGCACGCGACGTGTTTCGTGCACAGGATCGCTGGACGGACGGGTTATTTCTGCAGGTCGGTCGGCAAGTAAGACTTGTCCATGATCGCAGCCCAGTCGACGTTGCCTTGCAGTTCGCCATTGAGGCGCAGGGCGTCGGCCATGCGTTCCAGCTCGGTAAGGTTGAAATCGCCCTCGCTCCACATGTGCGGGGCAATCATGTTGTCCACCGCTTCTTTGGCGATGGCCGGCTCGAGCTTGAAACTCTTGGCCAGAATGTCGGCGGCCTGTTGCGGGTTGTCGTAGATCGCCTTGACGCCCATTCGGCGGCCTTCGATGATCGCTTTCAGCTTGTCGGGATGGGCCTTGGCGAACTCCCGGGTGGTGATGCCGACGGAGGTGGTCATCGGCGGCAGCAGGTCGCTGGATTTATAGAGCGTGTCGTACTGGTTCTTGCGAATGATCGACAGGGGCTCGATCAGCACCGCTGCGTCCACGGCTTTCTGATCCAGCAACGTGAGGCCGTTGACGTAACCGCCGGACGCAACGCGGGTGACACTGCCGGCGTCGACGCCTTTGGCTTTGAGTGACATCAGCAGGAGCATTTCCGACACGCCTTTGGGCGAGGTGATTGCGACCTTCTTGCCCGCCAGCTGACTGATGTCCTTGATCGGTGAGCCCTTGACGGTGACCACCGAAGATTCGGCAACGGAGCGCGTGCCAATGTTGACGATCACCAGGTCCAGCCCCTGACGCTGAGCGGCGAGGGCGGCGGCCACTGCGACTTCACCATAAGGCGTATCGCTGGCCAGGATATTGCGCACGGTGGTGCCGCCACCGCCTGAACCCAGAATGCCAGTGATGTCGATACCGGCTTTCTTGAACAGGCCGTTTTCCATCGCCACCGCGTACGGCAATCCGTACAGACTGGTGCCCCACTGGGTCACCGATATTTCATCGGCGCGCGCGAATGACGCCATCAGCGATAACGCTGCCAGGCCGAGGGCGGCAAATGTTCTGGTTGAGCGAAAACGGGAGTGCTGTGCGGTCATTCTCGAAACTCCTAATAGCATCGGATGCTTGGGTCATGGCAAGAAATGAGGCTGAGCGTGAGTTCTTTTAGTTTCTGTACGCTATTAAAGGTCTCGGAGCAAAATGCAGGCCAAATCTGCGTTGAGACTGAGCACGAAGTTTTAGTTATTACAACTGTTTGATTTAAAAATGAAAGTTAAGCGATATGTTATGGGGCGCCGATATTCGGCGCACCCGGCGCCTATAAAGGAAACAAGCGTATACATTGTTTTGTGCGCCATATTGGCTCTTTTGGCGACGGTGGGCGGCGTCCTGCTTTGGTGCGAGTCGCCCGGATTCAGCACTACGCTGGAGCGAGTAGTGTGTACCTGATAAAAGTAGGGCCTTACGGGAGATCCAAAGTTGTCGGCTTAGCCGATAGATGCCTGTCTAATTGAACATTTAATCAATAAATAAATTCATATAAATCAATCGTCTTATTTCATTAAGACCATACTTCAAAGTGGCAGGAAGCTTTCTGGCGTCTATCTTGCTATGTCCTTCATATCTAGCGTATGCGTTGTAATTTGAACGCTTTCAGCCTTGTCAGGCTCAAGGCTCACCAGCCGATCTGGAGGAGTGAAGAATGACGTTTGCATTGAAAGGCGGGTCGGTTGAACCGTTGCGGGTGGCCCCGGATACTCGCACACCGCATGTCACCTTGAGTCAGGTGACTCGTTCATTCAAAAAGGCTGGCACCAAAGAGATGTTTGCCGCGCTGGGGCCTATCGATCTGACCTTGAACGAAGGCGAGTTCTTCTCCGTGGTGGGGCCTTCGGGCTGCGGCAAGTCAACGCTGATGGATGTGCTGTCGGGCCTGGCGCGGCCGACCTCGGGTGAAGTGATGTTCGAGGGCAAAGTCATCACCAGTGTGCCGGATGGCGTGGGCGTGGTGTTTCAGGAAGACGCCTCGTTCCCTTGGCTCACCGTCCACGACAACATCGCCTTCGGCCTGCGCCGCAGCGGCGTCGAGGGCGCCGAGGTCGAGCGCCGGGTTGCCTACGCACTGGGCTTCATGGGGCTGCGGGATTTTGCCGGCGCGTACCCGGCGCAATTGTCCGGCGGCATGCGTCAGCGGGTCTGCATCGCGCGCACGCTGGTCATGCAGCCGCGGCTCATTCTGATGGACGAGCCCTTCGGCGCGCTGGATCAACAGACGCGTCTGCTGATGGGCGACGAACTGCTGCGGCTGTGGCGTGAAACCGGTGCCACCGTTCTGCTGATCACCCACGCGCTGGACGAGGCCGCAATGCTCTCGGACCGGGTGGGGGTCATGTCGTCGCGGCCAGGACTGTTCATCGACATGGTCGAAACCGGCTGGGACCGTGACCGCGACAGCCGAGTGGTGTCGACGCCACGCTTCGGCGAAATCAATGCGCGGCTGTGGGACAAGCTGCGGGTCGAAACCATGAAGGTCATGGGCGCCCGGCATTGACCCGCTTCGGCGATTTTCGGAGGACGTCGATTTGAACATCGAAAGCGTACTGCGCGCCCTGTTGGTCGCAGGCTTCATCGGCTTGATCGAGTTACTGTGCCGCACCCATGTCATCCCCCAGAGCGTGTTGATCGCGCCGTCACAGATGCTCACCCATCTGGTCTCGGTCGTCTCGGCCGGCGTGTATGGCAAGGACATTCTGTTCAGTTTCACCAACATCGCCGTGGCAGCGCTGCTGGCGATCGTCAGCGGGTTTCTGGTCGGGCTGGCGGTGCATTCGATGCCGCGCTTGCGTGCCGCCCTCGAGCCACTGCTGGCGAGCTATTACGCGGTGCCGACGTTCATCTTCTACCCGGTGTTCATCGTGGTCTTCGGCGTCGGTCACGGCTCGATCATCGCCATCGCCGTGCTGCTGGCAGTGGTCGCGATGATCACCGCGACGCTGACCGGACTGGACCGCATTCCCGGCGTCCTGCGCAAGAGCGCGGCGGTGATGCGCATGTCGCGCCTGCAGACCGCCTGGCGCATCGAGCTTCCTGCGGCGCTGCCGTACCTGTTCGGCGGGGTCAAGCTGGCAGTGGCGTATGCGTTCATCGGCGTGATCGCTTCGGAGTTCATCCTTTCCGGGTCCGGCATCGGCTACGCCATCGCGTTCGCCTACAACAACTTCGAAAGCGACAACATGTACGCCCTCATGTTGCTGGTGTTGATCAGCGTGACGTTGATCAACGCGGCGCTCAACTACTTCGACCGTCGCTTGCAAGCGCGTCGTCAACGGTGACCGGCATGCTGAGAATTCTTCCGACGTTTCTTCTGGTGGTGGCGTTGATCGCTGCCTGGCAAGGGCTGCATCTGGTGATTGGGGCCGGTGCGCTGACCTCGCCCTGGATGACCGTGTCCCATCTGGTCTCGATGATGGCCACGGGCGATCTCTGGTCCAATGTCGGCGCAACCGCCAAGGCGTTCGTCTACGCCATGGGCCTGGCGTTGATCGGCGGCATCGTGCTGGGCGTGCTGCTGGGCGTGAATCGCCTGGCCGGGGCTGTCGCCGAGCCGATCCTGCTCAACCTGTACGCCATTCCCAAAGTCACGCTGTACCCGCTGGTGCTGCTGTGTTTTGGCCTGGGGCTGTCATCGAAGGTGGCCTTCGGCGTGATGCACGGGCTGATCCCGATTCTGCTGTTCACCATGAACGCCATCCGGCAGATGCGCCCGGTCTACCTGCGCACCGCTGGCACCCTGCGCCTGACGCCCATCCAGTCGCTGGTCCACGTGCTCTTGCCGGCGATCCTGCCGGAGGTCGTCGCCGGCGTCCGGCTGGGCTTTGCGCTGACCCTGCTGGGCGTGCTGATCGGCGAAATGTTCGCCTCCCAGCGCGGCCTTGGCTACATGGCGGTCAACGCGATGGGGTTGGGCGATATCCCCACCATCATGGCGGTCGCCCTGTTGATCACGATCATCGCAGTCACCTGCAACAGCCTGATGCTGATGCTCGACAAGAAGCTGCAGCACCGCTAACCGACTCTCACACCGAACTGTATCCACACATAGGGGTAACCACGATGTACGACGTATTCCAGACTGACCGACTCATCGACCTTTGGCTGACCGAAGACATCGGCTATTGCGACCTGACCGCGCAAGTCATGATCGAGCCGGAGGAAACCGGTGCCTTCTACATGAACGCCCGGGAAACCCTGATCGTTTCCGGTATCGAGATCGCTGCCCGTGTGTTCAAGCGCTACGATCCGACGCTGGAAGTGATCGTGCGGGTCAAGGATGGTGAGAAGATCGAAGCAGGCACCGTGATGATCGACGTTCGCGGTAACGCGCGCAGCGTGCTGACCGCCGAACGCACCGCGCTGAACATCGTCCAGCGCATGTCCGGGATTGCCAACGAAACGGCCAAGTATGTCGCTGCCGTGGCCGGCAGCAAGGCGCGCCTGATCGACACCCGCAAGACCACGCCGGGCCTGCGCATGCTGGAGAAGCACGCGGTCACCTGCGGCGGCGGCCTGAATCACCGTCTGGGGCTGGACAACGGGGTGATGATCAAGGACAACCACATCGCGGTGTGCGGCGGCATCACCCAGGCGGTACAGCGGGCGCGCCGGCAGTTGCCGGTGCTGACCAAGCTGGAAGTGGAATGCGACAGCCTGACCCAGGTCGCCGAGGCGCTGGAAGCGAACGTTGACGTGATCATGCTCGATAACATGAGCGTGGCCGACATGACCGAAGCGGTCAAAATGGTCAACAGCCGCACCAAACTCGAAGCATCCGGCGGCATCAATCTGTCTACCATCGGCGCGATCTCGAAAACCGGCGTCGATTACATTTCGACCAGCAAGCTCAATCAGGCGGCGGTGTGCGTCGACATCGGTCTGGACGAGGCGGAGTAAGGCACATGGCGCAGGGCATCTTCTTCTTTGTCGTCGGCCCCAGTGGCGCCGGTAAGGATTCATTGATCGAAGGCGCCCGCGCCCACCTCGGTGAGACCGGTCGTTATGTGTTCGCCCGCCGCACCATCACCCGTCCCACGGGGGCGCCGGGCGAGGACCATAACGGCGTCACCGAAGACCAATTCAGATCGTCCGTGAGCGCCGGGGAGTTTCTGATCACCTGGGAGGCGCACGGGCTTTCATACGGTTTGTCGACCGATCTGCTGACGGCCCTGAGCAACGGTCGCAATGTCATCGCCAACGGCTCGCGCAAGATGATCCGCGAACTGGCCGGTCTGGTGCCCAGGCTGGTGGTGGTGGAGGTCACGGCCAGCGTCGACGTGCTCGCTGCGCGGATCCTCGCCCGAGGGCGCGAGACCGCACTGCAGGCCCGGGCGCGGGTCATGCGGCAAGTCGAGCCGCTGCCGGTGGACATCGAAACCCTGCGCGTGAGCAACGACGGCACCCTCGAACAAGGCATCACCCGCTTCATGCACGCCCTGGCCAACGCCTCCCAGCGTTTGCGCCTGCGCCGGGTGCCGGTGTCCACCGGCCTGGAACGCGTCGCTTACCTGCCGATGCACAGCGCGGTGCTTTCGGCGGCCGATTACCTGGGCGGCTCGAAAGTGGACCTGCTCGCGGACGGCAAATCCTTGAGCGTGCAGATCCACGGCCTGGACAGCGCCACCTTGCTGGCCGCCGACGAAATAGGCCTGAGCGAAGAGGCCTTTGCGCACTGGAATGTTGCCGAGGGCGCCGAAATTGCCCTGCGCCGGACACCTTCGCCAGCCAGTCGCCAGGCGCTGATCAAAAAGGTCCAGGGCCATGAGCTGGGCGAGGCCGAGTACGACATGCTGCTGCGCGACATCATCGAGGGACGCTACACGGACGGCGAAATCAGCGCCTTTCTGGTCAGCGCCACCCGCGGCCTGTCAGACGCCGAGGTCATTGCGCTGGCGAAAGTGCGGACCCGCTTCACACCCACGCTGCACTGGGATCGTCCGATCGTGGTCGACAAGCATTCCATGGGCGGCGTGCCGGGCAGTCGCATCACGTTGCTGGTGGTGCCGATCGTGGCCGCCCACGGCATGGCGATGCCCAAGACCTCTTCGCGGGCGATCACGTCGGCGGCGGGCACGGCCGACGCCATGGAAGCGGTGGCGCGGGTGGACCTGACGGTCGAGGACGTGCAGCGCTGTGTCGAGCAGGCTGGTGCGTGCATTGCCTGGAACGGCCGGCTCAACCATTCGGTGGTCGACGACGTGATGAACGCCATCACCCGACCACTGGGCATCGACTCCAATCGCTGGTCGGTGGCCTCGATCCTGTCGAAAAAGCTCACCGCCGGATCCACCCATGTGGTCGTCGACATTCCCTACGGCCCACGCACCAAGCTCAAGACCCAGGCACACGCCCGCGAGTTGGGCGATCTGTTCGAGCGCGTCGGCGCCGGGCTCGGGCTGACGGTCGTTGCATTTGCCACCGACGGCAGTCGGCCCATCGGCCGGGGCATCGGGCCGTCACTGGAGGTGCGGGATGTGCGTCAGGTACTGGATAACGACCCGACGGCGCCGCAGGATCTGCGCGACAAAGCGGTGTTTTTCGCCGGGCAGATTCTGGCCTGGGACCCGGCCGTGGGCAGCGTCGAAGCCGGTCGCGAGCTGGCGGCATCGCTTCTGAGCAGCGGTGCAGCGCGCGCCGCATTCGAGCGGATCATCGATGCGCAAGGCCGAAAAACCCCGGCGCTGCCCGGCAAGATGACGTACGCGGTGCATGCCAACGCTGAGGGTCGGGTCACCGAGCTGGACGGCTGGCGCATCGGCGAAATCGCCCGTCGTGCGGGTGCGCCACTGGACAAGACCGCCGGTATCGACCTGTCCGTCAGGCAGGGCGACAACGTGAAAGAAGGGCAGGTCCTCTACGTGATTCACGGCTCCAACGCGGCCGACCTTGAGTCTGCCAGTGTGCTGGCGCAGATGAGCAGCGGCGTGACCATTGCGCCGACGCGGTGAGTCGGCACGCGGGTTGCACGCGTCAGAGGCTGACAACGGAGATGAACGTATGCGTGAACAATTAGCCGCGACCCGGCGCTGGGTGGTCCATGTCGAGAGTCGCTTGATTGGCGGCGCAGGTGGCCTGAATCACGAAGCCGTGCAGCGCCTGGCGGCACAGTTGGCGACCTTGCGTCAGCGGGGCATCGAAGTGGTCGTGGTGTCGGCCGGCGCCGCCGCCTGTGCAGGCTCGAGCCAGGCCGCGCCTTTGCCGCTGCACGAAACCCAGGCACTGGCGGCCATCGGACAGATCCGGTTGACCAATGCCTGGGCCGACGGCTTGCAGGGCGTCGGATTGCAGTCGGCGCAGATCCTCCTGACTCAGGACGATCTGTCCCATCGCAAGCACTACCTCAACGCCCGCAGCACGATGCAGGTGCTGCTGGGCATGGGCGTGATTCCGGTGGTCAGCGAAAACGGCACCATCGCCAGCCACGGCATCCGCGCCGGCGACACCGACAGCCTTGGCGCGCTGGTGGTCAATCTGGTGCAGGCCGACGCCTACGTCATGCTCACCGAACTTGAAGGTTTCCTGACCCTGGCAGCGGACGCCGCGCACACGCTGATCGACCAGGCCAGTGCAGGGGATGCGGCACTGGATCGCTGCGCCCACGACATGACCGAGCGCTTCGGCTACGACGTGCGTTCGTGGCTGCGTTCGGCGCGTCTGGCGGCGCGCTCCGGGGCACACACGATCATTGCCGACGGTCGTCGACGCGGTGTGCTCGAGGCCATCGCGAGCGGCGCGTCGGTGGGCACCTTGCTGCTCTCGGACACCCATCCGGCGGCCTCGCGCGGGCGCTGGCTATCCAATCAATTGCCGATGCGCGGGGTGCTTGAGCTGATCGCCGGCTCCTACGCTGGAATAACCCAGGAGGGCGGCGTCACGGCGTTGATGATCCTGCGTGTGGAGGGCGTCTTCCAGCGCGGGGATATGGTGATCTGCCGAGGCCCGGACGGTGCCGAGCTGGCGAGGGGGCTGGTCAATTACAGTGCTCAGGAGATCCATCGTCTGCGCGGGCAGTTCGTCGAGGCGTTTGCGCGACAGATCGGCTATGTCGCCGAGCCGGACATCATCAGCCGGGAAAACCTAGTGGCATTCGCGGCCAATTGAGCAAGTGGCTGAACCTCCCACGGTTCGGGCCCGCCACCGCAGATATGACGCGGTGGCGGCGCTGGATCACTTGGGCAGGAAGGTGCCATCGCGCAGGCTGCGCTCGATGTCCTCCAGGCTGCGCCCGCCGGTCTCCGGCACCAGAAAATAGATGAACACCCACGCCAGCGCGTTCAGACCGGCGTACACCCACATCGCGCCACCGACGCCCAGCCAGTGGGTCATCGTCAGGGCGGTGCCGGTCAGCAGCAGGTTGGAACCCCAGAGCATGGCGGCATGCAGGCCGATGGCCTGATCGCGGATGGCGATCGGGTAGATTTCCGCGCCGGTCAGCCAGCCGATCACCTGAATGCCGCCGGCGTTGAAGACCATGAAAACGATCAGGCAACCGATGATCCACCAGGCCTGAGTGTCGCCCGCCAGATTGAAATGCAGCACCGCACCCAGCACCAGCAGACTGACCACCGCGCCCGGAATCATCGCCAGGCTCAGGGTTCGTCGGCCAGTGTGATCGACGATCATCTTGCCGACGAAGGTCATCACCAGATACGTCACCGCAACCCCCAAGGCCGACCACAGCGCAGCCGAAGCGCCGAAGCCTGCGTTCTTGAGGAAGGTGGGGGTGTAATAGATCATCATCTCAATGCCGCTCAGCTGGGTGAACGCGGCAATCCCAAGGCCTGCGACCAGCGCCGGCCTGACCCAGCGTTCCTTCAGCGCGGCCCAGCCGACGTTAGGCAACTGGTCACGCTTTTCCACGACTTCCTGAATGTCGGCGATCTCTTCCTTGACCTCGCGGCGAGTCTCGCGCACCAGCGACAGGGCTTCAGCCGCGTCGCGGCGACGGTCGTTCTCCACCAGCCAGCGCGGACTGCCCGGCAGCTTGCTCATGCCCAGCAGCAACAGCAGCGACGGCACCAGAGCAATGCCGATCATCCAGCGCCAGTCGAACAGGTTCTGGCCGGCCACGCCGACGATGGCCGCCAGCAGAATGCCGACGCCGATGGAGACGTTGAAATAGGTCACCAGCCGCCCGCGTTTGTCCGAAGGCGCCAGTTCGGCGATGTACGTCGGTACGATCTGGGTCGAGCCACCGACCGCGAAACCCAGCACCAGTCGCGCCGCAGCCAGGCACCAGACGTTGGGCGACAGCGCGGCGGCGAGCACGCCGATGCAGTAGATCGCCGCGACGATCATGATGGTGGTGCGTCGGCCACGGCTGGCCGACAGGCGAGTGGAACAGATCGCGCCGATCACCGCGCCCAGCAGAATCGCTGCGGTCACCCATTCCTGAGCGCGATAGTCGAGCTGAAAGTCATTGGCAATCTGCGGCAGGGCGCCGGAGATGATCCCCGTGTCATAGCCGTACAGGCCGCCGGCGATCGCGGCGACGGTCGCAATGACGGCCATGTAGGTCTGCGGTTTGAGGCCTGTACTGGAGGCCGTGTCAGCTGTCGTGGTCATGCGTCATCCTTTGCTCAGCGATCGTCTGCGCAGAAGGCGTAGACGATGGTGGCACGGTGATGCGTGCCTTGAGGGGATTGACCATTAACCTGCTGAAACGGTTCCGTTGCGGTGGCAGCGGGGTTTTTCAGCGCTCGGCGTATTCAAGAACGGGCGAAGGCCGGTGACATCGCAGACGCCGGCCCTCGCATGCATTTACCAGCGACCGTCACCACGCGGGTGGTCGTAACCGCGGTCATATCCCCTGTCGTAGCCGCGGTCATGGCCATGGTTGTAGTAGCCGTGGGGCGGCGGTGGGGCAAACCGGCGATATTCCACGCGTTGCACCGGCACGTAGGCGACAGGCTGGTAGCGCGGTTGATAACGCGGCTGTGGCCGGTAATCGTGACGGTGCGATGAGTGGCCGCCGGAACTGGCAATCACGGTTGCCAGGACTGCGCCTACGGCTGCTCCGGCGATGACGGGCACGACCACGTCGCGCTCGTTCGCGGATGCCGTTCCTGCGGCAACCAGTAAACCGGACAGGATCAGGGCTTGGGTCATCTTCGAAAGCATGGGTGTCTCCTTTGGCGAGAAAGTGGGTTCGCCATGGACGTATGAAACACCGGATTCGTGTAAACGCAGGTCTGGAACAGGTAAAGGTTGAGTAAATCGGCCTGCCTGATCGTGGCTAGACTGGACAGGTCAACCCTGTTCGGAGATCGACTCATGAACAATAAAAATACCCTCTGCCTCTGGTACAACGGCGACGCCCAGGAAGCCGCCCGGTTCTATGCCCAGACTTTTCCCGACAGCGCGGTCGGCGCCGTGTATCTGGCGCCTGACGACTTCCCTGCCGGCAAGAAGGGTGACGTGCTCACCGTCGAGTTCACGGTGATGAACATCCCGTGTCTGGGCCTCAACGGCGGACCGGAATTCACTCACAGCGAGGCGTTTTCGTTTCAGGTCGCGACCGAGGATCAGGCCGAAACGGATCGGCTGTGGGACGCCATCGTCGGCAACGGCGGCAAGGCCAGCGTCTGCGGCTGGTGCAAGGACAGATGGGGGCTGTCCTGGCAGATCACGCCTCGGGTGCTCACCGCTGCCATCGCCGATCCCGATCCCGCCGTGGCCAGCCGTGCCTTCAAGGCGATGATGCAGATGACCAAGATAGACATTGCCGCCATTGAAGCCGCGCGCAAAGGCTGACGTTTCAGCGCGGAGTCGGTGCGCGCCTTGCACGACCGGTACGGGGAGGGCGTACTCGTCGTGCGACTCACCCAACTGGACCTCGAGGCAGAGAAAAAGGGCGCGGGCAGGCGACGATAAAATAAACGAATCGATTTGATACTTTTTTCACATTGACTGGTTATAGTGGCTGCCCCGTTGGGGAGTAGCCTGCACTGGACCCACCGTCCAGAGCGTTCGCGTCAACATTCTCGGCAGCAGCCGTGGCGCGAACACCGTTTGGTTGGCGAGACCGACGATGCATCCATGCCTAAGGTCGGGCGTGTGGTTGCGTCGTTGACTCATAGCCCGACCGGACGTAAACCGTGAATCCTTTTTCCCTCGTATTCCTGGCGCTCGCCATGTCCACCGATGCGTTTGCAGCCGCGATCGGCAAAGGTTCCAGCCTGCACAACCCACGCCTGTCCGAAGCACTGCGCACCGGCCTTATCTTTGGTGTGATTGAAGGCATCACGCCAATCGTGGGTTGGGGGATCGGCCAGGCCGCGAGCCGTTTCGTCGAGAACTGGGACCACTGGATCGCCTTCGTGCTGCTGCTCCTGCTGGGGTTGCACATGATCTACAACGGTCTCAGACACGAAGATGCCGAAGAGGAAAAGCCCGACCAGCACTCGTTCTTCATTCTGGCAATCACGGCATTCGCCACCAGCATCGATGCACTGGCGGTCGGCGTCGGGCTGGCATTCGTCAACGTGAACATTGTCGTCGCCGCGCTGGCGATCGGTGCCGCCACCACCGTCATGGTCACGATCGGCGTGATGCTCGGCCGCGTGCTCGGCAACGTCGTCGGCAAGCGCGCGGAGATCGTCGGCGGCATCGTGCTGATGCTGGTCGGCGCCACCATTCTTTATGAGCATCTGTCGGCAGTCTGAAGCCCTGCGCGTCGACGGCCCTGGAACAAAACGCCCCGCCAGCGGATCAACGCTAAGCGGGGCGTTTGCGTCGGGCGCGTCGAGGTTCAGGCGTTGGCCGGGTTCATCACCAGCACGGCACGCAGGCGGACCTTGGCCGACATCATCAGGTCGTAGGCTTCGCGAGCCCGCTCAAGCGGGAACGTCTCGATCATTGGCCGGATCGCCTGCAGACTGGCGAAGGCCAGCGTCTGCTCGTTGTCGGAAACCGTGCCGGTCAGCGAGCCGACGACGGAACGCGCACCGAAGATCAGGTCGGTGGCGTTAACCGTGATCGGATCAGGCGGCACGGCTACCACGATCAGTTCCCCACGTGGCGACAGTCCCGAAATCGTTTCGGCCATGCCCTTGCCGCTGGGCGCAGTGCCCAGCACCACCTTCGCGCCGCCCAACGCGCGCAGCGCATCGGCGACATTCTCCTGAGTGGAGTCGATGTATTGATGTGCACCCAGCGACTGCGCCAGGTGCGCTTTGTCCGCGCCGCGCGCGACGGCAACCGTGTGGAAGCCCATTTTGCGAGCGAACTGCACGCCCAGATGACCCAGTCCGCCCAGGCCCTGAATCGCCACCACGTCACCCGGCCGCGCCTTGGAATTGCGCAGCGCATTGAATGTGGTCAGGCCAGCGCACAGCAGCGGCGCGGCTTCGGCGGCGTCGAGTTCCTCCGGAACACCCACCAGCCCGCGGGCTTCTGCCAGCATCACTTCGGCGTAGCCGCCGTCGACGGTAATGCCGCTGATGACTGGGTTATGGCAGTTCACCGGGTCGCCCTGTCGGCAGGACGGGCAACTGCCGTCTTCGCCTGCCAGAAAGCCCACGCCCACGCGCTGGCCGACGCTCCAGCCCTGGACGCCTTCGCCCAGTGCATCGATGCGACCGACGACTTCGTGTCCAGGCACACGCGGGTAGCTGATGCCCGGGAACTGGCCTTCCACTGTCGCGCTGTCGGAGTGGCAGACGCCACAGGCTTCAACACGAATGCGGACCTGACCGCGACCCGGATCCGGGATCGGCCGTTCGACCAGTTCCAGTTGGCCAGGGGCGGTTGCGACGATGGCGCGGTATGTCAGTGAGGTTGTCATGGGTCACCTTTATTCAGAATCAGAGCCGACGAATGCGCCGATGTGGCGTGCCACGGCGCGGGGAAACTGGAGTTGCGGACCGTGTCCGGAACGCGGGAAAGTGATGAGTTGCAGGGTCGGCAACTGGCCGCTCAGCGCGTGCCAGTTTTCGACCGGGAAGGCGATGTCATGGTCGCCGCCAACGTGCAGCACTGGCACGGTCGTGTTCTTCAGCTGTTGCAGGATGGCGTCCACAGGGAATACCGGGTTCTTCGGCCCCTCACCCAATTGCGCGCCTGCCCACTCAAAAGGCACGGCCGGACTTGCGTCCTCGCGGGGTGCGGACAGACGTTCCCAGGAGCGCTCGGCGGCAGCCTTGGAGGAGGCCGATGAAGGCTCGAAAAACAGACTGACGAAGTCGTCGAAATCGTTGTCTCGCTTGGCCAGCTCGTAGAACAGCGCCTCGCCCGGTTTGACCAGTTGGCCGGGCGGCGTGGTTGCCAGCAGTACCAGATGACTGACCAGTTGCGGTGCCTGGGCCAGAACGATCTGCGCCGCAATGCCGCCCACCGACCAGCCGCCGATCACCACTTTGCCCAGGCCCAGCGCCATGATCAGTTCGATGACATCCTTGGCCAGTGACGCGGGGCTGTAGCTGCGCTCGCCGGTGGACTGACCCAGGCCGCTGTAGTCAAACACCGTGACCTGAAAACCCTGATTCGCCAGGCTGTCGAGAAACAGCGGGTCCCATGAATCCATCGTCCCGCGGAATCTCACGCAGAGCAGCAGCGGCGTGCCGCTGCCGAAGGTCCGATAAGCGAGGGTTCTGCCGCTGATTTCGATGAACCGGGTTGTGGCCTGAGTGCTCAACGAATGTTCGGTCATGGTGAAGTCGTCCGTTCTTGTTGAATGTCATGGGTGTGCGGTGGAAATGACGCCAGGTTCTTCGCTTGCAGTAAGCGTTACTTCAATAAGCCTATGATTAAAAAGGAAAATATGTTAAGCGATGCGCGCGTTCGCGAAACTTTATGAGCGCGATACATAGCGATGCAGCAGTGCGTTAGTTATCTGCCCTGTACGCGTTCTCAATCAATCAAGTGCCTGACAATCACTCTATCCCATCGTATTTATCTCCTCGCCTATACATTGGAGTAGGTTTTTTCAAGGTGGGTAGCGGTCGGGCAATCGCGCGTGCCATTTGAAATGGCGGGCGTTGCCCGCCAGAATCGCCGCCGATCCGGTGCAGGGCGTCGGGCGCGAGAGGTGAAGGAGCGGCGGTTGAACGAACAGACATTGTCCAGACGGCTGGAGCGCGTCGCGGCGCTGGTGCCGGCGGGCGCACGGCTTGCCGACATCGGCTCGGATCACGGCTACCTGCCGGTTGCCTTGGTGTTGCGCGGCGTCATCGCGAAAGCCGTGGCCGGGGAGGTGGCGTTAACGCCTTTCCACAGCGCCCGGCGCGTGGTGCGCGACAACGCGCTGGAGGCGGCAGTCACGGTGCGTCTGGCAGACGGTCTGGCCGCGATCGAGCCGGATGACCAGATCACCGCGATCAGCCTGTGCGGCATGGGCGGGGAGACGATTCGCGACATTCTCGAGGCCGGCAAAGCCCGCCTCACTGGCCGCGAACGCTTGATCCTTCAGCCCAACGGCGGCGAACAGCCGCTGCGCTGCTGGTTGATGGAAAACGGCTACCGGATCGTGTGGGAGGAAGTGCTGCGGGAGAATCGCTTCGACTACGAAATCATCGTCGCCGAGCGTCAGGGCCACGTTGCTTACACTGCACAGGAGCTGTACTTCGGCCCTGTGCAGCTGCAGGCGCGCAGCCCGGCGTTTCTGGAGAAATGGCGGCGCGTGTTGCGCCTCAGGCAACGCACCCTTGAGCAATTCGCCCGGGCCCGCGTGGCGGTGCCCGAGGTAAAACTCAACGAACTCCAGGCCCATGTGCGCTGGATCACTGAGCTGCTGGGCTGAACCCTTGAAGGGGCGCGACCCGGCCGCGGGCCTCAGTTGATGCGCGGGTGCTGCTGGACCAGCTCCTTGCGCTTGGCTTCGAGTTCGGCGATCTGCGCGTCGATGTCCTCGATTTTCTGCTCGATATTGTCGTGATGTTCCTGCAACAGTTCCTTCGCTTCCTCGATGTCCGAAGCCGCAGGCGCCGCGCCACGTAGCGGCTTGTTGGCGGTTTCTTTCATGGTGATGCCGGTGACGAAGCCGATGACCGCGATCACCATCAGGTAGTAGGCGGGCATGTACAGGTTGTCGGTGCTTTCCACCAGCCACGCTGCGGCGGTCGGCGTCAGGCCGGCGATCAGCACCGACACGTTGAAGGCACTCGCCAGCGCGCTGTAGCGGATGTGGGTCGGGAACATCGCGGGCAGCGTCGACGCCATGACGCCGATGAAGAAGTTGAGCACCACGGCGAGTATCAGCAGCCCGGCGAAGATCAGGCCGATCTTGCCGCTGATGATCAGCATGAATGCCGGGATCGCCAGGATGAACAGGGCGATGCTGCCGATCACGATGAAAGGCTTGCGGCCAATCTTGTCGCTGACGAAGCCGATCAGCGGCTGAACGAAAAGCATGCCGACCATGATCGCGATGATGATTAGCACGCCATGGTTTTCGCTGTAGTGCAGGTTGTGCGACAGGTAACTGGGCATGTAAGTCAGCAGCATGTAGTACGTGACGTTGGTCGCCACGACGATGCCGATGCAGGTGATCAGGCTGCGCCAGTGCTTGGTCGCCACTTCCTTGAACGACACTTTCGGTCCGCCTGAAAGGCCTTCACGGTCGCCTTGTTCCAGCTTCTCCACATGCTGCTGGAACGCCGGGGTTTCTTCCAGCGCGTTACGCAGATACAGGCCGAGCATGCCCAGTGGCAGCGCAAGGAAGAAGGGCAGGCGCCAGCCCCATTCCTGGAATTGATCCTCGCCGATGACAGTGGAAATCAGCACGACCACTCCGGCGCCGAGCACGAAACCGGCAATCGAGCCGAAGTCCAGCCAGCTGCCGAGGAAACCGCGCTTGCGGTCCGGGGCGTATTCGGCGACGAAAATCGAAGCGCCAGTGTATTCGCCACCCACCGAAAAGCCCTGCGCCATCTTGGCGAGCAACAGCAGAATCGGCGCCCAGATGCCGATCGATGCGTAGGAGGGGATCAGTCCGATGGCTGTCGTGCTCAGAGACATGATCACGATGGTCGCTGCGAGGACTTTCTGTCGTCCGTATTTGTCGCCCAGTGCGCCGAAGAACAGGCCGCCCAGCGGCCGTATCAGGAAAGGCACCGAGAAGGTCGCCAGTGCCGCGATCATCTGCACGCTGGGGTCGGCGCCGGGGAAGAAAACCTTGCCGAGCACGTAGGCCACGAAGCCGTAAACACCGAAATCGAACCACTCCATCGCGTTGCCCAGCGCGGCGGCAGTGATCGCCTTGCGCATCTTGGCGTCGTCGACGATGGTGATGTCTTGCAAGCCGATAGGGCTGACTTTTTTCTTGCGTAATTTCATAGGAACACTCTGTCGCTGATCTGTCGTGCTGCCATCCGCAGAAGCCGAACCTGCGCAGGTCAGAACACCCCGGCAGGTCGATGCCATTGTTTTGGTAGCACGCTGTTTTCGATCAGATACGAGAGCAGGGCAAAAAATTCACTGTGGCCCGAGATTTTCATCGCGTTGAGACCGGGACAAACGGTCCAGGTTTTTCGGTCGTGTCGCTGTCCGGCGATGACCGGCGACGACGGGCAAGGGCAGGGCCCGCCATGGTATTCTTGCGCCCCGGTTACAACTCCTGTGGAATCCCCCGTGAAATTCATTCACCAGCGCGAGCATCTCAATGAAGACGACATTGTGGTGATCGAATGTTCGAACACCTGCAACATCCGCCTCATGAACGACGCCAATTTTCGCAGTTTCAAGAATGGTGGGCGACACACCTACCATGGCGGCGCGTTTGATCGTTTCCCGGCGAAAATCGTCGTGCCGAGCACCGGCTTCTGGAACATCACCCTCGACACCGTCACCCAGCGCGCCATCAGCGTCACGCGCAAACCCAACATCAAGCATTCGATCAAGATCATCCGCCGGTCCGCTTCGCGTCTGCAGAGCTGAGCAAACGGGGTTGCGCCTGTTGCGCGGGGGCGGGGCAGGGGCAGGGAGTATCGGCGATATCGATAGTGAGCATCACGCTTTACGAGTTCAGTTTCGGCGCCTGAACTGGACAATGGCCTGTAAATGAAGACCCTGCCCGAACGGCAGAATTTTTGACAGGACACCGCCCATGCGCACTGTATTCGCCTCCGCCGCCTTGATTGCCTGCTCGCTGCTGGCAGGCTGTGCGACCGCTCCCAACGAGCCGACGCTGACCCTGGAAACCAGCAAGTCCCCCGAACAGTTCGCGGCGTGCGTCGTGCCTAAGTTGCAAGGTCATTCGATGAGCCCGATCCTGTCCCAGCCTCAACGGCATTACCGGATCACCGTGCCAAGTACCGTTGCGGCGGACAACGTCATCGAGGCCTACAAAGCCTCAACCGGCGGGAAGATTTTCGTCTACGAACGCAGCTTGATGGCTTCCGGCTTCGGCCGTGCCGCCAAGGAATGCGTGTGATCCTGCAGCACCCGACGATGCTTGCCGGCTGAAGCCGCTACAGGCGTTGGGGGTGGGGCCGAGCATGCGGACGGTCCTGGCCGCGCTGGCCGATCAGAAATCTTCTTCGCTGATCCGGATGGACAGCAATGTGTTGCTGGCGATGAGGTTGTCGAACGCCGGCTGAAACACCTGCACAAGACTGGCGAGCATCGAGTCTTCACTGCTCCAGGCGCCCCGAATGGTCCAGCGTCCCGGATCAGGCTGATGGGCCTGCAGCTGGCAGTCCACGCACCCTTCGATACTCCGAGCGCGCCGCACTGAATCCTGCATCAACTGCGCACAGCTGGCCGAGAAACCTGGACGGGTCTGAATCAATACGACTCTGGATGACACGTGAGCATTCATGGTGATCCCCTGGAGGCGGCTGGCGCGGTTGGGGTCGGGCGGATGAAGGCGTCGCACGACAGTGATGGGACTGGGATCATGATCCGGCAGCCGCCCTGCCGCTGCCATAGTCGATGCGCATAGGCGATACAGACCTTCGTATAAGCGGCCCGAAACAGGGGAGTTGATGGCGCACTGCCGGCGGTCATGGCCGCGCCGCACGATGGCGCCGCGCGGGCTGGCGAGGGGCAGGTCGGGTCAGCGGACGTCGTCTGAGGTCACTGGATCGGCAGGCGCGAAAGCCTTCGCCGCAGCAACGGTGTCCAGCGATTCGCGCAGCAGCTGGATCTTGCCCTCGTTGGCCACCAGCCGTCCGGCGTATGACTGCAGGTACAGTCGGCCCGTTGCCGGAACCAGCGCCTCGACGTCGTATTCGGCGAAGGCCTGATCAGGCGTGTCGATCAGAAAGCGCACGCGCTTGAAGCGGAAATCCGGGACTTTAGCCAGCAGCGAGGCAATGAACGCTTCGATCTGAGCGGGTCCTTGCACGCGATGGGTGATGCCCAGCGATTGAAGGTAGGGCAGTTCAAGCACGCCATCGTCTGCGAACAATGCCGCGGCGGCGCGTGGGTCTTGAATGGATTCCAGGTACATCTGCAGCAGTTGGACGGCGTTTTTCATGATCATCTCCTTGAGCCAGTCGGGTCGTGTCGGCCGCGGTGTGGGGCCGACAGGCGTCAAGGTACGGAAAACGCGAGTTGTCAAAAATAGAAACTATGGCAACTCATCGTTTCATTTATGAAAGGCCGAGTGGGTGCCATACGATGGCGCGCGATCAACGGGGCCAGCGCCACGCCGGTGCCGAGAGGTGCTCGGCGAAAAAGTCGGACAGCGCCTTGATCTTCGCCGGACGAGTCCGCGCCGAAGGTGTGACGAAGTACAAGCCGCCGCGAGTCATGCTCCATTGCGGCAAGAGCGCCTCCAGCCTGCCGTCGGCCAGGAATTCGCTGGCCATGAATTCCGGCAGTTCGGCGACGGCCATCCCTTCCAGCAACATGGGGATCAGCGCGTCCGAGTTGGTCACCCGCAGTGGACCGTTCGGCACCACGTCTTCCTCAGTACCGTCTTCATGGGTGAAGCGCCAGACCTGGCTGCGCGCCCGGTACGCATAACTGAGGCAAGGCTGGCTCGCCAGTTCCCGCGGATGCGCAGGGCGCCCGTGAGCCTTGATGTACGCGGGAGACGCCACGAGAAACTGAGTGACGGCACAGATCCGGCGGGCAACCAGTGAAGAATCGGGCATCACGGCGATGCGCAACGCTGCATCGAAACCTTCCGCGATCAGATCGACCGTCGCGTCGGACAGGTGCAGGTCCACCGACAGTTCCGGGTACTGGCGCACCAGTTTCGGCATGAGCGGCGCGACCCAGCGCAGGCCGAACGACATGGGCACCGCCAGGCGGATCAGCCCGCGCGGCTGCACCGACAGGTCCTGCGCTTCGCTTTCGACTTCTTCAGCCTGGCGATAAATCTCTCCGGCCTTGGCCGCCATGCTCGCGCCGAACTCGGTCAGCGCCAGTTGCCGGGAGGTGCGATTGAACAGCCGTCCGCCCAGGCGTTCCTCAAGGCGCGCCACGGCTCTGGACACTGTCGGCACCGAGACACCCATAAGCCGGGCTGCGGCGGCGAACGATCCTTCTTCCGCCACCTTGGCGAACATCGCTAAACCTTCGAAATCAGGAAGTTTGCTCATTCCATTTCTGCAACGATGGATTGCGGACAATTCTATTTTGAAATGTTTGAGCCGTCGATAAGCTTCTCCCACACCGCAACCACTTACTGACGAAAACTGGAGAAACATCATGGCTCGCAAACTCGAAGGCAAAATCGCACTGGTCACCGGCGGCACGACCGGCATCGGCCTGGCCACCGCTCAACGCTTCGCCGCAGAAGGCGCTTACGTCTACATCACTGGCCGCCGCCAGGCCGAACTCGACAAGGCCGTTGCGCTGATCGGCAACGCGACCGGCGTTCAGGTCGACTCGACACGTCTGGAACAGCTCGACGCCCTGTACGAGCAGATCTCTGCCGAGCAAGGACGCCTCGACGTGCTGTTCGCCAACGCAGGCGGCGGTTCGATGCTGCCCCTGGGCGAGATCACCGAAGCGCACTACGACGACACCTTCGACCGCAACGTCAAGGGCGTGCTGTTCACGGTGCAGAAAGCGCTGCCGCTGCTGGCAACGAACGCCTCGGTGATCCTGACCGGCTCTACCGCCGGCAGCTCAGGCACCGCCGCGTTCAGCGTCTACTCGGCTTCGAAAGCCGCTGTCAGGGCCTTCGTCCGCAGCTGGATCCTGGACCTGAAGGACCGCAACGTCCGCGTCAACACCATCAGCCCCGGCGCCACCAAAACCCCGGGCCTGGTTGACCTGGCCGGCCCCGATGCCGCCCAACAGCAAGGTCTGCTCGACTACCTCGCGTCGCAAGTGCCGATGGGCCGAGTCGGCAACCCCGAAGAAATCGCCAGCGCCGCGCTGTTCCTGGCCTCCGACGACGCCAGTTTCGTCAACGGCATCGAACTGTTCGTCGATGGCGGCCAGGCTCAGATCTGAGACAACCCGCGAGGCGGCGCCCGGCGCCGTCCTGCCCAGACTTTTCGGGGAAACACACATGAAAACAGCCGCATTTGCAGCACTCGCATTGACCCTTGCCTTCACCACCGCGCACGCCGCGACGCCAGCCACCGCAAGCCCCGTGACGCCTTCGCTGCAAGCGTCCGTGATCGATCACGTCGGCATCAACGTGCCGGACATCGACGCGGCGACGGCCTTCTTCAACGAACTGGTGGGCGCGAAAGTCATCTCCGACGTCCGCCCGGGCGCCATTCCCGCCGAATGGAAAGCCAGTTTCAACTGGCGTGAGTCCAGCGAGCTGCAACGCTTCACCATGCTGCAACTCAACGGCGGTTCCAAGATCGAGCTGTTCCAGTATCAAGGTCCGCAGATCGACCATCAGCCACCCCATGAAGACGATATCGGCGCGACCCACATTGCCCTGCGCACCACCGATATCGACCGCAGCCTGGCCGTCGTCAAAGCCCGAGGCCTCAAGGTGCTCAACGAGCCGATCACCAATCCCGACGGCATCCGCTGGTTCTACGTGCTGACGCCATGGGGTTCGCAACTGGAACTGGTGTCGCTTCCGGCCGCCAGCTGAACCGGGCTGCTTGCCCACCACCCATTGGCTGCGGTGCATCCGAAAAACCGCGTATGCCGGGTTGCTGCCGCTCCGCGCCAGTTCGCGGGACAAGCCACGCTCCTACGGTTGCGAGCGAGTGGGATCAGCCAATTGATGCGGGACTTTCGGCGCCATCGGCCCGACTGCAGATCTCTCTGACTTTTGCGGCAGGTGTGGGAGCGTGGCTTGTCCCGCGATCGGCGGCGCAGTCGTCGTGATTTCGGTGGGTGCGGTGCATCTGAAAAACCGCGTTCGCCGGGTTTGCTGCCGCTTCGCGCCAGTTCGCGGGACAAGCCACGCTCCTACGGTTGCGAGCGAGTGGGATCAGCCAATTGATGCGGGACTTTCGGCGCCATCGGCCCGACTGCAGATATCTCTGACTTTTGCGGCAGGTGTGGGAGCGTGGCTTGTCCCGCGATCGGCGACGCAGTCGTCGTGATTTCGGTGGGTGCGGTGTATCTGAAAAACCGCGTTCGCCGGGTTTGCTGCCGCTCCGCGCCAGTTCGCGGGACAAGCCACGCTCCTACAGTTGCGGCCGAGGCGGATCAGCCAATTGATGGCGGATGTTTTCTTTTGGCGTTGCGGCAGGTGTGGGAGCGTGGCTTGTCCCGCGATCGGCGACGCAGTCGTCGTGATTCCGGTGGCCGCGGTGTACCTGAAAAACCGCGTTCGCCACTTCGCGCCGCTTGCTCGGCAATGCCTGCTGGCGGGTGTGGGCGCGCGCCGAGAAAGATCGAACGCCTGATGCCGTGCGCACTCGAATCAGGGCAGATGGTTTGATTGTCGCCCGACTGTTCTGGCTTGCCGGCCCCGATGCGGGTCGAGATGCCTGACCAGGCCCCGAACGCATTTTCAAGCGCGTCGCCCGCAGGTCTTTTGGCTGCGAACGTCGAGCGACAAAACCCGGACCTGCACATTCCTGACAGCCATGCCTGGCCAGGAACCCCTCATTTTTTGGCCTGTGTCCGACGGTCGATCGAAGCAGAAGAGAATCCCATGCGCCCACAGACCTCGTTCATTTTTGACCTGGACGGCACGCTGACTGACAGCGTTTACCAGAACGTAGCAGCCTGGAAAGAGGCGCTCGACGCCGAAGACATTCCGCTGGCGATGTGGCGCATCCACAGGAAAATCGGCATGAGCGGCGGGTTGATGCTCAAGTCGCTTTCCCGTGAGACGGGGCTGGACATCAGTGAAGATCAGGCCCAGCGCCTCAGTGACAGGCACGCTGAAGCCTACGAGCGGCTGCAGGGCCAGATTATCGCGCTGCCGGGCGCCAAAGCGTTGTTGCAGTCGCTGAGCAACGACAATCTGAAGTGGTGCATCGCCACCAGCGGCGGCATGGACACCGCGAAAATCAACCTCAAGGCGCTCGGTCTGGAGATCGGCGACGTCGACCTGATCACCCGCGACGATGTGAACTACGGCAAGCCCGATCCTGACCTGTTCCTGGCGGCGGCGAAGCGCATGAACGTCGACATCGGAGAGTGCCTGGTCATCGGCGATGCGATCTGGGACATGCTTGCCGCCAGACGTTGCAAGGCGACCGGCATCGGCTTGCTCTCCGGTGGGTATGACATCGGCGAGCTTGAGCGGGCAGGGGCGTTGCGCGTGTATGAAGACCCGCAGGACTTGCTGGACCATCTGGACGAGATCGCGTCTCGCCCCTGATGGCCACGCGCTGGACAAGTGGCAACGCACGAGCCCGTTGACAGTGTCAGCCTTCGGTTGAGTCGGCCGGGCTTTGACCGGCCTCTTCGGCGAGCTTGGCCCGGTCGGCCTTGCTGATGTATTTGGGCTTGCGCGGCGCCAGTTTGGCGTTGGCCTTTTTGGCGTGCGCTTCCAGCAGTTGCTTGATCTTCTTGCGGCGATTCATGGCGTGTTCCCGGCTTGGCAGGAGGCGATGATATCAGCTGGCGCGCAGCCTCGAAAAACACCTACAACGTGAATCGGCTGGTCATGGTCTTGAGTTGCGATGCCAGCGTGGACAGATCATGGCTCGCCACGCTGGTTTGCTCAGCGCCCTTGGACGTCTGCTGCGACAGGTCGCGGATGCGCACCAGATTGCGATCGACCTCGCGAGCCACTTGCGCTTGCTGCTCGGCGGCGGTGGCGATGACGATATTGCGCTCATTGATGATGCCCACGGCGACGGTGATCTGATTCAGCGCTTCATCGGTACGGCCTGCGCGCTGCAGGGTGTCGGTGGTCTGCTCGGCGCTGGATTGCATGGCATCGACGGTCTCGCGGGTCGATTGCTCGACCTTGCCGATCAGTGCTTCGATTTCACGGGTCGACTGTCCTGTGCGATGGGCCAGGGCGCGAACCTCGTCTGCGACCACGGCGAACCCTCGGCCAGCGTCGCCGGCCCTCGCGGCTTCGATGGCAGCGTTGAGCGCCAGCAGGTTGGTCTGCTCCGCCACCGAGCGAATCACGTCCAGCACCTTGCTGATTTCAACCGTCTGCTGGGCCAGGCTCTGGACGCGTTCGGAGGTGGTGTTGACACGGGTCACCACCGTGTTCAGGGATTCGATGGTCTCGCTCAGTTCATTCTGGCCTTGCTGTGCGGTCTGCGAGGAGGCCTTCGATTCGTTCGATGTCGAGACCGCATTGCGCGCCACTTCGTCGATTGCCGCGCTCATCTGGTTGAACGCCGCTGCCGCCTGATCGATTTCCTGATTCTGCTGGCGCAGGCCTTCGCTGCTTTGCGCCATCACCTGACTCATTTCCTCGGCGGCGCTGGACAGCTGCTCGGTGGACTGGGTGATTTCGCCGATCGTGTTGCGCAGGTTGTTGCGCATCACGCTCAGAGACTGCAGCAGTTGCGCCGGCTCGTCAGAGCCGCTGTTGTCTATTTCGCCGCTCAAATCATTCGCCGCGATGCGCCGTGACGTCGCCAGTGCGACACTCAGTGGCCTGTTGATGCTCAGGCTGAAGCGCCAGCTCAGCACGAGCGAGGCAGCCACCGCCAGCCCGATCGCGATCAGCGCCACCAGCCGCGCCTGACTGTAGGCTTGCGCCGCCTCCAGTGCGGCGTCGTGGGCGTGCTCGCGTTCAAGCCGGTTCAGCAGTTCCGTCTGTTCATTGAAGGTGGTCCCGAACGCTGCCATCGAACGAAGCTGGGCCGCTGCGTCATCCGGGCGACCGGCCTCCATCATGCTCAGCTCTTGCGCCACGCCGCTTTTGTATCCTTCATAGGCTTGGGACAGCTTGCCCAGCGCCTCTTGCTTGGCGGGGGTATCGGCGCTGTTCCGGTAGGCGGCGAGATTCTGGTCGATCAGCTTCTCAAGACCCGCGATGGTGTTGGCCGCGGCAAGATGATCGGCCTTGGAGGTGAAGGTGTGTGACTGATAGGCCGTGATGCGCAAGCGCGAAACGTTGACCCCCAGCTCATTGCTCAGGTTGATGGCCGGAATGGAACGGGTTTCCATCTCTGTCACGGCCTGACGGATCGTGCTCATCTGGGCCACGCAGAACAGGCCAAGGGCGACGAGCATCAAAATGATTGCGATGAAGCACAGGAGGGTCCGGGCCTGGATTTTCAGTTTTCTCAGCATTGGGGCATTCTCGCCAGCAGGCATTACGGTGACACGCCCGAGAGGGCCCGCGGGTGGCGACCATCCATTGAATCTCGGAAGCGGAGTTGTACGGGAAATATTTTCTGTACAAGATTTGTAGAGCTTCGAGGCAAAGATGGCAGGTTGGTTCAGGGCTGTTGAGCGAAAAGCGGCGAATGGCCATCATTTGTCGCAAACGCGCATATGGACGTCGCATCTGGATTATTTTTTTGCGTTGAGTGCTTCAGTTCGGCGGGTTTGCCTCAAGAAATTGCCTTGAGGCAAAGCCGTGGAAGTGCTGTTGGAAGTCAATCAGCTCTGGCAGAACCGGATCCGGTTACCAAAAGGATCGTAGACCTCAAGCACCTGTCCCCAGTCTTGCTCAACGATGTCCGGACGCCCGTATCCGTAGCGCCGGGCCTGCAGCTCGTCGCGCAGGCGCTCGATATTGCGCATCGGTACGAAGATCGTCGCACCAGGGCTCGCGTCGCCATGATGCTCGGAAAGATGCAGGAGCAGAGCGCCCCGGCTTATCCCCAGATAAAGTGGCATGCCGGCTTCGAAACGATGCTCGAATTCGACGCTGAAACCGAGAAAATCCAGGTAGAACTCCCGTGCCTTGGCTTCATCGAACATGCGCAGTATCGGAATGGTTTTGTCGAACGTGATGGCCCCGGTTGAATCGTTGCCGGGAAGCATCGCCGATGCGGTGTTCCAGTCCTTGTAGCCCAGTTGATGCGCCACCGTTTCCAGCGCAGCCGCGTGAGTGAGCGTTTGCTCGCGCGCCGCCAGCGAGGCGCGCAGCCCTTTGGCCATTTGTTTGGCCTGTTCGATCGATACCATCGTAGCTCCCTGGGTCAAGGCATATGGGTGCTCGCGTTGCCAGACCTCGACGCTTGAGAGATGCGACAGGAATGGGAAGAACAACAATGCTTTCACCTTTGCGTACGCAGCGAGCGGCGGGCAGCATCGGCCCGGTGTGATCATACACAAAGCTACCCGGGAGGTGGGTTTGCGGGCTCTCTTGACGATCCTGCATAGCGTAATCCTCCTGAATCCTTGCCCAATCCTCTGACCTTGCAGGGGCGTGGATAGGAAACGCTTCGCGCGCGAGCTAGAGTTCGTTGATCAGGCGCCCATCACCACGAGCGCTGCCAGTCCTGGCCAGCCGTCGCTTAATGCGTCGGGCATCGGCCGGCTCTTCGGCGCAGCGCCCAGGCGTGACATCGAACAACTGCGTAATGGGACTGTCGACGCGATCGCGCCAGGATAAACGCACCTTGAGCCACCGGCGGTACGATGCATGGCCGCCCGGAAAAACTAGAAAAAGCACATCAACCGATGATCAGCGGGTGAGCCATGGAACTACGAATCAACCAGAAAACTTACCAGGTCGACGCCGACGCCGACACGCCCTTGCTGTGGGTGATCCGCGATGACCTGGGCATGACCGGCACCAAGTACGGTTGCGGGCTGGCGCAGTGCGGTGCGTGTTCCGTACTGGTGGATGGCAATGTCGTGCGCTCGTGTGTCACGCCGGTGGCCGGTGTGGTGGGACGCGAAGTCACCACCATCGAAGCCATCGAGTCCGACGAGGTCGGCAAACGCGTGGTGGCCACCTGGGTCGAGCATCAGGTCGCTCAATGCGGCTACTGCCAGTCCGGGCAGGTGATGGCGGCGACCGCGTTGCTCAAGCACACGCCGCAGCCCAGCGCCGCCGAGATCGATGCGGCGATGATCAATCTGTGCCGCTGCGGCACGTACAACGCCATTCACGCCGCTGTGCATGACCTTGCCGGTCACAGTGCGAAGGGGGATGCGTGATGAACGCGCCACTGGACGCCATCGAGCAGCTCATCGGCCAGAATCTCAACGATCCGGTCAACCTGTCCCGTCGTCGTTTCCTCAAGGGCAGCGCCGTGGGCGCGCTGGTGCTGGGCTTCGGTTTGCCGCTGGGCGCCACCCGGGTGCAAGCGGCCGCGGCAGCACCGGCCGAGCGCGGAACGCAGGTGCCTGCCTTCCTTGAAATTCGTCCGGACAACACCGTGCGCCTGCTGTCGCCGTTCATCGAAGGCGGGCAGGGCACCTTCACCGCGATGGCGCAGATTGTCGGTGAAGAGCTCGACGCCGATCCCGCCACCTTCCTCGTTGAGTGCGCGCCGCCGGGCGACGCCTATTACGTGATGGAGAATGGAATGCGCATCACCGGCGGCAGCATGTCGGTGCGGATGAGTTACCCGACCATGCGCCGGTTAGGTGCCTTGGCCCGGGCGATGCTGCTGCAGGCCGGCGCCCAGGCGCTGAACGTACCGGTCAGCGAACTCACCACAGAACCCGGCAAAGTGGTGCATGCCGCTTCCGGCCGTTCCATTGCCTACGGCGAGCTGTCGGAACGGGCGATGGATCTGCCGGTGCCTGATCCGGCCAGCGTGCAATTGCGCGATCCCTCCCGCTTTCGCTGGATCGGCAAACCGGTCAAGCGTCTGGACGCCTACGACAAGTCCACCGGCAAGGCGCTGTACAGCATCGATCTGAAGGTCGACGGCATGCTGCATGCCGCCGTGCAACATGCGCCGCGCCTTGGCATGACGGTGGGAAGTCTGCGCAACGAAGAGCAGGTCAAAGCCATGAAGGGCGTGCATTCGGTGCATCGTCTGCCCGGCGCCGTTGCCGTGGTGGCTGAGCGCTGGTGGCATGCCAAGCGCGCCGTAGAAGCGGTGCAGGTCGACTGGCTGGAGGCTGCTGCCGATTCGACGGTGCGCGCCATGCCCGCGGACTTTTCCACCGAAGAGTACTTCAAGCGTCTGGCCGCGGAAAAAGGCCCTGCCCGTGACGATGAAAACGAAGGTGATGTCGCCGCGGCGCTGGCCAACGCCAAGACCCGCATCGAAGCCACGTACCACAACCAATATCTGCATCACGCCCAACTGGAGCCGCCATCGGCCCTTGCACGCTTTGACGCCAACGGTTCGCTGGAAATCTGGCTGCCCAATCAGGCGCCGGAAATGTACCGTGCCGACATCGCCAAACGCACCGGTCTGGACCCTTCGCAAATCACGCTGCATTCGCCGCTGTTGGGCGGGTTCTTTGGTCGGCATTTCCTCTATGACTCCGCCAATCCTTATCCTCAGGCCATCGCTCTGGCCAAGGCGGTCGGGCGCCCGGTCAAGCTGATCTGGAGCCGTGAGGAAGAGTTCCTGCGCGACGTGCTTCGTCCAGTCGCTGCGGTGAATTTTCGCGGCGCGCTGGACAACGACGGCTGGCCGGTCGCGATCGAGGCGGTCAGTGCCACGGAAGGACCGACCGAGTCTCTGGCGGGCAAGCAAGGCGATAAGATCGACCCGACTGCGCTGGAGGGCCTGGCCGGCAAGTCATACGCCATTGCCAACAAGCGCATTGCCCAGATTTACGTCAAGGGGCCGATGCCCCTGGGCTACTGGCGCTCGGTGGGCAACTCGTTGAATGACTTCTTCTACGAAGCCTTTCTCGATGAACTCGCCGACAAAGGCGGCAAGGACCCGTTCGAATTGCGCCTGCACTTGCTGCGCGACAACAAGCGTCTGACGACCTTGCTCAACGCGGTGGGCGACTTGTCGGGGGGCTGGAAGCGCGGGCCGTTCACCGCCGAAGACGGCAGCAAACGGGCGCGCGGAGTGGCCATGGCATCGCCGTTCGGCACCCAGACCGCGGTGATTGCCGAAGTGTCGATCGAGCAGGGCCAGGTCAAGGTGCATGACATCTGGCAGGCCATCGATCCGGGCAGCATCGTCAATCCGGCCATCGTCGAGGCGCAGGTCGCCGGCGCCGTGTCCCTTGGCCTGTCGCAGGTGCTGGTGGAAGAGGCGGTGTACATCGACGGCAAACCGCGTGCGCGCAACTACGACCTGTATCCGATTCTGCCGCCCTCGCGGATGGCGCGGGTGCATGTGCGGATTGTCGAGAGCGGGGAAAAGATGGGCGGCATCGGTGAACCGCCGTTGCCAGCGGTGGCACCGGCGGTCGCCAACGCCGTGGCGGCGCTGACCGGGCAGCGGATTCGCAGCATGCCCTTGAGCCGATACACCTTTACCTGACCTGCGCCGGAGTACTCATGAATAACAGCCGATTCGCAAGAACCGCTGGCTGGCTGGCGCTGCTGTGCCTGGTCGCGGCAGGCCTGCTGGCCTGGTACGTCACCCGCGAGCCCGCCTCGTCCCTGGAAAACGATCAGGTCGCAGCCGCCGACCTGGCTCCGGCGCTGGTCGCCCGGGGCGAATACGTGGCACGGCTCGGCGACTGCGTGGCCTGCCACAGCGTGCCGGGCGGCGCGCCTTTCGCCGGTGGTCTGGAAATGGCCACGCCGCTGGGGGCGATTCACACCACCAACGTCACCCCGGACCGCGAGACCGGCATCGGCGCTTACAGCCTGGCCGACTTCGACCGCGCCGTGCGTCATGGCGTGGCACCGGGCGGACGACGCCTGTATCCGGCGATGCCGTACCCGTCTTATGCCAAGCTGAGTGACGATGACGTGCGAGCGCTGTATGCCTTCTTCATGAAGGGCGTGGCGCCGGTGCGGCAGGTAAACATCCAGAGCGATATCCCCTGGCCGTTGAACATGCGCTGGCCGATTGCTTTATGGAACGGTGTCTTCACCGAACCTGCGCCGTATGCGGCGAAGCCTGGCAAGGACGCGCTGTGGAATCGCGGTGCCTACATTGTTCAGGGGCCGGGCCACTGCGGCAGTTGCCACACGCCGCGCGGGCTGGCGTTCAACGAGAAAGCGCTGGATGAATCCGGCGCGCCGTTCCTCGCTGGTGCCTTGCTCGATGGCTGGTACGCGCCGAGCCTGCGCAACGACCACAACACCGGGCTGGGCCGCTGGAACGAGCCTGAGATCGTTCAGTTCCTCAAGGCCGGGCGCAATCAGCATGCGGTTGTTTTCGGCTCCATGACCGAAGCATTCAACAACTCCACGCAGTTCATGAGCGACGAGGACCTGACGGCGATTGCGCGTTACCTCAAGTCGCTGCCGGGTGACCCGGGGCGCGACGGCAGCCCCTGGCAGTACCAGGCAACCTCGGTTGCGGCGCGTCCGGATTCGCCCGGCGCGCACACCTACGTGACCCGCTGTGCGTCGTGTCACGGTGTCGACGGCAAGGGGCAGTCCGAATGGATGCCGCCATTGGCCGGCGCCACGTCGGCACTGGCCAAGGAAAACGCGTCTGCAATCAACATCACCCTCAACGGATCGCAGCGCATCGTCGCAGCCGGCGTACCCGACGCATACCGGATGCCGGCGTTTCGTGAGCAGCTGTCGGATCAGGAAATCGCCGATGTCCTGACCTTCGTGCGCGGCACATGGGGCAATCAGGGCGGGGCAGTGGACGCGCAGGCCGTCGGCAAGCTGCGCGAGCGGACCGACCCGGCCAGCAGCACGCCCATCATTTTGCAGATGCGATAAGGAGCCGCACCATGGAAAGCATCGATTTGCTGGTCCTGCGCACGGCCCGTGACTGGCTGCGGGCCGGGGAGCGCGTGCTGCTGGCGACGGTGGCGCGGACGTGGGGATCCTCGCCGCGGCCGGTGGGTTCGATGATGGCCCTGCGCAGCGACGGCCGGGTCGCCGGCAGCGTTTCCGGGGGCTGCATCGAGGATGACCTGATTCATCGCTACACCACTGCCCACGGCGGTCCGGGCATGACCGACGGACCGCCGCAAGTGGCGCGCTACGGCGTCAGTGCCGACGAAGCCCACCGCTTCGGCTTGCCGTGCGGCGGAACGCTGGAATTGATTTTCGAATTCAGCCCGTCGTGGCAGGCGCTGGATGAACTGCTGGTTCACCTCGACGCCGGGCGCCTGGTGCGTCGCCGTCTGGACCTGGCGAGCAACGCAGTGACGCTTGAACACAGCGTCACGCCCGAGCAATTCGCCTTCGACGGCCAGGTGATGCTCAATACGCTGGGGCCCGGGTATCGCCTGCTGATGATCGGTGCCGGAGCGCTGGCTGAGTATCTGGCGACCATGGCCTTGTTCAACGGCTTCAAAGTGGCGGTCTGCGATCCTCGCCCCGAGTACGTGCAGACCTGGTCGGTCAGCGGCGTGGAGCAGATCGTCGGGATGCCCGATGACGTGGTGCGGGCGTTTTCCGCCGATCTGCGCACCTGCATCGTTGCGTTGAGCCACGATCCGAAACTCGATGATCTGGCCTTGCTCGAAGCGCTGCAAGGCCCGGCGTTCTACATCGGTGCCATCGGCTCGCGGCGCAACAGCCAGCAGCGACGCGAGCGCCTGATCGAGCACTTCGGCGAAACCGAGGCGTCGCTTCAGCGCCTGCGTGGCCCGATCGGCATTTACATCGGCAGCAAGACGCCGGCAGAAATCGCCGTCAGCGTCATGGCTGAAATCCTGGCGGCGAAAAACGGCGTCGAACTGCCCCACGATGTCAGCGTGAGTCAGGCGAAAGTCGCGCTCGAAACACAGGAGCCGACTTACTCCAGCGCGACCCAGTGATCGGTCGCCACCGCCGTGAACCGCTGCGGTGGCGCCACGAAGCCTGCCTGCTTGATCGGATCGGGCCGCTCCAGCTCCTTGAGCAGGCTTTTGAAGTCGCGGCGTCGACCCACTTCCGGCACTGGCACGGCCGCAAGCAGGCGACGGGTGTAAGGATGCTGCGGGTTGTGCAGGACCTGATCGCGCGCGCCGATCTCGACGATACGACCGCCGTACATCACCGCGACCCGATGGCAGATCCGCTCGACCACGGCCATGTCGTGGGAAATGAACAGGTAACTCAGGCCATGCTCGGCGCGCAGTCGTTCAAGCAGGTCCAGCACCTGGGCCTGCACCGACACATCCAGCGCCGACACGGATTCGTCGGCGATGATGACTTTGGGGTTGAGCGCCAGGGCGCGGGCGATGCAGATGCGCTGCCGCTGCCCGCCGGAAAACTGATGCGGATAGCGCTCCATCGCCTCTGACGGCAGGTCGACCTGCTGCAGCAACTGGGCGACACGCTCGCGGCGCTGCGGCTCAGGCATGTGATCGTGGATCAGCAACGGCTCGCCCACCAGATCGAAGACGGTCTTGCGCGGATTGAGCGCGGCGTAGGGGTCCTGGAACACCATCTGCACGTCGCGGCGCACCTTTTGCAGCGCCTCGCCCTTCAGCCCGTTGAGCTCCTGACCCATCAGCCTGACGCTGCCCTGGTAGCTCAGCATGTTCATCAACGCCTTGCCGGTGGTGGATTTTCCGCAGCCGCTTTCGCCCACCAGCCCCAGCGTTTCACCCTGGCGCAACTCGAAATTCACGCCTTCCACCGCGTGCACGGTGCGCGGCGCCTCGAACCAGCCATGACGCAGGGCGAAGCGCACGTTCAGGTCTTTCACCGCAAGCACCAGCGGCGACTCGCCCAGTTGCGCAGGTGGCGGGGCGCTGCCGAGGACGGGGACGGCCGCCAGCAGTTTGCGGGTGTAGGCTGCCTGCGGGGCGGTGAATACCTGATTCAGGGTGCCGCGCTCTTCCATGCGGCCCTGATTCATCACCACGACTTCATCGGCCATCTCCGCGACCACGCCCATGTCGTGGGTGATCAGCAGCAGGCTGGTCGCGAACTGCTGCTGCAGTTCGCGCATGAGTTCCAGAATCTGCGCCTGGATGGTCACGTCCAGCGCTGTGGTCGGCTCATCGGCGATCAACACCTTGGGCTGACAGAGCATGGCCATCGCAATCATGACCCGCTGGCGCATGCCGCCGGACAGCTCATGGGGATACTGGGTCAGGCGCTTGTCGACCTGCGGCATGCGCACCGCATCGAGCATCTCACGGCAGCGTCGATGCACATCGGCGCGGCTCATCGGCTCATGTCGACGCAAGGTTTCGGCCAGTTGCCGGCCCACGGTCAGCAGCGGATTGAGCGAGGTCATCGGCTCTTGAAAGATCATGCCGATCTGCTTGCCGCGCAAGCGCTGCATTTCGCGTTCCGACAGGCTCAGCAGGTCGCGGTCCTCGAACAGGATGGCGCCGCCCGGTACGCTGGCCGCTTTCGGCAACAGCCCCATGATCGCCAGCGACGACAGCGACTTGCCGCTGCCCGACTCGCCGGCGATGCACAGCGTACGGCCGGGGTAGAGCGCAAAGCTCAGCTCCTCGACCACTCGACGGCGCGAGGCACCGCCGCCAACGTCAATGCTCAGTCGCTCCACCGACAGGCTGGGCAGGTCGTTTGGCATCAGTTGAATACCACCTTTGGAAAGTAGAACGACACCACCCAGTTAGGCAGGTCGACGATCTCGCTGATACGCAGGTCGCCGCATACCGAACAGAGCATGTAGGCCTGCTCGGCGGGCATCCCGTGCTCCCGGCACAGCCAGTCGATGGTGTTGGCGACGGCCTGGCGCGCGGCCTGCATCAGGTCCGGCCCTATGCCGGTGAAGGCCTCGTAGCCTGCGCTGTCCAGATGACCGGTGACCGGGCCGGGCGTGCTGAAACGCGGCGTGGCCAGCGGTGTCTGCTTGATCAGGTCGAGCTTGACCACCACGTCCATGGCGCTCTCGATGGCGGTGCCGCAGACTTCGCCGTCACCCTGTGCGGCATGGGTGTCGCCGATGGAAAACAGTGCGCCGGCCACTTCGACCGGCAGGTACAGCACGCTGCCCGCGGCCAGATCACGGATGTCCAGATTGCCGCCCACCCGACGTGGCGGCACGATGGAGTGCAAGCCTGGCTCGGCGGGCGCCACACCCACGGTGCCGGCAAACGGTTTGAGCGGCACCTTGGCGAATTCGCCGAAGGCGGCGGGCGCGAGGGTCTGGGTGTCGTAGTGCCAGAGCGCCAGGGCCGGCGTCGGGAACTGATCGGCGAGCAGGCCGAAGCCTGGAATGTTGGCGGTCCAGCCGAAGCCGCCTGGCTTGAAGCTGTCCAGGGTGATTTTCAGCACGTCGCCGGGTTCGGCGCCCTCGACATAGATCGGGCCGGTCACCGGGTTGATCTGGTCGAACGGCATCACGCTGACGTCGGCCACCTGCGATTGTGCGGTGAAGTAGCCGTTGGACGAATCCCTGCAGTTCATCTGTAGGGTCGTGCCGGGCGCCACCCGCTCGACGGGGGTGAAGCGATGATCCCAGCCGAAGTGGCTGTTGACGCTGTGAATGGTCTTGACCAGGCAGTTCTGGCACATGTGTGCGTTCCTCATGGCAATGGGGCGATGGCCCATTCCGCAGCGAAATACGGGACAGGCCAAGGGCGATCACTTCACCCAGATGTAGTCGTAGTTGACCGGCACGTGCACCGGATCGACGTACAGCGCGTCGTCGCCGCCCATGCGCTTGGAACGCACGGTGAAGCGCTGCTCGTTGAAGATCGGCACCCAAGGGGCATCGGCCATCACATCGGTGAAGATCTTCTTCCACGCTTCGGTGCGCTCGGCCTGCTGTTCCGGACGCGCCATCGCATCGGCCTTGGCTGCGCGTTCATCCAGCGCCTTGTTGCAGTACAGCGCCCAGTTCCAGCCACCATCGACTGCGCCGCTGCACCCCAGGATCGGTCCGTAGAAGTTCGAAGGATCCGGGAAGTCGGCGATCCAGGCCATGCCGCCGGACCACACCATCGGCGCCTGATCTTTCGAGCTGCCCGCGGCGATCACGTTGGCCTGGGCCAGCGATTTGATCTGCACGCGGATGCCGACCTTGGCCAGGTCCTGCTGGATGGACTGCGCGATGCGCGGCTGCGGATCGGTGTTCATCACGTAGAGTTCGGTGTCGAAACCCTTGGCGAGGCCTGCGTCGGCAAGCAGCTTCTTCGCGCCTTCGACGTCGTACGGCAGCCCCTTGTATTGCGTGTCATAACCGGGCATTGCCGGCGGCAACGGCTGGTTGGCGGGCACCGCGCGGCCGTTGATGATGCGCACGATCCGCTCTTTGCTGATCGCCATGTTGATCGCCTGTCTCACCTTGAGGTTGTCGAACGGCGGCAGCGTGGTTTTCAGCGTCACGTAACCGGTCTGCAACTGATTGCCGGTGACCAGCAACGGCTTGGACGCGGGATCGTTCTTGAATTGCAGGAACTGCGCGGGCGGCACGCCGTCGCCGGCGATATCGACCTCGCCCTTGTTCAGGCGCAGCAGGGCGACGGTGGGGTCCTGGCCGATTTCGAAGGTGATCTTGTCGACGTACGGCAGGCCCTTCTGGAAGTAGTTCGGGTTTTTGATCAGCTCAAGCTTCTGCCCCAGTTTCCATTCGCCCAGGCTGAAGGCACCGCTGCCCATCGGGTGCTTGCCAAAGTCGGCGCCCCATTGCTCGACCGCCTCCTTGGGGACGACCGAGGCGAAGTTGATGGCCATGATGTGCAGGAACGTCGCGTTCGGCGCGCTGAGTGTGATGGTCAGGTGCTGATCGTCGACGACCTTGACGCCGCTGAGCGTCTGACTCTTGCCGGCGGTCATGTCGTCGTAGCCGACGATCGAGCTGAAGAAACCGGCGCCAGGGCTCTGGGTCTTGGGATTGACGGTGCGTTCCAGTGAGTATTTGACGTCATTGGCAACCAGCTCACGGCCGTTCTGAAATTTCACGCCTTTGACCAGGGTGAAGCTGTAGACCAACCCGTCCGCCGACACGCTGTAGTCCTCGGCCAGGCTTTTGACCAGTTCGGTGGTGCCCGGTTTGTAGTCCATCAGGCGGCCGAACAGGCTTTTGATCATCGACCAGTTCTGCCAGTCATAGCCGATGGCCGGGTCCAGCGTCGCGACATCGTTCTGATACGTCACCACCAGATTGCCTCCGCTCTTGGGCGTTTCGGCCCACAGCGGCGTGGTGAACAGCGTGGCCGCCACGGCCAGGGTCAGCGCTTTGATTTTCATTCTTGTACCCCGTTGTGTTGATGGATTCAGTGCTGCTTGATATCGATGCGCGGGTCCACCAGCGGGATCAGCAGATCCGCGAGCAGGTTGCCCAGAACGATGGCCACCGCAGAGAGCGTGGTCACCCCGACGATGACTGGAATGTCGACTTGCTGAATGGACTGCCAGGCCAGCTGGCCAATGCCGGGCCAGCCGAAGACTGACTCCACCACGACCAGACCGCCCATGAACACGCCGATGTCGATGCCGATCATGGGAATCACCGGCACGATGGCGTTGGGCAGCACGTGCACGAAGATCACCCGCGCCCGGCTCAGGCCCTTGGCCCGGGCTGTGCGAATGAAGTCCTGATGCAGCACGTCGATCATCGAGGAGCGGACCATGCGCGAGTACCAGCCGCTGCCCAACAGTCCCAGGGTCAGGGCCGGCAGCATCAGGTGGCTGGCCCCGCCGTAGCCGCCGAGCGGGAACCAGCCCAGTTGCACCGCGAAGAAATACAGAAACAGCATCGCAGCGATGAATTGCGGGGCCGAGACACCGACGAAGGAAAACGCCATCAACAGCTTGTCGGCGAAACTGTCCCGCTTGAGCGCAGCGAGCATGCCCAGGCTGATACCGATCAGCAGTTCGAAGCCGATGCCGGCGGCCATCAGTTCCAGAGACGGTCGCAGGCGGGCACCGATCAACTCGCTGACGGCGGTGCGCTGGATATACGAGCGGCCCAGATCGCCTTGAAGCAGATGCCCCAGATACCCGACATATTGCTGATAGAACGGCTGATCCAGACCCAGCTGCGCGCGGATGGCCGACACGACTTCTGGCGTTGCGCTGCGCCCGGCGATCTGCCGCGCGGGGTCGGCGGGCAGCAGGAACAGCAACAGGTAGGTGATGAAGGTCACCCCCAACAGAATCAACAGCGCATAGCCGACCCGGCGGCAGATGAACGGCAGCATCAGCGGCGCCCCTTGAGTGTGGGGTCGAGTTCGTCGCGCAGGGCGTCTCCGACCAGATTGAACGCCAGTGACAGCAGGATGATTGCCGCGCCCGGAATGAACACCAGCCAGGGTGCCGAGGTGAAGTAGGTCTGGCTTTCGAAAATGATGTTTCCCCAGCTCGGCGTGGGCGGCTGCACGCCCACGCCCAGATAAGAGAGCGTGGCTTCGAGCAGCACGGTGGTGGAAATCCCCAGCGTCGCCCATACCAGAATGGTCGGCAGCAAATGCGGCAACAGGTGGGAGAACAGGATGCGCAGCGAGCTGGCGCCGAGCGTGCGCTCGACGGCGACGAAATCCCGCGCGCTCAGCGCCACGGTCTCGGCATAAATGACCCGGGCAATCTGCACCCAGTTGACCATCGCGATCACCATCGCGACGATCCACACACTGGGTTGAAAAATGGCCGACAAGGCAATCGCCAACAGCAGGGCAGGGAAGGCCATCATCAGGTCGGTCAGGCGCATCAGTGCACTGCCCAGCCAGCCCCGCACGAAGCCTGCGGTCAGGCCCACCAGCGTGCCGATCAGCACCGCCAGGCCGTTGGCCAGCACGCCGATGAACAGCGAGGTCCGTGCGCCGAAGATCAGGCGCGACATCAGGTCCCGGCCAAGCAGGTCAGTGCCCATCCAGTACGGCGTGGCAGGGGCCAGCGGCGCCCCTTCCATCGACAGGCCTTCAACGAACTGCTCGTCCGGGTCGAAGGGGCTCAGCCACGGCGCAAGCACGGCCAGCACAATCACCGCCACGATGAACAGCAGCGACACCGCCACTGAAGGCCGGCGCAGCAGCGCCTTGAGTGTGTTCATGCGCGGCCCTCGTCGCGGGTCGCCAGGACATCGACACACAGGGCCTCGATGGGGCGATTGAGCTGCATCGACAGGCTACGCAGCCGTTCATAGGCGGTTGCCTCGTCGATGTGCTGCGTCACCATCAGGCGGGCGAGCGCCTGGCCGAGCAGCGGTCGCATCGCCAGGCGCTCCTGCAGCACAGCAAGGTGTTCGGCATCGGCCCGTTGCCGGTTGCGCAGTCCCACCGCCATCATCAGGGTCGTGTAGACCGAGCCCTGGCTGATGGGTTTGTTGAGCAACGCGGTGGCGCCCAGCTGCAGCGCCCGCTGTATCTGCGACAGGGTTTCGTGGGCGGTGAGGGCGACGATCGGAATACCGGCGGCATCCAGCGTCTTTACCGTCGCAGGACTGGCGAAGTGCTCGATCTCGATGATGGCGGCGAAGCAGCCCTGGGTGTCGCAAGGGGCATCGCGATGCAGCGCCTGCGCCTGAATGCCCAGCCGCTGCAGGCTTTTGCCCAGGCTGGCCTGACTGCGCTCGTCGCAGTCGATCAACAGCAAGTGCCCCTGATCGAGGGCAGGAAACGCTCGTGCTTTCATTTGACGATCCTCAGGCGCGCCGGCTTGCCGTTGTGTCGTTCGACCACGCTGGCGTGTAGATCGGTGACGGTCAGATAGGGGTCGGCCGCCAAGGGAGCGCAGGCCGAGTGCAGAAGCTGGAAGCGCCCGTCGCGCAGCTCCGCGATGTGACTGGCCAGGGCGCTGTGGTGATTGCGCGCCGACAGGCTCACGGTGCCGAGAACGCTGTCCATGGGATGGTTGAACAGGTGTTCGCAGATGGCCGCGGGCGAGGCGTCGGCACAGGCTTGCAGCGCCTGCGCGAACAGCCACAACGCCGAGTATGCGCTGGTGTAATAGTGCGAGCAGTGACGTGGCCCGTGGCGCTGTTGCCGAAGGCAGAAATCCGGGTTCAGGGTCTCGAAAAACGGGCCGCACGACAGCAGCCGCAAGGCGTGCATCGGGCCGACCGCATCGAGTTCGGCCTCGGTCAGGTTGCAGCTGAGCACCGGCAGGCGCAGCCCGTGTGCCTCGCAGGCCTGATCCAGCTGCTGAAGGAAGGCGTACGAGGACTCGCCCACCAGATTGTTGAGCACGAACGAGGGCCGTTCGCTCATCAGCGTGTCGATCAGCGTCTGGAACCCGGTCGCGCCCAGATGCCAGTATTTTTCACCCAGCACCTGAGCGCCGTTGGCTTCCAGCAGTTCCCGGGCGATGCGGTTGCTCTCCCAGCCCCACACGTAATTGGAGCCGAGCAGAAATGCCCGCGTGCCGAAATGGCTCAGGGCGTAATGCAGCAGCGGCAGCAGCGTCTGATTGGGGCAGCCGCCCAGATACAGCACGTTCTCGCTGCTTTCGTAGCCTTCGTACGGGCTTGAGTACCAGAGCAGCGCGTTATGCTGATCCAGGTCGGGAATGATCTCCTTGCGGCTCGCCGACAGGGTCGTGCCGAAGATGTGCCTCACGCCGGCGCCGAGCAGTTGCTCGACTCCGCTGCCGTATGCCGCCGGCTCGCCCAAAGGATCGGCGCAGATCGCCTCCAGCCTGAAACGGTGTTGCCCGTCGGCATTGATCTCCGCGAGCGCATCCTGCAGCCCGAGCAAGGCGCTGCGGCCCATGCGCCGATAGGTGCCTTCGGTGGACAGCAGAAAGCCGACGCAGACGGCGGGACGAGGATCGGACATGACGTTCATCCATAAAAAAAGCCTGATCGACCCGGCGAAAGGTTGATCAGGCTTCGATACCTGGCGCATTCGATGGCGCAAATGTGGGCGAGACTTAAGGAGCGGACTCCAGCTTGCCGATGTGGCAAGAACCATGAAATAAGCATGCCAACTGTCAAACGCGCCACGTCGCGCTACGTCGCGCAACCGGGGCAGCGATCCCTTGCGATGTGAGCGCTCCAGGTTGGGGCAATGCGTCTCGACGCGGCCTCAAAGCAGCGCAGCGATGCCAGGGATCGCTGCAAGGCTTCGCGGACTGCGATTCAAACGAGGTCTTCAGGCTGCAGGGTCAGGATGATCTTGCCGACGTTTTCCGATGACTCCATGCGGCGATGGGCGTCGGCGGCGCGGGACAGCGCAAAGGTGCTGTCGACGACCGGCTCAAGGCTGGCACCTCCTTCGAACCGATCGAGCCAGTGTTCGCGGAAGCGTTTGATCATGGCGTGCTTTTCAGGCTGGGTGCGCGATTTCATGACAGTGCCGATGATCTGCAGATGCCGGTAAAGAATCTGCTCCAGCGTGACTTTCACGCTGCCGCCACCGCCCAGGATGCCGACCTGAATCAGGCGGCCGCCCTTGGCCAGTGAGGCAATGTTGCGCTCGAAATACGGCTCGCCGACGAAGTCGATGATCACGTCGACACCCTGGCCCTCTGTTGCCTGCGCGATGACCTCGGCAAAATCCCGGGTCTTGTAGTCGATCGCGACATCGGCGCCCAAGTGCTCGACCCGCGACAGTTTGCTGCCCTCGGTGGTGGCGAACACCGTGGCGCCGGTGGCGTAGGCGAGCTGCACCGCAGCGGAACCGACCCCGCCCGCGGCGGCATGAATCAGCACGCGATCGCCGGCCTTGAGCCCTGCCAGGTGCATCATCGCCTCGTGGGCGGTGACGAACACTTCCGGAATGGCCGCTGCGTGGACGTAGTCCAGTCGCGCCGGAACAGGCATCGCCATGCGGTAGTCGATCCGCGCCAGTTCGGCATAGGCGCCGCCCCCCACGACGCCCATCACCCGATCCCCGACCTGGTAACCCGCGACGCCGCTGCCGGTCTCGACCACTTCGCCAGCGATTTCCAGGCCGATGATCGGTGAGTCGCCGAAGTCGGGGTGTCCGTAGCCGCCGGTGCGATGCGTCAGGTCTGCGCGGTTCACGCCCGCCGCATACACACGCACCAGCAGATCGGTCGGGCGCACCTCGGGCCTTGGCGCGTCGCGCAGTTTCAGCACGTCGGCATCGCCGAAGTCTTCGATGATGATGGCTCTCATGGCTGTTGCTCCGATTCGGTGAGGGTGGCGTTGGCGATGGCAGACGCGGTGATGGCTGCAGGAAATCCTGCGTAGAACGCCAGGTGCGTGATGACCGCAGACAACTCCCGTTGGGTGACACCGTTATTCAGCGCGCGGCGCAGGTGCGCCGGCAGCTCTTCGGCATGTCCCCCGGCAATCAGCGCCGCGACGGTGATCAGGCTTCGGTCACGCAAGGACAGCTCCGGGTCGCTCCATATCTGCGGGTACAGCGTCGCGTCGACGAACTGCGAGAGTTTCGGGGTAAACGCCCTGGCGGCTTCGCGGGGGCTGCTGAAATTGATGTTCGACATGTCCGTGTCCTCAGATTTGGCTGATGAATTTGTGGGTCAGGTAATGCTCGATGCCTTCGATACCGCCTTCCGAGCCGTGTCCGCTTTCCTTCACGCCGCCGAAGGGAAGTTCGGTGGCGACGATGCGGTACTGATTGATGCCGATCATGCCGGCCTCCAGGCCGTCCGCCACGTCGATGGCGGTGCGTGCGCTGGACGTGAATGCGTAGGCAGAAAGGCCGTAGGGCAGGCGGTTGGCTTCCTCGAGACCGTCGGCCAGTGCGTCGAAGGGCATCAGGATTGCGATGGGACCGAAGGGCTCTTCATGCATTACCCGAGCGTTCATGGGCACGTCGGCGAGCACCGTCGGCTCGAAAAAGAAGCCTTGACCCGGCAGCCGTTCGCCGCCGGTCAACACGCGGGCGCCCTTGGCGACGGCATCGGCAATGAGCTCTTCCATCTTGGCCAACTGGCGCGGGTTGGCGAGGGGGCCGACCTGAACGTGCGGGTGCAGGCCGTTGCCGATTCTCAGCGCTTGGGTGGCGGCTACGAAGTGCTCGACGAAACGCGCGTAAACGCTGCGCTGGATCAGAAAGCGCGTGGACGAGATGCACACCTGGCCGGTGCCGCGAAATCGGTTCGCGACACCCTCGACCGCTGCTTTTTCCACGTCGGCGTCGTCGAATACCAGCACCGGCCCATGTCCGCCGAGCTCCAGCGTGATCGGCTTGACGCCTTCCGCCGCCCGGGCGGAGAGCAGCCGGCCGATCGGCACCGAACCTGTGAAGGTGACCTTGCGGATGATCGGTGAAGCGATCAAATGGCGGGACACTTGATCCGGCACGCCGAAAACCACTTGCAGCACTCCTTTCGGCAACCCGGCGTCGTCCAGCGCGCGGGCCAGCGCCAGCGCGGTGGAAGGGCTCTCCTCGCCGGGCTTGAGGATGACGCTGCAGCCTGCGGCCAACGCTGCGGATAACTTGCGCGACGGGGTAATGGCCGGAAAATTCCAGGGTGTGAACGCGGCCACCGGGCCGATCGGCTGACGTTTGACCATTTGCAGCACGCCCGGACGGTTAGCCGGCACGACGCGACCGTCGATGCGCCGCGCGCTCTCGGCGAACCACTCGAAGTACTCGGCGGCGCGGGTGACTTCATCCATGCTTTCGCCCAGCGGCTTGCCTTCCTCAAGCGTCATTTGTGAGGCAATGTGCGGTGCACGCTCCAGGATCAGGTGGGCGGCACGCTTGAGGATCTTCGCGCGCTGATCAGGCACCGTCCGGCGCCAGACCTGAAAGCTTGCCTGGGCAACCTGCAACGCACGGTCCAGGTCCTCGGTTGTGGCCAGCGGCACACGGCCGATCTCGGTCTCGGTGGCCGGGTTGACGACGGCGGCGGTTTCTCGGCCTTGGGCACCGATCCATTCACCCGCGATGAAAAGGTAGAGCGAGTCGTAAGGCGTATTCATGGGACTGGATTTCCTGTGTGGTCGAAAATTCGTGTCAGGTATCGCGCGCCGACGCAGGCGGGCTGTGTGATCCAGTCTAGGGAGAAGGCCGTGTCCGATTTAGCGGGCGGGAAGGGAATCACTGTTGTGCGCAGAGGTAATATCGAAGGCCGTCCGAGCGATTGCGCCGCGGATGACGGGTCGCCATCATGAGCGGACGTCGCCGGCGATCGGCCGCCAGTGCCGGACGGGAAGTGCGGGCACGGGAACATCCGGATCAGATGAAGTGTTGCGTCGTCGCTTTGAGCGGCATCGGCAAAAGGAGGGCAGGAGTGGACAAGCTTTCAAACATGTCTGTGTACGTCAAAGTCGTGGAGATGGGCAGCTTTACCGCCGTGGCGAATCATCTCGATTCCACCGTCGGCAACGTCTCGCGCGCCGTCTCGGCGCTCGAAAACATGCTGGACGCCCGCTTGCTGCAACGGTCCACCCGGCGCTTGTCCGTGACCGACGCGGGCCGACGGTTTTATGAGCGTTGCACCGCGATCCTCGCCGATGTCGAGAACGCCGAAGCGGAAGCCAGCAATTCGCTGCTCAAACCCAAGGGCACGTTGCGGGTGCACTGCGTACCGGGGTTGGCGCGTCAGTTGGTGACCTGCGCGATCCTGGAATACCGCCGCGAATATCCGGAAGTGGCGGTGGATCTGCTGCTTTCCCAACGGATGCCCAATCTGCTTGAAGACCAGCTCGATGTGTCGATTCTGATCGCCCGGGCACTGCCGGATTCGGCCTATGTCAGTCAGAAGATCGGGGTCAGCCACTGCGTGCTGGTGGCGTCGCCCGACTACCTGGCCAGACACCCCGCCCCGGTGGTGCCGGACGATCTGGCCGCACATCAGTGCCTGCTGCTGGGCACCGTGGATTATGTGCGGGACCAATGGCAGCTCAAGAGCAAGGCCGGCACCGCGACGTTCACGCCTGCCGGACCCAGCTTGAGCGTGAACGACATGGACGCCATGGCGGTCGCGGTTCGCGAGGGCGCGGGAATCGGTCTGCTGGCCGGATTTTCGGCGATCGACGACCTGCGTTCCGGAAGGCTCGTGCGGGTGTTGCCCGATTACCACACCTACGAGCGCAACGTGTATGCGGTCTACACCTCCCGGCAGTTCGTGGACGCCAAAATCACCCGCTTCATCGAAACCCTGAAAGCACGGGTAGGCAGCCAACTGGCGGCGACTGCACACGCGTTGGTCGGCGAATGAAGCGGCGGTCAGTGCGCACCTGAATACCTGGCGTCTGCGCACGTTAGGTCCGGCGTCGATACTGCTTTATGCTGGCGGCCCAGATTCGTCTCCTCCACTTTCTGCCATCGAGAGCGCCAATGCCGGAGCCCTGTGCGACGTTCACCCAAGGCTCCATTGCGCGGCACGTGCTGACCCTGGTCAGTACCAGCGCGCTGAGTCTGCTCGCCGTGTTTCTGGTGGATATTTTGACCCTGGCCTATGTTGCACGGCTCGGCGATCAGCGCTTGCTGGCTGCGGTGGGAATGGCCAAAACCCTCATGTTCCTCAACGGCGCTTTCGTGTCCGGGGTGATCATCGCCGCCGGTGCCTTGTTGTCCGAACGGATCGGCAAGCATGCACGTAAGCGACTGGCGCGGCTGGTCACCCATCTGTTGCTCATGGCCGTGCTGGCGTCGGCGCTGATCGCGGGCCTGGAATACGTCTGTCTGGGGGCGCTGGGCCGATGGTTCGGCGCGGTGGGTGAGGTCGATCAGGCGTCCCGATCGTTCATCGCGATGAGCCTGACGTCCTGTGTGCCGATGGCGCTGGCGCAGATGTCCGCGCAACTGCTCAAGTCCCAAGGGCACCCACGCACCGCGCTGGCGGTATTGCTGTCCGGAGCGCTGACGCTGGCGATGGCCGATCCTCTGTTCATCTTCGCACTGGGCATGGGTATTCAGGGGGCGGGCCTGTCCTGTCTGGTTGCCGCGACGCTGTCTGCGCTGGTCGGGCTGGTCTGCGTGCGGCGGTATCTGGGGGTGTCCACGAGGGTGCGGTTCAGGTTGTTCAGCCTGCACACACGTCGCACGGCGCGCGTCGCGATTCCGGCCATGCTCGCCAATCTGGCGATGCCGGTGGGGATTACCTTCCTGATGGTGACCCTCGCGACACTGGGCACTTCGGTGCTGGCGGGGATGGCGGTCATCGACCGGTTTCTGCAGCTGGGTTACTGCCTTTACTTCGCCTTGCCCACCGCCCTGGTGCCGGTGCTGGCACAGAATCTGGGGGCCGGGCGCGATGACCGGGCCGCGCGGGCGGTCGGCTTTACACGCCGGTTGGTGGTCCTCTATGGTGTGGCGCTGTGGCTGATCCTGGCGGCGTCGGGGCCGATGATCGCAGATTATTTTCAACTGGCCGATGCCGGCCGCGAGATGTTTCTGGCCTTCTCCCGCTATGGCGCCGGGCTGTGGATTTTGTTTGGTCTGGACTTCGTCGCTCAGTCGACATTTCTGACCATGGGCGGCGCGTGGTGGGTGCCGGTGTTTGGCTGGTTGCGCGGCACCGCAGGCACGCTGCCCTTCGTTTATTTCGGCGCACAGTGGGCCGGCGGTGTCGGTGCTTTGAGCGGCATGTGGCTGGGCAATGCGTCGGTGGCGTTGCTGGCGATCATCACAGCGTGGCTGCTCACCCGGCGGTTCTCGCGCCTGCGCGCCAACAGTCTGAATTGAATCACTGCGTCTGCCGGCAGGGCAGGTGGCAACACTTACAGGTTATGGAGTCGTTATGTCGGTAATGGATGAGCAGCACGAACCGGTCGAGCCGCCTGCGCCCCGGCGTCGCCGCGCGCCCAAGGGAGAAATGCGCCGAATGGCCCTGCTGGATGCGGCCACGCAAGTCTTTGCCAGAGACGGCTATCTCAATGCGTCGATGCGCGATGTCGCAGACCTCGCCGGCATCACCACGGTCGGCCTGCTGCATCACTTTCCCAACAAGACCGCGCTGTTGCAGGCCTTGCTCGACCGGCGCGAGCAGCGGGTGGTGGAGCGCTTCAGCGAACTGGAAACCGAGCCGACGCTGGACGGATTTCTGCGCTTTCTGCGCATGAGCATGGGGTTTAGCGTGGAAGATGCTCAGGAGTGTCAGGCTGCGCTGATGATCAACGTCGAGAGCCTGTCCGAGAAGCATCCGGCGTTCAGTCGCCATCAGGAGAATTTCGACAAAGTCCATCAGCACGCCCAGGCGCATCTGGAGTCATTGAAGAACGGCGGGGAAATACGCGGGGATGTGGACGTTTCGGCCCTGGCCCAGGAGCTGTTTTCGCTCATGGACGGTTTGCAGATCCAGTGGCTGCGCGGTCGGGCGTCCGTGGATGTGATGGGCGTCTTCGACAATTACCTGCGCCGTCTGGCGCAGGACATCAGGCCGGGGAAACAGGCTCATCCCTGAGCCTGCGAATCGTCAGTAAGCCTGCGCCGCCGAAACCTGCACGGCCTTGCGCAGCGGGGCGGGCAGCGGGTTGCTGTCGCGGGTGGTCAGTTGCTCAGGATAAAGCGTGGTCAGCGTCTGGCTCAGCGCCAGGTCGCCGGAGTGGGTACCCACGCGAATCTTGAACTTGCCGGCATCGACGTTCCAGCTGTCGGTGCTGTCCACGTAATAGGCAAGCGAACGTGAATCGAGCGGGATGCTGACCGTCTTGCTCTCACCCGGCTTGAGGTACACCTTGGTGAAACCCTTGAGCTCTTTCTCCGGACGATCGACCGTCGGCTTGACCGGCTGCACGTACAGCTGCGCCACTTCGTAGCCCGCCTTGTCGCCGGTGTTGGTCACGGTGAACTTGACGTTCACGGTCGCGCCCGGCGTCAGCACGTTGCTCGACAGCTTCAGGTCGCCATAGCTGTAAGTGGTGTACGACAGACCGAAGCCGAACGGGTACAGCGGCTTGGTGTGATTCTTGTCGTAGGCGCGGTAGCCCAGGTACAGGCCTTCCTTGTACGTCATCTCGGTCAGCGCGTTGTCGCCACGGTACTGGCTCGGATCCGGGTACGAGGCATAGCTGGCGTTGTCTTCGATCTGCTTGTCGATGGTGACCGGCAGCTTGCCCGACGGGTTGACCTTGCCATACAGAATCTCGGCCAGCGCCTGACCGCCTTGCTGGCCGGGGAACCAGGCTTGCAGGGTCGCGCCGACTTTTTTCGCCCACGGCTGCATGTTGGCAATCCCGCCGCCGTGCATGACCACGATGGTGTTGGGGTTGACCTTGGCCACGGCGCTGATCAGGTCCGCCTGCTGGTCGGGCAGATCGAAGCCATGGTCAGAGCCTTCGCCTTCGTTCTCGGACGTGCTGCCGGTAGCGATCACTACAGCGTCATAGTTGGCAAGGTCCGCCGGTGGCTTGAGCGCCGCCCAGCTCATCTGCACGCCTGTCAGGCCGCCCAGCGCAGGGATGAAGTTGCCCTGAATGCGTTGGTATTCCAGTTTCACGGAATAGGCTTTGCCGGCTTTGAGCGATGACGTCTTGCCCGAGGTTACCAGCGCGTTCACGACGTCCGAGGAGTACGGCACGCCGTCGCTTTGCAGCACCAGTTCATCGTTCACCCACAGTTTGTACGGGCCATCGGCGCGCACTTTGAACACCTGCGGACCGGACACGGTGGGTTTGATGGTCGAGGTAAAGCGCGCCGAGAACGCGCCCGCCGTCGGGTTGAAACCGGACACAGTGGTGGTGCCTGCATCGGTGACGTTGGTGCTGGTGGTCCAGTTCAGGTTGATGCCCGGCTCGACGCGGGTCAGCGCCGGATCACCGGAAAAACCGGTGTTGGCGAAGTACTCGGCTTTCACGCCGGCGTTGTTGATGTCGTTGCGGCCAGTGGACGGCTGATACCACACCGAGCTCTTCGGATCGAGGCTCAGCGCAGGCAGGTAGGTGACATTGGCGCTACTCGATGCCAGTTGCTGCAGGCCGCTGAGTTCGGTCACGTAGCTGTCGGGCGGCGAGTTGGCGGTGCCGAACGGGGACGCCGGGGCTTCATGGGCCCAGTCACCGATGACGGCGATTTTCGCCGAACGCGCCAGTGGCAGCAGGGGCTTGCCGGCGGAAGTGTTTTCGTTGCGCAGCAGCACCATCGCTTCCCGCGCGGTATTCAGTGCCGCCTGGGCGCCGTATTCGGTGTGCTCCAGGGTCTGGGCGGTGTTGAGGTGTTCCTGCAGATCGTAGCTGACGATGCCGCGCAGGTTGCGCTTGACCTTGTCATCGATGACGTTTTGCGTCAGCTGGCCACTCCACAGGTAAGGCATCAGGTTGGCTTCGGTAAATTGCAGCCCCGACGGCATGTCGATGTCAGTCCCGGCCCATGCACCCTTGAACGCGTCATGAATGGCGTTGAAGTCGCTGATGACCATCCCCTGATAGCCCCATTCGCCCTTGAGCACGTCGGTGATCAGGTGATGGTTTTCGCAGGCGTAGTCGCCGTTGATCTTGTTGAAACCGCACATGATCGAGGCGACGTTGGCGTTCTTCACCATCGACTCGAACCCAGGCAGGTACAGCTCGCGCAGGGTGCGTTCGTCGACCTTGACATTGACGGCCTGGCGATTGGCTTCCTGTTCGTTGGCCACGTAATGCTTGCCGCTGGCCTGGATGCCTTGTGCCTGAATGCCGTTGACCACGGCAGGTGCCAGCACCGCGCCGAGGAACGGGTCTTCACCGCTCATGTACTCGGCGGCGCGACCGCCAAACGGCGTGCGGTAAAGGTTGACGCCCGGCGAGAGCATCTGCTGGCCGCCGGAGATGCGGGTTTCGTAGGCGATGGCCAGGCCGAATTCCTTGGCGCGGTTGATGCTCCAGGTCGCCGCCAGTGCCGACTGCGAAGGGTATTGAGCGCCAAAGGTGGCGTTGTTGACGTGCACGCCCATCGAGGAGTCGTAGGCGACCGTGCCTTTGATGCCCCACTTGAGCAACGGCGGGATCATGTGGCCGTCGTTCACGCGGGTGAAATTGATCTTCTCCGAGGTGCTCATGTTGTCGAGGATCGAGCTGACGCGCGCCTCGACTTCGTTGCCGGTGGCAGGCGTCACGGCCGCCAGCGCAAGGTTGGCCTGGGCGACACCGAAGGCCAGCAGGCTCAGGTTCAGGGTGTGGCGAAAGACGGCGAGGGCAGGGGATTTCATGGTTGCTGCTCCTGCGCCGGGGCGTCATCGGTGGCAACCGGGGTATCGATGACAGCAGCGGTGCCTGCGTCGGTGCGCTTGCTCAGTTGAGCAACGCCGCTGATCTGATCGCGTTTCGCTTCGATCTGTTCACGCTGGTGTTGCAGGGAGGCAGCGTCCGTCGCGGCGGAAGTTGAATCCGCGGCCAACACAGAGAAACTCTGGGCGCACAAAAACAGTGTGCCCATGACAGGCAACAGGAGTCGATTCATCTTTATATCTTCTCGATAAAGGGCGGAATAGGTAGCCGATCGCTCGTCGATAAAACAAGCGTGCAGGGGCGACCGGATACTAAGTCCGGATGATGCCTTTAAAAGTTCACTGCCGGCAAAGTTATTTTTGTGAAAGCCGATCAATGTGGAATAACCGACCGTTGGTGCCGTTAAAAGCGTTGGGTGCTCTTCGCGTTTCCAAGGGAAATATCTGAATTATTGGTTGATTATTGCTGTAAGTGACATGAGCTTGTGTTTTTATTGCTGAATATAGCCACCCAATGGTTTGAAATTGCTATTTAGTAAACCTAATTGCAGTTAGGTTTTGTGACCTGATAAGCTATGTCGGCGTTAAGAAGGATTACCTGAAGCGTCTCTTTTAATTAGCTATTTATCCGACGTTAGTTGCTGCTGCTTTGAATAAAAGTGTGCGGCACGGTTGTCGTCGACTTTATTTGTCTTGAACGTGCTCGCGCTGTTTGATCAGAGCGTTCATTAGTGGCTTATTGCCCCGAATACCCAATGTCGAAACAGTGCATGCATATCCCGTTGCAGGCCAGTGTCTGTGACTGGCTGGCGGAACATACTGGCATCAAAGTGGCTGATATCAGCCGCGCGAGAAAGTTGTGCCTGGCCGAAAGCGGCACCGACGACGATATCCTGAGCACCTTGATTCGCCTGGGGGCGGTGCGGGACGAAGAGGTTGCACAGGCATATGCGACGCTGATGGCGGTGCCGCGCCTGTCGCTGGAGCAACCGATCGAGCCGTTGCCTGAGCGGGCCTGCAGCGAGCGGTTTCTGCGTCATTACGGCGTGGTGATGTTCGAGTCTGACTCATCACAGGTCTGCGTCGCCGCCGCTGCCCCGGTCTCGGGCTATGCGCTGGACGCGCTGCGCTACCGGGCCGGGCAGCCGCTGTCGCTGATGATCGCCACGACGGCTGAGGTCAACGCTCTGATCGAGCGCTTCCATGGCGAGGGGCGGACGGCGATGGATGCCCTGATCGAGTCGCTGGATGTCGACGGCGAGGCACTGGAGGACATCGAGCATTTGAAGGACCTGGCGTCGGAAGCGCCGGTCATCCGTCTGGTCAATCTGATTCTGCACAAAGCGGTGCAAGCGCGGGCTTCAGACGTTCACGTCGAGCCTTTCGAAGACCGCCTGCAAGTGCGCTATCGCATCGACGGCGTCCTGGTGCAGGGTGAAGCGCCGCCGTCCAGCCATGCGGCGGCGGTGATCTCGCGGCTCAAGATCATGGCCCGGCTGGACATCGCCGAGCGTCGTCTGCCTCAGGACGGCCGCATCATGCTGCGCATGCAGGGCAAGGAGCTGGACTTGCGGGTGTCCACCGTGCCCACCCGTTTCGGTGAGTCGGTGGTCATGCGCCTGCTCGACCGCGAAACCGTCGGTTTTGATTTTCCGACGCTGGGCATCGAGGGGCCACGGCTGGACACGTTGCTCGATCTGCTGGAGCGTCCCCACGGCATTGTGCTGGTAACGGGGCCGACCGGCTCGGGCAAGACCACCACGCTGTACACCGCACTGTCTCGGCTCAACACCGCCGAACGCAAGATCATTACCGTCGAAGACCCGGTGGAATATCAGTTGCCGGGGATCAACCAGATTCAGGTGAAGCCGGCCATCGGCCTGGATTTTCCCGGCGCGCTGCGCTCCATCGTGCGTCAGGACCCCGACGTGATCATGATCGGCGAAATGCGCGATCTGGAGACCTGCCGCATCGCCATTCAGTCGTCGCTGACCGGCCATCTGGTGCTGTCGACCCTGCACACCAACAGCGCCGCGGCGAGCATCACGCGCTTGCTCGACATGGGTGTGGAGCATTACCTGATCGCCTCGACCTTGCAGGGCATCGTCGCCCAGCGTCTGGTGCGCCGACTGGATCCGCAGACCCGCATTGCTTTCGAAGCACCGCCGGAACTTATCGCCCGCCACCGGTTGGACCAGTACACCGATCAGCGCCCGATCCTGCTGTATCGCCCGGACGCCAACAGCGTCGGCGGCGGTTATCACGGGCGCAGCGCGATCACCGAGTTGCTGGTGATGAATGACGAGCTGCGTGGCCTGCTCATGCGTCAAGCCGATGCCGCGACGCTGGAGCAGGCGGCGCGACGTAACGGTCTGGTCACGCTGTTCGAAGAGGGCCTGCGGCAGGCGCTGGCCGGCACCACGTCGCTGGAAGAAGTGCTGCGCGTGGCCCGCGATGAGTGATCTGCGCAGCTTTCGCTACCGAGCTCTGGACGCCGATGGTGCTGCCCACAGCGGCACACTTGAGGCCGCCACCGAGCAGAGCGCCGTCAGCCAGTTGCAGGCCCGTGGATGGCTGGTGCTGAACATCGAAGCCAGCAGTCAGCGCCAGGTGCGGGTCACTCACGCGCTGAACGGCGCTGCGCTGGTCGGCTTTACCCAGCAGCTGGCGACGCTGCTGAGCGCGGGCCAGCCGCTGGAACGCTCGTTGGACATCCTCATTCGCCAGACTCAGGCGCCGCGGACGCGGGCGCTGTTCGAGCGCATTCGCGAGCAGGTCAAGGCCGGCAAACCTTTGTCGCAGGCGCTCGAAGAAGAGGGCGGGCAGTTCTCCACGCTCTACGTGAGCATGGTGCGCGCCGGTGAAGCGGGCGGGGCGCTGGAAAATACGCTCAGTCAGCTCAGCGACTATCTGGAACGCAGTCAGATGCTGCGTGGCGAGGTCATCAACGCCCTGATTTATCCGGCTTTTCTCATCGTCGGCGTACTGGGTTCGCTGGCTTTGCTGCTGGCGTATGTGGTGCCGCAGTTCGTGCCGATCTTCCGCGATCTGGGCGTGCCGATTCCGCTGATCACCCAGGCGATTCTCGCGCTGGGCGAATTCCTCAGCGCGTGGGGGCTGGCGCTGTTGGCCGCGATCATCGCCGTGATCTGGAGCAGCGCCGTTGCCCTGCGCAGCCCGGCCCGACGTCAGCGCCACGACCGTCGCCTGCTGGGCCTGAAGATCATCGGCCCCCTGCTGCAACGCGTCGAAGCCGCCCGTCTGGCGCGCACCCTCGGCACCTTGCTCGGTAACGGCGTGGCGTTGCTGCAAGCATTGCAGGTGGTGCGTCAGGTGTGCAGCAACCGTGCGCTGGTCGCCCAGGTCGAGCAGGCCACCGAATGGGTCAAGGGCGGCGGCACCCTCGCCAGCGCCTTTGGCCAGCAGCCGCTGCTGCCGGAGCTGGCGATTCAGATGATCGAGGTCGGCGAACAGTCCGGCGAGCTCGACCGCATGCTGCTCAAGGTGGCGCAGGTATTCGACGTCGAGGCCAGACGCGGCATCGACCGGATGCTCGCTGCGCTGGTCCCGACCCTCACCGTGGTCATGGCCGTAATGGTCGCCGTGATCATGCTCGCCATCATGCTGCCGCTGATGAGCCTCACCAGTAATATTTGAAGGAAATCGCCATGAAAACCATGAAATCGACCCGTCGTCAGGGTGGTTTTACCTTGCTGGAAATGCTCGCGGTGATCGTGCTGCTTGGCATCGTGGCGACCATCGTTGTGCGTCAGGTGGGCGGCAACGTCGACAAGGGCAAGTACGGCGCGGGTAAGGCGCAACTTGCCAGCCTGAGCATGAAAATCGAGAGCTACGGCCTGGATGTCGGCTCGCCGCCCGCCAATCTGCAGGCGCTGCTGACCAAACCGGCGAATGCGACCGGCTGGGCCGGCCCGTATGCCAAGGCCTCGGACCTCAAAGACCCGTTCGGCCATCCGTTCGGCTATCGCTTTCCGGGCGAGCACGGCAGTTTCGACCTGATCTTTTTCGGCCAGGACGGGCAGCCGGGCGGCGACGGCTACAAGGCCGATCTGGGCAACTGGGAATAACCGCGCCCATGCACAACGCGACGCGTGCCCGTGGCTTCACCTTGCTCGAGATGCTGGTGGTGATCGTGCTCATCGGCGTGGCCGCGGGGCTGGCGGGATACGGCCTGCAACGCGGGCTGCACAGCGCCGACGAGCGCCAGGCGCTGGGGCAAGTGGTCAATGCCCTGCGTGCGGCTCGCGTGCAGGCGATCGTCACCGGGCAACCGGCCCGCGCGCGTTTCGACTTGCGCCTGCGGACCGTACAGGCCCCAGGCAAACCCGTCAGACACTGGCCGCGAGACTGGACGGTGCAGGTACAGACCGCTGAAGGCCTGGGCGCCGCCTTCGAGTTTTACCCGGACGGCGGGGCCAGCGGCGGCCACGTGTCGATTACCCGGGACCAGCGCCGGTGGCGGGTGGACATCAACTGGCTGACGGGCGCTGTGACCCTGCGCGACGTGCCATGACCTCAACTCAGCGCGGTTTCACATTGCTGGAAATGCTCGCGGCGCTGGCGGTCCTGGCGCTCTGCGCAAGCGTGCTGCTCGCGGCGTTCGGTCAGAGCGCGCGCGCCTTACAGCAAAGTGCCCGCAGCGATCGGTTGAGTCAGGCGGCGCGTTCGTTGATGGATGAACTGGACAGCTCACCGCTTGTACCAGGCCGTCGTCAGGGCCGTTGGGACCAGGTGCAGTGGACGCTGGAGGCTACCCCGGAGCCGTCGCTGGCCGGCGCCGCGCGACTGTTGCGGGTCGATGTGCTGTTGAAGACCGACGGCCGCGAAACCCGCTTCAGCACCCAGCGTGTTCAGGCTGCGAGTGCGCTGCCATGAGACGCAAGAGCATGAGTCAGAAGGGCTTCACGCTGCTGGAAATCCTGGTGGTGCTGAGCCTGCTCGGCCTGCTGATGGGATTGATCGGCACCGCGCTGGTCGGCGCCAATCGCGCATCCGCCAAGGCCGGACGTTTCGCAACCCAATTGGATGAGGTACGCGCCGCGCAGGCTTTCCTGCGGCGTTCCATTGGCCAGGCATTGCCGCTCACCGAGGGCGACGCTGCGGCGAAACCGGAGCGGTTCATCGGCCATCGGCAGTCGATGAGTTTCTACGCGCCACTTCCGGACTCGGTGGGCGGCGGCATTTATCGGCAGCGGCTGAGCCTGGAACGCCAACGTCTGCGCGTGGATCTGGCACGCCTGGACGGGGCTGCGCTGCATCGGTTGGGTGAGCCGCAGCTGTTGCTGTCCGGGGTCGAGGCGCTGGCGTTCAGTTACCGAGGGCTTGCACCGCTGGGCAAGGACAGCGGCTGGCTAAGCGAGTGGCCGTGGCCCGAGCGCTTGCCGCGGACGGTGCGCATTGAAGCGCGGTTGGCCGGCGGCGCGTCGTGGGTCACTGAGCAAGTGAGATTGCGGCTGGACCTGGCAAGCGAGCCATCGCCATGACCGTTCAGCGCGGCGTTGCATTGATGATGGTGTTGTGGGTACTGGCGGTGCTCAGCACGCTGCTGGGCGCGCTGGCCGCCACGGTGCAATTGCAGAACCGGCAGGCGCAATGGCAGGTGGCGCACACGCGCGCGATGTTCGCGGCCGAGGCCGGTTTGAGCCAGGCCGTCATGGCCTTGCAGGCCCGTGATCCCAAGGCGCGCTGGCCGGCCGATGGCGTCCCCCATGGGCTGCGTTTCGATGAGGCTCAGCTGTCAGTCAGCGTGTACAGCGAACGCGGCAAGCTGGACCTCAACACAGCCTCGCCCCAAGACGTCGGCCGCCTGCTGACGTTCTGCGGCGCCAATCCACAGGCCCTCGCGTTGTCGCTGGAAGCCCTGACGCGCCAGCGGCTGGACCCCGTGCCGCTGCGCACCCTCGAGGAGTTTCGGCAGATGCCGGGCATGAGTTACGCATTATTTCGCTGCATGGCGCCCTGGATCACGGTCTGGTCCGGGCAGGCGCAACCGGATCCGGGTTTCACCCCCGTGCCGCTGGCCAAGGCATTGGGCCTGCCCGTGGTGCGTTCGCCGGGTGCCGATCCCGGCCAGATGTTCACCGTCGTCAGTCAAGCGCTTCTGCCAAACGGCGATCGCGCGACCTTGCAGGCGACCCTGATGTTGACCTCGGTAAAGGAGGGCGCCAGGCCGTTTCGCGTCCTGCGCTGGCAAGAATGAAAGCAGTGTTGAATACCCCGCTGAAGCGGCTGGCCGAGTGGGCGAGCCGCCTGGAACATCATTGGCACGTCAGCCGCTTTCGTGGCTGGCTGCGTGCGTGGCTTGACGAGCTGCACGACTTGCTGCCGGCGTCCGTGCGCAGTCGTCTGGCCTCGGGCGCAGCGATTCAACGCATCGGCTGGCCCTTGCCTTCAGTGGGGGCGACGGGGCGTGCGGTGCTGGTGCTGCCCTTCGCCGACGTCATGGCGCAGCGCATCAGCCTGCCTGCGGCGGCAACGGTCGATCTGCAGCGCGTCATGGCCTTCGAAATCGATCGCTACACGCCGTTCAGCGCCGAGCAGGTGCATTTCAGCGCTCGGGTCATTCAGCGCACGGCGGACCGGGCTTCGGTGCTGCTGGTGGCGGTCGATCGCGAGCGGCTGATGTCGATGATCGAGGCGTGCCAGCGGACGGGCCTGGAATTGCATGCCATCGATGCCGAAGACGCGCGCGGCGAAGCGCTGGGCGTCGACCTTCTCCCGACGCCGATGCGGCCTGCCCCATCACGCACGGCGCGAACGCATCGCGTGTTGTTGCTGAGTGGCGTGCTGCTGATCGTCGGCCTGATGCTGACTGCGCTCGACCGCCGCCAGACGCTGGTCGAACGCATGAGCCAGGAAGTCGCCGGGCAACGTCAGCAGATGGCCGGGCTCGAGGCGTCGCGCCGCGAGCTCACTGACACTCTGGGCGCGTCCGGTTATCTGGCCCGCTTGAAGACGGCGCGGCCGAGCCTGACGGTGCTGCTGACCGAGCTCAGCCAGTGCCTGGGCGACGACACCTGGCTGGAACAACTGGAAGTTCGCGACAGTGGGGACATCAGCCTGAGCGGGCAGAGCCGTCAGGCCAGCGCGCTGATCAATCGGGCGCGCGACTGCCACAGCGTGCAGGACGCGCACTTTCAAGGGGTGATCCAGCCGGATACTCAATCGGGCAAGGATCGATTTTCCCTCGCTGCCCGGCTTCGACAGGAGGCCTCCGATGCGCCGACCCCTTGATCGTAATGCACGCCGGATCGCCGCCCTGAGCGTGCTCGCGCTGTGGTTGTGGGCCGGCTGGTCGGTGCTGATCGACAGCTGGTTCGCGACGCCCATGGCCGACCTCGATCAGCAACTGCAGGTGTTGCAGACCCAGCATCAACGGTACGCGCGGGCGCTCGCCCAGGCGCCGGCGGTGCATGCCGAGCTTGAGCGCGCGCGTCAGGACCCGGCCAGTCGCCGCAGCCTATTGCCCGGCGATGACCCGAGTGCAGTCGCCGCCGACCTGATGCAGATCGCCGTAGACCGGATCAAGCGCGTGGCCGCGTTGGGGCCGGGATGCGACGTCACCCAGCGCGTGCCGATCATTCCCGAGCAGGACAGCGCTCAGGCCTATCGACAGGTCAAGGTCAGCCTGACGCTGGAGTGCGGCACCGAGCCGCTGATGCAACTGCTGCACAGCTTCGAATATGGCCAGCCGTCGCTGTTCGTCGAAGCCCTGAATGTCAGTCGTGCCGTCAATGCGCAACCCGCGGGCGCAGCGGGCCGACTGAAGGTCCAGCTGCTGTTGCGCGGCTATCTGACGGCAGCGTCCGGGAGGCCGACGGCATGAGCCTCGATCGCAACACATGGGCGCTGCTCGTGCTGAACGGCCTGTTGGCCGGCGCGCTGGCCTGGTTGTGGCTCGGCGGCGAACCTGACCTGCAGTGGGCGCAGCCCGATGCGCCGCCGCCTGCACCGATCAGGTCCGCCAGCGTCCCGCCGTTGACCGACCTGTCGCCCGGCGCGCGCGAGGTCGCATGGCAACACCCGCTGTTCAGTCCCGATCGACAAGCGGACGTCAGCAAAGCCGGCCCGGACGCCGAGCAGTTGAGCGGGGTTCGCCTCACCGGCGTGGTGGTCGACGGCCAGACGCGCTGGGCACTGCTGCGCCTGGCCAGTCAACGCAATCTGAAACTCAAGCAGGGTGAAGCGCTGGACAGTGGCTGGGTGTTGCACCAGGTCGACGCCGGCAGTGCCACCTTCCAGCGCCAGGGACAGGCGTACACCTTGAATCTGCCAGTGCCGCGCCTTCCTGCGCCCGGCGCGGCCTCCCTGATGACCCTTCCACACGTAATGGCACCATGACTGATATGTTTCGCTTCACTCCGATGACCGCGCGCTTGCGCCCCCCGACCCTGGCACTGACCGCTGCGTTGCTGCTTGCAGGTTGCGCCGTGCCCTCGCGCGACCCTGGCAACGACCCTGATCTGCTGCGCGAAGCCCTGAACGGCACAGGCTCGCAGCGCAGCGAATTGCCTGTGGCAGCGCCCGTCCAGGTCACGTCGGACCCGCCTGGATCGGACACAACCACCAGCGCGCGGCGCCAGATCATCGTCGGCAATCAGCGGTTCATTCATCCGCAGAACTCGGGGCCATCAGCAGCAAGCGAGACGCCAGGCGAGATCGTCTTCAACTTCACCGATCAGCCCATCGAAGCGGTGATCAACACCGTGATGGGTGACCTGATGCACGCCAACTACAGCATCGCCCAGGGCGTGAAGGGCAACGTCAGCTTCTCCACCTCCCGGCCGGTCAACCCGCAGCAGGCGTTGTCGATTCTGGAAACCCTGCTGTCGTGGACCAACAACGCGATGATTCGCCAGGGCGACCGCTATGTGATCCTGCCCGCAGCGCAAGCGGTCGCGGGCAAGCTGGTGCCGCAAATGCCGGTCGCCGAGCCCGCGCCGGGCATGTCGGCGCGGCTGTACCCGCTGCGCTTCATCGCCGCGACAGAGATGCAGAAATTGCTCAAGCCATTCGTGCGGGAAAATGCGTTCCTGCTGGTGGATCCGGGCCGCAACGTCCTGAGCCTGGCCGGCACGCCGGAGGAACTGGCCAACTGTCAAGACACCATCGACACCTTTGATGTGGACTGGCTCAAGGGCATGTCCATCGGCGTTTATGGCCTGCAACACGCGTCTGTGTCCGAGCTGATGCCGCAGTTGCTGAAGCTGTTCGGTCCTGACAGCGGCACGCCGCTGGCCGGGATGATCAAGTTCATGCCTAACGAGCGGACCAACTCGGTGGTGGCGATCTCGGGCCAGCCTGCGTACCTGCAGGAGGTGGGCAACTGGATCAAGACCATTGACGATGGCGGCGGCAACGAGCCGCAGATGTACGTGTACGACGTGCGCAACATGAAGGCGTCGGACCTGGCCAGGTACCTGCGGCAGATCTACGGCAACGGTGCGATCAAGGACGACGCCGCTGCCAAAGTCGCGCCGGGCCTGCGCACCACATCGCTGTCCTCGCTCAACGGCACCAGCGGCGGCGCGGGCAGCAATCAGGTGCTTGGCGGCCTGAGCACCACCCGTGACAATGCGACCCGGCAGGATCCGGCCGATGCCGAGGCCGAGCCGACTGACGACGCTGATAATGAGCAGAGCGGTGACGACGCCGCCGACGCCAGCAGCGCTGGAAGCGGCCAGAAAACCCTGGAAGAGAGCGTGCGTATCACGGCGCAGAAGAGCACCAATCAGTTGCTGGTGCGCACCCGTCCGGCGCAATGGAAGGAGATCGAGTCGGCCATCAAGCGCCTCGATAATCTGCCGCTGCAGGTGCAGATCGAGACACGTATCCTCGAAGTCCGATTGAGCGGCGAACTGGACCTCGGCGTGCAATGGTACCTGGGTAAACTGGCGGGCAATTCATCCAGCACGACAGTGGCGAACACCGCCGGCAGTCAGGGTGCACTGGGCAGTGGCGGGGCCGGCCTGGGCGCGACCGATTCGCTGTTTTACTCCTTCGTCAGCAACAACCTGCAAGTGGCGCTGCATGCCCTGGAAACCAATGGCCGCACACAAGTGCTGTCGGCTCCGTCGCTGGTGGTGATGAATAACCAGCAGGCGCAGATTCAGGTGGGCGACAACATCCCCATCAGCCAGACCACGGTCAATACCAGCAACTCCGACACCACGCTGAGCAGCGTCGAGTACGTGCAGACCGGCGTCATCCTCGACGTCACTCCACGCATCAATCCGGGTGGTCTGGTGTACATGGACATTCAGCAGCAGGTCAGCAATGCCGACACCAGCGGCGTGACCACGGCGCAGCCCAATCCGAGCATCTCCACGCGTTCGGTCTCCACTCAGGTTGCGGTACAGAGCGGCCAGACGGTGCTGCTGGGCGGGCTGATCAAGCAGGACAACGCCGAATCGACCTCCAGCGTTCCGGGCCTGGGCAATATTCCCGGTCTGCGCTGGCTGTTCGGCAGCACCAGCAAATCGAAAGATCGCACCGAGCTGATCGTCCTGATCACCCCACGCGTGGTGGCGGGCGCCCAACAGGCACGCCAGGTCACCGACGATTATCGCCAGCAAATGCAGCTGATAAGGCCTTGAGCCGAGCGTCTGGAAAGGGAGCCTCGTTCGCGCGCGTGCCGGGCAAGCGAGCGGCTGACGCTAGCTGGGCGGGCTGCCCAGCTCGTGGGCGATGAATCTTCCGGCAGTCTGCGCCACCTCGATCAGGCGCTTGCGCGGCATGCCGGTGCAGGCGGCTGCCGATAACCCGCGAAGGGTGATGGTCAGGTAGTCGCTGAGGCATTGGGCTTTGTCGGGCAGCGCCTGATCCAGGTACTCGCGGATCACCTTGATCCCTTCGTTGGCCAGGGCCTGGGCCATTTCGCGGGCGACCTCATCATCTGCGCGCAGGCCTTCGGTGATCATGCAGCCGCGCAGAACGCTGTCCTTTGCGTACTGTTTCGCCGCCGCGACCAACAAGCCTGCCAAGGCGTCAGGCACCGTTCTGTCCGGGGCGAGCAGTTTGTCCAGGGGCAGCGCGTTCTCGCTGGCATAGCGCAACATCGCTTTCTCGAACAACTGCGCCTTGCTGCCATAAGCGGCGTAGAAACTGGGCGGCTTGATGTCCATGGCCTCGATCAGATCCGACAGACTGACCGCGTCAAAACCGTGCTCATGGAACATCGCCTGAGCGATGGCGACCCCGGCTTCCCTATCGAAAGCAGGGCGGCGTTGGCGGATTTTGTCAGTCATGGTGGCCTCATCGGTAATGCCGGCAGTGTAACGAGCGCTATATCCAAGGGCAATCAGCGTGCCGATGCATGACGATCTATGTAGCGACCGTTAAATAAGTTGCGTCCTTTTGCCAATCTATGTAGTGTCCGCTATATAAATCGAATTCGTCAGCGATACTCAAAGGGGCACACTGCAATGCAATTTCAGGACAAAGTCGTACTCGTCACCGGTGGTTCTTCCGGCCTGGGCCTGGCCATCGCGCAGGAGCTGGCAGGGCAGGGTGCCGTGCTGGTGATTACCGGACGCCGGCAAGAGCAGCTCGATGCAGCCCTTGCCAGTCTTGGGGATCGGGCGACGGCGATCCCCGCGGATGTCGCGAATGCGGCGGATCTCGCTGAGTTGTTCAAGCAGATCGAGTCGCGCCATGGCCGCATCGATGTGCTGGTCGCCAACGCGGGCATGGGCGAGCTGGCCCCTCTGGGCAGCATCACCGAGGCGCATTTCGACCGCGTCTTCAACACCAATGTGCGCGGCGTCACCTTCACCGTTCAGGGCGCGCTTGCGCTCATGGGCAAAGGTGCGAGCATCGTGATCATCGGTTCCACCGCGTCGATCAATCCCGGTCCCGGCCTGAGCGTGTATGGCGCGACCAAAGCGGCGCTCAGGGCGCTGGTCCGCAGCTGGATCGTCGACATCAAGGGCTCGGGAGTGCGTATCAACCTGCTCAGTCCAGGTCCTGTCGACACCGAATCGTTGCGCAACATGCTCGCTGAACACGCCGACAGCGTGATCGAGTCGCTGAGCGAGAAGAGCACGATCGGCCGCATCGGTCAGGCACGCGAAATCGGCTCGGCAGTGGCGTTTCTGGCGAGCGATGCCGCCAGCTACATCAACGGTGTGGAGCTGTTCGCCGACGGCGGGGCTTCGCAGATCTAGCGCTTTGATCAGGTCCCGCTGCATCGACCGCACGGCCTGAACCCCATCTCATCGATCACCCCTTTTTCGGCGCGTTATGCGATCGCCTGGCGTCCTGCTGCGTGCCGAATTCATGAAACGACAGACCTGGAGTCTCTGCATGACTGATACCATCCACAGTCCCGACCTTCTCAAACGCCTGGCGGCCGAAAGCGCGATCCATCGTCTTCAGGCCCGCTACATCCACCACCTGGACAGCGGCGATTTCACTGGCGTCGCCAAGGTGCTGGAGCATGCCGTGCTCCACGTGCTGGGGAACGAGGCATCCACCGTAGAGGGGCTGCTCGCGTTTTTCCAGGCCGGTATTCAGGTTCACGGCGACGGGACGCCCGCCACCTGGCATTCGATCACCAACGTGCTGATCGATGTCGAGCCGTGCGGCGAACGCGCAAGTTCGGCGAGCTATTACACCGTGCATCAGCAGGTTGACGCTTTTCCCTTGCAGCCCATCTGCGTGGGCAAATACCTCGACCAATTCGAGCTGCATGAAGGGGAATGGCGGTTCACCCGCCGTGAAGTGACGCTGCGCTTTGCCGGCGACCTGCAGCACCACGTCAAGGGTGCGCAAAGCGAGGCAGTGGCGCAGCACCCCTGAGCCGACGGGATTGAGCCCGGTCCGCACGATGGGCCGGAATCAATGCTCTACGTCGCACTCGCCCGGCTGCCACGAGCATTCGCCGGGTACGAGTGCCCTGAATCAGCATCGAGGAATCACAGCGTGAATCAACAACGACAGGCGCTCGTCACCGGCGCCAACAAGGGCATCGGTCTGGCCATCGCCAAGGGGCTCGCCGAAGCCGGCTTTTTTGTATGGATCGGCGCGCGGGATCGGGCTCGGGGCGAGCAGGCCGTCGCACAGTTGCGCGACGCAGGGCTGGATGCTGCGCTGCTTGAGCTGGATGTCGCGAACGAGTCGAGCGTGCATCGCGCCGCAGCGACGCTGGCCGCCGACATCTGCGCTCTGGACATCCTCATCAACAACGCCGGCATCGTGATCGACATGACCAGAGCGCCCAGCGAGGTGCGCATGGAAGACATGAAAGCGGTTTACGAGGTCAATCTGTTCGGCGCCGTTCGGGTCACCCAGGCCTTTCTGCCGCTGTTGAAGGCGGCCGATCAAGCCCGGATCGTGATGATGAGCAGCGGTGTGGGTTCCCTGGCCCTGATCACCGACCCCACTTCAATTTACTCCAGCGTGAATCTCCTCGATTACACCTCGTCGAAGGTTGCGCTCAATGCCGTCACAGTCTCCTTTGCCAAAGAGCTGGAACCGTCGGGTATCAAGGTCAATGCGGTCGAGCCTGGGCATGTGCGCACCGACCTGAATGCCAACTCGGGTTTCCTGACGCCAGAGCAGGGCGCCGAGACGGCGATCAGGATGGCATTGATCGGCGCTGACGGTCCGACCGGCGGATTTTTCGGGGCTCACGGGCGCCAGCCCTGGTAATCACGGCCTGCGTTGAGACAGCGGATGCCTGACTTTCGTCGGTCGCGCTGAACATGGGAAATTCTGGATATATACAGTCTAACTGTATATATTCTTCGCCAGACGGTGTTAAGGCGGGAGAAGCCCATGTCAGCAGTGAATAAAGCGGTCGTTCGTGCGTTCAATCGTCAGGTCATCGAGCAGTGCGATCGTGAGGCTTTCGAAGCGTTGGTCGCGGAGGATTTCGTGAATCACTCGGCTGCCGCTGGCCAGCCCAATGGCCGGGAAGGGCTCTGGCACACCTTCGCCAACGTGCTTCATCCCGGCCTGTCTGAATTGCAGGTCGAGGTGCTCGACCAGGTAGCCGAGCAGGACAAGGTCACGACGCGCAAGCGCATCACCGGGCGGCACAGTGGAGGGCTTCTCGGTGTGCCGGCGACCGGTCGAACCGTGTCCATCGATGTCATCGACATCGTGCGGATCGAGGAGGGGCGATACGTCGAGCACTGGGGGATCAACTCGCTGCCCGGCATACTGGCGGGGCTGCGCTCAGCGTGATTCGTCGCTTTGATTCGTCTTGATCAATTGCTCGAGAATCCTGACAGCCTCGTCGAGGGTGTGCAGCTGCGCGGCGCTGGCCTTTTCCTTGAGCTGACGAGCGAGCCAGTCGCTGCGCTGCTGGCGACTGCGTTGCAGCGTATCTCGCCCCTGATCGGTCAACTGTATCAGCTGTTTTCGGGCGTCCAGCGGATCCGGCGCACGGGAAACCTGATGCTGGAGTTCGAGCTGCGCCACCACCAGGCGCATGCTCTGATGTTTGACGTGACGCTGCGCGGCCATCGCGCTGATGCTGCTTGGACCAAGACGGTCGAGCAGTCCCAGCGTCTCTGCTTGCGCCGAGGAGGGCGTGTTGGCTGCGCTGCGCACCTCGCGAACCAGGTTGCCGATGACGCGTCTGAGTGCTTCGGCGACATGATCGGCATCTGGCGCAGCGACGTGAGGGTCGCATGAGGGTGGCGCAGTCGAAGAGGGCAAAGCGGTATCTCGTGGGTGACGGGTGCGCACGAGCATACCTCAGTGCGCATGCTCTGCAGTACGCCCGCGATGAGCGCTGTCAGGACAATGGCGCCATGGCTTGCCCGTCAGCGGGCAGTCCATCGGCGGCGCGCTGGCAGCGCCGAACGCTATTGTGCGTGCGGCAGTGACTCGATGAATGCTTTGAGCGGTTCAGCATAAAACTTCGCGTACCCGGTCGTACTGTGGCCGCGGGTTTCCGGGCTTTCCGGAATCAGCAACAGGCGCGCGTGCGGCAGTTGCTTCAGCGCAAGGTCCAGGGTTCTGGTCTGTGGCGGATTGCGCTCGTCATCGGCACTGTTGATCAACAGCAAGGGCGCCTTGATCCTGTTCAGGTACGGGGCGGGGTTGTAGTCGGCGGACGATTGCCACTGGTAGATGAAGTCGTTGGCGTCGCCGGGAGGCGGCTGTCTGAGCCTTTCTTCAGCCTGTTTCTCGGCGAGGGCGTGGGTGGGAGCCACGGCATACCAGCCCAGATCGCCGCCGCTGGTGCCGACACTGAACAGGGCGTTGGCCAGACGCAGGGACGGTGGCTGCGTGGTGTAGTTGCCGTTGTCCCAGGCGGGGTCCTGCTTGATCGACTCGACCAGCAGCTTGCGCATGATCCAGTTGCGCGACGCCATTTCCGAAGGCTGTGAGGCCATCGGCACCAGGCCGTCCATCATGGTGGGATACTCGGTGCCCCACAGCCAGGTCTGCATGCCGCCCATGGAGTTTCCGATGACCAGGCGCAGGTGCTTGATGCCCAGCCCTTCGGTGATCAGCCGGTATTGGGCGTTGACCAGATCGGTGTAGTTGTAGGCGGGGAACTTCATGCGCAAACCATCCGAGGGTTTGCTCGATTGCCCGATGCCAATGCCGTCAGGCGAGATGATGTAGTACCGCGTGGCGTCCAGCGCCTGTCCCGGGCCGAACAGCTCACCGGCGAAGTCTTGCTTCAACACGTCGCTGCCGGGTCGATTGGTCCCGTGCAGGTACAACACCGCCGGATTCTTCGGGTCGCCAACGGTGACGTAGTGCATTTTAAGGTTGGGGAGCGTTTCCCCGGTGTGGAAGGTGAAACTCTGCGCGACCCAATCGCCCTGATTGCCCGGAAAATCGGCGGCACTTGCCAGCGAACAGGCGAGCGCGAGGGGAAGAAGCGCGAACGGATGCAATGACATTGGCCCGACCTTTATTGTTGTGTGCCGGTAGTTTAGTCGGCGGCCGGCAGTCGTGGAGGCGGTAGCCTGTGCGTGTCGACAGGGCGATCACGGATCGCCCTGTCGACAGCAAGCGGGTCAGAAGCGGAATGCCTGGCGGCCGATCAGCAGCCAGTGGCCTTTCTGTTTCTGCCAGATCTGGAAGTTCTCGATCTCGGTCGGCACTTCCACGCCGCTGTTCACGGCCTGAGCGGAGAAGTGGTTACGCACCAGTGCGACGTCGCCGTTCAGCTTGATCGTCTGGTTGAGCATCTGCAGGGTTTTGAAGCCGCTGCGACCGGTTTCGATATCGGCGATGAATTCCTGCTTGTTCTGAATCTTGCCGCTCGAGTGCCCGTAGGTCACGTTGTCCGAAGTCAGCGCGTTCAGCGCCTTGATGTCTTTGTGCAGCATGGCTTGAGTCATGTTGTCGACGGCCTTGGCCACATCCTGCTCGTCGGCTGCGGGGGCCGCCATGGCAGAACCCGAGAGCAGACATAGAAACGCCACCACCAATTTGAACTGAGTCATCGATACTTCCTTTTTATTGTAAGCGGACGCGTGACGCGTCCGGTCTGTGTCCACGGTGAGTCCGCGAAACGGGGTCAAGTTCGACCGATCAAAGATCAGTGATCTCTTTATGGCGCGGCACCAGGGCCTTCATCACACACCACGCCACCAGGTAAGCCAGGGCGCAGATGGCGAACATGATCATGTAGCCGGTGTGAATGTCGTTGATCGACTTGTAGTAGTCGAACACCCAGCCGCCGATCTTGGTCATGACCACACCGCCGAGTCCGCCGGCCATGCCGCCGATGCCGACGACGGAGGCCACGGTCTTCTGCGGGAACATGTCGGACACGGTGGTGAAGATGTTGCAGGACCACGCCTGGTGCGCGGACGCGCCGATGCCGATCAGCAGCACGGGCACCCAGAAACTGATGTAGCCCAGGGGTTGCGCCAGCAGCACCAGCAGCGGGAACAGGGCGATCACCAGCATCGCTTTCATCCGGCCGTCATAAGGCTTGTCGCCACGGGCCATGAAGTAGCTCGGGAACCAGCCGCCGCCGATGCTGCCGACCATGGTCATGCTGTACAACACGAACAGCGGGATCACGATGGCCTGGCCTTTCATGCCGTACTGCGCCGACAGATACGTCGGCAACCAGAACAGGAAAAACCACCACACGCCGTCAGTCATGAACTTGCCGAAGGCGAACGCCCAGGTCTGGCGATAGGTCAGCAGCTTGAACCACGACACTTTTCTGGCCGGCGTACCTGGCGCAGCCTTGACCTGCTCGCTCTCGTCACTGCGGATGTAGGCCAGTTCTTCGGCGGTCAGTCGCTTTTGCTGATCAGGCTTCTCGTACAGCGCCATCCACACGCCCAGCCAGACAAAACCCAGCAGGCCGATGACGATGAACGCCGATTCCCAGCCCCACATCGCAGCGATCAACGGCACACAGATGGGTGCCGCGATTGCGCCGACGTTGGCGCCGGAGTTGAAGATGCCGGTGGCGAAAGAGCGCTCTTTCTTCGGGAAGTATTCGGCGGTGGCCTTGATCGCGATCGGGAAGTTACCCGCTTCACCGATTGCAAGGATCGCCCGGGACAGCATGAAGCCGGCGATGGACACCGGAATCGCCGCGAAACCCAGCGCCGTGGTAATCGCACCGATGCCCTGACCCAGCGGCACTGCGAAAGCGTGCATCACCGCGCCCGTGGACCATACGCCGATGGCGACGATGTAGGCGGTCTTGGTGCCGATCTTGTCGACGACGCGACCGGCGAAAACCATCGCGATCGCGTAGACGAACTGGAACACCGAGGCGATGTTGGCGTAGTCGGTGTTGCTCCAGCCAAATTGCGTGGACAGGTCAGGGGCCAGCAGGCTGAGCACCTGCCGATCCAGGTAATTGACCGTGGTTGCGAAAAACAGCAACGCGCAAATCGTCCAGCGGTATTTGCCGACCGTGCGGGTGGCCGCCTGGGTGATGCTTTGCGGATGTGTGGACTCGTTCAGGTTCATGGCATCACTTTTATTCTTGGAGGGGTGATGCTCTCTCGGCCGGTCTGGCGAGAGCGCACGCGTACGTCTCCGAGGCGCAGGGCCTGGAGTCAGACGTCTAACAAGTACTGAATCGTGCAGAGAGGGAGCGTTGGGGCGGGCCGGACGTACCGTGGCTGAATAGAATCAGCGACGTGCCGAGAGGCCGGGTATTGGAGAATGTGAGTGAGCAAGTCGAATTCATGATGGTGACCGACATTTTTATTTTTAGAGGTGACCCGACGTTAAATCGTCTGTCGTCGTACAACGCTATAGTTATAGCGAGCGTTTGATCTGCCTGTCAATCTCTAAAAAGGGCGCTCAGACGCCTGCAACGTCCCGGCGCACGCCCGACGTTTCGGACCCTGCAACACGTCGCGCAAAGATCATTTGACTAATGTGCATATGCACATATGATGGTCGACATGAAAGAAATCACTGGCCCGGATCTCTGCCACTGCCTCGCCGCTCGGCGCAATGCGAGATACCTCACACGACTTTATGACCGACATCTGGCTGCGGCGGATTTGTCGGTGTCGCAATTTTCGCTGCTGGCGATGCTGGCGGAACACCCGGAGATTTCGGTATCGGATCTCACCGAATTGATGGTGATGGAACGCACGACGCTGGTGAGGGCCCTCAAACCCCTGCAGCTGGCAGGATTCGTTCATAGCCGCGCCGAGGGGCCACGCGCTGCGTTACGTCTGTCTCTCTCTTCGGACGGGCAGTCGAAGCTGCGCGAAGCCGAGCATTATTGGCAATCGGCTCAGACGGAGCTTGAGCAACAGGTCGGGACGGATCGCGCCGCGTCCGTGAGAGCCTCGCTGCTGGCGGTGGTGCCGGGCATTTGATGTGCCGGAGCCGGGATTCGAATAACCGGAACCCGTGACCTGGCCTCCGGAGCCAGGCATCCAGTTCCACGCGCAGAATCCGCTGCGTCGTCCTGATGTGACCGGTGATCAGATCAATCTGGCTGCCTTTAAATCTCGCTTTGCTGACCCTCATGAATCCGCAGGCTGTCCCACAGGCCCATCATCTGCGTGACGGCGGCATCGAGCGCGGCGTGTGGAATGCCGTCGCGGGCCAGTGTCGACAGGCCCAGCAGAAAGCTGTCGAACGCGGTGGCAAGCGTCTGGGGCGTCACCGTCGCAGGCAACTCGCCTGTGGCGATGGCGCGCTCGATGCACTTCACGATACCCGCGCGGTTCTTGTTCCTCGCCTGGGCGAGCGGCTCGGAGATCGCTTTGCTCTCGTCCGAGCACGCGCTCATCAGGCCCAGTGACACCAGACAGCCGCTGGGATGATCCGGCTCACATTGCATGGTCGCTGAGCGGCGCAGGGTGAGTTCGATCGCGTCGCGTGGCGGCAGGGTCTCATCGAACAGGCTGTCGGTGACCCGGCCGTGAGTGGTCAAGTATCGCGCCATCGCCTCACTGAACAGGGCCTGCTTGGAGCCGAAAGCGGCGTAAAAGCTGGGCGCGGTGATGCCTCCGCCCATGTGCGCCTTGAGCAGGCTGAGTGAGGTCGCATCGTATCCATGCTCCCAGAACAGGTGCATCGCCTGAGTGATTGCCAGATCGCGGTCAAAGGTGCGGGGACGTCCCATCTGCGCCATGTCGGGTCTCCTTCAGTGGTATTTAAATACTAATCGATACATAAGTCGTTGACCAGACGAGCACCGGTCCCTATATTTATACCGATCAGTATATTAGTAGGTGATCGAATGACGCACGATGAGAAACAGAGCGCCAAGCTGCCCTTGGGCGCGTTGTTGGCACTGGCGATGACGGGGTTCATCTGCATTTTGACCGAGACCTTGCCTGCCGGTTTATTGCCGGAGATCGGGCGCGGGCTGGGCGTGTCCGCCTCGCTAACCGGCCAGTTGGTCACCGTGTACGCGCTCGGCTCTTTGCTGGCGGCCATTCCGCTGACCATCGCCACCCAACGCTGGCGCCGCAGGACGGTGCTGCTGCTGACGATTGTCGGCTTTCTGGTATTCAATTCCGTCACGGCGCTGTCTTCCAGCTATTGGCTGACACTGGTCGCACGATTTTTCGCCGGTGTCTCTGCGGGGCTGGCCTGGAGCCTGATTGCCGGTTACGCGCGGCGCATGGTGACGGTGCAACTGCAGGGCCGCGCGCTGGCCGTGGCCATGGTGGGAACACCCATTGCCCTGTCGCTGGGTGTGCCGATGGGCACCTGGCTGGGCGGATTGATCGGCTGGCGCATGGCGTTCGGCTTGATGTCCGGACTGACCCTCTTGCTGATCGTCTGGGTGCTGGTCAAAGTGCCCGATTACCCTGGCCAGTCCTCATCTCAGCGCATGGCGTTGCGACAGGTTTTCCTCACGCCCGGCGTGCGCTCGGTGCTGGGTGTCGTCTTCACCTGGATGCTGGCTCACAACATTCTCTACACCTACATCGCTCCCTTCATTTCCGGGGCAGGGCTGGCGGATGACGTGGATCGGGTATTGCTGGCATTCGGTGTCGCGGCGCTGGCGGGTATCTGGATTACCGGGCGGCTGGTTGACCGTCACCTGCGATCGACCGTGCTGGCCAGCCTCGCCGCGTTCGCAGCGGTCGCGGTGTTTCTGGGGCTGTTCTCAAGCGATGCCCTGGCCGTCTACGTGGGCGTCTTCATCTGGGGCCTGACCTTTGGCGGCGCCGCCACCCTGTTGCAGACCGCCCTTGCCGACTCAGCCGGCAAGGGCGCTGATGTGGCGCTTTCCATGAACGTGGTGGTCTGGAACAGCGCGATCGCAAGCGGCGGGTTGCTGGGTGGCGTGTTGCTCGGTCAGTGGGGAATCAGCTCGGTTCCCTGGGTCTTGCTGATCTTGTTGCTGCTCAGTCTGACCATCGCAACGCGAGCGCGCGTCCATGGCTTTGCCGCGGGTGAAAGGCAGTCTGGCGAAATGGTCGTCGGCCATTGACCGTGAGCGATGGGCGTCGCCCGGCATGCAGGCGGCCGGCATTAGCGTGAAGCCAGGGGAGGAACGGTCAGCCGTTCCTCATCCATCGCCCGTCTCGGCAGGTCTGCATCCAGATAGAACTCGTCCAGCTGCGGAGGCGCGACCCGGGTACCGGAGAGCATGGCGTGGACTTGTCCGCGGTGATGAATCTGGTGCTGAAACAGGTGCAGCAACAGCCGATCGACCCGCTCCAGCACGATCCCCTCGGGTCGCACCACTTCTGCGCTGCGGGCCAATGATTGCTCATCCAGCCGCTCGCAATACGCCACCAAGCGCGCATCGGTGGCGAACTGAAGCTGCGCGATCTGAGGGAGCGTCAGCCCAGCAGGAAGATCCCTGCGCTGACCCTCCAGATCAAATTCCAGCGCAGCCAGATAGAACAGGTCCACCTCCACGATATGCAGCAAGGTTTTTTCGATTGAGGGAAAGAAACTGATGCGCCTGCCCACATATTCCTCGTGGCTCAACCGCAGACACGCCGACAACAGCCGCCGGTTCGACCACTGATTGTTTTGCGCCTGGGCGAGGAAGGTGTTCATGGGTAAACGCCTGCATCCTGCCGGGGATCAGTCTTTGACGACTTTGAGCAATTGTTCGCTCGCCTGCGCTGCAACGGCGCCTGCTTGCATGTCTGCCCAATCTGCAAAGTCTGTATGGGCGGCAACGAACGCATCCCACTGTTCGTCTGCTACAGATTCGAAGTCTTCGATGGTATGCACGTCATAGCCGGCCGACTCGCAAAAGGTGATGAAATCCGGACTTTGGGAATGTCTGGACATGAATGCCGGGTTGAGCAAATCCAGCAGCAAGGAACGTCGGGTTTCTGCAAGTCGCTTGGCGGCTTCCGTCAAGCTTTCATAATGAACGGTGTCTTTGGTTTCCATGGTTCACTCCTGCTATAGCCGTAGGACTTTTCTGATCTGCAGGGTTGACCTCGCGACTTCTGGATTGGTTCGAGGGGGCGGACAGGACGCACGATGGCTGGCAAGAGGGAGGGGCTTCACTGAGCTTATGAACGTCTTGAAGGCTGGACGTATGGGCTGTGTACGTTGATCGATGAAGCTGACATCGAGGATTGGGAAGATCAAGATTTCTGAGAAACGGCCGATCAGTCAGCGGTGTGCCTTATGGTCCGGCTCGGAAAGTGGAGGCAAAAGGTGAAAAAGAGTGAGCTCCCCACCAAGACCTGCGCCTGCTGCCAGCTGCCGTTCACCTGGCGCAAAAATGGGCGCGGTGCTGGGACGAGGTCAGGTATTGCTCGGAGCGCTGCCGACGTGCAGGAAGACATCACAGGTAAATGACGGATGAAAGCGGAATCAAGCGACGCACCGGAACGCATTACTCGAAAAAACCGCAGGCGCGGCATGCCGAATCTGCTTGCGTGTCTGGCAGTGGGAAGTGTTGTCGTGGTCAGCGGGTTTCTGTGGGCAAGCCGATCAGAGCCTCATCGCCGCATCACTTCAACAGAGCCCGAAGTCCGAGACGTTGTGACCGACGGGCTGAGCGGGAACGAGTCATCATTCTGAAACGCAACCGTCAAATACCCCCTGTGCATCAGGAACCGGAACGACGCGGTCGACCACACACCTCTTTGAAAAGCATCGTCGGTAGCAGCGATGCATCCGTATAACCAGAGAGGACTTCACCATGCGCGTGTCTGGCCAGCAAACCTCCGGTTCCTCACACTCCATGGAACTTCAAGAGCAGTCAGGTTCGACCGCTGCGACCGACCACGCTCGCGTGGGGCAAGGTCATCCCCAACCCGGTCAGGTTGCGGCTGCGGGTGTGAATGAAAACCGTGAGATGAGGCACCTGCTTACGGACTACATGAGCCGCCAGTTCGCGCCTTATCTAGAGCGTCTGGATGCAGAGTCGCCCCATCGGGTAGAAATCGATCGGATCATCGAGAGCCGAGTCAACAAACTGATGGAAGAGAACATCTCGTTCGAGGAGCTTCGAACGGTGATGGACAAGGCGAAGAAGATGGACCGCAACGCCTCGGTCGTATCGGGCACGGTTGGCGGCTTGCCGTTTGCCTTGGCGTCGACGCTGCAGGCCGCCATTCCCGCCATCACCGGCATCGGTGCAAACATTCAGAATCCGGTGGCGAAAGCGGCAGCTCAAGGGGCGATCGGACTCGCAACGGCGTCGGTGATGGATCAGGTCGGCGGCGCTTCCATGAAGAAGCTTCGAGAAGATGCGTATTACCTGCAAGCGCCCGGGGACAAACTGCATGCGTCGTTGAACGCCGCGCTGGAGACCATCGATACCAAAGCGAACCTGGCCATCAAAAACGGATTGGAGGCGCAGACGTTCACGTTGCGAAATGCGGGCAGGTGGATCGCAGGTCCGGTGGCGGCCGCTTCGAATCCTGCGGCCGAACCTATTGTGGATACCGTCCTGGCCATTACGGGAGGACTGGCCGCTGGCGCCGGTACCGGTTATGCCGCACATACACGTCGCAGCGAGCAGTTCACCAGTGGCCCGGCGCTGCTGTTGGGACGCAGAGATGCCGAGCCCAAAGAGGACCTGAATCAGGAAACCGAGTGGTTCGACACGTTGCAAGCATTGCGGCGCGCAAACACCACGACTACGCCTCTCATCAATGCCGGAGGGCGTCTGGCCGATGCGGGCCGCACACTGTTCACCGATCCGCTCGGGGCGGTGGCGAGAACCGCCAAAGGCACGTTCACCGCGTCCGGTGCAGCCAACGTCAGCACGTTGACCGGTGGCTTCGCCGCGCTGGAAGCCGCCAAAGGCGCTGCGGTAAACGCGTTGAGCGAACACCCTGTCTTGGGTTCGGCTGCAAAACACGCCATCAACACAATAGGCGGCGCCGCAGTGTTTGGTGCCAATGCTGCAAGCGTCGCTGTCGCAGACAAGCTGGTTGAGGATCTGATGTCGCCCGGTGCAACAACTGCCGAACCGGCGGCGGGCGAGACTCAGACCGCCCAGTCAGTGCGAGAGGAAACGGACGGGACACCAGACGACGCATCAGGCCGTCTCAGCAGACGGTCCAATCAGCCATCCCGGCAAGCGGGATCTGAAGCGAATTCGCTGGCACGCACCAGCCTCACCGGCAACCGGATCATGAACGCCGAGAACTCGGCACCTCACTCGATCAAGTCTTCAGCAGGCAGTGTGCGGGCAAGCCTCGACGGCGAGCACGCGCAACCCGCTATCACCGGCGGCTCTTCAAGCCAGGCAGAGCGGCCGGGCTCGCCGCCTTCGAGGCCATCCGCCGAGCGCCCGGCTCGACCTTCAGTGCAGACAGAAAATCTGTCGGACGACGACACCTCCAGCTATCACACCGCGGCAGGGGATTCATCCGATGACGACGAATCCGTCTACTTCACCCCGCCACAAAGCCCGGTTTGATCGGGCCGGATGAACAGGTTCGACACCGTGGCCGCAGTCGTCCGGAACGGGCTGCGGCCATGATTCGGTTAGCATGATTCGCATCGCTCACAAAATGCACATTGTTATATCGCGAGATTGTTAAATGTGGGCCTTGTGCCGTTTTCCCTGTCAATCTCCTAGCCTTGCATATTATTTCGCAAGCCATACGATGTCTCACGTTCAAGCAGAGGCTAACGGAATGGCACTTCAACTTCGGCAAGCACGTATCACCGATCTTCCGGCCATCTACCGAGGAGAGGAGAGCTATATCCGCTGTTGGGAGCCCGAGCATGAATCTTCATGGCGCGCACAACTGGAACGGCACCTGACGCGCTGGGTAGAGAATTTTGAGCGTCTTACAGTTGCGACTATGGGCGATCAATTCGCAGGATACTCACTCTGGGAGGGAAAGCAGCATTGTGCGGAACTTTGTACCATTCACGTTGGGCTCAAGTACCGGCGTATCGGCATTGGACTGACTCTCCTGGAAGCTTTTGCGATGGATGCGTCACGGGAAGGGTTCCGGCAACTGCGGTTGAATGTGCGCCCCGACAACCCAGCGAAGAGAATGTACGAGAAAGCGGGGTTTCATTGCACGGGTACTGGAGCACATGATTACCTTAGCTACGAGCGCTACTTGGATGGGGACGTCTAATCTATGGGTCCTGCGGCATTCTTTCGAGAGCTGCCAACCTGTTGCCACTATGATGCGGGAGTCAATACACACGCCGCAGCCTTCCAGTAGGGGCATTCGTGAACGGATCGACGCACAAACCCTCTTCGGAATACGAAGGGCGGCGCGCCCTCTCTAAATGGGCATCCCTGTGCCATCCAAAAAAAGGTGGAGATAAGACCGGCGCATGACCAGTCTTATTTAAGCCCACAGCAGTGAGGGGGCTTCTCTGTGAATACAGCGGTACCTGACGGGTGGGTAACGTAAACTCTCACGAAATCCGATCCTGCTCCTCCTTGAACATACACTTTGTACACCGTATATCCGGGGAGCGTGCTGGAGGGAGCAACTGAGGTCACTCCTGTTACCGATATCTTCTCTATGGTCCCGAAGCGCGAACGATCTGGGTCACTGGCCCGAATGTAGGCTTCGACTCCGGGCATATCTTGGTTCTTCTGTAGGACAAGCCGAAAAGCCTGAGGAGCGAGCATCGCGAGTATGCAAACGGCAATAGCGAGTTTAAGTGCCTTCCCTTTCAAAGGATGTAGTCCCTGAGTCGATATGCGCAAAGCATGGCACATTTAGACTTGATGAAGACGAGTGTCCGCCTTGGCCGATAGCGGTCAGTCCGTGCGCGTCCCTAGAGGGGCATGCTTTACCCTTTGGCGCTTTCGCAGAGCGATCCACCCCTGTTGAACCCGCTACACGGAATGAATCGAGAGATTGCCGTTGGCCGATCTCTGCCATTTCCGAACCAACTGTCGAAGTCCCACAGTATTCACATCCCACGAGGTATCAGTTCGCTCAGGGAGAGTTGAAGCTAATCTCCATCGCGTGTCGGTCGTAATCCAGCAGATATGACTGATGCTTGTTGTAGAGGACCGCCAGCAGTTCACGGTTAGGACCAACAACGTCCATACCTCTGTCGTCGTAGGGGAAAACCACGACCTTTTTCTGCAAGTTGAACAGATAAACGTCGCAGCCAGGGTTGGGTTGAATCATGTGAAAATCCTTCGCCAGCGCGCACCACAGCAGCGTTTCAAGCAGCGATGCAGGAACCTCAAACGACAGGTAAAGCCAACACTCGGGCGATGTCTCGTGCAGCCACTCTTCTGGATCTATCTCCTCGCTCCAGATGGATCGCTGATTCGGGATTGAAACGCCGGCCGCCGCCAAGGATTGGAGCGTTCTTCGATGCTCAAAATGGCCCGTGCCAGAGTGCTTTCGTAGACAAGCGACGATAGGATCATCAGCGAATATGTCCTTGCAGATCAGTGTCGCCCTGCGCAACGCCAAGAGAAACAGTTCAAGTGCATTTCCTGACTCTGAGAGCCGGAATCGCAGCCCTGCTGGATAGGAGTAAAACAGAGGTCTCTGGAAAACAGACGAGCCAAAATCTTGCAGGATCTGCTGATCAAGTTTCATTGGCGAGTCACCATTGGAATTCAGGGAGCATCACGGATCGATGACGTGAACCGGAATCGTAACCTAAAGGAGGAGCTGTCTGCTGCCCATCGCGACTATCTCTTTATGGCGGGCAGCAGACGTATTGCCCCCGTTCACAACCATTGCGGGTGCGTATGAAAAGAATTTTCACGCAATGAATTTTCCTATAGCGCGTCATATCGTGTAGCTCAGGACCACGCTGCCGGTCCGCTGAAGGTTGATGGCTATCAGCAGACAGTGGAACTGTGCGGTTGTGCGCCGGTGGTTGATTATTTCGCTACAAAATCCAGTGCAGTTCGGACATCCCTGTGCATGAGCAAGAACCGTTCGCTGGTGCTGCGGGTTGATTTGTAGCTGACGATGGTGCCGTGCGGGATCTATCGGGGCCGATTTTTAGGGATATGTCTTGCACGCTGGCGTAGCCCGCATGTCCGCGCCCGGCTGTAGGGGTCTGTCTCCAGAGACTGCTTTCGACCCAAAGCTGACATTCGGATGCCCTCATTAGCCATCGCCACTCGCGTGTCCACTCTTGACCGTAAGCCACCCTGTATGAAGGGCTCCTATGGGTTCATGATTTTAAATCGCCGCAATACAAAACGTAGCTGTCACGGAAACTAGATCATAATTTTTCGATAGCTACCATGCCACAAACTTTTCCTTAATCGTGATTGTGGTCTTGGAGACGAGAATCTTTATTGCTTATCTCCGTCGGCTGAAAGCTTATTCATTTTTTTCTCCAGCATAGTTTTAGCCAACGGACCGAGGGCCTCACCAAGGGCTTTCATTTCTGCCTGTGCATGATCTTGTCCCGATAAGGTGCCATTTTCCGTTATTGCAAACTTGATGAAAACATTATCGGAGTCATTTCCTACGTACGAGACAGGCTTGGTGGCGGAAGGTGAAGATGTGAGCGCGTTGTTGATCGTCCAATTATTCACTGGTACGTAGTGCAAAATTCCCTTTTCATTCACTGGGACGGCGCCGATAGTGAGGGTAGTGCTTTCACCATCGGCGATTTCGCCGCTGGTTTTCTGATAGGTCTGGGCCAAAGCTATAGATAGAGAGACATAGCCACTTGCGTTAGTCAGGCAATCAGATTCGCACTTGGTGAGCGATACACTTTTACGCGATAACACATAAATTGGGCTCAACTGAAATGCGTTGTTGCCAAAAGGCATAACTCGCAGAAGGATCGCCATTTGGACGTCTTCTTGGGAGATAGTAGGGGCACTGCCGTTTGTGGAGTCTTTAGCCGTATAGCGTACCAAAGCAATGCAATCCGTTCGTTTCATATTCTCCACGGTAGTGATCCAGTCGCCGGTCCAGGACTTGCTGGCGCGTTGTTGAATCTCTTTGATCTTGTCGTTGGCTGCTTGAACGGCCATGTCGATAACCACGCCACCAACAGCATTTAGAACGGCAGCGGTTGCTGCGGGCATGCCTAACGCTCCTTGTGATGCGCCCTCTGTTGAAGACGTAAGCTTGCCGCAAAGCCTCTTATCGTACCCGGATCCAAAAAGCTCAGGCGCTTCATGCTCTAAGGGAAGCGCTACGGTTTTCTCGGATACCTGTACAAACGGCTCAACCTTGGGCCCGAAAATTATCCCCATCGAGTTACACCCATGAAGTGCAAATACCGCAATACCTACCAACACTGAATTTCGCATGATCAGCCCTCCTGATCGTCTTTAAGTCCAGCGCGAAAATTGCGCATTTTAAAATAGAAAACATCCTTATGTTGCGTTCGTTAAGACGGTGAGCTGCGGCGTTCACTTCGTCTGCATTGAATGGCAGCATAGACTAAGCCCGCAACGGCTTATCTTCTGCCTGCAAAAGATATTTCACGTCTGAAGCAGTATGGCGTTTTAGCTTCAGAATAAGCTATTTAAGCAACCTAGTTATTCCAAATAATTATAAGCGAGCTGGAAAAGCCCTTGAAATTTTAGCCGGCTTGGCTACCGTTACACTTGCGAGATATGGAAGTCGTACCCCGATAAGTCGCACTTACTAATCCAATATTGAGAGGTCACTATGGTCACGCGAAAGGTGACTGGCCTGGTTGTTTTTGCCTTTTTTGGGGGGGCATATAACAGTCATGCCGCTGATGAAAGCGAGGGTGTAATGGAAAGCTTGCCCGAGCACCTTATTTACCTATACACAGAAGTGCCTAAAGGCGACGGTCCGTCGGTTGGTGAGTCCCAATTAGTGGTCCGAGATCGACGTTGGGAGCCAAATCGGCTGTTGAGGGTATGCACGTTCGGCGGAAACAAAAGTGTCGTGGCCTTGATTCGCAAGGTTGCGAGCGAGTGGAATGCAGTTTCCAGCGTAAAACTTGACTTCGGACCCGCTCCGGATGGGTATAACTGCCTAGTTTCCAACGCCGGTTTTTACCAGATCAGAATTGGCTTTTCTGAACGTGGATATTGGTCTGTTTTAGGTAAGGACAGCGAGTCTAGGTTGGATCCACTGGTGCCCTCCATGAATCTGGAAAGCTTTAACCGGATCTATTCCGAAGCAAGGTATCCCGCAGCTGATATCACCATCAAGGCGGCACCCTATGACAAAGCAGTTATTCGCCATGAGTTCGGGCACGCTCTGGGTTTGCTTCATGAACATCAAAACCCATCGCTTAAATGCCAGGATGAAATAAAGTGGGAGGGGCCCGGTAATGTCTATGATTACTTTGCTGGCTCGCCAAATTTCTGGTCAGCAAGTCAGGTTGAACGGAATCTTGGGTTTATTCAAAATACTGATCCGGATTATCAGGCGGGGCTACCTGATGCTAAGTCTGTAATGATGTACTCATTGCCCAAAGAGATATTCAAAAATGGTAGTTCCAGCAAGTGCTATGTGTCGGTTAACTATGAGATATCAGCGAAAGACAAAGAGATCATCGCCAAGATTTATCCGACTGTCTCTCAAGGGCAGGTTGCTCAGTATGCCGCCGTCGACCGCTCAACCGTGAAAGCATTGCCCCTTGCAATGGCACGCTCCGAAAGCTCTGACATAAAATCGCGCATATTAGTGGACTTGGAGTCAAACGATGACTACGTGCGGCGGGATGCGCGCGTGCGTCTGGCCAGTTTCCTGCAAAGCAGCCCTGAGGTAGATGCTAATTCGCTCATACGTGCAATGAATGGCGCGTCTTATCGGTATAAACTTGGAGTTGCGGTAGCCCTGGCCAAGTCATCAGAATCGTTCGATTTGGATAGTCAATCCAAAAAGATACTGAAGGAACAGGCAAATGCGACGGATGACCCTACTCTAGAAGCCAGTATCGAGTCGGCGCTTAAAAAGGCAGGTGATCATGCCGGGCGTAAGTAGATATGCAACTTGCAGGAATGTGTAGCGCCAGTTAGGCATTACCGTTGGACTTCGTTCATGAATGACCGCTTCTGGCCGAAAGCAGTCGCTCATTCCTGCTCACGGCTCGTCAAATCGGGGCGCAGCCATCACTCACCTCAGCCCATTGAAAGTTCGTGATACTGTCGGTTGAAGTAAATCAGGCTACGTGCCTCTTCGCTGACCCTGATCGACACAACCTCGCAGATCATGATGTCGTGTGTGCCCACTTCGGTGATCTGGCTGAGTCGGCAATCGAACGACACGCTGGCGTCTTCCAGGGAAGGGCTTCCCGAGGGCCCCGTCGACCAGTCGCCTGCTGCAAAGCGTTCATCCATGGGCGTCTTGCCACCGAACAGGTTGGAAATACCCTGATGCCCCGCGCCGAGGACGTTCACGCACAGCACGCCGTTGCCTTTGAACGTCTGGTAGACGGAGGCGCTGCGGTTGAGACAGACCAGCAGGGTAGGCGGCTCGTCGGTCACGCTGCACACGGCAGACGCGGTGAACCCTGCGCGCCCAGCCGGGCCGTCGGTGGTGATGATGTTCACGGCCGCACCCAGGCGCGACATGGCGTGGCGGAAATCGGTTTTGCTGAGCATGACGTGATCTGCCTTGGGAGTGATGTTGCGCGTGGCGGCAAGTGAGGTGTGCATGAGCGGATACCAGGTTCAAAAGGGTCAGAGCAGGGTGCAGGCCTGATCGAAGTCCAGGCGCGGCAGGCGGTCGTACAGTCGAGTTGTGTCGCCATGGCCCAGGTTAATGATGAAGTTCACGGTCCAGGTGGAGTGACTGAAAAATGCCTCGTTCACCTGTTTCGCGTCGAAGCCTGACAAGGCACCGGCATCCAGTCCCAATGCCCGGGCTGCCAGGATCAGGTAGGCACTCTGCAACGACGCGTTACGGAAGGCCGTTTCATGGGCTGCCTGAGGGCTGTGGGTAAACCAGCTTCTGGCGTCGGCGTGGGGAAACAGCATCGGCAGGTGGTCGAAAAACGCGGTGTCCCAGGCTGCGATGACCGTGACCGGGGCGGTCATGGTTTTCTCCAGATTGCCCTTCGACAGCGCTGGCGCCAGGCGCTCTTTTGCCTCGACGGTGCGCAGGAATACAAAGCGGCCGGGGGAGCAGTTCGCCGAGGTCGGGGTCATTTTCAGCAGGTCATACAGGCGACGCAGAACGCCATCCGGCACCGCTTCATCAGTCCAGCCATTGTGGGTGCGCGCGTCGGTAAACAGCAGGCGCAGCGCGGCGTCGGTCAATCCAGGTTTCATGATGTTCCTCTGGGAATCGACGGGCCGACAGGGGCGCGACCCGTTTCAATGTGCCGGTCACACGCGAGCGATGCGGCCTTCGATGGGGTGGTGCGGGTCCGCCGGGCCCAGCGTCGAACTCTTGCCGGGGGACACCAGCGCGTCGCAGAAATGTTCGTCCTCCAGCGTCCACGGGCACGCTATCGCGGCGAGCGCGTCGTCCCATTGTTCGATCGTTCTCGGGCCTACCAGTGTGCTGGTGATATGGGCGTTACGCATGACCCAGGTCTGAGCCAGATGCGCAGGCTTGCGCCCGGTCTGTTCGGCATAACTCACCAGCTTTGCTGCGACAGCCAGCGATTCCGGACGCCACTCGGCTTCGAGCATGCGCGGGTCGGCGCGGGCGATGCGGCTGTCGGCCTCGGGGGCTGCCCCCTCGCGGTATTTGCCGGTGAGAATGCCCCGCGCCAACGGGCTGTAGCAGACGCTGCCGACCCCGTAGTGCGTCGCTGCCGGCAGGATTTCAACCTCGGCTTCGCGGTTCACCAGGTTGTACAGCGGCTGTGACGCCACCGGGCCGCAAATGCCGGCTTCGCGGGCCAGTCGTACGGTTTCCGCCAGGCGCCAGGCTTTGAAGTTGGAGACTGCGAAGTAGCCGATCTTGCCTTCACGAATCAGGTCGGCGAAGGCCAGTACCATCTCGTCGAGCGGCGCGTCGAAATCCGCTTTGTGCATGTACAGGATGTCGATGAAATCGGTACCCAGGCGCTTGAGCGAGCCATGGGTCGCTTCACGAATCCACTTGCGCGACATGCCGCTCTGATTAGGCAGATTGCCCATGGGATTGCCGACTTTACTGGCCAACACCCAGCGATCGCGCTGATGGGCCAGGGCGCGGCCAACGGTACGTTCCGACTCCCCCTTGTTGTACATGTCGGCAGTGTCGATGAAGTTGACGCCGTGATCAGCCGCGCTGGCGATGATCCGTTGCGAGGTCGCTTCGTCGGTGGCACCCCCGAACATCATGGTGCCCAGGCACAGTTCGGAAACCTTGAGGCCACTGCGGCCCAAATAGCGGTATTGCATGTCAAACACCCTCACTCACAAACACAGATGCAGATCGCTCAAAGACCCGCGAGCAACCGCTGCGGCGCCAAACGCTACTCAGGACGGGATCACCGCAGTGCTGGCGATCTCGACCAGAAACTCTGGCTTGACCATTTCCAGCTTCACGCAGAAACGAGCCGGCAAGAGCTTGGGGAAGTAGGTGACATAGATCTCGTTGAAGGCGTGGTAATCCTCCAGATTGCGCAGGAAAATCTGGTTCATGGTGACGTGGTCCATGCTGCTGCCTGCGGACTCCAGTACCACCTTGATGCTGTCGAGCACGCGCCGGGTCTGCACTTGGATATCACCTGCGCCGACCAGACTGCCGTCAACCGGATCGGTGGACAGCATGCCGGCGACATACACATGGTTGCCGGCCTTGATGCCCCAGTTGAGGTGATTGAGGCCGGTGGCGGTCTTGCCGATGATCCAGCCGTCCGGGTTGATTGCCTGATTCATGTGTCACTCCTGATTGAGGTGTCGAAACGTGGGTTGAATACGGTTGCCGATGGCCGGTGATCAATGTGCCGCGCCGCGTAAGAACGGTTTGCCCAGATCACCCGGTGCAGCACCCGCGCGCCCCATGACGATCCAGGCGACGAGGGCGACCACGAAGGGCGTGGCCATCAGCAGTGGGGTGGCGATCTGAATGCCGAGGTATTGCCCCTGAAATTGCAGGGCTTCCAACAGGCCCAGGGCAATTGCCACCAGCAGCGTGCGCAGGGGCATCCAGCGGGCGAAGATCGCAATCGCGATGGCCAGATAGCCGCGCCCGGAGGTCATGTCGTCGATGAATGTGCCGCCCGACGCGATGATGCACAGGTAGGCGCCGCCCAGACCTGCGAGCATTCCAGTGAACAGTGCCGCGCCGAAACGCAGTCCCAGAACCGGCTGTCCGGCAGCGTCGAGGGCCGAAGCGTTTTCGCCCGCCGCTCGCAGCAACAAACCCGATCGGGTGAAGCGGAACATCAGCCACAGCGCCACGGCCAGCAGCACTGCCACGTAGAACACAGGGCTTTGGGAGAACAACGCACGGCCCACTACGGGCAGATCGGAAAGCCACGGCAGCTTCATCATCGTCACCGCGCGCAGCGACCCTGTCGGCGGCGTATCGACCAGTACCATTTGGCGGATCAGCGACGTGACGCCCATGGCCAGCAGGTTGAAACCAATGCCCATGACGATCTGGTTGGCTCGGGCCAGCACGGTACCCAACGCCAGCACCGCTGCCGCAAGCGTCCCGCCGAGCATTCCGATAGCCAGGGCAGCGACAGGCGAACCGGTCATGGCGAGGCCCACCGCCGACGCAACGGCGCCGAACAGCATCAGGCCTTCCAGGCCGATAGTGAAAACACCCGCACGTTCCGACACCAGTTCGCCCAGCGCCGCGAGCAAGACCGGCACACTCATGCGAACACCCGCGGCCAGAAACAGCGCAATCGTTACCGAGTTGAGGTCCATACCGGCTTTCCTTTGGTGAGCATGACGCCGCTGATCACGGCCAGAAGAAGGATCGGCAAGCCGCTGAGTACGTCGGCCAGCGCCGCGGGAATCGACAGCGAACTTTGCAGACTCAGGGCGGCGCTGTTGATTGCGCCGAAGTACAACGACACGATCACTGCGCCGAAGGGTTCAAGGCCCGCGAGGAAGGCTACGGCCAGACCTTCGAAACCCAGCCCCGAAGAGAAGCCGTCGATCAGGCGGTACTGCACGCCCAGCACCTCGAATGTGCCCGCCAGTCCGCCGATGGCGCCGGACAACGCCATGCTCGACAGCACCATGCGACCCGCCGACTGGCCTTGCAGACGCACGAAACCGGGGCTTTGGCCGCTGGCGCGCAGCTTCAGGCCGAAGGCGGTGTGTTGCAACAGAACCCAGACCGCCGAGGCAATGACAACCGCCAGAATCACGCCCAGGTGCAGGCGAGTGCCGTCGATCAGCGGCACAAAGATGCCTTCCCGGGGCAGTTGTGCCGACATGTTGAAGGTCGACCCGACGGGGCGCATCGGCCCCTGAACCAGGTACTTCACGAAGTAGATGGCGACGAAGTTCATCAGCAGCGTGACGATGATCTCATCGGCGCCGCGCCACAGTTTCAGCACAGCGGGGATCAACCCCCACAACGCACCGCACAGTGCGCCACTGACGATCGCCAGCGGCATCAGCAACGGGCCGATATTGCCAAACGCGAGGAATGGCAAAATGGCACCGATCGCGCCCATCTGCAGTTGGCCCTCACCGCCAAGGTTGAACAGGCCGCCACGGATGGCAATCAATGCGCCGAGCGCGACCAGCAGCCTGGGTGTCATGAACACCAGCGTGTCGGCCACGGCGCGCGCATCGCCGAACGCCCCTTCACCGGCCACACGCATCGCTGACAGCACGGGAAAACCAAGCAGCGCGATCAAGGCCACACCCAGGATCAGTGAACCTGCAAATGCGCCGAGGGTGACCCGCAGCGAAAGGGGAAGGCTGAGTTTCGCCAATAGTCGGCGCAGCGCCGCCGTGTGTGAGGTGAGTTCAGGCATCGGCCGTCTCCAGAACACGTGAGTGAGGTTGCCGACCCAATGTCATCAGCGGTCCGATCGCTTTGAGGGACATGTCGGCGCCGTTGACTTCACCGGTCACTCGCCCGCCGTTGACCACCAGGATGCGGTCTGACACGCGGATCAGTTCTTCGATGTTCGAGGAGATGACCACCACGCAGGTGCCGTTGTCGGCGGCGTGTGCCAGGCGCGTCAGAACCGCTTCGGCCGCGGCCACATCAAGGCCTCGCGTCGGCTGATAAACAACGACGACGGAGGCCGCCTGATCCAGCGCGCGAGCCAGCACGATTTTTTGCTGATTGCCCCCCGACAGCGACCGCGCCGGTGTGGCGTGGGATTGCGTGCGAATGTCGCTGAGCTCGATCATCACCTTGGCCTGTTCGCCAATGGCGCCATGATCCAGCAGCCCGCCATGACGGAATTCGCCCAGCATGATGCGTGGGTAGAGCAGGTTCTGAGCCACTGAAAGGTCGAGCGAAAGACCCTCGTGATGACGATCCTGGGGCACCAGCGCCACGCTGATCTCCTCAGTGTTGAATCTGAGCGACCCGCTGTCCGGCTGACGCTGCCCGGCGAGCAGGTCGAATAGCTCGGTCTGGCCATTGCCTTCGACACCTGCCACCCCGACGACTTCGCCTGCACTCAGCGTCAGGTCGATCTGATGCAGGCCCGGTGAGCCGCTGGAAGGACGTAGCGACACCTCGCGCAGTGCCAGGCACTCAGCGCCGGGCGTACGCTCTGCACCGATCCGGGCAGCGTTGGACACGGCATGCCCGACGATGCGTTCGACCAGTTGAGCCGAGTCTGTATCAGCGATCAGTCCAGTGCCGTTGGTGCGGCCACGCTTGAGCACGGTGTAGCGGTCAGTGTTGGCCAGCACCTCGTCGACGTTATGGGTGACCACGGCCACCGCGGTGCCTTGGTCACGAACACGCCGCAGCGTGGCGTACAAGTTGTCGATTTCGGCCGGCGTCAGGATCGTCGAAGGTTCGTCGAGCAACAGCACACGCGTTTCGTTGACCAGCGCCTTGAGGATCTCGACCCGCTGCTGCAAGGCCAATGGCAATTGCCCGACTACGGCGGCGGGGTCCAGGTCGACGCCAAAGCGTTCGATGAAGGCACGAACGTCAGCGTGACGGCGAAACGCACTGCGCCTGGCGCCCTTGGCGACCAAGGCCAGGTTTTCGCTCACGGTGAACGGCATGACCAGCTTGAAGTGCTGGTGAACCATGCCGATCCCGTTGGCGATGGCATCGGCGGGGCGCCGGTGGACGACCTCTCGGCCCTCTATCAGCACACCGCCTTCGCTGGGCTCATGAACACCGTAGAGAATGTTCAAGAGCGTCGATTTGCCAGCCCCGTTTTCACCCAGCAGGGCGTGGATTTCACCCGTGTGAAGGGCGAGCGACACGTTGTCCAGCGCAAGGAAGCCATTGGGGTAACGTTTGGAAACGTGGTCGAGCTGTATGATCGGGACTGGCATGATCGTCACTCTTCAATCTTGATCTTGCCGGCCTTCAAGTCGTCCATGACTTTCGCGACCTTGGCTTGAACACTCGCATCGACGTGGGCAAACGGCATGACCAGCGTCCAGCCGTTGGACGCCAGGTTTTCGGTGACAATGCGATTGCCAAGCTTGCCTGCGGCGTAGTCATTGCCGATGTCGGCGTAGGATTTTCTGAAGTTCATCACCGTCGAGGTCATGACCGAGTTGGGATAGGCCTTCGACTGATCGCCGTACGAGCCGATGGTCAGCGCGCCTTCTTCATCGGCGGCCTGCTGGACCCCTGCGTCAGCGGTGTCAGCGGAAGGGATCACGAAGTCGGCGCCGCGAGCGATCAGGCCGGTGGCAATTTCCTTGGCCCGCGCCACGTCCACGAACGAGCCGACATACGCTGAATCCACCTGCACCTTGGGATTGACGTATGTCGCGCCCTTCTTGATGAACTGAATCGTGCGTTCAGCCGAGGGGATCGGCTCGCCCGAGATGACTGCGATGTGTCCCGATTTACTGGCCGATGCCGCCAGCGCACCGAGCACGAAGCCGTATTCATCCCAGTCCACCGACCACGCCGAGTAGTTGGGCAGGTTGGCGGTGGAGCCTTCATAGGAATAAAGCACGAACTGGGTATTCGGGTAGGACGGCGCGACCTCCTTGATTGCCGCTGAGTAACCGGACGAGTGCGCGACGATCAGTTTCACGCCGTCGGAGGCCAGTTGCCGCAGCGCTGCGGGCGCCGCTTCGTAGGAGGTGTTTTCCAGGTAGCTGGGCTTGAAGCCGTCTTTGTCGGCCATGGCCTTGAAGCCTGCGTAACCTGCGCTGTCCCATGTGCCTTGCGTAACGGTCTGCGTGAACAACGCGGCCACGCGCGGGGCGTCGGCGGCATGGGCCAATGAGCTGAAGCCCAGCGTGGTGGCGATCGCTAAAATGTGATGAACGTTCATGTCGAAACTCCTGGTCGCACCGCGACGATTGGCAAAGAGGCTGGCTTGAAGAATCTGTTCAGTCCGGCGGCAGAATCAGGGTCACGTCGATCTCGGCGAGCAGGTCTGCATCGGCGAGCCCGGCCACCACCACGAACGTACTGGCGGGCAAGTCGTAGCCTTCGAAGAACGCCGAGCGGGCACGATGCAGTGCGGGGATCGTTTCCCGAGACAACGCATAGGTGTTGAGCTTGACCACCGCCTCCGGGCCGACCCCGAATGCAGCGAGAGCCAGGCCGATGTTTTCCCAGATCTTCCTTGCCTGGGCGTCGATGTCGCCTTTGCCGACCACGTTGCCATCAGCGTCCCAGGCCACCTGGCCGGTCAGGAACACCGGTTGTCCGGCTCGGACCATTGCATGGTTGTAGTAGGTCTGTTGCTTGAGGCCTTTGGGATTGCAGGGACCGGTCTTCATCCGCGTGCCGCCTTTTGGTGGACGCGTGCGTTGGTCTGCACGCCGTTGTGTTCGAGCACTTCCAGCACCTCGATGCCCACCACTTTCAGGTCGTCGATGAAGTCGGGGACGATCACCGTTACGCCGTCGAGCTGCGCGCCCTTGATGATTTCAGCGAGCTTGTTGCCGATGGTTTCCGGCGAGCCGACGAGGGCGGCACGGGTCATGGAGTTGCGTTGTTCGCCTTGGGAAACGAAACGCTGAGCCATGGTGTTTTGCTTGAAGCTCTTGTCGCCGGAGTATTCGCGGGTCTGATTGTCCAGCGCGATGGTGTCGACGCCGGAGTCATAAAGGGCCACGCGTTCACGGGCTTCGGCATCGGTGGCACCGGGGACAATGGTGAACAGGCCGTAGGTCTTGAAGTCCGGTTTGCCTTGTTGGGCGGCCAGTTCCTTGGCCCGCAGACCGGTCTTGATGAAGTCGTCGTGATCGGAGCCCAGCATGAAACTGCCGGTGCAGTGCTGCATGGTGAACAGAAAGCCGCGATCCGAGGCGCCTGCGCAGATGATCGGCGGCGGCGTGACGGGTTTCGGGTTGGACATGCAGTCGGTCAGTTCGTAGTGCTTGCCCTTGTGGTCGACGCGGTCCTCTGTCCACAGACGCTTGAGCACGGTCAGCCATTCTTCGGCCATTTCATAGCGCTCGGAATGGTCGAGGTCTTTCCACAGGCCCATCTGGCCCTGGTCGGTGGGGTTCGAGCCGGACACGATGTTCAGGCCGAACCTGCCCTTGGAAATCTGATCGAGCACTGCCGACATCTTGGCCACGACGGCCGGGTGAAACACCATCGTATGCACCGTGCCCCAGACGCCGATTCGGCTAGTGGCTTCGGCGAGACCGGCCATGGTGGTCATGCTTTCCAACGTGATATCCCAGTGTTGCGAGGGGCCGCCGTAACCACGCCACTTGGCCATCGACAACGCAAAATCAAATCCCAGCGTTTCGGCCAGAATCGTGACTTGCTTGTTGTAATCGTAGGTCGCGGGTAGCTGCGGGCTGGTGGTGGAGGTGATCCAGCCGCCGTTGCCGACGGGCAGAAAAACACCGAACTCCACGCTTTTGCTGTCGTTGTCGGACATGGTGAACTCCTTGAATCAGAGGGCTGAAGCTTCGGTCTGCGGGAAACCGACGCGAGACAAAAAATCGGAGAGGAGGCCGTTGAACGTTGCCGTTTCGGTCTCCGAATAACTGTGGCCACCTTTGGGCACGATGTGCAGTTCGGCGCCGCTGATCGCCTCGGCCAACAGACGTGACTGATAGGGCGGGGTGAGGATGTCGTCGTCGGCGCAGGTCACCAGTGTCGGAATGCGAATCATCGAAAGCTGTGCGGTCGCGTCATGGGCCATGATTGCGTCGATGCGGCGCAGCACGATTTCCCGGGCCGGGAAGTTGGCCACCGACGCCAGAAGGCCCGGCGACAGCGATTCAGCGTTGGCGCGAATGTGCTCGGGCGGGTAGAGGAACAGCGCGCTGCCGTGGACGTACTCTTCCAGCGATGTGCCTTCCAGAAGGGTGCGGCGCATGCGGAAGCACCAGTTGAAGTGCGCGTCGGATTTCGACCAGCTGGCGTACAAGACCATGCCGGCCAGCAACTGCGGCTCACGGGCAGCGAGCAATTGTCCGATCGCGCCACCGGTCGAGTGACCGATCAGCACCGGGCGATCCAGTGCAAGTCCCTCAATCAATGCTTGAAGATCATCGGCGAGCGTCTTGATGCTGTACAGCTCGTCCGGGTGGTCGGATTTGCCGGCGCCACGCTGGTCGTAGGTCACGACAGTGAAGTGCCGGGCAAACCGTTCGACCTGAGGTGCCCAGTAGCCGCCTGCACCACCCAGCCCGGAGACGAACACCAGCGCGGGCCCGCTGCCTTGAATCTGGTAGTGGGTCTGGATTCCATTGGTCAACATGCTCGGCATCTGGCTTCCCCTGATCAGCTTGGTTGCGAATGTCATTGGCTGATGTTCGCGGATGGCTATTTATTGCACGGGGGTTCAGGCGGCACGTAACTGCGAATGCTGCATGCCATGTTGCCCAAATTCGAACACCCTCATGCTTCGCTGGTCAGCGGGAAGCGGCTCTTGAGAAATTTGAGGAACGCGTTGGTGGCGTAGCTGGGGACCCTGTCCTGATGCACGCAAACCGCCGAGCGCACGTTTCTGAACGAGTCGAGGTCGATAGGGATGGCTTTGAGCAACCCGGCATCAATCTCTCGTCGTGCCGAAATTTCCGGTCCGATCGTCACGCAGGCGCCAAGCACAGCCGTGGCACGCAGAATGTCCAGATTGTTGGCTTCGACGATGATGCGCGGCTTGAGTTGACGTGCCTCGGGCGTGCGATCGAACAGCTGGCGCAAACCAAAGCTGGGGCGAGGGAGGGCGAGGGGACGCTTGCACAACTGCTGCATCGTCACAACGGCTTCGCCGGCCAGCTCGTCGTGCCTGGAGACCAGACAAACCACGGGTTCCTTGCGTTCGGCGACCACGCTGATTTCAAAGCGCAGCTCGGGGTTGTAGATGATGCCGATGTCGGTTTCGTCGCGGATCAAGGCCTCGACGATCAGATCGCTTGAGCAGGTGGTCACCTGAAAATCGATGCGTGGGTGCAGTTGCAGGAAGGCTGCAATTGTCTCTGGCAGGAAGCTCGACAGCACGCCCTCCATGGCGTGAATCTTCACTTCGCCCTGATCGAGTGAGCGAAACGCAGCGATGCCCTCGCGTACACGCTCCAGGTCGCGAAACAGGGTTCGGGTGTAACGCTCCAGCATGACGCCTGCAGCCGTCAGTTCCACACCCGTATTGGTGCGCTCCAGCAGCGGTGTGCCCAGTTCATGCTCAAGCAGGGCGATCTGCCGGCTGACGGCGGAGGGGGTGACGTGCAAGCGGTCAGCGGCGCGCCGGATGGCTTTCGATTGCACGACTTCGTTGAAGTAGCGGAAGGCGGTGAAGTTCAAGGCTCTCTCCAGGTCGGCCCTGGAACGCGGATGCATCTGCCGTTGTGATCTGGTCAACAGGCGAGGCGAACCGATTCGGTGCCCTGCCTCGATCAGGCCATGCAGCACGTTACCCAGGGGGACGAATGGGACGGCAGGCCGAAGGTCCTTGGCCGGATGCTGAGCAGCTCAGCATCGGTGTCTATGCACAAGCCGTGCCCTGGCCGCCAGGTTCTGCGCATTCGGCTGAGGTGATGCGTGCTCAAGCCGGTCGACCGTCAGATCGCTCGCGCTTGCTATGTCCAGGGCCAGGTTTGAATCCCCAGGTCCGAACGCTTCCAGCTCGTTCGACGTTACCGATTCCCGGTATCGCTGCCCTCACATCACCATGTTAAAAAATGGTAATGATCCGTCTCCGTGGCATGGAAGCGGTGCCATCTGCTTCGAAGAGCCTTTCTCGGTGTTAATTCATGTTAAATAAATTGACTGAAATGTGAAAATGGCATTATGGTCCTCCACCTCGGCAACAAATAATCCAATAACGACGCTTGTGCCAAGGCAGTGCCCGGCACGACAAGCTCTACTCCGAGGTCTACCGATGAATTTCGAGTTACTGTTTGCGAATCAGTCGGCCCCCGTTCGCTATGCCCTGACCGGCGCGAAAGGTGGTTTCTCCCGCACATTGCTGGCACAAACGCTGAAGATGCCAAGGCTGCAGGCAGCAGCGCTGTGCGACCTTGACGTCGACGGCCTGCGCGCGCTGTGCCTGGAGCTGGGTTTCGCCGCCGAAAGCCTGATCCACTGCGCCGATGCTGCCGCTGTTGCCGCGGCGCCCACAGACGCCATCGTGCTGGTAGCCGATATCGAACAGTTGGCCAACGCTAGTTACGACATTCTGGTCGAAGCCACCGGCAACCCTGCCGTGGGTTACCGCGCGGCGCGTCGCGATATCGAGGCCGGTCGCCACGTGGCCATGGTCAGCAAAGAAGTCGATTCGGTCTCCGGTATCAGCCTGTCGCGTCTGGCCGCCAGGCACGGCGTGGTGTACACCACTGCCGACGGCGATCAGCCAGCCAACCTGATCGGTTGGGTGAGCTGGGCCCGGGTGCTGGGGCTGGAGATTATCGCGGCGGGTAAGTCGAGCGAATACGATCTGATTTTCGATCCAAAGACCGGCAGCATTACTCAACTCGACCAGACGATCGCTGCTCCGGCCATGGGCGACCTGCTGCAATTGGGTGACGACATTCCTGCCACCTTGGCGGCGCGACGCGCGGCGCTGAGCGGCTTGAAGACGTCGGCGACCGCTGACTACTGCGAAATGTCCGTGGTAGCCACCAACACCGGCCTGATTCCTGACGTCGAGCTGATGCATTACCCCATTGCCCGCACCAGTGAGCTGGCCGACATCTACGCCCTGCGGGAAGACGGCGGCGTGCTGGGCAAGCCTGGTGTGATCGAAGTGTTCAACGTGCTGCGCCTGCGCGATGAAGCCAGTTTTGCCGGCGGCGTTTTCGTGATCGTTCGCACGCACGACCAGCCCACCTGGCAATTGCTCGCGCAGAAAGGCCATGTGGTCAGCCGCAATGGCCGCTATGCGTGCATGTACCTGCCGTATCACTTCATGGGTGTGGAAACGCCTATCACGTTGCTCAACGCCGTCCTGCACAAGCGTGCGTCCGGGACCGACAAGCCTAGCCAATGCACCGTGCTTGCAGGCCGCGCCACCGTGGACATCGCTGCCGGCACCGTGCTGAACATGGGCGGCCATCACCATGACGTGACCGGCGTTCAAGCCGTGCTGCTGGCGGCCGCTGACGCGGGCGACGATGTCGCGCCCCTGTATCTGGCAGCCCATGCCACTGCCGCTCGGGATATCAAGGCCGGGTCCTTGCTGACCCTCTCCGACCTCAGCGGTCAGGACGCCGAACTGCACCGCGCATGGTGCGAAGGCCGTCAGCCAGTCTGAAGCCGGGCGCCCGCTCGGCGGGCGCCTCCATCCGGCTCAGCACCTCACCTTGAAAACGTGCAAACAGGCTCAACAAAAACATGAATAGTGAACTGTTTATATTTTCGATGGCGGCCGGCGCCATTGTCGTCCTTATCGTTCTGATTACCCGACTCAAGCTCAATCCGTTTCTCGCCCTGACCCTGACCGCCATCGCTCTGGGCCTGCTCAGCGGCGTCAGCTCGGCGGAAACCGTGGACAGTTTTGCCAAGGGCTTCGGCTCGGCGCTGGCCAAGACCGGCCCTGTGATCGGCCTCGGCACCTTGCTTGGCGGCATCCTGCTGGGCTCCGGTGGGGCGGATCGCATCGCCAATGCCTTCATCGGCCAACGCCCGGTTCAATATGCGCCTTGGGCAATCTGCGCCGCGGCTTTGCTGATCGGCATGCCGCACCTGTTCGACGTCAGCTTCATCATGCTCGCGCCGCTGGTGTACACCGTCGCCAAGCGCACTAACAGTCACCTTCTCTACATCGGCCTGCCCTTGGCGGCCGGGCTGTATGTCTCCCATGGCTTGCTGCCGCCGCATCCGGCGCCGACCCTGGCCGTCGCGGCATTTCACGCGAATACCGGGCTGACGATTTTCTATGGTTTGCTGATCGCCATTCCGGTCGCCGTCATCTGCGGGCCCATATTCACCAAACTCGTCAGCCCCTGGTTCGGCCCCGCCCCAGACTTGACGGCCGGCCCTGTGGGCGCGCGGGAAGTCGCCGAAGGTCAGCCTCAGGCGTCGCTGGTGGCTTCGATCATCGCGGTGCTTCTGCCCCCAGGGCTGATGTTGATCGGCACCTTGGGCATCGCTTTCAACCCCAAAGGAAGCGAGCTGTTCGGTTTCTTCAATGCCCTCAACAACCCGATTCTGTCGCTGCTGGTCGCGGTGATTTTCGCCTTCTTCGCGCTGGGGTTGCGCTCGGGCTTCAGCCTCAATCAGGTGCAGAAGATGGCCGGCCAGGGCCTGGCTCCGCTGGGTGCGATCGTGATGATTCTGGGGGCCGGTGGCGGTTTCAAGGAAATGCTCACCGCGACCCACCTTGACGCGCTGATTACCCATCACGCCTCCGGCTGGGCGGTCAACCCATTGATCCTCAGTTGGGGCATCGCTGCGTTGCTGCGCATCTGCCTGGGCTCGGCCACGGTCGCCACGGTCGCGGCGACAGGCATCGTCGCGCCGCTGGCCCTGGCCCATCCGGAACTGTCGCCCGAGTTACTGGTGCTGGCGACGGCCTCGGGCGCGGTGATGCTGTCTCATGTCAACGACTCGGGATTCTGGCTGTTCAAGGAATATTTCCAGCTGACGGTCGCGCAGACGTTCCGTACCTGGACCTTGATGCTGTGCCTGCAGTCCCTGCTGGGCCTGGTCGGCGTGCTCGTCATTCAGGCGGTCATCGGGTAATGGAGGTGGGTGCTTGCCTCGAGCTTCAGAGCTCAAGAGCCCAAGAGCGCAGGAATGCTGGCGAACGCGACGGATTTCCCGATTCTTGGCGACAGTGGGAATGAAGTTGCAGCCGCCTGCGCGAAGGCTTCGGCAAGCTCCCGCTCATTGCCGATGCCCTCGTACACCCATTCCGGCATAACGCTGGCAGGCGTGGCTGGAAGACAACTTTCATATCGGCAGTTGTAAACACTCGACCGGATCTCATCCAAGGCTTTACGATCCGGCGATGACCTGTCGTACATGAGGGCCCCATGACCAAGAGACCATCGTTGGAAGCACGGCGTGAATTCGGGAAGTTCCTCTCTGCGGGACGGGCCCGTTTGGATCCCAAGGATTTCGGCCTGCCAGAGGGGCCTCGTCGCACTCCGGGTCTTCGTCGGGAGGAAGTCGCGGTCCTGGCCGGTGTGAGTGTCAGTTGGTACACCTGGCTGGAGCAAGGTCGGGATATCCAACCGTCACCTGACGCGCTGAGGCGTATTTCCAAAGTTCTCAAGCTCGATCACGTCGAGTCTTCGCATCTGTTTGCGTTGTCTGCGCTTGAAGCGCCTGCCCCGGCGGCTGGCGGCGGCATCACTCCAGGGCTGGAAATGCTGGTGCGCGCGATCAACCCTGTCCCTGCTTATGTGCGCAACTCCCGACTCGACATTCTGGTCTGGAACGACGCTATCGCTGATTTGCTCGTCGACTACGGCTCATTGCAGCCTCATGAGCGCAACACCCTGCGTCTGTTGTTTCTGTACATCCCGTATCGGACATTGATTCTGGATTGGGAGCAAATGGCCCGCGGAATGATCAGCACCTTTCGCGCCTCCCGGGCACTCGCTCAAGACAAGGCGCCGTTCGACAGTCTGGTCGAAGAGCTGTCGGCCCAGAGCCCGGAGTTTCGAGAGTGGTGGCAGGAGACCGAAGTCAAGGGCTTCGACGAAGGACGCAAGCGGTTGCTGCATCCAGTCAGCGGCTATATCGACTTCACCTACGTGGCGCTGACGCCGGAAGGCAGGCCAGATCTTTCGCTTGTAACGTACATCCCTCGTCACCATGCCTATGACTCTGACTCATAGGATAACAAGACGCCTTATTGGCCTTTGCGAACATCCCTAAAGTGGCGTTCATCGCAGCGCACACCGCGTTGCAGCGATACTTTAGAGGTGATCCCGATGACCGCAATGAACCCCGCTTCGACTGCACCCGCCTTTGCGACTTCGCGTAATCCGGCAACGGGTGAACTGATCGCGACGTATCCCTTCCAGACGCCGAGTGAGGTTGAACAGCTGCTGGATACCAACGCGGCTGCCTTCCGCCTGTGGCGTGCCACCCCGATGCGCGAGCGAGTCACAGCTTATCGTCGCCTGTCCGCCACCCTGCGAGACCGTTCGGATGTGTTTGCGGCCTTGATCACCGCCGAAATGGGCAAGACCCTGGCTTCAGCTCGGGCTGAGGTGGAGAAGTGTGCCGCGACGATCGAATGGATTGCCGACAATGGTCCCGCGATCCTGGCTGATGAGCCCGTTAACGTCGAGGGCGATGATCAGGTTCACGTTTCGTTCCTGCCGATCGGAACCATTCTGGCCGTGATGCCCTGGAATTTCCCTCTGTGGCAGGTGATTCGTGCTTCGGGTCCGATCATGCTTTCAGGCAACGGTTTCCTGCTCAAGCATGCCCCTAACGTGATGGGCTCTGCGTACGCCTTGCAAGAGGCCTACGAGGCCGCAGGTTTCCCGAAAGGACTGTTCGCTAATCTCATCGCGGACAACGATACAGTGGCTCGCACGATCGAAGATCCGCGTATCGCAGCGGTCACCCTAACAGGCAGCATGCGCGCCGGGTCGGCCGTGGCGGCCACTGCCGGCAAGGCGCTCAAGAAGAGTCTGCTCGAACTGGGCGGCTCCGACGCTTTTATCGTGCTGGCAGACGCCAATGTCGATCTGGCCGTCAAAGCCGCCGTCGAAGCCCGCTTCCAGAATGCCGGCCAAGTTTGCCTGGCGGCCAAGCGCTTCATCATCGAGCAGCCGATCGCGGAGGCGTTCACCCGCAAATTCGTGGCGGCTGTCCGGCAATTGAAGGTCGGAAACCCACTGGACAGCGAGAATAACGTCGGGCCAATGGCGCGCGGCGATCTGCGGGACGAGCTCGATGGCCAGGTTCAGCGCACCATCGCCGCCGGTGCCACCTTGCTGTTGGGAGGCAAAAAAATGGACGGCCCTGGCAACTTCTACGAACCCACGGTATTGGCCAACGTTCTGCCGGGAATGGCCGCATTCGACGAGGAAACCTTTGGACCGGTCGCCGCAATTACCGTCGCTGAAAATGCCGAACATGCCATCGCGCTGACCAACACCAGTGACTACGGCTTGGGCGGCAGCCTGTGGACACAAGACCAGGCCCGCGCCCAGCGCATTGCCCGCCGACTGGAAACGGGTGGGGTTTTCATCAACGGCTTCCCCGCCACGAATGCGCGCATCCCGGTGGGCGGAGTGAAGAAAAGTGGCTACGGCAGAGAGCTCTCGCATTTTGGGCTGCGCGAGTTCACCAACGCGCAAGCCGTCTGGGCCAAAACCGTCGACTGATACGCCTGTCAACTTCCTCATTCTGCAGAGAGATCTTCATGACCAATCGTATTGCAAGCCCGATCCTGCAGCCTGTCACCTTGGGTGGGTTGCAACTCAAGAACCGCATCGTGATGGCGCCCATGACCCGCAGCCGCGCAGATGACAATGGCATACAGCCTGATTATGCCGCCGAATATTATGCCCAGCGCGCAGATGCAGGCCTGATCGTTACGGAGGCGACCAACATTTCGGCCCAAGCGCGCGGTTATACCCGTACGCCAGGCATTTGGACTGATGACCAAATTGCGGCCTGGAAACGGGTCACTCAAGCCGTACATCAGCGCGAAGGCAAAATATTCCTGCAACTGTGGCATACGGGGCGCATGTCGCACCCCGATATGCACGCCGGGGGGTTGCCCGTCGCGCCCTCTGCCATCAAGCCACACGGACAGATTCGCGTACATGAAGGCATGAAGGATTTCGTTACGCCTCGTGCGCTCAGGACCGATGAAATTCCGCTGATCGTCGAGGACTATCGCCGGGCAGCTGAGAATGCCAAAGACGCAGGTTTCGATGGAGTGGAAATTCACTCGGCCAACAACTATCTGCTGGAACAATTCGTTCGCGACAGTACCAACGTTCGGACCGACCGTTACGGCGGCTCGCTGGAAAATCGCCTTCGCTTCCCGCTGGAAGTCGTCCAGGCTGTCATCGACGTGTGGGGCGCCGAACGAGTGGGCATTCGCATTTCGCCAGTCACCACTACGCCGGGCGAAACCCCGCTGGACAGCGATACCATGCGCACGTTCGGCACCTATGTTGCCGCGCTTTCAAACCTTGGGCTCCTGTACATCCATGAGATCGAAGGCGTCACGCAGCAGAGTCGAGAGGAGGTCAGCGGTGTCAGCTTTGCCGCGCTGCGACAGGCGTTCCGCGGTGCCTACATCGCGAACAATCAATACACACTGGTTCTGGCCGAGCAGACGCTGGCAGCCGGCGATGCTGACTTGTTCAGCATCGGACGCCCCTTCATTGCCAACCCTGATCTGGTCGCGCGGCTGGCCAGCGGCGCGCCTTTGGCAGAAGCGCCCAAAGCCTACTGGTATGGCGGCGACTCGACCGGCTATTCGGATTGGCCGGCGATGAGTTGAGTGTTCCGCTCAATCACAGTTGCCCAGTCGCTCCCGGTGCCGTCGCTACTGCGACGGCATTTTCATGCGTGGGGCTATCACTTGCAGCCTGGGTTGCGAGGCGTCGGCAGAGACGCTGAAGCCTTGGGGCTTGGGGTGGATGGGGTGGCCTCTCGCCGTAACCCAGCCTTGAATTTCAAGGCATTGACGATCCAATCGCCTGAAGCTCTTTCATTCGCACTTTCAGCCCTCCACAGGATGCTGTTCCCATGGAGGACAAGGCGACCAGGACTCCACTAGCTTATCGATGAAGAGTCGAATTTTTGGAGACAGATGCCGCTTGCTAGGGTAGATCACCCGAATAGGCTCTGCGGCCTCTGCGTATCCAGCGAGCAATTGAACAAGTTTGCCGCTCCTCAAATCGTCGTTAACCACGTAGGAAGGAAGCGTCGCGATACCCAGGCCAGCGACAGCTGACTGGTGCAATGACTCAGCACTGTCCATCTGCAACCTTCCACCATGAGTAACGGACACGGAGCTGCCATTCACGCGAAAATTCCAGGGAAGCAATCTTCCACCGCTCACGAAATGCAGGCATTGGTGCTCGGATAGATGCTCAGGCGTTTCAGGCGTGGCATGTTCAGCCAGATACTTGGGTGAGGCGCAGGTAATCATTTGCTGGTAGGCCACCGTGCGCGTCAGCAACCGAGAATCTTCCTTCGGTGGCCCGATGCGCATTGCCAGATCAAATCCCTCATCGATCAAATCCACCAGCCTGTCAGAAAAGGTGATATCCACGCTCAGGGAGGGCCAATCCTTGAGACAGCACTCAATGTGCTGAAGGACATGAAGTCTGCCCAACGCAACCGGCAGACTCATCCGCAGTCGCCCACTGGGTGTCGAACGACGAAACGCGAGGGCATCTTCCACGTCATCCAGATCCTGGAGAACGCCCACACAGCGCTCATAAAGAACCTGGCCGTCATCGGTCATGCTCAAGCTGCGCGTAGTGCGATTCAGTAGCCGTACCTGTAGACGAGTCTCGAGCCTGACTATCGACTTTCCCACCGCAGAGCGCGTGAGGCCCAGTTGCTTTGCCGCCGCCGTGAAGCTTCCAGCATTTACCGAGCTTACGAACGCGGCGATGTCATTCAGATTATGCAGTTCCATTGGGTCTCGGTAGTCTCAACGTTTGGGCGGCCTGGCACCTGTTATGGGGAACCCTATTCCCCAATACTGAGCATAGTATCTCAATTAGCTAATCCACTCCCTGCGATCAATTGAGGTCATATGAACACCAAAGTCCAAGCAGCCGTCCAGACCTGGGCCAACAGCCTTAGCGATCTGGTGCCCGTTCTTAAAGGAATCGATACCACCACCAAAATGAGCGACATTCGCGACGCTTACGCAAAAATGCTCGCGCAAAATCCAGCGCCAGTTGGCGTTGAATTCGAAGCAGTCGACATGGGTGGCGTACCCGGCACGCTGGTTACCCCGGACGAAATCAAGACGGACGCAGTGGTGATGTACATCCACGGCGGCGCCTACATTGTAGGTCGTCCAGACGGCTACCGCGGCATCGGCGGCAACTACGCGAAAATGCTCGGTGCTCGTGTGTACATGCCGGACTATCGCCTTGCCCCTGAGCACAAGTTTCCAGCCTCCATTGACGACACGTTGCGCGCCTACGAGTGGCTGCTTGAGCAGAAGATTCCAGCTAACAAGATTGCGTTTTCTGGCGAGTCAGCTGGCGGCGCGATGGTTGTCAGCGTCATGGTCGCGGCGAAATCGAAAGGGCTTCCATTGCCTGCGGTTGGCTCTTCCATCTCGCCATGGGCAAACCTTGAACACACCGGTGCTTCCATGAGCAACCGTGAAGGTCTGGATCCTCTGAACTCCAAGCCTGTTCTGGACATTCTCGCCATATCATTCCTGGGCAATACATTGGCCAATCATCCTCTGGCCTCGCCTGTTTTTGCGGACGTCACGGGGCTTCCACCCATCCTGGTGCAGATCGGCGAGAACGAGTTGATGCTGAGTGATGCAATGCGCCTTGCAACTCACCTCGCGGATAATCGCGTTCGCGTCAATCTGGAAGTATGGCCTGCGATGTTCCATGCCTGGCACTTCTACGCCACCATGCTGCCAGAAGGGCAGCGGGCGATGGAGAGTTCCGTTCGCTTCATCGAGGCTGGCTTGGCCGAATCTAACCGCTGAAGCCCGGAACAACCGCGATAGCCTTCTGGCTGTCGCGGTTTTGCTCATTCTGTTGGTCATGCCAGCCATTGGAAAAAAATCCACCGGCCCTGGTCATAAATCTTCAAGCGTCGAATGCGAAGCGCAGGGCTTCTGGAAGGTTCATCCCACGGCTGCTGGCGGGATAACTGATGTCAGTGGATGACCCCAAAGATCGGGACACCTTTGGCGTGGACTTGGATAAATCAGGGACAAAGATGTTCAGCAACTATCAGATTATTACCCTCCCAGCGCTGATCTCAGTGGTACTTCTACTCACCGGCTGTCCGCCACCAGCATCGTTCACTCAATGGGAACGCGCTTCGACCTCGGTAGAGGGCGTCAAAGCCGCAATGGCAGAGTGTGGGGACCCGGTAGGCGGGTCAAAAAAACATTTCACACGAAACGAAGAGGTACTTCATTTTCAGTGTATGCAGCGCCTCGGTTTTACTCGCAAAGACGGAATTGAGTACTGCGACATATTGAAGACTACGCCTGCTTGTGTCGAAGAAAGGCAGGGCCGTCCGCTCAGTTTGTCGCAGCTCGAGGGCTTACCGTTTGTCGAAGATGAAGCATTTCATCCCATCAAGCCTCATTCAGGCCGGAACGAAGGCATGCAGATCTCGTGGCGTAAAGCGGAAGCATCACTTCATTTCTCTGCCCAGCTGGCCAATGACAGTGAAGCACTGCCGGTGATGTACGCCTGCGGCTATCCAAAACCACTGGGGTCAAATTCAGATGTCGCCAGCATCGGACGCACAGCCATAGTGCAACGCTGCATGATCAATCATGGCTTTGAGCCCAAAACCGAAATCATGCTGGTTTGCCGGGCTTACCCACAAGTGACGGGGTGTGCGCTGAAAGAGCCTCGTAGTGATACGGAGACTTGAAGAGTATCGAGCAGTGAACTGCCACCTTTAGCCGTTCCACGATCCGGTGAAGCTGCAATCGCTGTTTCGGCCGCTTGGCGGCGGCGTCGAGTTTGGTGACAAAAGCATCGACGCAGCGGAGGGACGCCTGACATCCCTCCGCGAGAGCGCCGCAGTGATTGCTCACGACGGGCTGCCATGCAGAGGCGCCAGGCTGATCAGCCATTCGCCCTCATTCACGATCGGGTGGTTGACGATCATCAGCACGAGCCCGTCATAAGCGGCCACCAGCTCTGCCTGTGGCTCGCCGAAGATGTCCTTCAACACCCCAAGACGCTGGCCCTCGGCGACTTGCTGACCTGCCGAAACGTCCAGATAAAGCCTGGCGCTGATCGGCGCCTCGACTTTGAAAAAGTTGTGCACGACAAGGTTGCGTCGACGTTTGGCTACGGGCGCAACGTCAGCGGTCAATCCGAGAAAGCGACCAATGTTCACCACGCCTTGATAATGAAATTCGATGCACGCTGCATCGAACACGCCGTTGGCACCCCCTTCAGCCATCACGGCATGGCGCCCCAGCCAAGGCAGCTCATTGGTCGCGCGACCGCGATTATTGGTCTGATCCGCCGCGAATTCGACGATGCTGTCTGCATCGAACTGATGGGCCAGCGCACGGGTCTGCGCATCGAACTCGGCATCGCCGGTCAACTGGCACATCACGAACTTCGCCACGTCTTCGCGCAGGTCACCGCCATGCAGGTCGATGAACACGTTGGCGTCTTTCGCCCACTCATGCAGCACCTGATGGATCAGCACCTGGCTGAACGACCCCTCAAGGTCCCCCGGCGAGAGGAAATTGATGTTCTTGCCGTCCACCGGGCAGACGAATTCCGAGTGCTCGAACAGCCCCGGAATGTTCAGCACCGGCAGGATCGATACCGACCCTCGTAGCAGCGATTCAGCGAAGTGATCCTTGAGCCGCAGCGCCGCTTCCATGGCATCCACTTCATTGGGATGCATGCCGGCAATGATCGCGACGTGAGGGCCGGGGAGGGCTGCGTGGATGTCGAAGTAGGGCAACGCCAGATCCCTGAGCAGTGGATGGGCGAAGCTGAGCGTGCCCCAGCTCAGGTTTCCGCTTTGGCCGAGGATGTGTTTGGTTAGCGCGGTCATGAGGATCGCCTCTTATCGGATGGGGATCGGTACTGAATGTCGTGTTTCCCAAGGGTGATCATGATTCGATGCGCTCGCGAAGAGCGTGTTCCAACAGGTCGAGCGTACCCGCGAAATCGTCCCAGCCGCGAGGTTGCATCATTTCATCTGTTGAAACGATGCATTGCCGACACCGTGGCTTCTGATCAAAAGCGGATACATGGATGATTCAGCCAACGCCGATTTGCTCATTCAGCGGCAGGTTCGGCACATCCATCGACGTTCCGGTTCAGGAGCTGCAGACATGTCTCTTCGCGCAACAACTTACTTGGCTTTGATGCTCTCACTGGTGTTTGGACTGGGGCAGGCAGTCGCCGACTCTTCAGTAAAGAGTTCGCCTCAAATGGCTTACCGCGACGTTGTGGTGGACGGGGTGAAGATTGCTTACCGCGAAATAGGTGATCGCAACGCTCCCGCGGTGCTGCTGTTACACGGCGTCCCCAGTTCCTCGCGGATGTACGACGCACTGATGCGACGCTTGGGTGATCGATTCCACCTGATCGCGCCGGATTACCCAGGCTTTGGCAACAGTGACGCACCGCCACCCGGCCAGTTCAGCTACACCTTCGATCATTACGCGCAATTGATGGAGCACTTCACTGACACCGTAGGCATCAAGCGGTACGCGCTGTTCATGCAGGATTACGGCGCACCGGTGGGCATGCGCCTGGCCATGAGCAGACCTGACGCAGTGACCGCGATGATCTTCCAGAACGGCAACGTTTACACAGAAGGTCTGGGCAAGATGTGGGAGACCCGGAAAGCCTACTGGGAAAACCGTTCGGCCCACGAAGCCAAGCTTCAAGCCGCGCACCTGTCGGTCGAACTGACGCGAGCGCGTCATATCGGAACCGACCCCGATGTCAGTGCCTACGATCCCGACCTCTGGCAGGACGAAGTGGCCTTCCTCAACCGTCCTGGTGAGGCCGCCATTCAGATGGAACTGATCTACGACTATCGCACCAACCTTGCGGCGTATCCGGCCTGGCAGGCCTGGTTGCGCAGCCACGCGCCTCGCACGTTGGTGCTCTGGGGCAAGTACGATCCGGCGTTCATCGTCGAGGGCGCCCACGCCTTCAAACGAGACCTTCCCAGCGCGCAAATCGAAATTCTCGACGCCGGGCATTTTGCGATGGACACCCGACTGGAAGAGGTGGTTGATCGTTCAGCCCGGTTTTTGACTCAACCGTGAGTTCATACCTGAGGCCCGCGAGCTTGGGTCTAGTCGCGGGCGGCTAAAGCGATGGCTTCGCGTGCCAGGTCGACATCCGGCATACGGTAGTGCTGCTCTTCGATCTCTGCGAGGCGCGAGGGCACGATCTCGGTGCTGCTGACACCGTAGAGCTTCTGAAAATTCATGATGAGCGGTTGCCACTTTGCCGGATCGATCCGGTTTTCATGACCCTGCATGAGCAAATCGGGATGCACGTGAACACGGGTTATGCGCACCTCGAAGGCTGAGATCAGGCCCTGGACCTGGGGATCATCGTCCATTATGCCGTGACGCATCATGACGACTGCTTCCAGTTGAACAGGGCATTCAAGCACGCGCGGTGGGGCGACGGTCTGCGAGGCAATCGGGGTCAGTCCGGCCACTTCGAACTTGTGAGGCTCGTACGAATACCCGAGGCGCTGCTTCAGCTCGGGAATCGTCTGGGTGCCCGTCAAACGCGCCAACTTATTAACCGCATTGGCTTGCGCCGGCGACGCCAGATTCAATACGCACTGTCCGGTACGGATCATGTTCTGCGGCGTCTTCGATGCGGTCTGAAGGCCCAGCATGCACCGCCATCCGAGCCACCAGGCAGAAGACATGGGCGCCAGATTCGCTGTCCCGTCTTCGTTCTGCGTGCTGATCAGAACCACGGGCGTGCCGAAATAAAGGATCGAGGGTTCGATGGTGACATGAGGATCAATCATGGTGACTCCTTGGGTTAGGGAGTGCCCAATTTGACGTCGACCAGGCGATGAGAAACTCCGTTTCTTGCCATCGAACCAAAGCGCGACCGATCTGAATACCCGACCAAGCCTGGTGTAAAGGCGTGTCTCGAATGACCAGCGGAGCGCCGGCTGATTTAAATTCCCCGAAAATTCCTGTAATACAATACGATTGCTATCGACGGGTCGCATCATGAGGATCGGCCCGCAGGTATAACGTGGCTCTCATCCAAGGAGGGTCGCCATCAAGGCATTTACAGGTCTTCAGGAAGTCAGCATGAAAGTACTACGTCAGGCATCGTCCTTGCGGCATCAAGTGCAGGATGCACTGCGCAACGAAATCATCTCGGGGCGTTTCAAACCCGGCGATCGTCTGGTCGAACAACAGCTGTACACCGCGCTGGACGTGAGCCGCACGTCGTTGCGCGAAGCATTGCGGCAGCTCGAAGCCGAAGGCCTGGTGGAGCAGGTGCCTCATCGCGGCGCGTATGTCGCGTCGGTGGATGCCAAAGATGCGGTGCAAATCTATGACGTGCGTGGTGCGCTGGAAGTCCTGGCGGTGCGCAACTTCGTCCGTTACGCCACTGACGAAGACGTGGGCGAACTGAGCGAGGTCTTCGACGAATTCGCCGAACAGTCGCGCACCACCAGCGTTGATGGCACGGCCTTGCTGGACATCAAACGGCGCTTCTACCACGTGCTCCTCGACATCGAACAAAGCCGCGTCGTCGGCGGCATGCTCGAACAACTCAACAACCGCGTCAGCCTTCTGCGCGCCTTGTCATTGGGCCGCGAAGGGCGCATGCCTCACACCCTCGCCGAACTCAAGGAAATCGTCCGCAACATCCAGCTGCGCGATGAAGAGGGCGCGTGCGCTGCAGCGTTGCTTCACGTCGAGAACGCGTCGAAAAACGTTCTTGAGTTGCTGGCAGCGACAGGGGTGCATGCTGTCGAGTGACGGCTCGCCGCCGGTTGTCGACAGCGTGTGCTGCGGCGATATGACGAGCGCTGCAGCAGCAGCGCCATTCACACGACCTTGATGGTCACCCGTTCATCGCAACGCCGAATATCCTGTCGGCACCATGAACTGCACCTCGATCCGCTCAACGATGATCGCCTGCGCCTCAGTCGCCGCGCGCTTGGCGATCCACTCGGCGTCCGCCTGGAACGCATTCCACTTCGACTCGCGCTCCGCCAGGCTCTCCCATTGCAACAGGTAGGTCAGCGACTGGTTGGTCGCCCCCGTCAGATTGGTCCAGAAACCGACCTGCCTGATCCCGTACTTCTCGAAAAATCCCAGCGTCGTGCTGGTAAACCGTTCGTGCAATGCCGGCAGACGGCCGGGAGCACAGTGATAGGTGCGCAATTCAACGATCATTTTCCTTCTCCTGTTAAGGGCTGCTGACAACGGTTGCAAGCAGGTGCCGCTGGTAAGAAACCGTAAATTAGCCTATTGACCGATTGTATGACAGTCCTATAGTTTTGTTTCACCTGCTGGTGATCGTCATGCAGGAATTGCTGACGCCGCCTCGACGCCATTGACAAGAACATAAAAATCAAAGGGCACGAACATGACGCAACCGCAACGTATCGGCTTCATCGGACTGGGCATGATGGGCACTCCGATGACGGCCTGTCTGGCCAAAGCCGGATTCGAACTGTTTCTAGCTGACGCCGACGCCGGCCGTCTGCATGAGGTGCAGACAACGCTGAATGCCAGCGCCCTCACCGTTGAAAACGCCCGATCCCTCGACATCCTCATCACCATGCTGCCGAACTCGAACATCGTCGAGAACGTGTTGCTGGGCGAAGGCGGCTGGGCCGCATCCCTGGCGCCGCAGGCGGTGGTCATCGACATGAGTTCTTCTGAACCGGCACGATCCCGTGAGCTGGGGCAGCAGCTCAAGACACTCAACCTGGACTACCTCGACGTGCCGGTTTCAGGCGGGGTAAAGCGCGCCGTAGACGGCAGCCTGGCGATTCTGGTGGGTGGCGATGCTGAGGTCATGCAGCGTTGCCGCCCGGTGCTCGACGCCATGGGCAAGAACATTCTGCACATCGGCGAGGCCGGTTCCGGTCATGCGGCCAAGGCGCTGAACAATTTCGTGTCGGCAGCGGGCTTGATGGCCACGGTCGAGGCGCTGCATGTCGCCAAACGTTTCGGCATCGACCCCGGCGTCATGGTCGACGTGCTCAACGCCTCGAGCGGCGGCAGTAACACCTCGCTGAACAAAGCCAGGCAATTCATGCTCAGCGGCACCTTCGGCTCCGGCTTTTCGATGCAACTGATGAACAAGGATCTGAAAATCGCCAAGGGGCTTTCGGACGCGCTGGATTACCCGATGATCTTCGGCCAGAGCGCGATCAAGGTCTGGAACGACGTGGCGCAGGATGCCACGCCCACTACTGACCACACCGAGATGTACCGCATGCTGGCCAAGGAAGGCGAGTGAAGGAGCCCGATCCCATGTCAAACGCTGACAGGTTTTACATCGACGGGCGCTGGGTCGAACCGGCGTCGCCCTCATGGTTCGACGTCATCGACCCGGCCACCGAAACCGTGGTCGAGCGCCTGGCGCTGGGGGATGTCACCGACGTCGACCGGGCCGTGGCTGCCGCTCGCAGAGCGCTGCCCGAATACGCCCAGACATCCGTCGCCGAGCGCATCGCGCTGCTGCAACGCATCGTTTCGATCTACGAGCGTCGTCAGGAGGAGTTCGCCCAGGCGATGCGCGTCGAGATGGGCGCCCCCATCACGTTTTCCCGCAAATTTCAGGTGCCGCGCGGCTGGCTGCACCTCAATCAACTGATCGACGTGCTGCGACGCTTCCATTTCGAAGAAACCCAGGGCACCACCTTGATCCGCCACGAACCCGTCGGTGTGTGCGGCCTGATCACCCCGTGGAACTGGCCGATCAACCAGATCGTGGTCAAGGTCGGGCCGGCCCTTGCCGCGGGTTGCACCATGGTCCTCAAGCCCAGCGAATATTCGCCACTGAGCAGCCTGCTGTTCGCACAAGTGCTGGACGAGGCGGGCGTGCCGCCGGGCGTGTTCAATCTGGTCAATGGCGACGGTCCGGGCGTGGGCGCGGCGCTGTCGGCACACCCGGACATCGACATGCTCTCGTTCACCGGTTCGACCCGCGCGGGCGTGCTGGTGGCCAGATCGGCCGCCGATACGGTCAAGCGCGTGGCCCAGGAACTCGGCGGCAAGTCGGCGAACATCCTGCTGGACGACGTCGACCTGCAGGACGCCGTGACCCGTGGTGTCGCCGCCTGTTTCACCAACAGCGGCCAGTCGTGCTCGATCCCGACGCGGATGCTGATTCCGCGCCACCTGATGGACGACGCGATCCAGATAGCCAGGGCTGCCGCAGAAGGCTACAGCGTCGGACCCACGACGGATGAAAACACCCAGCTTGGCCCGCTGGTCAATCGGGCGCAGTTGCGTCGGGTGCAGGCGCTGATTCAAAGCGGCATCGACGAAGGTGCGCAGTTGGTGACCGGCGGGGTTGGACTGCCGCCGGGCATCGACAAGGGCTACTACGCCAGACCCACCGTGTTTGCCAACGTGGCGCCGGACATGACCATCGCGCAGGAAGAAATCTTCGGGCCGGTACTGGCGATGATTGCTTATGACAGTGAAGCGCACGCACTCGCCATCGCCAACGGCACCCACTATGGCCTGGCGGCGTACGTGCAATCAGCCGATCAACAGCGTGCGCGTCAGGTGGCGCGCCAGTTACAGGCCGGCAGCGTGCATGTGAATTACCCGCCCGCCGATTTCGCCGCGCCGTTCGGGGGCGTGAAGCGCTCCGGTAATGGCCGCGAGTGGGGCGAATACGGCTTGCGCGAGTACCTGGAAGTCAAATCTGTAGTGGGCTACGGCAGTTGAGCCGAGCGATCTCGTCACGGCAGGACTGAAAAAAATTTGCCTGTTTCAGCTGTATGACAATCAGTCGATCGTACGACAAAGGTGAGAAGAACATGAGTGATAACGCGAGTAACAACGAACGCTTCGACCAAGGCTTCAACAATCGCAAGGAAGTGCTGGGCGATCGCCATGTCGAGAAATCATGGGCCGCGGCCGACGACTTCAACCGGCCCATGCAGAAGATGGTCACGGAGGTCTGCTGGGGCGAGATCTGGGGCGACCCGACCCTGTCGTTCAAGACCCGCAGCATCATCAACATCGCGATGCTGACTGCCATGAGCCAGCACCATGAACTGGGCATTCACGTGCGCGGCGCCTTGCGCAACGGTGTGACCCGGGAAGAAATCCGCGCCGTGCTGATGCAGGCCGCGGTGTACTGCGGCGCGCCACTGGGCCTGGCGGCCTTCCGTGTAGCGTCCGAGGCGATCAAGGCGTACGAGGCCGAAACCGCCAGCTGAACGTCCCACCTCCCTGCTTGCGTCCGACAATAACTATAAGGAAAACGTCATGAGCACCTACGCCCCAGCCAGATCGGCGGCTGAAACCGAACAGTCGATCGAGAAGAAGAGAAGGAACGCCATCAAGGGCGCGTTTTTCTCCGAATACATCGACATGTTCGACATCTACTTGCCGGTGGTGGTGTTGTCCCCGGTGTTGTTCTATTTCCAGCCCGCGCAACTGTCGCCCGGCATGGCGGCGATTCTGGCCTCGCTGGTGTTCATCACCACGCTGCTGGGCCGCCCCATCGGCGCCTTGCTGTTCGGCATGATCGCTGACAAGACCGGGCGGCGCATGGCGTCGATCTACTCGGTGTCCGGCTTCGGCGTGGTCACGCTGCTGATCGCGCTGCTGCCCGGTTATGAAAGTATCGGCATTGCGTCGTACTGGTTGCTGGTGCTGCTGCGTTTCGTCGACGGCATTTTTCTCGGCGGCGGGTACACCGGTGCGATGCCGCTGGCGATCGAGTATTCGAAAAAGCATCAGCGCGGGTTCGTTGGCGGCTTGATTATTGCCGGCTTCCCGTTGGCCTACGTCAGCATCAACCTGGTGGCGATGCTGATGTTCATGCTGTTCCCCCTCGATGGCCCCGGCTCGCCTTACGTGCAATGGGGCTGGCGCATTCCGTTCGTGATCGGTGCCGTGCTGGCAGGTGTGTTGGCGCTGTATTACGTCTACGCGGTGTCGGAGTCGGAAATCTGGGAAAGCGAAGCGGGCAACAAACCCCGCGAGAAGCTGCCGCTCACCGATCTGCTGCGGGGCAAGAGCGGGCGCAACCTGCTGCAAGTGCTGCTGATGATGACCGGCTTCTGGCTGACCCAGAACATCATCACCATCTTTCTGCCCACCGGCCTGCTGCGCAACACCTTGCACCTCTCGGGCATGGAGGTCACCGGTACGCTGCTGATCGCGTACTCGGTGCTGTTCTTCAGTTACATCGCGTCCGGCATGATCGGGCAGAAGATCGGCCGCCGGCGCTTCTTCATCGTGCTGGGCCCGATTATCGCCACCGTCGGCGCCGCGATCATGTACGTCCTGGCCAACGTCCAAGGGCTCACGCTGCCGGTGATCATCACGCTGGTCTGCGTGTTGTCGGTGCTGGTGACCGCGCCGTGGGGCGTGATCGTGACCTACATCAACGAGCGGTTCGTGACCGACGTGCGCGCCACCGGTTTCGGTGTCGGGTTCAGCCTGTCAGTGATCATCCCGTCGTTCTACGCCTTCTACATGGCCTGGCTCGGCGAGTTCATGCCGTTCACCGTGACCCCGGCCGTGCTGCTGGTGATCGGCGGCGTGATCGCGACCATCGGCGCCTACATGGGGCCGGAAACCAAAGACGTGGATTTCTAGAACTCTCTGCACGTGAGGAGCGATGTCGTGAATAGCAAAACCGTAGGTTTCATCGGTCTGGGCAACATGGGCGGGCGCATGACGCGCTGCCTGGTGAATGCCGGGCTGAGCGTGCTCGGCTATGACACCGACGCCGAGCGGGTCAGGGCCGCTGGCGCACAGGTAGCGCAATCGCTCGCCGACGTGGCGGCCGAGGCCGGCGTGGTGCTGCTGTCGCTGCCGGACAGCAAGGTGGTCGAGGCCGTCGTCGAAGGGCCGAACGGACTCCTGGCGCAGTGTCGCGAGGGGCAGGTGATCGTTGATTTGAGCACCGCGGCGGCGAGTTCGACGATGCGCCTGCACGGGCTGTTCGCCGAGCGCGGCGTGCAGTACGTCGACGCCGGGATTTCCGGCGGCGCGGCGGCGGCGGAGAAGGGCGCGCTGACCTTGATGGTCGGAGGCGACAGCGCGACCGTCGATGCCCTGGCCTGGGTGTTCAAACCCATCGCCAGCAAGGTGTTCCTGATGGGCGAAAGCGGCGCCGGCCACACCACCAAACTGCTGAACAACTTCCTCAATGCCGTCAGCCTGGCGGCCACGGCGGAGGTCATGGTCGCGGGCAAGAAAGCGGGCCTCGACCTGCATCGCTTGCTGGACGTGCTGAACAGCAGCAGCGGGGTGAATTTCGCCACGCTCAACCGCTTCCCGCACATCGTCGATGGCAATTACCTCGAAGGCGGCCTGACCGGCAAGTTGATGACCAAGGACGTGGTGCTGTACCTCGACCGCGTCCGCGAACTGGGCGTCGCCTCGCTCAATGCATCGGGTCCGCTGGCCAGCTTCGGCCTGCAAACGGCGCTCGGTTACGGCGACCTGATCAGCAACCGCGTGGTGGACGCCATCGGCGACCTGTCCGGTGGGGTACGCCTGCACGAATCGGCCACAACGAACAACCAAGGAGACAAGGCATGAAGGTTTTTCACGGCGCTGTCGAAGGCGCGATTTCCGAACAGCGTGGCGCGACGTTTACCGGCGTGGTCTGGGCCGACCCGGTCATGCCCACTACGGATGGGGTGACCATCAACAACGTCTCGTTCAACCCCGGCGCGCGCACTTACTGGCATTACCACGAACAGGGGCAGGTGCTGTACGTGACGTCGGGCAGCGGCTGGATCTGTCTGGAAGGCAGTGAGCCACAGCCCATCCGTCAGGGCGACACCGTGTGGATCGGACCCAATGAGCGGCACTGGCATGGCGCCAATACCACGAACTTCATGGTCCACACCGCCACCTCCATCGGCAAGACCGTGTGGCAGGAAGCGGTAGCGGATGTGGATTATCTGCGTGGGGCGGATTGAGCAGTACGGGCTGTTCACTGTAGGAGCGTGGCTTGTCCCGCGGTCTGCCGGGGACCGGCAGCCAATCCTGGGCACGCGATCTGACTGATACGACCGGGTCGCATGGTTTCACGACCGCTTCGCGGCCGATCGCGGGACAAGCCACGCTCCTACGCCTACGCCTACGCCTGCGTCAGAAGCAGAGTGAGGTGTGATTCAAGCTTTTGATTCTGGCCGGAGGCGCAGGAGTACCGGGGTAGCGCTCCACCTTGCTCGCGATCTGGCGCGCAGCGGCAGCAACATCAGGCAACCGTGGAGCGTCAGACACACCGCATGCGACCGCCAACAGAACATTGAGGAGACAGGAACACCATGAGCCTCACCGAAAAACAACAACAGGCCAAAGCCGCGTTTGAACGTTACGGCACCTGGAATGCCGGCTGGGACAGTCTGCTGCGTCTGGACCCCGGCTTCGTCGAAGCCTACGCCGGTTTCGCCTCAGTGCCGTGGCAGAAGAATCACCTGCCAGACAAGGTCAAGTCATTCATTGCCCTCGTTGCCAGTGCCAACGCCACGCACCTGTTCCAACCCGGGATTGAGGAACACATTCATGCGGCCATTCAGCACGGCGCGACCCGCGAGGAGCTGACCGAGGTGCTGGAACTGATCAGCACGGTCGGCATTCACGCCTCCAACGTCGGCGTGCCGGTGTTGCTGGAAGTGCTGGAAGAAGAGGGCATGCGCAATGGCCCGCAACCGCTGGATGCGCGGCGCGAAGCGCTGAAAGCGAGCTTCATCGAAAACCGGGGCTATTGGCATCCGTCCTGGGAGGGCCTGCTGGAACTGGACCCGGACATGTTCGAGACCTACGTCGAGTTTTCCTCGGTGCCTTGGCGCACCGGCGTGCTGGAGCCCAAGGTCAAGGAGCTGATGTATTGCGCGTTCGACGCTGCCGCCACGCACCTCTACGTGCCGGGCCTCAAGCTGCACATGCGCAACGCACTGCGTTACGGCGCAACGAAAGAAGAGATCATGGAAATGCTGGAGATCGTCAGTGTCATCGGCATCCATGGCGCCCAGCTGGCCGCGCCGTTGCTGGAGCAGGCGCTGGATGCGGCGCGCAATCCTCCTCGATAACGCTGCGCCCCGGATTCCTATAACAATAACGAAGAGGAACACACATGAACGCAGCATCCAGCATTGGTCTGCGCCTGGATCGGCTGTCACTGTCGGGCTTTCACTACCGTTTGCTCGGTCTGATCGCGGCCGGGATGTTTTTCGACTCGTTCGACATTTACATCGCCGGCTCAGTGCTCGCCGCACTGATCAACAGCCATGAATCGACACTGGCGCTGAACGCCACCTTCGTCTCGGTGACGTTCATCGGCATGATGGCGGGGGCGTGGCTATCGGGCGTACTGGGCGATCGCTTCGGGCGTCGATTCACCTATCAGTTCAACCTCGGCATCTACGGCTTCGCCTCGATTGCCGCCGCGCTGGCCCCGAACATGTACTGGCTGATCTTCTTCCGACTGGTGATGGGCGTCGGCATGGGCGCCGAGATCGTCGTGGGTTACGGCACCCTCAGCGAATTCATCCCCGCCGCCTGGCGCGGTCGCTTCGGCACCATTCTCAACCTGATCATCAACACTTCGCTGTTTCTGGCGGCCTTCCTCGGATGGCTGATCATTCCCCGTTTCGGCTGGCGCTGGATGTTTGCCATCGCCGGGGTGGGGGCGTTGATCGTCTGGTTCCTGCGCAAAAACATGCCCGAATCGCCGCGCTGGCTGGCGTCCCAAGGGCGGCAGGCAGAGGCCGAAAAGATCGTCGCCACCATCGAAGCGCGATGCGGCGTGGTCCACGGCAGTGCCCCGCCCGTGCAGATCACCTCGACCGTCGACACCTCGCCAGCCCGGATACGCGACCTGTTTTCCCGGCGGCTGCTGACCCGCACGATCACCGGCATCACCGTGCTGGTCGCGCTGTTCACGGTTAACTACGCATTCGTCAGCTGGATCCCGACCTTTCTGGTGCAGCAGGGCCACAGCGTGTCCAACTCGCTGGGCCTGACCACGCTGATGTTCGCCGGCGGGCCGCTGGGTTCGCTGATCGCCTTCGCGCTGGCCGAGCGACTGGGGCGCAAATGGGGGATCGTCCTGTTTTCGCTGGTGGGGATTGGCTTCGGCGTCAGCTATCCGTTCGCCGAATCGGAAACCGCGATCATCGCTGCCGGCTTCGCGATCACCGCCTGCATCTACGTCCTGTCGTCGTTGAGCGTGGCCAGTTACGTGCCGGAGCTGTTTCCCACCGAGCTGCGCCTGCGCGGTGCCGGGTTGTGCAACGCCATCGGGCGCGGCGTGAACATCCTCGTGCCGTACGCCATCGCATCGGTGTTCGCCGGTTTCGGCATCGTCGGGGTGATCACGCTGATCGTCGGCACCCTGTTGTTGCAAGCCGTGATCGTCGGGTCCATCGGCCCGGAAACCAAGAATCGGTCCCTGGAAGACATTGCCACGGCGCCGCTGCCGGTGGCTGCGTCCCAGGAAATGCCGCAAGAAATCAAGCCCTGAACCCCGACCTTATCTGGAGTTTTCCCATGAACACGCCATCGACCGTCAGACCGAACTGGACCGACCCCGAAGTGATCGTGGTGCGGTACGGCACCCGGCAGACCACCAAAAGCGAGTGCTATTACAACTTCCGCGCCTACCGCGAACCGGATGCGGAGATGACCATGGACTATTTTTTCTGGATCTTCCGCAGCGCCGAGCAGACCATCGTCATCGACACCGGTTTCAGCCCCGAAGCGGCCATCGCCCGTAAACGGCAACCCGTCGTCGCGCCTGCGGATGCATTGGCCCGGCTCGGCATCGACCCCAAAGACGTCAAATTGCTGGTGCTGACTCACGCCCATTACGACCACGCCGGGAACCTGGGCCTGTACCCCAACGCGAACATCGTCATGTCGCGCAAGGAGTTCGAATTCTGGGGTACCGACATGGGCAAGCGCCCGCAGTACGGCCACCACATCGACCCGCTCGACATCGAACGCATTCAGGCGCTGCACCGCGAAGGCCGCATCACACTGCTCGACGCGCCGCAGAACACGCTGATTCCAGGCATCGAACTTTACGAACTCGGTGGCCACACGCCGGGGCAGATGGCCGTGGTGGTGGAAATGCCTGAAGGCCCGGTGATCCTCGCCTCGGACGCCATTCACTATTACGACGAACTGGAGCAGGACCGGCCGTTCGCGGTGCTCGATAGCCTGGCGGACATGTATCGGGGTTACGAACGCATTCGCGAATGGTTGCAGCGCCCCGGGGCGGTGGTAATTCCCGGTCATGACCCTGACGTGATGAATCGCTTCGCGCCGGTTGACGCGAGCGATCCCTCGTTCGCGGTGCGCATCGACGCCCACGGAGCCGGCGTATGAATGGGCGCACGGCATTGGTGACCGGGTCGTCGGACGGTCTCGGGCTGGCGATGGGCAAAGGCCTGGCCGCAGCGGGGTACGACGTGGTCTTGCACGGTCTGGCCGCGCCTGACACGGTGCGCCAGGCGTGTGAGGACCTGATGCGCGCCCACGATGTGCAGGTGCGCTATGTGCGCGCGGACCTGTCCACGCCAGCGGGTGTCGAGGCGTTGATTGCATCGGCAGGGCGGGTCGACGTGCTGGTGAACAATGCGGTGATTCGACATTTCGCCCCACTGGAGGCGTTCCCCCTCGCACGTTGGGATCAGGCCCTGGCGGTGAATGTCACGGCGGCGTTTCTGGCGATTCAGCGGGTGTTGCCGGGCATGCGCGAACGCCAGTGGGGGCGGATTTTCAATCTGTCGTCCGCCTACGGTTCGCGGGCCATCGCCAACCGCATCGATTACGTGACCACCAAGACCGCGCTGCTGGGCCTGACCCGCGCCGTGGCGGTGGAAACTCAGGGGCAGGGCATCACCTGTAACGCCGTGTGCCCTGGCTCGGTGCTGACCCCAAACATCGAAAGCCGACTGACCGCGCTGATGGCTGAAAAGCAGCTCGACCGACAGACCGCGACCGTGGAATTCCTGCACGGCAAACAGGCCACCGGGCGCTTTATCGAGGCCAGTCACGTGGCCGATCTGATCGTCTACCTGTGCAGCGAATCGGCCCGCTCGATCACCGGCGCGACGCTGCCGGTGGACGATGGGTGGATGGCGGGATGAGCCGTGCAAAGCAAAGTGCCCGCAGTGGTGACAGCGTCTGACTTCAGAAAATGGATACCCCATGACTCAAACCCTTAGCCATCAACTCGCGGACTTCATCGAACGTGCGACCTGGTCGGACATTCCCGCCCACGTACGACACGAAGCCCATCGCGCGCTGGTCAATTATTTCGCAGTGTCTCTGGCAGGCTGCAGCGACCCGGACGTGGCCAAGGCCGCCACGCTGTTTTCGCGCTTCAACGCGGGTGACGAGGCTCACGTCATAGGTCGCGCCGAGGTCATGGACATGCTCAACGCGGCGTCGCTGAACGCCATGAGCGCCAACGTTTTCGACTACGACGACACGCACATTCCGACGATCCTGCACCCCACGGCGCCCGTGGCCGCAGCGCTGTTCGCCCTGGCGGAAACCCGCGTGATCGGCGGCGAGCAACTGCTGTTGGCGTTCGTGCTGGGCGTCGAAGTCGAGTGCCGCATCGCCGTGGCCATTTCCCCCGAACACTACCGGCGCGGTTGGCACATCACCTCGACCTGCGGCGTGTTTGGCGCGGCTGCCGGCGTCGGCAAGGTCTTGGGCCTCGATGCACGGCAACTGGTGTGGGCGTTCGGCAACGCCAGCGCACAGGCCAGCGGACTGGTGGAAACCCTCGGCAGCGCGGCCAAGAGCATCGGCGTCGGCAACGCCGCGCGCAATGGCCTGCTCTCGGCCTTGCTGGCGCAAGACGGATTCGCCGGGCCAGATCAGCCGCTGGAGGGGGAACGGGGCTTTCTGAACGTCTTCGGCGAGCAGCCACGGCTGGACGAAATCAACACCGGGCTGGGCGAGCGCTGGGCCTTGTCGGCCAACACCTACAAGCCTTATCCCTGCGGTGTGGTGCTCAACCCGGTCATCCAGGCCTGCCTCGAACTGGCGCGGGATCGCACCTGGGCGCTCGAAGACATCGAGCGCATCGAACTCACGGGGCATCCGTTATTGCGTCAACGCACCGATCGGCCCGACATACGCCTGGGTCGACAATCCCAGGTCAGCGCGCAACATGCCGTGGCCGTCAGCCTGGCGACGGGCAGGGCGGGGCTGGCCGAATTCAGCGACGCAGCGGTCAGTGATCAACGGCTGCGCGCGCTCTACGGGCGCTTGCGGTTCGTGGACGACGCCGATTATCCGGTGGAGTCGGCACAGGTGCGGATCGTCTTTCACTCGGGCTCGGTCCTCACCCGAACCCTCGACGTTTCCCTTGGCAGCCTCGACGCGCCGCTCAGTGATCATTTTCTCGAAGACAAACTGCGCGACCTCGCGGCCTATGGCCGTTCAGGGTGCGAACCGCAACCGTTGATAGACGCGTTGTGGAAACTGGAACACTCAAACGATGCCGGTGCGCTGATGCGCCTGGCGAGTCTCTGACAGGCAGGAAACCATCATGAGCAATCAACCACTGGGCTTCGTCGGCGTTGGCGTCATGGGGCGGCCGATGGCGCGCCGACTTCTGGAGCAGGGCCATTCGCTGGTGATTTACGACAAGGATCAAGGCGCGCTGGATGAGCTCGGCGCCCTGGGTGCGCGGGTCGCGGGCAGCGTTCGGGAAGTGGCCGACAGCGCCGAAATCGTCTTCACCAGCCTGCCGAGCCCGGCGATTTTCAAGGCCGTGGCACTGGGCGCCGACGGGATCATCGAGGGCAATACGGTGCGCATTCTGGTGGACCTTTCCACCGTCGGCTCCCGGGCCGAGCAGGACGTCGCCGAAGGGTTGGCGGCGAGAGGCATCGACACCGTTGACGCGCCTGTCAGTGGCGGCGCAGCGGGCGCGAACAAGGGCACGCTGGCGCTCATGGTCGCGGGCAAACCGGCGGCAGTCGAGCGAGTGCGCGGACTGTTCGACGTGTTCGGCAAAGTGTTCATCGTCGGCGAACTGCCGGGGCAGGGACAGTTGCTCAAGCTGCTCAACAACATGCTCTCGACCACCGCGTTCGCCATCACCAGCGAAGCCTACGTCGCAGGCGTGAAAGGCGGCCTGGACCCCGAGGTCATGATGGCGGTGATCAACGCGGGCAGCGGCAAGAACGGCGCGACGATGGACAAATTTCCCAAGCACGTTCTGCCCGGCACGTTCGACTTTGGCTTCCCGATTTCAAGCGTGTGCAAGGACGTCGGCCTGGCCGTCGAGGAGTGCCAGGCGCTGGGCGTGCCGATGTGGCTGGGCAACGCGGCGCGACAACTGTGGAACGTGGCCGCACAACAGGACGGCGGCGGACGCGACCTCACCGAGCTGGTACGCACCGTGGAGGGTTGGTCGAATCGCTGAGCCTTCTGCGCGATGGGCATGGAGGGTCTTGGCTTGCGGCGGGAGCGAGGGTCGCCGCTCCCAAGCATCGCCCAGGTGCCGCGGCAGATGACAGTGACCTCAGGTCGCGTGCGATCGCACAGCGTTTATCAGTCGCTCGGTCACGAAGTTTTCAACATCTCCCTCAGTGGCGCCTGCGTCAAATGCAGCACAGCAGGCCGACGTATCTCCGTCGACCACGCTGTAAACGGCGATGACACTGCCCGGTCCGCATCCTGTGTGTCCACAGAGAGACAGTCCGCCGCCGACTGATCCTTTCATGACGCCCAGGCCGTAACCCGGGCCGATCCAGGGTCGTCCATCGATCGGGCCGCCCAGCGCTCGTGCTGTTTGCATCTGCTCGAGCAACTCGCGGGAAATCAGATTTGCGTGGAAAAGTCGATCCAGGAACAGCGCTGCGTGCGACACGGAACCGATGAGCAACCCGTGGTAAACCCAGGCAGGATCGTAATCTGCGGGGATTCCGGGCACCGTCGTTTGCAGGTCTGCCTGCGTTCTCGCAAAGCGGACGTCAGAAAGCCCGAGAGGTGTCAGTGCTCGCTGAGTCACGGCTTGCTCAAGGGGCAGGTCAGTCAGCTGTTCGATAAGCCTGCCAATCAGCAAATAGCCCACGTTGGAGTAGCGCCAGCCCGTCCCGGGTTCGTATCGAAGGCGAAGGCCGTCAAGGCGTTGCATCATTTCATCTGCCGACCACGCGCGTTCTTTATTCGCAACGGCGGCGTGATACTCCGCAAGTTCGCCGTAATCGGCCAGGCCCGCCTCATGCCGCAGCAACTGGCGCAACGTAAAACGCTGGCCGAGAACCTCCGTATCCAGTTCAACAAACCCGTCACGCACCAGTGAAAGCGCTGTAACAGCCAGAACCGTCTTCGTGAAACTCCACCATGGAACCAACGCTTCGGATGGTTCGGGTGTGGCCGGCTGGCCCTGCAGCACTAGAGAAGTGAGCATGGGTGTCCTTGTGGTTGAGTGGGTTGGCGGCTGGACGGGATATGTTGGATGCTCGCTGAATCTAGCTCAATACGACTCGCTCCTCGGCTTGGCACCCTCCACGCTGAGTGCTGATTTGTTTAGACAACGATATGCTGGGGGTAAATCTGCACGACCCCTTCACGTAGGCTGATCTTCAAGACCTTCTCATCAAGCACGCTATAGCTCGTCACGGAAACGTTCAGGAGCCTTTAGCATCCAGGTCGCAGTGATCGCACTTGGTGAACATGTGCAGAGAAAGCCGCATGCCCTCTGTTGTTAAATGTCCTCTTCCAACACTTCGTTCTTTCTTGATGTGTCATATGCAAGTTGCGCTCTTTCCAGCGCGGGACCGTAGGCAAGCGACCAGTTGTAAAGGGCGGCGAATGGTTCGCGTAGTGAGCAGCCAAGGTCGGTAATCGTGTACTCGACGCCGATTGGCCGCGTCGGCAGCACTTTTCGACTGATGAGGCCGTTGCGCTCCAGACGCTTCAATGCGTCAGCCAACGCCTTGTGGGTAATGCCATCAAGCCGGCGCTTGAGATCGTTGAACCGTGCCGGTTGCGTGCAAAGGACACTCAGGATCAGCACCGTCCACTTATTGGCGATATGTTCGAGAATAGGCCGCGTCGCGGTGACATCGAGCGGCAGTTCGAGAACGTCTTTGGACATGGGTATACACCTCGATATCTAAGCACCATCAGGTGCGTTCTTGTGATTAGATATAAGAATGATAGCTTGTTCGTCATCATTAACGATGGGAGGACGTATGAGCACTCTTGCAGACAAAATTGCCGTAGTGGTCGGTGGCCATGGTGGTATTGGTGGTGCTATCGCAGAACGATTCGCGACGGAAGGGGCGACCGTTTACGCCACAAGTCGTCGCGCCGAAGAGGGAGGCGTCGAGCTTGGTGCCGGCAGGCTGCACCCTCGTCGCGTCGATGCTTCAGATTTGACGGCGCTCGCTGCCTTCTTCGAAGCGGTGAGCAGTGAGGCGGGACGGGTGGATGTGCTCGTCGTCAACGCCGGTATCTCTGAGTTCGCGACACTCGATGACATCAGCGAGGATCATTTCGACAGGACGTTCGACCTCAACGTGCGTGCGCTGCTTTTTGCCGCCAAGGCCGCAACGGCGATCATGCCGGATGGTGGTTCAATCGTGCTGGTAGGCTCAATTGCCGATGCGATCGGCACCAAAGGCTATGGCGTCTATGGAGCGACCAAGGCCGCCGTACGCTCATTCGCGCGAACCTGGGCCAATGAGCTTGCTACCCGTAACATCCGCGTCAACGTGGTGGCCCCAGGGCCAACCGACACCGCCATGATGGCGGCGGCGTCCGAGGAGGTGCGCGAGACGCTGACGAAACTGATCCCGCTCGGACGCATGGGGCGGGCAGATGAAATAGCCTCGGCCGCGCTGTTCCTTGCAAGCGACCAAAGCAGTTACATCACCGGAGCCGAGCTGCCGGTCGACGGTGGCATGGCTCAGGTCTGACCTGCGCCGCCTGTCGAACGATATGGCCCGGCCCTTCGCAAACGCTCGGCGTCCTCGGCAGCGCCCTGGAGCGGGCTCCGTGCCGGGGACCGAGTCGAGCGTTGCGCCACGTAGGGCACGAAGGGCGATTTTCATCCAGATCTCCGACCAGTGTGTTTCGTCAATACCGGCGTTCGATGGGGATTTCATCCAGCCAGGGCTGCGTGTTGCAGTTGGACGGGGCATTCTGGGCATCAGCTAATACCGCCCGGATCTGCTCAGAGGTGAGTGGTGTCGGAAGAAATTGTCGGGTGGCTCTACGTTCACGGACCACCGCTTCAAATGCTCGGCATCCTTCGGTCATATTGAGAGTCTCCGTTTCGTTCTATCGCTATACAGCGAGAAGCAGGCACGGTCGGAACACAGTGTGCGAACCCGACCGATAAGCCGCTACATCGGCCTCTCAGGACCGATCAATCTGCTGCATATGCATGTCCGACATCCGCTCACCATGCACTGTCAATTTGGAAAACTGCTGTTCCATCGCCAGAAGGTCACTGCTTGTCAATTCGATGTTCAGCGCACCCAGGTTCTCAGTCAGGTGATCGACTCTGCGGGTGCCGGGGATCGGAACAATCCAAGGCTTCTGAGCAAGCAGCCAGGCAATGGCGATTTGGGCCGGCGTGCCGCCTTTAGCAGAAGCAACGCTCCTCAAAATGTCCACAACCGGCATGTTCGCCTTCATGTTTTCAGGAAACATGCGCGGGAACGTCCCTCGGAAATCGGTCTTGGAATCGAACTTGGTATGCGCATCCATTTTTCCGCTCAGATAGCCTTCCCCGAGCGGAGCCCATGGAACGAAACCTATTCCCAGTTCCTGGCAGGCGGCGAGCACGCCGTTGTGCTCAGGGTCTCGATGGAAGAATGAATACTCTGTCTGGATGGCTGACACGGGCTGCACGGCATGAGCCCGGCGTATGGTTTTCGCGCTGGCCTCCGACAGGCCGAAATGCAGAATCTTGCCTTCGGTAATGAGATCCTTGATCGCGCCGGCGACGTCCTCAATCGGCACATTGGGATCGACCCGGTGCTGGTAATAGAGGTCGATACGGTCGGTCTGCAACCGTTTGAGCGATTCCTCTACGACCTTTTTGATGTGTTCTGGACGGCTGTTCAAGGCAATAGTGCCGTCGATAGCAAAGCCAAATTTGCTTGCGATCTTCACTTGGTCACGGAATGGCTTGAGCGCTTTGCCGACCAGCTCTTCGTTAGTGTAGGGGCCATATACTTCAGCGGTGTCGTAGAAGGTGACGCCGTTTTCGAAGGCCGTACGAAGGGTATGGGTGCCCTGATCGATATCCGCAGGAGGGCCGTAGTTTGCACTGATGCTCATGCAGCCTGCCCCGATGGCGGAGACTTCGAGGTCACCGAGATGACGCTTGGTCATTTTTAGATTCCTTTTGCGAGGTGTTTTCGAGTCCTGGACATTACCTTCCGGGGTAGATGAGCCTGCCCATGCAGAAGCACCGACCGCCAAAACAGCGCCGGCAAGCGTGGCCATGGTCACGAACTGGCGACGACCGATTGAACCGAAGACGTTTGTGTTGGAGACCGGCTTTTTGCTGTCCATGAGAACTCCTGGGTGAGTGAATTTGCGATCTGCAAATTAGTGGGCAGTGAAACCGCCATCGACGGGCAATACACTCGCAACGACGAAGCTGGCTGCCGAGCTGCACAACCAGAGCACGGCAGCTGCAATCTCGTCCGGTTGACCTAAACGCTCAATCGGTTGGTCGCGTTTAACGCCTTCCATCGCTTCTGGAGAGCGCTCAAGGAGATCCGTAAACATTGGGGTGTCAATCACGCCTGGGCACACGGCGTTCACTCGAATTCCGCGAGCTGCGTATTCGACGCCAGCGCTTTTGGTGAGCCCGATGACCCCGTGTTTCGTCGCGTGATAGGCGGCGCGATCAGCCTGTCCCACCAGTCCGCCCAAAGACGAGCAGTTCACGATGGCGCCGCTGCCCTGACGTTCCATTTGGGCCAGTTCGTGTTTCATGCAAGCCCACACACCGCGCAGGTTGATCGCGTTCAGGCGGTCGAAAGACTCTGCGGTCTCGGCGGTCAATGCGCCGGAATGACCGGCGATACCCGCATTGTTGAAGGCCATGTCCAGCCGGCCGTAGGTAGCCACGGTGTCCTCGACCATCTTGGCCACCTGTGTCTCGTCGGCTACATCGCAAGTAATAGCCTTGACTCTGTGTCCAGCAGCGACCAATTTGCTGGCCTCGCTCTGCAGCAAAGCTTCGTTGATGTCCGCCAACACAACGCTCGCCCCGGCGTTGGCAAAAGCTTGTGCAGTAGCTAGACCGATGCCTGCGCTCGCGCCGGTTACCAGTGTTACCTGTCCGTTGAAGTCGTAAATCGGATTCATGTGAGTGACTCGAACTGAATGTGAAACCAATCTAGCAGCGCACCCCACAAATGATTAGGGGGTATGATCGGAATGGACCTATATCAGTTTGGTATCAATTATGCGGGACACCGTTAATGACCTAGTTGCATTCCTGACGGTCGCGCGCGAGCGCAGCTTCACCAAAGCGGCGGCCCAGTTAGGCACGTCTCAGCCAGCGCTGAGCCGGACGTTGAGGCGGCTCGAAGAGCAGTTGGGAGTGCAATTGCTGACTCGCAGCACGCGAAGCGTGTCACCCACAGAGGCGGGCGAGCGATTGCTGGGCTCGATAGGCCCCCATTTCGAAGGCATTGAGGCTGGGCTGGCCGATCTCTCCGAATTAAGCGGGAAACCCGCTGGGACATTGCGGATCACCTCGGTAGAGCATGCCTCTGCGACGATTCTGGTTCCTGCGGTCAGCAAGCTGATGCTGGACTATCCCGAGATCGCGGTCGAAATCAATAACGACTACGGCTTGATCGATATTGTCGAGCAACGCTACGACGCAGGGATTCGTCTGGGCGAGCAGGTGGCCAAGGACATGATCGGCGTACGTATAGGTCCTGATTTCCGGCAGGCTGTGGTGGGTTCACCTGCTTACTTCAAGCGCAGGCCAAAGCCTGTTACGCCCCATGACCTCACCGTGCATGTCGGAATCAATCTTCGCCTCCCGACATCAGGGGGCCTCTGGTCTTGGCCCTTTGAAAAGGGCGGACGTGACGTGAGAGTTCGGGCGGAGGGTCAGATGGTCTGCAACACAGTCCCCATGATGCTGGACTTCGCGTTAGCTGGAGTCGGGCTGGCGCACCTGCCGGAGGATGTCGTCCAACAACAGGTTCACGACGGCCGTCTCGTACGTGTTCTGGAAGACTGGTGTCCGGTCGTCACGGGGTATCACCTTTACTATCCGAGTCGCAGACAGCCTAAGCCTGCATTCAAACTTTTGCTCGAACTGTTGCGAGCAAACGTCTGACTGACTGCTTCTGGCCGATAGCCGACACTCCAGTTTTCTCATGTTCAATTCCGGACTTGGGTCAACTGCCGTAAGCTCAACGCCAAAATCAGCCCGCCGCACAGACGGTCAATCCTTTTTCGCGCTTTCTGATACGCCGAGGTGGTCCTGGACTGCGACAACGCCGACCTAATACCGCAACGTCATATTGCTGCATCTCTTCTTCCTTGATTAGTCGGTGCTTGCCCGGCCTACATTGTCGATGACAGCTGATGCTAACCAATGGGCCAGATAAAATTCATGCGGTTTGCCGTTTGAGCCTTCCTTTTCGACATGCATCGATTGGCCAATCAAGCCGGGGTCTTTATCGGCGGCGCCGGATCTCAAACGCTGGCAGGGCCCCGTCTACACCATCACTTCATTGAACCCGGATCAATTTCAAGTTCTGCCACCACTTGTTCGATAAAGCTGCGCAGCTTGGGCGGCATACGCCGGTCGCTCGCATACAACAGGTGAACCGGTCGTGCTGGTGTCTGGAGCTGGGGAAAGAGGCGTACCAGGCGACCTTCACGAATATCGTCTGCGAGCATGACCTCAGCCCCCACGATAATGCCCAAACCGTCGCAGGCCGCAGCACGCTGTGCGCGCGCGTCGTTGACCTGAAGCCGACTTTGCCGGGCGAGCTGTTGCAGATTTTCTCCACCCAGCATTCTCCACTCGCCTGACACCGTCGCGGGCCAGGCGTTTGATCCCAGGCAATGATGACCAGTGAGGTCGTCCGGCGACAGTGGGGTGCCGTGCTCGGCGAGGTAACTTGGGGCAGCGCAGGCAATCAGCCGGTAGGGGGCCAATGGACGAGCGATCAGGCTGGAGTCGTCCAGCTTCCCAATCCGGATCGCGACCTCGAAGTCATCATCGACAAGATCCACGAAGCGGTCATTGAGCGACAGTTCTACCTTTACCTCCGGATATCGACGCAGGTAGCGGTTCAACAGTGGCATCAGACAGTAGGTCCCGTAGGTCACAGGGGCGCTGATGCGCAACCGGCCGCGTGGCGCTTCTGTGTAGTTCTCGGCCACGGCGTCGGCGGCTTGGGCTTCGGCCAGCACGCGCTTGCAGCGTTCGTAATATTGCCGGCCGATCTCGGTCAGGCTTTGCCGACGTGTCGTGCGATTCAGCAACTTCACGCCCAGGCGCTCTTCCAGAGAGCTGACATGTTTGCCAGCCATCTGCGAAGACATGCCCAGAGCTTCTGCGGCCGCGGAGAATGAGCCGCTGTCTGCGGCTTTGATGAACACGGCCATGCTTTGCAATTGGTCCATCATTCAGCACTCATGGTTTCGACTCTCGCAATCTAAAGCCAATATTTAATCCGTCCGATTTCAAATAGCATCCTGACTATCGAGCTGATGGGCAAGGGCCTTTCAGCAATATCTGTATGAAAAGCAGGAGTTGAGCAATGCGAATCGGCATTATCGGAGCGGGATTTATCGGTCGGGCAATCGCTGCCCTCGCCATGAAAAATGGGTGCGAGGTCATGCTCAGCAACTCGCGCGGGCCCCATACATTGACCAGCACTGTCGCATCGCTGGGATGTCAGGTCGGAACGGTCGAGCAGGCCGCAACCTTTGGCGACCTCGTGTTACTCGCTATTCCTTTTGGCCGCTACTCAGAGCTGCCAGTACAGGCGTTTACCGGCACGATCGTGCTGGATGCTGGTAACTACTATCCCCAGCGTGACGGTCAGATCGCCGAACTGGACAACCATGAAAGCACCACCAGCGAGATATTGGCGCGGCATCTCTCCGGTGCCAGGGTGGTCAAGGCATTCAACGCCATTCTGGAGCGCGATCTCATTGCACATTCCCATCCGGACAGTTCGATGTGGCGCCGGGCATTGCCGGTTGCGGGTGATGACGCGGACGCCAAGCGTAGGGTCATCAATCTGCATGAGCGGTTCGGGTTTGATGTGGTCGATGCGGGCGCCCTCGCAGAAGGTCATCGTTTCGAGCGGGCTCGTCCGGCCTACTGCCGGCCGCTGGACATCGCTGGCCTGCGCGAAGCCTTGGCCGACGATGGGCCCGATCAGCCTCAAGGTGCATGGAGAATGTGATGAAGACTGTGGCGCGAAGGTCTGAGCGAGTTGGACAGACTGCACGTAAAGAATCTTCCAGGCCTGAGGTCGCGCCCGTTAGATTCTGGACGATAGCCAAAAACCTCAGAGGTTTTTGATCTGGACTATGTGGGTCGCGTGAGCGTCGTCTGTTCGAGTGAAGCCGCAGCGCAGATAAAAAGCGCTCCCCTCCGAGGTGTCGGTGTACAGACGCACACTTTCAAAGTGCAACGCGGCGTGGGCAAGCAATGCGCTCACCAGTCTGCGGCCAACCTGCTGCCCGCGCGATGCAGGCGCCACATACACACGTCGCAACCTTCCTGTACGGTCATGCGTAAACGGATCAACAGACAAACCTGCAATGCCCACCAAGCGCTGATTCAGATAGGCCGCCATGAGGAATTCGCCGGGCGCATCGAAGCGATTGGTGCCGGAATTCCATTCTGAAATCAGTCTGGTGAGAAACCTGAAGCCTTCTGCAACTGCCTCTTTCTCAAGGTTAGCCATTCGTGGCGGCAGGTGCGTGAGTTGTTGAAGGTTCATGGGGTCAATCCTCCTTGAATGGGTGCGAAGTCTTCTGTGCCAAGAGATCTTGATGGGCGGGCAGTAGACGCTCAAATGGCAGCTATCGACCCAAAGCGGACATTCCCGGAATGAAATTATCACGACTGATCTATCTGTATGTGCCTTCAAACTCAGGCTCCGTCATCAGCGCTCAGCTTTGCAGCAGGACCTTAGCTTGATGACTTGGTGGAAAGGCGCGAACGATTGGAGTGTGAGCCGGACTGACTGCTACTCATCGTAGCTTTGATGTTCTCGAATTCTGGTTAGAAAAGCCTTCCGGAGTCGAGTCGCTTTCATCGCTAACAGCGAAAACGGGTCCGTCTCTGGTGATTTCGCAGATGAGACGGACAGGCGTGTTGGGGCGCGTACGTGGCACCCACCACGTACCGTGATGTTCATCCATCGTTCATCGTGGAATGCGGCATCCGGTAGGCACTAATGGGCCAAGAGGACGAACAAGATGATAGCGAATGGGAAATGCACTCTAGTTGTTCTGCGCGATGAAATTTAATAGGGATAACACAAGCACTTGCTTGCCTATTTTTTAGCAGCGGTGAAAAAAGTCAATGGTGTAATATTGCACCGTTGCGAGATTTTCTAACCTAAACCTGGATGGCATTGATCCGTGCGAACGTTTGGTTACTGTGAACGCTGCGATTTTCAACGCTGAAAACTGACGCGCTTTTTTATGTGAAGAATATCTGCGGTGTGTTAGCTTGGGCCGATGTGCTTCGTTGGGCGAGCATACTCTGTAGCTAAACGGCTATACTCCAAGTAACAAAGTATCTGTAGTGCGGAGATTCCTAATGAGTGAAGTCTTTCAAGACCATAACCGCGTCGGAACCGCTATTGCTGCGGTGGTTGATGCAGTGGGTCAGCAGGGCTTTTATGCCATCGTGCTGGAAACGCTGGGACGGTACATTGACTGTGAGCGTTGGCTGGCGATCAAATACAGCCGTTTTTCCGCACCAGAATTCATCGTGAATACTTCCCTTAGCGAAGAAGCAGTAGAGCAATACTTAAGTCATCTTTATCGAATAGATCCGTTACTTAGGCTTGTGACGGAAGACCGCGTACCTTTCGTCGTCACATTCTCCCAAATGCAGAATGAAGATGCCTCCAATGATTACTATGATGAAATATTTAAGGCCGGGCAGATTTTCGACGAGCTGACACTGATGCTTCCCGTAATTGGCGGGGGGTATCTAGGTTTTTGCTTCGACCGCGCAAACAGCTTGTTCAATGAGGATGAAATTGCTCTATTCAGCGCACTGTACCCGATTATTGTCGCCGCTCATGCTGCCCACATGCGCACTGAGTTTCTGGAGGGCCTAGGCACTCTGTTCGGGAATGGGAAGGTGGGAGTTCTCACATTGGGAGGCGATGATCGGGTCATCTATCAGAACCCTGCCTGGAAAAGTTTGACCGGGCACGCCTTTGGAAAAGAAACATTGGACTTGATATTGAACCAACCTGAGCAGATCGCTATCCAGGTTCAGGATTTCATTGCGCATTGGGAATATACGAAAAATGTATCCGCGTCCGCTTCCGCTACCGGTGTGCGAGCAATATTTCTTGAGCAAAAGAGCGAGGGTTATATACAGACCGATGTCAAAGAGTATTTTGAAAAATTTTATGACGCCTATCACTTAAGCCCTCGGGAGCGGCAGTTGGTTGAAAAGACTTTACGCGGTTATTCAATGCCCGTTATTGCAGATAAGCTGGATCTGAGCCTCGGCACCGTGCGCAATTACAAACAGCGGTTGTATGCTAAGCTGGATATTACCAGCGAGCGCGAAATATTCTCCTTATTCATGATGCATATGTTCGGGCAGACATGAGACCGGAGTAGTGCAGATTAGCACTATTGGTGACCCCTTGGAGCGAGGCTAGTATCGCCGTCAAGACCAGCAAGCACCTGCTTAACGGCGGTCATTTAGGCGCTGGCCTACAACGGAAATAACATGAACTTGAAGACTCGCGGTTAACGCGAGCTGCGGGGGTTTGCCCATGAGCAGCAACTCAGTTGGAAGTGATTATTCTCAAGAGAAGGGTCATCATCTACAGCGTGAACTCAACTTTTCCTCAACATTTTCTCTGGCGTTCGCTTTCATTTCGCCTATTGTGGCGCTCTACTCCATTTTTGGAATCGGCATTTTAACAGTAGGGCCAGCGTTCTGGTGGGGATTAGTCGTTGCGATGGCGGGGCAGCTTTTAGTAGCTCTGGTCTTTGCCATGCTGGTATCCAGATTTCCTTACGAAGGCAGCATTTACCAGTGGTCCAAGTATCTCCTCGGCAGTCGCTTTGGCTGGTTTGCAGGATGGACTTACATCTGCACGTTGCCAATTACCATTGCTACAGTCGCTCTGGGCGGTGCCGGATTCGTCGCGCAGCTGTTTGGTATCGATGCGACCGACAAGATGATCAGTGTGCCGATTGCCTTATTTCTCATCGCTTTTGCGACGTGGGGTAACACCCAGGGGCGAAAAATTTTTTCCACGATTGTCTGGTTGTGCATTGGCGCCGAAGTAATCGGTTCGGTAGGCATTGGAGTGCTTTTGCTGGTGGAGTTCAAGGTCAACACACTGTCTATCCTGATTCCCGATACACAGGTGTTCTCTTGGCCAGAGCCCGGAATCTCCGGTTTTTTCTCGTCGAAAGTCGCTCTCGCCATAGCCTATTGCGGCTGGGCATTTTTAGGCTTTGAAAGCGCGGGAGCCGTAGCCGAAGAGGTCAAGGATCCTGAGCGCGCCGTGCCCAAGGCGATGCTGTTTTGCCTGCTGTCCGTTGGTGCGGTAGTAGCTTTCTCGGCATTTTCACTGATTCTGGCATTGCCCACACTAGAATTTCCCGCTGGTAGCGACCCTGTCACGATAACGTTAATCAGCCATCTGGGACAAATTGCCTACAAGGGGATGCTGGTGCTTTTCGTCATTGGATTTCTCGCGTGCATGTTAGGCATTCAGGCATCGGTATCGCGAGTGATTTGGGCTTTCGCCCGAGACAAAACCATTCCATGCTCGAATTTCCTAGGGCAATTGAGTGGCGACGACAAATTGCCAACTCGCGCGTTCCTATTAACGGGCGTGTTATCGGCGCTGCTGTTCATGTTGTCGTTCACCAATATTTATCCACTGTTACTGGCATTTAGTATTGCTGGGTTTTATATCGCATTCGCGTTTCCATTGGTGGGTGCTTGTTTAAGTGTGCTTAAAGGCGAGTGGAGGGAAGGTCCGTTCTCTCTCGGCATATTGAGCATTCCCGTGATCTTTGTAGCTACAGCCTGGACATTATTTGAAGCGATTAATATTTCTTGGCCGCGATACCCAGAACTCTCTTGGTACGAAAACTGGGCAGTACCAATTATGATCGCTTTCCTTGCGGTGGTGGGTGGAGTCACCTATTCAAAATGGGCTTCTCCTTCCTGCAAGGATTCTCCATTGGGCACTGTTATCGTGGATAACGAATGAGTATGAGAGCTGATCATGGAAGCGCATGCAACTGTAAACGGTGACCGATATCTGTCACTTCGTGCTCGATTAGATTCTGGAATGAGAGATTTGCTGGCACCGTCCAGTTCTTCATTGAACACGCTTTACAATGCTATGGCGTACAGCGTGTTCGAACCGGGCAAATGTCTTCGGCCATTTCTTACCTACAGCGCGTGCGAAGCCATGGGAGGACCGCTTGATGCGGCGGACGGTGCTGCATGTGCAGTGGAACTGATGCACACGTATTCATTGATCCACGACGATCTTCCCGCCTTGGATGACGCGTTAATGCGTCGAGGTAAGCCCGCCTTGCATGTGGCTTTTGGGGAAAGCACCGCGTTGATAGCTGGAGATGCGTTGCAAGCGCTGGCCTTCGAATCATTATCGCAGCCGTCGACGTTGAGTGCCGAGACTCGATTAGAGATGGTAGCCGTGCTGGCCAGAGCCGCTGGGCCCGCAGGTCTTGCAGGTGGGCAGTTTCTGGATATGACGCTCGCAGGCATGCGCCCTTCCATAGGTCAGATCGGTGAGATGCAACGCTTGAAAACTGGCGCTTTAATCGAAGCCAGTGTCGTGTTGGGCGCCATGGCTGGTGGTGCGTGTCCGGAAACTAAGCGCTTCGTCGCCATCAGACAATACGCTGAACGGATCGGGAGAGCTTTTCAAGCGCGTGACGACATTCTCGACGTGATCGGTGATGCAAATGTCACGGGTAAAGCAATCAACGCAGATTCATACGCCGGTAAGTCTACCGTTGTTTCCTCATTGGGAGTGAAAGGAGCAGAGGATTATGCTTGGCAACTTGTCTTGGGGGCATTAGCCGCACTGGATGAATTTGGTCCGCAAGCCAACTCACTTCGGCATCTGGCCCGCATTGTCGTAGAGCGCGATTTCTAACGGAACTGCGACCCGTGTAAAGCCACCGGTAGTTGCGAACACAATAGTGCAGATTTGCAGTATTTAAATTCTTCTGTGATGGGCTGAATATTCAAGTCTTGGTGTTGAATATTCATTGTGCTCAACGCTGCTGTATAGACACAAAGAATGAGGTAATCCTGATGACAATTGAAAGAATGAATTATCCCGATGGCTATTTTCCGGTCGATGAGTACCAAGCTCGCTGGAAAAAAGTGGAAGATGAGATGCGCCGCAATGGCTATGAGCTGGCGATTGTGTGGGGCAAGACGGCGGGCCACTACGAGCGAGCCATGGAGACACTCTGGCTAACCAACTTTTGGTCGGAACATTCCGGCCAGGAACCAGACTCTCCGATCTGGAACGCTCGTGGATTTTGTTGCGTGATACTGGAACTCGGCAAAGAACCCGAACTGCATGCCGACGTGGCAACCGTTCGCCGTCGTATGGTGCGTTGCGGCGATTATTTCTTCAGTGACGATCCGATCAGCAGTGTCGCCAAGGCCTTAAACGCCCGCAAACCTCGTGGTAACGTGGTATTTGTCGGCTCGGACAACTTGCCAATGAAATATGCCCGTCAACTCGGGGAGCAAACACCTGGCATTCAGTTCGAGTATGACGACAACTTGATCCGCCGCTGCCGCCGCATCAAAAGCCCTCGGGAGCTGGACATGTTCCGTGAAGCGGGGCAAATGGTATCCAGCGCCCTGTATCGAGTCTGTGACAGTCTCTACGCCGGGAAAACAGCGGCCGAGGCTGCGGCAGAAGGCGCATATGAACTGACACGTCGTGGAGGCGGTTGGCTGCGCATTCCAGTCAATTTCGGCAATGACGAGGACAGTCAATTCTTCGAGCGCGACCCCATGTATGGCTATTCCATGGGAGCGCCGAGCAAGGGTGACATGGTGCGGACCTGGATCTACGGACCGACCCATCAAGGATACTGGCTCGACCCTGGCCGTTCGCTTGTCTGCGGCGGTAAACCGACACCGGAACAACGCTCGCTGCTCGTAGACTCCTACTCGATTACTGAAGCGGTGATGAACTCCGTTAAACATGGCGTCCGGGTGCTCGACGTAGTGGGTGAGGCTGAGCGAGTTCAGGCGCGCGTTGCTGAGGAAGAAGACCTTGCTGCTAAGCAATGGCCGTACTTCGGCCACGGTAACGGCTCCATGTGGGAGCACCCGATCATCAATCGGGATTCGGTCACGGCAGACGACATTTTCGAAGAAGGGATGGTGGCCTCCGGAGAGTCTTTCATGACACGAAAAGGGGTTGGCAGCGTGGGCTGGGAACAGAACTTTATTGTCACCCGGACCGGAATCGAGTTGCTGACAACCACGCCGGTGTTCTGGTTCTGATCGACGATCACATCCTTCGGCGTTTCAGGACGCCGCGCCTTTCGACCCAAGCGCGGTGTCCTTTTTTATGGAGGCCTACATGAATATTTTTCTGGCGCAAATGCCCATCGCAGACTCACAGGTCGAAATCAACCTGAGCAACGTGTTGTCAATGATCCGCAATGCCCCATCCGATACCGATCTGATCGTGTTTCCGGAGACCACGCTTTCAGGCTTCCCAGCCGAGGATGAAATTGAGAGCGTTGGATTGACCGCCTCCAGCAAGCCGATCCGCCTCATTCAGGAAGCGGCGCGCAAAATCAACACGGCGGTGGCGTTCGGGTTTTGCGAGGTGGCGGACGGGCGCGCCTATAACACTGCCATGCTGATCGATGGTGCCGGTCGCATCGCCCTCAAGTACCGCAAGACTCACCTCTGGCCAGACACGGATTGGGGGGTGTTTGAGGCGGGTTCTGAGTACGCGGTCTGCGAAATCGGTTCTCTGCGCGTGGGGATGCTCATCTGCTACGACGTCGAGTTTCCCGAAACTACCCGATCGCTGGCTTTGTTGGGCGCAGACCTCATCCTAGTGCTGGACGGCAATATGGAGCCTTATGGCCCGGTCCACCGTCGCGCCATTGTGACTCGCGCCATGGAGAACCAGTGCTTCGCCGTGCTGGTGAATCGGACAGGTGTAGGCAAGGGGCTATCGTTTCCCGGCGAGAGTGTCGCCGTCGATCCGTTCGGTAGCGTTCTGGTCGAGGCATCAGATGGCCATCCCGTTAGCGTCGTGCTTGACCTTGAACGTATCAAAGAGAGCCGCAAGGGTTACAGCTACTTGCGCGACCGACGCGCCACGCCATTAGCTGTCGAGCAGGCATTCTCCGAAGACGGCGTCGCCAACACCATCAGCGTCATTCCAAGCTGATCCCGCCCACCCGGTATCTGACGACCGTAGGGAAGTCAAGCAGGTGCCTCATGGTTTCGCGAATCAGTATACGTCTGCGCATTTTGCTGCTACCGGGCTTATGCCTACTTTCGATAATCGTCTTGCTAGTTTGGTCTTCTCACCACCAAGCAATGGAGCAGTCGGCACTGGTGTCGGCTAACAGTGAAGACATTCTCCTTCAACGGGCGAACGATCTGTTGCAGAGCAAAATTGGTGAAACCTCGGTGAGTCTGAGCGCCATGTTTGACATGCAGCGAGCAATCGCAGTCGCCTTGTCCGATCAGGTAACGGGCTTAATCACCGCAAGCCAGGAGCGCGCCGGTCAACACGGCGACCTGCCTCTAGACATCAACGATGCGATCAAGCGGGTTCTTGAACGAAACCCTCATCTACTTGGGGTTTGGGTTGCACTGGAGCCGGGTGCAACAGGTGACGGAGACCAAATGTTCGTCAACGACCTAGCACATGGTTCTAACGAAGTAGGACGTGTTTCTAGTTACTGGAGTCGCGCTAGCGGGCGAGCGCTTAGCAGTGCATTCACTGAGGAGCAGATCGCCCGTGACACACCAAGTTCGGACGGAACGCCTTGGAATGCCTGGTATGTTTGCCCCTTGAAGACCAACCGGCCCTGCCTGATGGCACCTTACGTCGATGAAATCGATAACCGAAAGACACTGCTGACGACGTTATCGGTGCCTGTTTTTCTAGGTGAGCGGTTTATTGGTGCTGTCGGCGTCGATGTATCGTTGGATTGCTGCAAACAATTGCCCAGAAGGCGCAATCCGAAATCTTCGACAGTAACAGAGTGTTTACACTCGTGGCGTCGAACGGTCTGGTGGCCGAATCTGGCAAGGTGACACAGGAGGTGGAGCAGCCCGTTCAATTAGCGATGTCGCAATCATCTGAGCCGACCGAAACAGTTGCCAATCGTGAAGTTTCCCTACTGGCAGACACGCCGCCCTGGAGCATATCGATTCGCTTGGGTAAATCGGTCCTTTTGGCAGACGCATATGCGCTGCATGACCACCTCATCCGTTTGGATCGTGAGGGGTGGATGCGAGCGATTGCAGAGGGAGTGTGGCAGCTCTGGTCGGAGTTGGCCTAATGGGGCTTCTGTCTGCTGCCCTCATCCGGCCAATCCGCAACGTGACCTTAATGCTCGGGCAGATTGTCGACGGAGACGGGGACCTGACGCTGCGCCTCCGGTATGACAGAAAGGATGAACTGGGCGATCTCGTCGACGGCATCAATCGCTTCATGGACACTCTTCAGCCGAGCATCGCCAATGCTCAGGCAAATGTGCATCAAACCCGCGCATCCGCTGACCAGTGTTCACGCATTGCTACTCTGACCAGTGAAGGCATTCAGCACCAATTCCGCGACATCGACCAGGTTGCAACGGCCGCCAACCAGATGAGTGCCAGCGCGCAGGACGTGGCGTCGAATGCGTCGAATGCTGCAAGTGCCACCAACGAAGCCAACACTGCCTCTGTGGAAGGCACCTTGCTCCTTGAGCAAAGCAATCAGGATGCGCATCTTCTCGCAAGCAATTGTTGAATACTTTGGAGATAAGCGAGTCATTGCTGGCGTCCACCGACGAGATCGGCTCAGTGTTTGGATATCATCCGCAACGTGGCGGATCAAACCAATCTTCTGGCGCTTAATGCCGCGATTGAGGCTGCGAGGGCGGGTGAAGATGGACGCGGGTTTGCAGTGGTAGCCGAAGAGGTGCGCAGCCTTGCCAAACGAACGCAGGAGTCGGTCGAGAAAATTCGGGGCGTGATCACTCGATTACAGAACGTGTCCAGCGGGTTGCAGGTAGCAATCCGGGGCAGTAATGCCGATGCCCGCAAGAATGCCGATCAGATCGCGCTTGCCTTACACAGCCTGACTCGCATCAGCGAGGCAGTCTCAATCTTCCGAAGGATGAACGCTCAGATCGCGGCGGCGGCGGAAGAGCAAAGTGACGTTGCAGAGAACGTCAATCGAAACATCGCCGCCATTCGAGATGTCACGGAAACACTAACAGTTCAGGCATCAGATTCTGTCGGGCTGAGCCAGAAAATGAATGATCTTGCGGCTTTACAGGCCGAAGCGATGGCGCGGTTTCGTACCTGATTTCCTCTTAGTGAGCGGACAATGCAGTCTCGGGAGAGAATCGGGCGAGACTTTTGTCCGTAGCGGCTAATGCTATTCATTAGGGAGTACGCTGATGTCCGCTTGTGGCCGATAGCAGCCACTGCATATTGTCCAGTGAAGGCAGCATTGCTGGCTCGCCCATCACGAGCAAAACCTTGCGCGAGGTTTGAGTTTTGACCAGGCATACCAATGCCCTATTTTTTGAGCTGAATGGGCCGATAACGGGACATCCAATTCTCAATTCAGGGATGTGACGTTGACTAGATCTTTTTTGTTGTGCTGTGTGATATTGCTCGGCGGGTGTGTTGGTCATTATCAGCAGCCTGCATCGAACGCACCCCATGCGACGCTTGAAGCCAAGTGGGGCGACAACAATCTCATCGATGGCGGAGCCCAAGGATACTGGGCCTTCTATGACGCACATTGCCAAGATACTGACCGGACTGGAGTCCTCGGTGCGGTGCATCCAAGTTCGGGTGGAAGAACTACATTCCTTATCGAGCCTGATCGTCGGATCTACCTGACTGCGCTCAGCTCTGGCATCAAGCAGCAAGAGAGTGTCGCGCAGCCGACTATCCATAGGAGCTGTCTGAGCGTTAGCAGCTTCATCCCGCAAGCTGGAGCGACCTACCAAATCACTCATCGAGCGCCCCAGTCTGGCTGCTCATTGGAAATCGTTGATGTTCAGACCAGGACGCCCCCACCAACGCTCGTAGTTGAGCCGGTCACAAGAGAATGTGGGCTTTGAGTAGAGCTGTTCGAGCGGAGATACCGCTGTTCAGCAGGGTGCACCTGATGCTCGGTAGCCGTGTAGGTATGCAGATCACACCTCTCTGATCGCCAGCTACATTCGCGCCTTCCCTCTATCGACCCATAACGGACTGCCTAAAGATGCTTTTCCAACGAGTTGCGGCCCTTGTTCACCTGCGCATTCAGGTATAACACGCAAGTCCACATCTGCTGATGTACACGATATGACTGACCGCTTGGTGTCGAACCATCCCGAGGTTCACCGTGCTCTCGAAGCTTTGGAACCCGCTACGAAAATGCGGGTGGCCACCCGCATCGTCCTCTGGGCGATCAATGAGGTTGAGGGAGATTCGAATGGGATCGCTGAACTGCTGTTATATGGAGATCATGCCAGCCTTGAGAGGCTTTACTCTGAAACGGAGGAACAATACTTTTATTTTCTGGAGCGCGATGACGACCAATCCGTAGCCTGGTTTAGCAAGGCCCGCGCGTATAGCGCCAGTGTGTTTCTGGAACGAAACGAGCTTGAGGACGCTGTGTATGAGTCGATTTTCGCGACCCAAAAACCGTTAAAGGTAAGTGATTTTTTGTGAAAGCTACCTTGAAGCATCACCCCAAGTCACGGCTGCGGGGACTGGACGAGGCTGACCCAGATCGTCGTCCCGTTGAGAAACGATATTTTTTGAACGACGCTTTCTGTTCGAACGTTGAGGCGGAGTAAGTCATGCCGAAGGTCATATCTTCAATCTGGCATGTTGCTCCCGAGCTGGGTATTCCAGAGTCCCCCCGCAATCCTGGCAGAGTCAGGCAACCTGTGGATTGCGTACTTCAAGCCCGAAAACGATACACTTGCCTTGGTCAGGTTTACCGGGCTGATCGACCATCGTCTGGCACCTATCAATGATGAGGGCCTAGGTCGACATCGCTACGTGGCGTCTGGCTTGCAACCATATTCATTCAACGAATTGGTGGGTACTGAGGAAACGCAATACTGGCGGGCATTGGCTGCCAGACATTGGGTCATCACGTTCAAGGATCAAACCCTTGATGTGATTGCGCGTGGAGGCGAAGTCGTGTCCGCTGATGTAGTTGCCATATCGCCGCTCGACGCTTTGATGTAGCACCTGTCCAAAAGCGGTCAGCGTATGTCGTGATGTCATCGATTTACTGATGACAGCTATCGACCCATTGCGGACATTGGAAGCTCTAATTGATTTGCGTATTGAGCTGTAGTCCCCAGTGATAGGCCAAGTTTTTGATTATTTTGGTGGCGCTTTTTGAGGGGATTTTCTTCGTTTATGCCGTGGTGGATTGGCGGTTTCCCGAAGCGGTTCTGCGCTAAAATCGGTGGACGGCTTTCTATAGGGAGATCTTGGAATCCATGCCCACATTAGCCAGAGGCGTTGCAGCACTTCGTATATTTGGGGACGATCTTGATCCGGAGGAACTGAGCCGCTTGTTTGGTCATTCTTATACAGACGGATGGGTCAAGGGGGATGAGTTTTCAACGTCATCCGGCGCGGTTGTTACCAAGAAAACTGGCGGGTGGATACTCGAAGCAGAACCTGTTGAAAACGCAGATTTTGATGGCCAGATTTTACGGCTATTGGGCAGTGTCGACGCTAGCTTAGATGTCTGGGCTTCGGTGGCGAGTCGATTTGAAATGAACATATTTTGTGGATGGTTCATGCGCGAATCCATCGAACGAGTCACGGTTTCGCCCCAAATAATGCGAATGCTTGGTGACCGTGGCATTCCTCTTTTCGTTGACATTTATGCTCCGTCAGACGAGGAGTAACGTCGGTTTGCGCGAAAATTTCGTTCGTTTACGAGGCGGCCCGCGAGAACGCGTTGGGCTTGAGCGGCGTAGCCGCCCTTGGCCGATATCGGCATGTAAGATGCCCGCATTATAATGAAGGAGGGGTGGATGCTTGGACGTGTGGCAATCCTGTTAGCAATGACCTTTGCGTCATTTACGTCTTCATCCGCTTCCGAGGACTGTCCACCTCAAGAACAGGATTTGGCAGCCCTTAAAATTCTGCTGGTGAAAAATCCTGAGATATTGGCCAGACAGGAGGCCGGAGCAGAACGCCCACGATTTCTTGCAGTAATGGGCTACGCGGCCACATTTCCTGGCCTTGGTGATGACCCTGGCAGGTTGAAGTGCTTGTTCCGCAGAACATCTATGATGCCAATGCCGGGCACTTCGGATGTCCTATGCAGCGATGAAATCATTGGACTTCAGCCTGTCGCAGCTCGATTTGCCGAGCGTTACAACCAAGTGCTCGCACAGGCTATGGATCTGAAGTGCCCTTGAAGGAGGCGAGCCTAACGGAGATGGGGAATGCATGATTTACCAGCGGATCTCAACATAGATGACATCATTGGATCGGTAATTTACCAAATACGAATTGGCCGACACGATGTACAGTTTCACTTTGATTCTGGGCGTCACATCAGTTCACAAGATAAGATTTCAGTTATGCGCGACGATGAGTTGATAGCTTCATGGGATGAAAATTCTGGGTGGTCTTCAACAGAGTTTTTTCTTCTACTCAACTCTTCCATTGATTGTTACATCGTGCAACCACGTCAACTGACGATACAGATGGAGAGTGGAGTTGCCGTTCATTTACACGTCCTATCTCATCAGTATGAAAGTATGCAAATTTATCCAGAAGGTTATATTTTCTGATTCTATTGTCAGGTCTTCACTAGGGGCCATGAGCATCCTGGGTAGATACCGTTATATGCATCTCTGCAAAGCGGGTCAACGTAGTGCGAAAATTATGGAACTCAAGATAGAGGCGGTTACGGGCCACTGCTAGTGTCTAGCCTCACGCGGCATTTGAAACCACCCGGAATATCCTGGGTTCCGAATCGCTTCAAACGTCTGCTCTTGGCCGAAAGCTGACTATCTGATTGGAACGGCCGAGCTTGAAGGGTTGATAGGCAGTTGGTACGTTTGGGAACCTCTACTGGTGGGAGCCTGACATGGGAACTGATTCCTCGCTACAGATCGAACGCGCTGCTTATGAGGAGTTTATCTGCCTCTGGAGCCAAGGGAGCTTCGAGCATCAGCGACTGGGTCAAGCGTTCTACAACCACTTCAAGCTACACAAACTCACCGATCAGGCCCGATTGCGGTCTATACGAGGCCGACGGTGAGAAAGCTTCAGGCTTGATCTTGAGGATTTTCCACCTTCACTGATTGGCAACTATCGACCCAGATCAGCCGCTCACCTTTGATCGGACGGCGTTCAACAAGCCGAACAGCTCGAATCTACCCTCTTTGATATAAGGACTTTTGCTCATGAAAAATATTCAAATCATCGACGGCGCACTCAATTGCGTCTACGACATCTTTTCCTGTGATGAAGCATCATTTAACACCTTGTTTCCTGCGGGCACGGATATCGCGTTCTCATCGGAAATATGGGAAAGAGAAGAAGACGTTGAACTTGAATCTATTTTCCGTAGGCTCTGGGAAAGTCCCGTACCCAAATCCCAAGCGATGGGCATCCATGGGATTATCTTTTATGGGCTCGACGACAAAAAACAGTATTACCCAAGCCGCCGGGATGAGGATGCTATGAACCCAGATGGTTCAGCCATTCGCGCCGGTGGCCGTACATCCGATCTGGCTCAGCCCTAGGACAGCTGGGTCCTGGAGGACGGCTTCCCACCCAGATCGGGTATATCGCTGAGGGTCATGGGGTCAGTAGTCCGAGGCGGTGTGCTTCAAGGCTCACACTCATTGGTTTGTCTTTCAGCACTGGCTTATGCCCAAGCAGGGCAATGGCCTGCTCAAGGCTGTCGTTTGAAGGTACGAGCAGCGCTTGAAGGCTATCAGGGTTAATCACTCCCCAGTTCGACAAATCATGGCAACCGCTACCGGCGCATATTGCCTGATAAATGATTCGGCTAGCATGATTCGCATCGGTGTCGCATTGACCGCCCACGAAGTCCACATTGCTATACCGCAAGATTGTTGAGCGTGGGCCTCGTTCAACTCGCAGGATAACGTCTGCGCCTTCTGTAGAGCGCAATGGCATGGTCGTATCCACCGCGATGGTGACAGTTGCGCCACCGCACTGAAATTGTTCTTGTGCAAATGCGGGTAATGAAAGGATGGCCATGGCAATTGAGAGGGCTGCAATCCGTAGCATGAAAAGAACTCAGTTGTTTGATGAGCAAATCTTATCAGCGCGTTGAGACCTAATGAACTGGAGGGGTCTTCGTTTTCAGCGACAAGACAGTGACCGTTCCTGACCTTTAGCTGCTTGCTCCAAAGCGCGGCCGTATTCCCGATCAATCTTCGAGGATCGAACGCGCTCCTCGCCCAACGCACTCAAAAACCATCAATAACAACCAACCACCCACCCACGCTTCAAACCTGCGCCTCAAGCTCGTGTGCAATGTGTCAACGCAACCCCTTCGCCTCGAACAGCTCGACCAGCCATTCCACGAAGACCCTGACGCGGGCGCTGAGGTGTCGGTTGGGGGAGTAGACGATGTAGATCGGGTTCGGCTCCAGCGACCAGTCTTCGAGCAGTGGAATCAGTGCGCCAGACTTGAAATGCGGTTCGGCCATGAACATCAGCGTCTGCAACACCCCCATACCCGCGAGCGCGGCGGCGAGCAGGGCGTTGGAGTCGTTCACCGAGACAAAGTAATGGGCGTCCACCGAGATGCGCTCCTCACCTCTGACGAATTCCACCGGCAGGCGTCGTTGGGTGCCGGCGAAGAAGTAGCGAACCATCTGGTGGTTCGTCTCAAGGTCGGTCGGGTGCAGCGGTGTGCCGTGGCGGGCCAGATAGGCCGGCGTCGCGCAGGTGACGAAGTTGAGGCTGCCCAGGCGTCTGGCGATCAAAGATGGATCGCTCAGGGTGCCGCCGCGAATGACGCAGTCGACCCGATCACCGAGCAGGTCGACGGGCCTGTCGCTCACGCCGATGTCCAGTTGCAACTCCGGGTAGCGCTTCTGGAATTCCGGCAACGCCGGCAACACCAGCATGGTCGCCATGGTCGAGCCCATGTCTACCCGCAACCGCCCGTGGGGGCGAGCCTGGGTGCTCACCAGGTCCGACTCCGCCTCCAGCCACTGATCCACCACCCGTACCATGCGCTCGTAATACGCGGTGCCGTCATTGGTCAGCGAAATGCGCCGCGTGGTGCGGTTGAGCAGCTTGACGCGCAAGTGGGCTTCCAGCGACTGGATGTGTTTGGTGACGGTGTTGCGTGGCAGGCTCAACGCTTGCGCTGCCTTGACGAAGCTGCCTGCCTCGACCACCTGAATGAACGCTTTGACTGCCGTGAAATAGTCCACGTGATGATTCGCCTTTCGAGATAGGGTCAGCAGGCATTAGCCCGTTTAAAGGAACAGTGGTGTCCTTTTTAGCTAATTTATCCCGCGCTGGCTATCTCATACATTGGCTCCACCAAAACGAAGCCCGCCATTCCGGCGGGCTCCAAGTGGAGATCAGACAGATGACTCAGCAACTGCAAGGCAAGGTGGCATTGGTGACCGGCGGCTCTCGCGGCATCGGCGCCGCCATCGCAAAACGTCTCGCCGCAGAAGGCGCTCATGTCGCGTTCAGCTACGCGAAATCCGCCGAGCAGGCGCAGCAAGTGGTCGCCGACATAGAACGTCATGGCGTGCAGGCGCTGGCCGTTCAGGCTGATCAGGGCAACCCGGCGCAAGTGACTGCGCTGGTCAGGCAGGTCCATCAGCATTTCGGTCGCCTGGATATCCTGGTCAACAGCGCTGGCGTCTTTGTCACCGGCCCCGTTGGCGATCCCGACGCCGACATCGCAGCGTTCGACCGTCAGCAAGCCGTCAATATCGGGGGCGTCGTGACTGCCGTGCGCGCGGCAGTCGGCCTGATGAGCGACGGCGGGCGGATCATTTCGCTGGGTACCACCGGCGCCGATCGCGTGCCTTTCCCCGGCGCAGCCGACTATGTCGCGACCAAAGCGGCCGTAGCGGCGTACACCCGTGGCTGGGCCCGGGACCTGGGGCCCAGGAACATCACCGTGAACGTCGTCCAGCCGGGCGCGATCAACACCGAGATGAACCCTGAAACCGCCGACCATGCACCGTTCCTTGCCGGCCTGGCCGCATTGGGTCGCTACGGTCAGCCAGAGGACATCGCCGCTGCCGTGGCTTTTCTCGCGGGTCCCGAGGCGTCCTATATCACCGGCGCGACCCTCAACGTCGATGGCGGCCAGAGCGCCTGATCGACTCCTGAGCCCATGATCCGGTCAGCAGTGCCGCCATTCATCGCGCGGCACCGCTCGATCCCAGGGTTGTGTTTTCACTGACTACATTTCCATCGCCGAGGCGACCATGACTCAACGCATCCGGATTTACCAGCAAGGCGCACCCGCAGTCCTTCATTACGAAACCTTCGACCTGGAGCAGCCCTCCCGTGAGCAGGTGCTCATCCGTCACGAAGCCATCGGCGTCAATTTCGTCGACACGATGTTCAGGGATGGCACGTTCAAGGTGCCGCTGCCGTTCAGCATGGGCGTGGAGGCGGCAGGCGTCGTCGAGGCCGTTGGGCGCGACGTGCAGCACCTGAAAGCGGGTGATCGCGTGGGTTATTTCTTCGCGTTCGGTGCTTACGCAGATCGCCGGGTGATCGACGCCAGCGCGTTGATCAAGCTGCCCGACGACATCGCCAGTGAACAGTCCGCCGGGCTTCTGTCCAAGGGGCTCACGGCGTGGTCGCTGCTCAAACACGCGCACAGGGTCAAGGCCGGCGAAAGCGTGGTCGTGCACGGCGCCTCCGGTGGGGTCGGCAGTTTGCTCGCACGTTGGGCGAAATCGCTGGGCGCCAGGGTCATCGCGACCGTGGGGTCCGCTGGCAAGGCAGACATTGTCGAGGGCTGGGGACTCGATGCGGTGTTACGTTCGGACGAGCCGGATCTGGTGGGACAGATCAACGCCGCCAACGGCGGACCTGGCGTCGATGTGGTGTACGACCTCATCGGTCGGCAGACGCTGGACGCTTCGATCAGCGCGCTGCGTAATGGCGGCGACCTCATTCACGCCGGTAATGCGTCGGGCGGCATCACTGCGGACCCCGCGCGGCTGGCCGCACTTGGCATTCGATACCTCCAGCCCTCAACGCCGCACTACGTCAACGCGCAAAACCAGGGCACGGCCGCATCAGAATTGTTCGAGCGGTTTCGGGAGGGCGCGCTGGGCCATCTGGAGCTCGCTCGCTATCGACTGGATGAGGCGGCATTGGCTCATCACGCCATCGCGGCGCGCAAGCATACCGGCTCGATTGTGTTGATCCCCTGAGGCTGACCCGCGCGCCGCTCATCCGTCCCTCTGTGCAAATCGCCCGGCGCTGCCACAACCTGTTTACTCACGATTACGACCCAACCAAAAGGAAACACCATGACCTCTTCAACTGAAGCAAAAACGACTGCCGAACCTGACTACGACGCACTCCTGCGCGCCAACCTTACGCGGGTGTTCAACGAGCGGGATCGTGCCCTGCGCGAGGCTGCCCTCGCTGAGCTCTTTTGCGCCGAGCCGACACTGTATGAGCCGGCCGGGATCGTCACCGGTCAGACCGCGATTTCGGACGTCGCCGGCGCGCTGCTGGAACAGTTCGGCGCTGATTTCTCGTTCGCAGCCACTGGCATCGCGGTGGGGCATCATGGCCTGGGTTACCTGAAATGGCAGGCGGGCCCAGCCAACGGGCCGGTCGTTGTCAGCGGTGTCGATGTGGCAGAAGTCAGCGACGGCAAGATCACCCGGCTCTGGGTGCTGCTGGATGCACCGCAGGCGTGAGGGAACGGTGGTGACGATGCGCATCAAGGCCGTCCGCGCAGGTCACCACGGCCGTCGAACGGTGGGCAGCGAGATGAAGAACGAGGCGCCGCTCGCATTGTTTTGCGCCCAGATCTTGCCGTCATGAGAATCGATGATCGACCGGCAGATCGACAGGCCCATGCCCATCCCGCTTTCCCGCGTGGTGAAGAAGGGCGTGAACAGCGATGGCAGCATGTCGGGCGCGATTCCCGGCCCGCAATCCGCTACTTCGACGATCACCTCGTAGGGCGTGACGAACGTCCGGACGTGGAGCATTCGCCGCTTCTGTTCGATGCCGCTCATGGCCTGCCGGGCATTGACCAGCAGATTGATCAAGACCTGCTGCAGTTGAATGCGGTCTGCCGACACCCATGAGTCCTCTGCAGTCAGGTCCAGATGGGGACGAATGTGGTTGTGGGCCATTTCGTACTGCAACAGCGCGAGGGATTCCCTGACAATCTCGTTGATCGGTTCGGGGCGCCGGATCGGGTCGGATTTACGCGCCAGCGCCCTGACGCGACTGATGACTTCACTGGCCCGGTGTGCGTTGTCGTTGATCCGCTGCAGACCCCGGATCGCCTCGGCGATGTCCGGTTGCGGCCGATCCAGCCAACGGCGACAGCCATCGGCGCTGCTGGTGATGGCGGTCAGCGGCTGATTGACTTCATGAGCGATGGACGCCGTCAGCTCACCCAGCGTGGTCACCCGGCACATGTGGGTCAACTGCGCCTGCGTCCGGTACAGCATCTCCTCAGCCTGCATCCGCTCGGTGACGTCCATGACGGCGCCAAGGTATTCGACGCGATCGTCCTGCACGAACAGTGCGGTGGCCACCATGTGGATGTGCTTGATGCGGCCGTCCGGCATGAGCAGGCGATGGCGTATCTCGATTTGCGGCTCGCGCTGCGCTGCCAGGTTGAAAACGTGATGAATCAGGCCGTGATCTTCCACCGGCGTGCGCGCCAGGATCATTGACTTCGATACCGGAATATTGATCGAGTACTCGAAAATCCGCGCGCTTTCTTCTGACCATGCCATGAGTTCGGTCACACCGCTGAACGTGACGCTGCCGGTCTGGCTCAGGCACTGGGCGCCGGTCAGGTAGATCTGGTGCTGGCGCAGATGGTCGGACGCCTGCTTGGCCCGCGCCGCGAGAAACCCGATGGCCGACAATGCCGTCAGACACCGCACGAAACTGGTGAAGGAATCCCAGTCCTGATAGCCGTGGTCGACGAAAAACATCACCACAATCGTCGCCATGCACAGCAGCGATACGCCGATGACGGTGCGGATCGTGAAGACGTTGGCGGCCATCAACAGCAGCGTCACGTAGATCACCGTTGCGGCAATGTCGCGGTGGTGAGGGGCGGTGTTGATCACCGCGATGCCCGCAGTCACCACCAGGCCGATGGCCCAGATCAGCCAGGTTTCGTAGCGACTCTTGCTGACGTGGATAAGAGGACCCGAATTCGCATGGCCATTGAGCGCAGTGATGGCGCGAGACGTGAACGGGTTGAAACCCCTGGAAGTGCGTTGCCTGAACGATTCATTTTCACGCATGGCGCTGGGCTGTTCCTTTCAGTTGAGGGTGTCGACAAGCACTCAAATGCCCGGTGCGCCCACGACGTGGGCTGCGCGCCGATGGATGACCCGGACCTTCGATCGTTGATTGCGCCTGCGTCTAGGAAGGCTGAGTGTTGAGACGCAGTTTCAGGGTTTCGGCCATGCGCACCAGTTCCGCGAAGGTTTTGGCGTTCATTTTTCGCATGACATTGGCGCGATGAATCTTCACCGTGATCTCGCTCAGGCACACTTCGCTGGCGATCTGTTTATTCATAAGCCCAGAGGCGGCCAGCGCCATGACTTGCCGTTCGCGCGCGCTCAATGTCCGGAAGTGATTGATCAGTTCGGTGTGACCTTTGCTGGTTTCGCGCTGTTCGGCATCCTTGCGCAAGGCCAGGCTGACGGCGTCCAGCAGGTCCTGCTCGCGGAACGGCTTGGCCAGAAAATCCACCGCGCCGGCTTTCATGGCTTTGACCGTCATCGCGATGTCGCCATAGCCGGTCATGAACACGATCGGCAGCGTCTCTCGGGACTTCACCAGTTCATTCTGAAAGTCCAGGCCGCTGATGCCTTGCAGCCTGACGTCCAGCACCAGACAGCTGGTGACGTCGGGTCTTTTGAACGTGAGGAATTCCGTCGCCGAAGCAAACAGCTCGACTCGCCAACCGATGGAGCGCAGCAAGCTGCTCAGGGACTCACGCAACAATGGGTCGTCATCGACGATGTAGACGCAGGCCGTCTCGCTGGTCATGGTGCTAGTCATCTGACTGGTCATCTGAAAGGTGCCCTTGGGTCCGGTGCCGCGGTTGGAAATGCTCTTGCCGGGGACGTGCAAACAGGTGCAAAACCCGATCAAGTCTAAGAGAGCCGATGCGCCAGGCAAACGACATAAACCCCGGAATTCCTGCCAATTCCCGGCAGCCCGTTTAGCCGTCAGCGTTGCGCCGACGATCCAGGCCTCTTCCCGGCTGAAGCTTGTCCTGCGCGCGCCGCTTGCTCGGCCTGCAGTCGAGATCGGCGAGGGTTGATGACGCTCGGCCAGGGCTGGGTTTTGTTCACCCGACGCCTCAAAAACATGCCTTGGTATGAGTGCCCGCAAGGGCTGGACGACCTACCGTGTTCGTTGTCCAGACATTCGATGAGGTCGCCATGAAGATAAAACTGATTCCGCTAGCCGTTTGCCTGGGGGTATCGCTCACCGCCCATGCCGCCGATTTCGCGCTTACCAGTCGCGACATCGCCGACAACCGCTCGCTGACCCGTCGTGAAGTGTTCAACGGATTCGGCTGCGAGGGTGGCAACATATCGCCCGAGTTGTCATGGCGTCATGCGCCCGAAGGTACGAAAAGTTTCGCCGTGACGGTCTACGACCCGGACGCCCCGACCGGGAGCGGTTGGTGGCACTGGACGGTGTTCAATCTGACGGCTTCAACCCACGGCCTGCCAAGCGGGGCCGGTGCCCATTTGCCCGTCGGGGCAGTGCAGGGGCGCACCGATTATGGTCAGCCGGGATTTGGCGGCGTGTGCCCGCCAGTGGGCGACAAACCTCATCACTATCAATTCACGGTCTGGGCCTTGAAGGTGGAAAAACTCCCGCTGGATGAACAGGCCAGTGGCGCGCTGGTGGGCTACATGCTCAACGCGAACGTGCTCGGCAAGGCGACGATCACGCCCACTTACGCCCGCCACTGACACCGGCTCAAGCGGCAAGACGACCGGGGCGCTCCGCTGTTTGTGGACCCGGTCGCGGATGCGTTGTCCGGCTGGCGCGTGATCTCGCAGTCGTCCCTTCGCTCGTCGCCCACGCCGTTTCATCCATCTGGCAGTCATCGCTGCAGGGATGACCCGGCGATTGCGGCAACACCCTCGCACTCACTACACAAGCCCGCCAATCCAATGAATACTGATGTGCGCGTTTGTCCGCGCCTACCTTTTGTTTCCAGGAGACATCCCTCATGACCAGTTCTGCGCTCTCGGCGCCGTTCAGTCGTCCCCGCACGGTGTTGTTCGTGGCCTATCCGCAAGTCGGGCTGCTGGACCTGACGGGCGCGCAAACGGTCTTCTGGGTGGCGAGCAGGGCGGTGAAAGCGCTCGGTTTGCCGGGTTATCACTGCCCGACCGGCAGCATCGCGGGCGGTATCACGCCCACGGCCGAGGGCGTCGCGGTCGACACCCGGACACTGTCCTCGCTGGCCGATGAGCCGGTGGACACGATCATCGTGCCGGGCTCGCCGGAAATCCTCACCGCGATGGAAAACAACCCCGACGTGATTGACTGGATCGCGCAGCACGCGCCCCAGGTGCGGCGCACTGCGTCGGTGTGCAGCGGGGCGTTTCTGCTGGCTCAGGCTGGGCTGTTGAACAGCAAGCGGGCTGCGACGCACTGGGCGATGTGCGACATGCTCAAGGCGCGCTTTCCCGCCGTCGAAGTCGATCAGGACGCCATTTTCATCCAGCAGGGCATGATCTGGACCTCGGCCGGCGTCACTGCCGGTATCGACCTGGCACTGGCGCTGGTCGAAGAGGACTGCGGGCGCGACATCGCCATGAAAGTCGCCCGTGAATTGGTGGTGTTCATGAAGCGTCCGGGCGGCCAGTCGCAGTTCAGCGAGATGCTGCAGTCGCAGATGAACGATGGCGACACCTTCGCCGGGTTTCATGTCTGGCTGACCGAAAACCTGCGCCGCGAAGATCTGGACGTCGAGACGCTGGCGCGCCAGGCCAACATGAGCGCGCGCAATTTCAGTCGTGTCTACAAGCAGAAGACCGGCCGCAGCCCGGCCAAGGCGCTGGAGGTGTTTCGCCTGGAAGCCGCACGCCGGCTGCTTGAAGATTCGGACCGCAGCATCTCCCAGATTGCCTGTGCCTGCGGGTTCGGCGACGAGGAGCGGATGCGCGTGACGTTCCAGCGTCATCTGGCGATTTCGCCGCGGGACTACCGCGTGCGTTTCTCTCGCTGAAGGCTCTGCAACGGGCTCCCTGGCGCGGGATCGGCGTCTGCCATTGCGCTGGCAGAATTTCAGGGTTTTATGTCGTTTACCCGTTTCTCCCACGCTCCTAGCATGCGTACAAACAGCCTGGAGCACAAAACGATGAAACAACAAATTCTGGTCATTGGCGCTGGATTCGGTGGGGTATGGAGCGCGTTGAGCGCTGCGCGGCAGTTGGACCTCAATGATCGTCAGGACGTGCAGATCAGCGTCCTGGCCCCTCAGGCCGAATTGCACATCCGACCGCGTTTTTATGAAGCCGATGTGCACGAGATGAAAGCCGAATTGCACGCGTTGTTCGATTCTACGGGAGTCAAATTCGTGCAGGGCACCGCAGACAGGATCGACCCGGTCGGCAAAACGGTCGAATACGTCGAAGCAGGCGGCAGTCGCCAATCGTTGCCTTACGACCGGTTGGTGCTGGCGACCGGCAGCCACGTGTTGCGTCCGAACCTTGAGGGCGTCGCGGAGCACGCGTTTGACGTCGATACCCTCCAGACAGCAGCCCGGCTGGAGGCGCACTTGCACGCGCTGGCCGGGCAGCCGGATTCAATCGCCCGCAACACCGTGGTGGTGTGTGGCGGCGGGTTCACGGGGATCGAAACCGCGACGGAAATGCCGCATCGACTGCGTGCAGTGCTGGGCGAGGAGGCGAACGTTCGGGTCATTGTGGTCGAGCGCGGTGCGAAAATCGGTGCGGCGTTTGGCGAAGGCATCAGCCCGTCCATCGCTCAGGCCAGCGAGGCGATGGGCATCGAGTGGTGCCTGGGCGCGACCGTCGCCGCCGTCGATGCCGGGGGCGTGACACTCGATGACGGTCGCCGCATCGAATCGCACACCGTGATCTGGACCGTGGGTTTCCGTGCAAGCCCGCTGACCGCGCAGATTCCGGCGGAGCGTGATCCGTTGGGACGCCTGTATGTGGACCACAACCTGAAAGTGGTCGGACAGCCGGACATCTATGCAGCAGGGGATACCGCGTACGCCGCGACCGACGATCTGGGCCACTTTGCCGCGATGTCCTGCCAGCATGCGATCTCGCTGGGGCGGCACGCAGGCAACAACGTCGCTGCCGAGCTGATTGGCGCGCCGACCCGACCCTACAGCCAGCCCAAATACGTCACCTGCCTGGACCTGGGCGAGTGGGGCGCGGTGTACACCGAGGGCTGGGATCGTCAGGTCAAGCTGATCAAGGATGAAGCCAAAGCGCTCAAGCGTCAGATCAACTCGGTGTGGATCTATCCACCGGTGGCTGACCGGACGTCAGCGCTGGCGGCGGCAGATCCCTCGATCCCCGTGGCTTGACCGCACACATCGTGTACTGGCCTGTCCCGGTTCTTCCGGGACGGGCTTTTTTCGTGGAAGGCCGGGAGACGCCATGCTGGACATTCCGCAACTCTGCACGCTGATTGCCGGGTTCGCATTACTCGCGCTTGACCTGCTGGTGTGGCATCTGACGCCCGCCGTTCGCATGCTGCGCCGAACCCTGGTGCGCATTACGCTCTTGCTGCTGTTTTCCTGGTTGATCATCGCCGCAGGCGTCAGCCCGCTGCAGCCCTCGCCGTGGCCTGACGATGTGGCGCTGAACATGCTGAGCACGGTGCTCGCCGTCTTGTGGTGGTTTTTCGCGGCGCGCACGCTCACCGTTGTGCTCAGCGCGATGTTCTTCAATCGCGGCGAACATGCCGCGCGCCTGTTTCAGGACATTCTGGGCGCGGGGATTTTCCTGGTCGCGATCGTCGCCGCCGCGGGTTACGTCATGCAGTTGCCGGTCAAGGGGCTGCTGGCGACGTCCGGGGGCATGGCGATCGTTGCGGGTCTGGCGCTGCGCAGCACCCTGAGCGATCTGTTCTCCGGCATCGTGCTCAACACCACCAAGCCCTATCAGGTCGACGATTACGTGCAGATCGACAGCATCGAAGGGAAGGTCGTCGACATCGACTGGCGCGCGACCCACCTCATCACCTCTCACGGCAGCATGGCGGTGATTCCGAACTCGATTGTGGCGAACGCCAAGGTCCTCAATTTCAGTCGTCCAGTGGACATCCATGGCGTCAGCATCACCCTGCAGGTCTCGGCACACGTGCGCCCCGGTCGGGTGATCGAGGCGCTGGAGCGAGCTTGCCAGGGCACGCGTCAGTTGCTCGCATCGCACCCTGCCAAAGCATCGGTGAAAAGCTCAGGCGCCGAATTCATCGAGTACGAAGCGCGAGGTTTCATCGCCTCGTTGAGCCAGCGCACCGAGGTCTGCAATCACCTGTTCGACCTGGCTCACCGGCACCTGCAAGCGGCGGGCATACAGCTTGGCAGTTCGGCCGGCGGGGCAGGCGCGCAAGGTTCGGAAACGCAGCGCTGGAATCGGCAGCGGTGGTTGCTGGAAGACGTGAAAATCTTCCGCTCCTTGAGCACCATTCAGCGTGACCAACTGGCTCAGGACATGCGCGTCATGGAATGCCCTGCCGGTCATGTGGTGCTTGAGCTGGCCGAGGTTTCCGACTTCCTGATGGTGATCAGCACTGGCGTGGTCTCAGCGTCCATACATGACGGCGAGCGGCTGATCGAGGCGGCGCGCATGGGCCCCGGCGAGGTGCTGGGCGAGGAGGGAGTTCTGGCAGAAGGGCGCTCACGGGCGCAGTTTCGTTGCCTGACTGGCTGCGTGCTGTTGCGCATCGACAAAGCCACGTTGCGCGGGTATCTGGAGCAGGGCGACGAATTCAAGGCGGCGTTGAACAAGCTGCAGGTGTTTCGACAGGGCGTGCGGCAGTCGCTCTTGTTGCAAAAGCCGGTCGAGATCAAAAAGGGCGGTTTTCTGCGTTGGCTCAAGAGCGCCTGAAGGCACAACGGCATTGATTGCAACATTCCGACCGGCGCATGTCCAAGCCCCCGATCCGCATCTAGACTCCCGGCTAGAGCCGGTCCTATGGGCGCGGCACTGCAGCCGGTCTCATTGAGTGCACGAAATGTTTTTGCAGAATCGGGGCTCCAATCGGTCCCCCTGAGTGCACGCAATGTTTCAGTAGGACCGGCTTCAGCCGGGAAAAGGCCAGTGAGTACGCTGGGATTCTGTGGTGTAACGCCCGACGTCTTCCCGGCTAAAGCCGGTCCTACGGGTTGGAACTCCAGCCAGCCCAGTGGGTGCACGAAATGTTTTTGCAGAATCGGGGCTCCAATCGGTCCCCCTGAGTGCACGCAATGTTTCAGTAGGGCCGGATTCAGCCGGGAAGAGGCCGGTGAGTGCGCTGGGATTCTGCGGTGTAACGCCCGACGTCTTCCCGGCTAAAGCCGGTTCTACGGGTTGGAACTCCAGCCAGCCCAGTGGGTGCACGCAATGTTTTTGCAGAATCGGGGCTCCAATCGGTCCCCCTGAGTGCACACAATGTTTCAGTAGGACCGGCTTCAGCTGGGCAGAGGCCGGTGAGTACGCTGGGATTCTGCAGTGTAACGCCCGACATCTTCCCGGCTAAAGCCGGTCCTACGGGTTGGCACTCCACCCAGCCCAGTGGATGCACGCAATGTTTTTGCACAATCGGGGCTCCAATCGGTCCCCCTGAGTGCACGCAATGTTTTAGTAGGACCGGCTTCAGCCGGGAAGAGGCCGGTGAGTACGCTGGAATTCTGCGGTGTAACGCCCGACGTCTACCCGGCTAAAGCCGGTCCTACGGGTTGAACTCCAGCCGGGTGAAAACTGCGTGTCCATTTCATCGACCTCTACAAGCACCCCGAAACGATGGCCGAGACATTTCCAATCGATCAATTGATTCAGGCGCGACGCTCGAAGCGGGGCTATCTCGACAAGCCGGTGCCGCTCGACACCGTCAGGGAGATTCTTGACGTCGCGCGCTTCGCGCCAAGCTCCAGTAACAGCCAGCCATGGCGCTGCATCGTGCTGACCGGTCGCACCCTGGGCCGCGTGACCGACAACGCCGTGCAGCTATATCGCTCGGCGCCGGAAAGCCTTGCCCCCGAATACCTGTTTTTTCCCGCTGAGCTTCACGAGCCTTATGCGCAACGGATCAACTCATTCCGTAACCAACTGGGTGACGCCCAAGGCTGCCCGCGCACGGAAAAGGCCGTTCGGATGCTGAACCTGGAGCGTCAGTACCGGTTTTTCGATGCGCCGGTCGGGATCATCTTCACCATGGACCGCAAGCTCGAACGGGCGAACTTCATCTGCTACGGCTGTTTTCTGCAAAACATCATGCTGGCAGCCAAGGCGCGAGGACTCGACACCTGCCCCCAGCAGATCTGGGCCCTGCAACATTCAATGCTGCGCCAGACGCTGGATATTCCGGCCGAGCACATGGTCATCGCAGGGATGTCATTGGGGTGGGCTGACCCTGATCTGTCGGAAAACCGCCTGGAGACGCCACGAAGCGCATTGAGCGAAGTGGTGACGTTCTTCGACTGATTTTGCGCCCACCTCAAAGTGTCATGCGCAGCCCTGATTGAGGATGAAAAATATATACCCAAGTGTGGTTCCGGGCCTTGCCGGCTGCGGCGCAGACTTTATTCACGAGCGATGCAACGCTCCCGTGGCGACCTCTGTCGCCGCCCTTGAAAGTCCGCAAAATGCTAAAGGAGAACCACCATGGCAACTTACCTCAATCATCCCGCGCCACACGCATCGGCATCCCTGCAAGGCAGCGTTGCCCGGCCACCGGCACCGGACGAGGGGCGCATCGGTCAAGCGGGTTTCGAGGAACTCGTGCCCTCCCGTTACGCGCTGCGGATCGGCGAGATCGACGTGATGGTGGTCAGCGACGGCGTGCTGCCGCTGCCCACTCAGACCATGTCCACCAACGTCGACCCGGCGGAGCGGGCCGCCTGGTTCAAACAGATGTTCCTGGGGCCGGACGCCTTCGACTGGGCACTGAACGTTTTGATCGTGCGCAGCGGTGAAAAGGTCATCCTCGTCGATGCGGGGCTGGGCGGGCAATTCCCCGGATTCCCCCGCGCCGGACAATTCCCCAAACGTCTGAAGGCCGCTGGCATCGAGTTGTCCTCGGTGACGGACGTGATCATCACCCACATGCACATGGACCACATTGGCGGCCTGCTCGTCGAAGACGTGAAACGCCAGCTGCGTCCGGACATACGCATTCACGTGGCGGCAGCCGAGGTCGCGTTCTGGGAGGCGCCGGACTTCACGCACACGTCCATGCCGGAGCCGGTGCCGGAGGTTTTACGATCCACTGCCAGGCAATTCATCAGTCAATACGGCCGCCATGTGCGCACGTTCGAAGACGCATACGAAGTGGCGCCGGGCGTGGTTGCCAAGGTCACCGGCGGCCACACGCCAGGGCACTGCGTGGTCTACGTTGACTCCTGCGGACAACGACTGACCTTCGCCGGTGACGCTGTGTTTCCCGTTGCGTTCGAGCACCCTGACTGGCAAAACGGTTTTGAACACGATCCAGAGGAATCGGTGCGCGTGCGTGTTCGTCTTCTGCGAGAGGCGGCGGCCAGTGGCGAACTGTTCGTTGCGACCCATCTTCCATTTCCCTCGGTCGGCCGGATAGCCCACGACGGCGACGCCTTCCGTTGGGTCGCTGGCTTCTGGGACTACTGATCACTCAGTCGGGCTCGATTCAGCTTCCGGTACTCGGTCGATACCGTGAGACGCCCGCACTGAAACTCAGTCAGTGGAGCGCCTGATTCAGGTATCGCCTGCTGACGTCGATGTCGGGCGGGGAAAGCGGACGTTGGATACCGCTATCGGAATGACGCATGCCAATGCGAGCAGCGAGCCCAGTGTGAAAGCGCTGCCTATACCAAGGCGGTCGACCAGTTCGCCCCCGGCGAACGATCCCGCCGCCAAGGCCACGTGGTAGACCGTCACCATCAGCGCCGACCCGATTTCGAAACGTTCCGGCGCGACGCGAAAGGTCCAGATCTGGATACAGGTCTGGATCGACGCGAAGGCTGTCCCCCATGACACTGTCGCCGCTACGCTCGCCAGGGGTTCGGCGCAGGCGATCAATGCGACAAAGGACTCGGGGGCGAGCGGACTCCATGCCCCCGATGATGGCGTCGCTCAGGCCATCGGGACCGGGTTGTCGACGAAAGATTGATTGAGTGCGTGAACCATCGCGTGCTCCTGAGAACCGGGGTTGTCCCGAGCCGCCTGTATCGACGCCACCACCACTTCCGGAATGTCCGTGGCGAGTCCTGCCATGGTCTGTTCGATATAAGCGTCCAGCGGCATGGCTCGCGGGTCGTCGCTCTTGTGGATCAGGTCGGTGTTAACCCACGGTGGCGCGATTTCCTGAACGCTCACGGAGGTGTCGCGCAACGCGAACCGTTGAGAAAGCGCGTAGGAGTGCAGAGCCGCTTTCGTCGCGGAATAGACCGCGTTGCTGGCCAGCGGTACGTAAGCCACCACGGACGTGTTGTGAATGATGACCGAGCGGGGTTGGGATTTGAGCTGATCGATCAATGCGCTGGTCAATCGGATCGGCCCAAGCAGATTGGTGGCGATGATTGCGTCAGTGGTCTGATCGTCGATGCGCCCGGCTGCATCATCGAACGGCATGATCCCGGCGTTATTGATGACGACGTTGAGTGACGGATAACGCTCGATCAGTGTCTTCGATACTTGCGCAATGCTGTCGGGATTGCTGATGTCCAGTTCGATTGCATCCATGCCAGGATTGGCGCGAGTGACTTCATCGAGTAACGCCTTGCGGCGGCCGGCGATAATGACTTTGTTGCCCAACTTGTGAAAAGCCTCTGCCAGACCACGGCCGATGCCTGAAGTACCGCCTGTGATGAAAACAGTGTTGTCGGTCAATTTCATGAAGTTATGCCTTATGAGTTGAGCGGACGAGCGAGTGCGCACTGTGGCACTCGCTCATCAGCGAGGTCAGTCGAAATGGATAAACTTGTCAGTGTAAGTTGCGTTGTTCAGCGTCTACGGCAATGACGGAAGTTCAATCGAGAAACAGTGGAAGTTTCGGCAGCTTTTGGTTGTTTTTCGGCTCATGCTGAATCACCAGCGTGGCATGGGTGCTGGCAATAATGTCGTCAAGCTTCTTGCCCGAGCTTATCGTTTGATCGTGATTGTAATTCCACGTCGGTACTTGATGGCGTTCATGGTTCTCAGTGAAGTGCCACTGATCACCCGAGAGGATATACGGGCCGGCGTTCTTCAAGTTCAGCAACAGCGCCATGCTTCCAGGCGTATGGCCGGGCGTCTGGATGGTCTTGAGTGTACCGTCACCAAACAGGTCGACATCGCCATCGATGACCCTGACCCGCTCACGTTTTTTACCCGAAATATGCGAACTGAACAGGTCCTCCATGATGTAGTGCTCGGAGGCCACCTTGGTGTCGGCCATTGCCTCAAGCTCTGCGCGCTGAATGATCAACGTGGCGTTGGGGAAATCATTGACCTGGCCTGAGTGGTCGAAGTGAGCATGGGACACCGCGACGTATTTGATGTCGTCCGGGCGAAGGCCCAGATCGCCGATTTGATCGACAATGGTTCGGTCCAGTTTGGTGGTGAACGAACCTTCGGTGAGCGGGCCGGCCAGATATTTCTTAGGCAATCCGGTGTCCCACAACACCCAGTCTTCACCGTGCTTGATCAGATAGCAGGACATGACGATGTCATAAGACTGCCCTTTATAAAGACCGGTATCAGACATCAGTGATTTGTCGCCAAGGGTCATATGCCCGCAGTCGAGTCGGTACATCTTGAGTTCAGGCGCAGCGGCATAAGTTTGTCCCATGGCGATCAGGTACAACGCGCCGGCAGCTGCTAATGACAGAAAACGCTTCATGATTAATATCCTGCTCGTTACGAAACATTGAAAAGAGAGTGAAGTCGTTAAAGACACCGTGCCGGCGACACCGCCGTCATCAGCGTTTACCCGAGAAGTTCAGCATGTTTCAAAGCGTGCGCGGTGACTGCGCTGCATAAGGCGCGTAATCGATATACCCTTTTGCCGTTCCGACATAAAACGTTTCCCGGTCCGGTATTGTCAGCGGCCAACCATTTTTGAGTCGCGCGACAAGATCGGGATTGCCGATATAAGGCTGCCCGAAGGCGGCGAAGTCGATCAGTTCCGCATCAACAAGGTCTTGGGCCCGCTCCAGTGTCATGTCACCTGCAAGAATGAGTGCGGTGTTGCCCAATGCCGCCTTGCAACGCTTGAGCAAGTTGCGCAGCGACTGTTCCTGTTCGGCGCCTTCGCCGCCATTCAGGAAAAAGTGAGACTGATCCATGACATGAACATAGGCCAGGCCGCGCTCGCTCAAGCCGGCACACAATGCCGCGTACGTTTCATCGATCTGCGGATAGACCGGCATGTCGTAGAGCTGGCCGTAGGGAGAGATGCGATAACCCACCTTGTCTGCGCCGATGCGTGCACTGACCGCATCGACCACTTCAAATGCGAAGCGCAGGCGATCCTCCAGGTTCTGCGCTGAGTAGCGGTCGGTGCGATCGTTGACCAGAGGATTCATGAACTGCTCGAACAGATAGCCGTTTGCGCCGTGGATTTCGACTCCGTCAAACCCTGCCGTCATCGCATTTTCGGCGGCCTGTGCGAACTGCTCGACAATCTCCGCCACCTCTTCGGTCGCCAATGCTCGGGGCGTCGAAGTCTCGACGAATCCGGTTTTCCCGTCCTCGGTATAGGCATAGACCGTGGCGCCTTTGGCAGGCTTGTCGGTCGAGCTGACCGGCGCCTTGTTGCCTACTTGAAGGGATGTGTGGGATATCCGTCCAACGTGCCATATCTGAGCAAACATCTTGCCGCCAACGCTGTGCACGGAATCGGTGACAAGCTTCCACCCTTCAATTTGCTCCGGGCTATAGATTCCCGGGTTGTAGAGATAGCCGTGGCCTTCCCGGGAAACCGGCGTGCCTTCAGAAATGATGAGGCCCGCTGTAGCGCGCTGCGTGTAGTACAAAGCCAACTGTTCATTTGCAACCTCGTTGCGCGCTCTCGAACGCGTCAGTGGCGCCATGACGATACGGTTATCAAGCGACAAACCCTTGAGGTCGGCTTTTGCGAAGAGATTAACCATTGCCTGTTTCCTGTATGGGTGACACGGCTGATTGGTCATGCTGTCGACCACACCAGCCGGGGGCTGGCAGTCGACTGGCTGACGAGTGAATGAAGTCTAGGGTTATGCTGGATACGCTACAATTCGTCCGTCCGGCAAAAGACTAATGCTGAAAAAGCATGTCAGCTGCAGTCTTTCTGGTCATCTTGCGAGCGACGATGGTTCGTGGGGTCAAATCTCTGCTGCATTTTTGGGGTGGTCATGCAACTGAAGGCTCAGCGGTACCTGGCAATGGTCGCGACCACAGGCAGTTTCTCGGCAACGGCGCGGCACTTCCGCGTACCGGCTTCATCGGTCTCACGGTTCATTGCCGCGCTGGAAGTGGAGGCGGGGCAGCAGCTGCTTTACCGAAACACCCGTGGCGTCAAACTGACCGAAGCGGGTGAGCGTTACTATCTGCAGATCCGCACGGTGCTGGAACTGCTCGATGCTGCGGACGAAGAGCTGGCAGGCAACGTTGGAAAAATCCGTGGGATTGTCCGGGTCAACGCCCCTGCCACGTTCGGTCGATTGCATTTCGGCAAGCTGGTCACTGAACTGCGGTCTCTCTATCCGGACCTGATCATTGAGCTGACCGTCACGGATGAGCTGATCGATCCGGTGAAGGAGGGCGCGGACATCGTCTTCCGGATCGGGCATCTGGAGGATTCTGGTCTCATTGGAAGGCGCATCTGTGAGCAGCGTCATGTCTTGTGCGCAAGCCCGGAATACCTGAGCCAGCATGATGAACCCCAGACCCCTGATCAGCTCAGAGACCATTCGTGTCTGGTCCACATCACAAACGGGGGCTCGGAGCGATGGTACTTCCGTGGTCCCGAAGGCGGACTGCCCACTGCAGTGGATGTGACGGGGCCTATTCGAAGCAACAACAGTGAACTGCTGCTGCATGCCGCTCTGGCGGGCGAGGGGATCGTTCTGGTGCCTTCCTGGCTGTTGAAAAGCGACGCCTTCAAGACGCGACAATTAAAGCGTCTGCTGCCCGGGTTTGAGGGGGCGGTGAACGCTGTGCCGAGTCAGATGCATCTGATTTCACCCGAGAACAGGCTGCGCTCACACAAAGTGCGTGCCGTGTGGGACTTCCTGATCGAGGCCATCGGGTCGCCGCCTTATTGGGACTCAACCTCGTAAAGCCCCAGGCGGCTGCCCCGGTTGTGCCTGCCCGCAGCCAAGGCGCCGTCACGTTGCTGAACGTTCGTCGTGGGATGAAGGCAGATCCATCGACGCTGTGATTCTTCGGGCCAAACCGTCGCTGTTTGTCCCGGTCACGCGTTACCGCGCCGGTTTGCCGAACAAACGCAGCCGGCTGACGCCACCGTCCGGGAACACGTTGAGCCGCACGTGGGTGACGGGGCCCAGCTTTGCCAGCTCATCTGCGTAGACGTGCTCGCGATCCATCTCGGTTTTCTGCGGTGTCAGGAGTTCTCGCCAGAACAGGCTTTGGGTTTCGATCTGGCTGTCTGTGCCGCCTTTGACGCAAGCGGCCTGAATCGAGACCCGATCCGGGTAGTTGCCTTTGTAGTGCAGCGTGTCGATGACCACTCGCTCGATTTCCCCAAGAACGCCGAGGGCGACGATCACCCAGTCGTTGCCAGGTGTGCGTCGGCGCGCGGTTTCCCAGCCTTCGGCCATGACCGCAGCACGGCCCGGATTGAGGATGTTGCCCATTTGTCCATAGTGCTCGTCGGAGCAGGCAATGGCCCGACCGCCGTTGAGCGCTGCGCACAGGTCGACGGTGTCCGTGGCGCTGACCGCCGACCAGTCTTTGTGCGGCACGCCATACACCCGCAACCGCGCGACGCCGCCGTCGGGAAAGATATTCAGGCGCAGGTGGCTGTAAGGCCGGGAATCGTCGATGGCATGGAGGTGGTGACTGTTGCCGTTCAACTCGACGGCGCCGAGCACCTCGGTCCACACAGTGGTGTCATCCGGATCGCCAACAGCCAGGAAGCAGGCGTCCAGTGAGGCCGAAGGCGGAAAGTTGCCGGTGAAGAACGACGTGTCGATGTCCACGCCCTTTAGAGTGCCGGCCACGCCCAGGCGGATGATCGCGTGATCGTAGCCCTCGTGGCGTTTGCGTCGCGACTCCCAGCCGTCCATCCATTTGCCGTTGTCATCGAACACATCGGCTTTGAAGACGGCAGGTGTGTGCTGGAACAGCCGGTTCACGTCTGCGAACCAGTCGTCGGTCACAGACAGCGCAACGGTGCCCAGCCGTGCGTCCGCCAGGTTGAGGTATTTCTCGAATGCGTGTTTGACGGTGTTCATGAATCACCCTGTTTCAGAAAGTAAGACGCCGGTCAGCGCTGCGCGGCCTTGACGTGATCCGGGACCCACGGGCCCTTGACGGCGACGGCGGCGAACGCCTCGTCGATGACCTGCAATTGCGCATCCTTTGGCGTGTTGTCGCCCTGGCCCTGGATGTTGACGATGTCCTGCGGGCAGGCCGAGAAGGCCACGAAGCAATCCATCTCGGCGCGCAGGGTGATGTAGTCACCAGGGCGGGTGACCGTCGGCAAGGTGGCCAGCGTAATGTTGTCCGGCTGCACACGGATGTTCATGAAGATGTTGAACGAGGCAAGGTTGCGGCGCGGGGGCGTGACGCCCAGTTCCAGCATGCCTTCGAACAGGTTGTCGCTGCAGTTGCGATGATAGTGGGTGCACCCGAGCAACTCGTAGCGGCGGCGATCGCAGGCTGCCATGAAGGTGTCGTGCACACCGGGCGAAGTGTCCTCGACCACGGTCAGGATCGGATGACGTGCGTTGGTGACGAAGCTGTCGCCGACCACCGGGTTCAAGTGCTGCGTCCATACGCGCGTGGCTTCCATGCACATGAATTCTTCGAGGTCGTAGGCGTTCCACGCCCAGCAGTCGACCACCTGGGTGCCATGGGTATTGATGACGCGCACCGATTGCCCGGCTTTCAGGCGCACGGCCTTGCCGTGGCCGGCGGGAATGGTAAGGGACGCGAGAGGGACAGACATGGACAGACTCCTGTTCAGAATGGGTCAGGCCGCACGATGGCGGATGAGGCGACGCTCGAGGGCGCCGGCCGCGGTGTCGAGCAACAGGGTGATCAGCCAGTAGGCAATGGCGACCACCAGATAGATTTCGAGCGGGGCGTAACTGGTGGAAATGGCCTGCTTGGCGGCATACATGAACTCTTCCACGCCGACCACCGACAGCAGCGCGGTGTCCTTGACCAGGCCGATGAGCAGACCCACCGAGGGTGGCAATGCCACCGGCAACGCTTGCCTGAGCAGCACGTGGCGCAGGGTTTCCAGGGGACTCAGGCCCAGCGCCGCGCTGGCTTCGTATTGCCCCCGGGCCATGCCGCCGAATGCTGCGCGCAGGACCTCGCCCATGTACGGCCCGTAATACAGCGTCAGCGCGGTCACGCCGACTGCGGGAGAGCTCAGCGTGACGCCGTATTCGGGCAGGATGAAGAACAGCAGATAGATCAGCACCAGAATCGGCAAGCCGAGCACGAAGTCGATGTAGGCGCGCACCGTCGCGCGCAGCCACGGACTGCCTTTTTGCAGTGCCCACGCCAGCAAGGCGCCCAGGGCAAGCGCCGTGCAGGCCGACACCAGGCTCAGGCGCAGGGTGATCAACAGCCCGGCGCCGAGGTCCGGAGCGTTGTCGAGAATCGCCGACCAATCCATCAATGGCTCCTTGCGCGGTTGAAGCGCGTTTCAAGGCGGCGCGCCACTTTCAGCGTCGGCCAGCAGATCAGCAGGTAACCGGCCACCACCAGCGCCAGTACCGGAGTGGCCTGGTAGGTGCGGGCGATCACCAGTTGTCCGGCGTACGTCAGCTCAGTGACCGCGACCACCGAGGCCAGCGGTGTGGTCTTGACCACCAGGGTGAATTCGTTGACCAGCGCCGGCAGGCTGCTGCGTAACGCCTGCGGCGCCGACACGTACCACCACACCTGGAAGTCCGACAGCCCGAGCGCATGGGAGGCTTCGGTCTGGCCATGGGGCAGGGTGCGGTAATTGGCACGCAGAATCTCGGCGACATAGGCCGCGCTGTTCAGACCGATTGCCAGCACTGCCGCCAGCAGCGGTTTGCCTCCCAGACCGATCAGTGGCAGCGAGAAGAACACGATGAACAGCTGCACGATGGAGGGCACGCCGCGCATCAGGCTGACGTACAAGTGCCCGATGCCGCGCCACAGTGGCAGAGACCGTCCGCGCAACCACCAGATGACGTGACCCATGACAAAACTGGTGACGGCTGCCAGCACCGTGAGTTCGAGTGTCACCCACAGGCCTCGGCCCAGATCCGGCAGGGCATTGAGCATTTGTGCGCTTGAGATCATCGATTAAACCGCAAAGTCGCTGAGATCTTCGGCCACTGACAGTTCAACCGCGCCGGGGACGTCGTTGCCCGCGATGCCGGTGCAGCACGTGGACACCACGAAGAGCGTGTCCAGCACCACGCGGCAGGTGACCGAGTCACCGACTTTGACCGTATTGGGCTGGGGCGACAGCGTGCCTTGCTGATCCAGCTGCACGTGCATGAACAGGTTGATCGGATCCGGAAGCTTGGGCTGCTCACGGCCCAGGCGGCGAAGCTCACCTTGCAGCGCTTCGACGCAGCCTGTTTGCCCGGCATAACCGTTGGCGGCGAGGAACGACGTCGTCGAGGCTGGCAGCAGCAGGTCGTGGCGACCGACGCTGTCCTTGCCCAGCACCATCACCGGGCGACGACGGTTATTGACCATGCGCATGCCCGCGCCCAGCACGTAGGAATTGCTGAACACGCGCGTGTGGTGCACCGACAGATGCACGTCCGGCTCGATTTCGCTGAAGCCGAACAGGCTCGCGACGGCGCCGTCGTTCAGCGCCGTGATGCGCAGCAGTTGCCCGCGCTTGACCAGGATCGAGCCGGCAGTGCCCGCTGCGACGCTGACCGTTTGCAGGGGCAACGGCGCGCGGGTTTCGGTGGCGTCTTTCATTAACAGCATGGGGTACTCCTTGAAAGTCTGTCAGGCGAATGGCGGCTGGTCATCGGAGATGACGATATCGATGGGCGTCACCAGCAGGCCGTTGCCGGGGATGATGTCCTGCGGGCACGACGACACCGCGCACACCAGATCTTTCAGGGCGCGGAAGATGATGCGATCGCCTGCCTTGCTGATCGGGTCAGTGACTTGCATCCGGCAGTCGGCCGTCACCGGGCCGTTCTGAAACAGGTTGAACGGCTCGGGCACGTTGACCGCTGACACGCCGTACTCACGCAGGCCTTCGTGCATGTTGTCCAGGCAGTTGCGGTGCCCATCCACGCCGAAATCAACGCTGAAACGCGTGCAATCGCAGGCCGGGACATTGGCGTCGTGCACGCCGACCGTGTCGTGCAGCACGTGAAGCAACGCCTCGTCGGCATTGGAGTACAGGCAGTCGCCGACGCTGAAAAAAAGCGAATCCAGACGCCGGCGGGTGTGTGTGGGCGACAGGTATTCGTCGGCCTGACCGTTGACGATGGCGACGAAGTCGGCTGCCTGCTGGCCGTCACGATCGATCACGGTAATGAACTGGCCGCGGCGTACTTCGAAAGTCCGGCCATGCCCGGCAGGGACATGAACGTGGGTGGTTGGCGAAGACATAGACGTTCTCACTTGGCAGGGATGAAATCGTGGGAGGGCAGATCGAAGGTCACGCCCAGGTATTGCTGCTGCAATTTCTGCAGTTCTCCCGAGCTCTGCATCGCAATGATCTGATCGCTGATGACCTTGTTCAGGCGTGTGTCGTCCTTGCGGGTCGCCCAGCTGATCCACTGACTGGCGCCCAGTTCGCCGACCTGACGCAGGTTGTCCGGGTGCTGCTTGAGCAGGCTGCCGAGAACGGTAATGTCGTCGAGGATGAAGTCGGCGCGTCGAGTCATCAGTGCCGAGAGGGTCTGGTCGACGCTGTCTACGCCGACGATCTTGATCGGCGCCAGGCCCTTGGATTTCAGCTCGACGTTGAACTGCTTGACCAGTTGCTCCGGCGCGGAGGTGGTCTTCACGGCGGCGCTCAGGCCAGCGAGGCTTTCCACTTTCAGGCCGGTGGGATCGATGGGTTTGTCGTCTGCGCGGTTCATCACAGCGTTCACGCTTTTGCCGAACGGTGCCACGAACAGCACTTTGCCGGCGCGCTCGGCGGTGACGTTGAGCGATGAGCCTTCGGCGTCCACCGAACCCGAAATCAGCGCCGGGATGATCCCGCTGAACGCCATCTTCTGGTACTCGACCTTTACGCCGAGGGTCTTGGCGACCTGCGCCATGATGGCCGGGGTGTAGCCGGTGATCGCGCCGCTGTCGTCGGTGTATTCGTACGGGGCGAAAGTCGGATCGATGGCCACTACCAGCGTGCCGCGTGCCTTCACGTCATCCAGTGTGTCGGCCAGTGACGTGGAGGCGTGCAGGCCGACGCCCAGCGTCATTGCGGCCAGAACGAGTGAAAATCCGGAGAACGTTTTTTTCATGATGGCGCCCTTGGGTGATGGGTAGACCCAAGGGGTATCGCAGATTCTGTGCCAGCATCGGCGTGGCGGCCCGAATAAAATCGCCGGCCCAGTAGAAACAAGGGTTTCAGAGGAATATTTTAAGAAACATATGTTTCTTAGGCTGAAACAGTTCTGCGGAGCTCGCGTGCGGCCTGCTCCGGGTTGGTGCGACGTTGCGCTATTATCGGGCCATTACCTGAACGGTGGCTTATTCCAGCTCTTCCAGTTTCTGGTGGAGCACTTCGGCCTGGGCGAGATGGGTGGATTTCTCGCCTGCCAGCTCCTTGCCGACCAGCGAGCAGATCAGATTGGTCATGCCGGCGACACTGGCGTTGCTGTCGAACATCAGGCTGCCTTCGGTGTGGCAGCGGATGACCCAACGCGCAAGCTTCGCCGGCCTGCCGGTGAGCACGTCAGAGATGTACAGAATCTGCACGCCCAATCCCGCCATCACCGCCATGGCCCCTTCCAGTTGCGGCACGCGTCGGCGCAGTCCGATGCAGATCGCCACGTCGCGCTCGTCCAGTCCTGCCAGGTATTCGGCGAGGCTGTCGCCGGGAGCGGGCAACAAGAGAATGTCGCCACGCACCTGAATCAGATTGCTGCGAAACATCACGGCGATGGTCTGGCTGTGACGAAAACCGATGAGGACCACCCGCCGCGCCTTGGCGATGGCCTGGGTCATGTGGGCAAGATCGGTGTGGGAGAGCGATTCGTAGGTTTTCGCCAGATTGGCGATTTCCTGATCCAGATGATGCTGCACCAGCGCCTGAGGATCGTGGTCGGCGTCGTTCAGGTGCTGCAGATAGAGAGGGGATCCGCCGCTGCTGGCTTTGCGCGCTTCACGTCGCGCCGCATCGTAGGAGTCATAGCCCAGCGCCCGGAAAAACCGGGTCGTCGTCGCTTTCGATACGCCGGCGCTGATCGCAAGTTCGGTCGCGGTCTGCATGGCGAGCTGGCCAGGGGACGCCAGAATGACATCTGACAGTTTCTGCTCCACCGCCGACATCTGCTCATAGCGGCTGCGGATGCGGCTTTCCAGTGAGGCCGATGGCTCGGGTGACCTGGAAATGACCTTCGATGACATTGGGCGCTCCCCGGCGGGACAAAAGCGGCAGTGTATATAAAACACCTTTCGAAAAGGTACGGTGTTTGTGAAGGTCTTCGCGACGACTGCGCGGTCAAACGATGCCGGCTGTCTCGATCATGAGTGAGCGGATCCACTGATGCGCGGCGTCGCGGTGTGTTCTTTCATGCCAGACCAGATTTTTGCTGAAGCCCGGGATGTCCAGAGGGGGCTCCATCACTGCCAGGTCAGTTCGGTGCAGCGTCAGACGGCGGGGGACAACGGCGATCAGATCGCTCGTCATCAGCAGGTCCGGGAGGATCAGAAAACTGGTCACGGATGTGATGACTCGTCGCGTCCGGCCGACCTTCTCCAGCGCATCGTCCGTCACCCCGCGAAAGCCTCCCCCGACCGTTGAAACCAGGACGTGATCCAGCGCGCAGAAACGGTCCAGAGAAAGGTGGCCAGCCACTGCATCGGGATGGTCGGCCCGCATTGCACAGACGTAATGCTCGTCGAACAGCGGCGCGCCATGAAGTCCTGTCGGGGTGGTCTGCGGGGTGAGCAGCGCAAGGTCGATATCGCCCCGGTCCATCTGTGATGCAAGGCGCGCGTCGTCCACCGGCTCGATGGAAACGCGGATATTCGGCGCGCGTTGTCGCAACGCACTCATGAACGGCACCACCACCGCTCGAAGGGCGTAGTCGGTCGATGCCAGTTTGACGGTCAGACTGGCTGCGCAAGGCTCGAACGCTTGAGGTTGGAGCAGGCCCTCGATGTCAGCCAGAAGTTGTTTGACGGGGGTCGCCAGTTGTTCGGCGCGTAAGGTCGGTACGATGCCGCGCTGGGCGCGCACGAAAAGGGGATCGTCGAAGCTCTCACGCAGCCTGTTGAGCATGCCGCTGACCGCTGGCTGAGTTAGCGACAGCCGGTCCGCGGCGCGGGTGACGCTGCGCTCGTCGAGCAGGGCGTCGAGGGCTTTGAGCAGATTGAGGTCGAGATTTCTGATATCAGAATTCATGATGGCCTGGATAAGAGATCGCGATTGGCGTTATTTCAAGCGTACACCGATCATGGCTGCAATCCATCAATATCTGCCGAGTCATCCATGAACGAGATCCACTGGCCGCAAGATTTCCTCCCCGGCTTCACTGAAAACTTCGTCTCCAATGAAATCATTGCCGCAGGTCTGACGGCTGCTCAGGTCTGGCCGCTGCTGAGCCAGGCCCACCGGTGGCCGAGCTACTACGCGAATTCGGCGAACGTCCGTTTTCATGAGCACGCCGGACCGGATCTGCAACACGGCGTGCGCTTTTACTTCGAGACGTTCGGCTTCCCGGTTCAAGCGCAGTGCGTTGAATACGTGGCGCCTGCGTCCAGTGAGCCTGGCCGGATTGCCTGGCACGGCTGGGCGGGCGACGGTGATACCCGGCTTGATGTGCACCATGCCTGGCTGATTGAAGACCTGCCTTTCGGGCGTGTGCGGATCCTCACGCAAGAAACTCAAAGGGGTAAGCCTGCTGAAACCCTCGCCAGGACCCGCCCCAATCCCATGATCAACGGGCATCAGGACTGGCTGGACGGCCTGGTCAGCGCCGCACGCCTGGCTCAGCACTGAACACGCTCGCGTGAGCCGCCGAAGGTAAGGATTCAGTCCAGCGAGATCGGCAGCGGACGATCCTCGATGATGCGCTTCATTACCAACGTCGACGTCAGGCGCTGCACGTTCGGCAGGCATGAGAGCGAGTCGTCGTAGAGCTTCTGAAAGGCGGGCAAGTCCGCCGTGACGATATGCAGCAGGTAGTCGGGATCACCGAACAGGCGCTGCGCCTCGACGACTTCCGGGATCTGCGGCAAGGCCGTCTCGAAAGCCGCGACGGCCTGCTGATGCCCTTCACGCAACGTGACGAACACAATGGCGGAAAATCGCAGCCCCAATTCGTCGGGTGACAGGCGCGCGCGATAGCCCAGGATGACGCCGGCGTCTTCCAGGGCTCGAACGCGCCGGTGACAGGGAGACAGGCTCAGACCTACGCGATCGGCAAGCTCAGTCAGGGACTGACGACCATCTCGCTGAAGCTCCGCAAGAATCTTCCTGTCAAATCGATCCATCAGATAAAACCTTCCCGAATTGGCGCTCATGAGTGAAATAACCGGAAGATAATCCTACCAGCATTTCTTTATCCTTCTCAGCGATAGCGGCGGCCAAGACTTGATCCACTGGCACCCACTCCTGCGCAGCAGGGCCAATGAAGAAGGGTGACAAAACCGATGATGATTGATGCGCTCGCCGCGTTCTGGGCCGTTTCTTTTCTGTTCGTGATAACGCCGGGGGTGGACTGGGCCTATGCAATCTCGGCAGGCATGCAGGAAGGCAAAGTCCTACCCGCCGTGAGCGGAATGCTGTGCGGACATCTGATCGCGATACTGGTGGTTGCCGCAGGTGTCGGTGGCGTGGTGGCAAGGACTCCGGGCGTTCTGTCAGTGCTCACGGTGGTCGGGGCGCTTTATCTGCTGTGGATGGGTGTGAACCTGTTTCGCCATCCTGCCGTCCCCCAGGCGGTTACTCGAAGCGGTTCTGCAAACGGGTCGCGCTGGTGGATCAAAGGCATGTGCGTGAGCGGACTCAATCCAAAGGTGTTCCTGCTGTTTCTGGCGTTACTGCCGCAATTCACCCAACCCTCGGCCACGTTGCCTGTTCCATTGCAGATGATCGTACTCGGGCTCATTCACATGGCGAGCTGCTCTGTGATCTATCTCATCGTCGGGTTCGGTGCGCAGCGCGTTCTTCGCGCGAGGCCGTCGGCAACCAGATGGGTCAGTCGCGCTTCAGCGACCGCGATGGTATTGGTGGCTGCCGCCTTGCTCGCGGAGCGGATGCTGGCATAGCCCCGACCATTGTGCATCCGACACTCCTCACCCGATGGCCGGGCGTGATGGTTCACGCAGACTGGAGCACGACCTCGTCTGGCGGACTCAGCCGCGTTATGGCATTGCCGCCTTGCTCTGCACGCTGAATCACCTCGCCGATGAAATGCCGCAGCCAGAGGTGATGGGCGTCGGTGTGTCGCGCGTTGTCCCAGACCATGAAGCAGCGATACGAGGGCACGGGGAGGGGGACCGGGCTGACCTTGAGCCCGATCATCGTGGCGTAGGCAGTGGCGGCGAAGGTCGGCAGGGTGGCGATGGCGCCACTGGACGCGAGGGTCGACAGCGCGCCCGAGAAGTGGCTGAACGAAGCAATGACTTTGCGTGCGTAGCCGGCGCTTTCGAAGATATCGTCGATGAAGCCCCGACGTCCGTCATACGAGATCCGCACGTGGTCGGCGTTGAAATAGTCGTCGATGCTCAGGCTGTCGGCGGCGTCCGGCCGTGGCCGGAACAGGCAGGAATAAGACGAGGAAAACAGCACCTGCGATGAGAAGCGCGTATTGAAGTCCTTCGGTTCGCAGCAAATCACCAGGTCCATGTCGGCATCCTGGAGTGAGGTTTTCCAGAGCGTGCTGTTGGTCTGGTGAAACGCGAAGCTGACGCCCAGACCGTCCTGCGCCGCTGCGCTGACCAGCAAGGGCGCCAGGTAGCTTTCGATGTCATCGGACAAACCGATGTTGAACACGTGGTGCGACTGCGCGGGACAGAATTCCAGTTCACCGGCGAGCAGTCCCGAGATCGACGTCAACGCTTCGGTGATCCTCGGCGCCAATAACATCGCCTTGCGCGTGGGCTGCATGCCTGATGCGGTGCGCAGGAACAGTTCGTCGTCGAAATGCTCGCGCAGACGCTTGAGCGCCGAGCTGACCGCACCCTGCGTGACATGCAGCACGGTCGAGGCCCGGGTTGCACTGCGCTCGGTCATCAGGCAGTGAAACGTGAGCAGCAGGTTCATGTCGATGCGAGCGATATTACGTACGTTAATCCGGCTCATCTTTTCTAATCGTTTGTCAGGCGGGCTTCATCGTTTCTAGTCTGTTTTCCATCAACTGCACAGCGATGGGGAACGAGCATTGGACACGACACAAGAATCATCAGGGCGGAGCAAGATTCATTCCAGCGCCGAAGTGGACATGCGCAAACGCGCGGTTGCCGTGGGGATCGGCAACTTCATGGAGTGGTTTGATTTCGCCATTTACGGCTACTTCGCCGCCATCATCGGCACGCTGTTCTTTCCGTCCAGTGCCCCGGGCGTGTCACTGCTGTCATCGCTGGCGGTGTTCGCGGTGGGGTTCATTTCCCGACCGTTTGGGGCGCTGATCCTGGGGCCGATCGGCGATCGCCTGGGACGTCGCGCGGTGCTGATCATCACCGTGTTCGGCATGGGCATCTGCACCACGCTGATCGGGCTGCTGCCCACCTATGACGCCATCGGGATCCTGGCACCTGCGCTGCTGATTGCGCTGCGTTTCGTGCAGGGCATGATGGTCGGCGGAGAATGGTCGAGCGCCGGCATCTACATCGTCGAAAGCGCGCCCGCCCACCGCCGCGCCACGGCGGCAAGCGTGATCACCGGAACCGCAGGGTGCGCGTTCCTGTTCGGTACGTTCACTGCGGCGGTGCTGTCGAACGTGCTGAGCGATGCGCAACTGAGCGCCTGGGGCTGGCGCCTGCCGTTTGTCGCATCGATCGTGATGACCGCTCTGGCGGTGTACATCCGCCGCAAGCTGGGCGATACGCCGGTCTACGAAAAGATGGTTCGCGAGCGCGGCACCAACAGGGTGCAGGCGCCTGGCGCGGCGGTGAAGCGTCAGGCGTTCATCACCACGTTTGCGTTCTCCGCTCTGTTTGGGGTGTCGCTGTACTTTTTCATCACGTACGCCAACAACCACCTGGTGACCACGGTCGGCCTGCCCAAGAGCACGGCGCTGTGGTTGTGCAGCGTGTCGCTGGTCCTGTACTGCGTGGCGCATCCGCTGATCGGCCGGCTGAGCGATGCGTGGGGCCGCCGCCGTTTGTTGCTGGGCGCTGCGGCCGGGCTGACGGTGCTGGCGTATCCGATCTTTCTGATGCTCAACACCGGCAACCTGGTGGCTATCGTCTTCGGCCTGACATTGCTGGGCGTGCTGGTGGCCGTCACCGCCGTGATGGACGTGGTGCTGCTGGTGGAGGTTTTTCCAGCGTCCATCCGCTCCACCGGCGCGGCATTGGGGCACAACCTGGCGCTGGCCATCCTGGCCGGCCCTGGTCCGTTCATCGCCGCGGCGCTGGTTCGCGAGTTCGGCAACCCGGACCTGCCGGCGGGTTATCTGGCGGCGGTCTCGCTGGTCTGCCTGCTAGTGCTGTGGCGCACCCTTCCCGAAACCAAAGACAAAGACATCACCCAATACTAGGAGCGATACCATGCGAGTGGCAGTTATCCAGGCAGCCTCGATTCCCGATGACGCGGCAGCCAGCGTCGACAAAGCTTGCGACATCCTGCGCCGTGTGGCCGGGCAGGGTGCCCGGCTGGCGGTCTTTCCCGAGTCGTTCATCGGTGGTTATCCCAAGGGAACAGGCTTTGGCAGCGTGGTGGGCAACCGCAGCCTGGCCGGGCGTCAGCAGTATCACGACTACGTCCAGGGCGCGGTGACCCTCGACGGTGAGGAGTTGCGCACGCTGGCCGCCGGCGTCGACGAGACCGGCGTGATCTGCGTGGTCGGCATCATCGAGCGCTTTGGCCGGACGTTGTATTGCACGGCCGTCACCCTGGTTCCCGGTCAGGGCATCGCGGGCTACCACCGCAAGCTGATGCCGACCGGGCAGGAGCGCATCATCTGGGGGTTCGGCGATGGTTCGACGATCGACGCCGTGCCCACAGAGCTGGGTGTGCTGGGCAGCGTCATCTGCTGGGAAAACTACATGCCCGCCTTGCGCCAGGCGATGTACGCCCAAGGCGTGCAGCTGTACTGCGCGCCGACCGCCGACGACCGACCGTCATGGCCCAGCTCGATGGTCCACATTGCCCTCGAAGGCCGCGTGTTTGTCTTGTCGGCGTGCCAGGCGATCAAGCTCGAAGCCTACTCCGAGGCGCACCAGGCGGCCTTCAGCCTCGACTTCAAGGCCGACGACTACATCATGCGCGGCGGCAGCATGATCGTCAGCCCGCTGGGTGAAGTGCTGGCCGGCCCCAGCTACGATTGTGAGACCGAACTGTATGCAGACCTGGACATGAGCCAACTGAGCAAGGGCAACCAGGACTTCGATGTCTGCGGTCACTACGCGCGGCCAGATGTCTTCGAGCTGAAAGTGAACGTGCAACCGATGAAGGCGGTGACATTCAGCTGAACAGGGCCCACGGCGGCGCCGGCAGACGATGCCGGGCCGCCTGTGCGCCGCCGGCGGCCTCGGCCCTCACAGGCCTTTCAAGGCGTCGGCATCATCGGCGGTGCGTACGCCAGTGTCATGGAGAACGCCCAGAGCATCAGCAGCACCAGCGGGGTATGCACCAGCAGTTGAGTGAAGGTGAAGCCCACCACGTCCCGCGCCTTGATGCCCAGAACACCCAGCAACGGCAGCATCCAGAACGGGTTGATCAGGTTGGGCAGCGCCTCGGCCGCGTTATAGACCTGCACCGCCCAGCCCAGGTTGACGTGCAACTCATTGGCCGCTTGCATCACATACGGCGCCTCGATGATCCACTTGCCACCGCCGGAAGGAATCAGGAAACCGAGTACCGCCGAGTAGATGCCCATGACCACCGCGAAACTGTCGCTGTCGGCAATGGCTACAAACAGCGAAGCGATGTGGTGCGACAAGGTCACGCCGTCGACGCCTTGTGCCTTGGTCATCATGAACGCAATGGCCCCGTATAACGGGAATTGAATGAGCACCCCCGCGACCGAAGGCACTGACTTGGCGATGGCATTGAGAAAGCGCTTGGGGCGCCAGTTCAGCAGCATGCCCAGCATCAGGAACAGGAAGTTGTAGGTGTTCAGCGATGAGATCGCGAAAATCGGATCCTTGGTCGAGAACTCGTTGAACAGCCATATCGCTCCCAGTGCCACCAGCAACAAGGTGAGCACCGGACTGTACTCCAGCCATTCGCCGGGCCGCCGAGGACCTTCGGCGGCTTCATCGATCACGCTGAGGTCGACGCCCATGTCCTGAGCCGTGCGTGCGCGGTTGCCGGTCGGCGTGGAGAACCAGGCCACCAGCAATGACACCACGATCAACACCGCCGCCATGGTCATCGACTGCCAGAGGAAGATGGTTTGCGAGAACGGGATGACGCCGGTGATATCCAGCAGAGACTTGGGCAGGCTGGCGGGGTTGGCCTGCAGTTGCGCCGCCGCCGAACTCAGCCCCAGCGCCCACGTGGCGCCCATGCCCAGATACGCCGCGGCACTGGCAGCGCGATAGTCCATGGCCAGGTCTGTGCGGCGGGCGATCGCGCGTACCAGCAGTCCGCTGAAAATCAGGCTGATTGCCCAGTTGAACAGTGACAGCCCCATGCTGATGAAGGCGACGAAGGTCACCGCCGCACGCGCCGATTTTGGCAGCGCAGCCAGTTTCTCGATCAATGCCGAGGCGGGCGGGGAGACCGCCACGACATAGCCGGAAATCGCCACCAGCGCCATCTGCATCGTGAACGGGATCAGGCTCCAGTAGCCGTCTCCGAATGCACCCGCGACGGACTTCACCGAAGCACCGGTGGCGAGCGAGCCCAGCGCGACCAGCACCACGGCAATGGCTGCGAATATGTAAGAGTCGGGAAACCAGCGCTCCGACCAGTTCGATACACCAACTGCAATTCTTTCAAAAAAACCGAGGCTTTCTCTGGTCTCATCGGGGTGCAATACAGACGCTTTCATAATGTCTTCCTGAAGGTTCGGGGCGGAAGGCAGCAAGGGAAAATGACGCGCAGATTTCTGATTATTGTGAGCGTTGAACGTAAACCAGTTGAGCAGCCGCCAGGTCCTCCAGGGCCGTGCCGACTGCTTTGAAAACCGTGATGTGCTGATCGTCGATGCGGCCCGGGCTGCGTTCCTTGCACAGGCTCGCCAGATCAGCGCGGATGTCTTCCTTGCGCAGCACGCCGCTTTGCAGCGGGCTGAGCAGATCACCCGCTTTCATAGGCGCTTCGTCGGTATCGATGAACACCTCGGTGCCATCGAAACAGCCGTCATCGCTCTCGCGCATCTGGGGGGTGAAGCCACCGATCAGGTCCAGATGAGTGCCGGGCTTCAACCATCGGCGCTCGATGAGCGGCGCTGTCGACAACGTCGCGCAGGTCACGATGTCGGCCTGCTCGCAGGCAGCGGCCAGGTCATCGACCGCCCGGGCCTGGAAACCATCTTGCTGCAGTTGATCGACCAGCCGCGCGGCCTGCGCCGGGTTGATGTCCCACACCGCCACCTGCTGGATCGGGCGAACCGTGCGATAGGCATAAGGCAACAAACTTGCCACCCGGCCTGCGCCGACGACCAGCAGGGAAGAGGAATCGCTTCTGCTCAGGTAGGTGGCCGCCAGGGCCGAGGCTGCTGCGGTGCGTCTGGAGGTGATTTCGTTGCCATCGATCAACGCCAGTGGCGCGCCGGTCGTTGCGCTGTGCAACATGTACGTGGAATGCAACCCGGGCAAGCCTGCGGCGGCGTTCTGCGCAAAAATGGTCACGGTCTTGATGCCCAGAAAGCCTTGGTTGTTCCAGGCAGGCATCAACAGCATGCAACCGGGCGCTGATGATTCAGGGTGAATGGCGTGGTTATGGCGCAGCGGCACGTGCACCTCTTCGCGGAAGGCCTCTTGCAGGGCGGGAATGAGGCGGTCGAACGGCAGCAACGCGCGTGTTTTTTCAGCATCAATGATCAGCATGGTTCACCTGGGATTTCACACATATCAAGCATCCAGCGTCAGGGCGCTGGACGGGATGGCCTGGCAGGCCAGGCATGTCGATGGGGTGTCCGGTTCCTGTCCGTGCAGGTGCATGACCTGGCCGTGCTGCACGGTGACGGCGCAACTTTCGCACTGGCCTACGCGGCAGCCGCTGGGCAGGCGCACGCCCAGCTTCTCCGCGAAGGTGAGCAGCGAACCTTCATCGGATGACCAGCGCGCGGTGATGCCTGACCGGCTGAACGTCACCTCGTGGGACTGGCCGGGCGTGATGACCGGCTTGACCGGCGATTTGAAGGCTTCCTGCTGGATGTCGAAGCGCGGCACCCCGCGTTCGAGCAAGGCAGCACCGACTTCAGCCATCATTGCGTCAGACCCGCACAGGTAGACCAAGGGGCGCTGACGCAGCAACGCCTTGGGTATGTGCTCGGCGCTGACCCGCGCAGCCACGTCGTAGTCTTCGCCCTGGCGGTCTGACGCGGCGGGAAGGCTGTAGAAATTGACGATTTTCACGTTGGGCAGCGTCTGCGCCAACGCCCTGAGCCGCTGTTTGAAGGCGTGGAGTTCGCCGTTGCGATTGCCGTAAAGCAGCAGAATATTCGGCGTCTGCGGCTGGTCTTGTAACGATTCCAGCAGGTTCAGGAACGGGGTGATGCCGATGCCTGACGCGACCAGCACCAACGGTCGGCGACTGTGCATCGGCAGGATGAAATGCCCCGATGGCGGGTGAGCCATGAGTCGGTCGCCCACCTTCAATTGATCGTGAATGAAACCTGAGCCCAGCCCGAGCGTGGCCATGCCCTGGCTGTCGGTCGCCACTGCCCGGCGCACTGAAACCTGATAACCACGGCGCCCTTGCAGGTGAGCGCGGCCGGTCAACGAGTAGGAACGCAAGGTGGGCTCATCGGGGGTGTTCAGCTCGAGGGTGATGTGCTGGCCGGGTTCAAAATCCGGCACCGTGCCGCCGTCGCTGGCTTCGAAGCTGACGGTGGTGACGTCCGCGGCCTCCGGTGTGAGCGCTGTGACGGTGAACGGGCGCAACCCCTCCCAACGGCCGTTCGCAGCATCATTGAGCGTGTCCCGTTGCACGGTGCAACGGTATGCGCGCAGAGGCGAAGAACCGCTGATGGGATCAAAGGCGGCGTCGCTGACCAGGCTGTTGAAGTTGCTGCTGTGGGAGCCCAGTACCGGCAGCTCGTTCTGCCCCAGGGCTTCACACCGTTGCCACCAGCCGTACTCGCCGACCACAACCGAGGGGTGCAAGCCGTCGACGATGCTCGCGCAGAATTTCGCCTGGCCGCTGTCTGTCGTCACCACCAGGGTGTCGCCGGTGTCGATGTGTTCTTGCCTGGCCAGCTCGGCGGATATTTCCAGCACCGGGTAAAGCGCCTTGCGCCGCAATGACGCCAGACTGCGGTGCTGGCTGTGGCAGAAGTAGCCGTTCTTGGCCTAGGTCAGGACCAGCGGAAAGGCGCGATGCATGGCTTCTTTGCGTGGATCGTGGGCGGACGCGCGGGGCAGGGGACTGTAACCATGACGGAGCAGTTTTTCGGAGTACAGCTCGACCAGCCCGGTCGGCGTGTTGAACGCTCGGTGCCGTGGCTTTGCAGCGTATTTGCGCTGCACATCGGGGGTCTCGATGGACACGCCGCGAGGCTCGCGGCGCAGTTGCTCGACGGTCAGGCCCAGCGGCTCAAGCATGTGGTTCCAGCCTGCTTCCAGTGAGCCGCCGAAGAAATCCCCGGCCATGCCTAGGCGGGTTGCGAGGTCGAACACGATGTCGCTGTCCGAGCGCGAATCGCCGCGGGGCGACACCATGCGCTGGCGCAGTTGAACCCGCCGATCGGCCTCGGCGGAAATCTCGAAACCGATGCGCAGGCCTTCGCGCTCCCACGGCGTGTTCACTGGCAGAAAGATGTCGGCATAGCGCGCGCTGGGCGATTCGAACAGGTCGCAGTGCACATAAAAATCGAGCTTCTGCAGCGCCTGCGCGCCCAAGTGAACATCGGGCTGGGAGAGCAGGAGGTTCGTGCCGAACGCCACCAGTGTGCGGATGGCGTAGGGCTTTTCGTGGACGATGGCCTGGTACACGTCCCGCGCCGTAACCCAGCCCTGAGAAGGCGGCCCCAGCGGTCGCTCGCCGAGACCCAACGCCTTGGCGCGTTGCTCGGGAGCCAGCAAATCGAACGACATCACCGGGTTGTAGGGCGGCTTCTGATAGATCCGGTTGCCGCCGTCGCGGTCGAAGCTGCCGGTCAGGGCGTACAGGCACGCGATGGCGCGATCGGTCTGCGATGCATTGTCCTGCTGACCCACGCCAGACCAGGCATGGAACGCGACGCGCGAGGACGATCCGATCAAGGCCGCGGCCTGCTCAAGTTGCGTCACAGGCACGTGGGTCAGGGCCTCCACCCGCTGCGGCGTGTACAGCGCGCACTCACGGGCGTACAACTCGAACACCGGGGAGCATTCCAGCGGCGTGTCCGCGTCCTGCACATTCAGGCTGTACGTTCCGCGCACTGCGGCCTGCTCAAGCGAAGTCGCGGTCATGGCCGAGGAAGCTTTAGGGGCATTGTGGACGGTGTCCCACACCACGTAGTCCTGGTCACCGGTGATACCGATGTCCGCACAACGCAGGAAGTGGCCGTTATCGGCACGCACCAGCAGCGGCGCGTTGCTCCATTGACGAACGAAGGCCTGATCGAACGTGTCATTGGCGATCAGCAGGTTTGCCACGCCCATCGCCAACGCCAGATCAGTCCCCGGGCAGACCCTAAGCCAACTGTCCGCCTGGCCGGCCAATGCAGTCTTGCGCGGGTCCACGACGATCATCCGCGCCCCGGCAGCCACACCCGCGCCGATGGCTTCGGCCTGGGCCAACCAGGTATTGGTGGGGTTGTGGCCCCAGAGCAGGATTACTTCTGCGCGGCGGTAATCGGCCGTGGGCATGCCGCAGCCGAAGGTGAACGCGTGAGCATGGTCTTTGTGCCAGTTGCAGATCTCGGTGGCATAGCAGGTGTTCGGGCTGCCGTACAACCGGATGAAGCGCTCGATCCAGTCGATGCTGTCGCTCAAGGGCGTGCCGCTGGGGGTGGTCACGGCAAAGGCCACAGACTCGGCGCCCCGTTCGCGCCGCGCCTGCTCGAGGCGCTCGGCAACTTCGCTCAATGCCTGTTCCCAGGAAATCACTTCCCAGCCAGGATCCGGGTGGTTCTTCGGCTGGGTGCGGCGCATGGGAAACAACTGCCGATCGGCGCTGTGCAACAACTCGGGCGCCGCTTTGCCCTTGAGACACATCGCCTTGCCCGTGGGGTGCTCGACGTCAGGGCGAACTTCGATCAGCCGGTCGTTCTCGACGGTGTTGATCGTTCCGCAGCGAGAGCGGCAAAGGGTGCAATAGCCCGCCTTGTCTTGCCGTTGAGTCACGTTCATTGCCGACCTGCCCTTGGAAAATTTCTAAGGGAGATGGTATTACTCCGGCTGATCACATTGAAAATTCAATGAATGTGTATTGCGATATTGAGAAAATCGATGCTCCCGACGTTGAAACAACTGCAGCACTTCATTGCGATTGCCGACACCGGGCAAGTGTCCAGGGCTGCCCAGCGCTGTCACGTCACCCAGTCTTCGATGACCGCCTCTCTGAAAACGCTGGAAACCACCGTGGGCGCGACGTTGTTCACGCGCCACGCGGCGGGCGTCCGACTGACCGAGGCAGGGGATCGTTTTCTGCGGCACGCCCAGCAAGTCGAAGCCGTGATACGCGAAGCAATGGACTCCGTTGCGCTACGGCCCTCGCAAGCCACCGGCCCGATCAGGATCGGCGTGACCGAGACGATCTCGGCGTACGTGCTGTCGCCCGTCATGAAGGCGCTTGAAAAGAAGTTTCCCGGGCTGGTGCCGACCTTCGTGGAGCTTGAGCGCAGCGAGGTCGAGGCGGGCGTTCGCCAGGGCACGCTGGAAATGGCCCTGTTGCTGGCCTCGAACCTGCCGGCCAATGAGTCCCTGCAATGCCAGCCGTTGATCCGTTCTCCCCGGCAACTCTGGGCCCCGCCTGAGCACCCACTGATGGTGGCCGATCGGGTCGGTCTGGCAGACGTGGCCACGTATCGTTACATCCTGCTGGACATGGATGAACACGTGTCCACTGTCGATAAATACTGGCGCGAATACCACCTGAGGCCGGATGTCGGGTTTCGCAGTTCTTCGATCGAGGCGGTGCGCAGTCTGGTGGCGTCGGGGCAGGGCGTGACGATTCTGTCTGACCTGGTTTACCGTCCCTGGTCACTGGACGGTCATCGCATCGTGCGGCGTCAGTTGGCCGATCCCGTGCCGTCGATGGACGTGGGACTGGTCTGGGACTCGGCGCGGCCCCACAGCCGGAATTTCTTCGAAGTGAAGGACTACTTGTCCAGCTCCTTCAGAGACATGCTGAGAATGTCGGCCTGACAAGTGCGTTGATATGAGAATCATTAGCAACTATGATCCGGCCTTCTTTCGGGAGGCGGATAGTGAGCGAGGATCGTCTGGGGCTTCTCTATGCAGAGCACAATAGCTGGCTGAAAGGCTGGATTTATCGCCGTCTGGGTTGCACCAGTCAGGCGGCAGACCTGGCGCAGGACACCTTCCTTCGCATCCTCAGTTCGCAACGTAAAACCGGCGAAAGGCTGAGCCTGGACAGTCCGCGAGCCTATCTGGCGACGGTGGGCCAGCGGCTGATCTGCGATTACTTCCGCCGGCATTCGCTGGAGCGGGCGTACCTGGACATGCTCGCCACCGTGCCAGAAACCTTTTCACTCTCTCCAGAAGAACAGTGGGAATTGCGCGAAACCCTGTACCAGCTCGATGCATTGCTCGATCGCTTGAAGCCTGTGGTACGGACAGTGTTCCTGCTCGCGCAGCTGGATGGCTTGACCTACCTGCAGATCGCCCGTCAGTTGGGCATCGGCGAGCGCTCGGTGAAACGTCATATGGCGACTGCGTTCGAGGCCTGCATCCTCTGGGAAATCGAGCAGTGATGTCGGCGCCGGCATCGATCAGTCGTGACGTTGCGCGTCAGGCCGCCCAGTGGTTGGTGCTGATGCATGACCAACCGCTGAGCGCTGCGCAGCATCAGGCCTGGACGCGCTGGCGGGCCGCCGACCCCGAACATGAACGCGCCTGGCAGCGCGCGCAGCACGTGCAACAACAGCTCAAAGGCCTTCCTCCTTCGATGGCCAAAGGCACACTCAACCGAGAGCGGCGTCAGGCGTTGAAGACCTTGCTGGTGCTGGGCGTGATGTCGCCCGCCGCCTTTTTGGGGTATCGATTTGGCGCCGGTCAGGGCTGGATGGCCGACTACCGGACCGCCACGGGCGAACGCCAGCAGATCACCCTGGCTGACGGCAGCGTGGTAAACCTGAACACCGACAGTGCAATCGACGTTCGATTCGATGCCGGCCAGCGCCTGATCCGTCTGGTGCGTGGGGAGATTTTCATCAGCACCGGCCTGGACGCGGCGCGACGGCCCTTGCGAGTGGCCAGCGAACAGGGCGTGCTGGAGCCGTTGGGGACGCGTTTCAGCGTGCGCCAGCTTGAAGGCGTTACGCAATTGGCGGTGTTGCAAGGCCGGGTGCGGGCGACCCCGAGCCACGCCGCGCCTCAGGTTATCGAAACCGGCGAACAACTGCAGTTCAGCGCCGCGGCGTTCGGTCCTGTGCGTCCGGCCAGCGAAGTGGCTACGCGCTGGACCGAAGGCCAACTGGTGGCCGAAAACCTGCGGCTGGGCGAGTTCCTCGCCGAGCTGGGGCGTTATCGCCCTGGCCGGTTGCACTGTGACGACAGCGCATCGGCGCTGCGTATCAGCGGTGGCTTCCAGCTCGACAACAGCGACGCCATTCTCGCGGCCTTGCCAGACACCTTGCCCGTGACCGTGAGTTATCGAACCCGTTATTGGGTGACGGTCAGCAGAGCATGATTTTTTTTGGCCCGTTTTTTCAAGGCGCTCGTCCTTGGTAGTGAATCTGTAATCACCCAAGGACATTCGCTCCATGAAACATCCCAGCATCCCGCGCGCGACCACGTGCAACACCCTTGCAATGTCATTGCTGACTTTTGCGCTGGCCACTCAGCCGTCGCCTGCCCTGGCAGACGAAGCGATCCGGCATTACAGCGTCCAGCCCGCGACGCTGGCCCAGGCGATCACCCGCTTCAGCGCGCAGGCAAAAATCACCGTGCAGTTCGCCCCGGAACTGGCGCAGGGCCTGAATTCGCCGGGACTGGAGGGTGACTACGACACACAGAAAGGGCTCGCGGTTCTGCTCGCAGGTTCCGGCCTTGCGGCGGTGCAGCTTGGGGACGGCGTTTACGGACTGGTCAGAGTGCCCACTCAGGACAGCGGTGTGGTCACGCTGTCGGACGTCGATATCAACGGCAGCCGTCCCGGTGCCGATGGCTCTGAGGCTGCGGGCTATGTGAGCGAACACGTCAACAACGTGGGGGCGCTGGGTGGCATGAAGCTGCAGGACACGCCTTATTCCATGAGCGTGACTTCTCAGGCGCTGCTCAAGAACCTGCAGGCGACCTCGACCGACGATGTGTTCAAACACAACCCTTTTGCCCAGTTGTATTCGCCCAAGAGTGCCGGCTACGCCAGTGCTATCACCATTCGCGGTTTCGGCGGCTCTTCCAGTCTCAACATAGCCAACGACGGGCTGCGTTTCAGCACGCTGGCCGATGGCGGCAACTTCATCGAAGACACTGAACAGCTGGAAGTGGTGACAGGCCTGACCGGGTTTCTGTACGGCCCGGCTTCGCCCGGCGGCTTGGCGAACTATGTGCTCAAACGCCCGACTTACCAGCGCTACAACAGCGTCACGCTGGGCAATGCAGGGGGCGAAAACTACTATTTGCACGGCGACTTCGGCGGCCCGATCGACACGCAAGGCAAATTCGCCTACCGGCTCAACGTGTTGACGCAGGATGGCGAGACTGCAATCGACTTGCAAAAGCGCCGTCGGCAGATGATCAGCCTGGCACTGGACTGGAACATCAGTGACGATCTGCAGGTGCAGTTCGACGCGTCCCATAAGGAAAACCGCACCCGGGGCCTGACCAGCTATTGGTACTTCGCCGATGAGGCCTATCGTCCACGCGCCTCTTCACTGGATGCCGACAAGCTCTACAGCCAGAAGTGGGCGTTCTCCGACAACGAGACCGACAAGGCCGGCGTGCGGGCCAACTGGCGCCTGAACGACACGTTCAGTCTGCGTGGGGCATTCGCGGCTCAGCAATACACTCAGGAGTACACCTACACCGGCCCGCAGGTCGATGCGCCCGGTCAGTACACCCAACCGCTGTACGCGTTCGCACCCCTTCAGACTCAGGAATATTCAGGCTATCTGTTCCTGGACTCGCAGTTCGTGACCGGCCCGCTGGACCACAAGGTGACGCTGGGCTATCAGGGCAATACGGCGCGTACGTTGATGTACGAGGACCACATCCCGGATCAGCAATACAGCTCGGTGATCGGTAGCGCCGTGCCGCTGGACGACCAGCCGCAAGTGAGCAAGCCGGATTATTCGGTCGGTCACGGCGCTCGACACATCTCCAGTACCAGCGACACGCAGAACGTGTTGATCGGCGACATCATCACCTTCAACGAGCAGTGGTCGACGATCCTCGGGGCGACCCACACCCGCATCACCAGTTACAACAATGACTTCGTCTATTCCGCGACGCCGCGCAAGACCCGTTATGACAAAAGCCTGACCTCTCCCAGCGTGTCGCTGATCTACAAACCGGTCCCCTGGCTGACGACCTACGTCACCTACATCGAAGGTCTGCAGAGCAGCGGGGTGGCACCGGCCAAGGCCGTCAATGCCGGAACCGCGCTGGCGCCGCAGATCAGCGAGCAGTACGAGATCGGGGCCAAGGCCAGCATCGGCGAAACGCTGGTCACCCTGGCGCTGTTCAATATCGACAAGCCCAACACCTACACCAACAGTGCCCGGGTCTTCGTTCAGGATGGCCGCCAGGAAAACAATGGCATGGAGTTCAGCGTGACGGGCAAGGTGACCCCGCAGCTGACACTCGTCAGCGGCTTCACGCTGCTCGACCCGGAAGTGAAGAAAGGCGCAACGCCGGCCAACGATGGCAACTCGCCGATCAACGTGGCCAAACAACTGGCCAAGGTCTATGCCGAATACGACGTGGCCTCCGCGCCTGGCTTTGCCGTGACCGGCGGCGCGTTCTATACCGGCAAGCAATACGCCGACGAAGCCAATGACTACACGCTGCCAGCCTTTACCACCTTCGATGCAGGTGCCCGCTACCGCCTGCCGCTGGGCGATGAAGCCCTGACCCTGCGGTTGAACGTGAGTAACCTGACGGACAAGAAATACTGGCTCAACACCAGTTACCTGGGCGATCCCAGGACCGTGGCGTTCTCTGCACAATTCGAGTTCTGATGACCCGTCGTGCAGACGACGCACGCCTGAAAATGGTCAGGAAGGGAAGGGGGAAGGCGCCGCAAGCCAGGCGGTTGGCCCCTTCCAGCCTCGACAGCCGGGCGGGCGTGCCCACATCGACGTGCTGCTGCAGTACCCTCTGCTGCCCGGGCGGACGATGCCCACAGCATCGACCGCCCCGAGGGCGAATCACATCAGGCGGGCAGGACCACTGAGGAGCGCGGGTCCTGGGCCAGGGCGCGCAACGCCGCTGCCACTTCCTCCAGTGCTTCACCTTGAAGGTCCAGCAAGGGGTGGCGAACCGAGCCGCCTTTGAATCCACGCAGGTTCATGATCGCTTTGGTGGTTTGCGGCTGACCGTGCTTGCGTGCCAGTTCGCGCAACGGGAACCAGAGGCGATGCAATTCGATCGCCCGCTTGGCGTCGCCGTTCTGGATCGCCCGGAACGTGGCCAGAATGAGCTCCGGCAGTGCGCCGCTGTTGGTGGAGCTGATGCCGTCGAAGCCCGCCATCATCGGACCGCTGAATACCAGGTCGGACGCGCAGAACAGGCGTACTTTGCCGCCCAGTTTGTTGGCGATGCGATCGATCACGGTCGGCGTCAGATCACCCTGTTTCAGACCGACGACGCCTTCGATGCCGGCCAGTTGTTCGATCACCGAGACCGAAAGCGTGATGCCGATGCCTGGCGCGTTGTAGATGAGGATGCCGGTTTTCGACAGCGGCGCCATTTCCTTGAAGAACGCGACGATCTGAGCGTCAGTGATTTCCGAGACGAACGGCGGCGTGACCATCGGCAGACCACCCAGGTCGCCGGCCAGTTGCGTCAGTTCCCGCACCACGCGGCTGTCTGAACCGGCCGTGCAGAGCATGACCGGCACTCGGTCACCGACGATGTCCATGACCTTGCGGAACATGTCGGCACGCTCGGTGGTGCTCATGACCGGGAATTCGCCGTACGTCCCGCCAATCAGCAAGCCGTCATAACCCAGCGCGATGACCCGTTCGATGTTCTCGGCCATCGCGGCGTAGTCGAATTCGCCGGTGGCCGTGAACGGCGTGACGGTGATGTTGAAGATGCCGTGGAGGCGTTCGCGACACTCTTGAAGGCTTTGCATGCTTGAGTTCCTGAGGGGATGTTCGTAGAAGGCGGGCTGATATTGTATTATTTGTAATCATATGTACAATAAAATTTCTTCGGGCAAAGCGCTCCGCATGGCTGATGCTCATGAGCTAACGGATGGGCGTCCTTGGTAAGATGTGCGCACTTTTATCGTCTCGGGGTTCACTTTCCATGGCTTCGTCAAAGGGTCAGAACAGCCGCCGGCTGGCTAACCAGATTCTTGATTTTGTGCGCAAGGCGCGCTTCGAGCCTGGCCATCACCTGCGCGAACAACAGATTGCCGATCTGCTGGGCGTGTCCCGCACGCCTACCCGAAACGCCCTGAATCTGCTGGTCGCCGAGGGCATCGTGGAGACCCGGCGCAATCAGGGGTTCTTCCTGCTCAAAGCCTTCGACGCCCTGCAGCGCGTCGAGCTGGCCGTGGGCTCCAGCGTGGAGGACTCGCTGTTCGAACGTCTGGTCAATGACCGGCTCAGCGGGGCGATCCCCAATTCCCTGACGCAGACAGAAATCGCCCGCCGCTACGACGTGGATCGCGTCACGCTGATGAAAACCCTGACGCGCATGGCCGAAGACGGCCTGCTGATTCGCAACAAGGGGCATGGCTGGAGCTTCCTGCCGACGCTGGACGACGCTGCATTGCGCAGCGGCTATCAGTTCCGCCTGATGGTTGAGCCGGCGAACTTTCTGCAGCCGGAGTTCCGGCCCAATGCCGCCGCGCTGGAACGCTCGCGCCTTCAGCACCTTTACCTGGCCAGTCATTCGGACTCCTCGGCGGTGAGCAATGCTCAGCTGTTTGAAACCGATGCGCAGTTTCACGAAATGTTCGCCGAATTCGGCGGCAACACCTTTGTGATTCAGGCGATTCAGCAGCAGAACCGCCTGCGCAAGCTGCTCGAATTCGCCGGCTACGCCAACCGTCGCCGGGTGCGCGACTGGTGCGCCGAACACCTGGCGATCATTGATGCCGTTGCCACCGGGCGCTATGCGGAGGCCAGCGAGCTGATGCGCAAACATTTGACTCATGCCGACAGCGCCGCGCTGCCGGGCAAGAAACCGGCGGGCAAAACGCCGGCCAAGACGCCGGCCAAACACCGCGCCCCGCGCAAGACAGTCGATCTTTCTGTTCCCGGTTAGCGCCGTCTGGCGCCGGCCTTCACGTAAAACGAGGTTTTCATGGATTTAGGTTTGCGAGGTAAACGTGCACTGGTGTTGGGTGCAAGTCGTGGTCTGGGCCTGGCCATCGGCCAATGTCTGGCCGCTGAAGGCGCCATCGTGACGCTGTGCGGCCGCAACTGCGACGCGCTCGTTCAAGCGGTGGGCGCACTGGTCGAAGGCGGCGCCGAAGCCGATTATCTGCAATTGGACCTCGCCGATCCGGCGCAACGCCGGTCCGCCCTCGACGGCCTGCTGGCCGATGGTCGCGGCTACGACATCCTGATCAACAACGGCGGCGGGCCAGCACCAGGCGCGGTCGCTGGCGTGGAAACCGCGCAATGGCACGCGGCGTTCGACAGCATGGTCACCGCGCTGTTCGAAATCACCGCCCGCGTGTTGCCAGGCATGCGCGAGCGTGGCTGGGGCCGCGTCATCAATCTGGTGTCCTCGGGCGTGGTTCAGCCCATCCCCAACCTGGGTGTCTCCAACGCCTTGCGCGCCAGCATCATCGGTTGGGCGAAAACCCTGGCAGCCGAGGTTGCCGCCGATGGCGTCACCGTCAACTCGGTCATTCCGGGACGCATTGCCACTGACCGTGTCGGCGAACTGGACGAGGCAGCGGCCCAGCGCAGCGGATCGACCGCAGACGCCATCGCCAAGGCTTCACGTGCCACCATTCCCATGGGCCGTTACGGGCAACCTGCAGAATTTGCCGATGCCGTGGCGTTTCTCGCCAGCGGCCGCGCTGGCTATATCACCGGCACTTCCCTGCGTGTCGACGGCGGCCTGATCCGCAGCATCTGACGTTCCCCACCTGATTTTCCCCTGCACCGTGGTGCAGCCGGTTTTCCTGTGTCACCAGTTGATTTATATGTGTCAACTGGTGCAATTAATGAGAGTGCAGACATGATCAAACCGCTTTTGGCTCATCGTATGGGCCGCGTGCGCCCATCACCTACCGCAGAAATATCCGACAAGGTTCGCGCGCTGACTGCCGCTGGTCACTCAGTGATCAACCTGGGCGAAGGCGAACTCGATTTTCCCACCCCGTCGCACATCGCCGAGGCGGGCATTCAGGCGATCAAAGCGGGGGAGACCAAATACACCGCTGTGCCCGGCACGGCGCGCCTCAAACAGGCGATCATCGACAAGTTCGCCCGGGAGAATGGCCTTACCTACGCGCCCGGAGAAGTCATTGCCGGCGCCGGTGCCAAGCAACTGATCTTCAACGCACTGATGGCTACGCTGAACCCGGGCGATGAGGTGATCGTTCCTGCGCCGTATTGGGTGTCTTATCCGGACATGGTTTCGCTGGCCGAGGGCCAATGCAAGATCGTCCAGTGCCATGAGGTCGATGGCTGGAAGTTGCAGCCGCAGGCGCTCGAAGCCGCGATCACGCCCCGCACTCGCTGGGTGCTGCTCAACTCGCCGAACAACCCGACAGGCGCGGTCTACAGCGAGGCGGAAATCCGCAGCCTGACCGACGTCCTGTTGCGCCACGAACACGTGCTGGTGCTGGCCGACGACATTTACGAACACACGCGCTTCGGTCAGCCGTTTTTCACCCCGGCCCAGGTCGAACCGCTGCTGTTGCCGCGCACCCTGACGGTCAACGGGCTGTCCAAGGCGTTCTCGATGACCGGCTGGCGCATCGGCTACGCGGGCGGACCGAAGTGGCTGATCGACGCGCTGCAAGTGTTGCAATCGCAAAGCACCTCCAACGCCAGTTCGATTTCTCAGGCGGCGGCAGTGGCTGCGCTGGACGGCGGCACCGGTTTCATCGATGAGTGGATCAGCCGTCTGGCGGCGCGCCGTGATCGGGTGCTGGCCAGCGTGGGCCGAATCGATGGGCTGGCGTGTGCGATGCCAGAAGGCGCGTTCTATCTGTTCGTGAACTGCCAGGGCATGTACGGCAGGACGACGCCGGACGGCAAGCTGATCACCGATGATTTTGCGTTCGCCAGTTATCTGCTGGACGCTGCCAAGGTCGGGACGGTGCATGGCTCGGCCTTTGGTGCACCGGGTTATCTGCGCATCGCCTACGCGGTGAATGACGACGTGCTGGCCGACGCCTGCCGGCGGCTGGAGCAGGTCTGCGCGCAACTCAAATAACAAAAAATCCCACGGCGGCATTGGCGTGCCGCCGTGGGATGGGTTTGGTTCAACGTGGCGTTCAGATCTGCAACAGCGGACGCTCCAGGGTACCCAGCACGCGATACCCGGTTTCAGTGATGACCACGGTTTCGCTGACGCCCACGGTAAACTCGCCGTAGATGCGCAGGGCAGGGGGAATGTGGAAACTCATGCCCGGCTGCAGCTCGGTTTTCACACCGCTGTACAGGCTCAGAATCGAGCCTTCGCCCCAGTCTGGCGCGAACGAAATACCCACCGAGTAACCCGTGCGTTTCTTGAACGCATCGGTAAAGCCTGCGCGGTCGATCACTGCCTGGCAGGCGATGTGCGACGCCTCGCAGGGCTCGCCCGGGCGCAGTGCATCCAGCGCGGCCTGCAACGCTTCCTGACAGACCTTTTCCATTTCGGCGGCGATGGCCGGCGGCTTGCCGAGCCAGGCGCATCGCATCAGCGCGGCGTGATAGCGATCGTGGCTGGCGGCCATTTCAAGAAATGCCGGTTCGCCGGCCTGCAGCACACGACGGCGCCAGGTGCCGTGGGGCACCCCGGTGCGAGGTCCGCTCGACACCAGCGGCTCCATGCCCATGTACTCGGAACCCGCGGCAATCGAGGCTTGAAGCATGGCGGCAACCAGATCGTTTTCACTGGCGCCTTCGCGTACTGCATTCATGCCTGCGCGCATACCGGCATCGACATAACGGGCGGCGAACTCGAGCTTCTCGACCTCGGCGGCAGACTTCACCGCGCGCAACTTCTCGACCACGCCGGCGGCGTCATGAATGGCGCCGAGTTTGCCCTGCAGCGCTTCGTACACCGCAATCGGCAGGAACCAGCCGCGTTTGTCGATGGCAATACGGCGATTGCTCCAGCCCTTGCGTTCGATGGCCGCGACCAGAAAGCTGACGGGATCGTCGCCGTCGAGGTACACCGACGCGTCGCTGATGAAGGTGTTGGCAATGAAGTTGAAATACTCCAGCTGGCGGATGACGAACATCGGTTCGCCGTCCACCGGCAACACCAGCGCCTGGAAGGTGTAGTAACCCGGGGTTTGCTGACCGGTCAGGTAGAAAATGTTTTCCGGGCCGGTGACGATCATCACGTCGATGCCGGCGTTGGCCAGATTGGTCCGGGCGCGACGGATGCGCTCGTCGTATTCGGCCGCCGGGAAGGCGGACTCGCTGCCTTGACGGACGTTGGTTGGAGGCGTTGGGTTCATCAGAAACTCCGAATCAATTGAGTTTTTCCAGGATCCAGGGTGATCCCCAGTCCATGTCCTGCCGGCACCTGCACGGTGCCGTTGGCGTACAGCAGTGGCCCGACGGGGTCGTCGCTCAGGCCGTCGGCGCCGTACAGCTCCGCGAAGCGCGGGTTGCTGGCGCACGCGACGTGCAGCGCGGCCGCCGTGGCCGCGGCGCCTTCGTTCATTTGTCCGATCATGCAGGGCACGCCCGCGCTTGCCAGCTGCCGCGCAGCCGCGAGACACGGCGCAATGCCGCCGACCTTGACCAGCTTGAGGTGCGCCCAGAGCTTGCCGCCCAGTGCGCAGAGGCGATCGACGTCGGCACGGCCGGCCAGACCTTCGTCGATCATTAACGGCACCGGGCTGTGCCGCGCCAGTTCCTCGATCGCCTGCCAGTCGCCAGCCGCGATGGGCTGTTCCACATACGCCAGATCGAAAGCGGACAAGGCCTCCAGGTTCTTCGCCGCGGCCTCGCGGGTCCATTGACCGTTGGCATCCACGGCAATCTTGATGCGGGTGCCGAAGCATTCGCGCAGAGCCCGCAGACGCAGCAGATCCTCCTCAAAGGTGCTGACGGCGATGCGCACTTTCAGGTCGCGGAAGCCGCGGTCGACATAGGCTTGAGCCTGCGCGAGGAAGACGTCCATGGGCGACCAGAACAAGGTCTGGTTGCTGGCGTAACGGATGTCTCCTGCCGCAGCACCCAGCCATTGCGCCAGCGGCAATCGCGCACGGCGCGCCAGAAGGTCGTGCAGCGCACAGTCGATCAGGGTGCGCACCGGCATGCTCAGGTTCGCGGCGCCTGTCGAGATTCGCGCCAGCATCTGCGCCGGGTCCTCTTCCAGGTTCAGCCCGTCGATCGCCTGCAGGGCTTGGGCGATCACCTGATCCGGGGTATAGCCGTTGAGGTAGGCGATGTTGATCCGGACCTCGCCGACGCCTTGATGCTGACCGTCGTCCAGGCACAGGTACAGCGATTGCAGCTCGCCGACACTGCCGGAGGATGCCGTGTGCAACTGCACGCCATTGCCGTAATGCAGATTGGCGCGGCGCAATGAGCCTGTGAGGATCATGCGTTTTTCTTCGCCAGCATCTGCAGGGCGATATCCCGGTAGATCAGGCTTGAGGCGATGAATTCATCGATTGGCACGAACTCATCCGGCTTGTGGGCGACCGCAAGGGTGCCGGGTCCGATGACCGTGCCGGTGGTGCCCAGGCTGCGGAAATGCACCAGATCGCAACCGCCCTGGAAACCGAACGGACCGGCGTTGCCGCTGTTGTGTTCGCGACAGGCGGCAAGGCTGGCCTGGACGATGGGTTCCGACTCCGCGGTTTCCGTGGCGCCGCCGGTGGTGGCTTTGTACTCGAGCACCTCGGCGCGCACGCCGAAGCGCTCATTGGCCAGGGCCAGCAGTTGATCGATCTCGGCCTTGACCTCGTTTTCGTCTTCGCCCGGCACCATGCGCCGATCCAGCAACAGGTCGCAGGCGCCCGGCAGCACGTTGTCGGCATGCCCACCGTTGATGCGGGTGACCGTCAGACTCGCTTCACCCACCAGCGCGTGACAGTGGCACTTCACCGAATGCTCGTGATGTTCCTCGATCAGTCCCAACAGCTGGCCGGCGCGGTAGATCGCGTTCTCGCCCAGATGCGGCGTGCCGGAGTGCGCGGTCACGCCATGCACGCGCACCAAGGGGCGCAAGCTGCCTTTGTGGGCGGTGAATGCGGCGTTGGAGGTCGGCTCGCCGATCACGGCGAAGTCGATGTGCGGCGGTTGATGAGCGACGTAGTGCTTGGCACCTTCGCTGGCGATTTCCTCGTCGGCGGTAAAGACCGCCATCAGCGTTCCGGACCAGCGTTCACGGCAGGCAATCAGCATGCGCGTGGCCTCGATCATCGCCACCATCGGACCTTTGGCATCGCAGCTGCCACGGCCATACAGCTTGCCGTCGGCTTCGTGCAGCACGAAGGGGTCAGTCTTCCAGCCTTCGCCGGCGGGCACAGTGTCGATGTGGGTGTTGAACGCGAACGTCGGGCCGGGGCCATTGGCGTACGTCGCGATCACGTTGACGCGGCCAGGCTTGTATTCCGACAGCGACAGATCGAATCCTTCAGCTTCCAGCAGGACCTTGAGGTGTTGCGCCGCTTCCAGTTCATGACCAGGCGGGTTTTCAGTGTTGATTGCGACGAGGGCGGCCAGGTCGCGCTTCATGCGGGCAAAATCAGGTTGTTCGTTCATGGCAGGGTCTCAGTGCAGGATCTGATCAAGAAAGTGGCGGGTACGCGGATTGACCGTGCCGCCGAAGAAGTCGGCATTGCTGGCGTTTTCGATGATTTCGCCTTTTTCCATGAACACGATGCGATCGGCTGCGCGTCGGGCGAAGCCCATCTCGTGCGTCACCACCAGGCTGGTCATGCCCTCGCTGGACAGGTCGGCCATCACGTCGACGACCTCGCGGATCATCTCCGGGTCCAGCGCGGAGGTCGGCTCGTCGTAGAGCATCACTTTGGGCTTCATCGCCAGAGAGCGGGCGATGGCCACCCGCTGTTGCTGTCCGCCGGAAATCTCGTCGGGATAGGCATCGGCTTTCTCGGGAATGCGCACTTTGCCCAGCAGCTCCAGGGCGATGTCATGGGCGTCGGCGCGGCTCATGCCCAGTACATTCATCGGCGCGAGCATGATGTTTTCGACCACGGACAGATGGGAAAACAGTTCGAAGTTCTGGAACACCATGCCGATGTCGCGGCGCAGCAAGTGCACCTGGCGACGGTCGTAATCGATGCGCCGGCCTTCGAAAAACAGGTCGCCGGCATCCGCCGGTTCCAGCTGGTTGACGCATCGCAGCAAGGTGGATTTGCCCGATCCGGAAGGGCCGATGATGACCACCGTTTCGCCGGAATGGACATTCAGCGAGCAATTCTTGAGCACCTGAAAAGGGCCGAAATGTTTGTCGATGCCGATCAGTTCAAGCAGCGGTTTGCCGTTGACCGGAGGGGAGCTGGTTTTCTGCATGATCGTGTTCTCCTAGCGAACGGTGGCGCCGCGTGACGAGCCCAGCATGCGCTCGGTCAGGCTGACGCGCGGGCCTTTGCGGCGCTGTTTCGGGTCCAGGCGGCGTTCGATCAGGGCTTGTACGCCCATGAACAGCGTGGTCAGCACCAGGTAGTAGATACCGGCAGCTGTCAGCGCCTCGAAGTAGCGGAAGTTGGAACTGGCGGTCTGGTTGGCGACCAGCATCAGTTCTTCGACGGCGACCACCGACACCAGCGCGCTGAGCTTGAGCATGCCGACCATCTGGTTGCCGATGGGAGGCAGGATCATGCGCGTGGCTTGCGGAATCACCACATGGCGCAGCACGGCGAAAGGCTTCATGCCCAGGGCCAGGGCGGCCGTGCGCTGGCCCTTTTTCACAGCCTGCATGCCGGAGCGAATGATTTCGGCCATGTACGCGCCTTCGTTGAGCGACAGGGCCAGCACTGCGCTGACCATCGCTGTCAGGCGTATGCCGAATGTCGGCAGGACGTTGTAGATGAAGATGATCTGAAACAGCACCGGTGTGCCGCGAAACAGCCACAAGTAAACCAGCGCGACGGTACGGCCGACTCGCGTGTTGCTGTCCTGGAGCAGGGCGATGATCACGCCGACAGCCACACCGAAGACCAGCGAGTACAAGGTGATCAACAAGGTGGTGACGGCGCCATGGAAGAACGCCGGGGAAATCAGGTATTGCAGGACTAGGTCGAACGACATGATGCCTCCTCAGTGAGCGGTGCCGGGCGCCGAATCAACACGCCGCCCGGGCTTCTGGAAATGGGCTTCAGTCGAACAGCGAAACGCTTGCAGGGAACTTCCATTTTTCGATGATTTGCTTGTAGGTACCGTCGGCGACGATTTCCTTGAGTGCGCCTTGCAAGGCATCGCTCATGGCCGTATTGCCTTTGGCGACGGCCATCCCGATCTGAGTCTGGGATTCGAATTCAGGGCCTACGGTTTTGTAGACGCCCGGCACTTCGCGCAGCATCTGGACGACGCCCGGCGTCGAATCGAACGTTGCATCGGCGCGGCCCTGACGCAGGCTCAGGGCCGAAGCCTGTGCGGTCGGCAAGGTCTGCACTTTGATCGCCGCAAGCCCGGCGCTCGTGCAGCGTTTGTCATCTTCGCGGGCATAGGTTTCTTCGATGCCGCCCAGGGTGACCGCCACGGTCTTGCCGCACAGCGAGTTGTCGCGGCCGGTGATCTTGGCCGGGTTGTCCAGGGTGACCACCACCTGATTGCCGATGCGCAGGTAAGGGACGAAATCGACCTGAGTCGCGCGAGCCTCGTTCATGTACATCGCCGAGTTGATCAGGTCGACGCGCTTGCCCTGAAGCGCCGGGATCAGGCCCTGGAACTCCATGTTCATGGCCTTGGGCGTCAATGCCAGCTTCTTGCCCAAAGCCTCGATGAGGTCGATGTCGAACCCGGTCAGTTTGCCGTTGGACTGGAACTCGAAAGGCGCGAAGGTGGCCGCCGTGCCGTAGGTCAATTCACCGGCTGAGATCACCGGAGCCGTTGCGCCGGTCGCAGCGCTGACGAAAGGAGCGACCAGGAGCGAGGACAGTACTGCGAGGGCGCGCAGGTGGGTGGAAAGTGTTCTGGTCATAGGTGTCTCCAAGGTTCAAATTCATTGCACTATTTGTAGCAAGTAGTGCAAACAAGTCTAAGGTCGTAGTGAGTCTTCAGAGGGCGTACCGCACTGAAGTGGTGCATTAGGTTGTTGGTTTTAGGTGCATCAAGCAGAGGAGGCGCAGCCCAGAGGGGCGTCAATCAAATGGAGCAAGATGTGTTCCATGTTGTTATAGGTGTGTCGCAATCTACCGGGTGGCCTCGTCCTCAACGACGGATGGCGGAGCACTCGACGTCATGGCTGCGCGCATGAAGTCTTCGATCAGCGGGTGCGGCTTGCCGGCGGTGGAGCACTGCTCGGGGTGGCCTTGCATGCCTTGATAGAAGACGTGGTGCGGCCAGGCCATGGCGTCGACGACCTGTCCGGTGGCGTCGGTCGCCGTGATGATCATGCCTGCTGTTTCGAGCGGTGCGACGAGGTCGGGATTGAGGAAAAAACGGTGGTTGCAGCGGATCACCGGATGGCTTTGAAAGCGCTGCTCAGTGGCTGCCACCTTGAAGCTCAGGCGACGATCGCCGAGGCGATGTTCCTCGAGGCCCGGCAAACCGGCCATCGGCACGAAGCTCTTGATGGGCGCGTCCGGCGCGGCCTCGGCCATGTTGGCCTGTTCAAGTCCCGGAAGGTTCTGGGCCAGGGCGGTCGTCATCGACTGCATGCCCAGGCACAGCCCGAGCACGGGTGTGCCCGATAGCAGGCCATGGCGGGCCGCGCGGATTTGCCCTGGCACGTTGTTCATGTCCGAGCCGCCGGGCAGGACGATGCCGTCCACGTCAGCCAGCGCCTTTACGTCCAGCGACTGCGGATCGACAAAGCGGACCTGCATCTCGAGGCCGCAGGCGTCGGCGGCATCGGCCAGTGCGGCGAGGGTCGCCGGATACACGTCCTTCTGATCCGCTTCGGCGCCGACAAGCGCCACGCGCAACAGCGCCAGGTCCGACGCTGTCGACAGCTGCGAATCGACCTTCATCCAGCGTCCGAACGCGTCCCGGCTCCAGCGACCGTGAGCGGTAGGGCGGCCGTGCTGATCCTGCAGATACCATGAATCGTGATCGTCTCGGACCGTCAGATGACAGACCGAAACCCCGGCGGCCTCGGCTTGCTCGACCAGGGTCTGCAGCGTTGCACTCAACTGGTGTGCGTCATCCCAGGGGACGACCACGTCGCACTCACCGGCCCGGGCAATGATCGCCTCGGGATCGCTGGCCGCCTCGATCTGGCGGTCGGTCAGCCGTTCGTACCAGAGCAATCCGCTAGGAACCAGCGAGCCGCTGCTCGCCACCATTTGTACGCGGTCAGCGCCTTGAGTAGAGTCGAACGCGATCGGCAGATGCATCAACACGGCATCCTGCGCACAGGCGACGGTTGCAGCCATCGCGCCATACAACGCAGGAGAACAGGGCGAATGATGAACCAGCGTCAGTGTCATTGATGACTCCTCGGAAAAACCTGACCACAACAATGCTTGCATAGACTGTAGGTTTGCCGGCATTCGAGCTAGCATGTTTTTATTGTTTCAAAAAAAAGTATTTCTTATGGATACGCGTTACCTGAAAAGTCTTTTAGCTGTCGTGGACTGCGGGTCGATCGTCGATGCCGCCCGTACAGAAGGCGTGACAGCTGCGGCTGTCAGTCAACGGATGCAGGTACTGGAGCGTACGCTGGGTTTTGCGCTGTTGTCCCGCGTCGGGCATTCCGTGAAAGCCACCGAAGCCTGCGTTGCCCTGTTGCCACGGGTGCGCCATATCGTCGGGCAGGTCGCGTTGCTTGCCGGCGATGCCGACGCGAGCGGGTTGACCGGCTCACTGCGCATCGGTGCCATCTCCACCACGCTGGCCGGGCTTTTGCCCCGGGCATTGCTGGAGTTGAGCCGTCTTGCCCCCGGCATCAAGACCTCGATCTTGCCCGGGACATCGCGCTCTTTGTACATGGCGCTGCAAAATGGCGAATTGGACGCCGCCGTGATCGTGGCGCCGCCCTTTGACCTCCCGAAAATGTTTCGCCTGGCGCCGCTGCACGTCGAAAAGCTGGTGCTGGCCTCCAAAGCCCCGCCAGGGATGAGCATTTCCAAGGCCCTGCAGAGCTTTCCCTACGTCTGCTACGAACCCACTTCCTGGGGCGGGCTGCATGCCAAACGTTATCTGGACGATAACGGTCTGGCGGTGACGCCGCTGTTCAGCCTGGACGGCCTTGAAGCGATTGCGGCCCTTGTCGCCAACGGCATCGGCGCCAGCCTGATGCCCATGTGGTCGGGACTTGAGCAGCTCGCCAAGGACTTCACCATCACGCCCGTCGGTGACGGCTACGACCGCGAAATCGTGCTGGTGACGCTCGCCCATACGGACCGGCCGCGCATGCTCGAAGTGCTGCTGCAGGCACTCGCCAAGTGATCGGTGCGTTGCGCGTGCCGCTGATCGCGACGTCCCGCCTGGATGAAGGCCATGTATTGACATATCGGTAAATCTCGATACGATCGCGGCATGGAACTGATCGAAATATTCAAAGCCCTCTCGAATCCCACACGCCTTCAAATCCTGAAAGGCTTGAAGGACCCTGTGAAGAACTTCCCCCCGCAAGATGAGGGTGACGTTCACACCGTGGGCGTGTGTGTCAGCAGTATTCAGGAAGGGATCGGACTGTCTCAGTCAACGGTCTCCGGCTACCTTGCCACCCTGCAGCGGGTGGGGCTGGTCGAGGTCAGGCGGATCGGTCAGTGGACTTACTACAAGCGCAATGAAGCCACGATCAGTGCGCTTGGCGAGGTCATAGGGAAAGAGTTGTAAGTTTTTTTTACCCTAGCATATCGAGATATCTCGATATTCCTCTTTGTAGATTTGAGGATTCATGATGAAAGCGATGGTGCTTAACTCATTCGGCGGGCCGGCCTCGTTCGAGCTGTGCGATGTGCCCAAGCCAGTGCCCCAGGCCGGGCAGGTGCTTGTACGGGTCCATGCAACCTCCGTCAATCCGCTGGATTATCAGGTTCGACGCGGCGACTATCCCGATCTGGTTCCGCTGCCGGCCATCACCGGGCACGACGTATCCGGCGTGGTTGAGGCGGTCGGACCGGGCGTGACGGCGTTCGTGCCGGGCGACGAAGTCTGGTACACCCCGCAGATCTTCGACGGGGCAGGCAGCTATGCCGAATACCACGTTGCCGCTGAAAGCATCATCGGCAAGAAACCTGCCTCCCTCAGCCACCTCGAGGCGGCGAGTCTGAGCCTGGTGGGCGGTACGGCGTGGGAAGCGCTGGTCGTGCGTGCGGCGCTGAAGGCAGGGGAGAGCGTTCTGATACACGGCGGCGCGGGAGGCGTGGGCCACGTGGCGATCCAGCTGGCCAAGGCCATGGGCGCCAGAGTGTTCACGACGGTGCGCCAGGCCAACGCTGAATTCGTCCGCACTGCAGGGGCGGATGTGATCATCGATTACGAGAAGGAAGATTACGTCGATGCCGTTCTGCGGGAAACCTCAGGCCACGGCGTCGATGTCGTGTTCGACACCATCGGCGGCAACACCTTGTCGCGCAGCCCCGACGCGCTTGCACAGCTAGGCCGCGTGGTCTCGATCGTGGACATCGCTCAGCCGCAGAATCTGATTCAGGCGTGGGGCAAGAACGCGAGTTATCACTTCGTGTTCACCCGGCAGCATCGCGGCAAGCTCGATGAGTTGAGCGCACTGGTGGAGCGCGGCCAGCTGCGGCCCCAAGTGGGCGAGGTCTACCCGCTTGCCGACATCGCGCTCGCCCATGCCCGGTTGGAAAGCCCGAATCACGGTGTTCAAGGCAAGATCGCGATTGCTGTCGAGCCGTCGCTCATCGCGTGAATGCAGCCCTTCATCCACCTGAATCGATACCGAGGAACACCATGATTTACGAGATCGCTTTGCTCCCCGTTCACCCTGATCGCATCGACACGTTCAGGCATGCTTTCGCCGAGGTCGCGCCGTTGCTTACGCGTGCCAGGGGCTACATCGGTCACCTGCTCGCCCAAGGGATCGAGCGCCCTGAACACTTCAATCTGATCGTGCAATGGCGGTCACTCGAGGATCACTCCCCAGGTTTCGAAGAGAGTGAAGATCATCAGCGGTTCATGCGGGGGCTGGAGGATTACTTCTCGGCAGAACCGCAGGTCTACCACATCGAAGGCGCCGCTTTTTTCAACGGAGCATAGGCTGCCCGGCAGCACCGTCTGCCTGCCTGATCCCGCCTGCGCGCGTGCCGCGCCTCAGAGTTATGAGCAAACATCGAGCAGGATCGGGATCACCCCCGCAATCACCTCGACGCCATCATTGATTGAGCAGCCAGCGCAAGGTCGCTGGCTTCCTCTCACTTGATGGACGTCGCAGGGCGGCGCAGGGTCAGACACGATGACAGATAATCAGGCAAATACGGTGGCGCTCGTGACGGGGGCGTCGAGCGGGATAGGTCAGGCAATTGCCCTGGCGCTTTCCGGCACGGGTGCGAGCGTGGCATTGGTGGGGCGGCGTGCCGACCGACTTGACGCGTTGGCGGGCAAGATTCGCGATGCAGGCGGCACCGCGCTCAGCATCCCGGCGGACCTCACGTCCAGTGCGGGTGCCGCGCAAGTCGTCGAACGCACGATCGAGGCGTTCGGCCGGCTCGACACGCTGGTCAACGCTGCCGGCTTGATGCTCAACGGGCCGTCGATCGAGTCACCTCTGCACGAATGGGATCAGATGATCGACATCAACTTGCGTGGCCTGGTCTACATCACCAAAGCCGCGCTGCCGCACCTCGTTGCTGCCGTCTCGACCAGCCCGCGATCGGTGGTCGACGTGATCAATATCTCGTCCGTCGCAGGGCGCGTTGCCGCTGCGCAGGTGGCGGTCTACAACGCCACGAAGTTCGCGGTCACGGCGGCAACGGAGGCGTGGCGACAGGAGTTCACCCGACAGTCCGTGCGGTTCTCGGTGATCGAACCCGGCGCGACCGCCACAGAGTTGTTCGAGCAGAAGTCAGGCCAGTGGGAAGGGTTTACCTCGATGTTCGGCGAGGTCGAGCGGCTGCAGGCTGAAGACGTGGCCAACGCGGCGCTGTTCATCGCCACCCAGCCACGCCGGGTCGCCATCAACGAAATCGTCATCCGTCCGACCGATCAATCCTGAGTTGGATCAGGCACAGGCCGTCACATGCGCCGGCTTGTGGGTTGCCTTCACAGGCGAGGAAAATTTGCTCGTCGCGCCGTCTCTCGGCACTCTAAAGAAAGTACCGCTTGTGAAGGCCTCGGGAGACACGGGCATGACCCCACATCAGGCAACGCATTGTCAGGAGGACACTTCGGCGGTTCGCTCCCGAATCGGCGCGACCATCGTCAGTTACCTCGACGGCCAGCAAGAGCGTGACACAACCGTCTCGGGCCTGACTTTGATTCAGCGCACAGCCCCGGTTCCGGTGACCTCGTTTGTCTACGAGCCCTCGCTTGCGATGATCATGCAGGGGCGCAAGCACATATTCCTGGGACAGACGACCCATTACTACGATGAGTCATTGTTCTTTCTGACGTCGGTGGGGCTGCCGACGATGACGGAGGTGGTCGAAGCGAGCGAGGAGCGCCCCTACGTTTCGGTGCTTCTCAACCTGGACATGGCGATGATCAGGAGCGTCATCGCTGAGATCGCCATCCACGATCACTACCCCCAGGGCGGCACGGCCCAGGCTTTTGGGCCTGCCGATCGCCGGTTGTTCGAAGTCATGGAGCGGCTGATCAATATTGCGGTAGCGCCCTGCGCCAACGTTTTTCTCGAAAACCTGGCCAAGCGGGAACTGTTGTATTACCTGCTGACAGGCCCTGCAAGCCAGCGCGTGCAGCAAACCGCATTGCTGGGCACGCAAGGCAACAAAGCCAGCAAGGCCGTCGAGTGGCTGCATCGACATTACGCCGCGCCACTGCGCATCGCCGAACTGGCTGAGCTTTGCTCAATGGCCGAGTCGAGCCTGCACCATCGCTTCAGGGCGCTGACCTCCATGAGCCCGTTGCAATTCCAGAAGAATCTGCGCCTGCACGAGGCCAGAAGGCTGCTGCTGTCCCAGGACATCGACACGGCGACCGCTGCCTATCACGTGGGTTATGAAAGCGTGCATCAATTCAACCGCGAATATAAACGCGCATTCGGCGCGCCTCCGAGGGCCGATATTCAGTCGGTGAAGCGCCTCGGCGCGAGCTGATCGAACCGTCGTGCGCTTCGTCCCGGAAAGTGCAAGACCGATCAAATACTGAATCCCTGATTTGATAACCTCATCCCCATTGTTCAGGGAGCATGGTTATGAGGAATGTGGAAAGCGCCTTGTGGTTCATCGAGCGTGAACTGGGCTCGCAGCTGGATCTGGGAAGGGTGTCACGCCACTGTAAGATCTCTCCTTTCGCAATGTCCCGTCTCTTCGCACTGTCGACGGGGTGGCCGGTCATGAAATATGTACGCGCCCGTCGACTGACTCAGGCGGCCCTGGCATTACGCCAGGGAGCGCCCGACATCCTGCAGGTGGCACTGGATGCCGGCTATGGCTCCCATGAAGCTTTTACTCGCGCGTTCAGCGAGCAGTTCGGTGTCACGCCCAAACGCGCCCGCGAAGACGGGCATGATCTTCGGCTGGTGGAGCCATTGCGCATGAAAGAGATGAAACCGGTGACGTTGTCCGAACCCCGTTTCGAAAGCAGATCAAGCTTCCTGATTGCAGGCCTGGGCGATCGGTTTACCTTTGAAAAGAACGAGGGCATCGTCGGCCTGTGGCAAGCGCTGATTCCTCATTTGGGCAACGTGGCAGGCCAAATGGATGGCACGAGCTACGGGCTTTGTTGTAATCCTGGCGAAGATGGAAGCTTCGAATACATCGCAGGCGTCGAAGTGTCTGCGATCGACGATCTGCCACCGCATTTCCGGCATTTCCGCGTCCAGGAACAGTACTACGCCGTCTTTCGCCACTTGGGCCATATCTCGACGATCCATCAGACCTTTTTCACCGTCTTCAACCATTGGCTGCCTGAATCCAGCTACGTGCTCGCGGACGCGCCTGAATTCGAGCAGTACAGCCCGGATTTTGACCCCTCACAAGGAAAGGGCCACGTCGACATCTGGATTCCGCTGGTCACGGCAGGCTGAACGTTACGCGTCTACCGAACGGCCAGCCAACTGCCGATGGTGATCTCTACGTCCGCAGCCATTGATCAAGTACCGCTGATGGTTCCGGCCAGGGAATAGGGCGCTGTCATGTCGACCAGAAACAGCACGAGCGAGCTGTCCCCCTCCGCCTGGATGGAGGGCAGCGGTGCCTGCGCGGAGCTTACGCCGTCGCCTTTGCCAAGCGAGTGTTCACCCACGCTCACCTCGCCATCCAGCACGTATAGCCAGGACTCCAGGCCGGGCCGCTCGACCGGCGCCATCAGACAGCGCCTCGGGTTGCCATGGCGGATCAGTCGCCAAATGCTTCCATCAACACTTGAACCAACTGACCGCCCTCCGGCGTAGCCCAGCTGCCTGCCAATTCGGCGATCAGCTGGTTGGTCGTAGTGAGGGTCACACCGGCCTTATCCATACGCCGCAAGGCAATGTCGTCAGCCATTTTGGTAGGGGAAGCACCACCGTCAGCCACGACCTGAACCTCGAAACCATCGCGTACCAGCGACAGCGCTGGATAGACCGTGCAGACATCGTTGGTCACGCCAGCGATGATGAGTTTCTTGCGGCCGGTGGCGTGCACCGCAGCGGCGAAGTTTTCATCGTCGATGGCATTGACGATGCCCAGGCGTTTGATGCGACCGGCGTATTCGGTCGGAAGGATCTCTTCCAGTTCGCTCAGCAGAGGCCCCTGGGCGTGCTCTTCCATGCTGGAAGTCAGCACCACAGGTAGCTTGAGGATGCGAGCGGCCTTGGCGAGCATGAGCGCATTGCGTTTGAGTTCTTCGAACGGCATGGATTTAGCCCAGCCCATGGTGCCGACCTGATGGTCGATCAGCAGAAGCGCAGCATTGTCGGCACTGAAGTTTTCGTACGTCATGGTGATTCTCCTGGCGATTGTGTGGGGTGGATCGCCCTGGTGGGGGTGGCCTGTATCAGGTCACACTGTGCAGCTTTCCGAATGCGCCGCGTTGGTAGCCGGTGACGGCTTTGACCAGCGCGTCGGCGGAGGCAAGTGCCAGCGGCCCTTGCCAAAAAACCGGCTGATTCAACGGCACACCCGAAAACATGACCGCCTTGGCGTTACCTTTTTTCGCAGCCAGCTTCACCAATCGATCTGCGGTCTGGGGCAGATTCACTGCCGCTTTGGGCTCAGTCAGATCAAAAGACTGGTCGTCCACAGATATCTCCCCGTCGATTGGCATGACAAAGGCGACATGGCCCTGTGGAACAGAAATCGCGACTTCTCCGCCATCTTCAAGCGAGATGTCCAGAAGGCGTACGTCTGTAGGCACCGTCAGAGGGGAGACAGCTCCCTCAAAGCTGCCCAGCGGCACACGAATCTTTGCTCCTGATTTATAGATCACGGGCACGTGTTGAGCTTCGAGACTCAATGCAAACGGCGCAGCGTCCTGTTTCTGCTCTGGCAGATTGATGAAGATCTGAAGCATGTGGACTGTCTTGCCGGGTTCAGCCGGAACCTCCTCATGCACGATGCCTTGCCCCGCTGCCGTCCAGTGCAGCCCACCGGGCTGAATCAGGTTGCGATTGCCCAGGGAGTCGCGATTGTCGATGCCTGTCTCCGAGTCCAGAAACAGGTAGGAAACTGCCGAAAAACCGGCATGAGGGTGCGGTGGAAACGTCGGCCCGCTGATCCAGGCGTGATCAACACCCAGGAATGGATCAATAGGTTTTGCGTACTGGTCGCCCCGCAGGTTGAAGGCCCTGAACTGGCTGCCATGGTTCATGCGCTGCAAACGTGCACTGGATAACATGACCTTCTCCTCAGGCCTTTTCAATCAGGGCGGGGTAGTCGATGTAGCCTTCAGCACCTGGTGCGTAGAAGAGGTCTTTGTTGGGGACATTCAGGTCGGCATCGATGCGGAAACGTTCAGGAAGGTCAGGGTTAGCGAGAAAGGCGCCCCCGAATACAACCGCGTCTGCTTTCTTCTCCGCGATCAGCGACTCGGCACTTTCCTTGGTCTGGCCACTGCCGATCAGGTAACTGCCGTTGAACAGCGGGCGCAGCGCACTGTGGTAGTCAAACTGGGCACCGAACAAGGCAACGTGCAGGTACGCCAGCTTCAGGTCGCGCAATTGCGTAACGAGATAGGTGCACGTCTCCTGCGGGTTTGCATCAGCGATGTCGTTGAAGTTCATCTCCGGCGAAATCTTGATACCGACGCGATCACCGCCCACCTCGGCGACCATCGCGGCGAGCACTTCCAGCACGAAGCGCGCGCGATTTTCCACGGAACCGCCGTATTGATCGTCGCGCTGGTTGCTGCCGGTAGAAAGAAACTGCTCAGGCAGATAGCCGGACGCGGCATGCAATTCGACGCCATCGAAACCCGCTTCAATCGCCAGACGTGCAGCGTTGCGATACCCCGCGACCACGTCTGCAATCTCGGCAACGGTGAGCGCATGCGGGGTGACAAAGTCCTGCAACCCGGTCGCGGTGTAGGTCTGACCCGCTGCCTTGATCGCTGATGGCGCCTGCGGTTGTGCGCCGTCCGGCAGCAGCGAAGGGTGGGACACGCGACCACAATGCATCAACTGCATGAAGATGCGACCGCCACGAGCGTGCACGGCGTTGGTGACTTTCTTCCAGGCCGCCACTTGCTCGGCGGTTTCGATACCCGGCGTGCGGACGTAGCCCTTGCCCATGGCAACGGGGAACACGCCTTCGCTGATGATGAGACCGGCAGAAGCGCGCTGGAAGTAGTAAGTGGTGACCAGATCGGATGGCACGCCCGCATCGTCAGAGCGGGAGCGAGTCATCGGCGCCATGACCATGCGGTTGGAAAGCGTGTAGCGGCCTACCTTGACTTCAGAAAAAAGAGAGTTCATTGCGGTGCTCCTCAGAGGTGATGTGACTATGATTGATCAATCCGAATCCGGGATAAACCTGGGTAAGCTGAATTGACTGATCCACTGATGGAGCAATTCGTTGGAATATCTCAATGACATGGCGTTGTTTGTCGAGGTGGTAAAAGTGCGCAGTTTTCGGCGAGCTGCCGAAGCGCTCAACATGCCGAATTCCACGCTTTCGCGCCGTATCAGCGGCTTGGAGAAGGCCATCGGTCTTCGCCTGCTGCACCGTACAACTCGGAAGATTGAGCTGACCGAGGCCGGGCAGCTCTACTACGAACGCTGTAAACGGATCGTCGACGAGGCAAGACTGGCCCATGAGCAACTCGGCGAAATGCTGGCTCGGCCGAGCGGCTTGCTGCGGGCGTCGCTTCCCGTGGATTTTGCCAACGTCTATCTGGCGCCGCTCATCGCCGAGTTCGCCCAGCTCTATCACGGCATCAGTTTTGACTTCGATCTCACCCCGCGTCAGGTGGATCTGGTCAGTGAGCCGGTGGATGTGGTCATCCGTATGGGAGAGCCTGCGAACTCCAATCTCATCGCGCGGAAGCTGGCGAGTATTCAACGCTTTCTCTACGCCTCACCTCACTATCTGCAAACGTGGGGTGAGCCGCAGTCGCCTTCGGACTTGAGCGGTCACGAATGCCTGCGGCTGCGCGGGCCAGACTCGGATCGCTGGACGCTTTCCGGTGGCGATGAAACGCAGCAGGTCGATGTTGGCGGGCGCTTTCAACTCAACAGCGTGGGCATGCTGAGGCGCTTGGCCTCGTTAGGGCTGGGCATTACGTTGCTGCCCGAAGGTATTGCCGCTCAGGACGTGGCGGACGGGAAACTGCGACGGATCCTGGTGCAATGGCAAGCGTCACCGGTCTCGGTGTATGCCCTGACCGAAACGCGATTGCTCCCGGCCAAGACTCAGCGTTTTATCGAATTTGTGCGCGACAGGTTGCAGGCCTGAGTGGAATGCCAGTCCACCGCTTCTCGGCAAGCGGCAGGGCAGGGCTATCACGCGCCGCCTGATAGGAGAAAGTGGTTCCACTTCCGGCGATCGGCTGAACCGTTAGACTGCCGCTCTTAAATCCGATGATGCTCCACCAGAAAATCCACGAACAACCGAACCCGCGCCGGCATCGTCGCACCCCCGACGAACACGGCATGAATGGGCTCCTGGTCGCCGGGGTTCCAGCTTTCCAGAAGCGGCAGCAGATCGCCGCGTTGCAGGTCTTCACTGACGGTGAAACGGCCGATGCGCGCAATGCCGGCGCCGACTCGCGCAAGCTGCGCGAGCGCTTCGCCGCTGCTGCATTCGATGTTGCCGCTGACCTGGAGGGAAAACTCTTTTCCGTCGCGCATGAACGGCCAGTTGGGTTCGGCACGCCGGAAATTGAAGCGCAAGCAGTTGTGGCGCAGCAGGTCTTCCGGCTCTTCGGGGATGCCGTGGCGCTGCAGATAATCAGGCGATGCCACGACCACCTGGCCGGTATCGCCGATTCGTCGCGCGGTCAGCGGACTGTCGGGCAGATGCCCGAAGCGGACCGCCACGTCGGCCTGACCGCCGAGAATGTCCACTACCTCATCGCCGAGTGTCAGGTCGACGACGATGTTCGGGTAACGGGCGCTGAACGCTGCCACCAATGGAACGATCGCCGTCCGCCCATGACCGAGGGCGGCGCTGACCCGCAACCTGCCTTTTGGAACGCCTTGGTCGGCGATGGCTTCTTCGACTTCCGCCATGTCGGCGAGGATGCGCATGGCGCCGCGTAGAAAGGCTTCGCCTTCGGCGGTGAAAGTGATCGCCCGGGTCGTGCGCAGCAGCAGGCGGGTGCCGAGGCGCTGCTCGGTACGCGCGATGATCCGGCTGATGGCCGAGGGTGTCAGGCCCAGTGCGCGTGCAGCGGCGGAGAGGCTGCCTTCCTGCGCCACGGTGGCGAACACAGCCATTTCACCTGACCTGCCGTTGACGTCCATTCGTGCTCCTCGCGCAAAGGTGATTGCCAAAAATGCCGTCTACCGGCTTTAGACGCTGGATCGTAGCATTAGCGGCATAGATAAGGAGCCTTCCATGCGTATCAATCCACCACTTGTCGCACTCGCCATGGGTGCCTTCGGCATCGGCGTCACCGAGTTCGCCCCCATGGGCATGTTGCCGGGCATCGCTGCCGATCTCGGCGTTTCCATTCCTGCCGCGGGGCTGCTGGTCAGCGCCTACGCCTTGGGCGTGTTGCTCGGCGCGCCGCTGATGACCCTGACCACCGGCCGGATTCCGCGGCGTTATCTGCTGATCGGACTCATGGCGATCTTTACCCTCGGAAATCTGATGTCCGCACTGGCGACCGATTACTACAGCCTCATGGTCGCCAGGGTGGTGACTTCCCTCAATCACGGAGCGTTTTTTGGCGTAGGTTCCATTGTCGCTGCCAGCGTCGTCGCCCCGGAAAAACGCGCCGGGGCGGTGGCCGCCATGTTCATGGGGCTGACCGTCGCAACGATCGGCGGGGTGCCGCTCGCCGCCTGGTTTGGCGAATTGTTCGGCTGGCGCACGGCGTTCTGGGGCATCACCGGCCTGGGCGTGATCGCGATGACTGCGTTGTGGTTCGCGCTGCCCAACCTGCGCTTGCCGCAGAGCGGCGGTGCACTGGCTGAAATCCGTGTGCTGGGCCGCGGCCCGGTGCTAGGCGCCTTGGCTCTGACGGTGGTGGGCTCGGGGGCAATGTTTACCGTATTCACCTACATCGCGCCGATCCTCAGCAGCGAGGCCCACGCGTCCACCGCCTTCATCACGGCGATGCTGGTGCTGTTCGGTGTGGGCTTGACGCTGGGCAACGTCTGGGGCGGCAAGGCTGCAGATCGCTCAATCGACCGGACGCTGATCGTCTCACTGAGCGTGCTGATCCTCGTCCTGCTGGCGTTCACGGTGCTGATGCAATGGCCACTGCCCGCCGCCGTGGCCATCCTGATCTGGGGTATCGCCAGCTTCGCTCTGGTGCCGCCACTGCAGATGCGCGTCATGGAAGCGGCCAAAGACGCGCCCAACCTGGCATCGGCGGTGAACATCGGCGCCTTCAACCTCGGCAACGCCATCGGTGCAGCGCTGGGTGGCGCGGTGATCAATGCCGGCCTGGGATACCCGGCGATCTCCTTGGCCGGCGCCGCCATGGCGGCGCTGGGACTGCTGATGGTACTGGCCTTCGCCTGGCGCTCCAGAACGATTGCCGCAGCGGTGGTGTGAGGAGAGAAGCTGCGTTCTGGATATATCGCCCTGCGCTCACCCTTTCAGAAAGCGCTTCGGGTGATCGGAGGGCGGCGTGCGGCTGCTGTCGTACCTGCCGAACAGACGGTAGCGATTCAGCGCGACTTTGTCGTACATCCAGTCGCGAACCTTGCGCGGAACACATTTCGCCACCCTGAGCCAAGGCCAGGGCGGCGGCAGGCGAGCGAGGATTTCGAACATCGCGTCAGAGCGAACGAAGAACCGGTCGTCAGTAATCAGCACCACGGTGTTGAATTGATCGGTTGGCAGTCCGGCCCATTTGAGCAGCGCCTGGCCTTGGGACGATTGCACGGTCGCGAGGAGAATCCGACCCGGACGGTCATGTTGAATGATGAATTTCGCCCACCCGTTACACAGCTTGCAGGTGCCATCGAAGAGCACCACCGTTTCGCCGGTTTGCAGGAGCGGGGCAGAGCAGGAGGGCTGGTTGATCATCGCGGGTTCCCATGGGTTTGCCAGGCGCAGTGATCGTCATCTCGCCACCTCGCAGATTTGCCATCGTCAATCAGTGCAAACCATAGTCGCATAACCACGGACACGCCGCCGGGCTGGAAGCACAGGAGCCCATGCCCCTGTGTCTTCGACGGCGTTCCGCTGGTAATGAGGTGCGGCCTTAGCGCTTGCGCATCATGAGCAGCGCGATGACGACCGCCATCGCTGCAATCACCGTCGCGATCCAGCCCAGTGCGCCGAGGCCGAATTGGCCGATGCCCAGACCGCCGAGGATTGCGCCTAGCCCGATACCCGCGTTTGCCGCCGAAATGTTCAGCGACGCCGCGAGCGCCTGGGCTTTCGCGCCTGCCTGCATCACCCGGACCTGGCAGATGGGGAAGAGTGCCGTGTACGCCACGCCCCATACTGCCAGCGCGCAGATCAGCCAGGGATGATTGGCCGCCAGAGGCGCGGCGGCGGTCATGCCGACGCCCAGCACGATCAGGAACAAGACCATCGCCCCAAGCGGGTAGCGATCCACCAGCGCTCCGCCCCAGTGGTTGCCGATCATGCCCACGGCGCCGAACCCCATCAGCCACCATCCCACTTGGTTTGCCGGAACGCCGGCCAGGCTTTGCAGGATGTCGGCCAGGTAGGTATAGGCCGTGAACATCGCTGTGAACGTCAGCACCGACAGCAGAATGTGGGCGAGAAAACGTGGCTGTTTGAGAATGTCGGTCTGTTTCTCGCCTTGCTGTTTCTGCGGGGACGACGGAAGCGTGGGCATGCAAAGCTGCATGAGCGCCGCGATGATCAACGAGATGACGGCAAGCACCCAGAAGCTGCCGCGCCATCCGAGGGAGTCAGCCGCAACGGTACCCAACGGCACGCCGAAGACCAGCGCGGCGGAGATGCCCAGATAAACCCGCGAGACGGCTTTGCCGGAGTTACCGGGACCTGCGAGTTGGCCGGCGGTCTCGCTGGCGGTTCCCCAGAAGACCGGCAAGCCGAGCGCAGGGATGAACCGCGCCAGCGCCATTATCCAGATGTTGGTCGACAACGCGGCAAGCACGTTGGACGCCGCGAAAGCCAGCAGGATCAGCGTGAACAGTTTCTTGCGTTCGACGCCCGCCAGTCTGGCTGTGAGGACAGGCCCGAACAGCATCACGGTGAACGCGAAGAGCGTGACCACCTGACCGGCTACGGCCACCGAGACGTTGAGGTCGCGCGCCATCGCCGGCAACAGCCCGACGATCAGGAACTCGGTGGTGACGATGATGAAGGCGGCGACCGCCATGATGAGGATCTGAACGGCGGATCGCGCGGAGGCGGAGGGCGCTGCCACCGCTTCTGTGGTCGAGGGATGCATGAAAGGTGACGCTCCAAGAGATTTTGGCATAGCCTATTAGAGATTTGCCGTCTCATCCGGGATATAAATGACCGGTCATGCGGAACTGAATTCAGTAATCGAGAGGTGCCATGTATTCTTCGGAGCGGCTTAAAGGAATCGATGTGTTCGTCACGGTCGCTGACGTGGGCAGCTTCGCCAATGCCGCGCTGCGCCTGAATCTGACGGCATCGGCGGTCAGCAAGAGCGTCGCCCGGCTGGAGCAGCGATTGGGACAGCGCCTGTTCGCCCGGACCACCCGACGGCTTTCTCTGACCGAGGCGGGCGTCAAGTATTACCGCACCTGCACCGGCGTGCTGGCTGACCTTGAGGAATCGGAGCTGGAGATCGCTTCTGACCGGCATGAGCCCCATGGTCGGGTGCGGATCGACTTGCCAGCTTCCTACGGACGCCTGCACGTGCTGCCGTTGATACTCGAGTTCGGTCGGGCGTATCCGTCGCTTCACCCGCACATTTCCTTCTCGGATCGCTTTGTCGATCCGGTCCATGAGGGGATCGACATCGTCGTTCGAATCGGTGGGCAGGACGCCTGGCATTCCGGTCTTGGCCACAGGTTCATAGGCGCTCAGCGTCTGGTGTTCTGCGCGGCACCGCGTTACCTCAGTGAGTACGGCACGCCGCGTTCAGTCACGGAACTGGAGAACCATCACTGCATCGCATATGGGCTCACGGATGGGCAGGTTGGCCCGTGGTTTCTCAAGGGCCGTCTGCCGGGCGATCAGGAGCGACGCGTCATCCATCCCCGCATTGCGGTGGGTGACGGCGAAGGCGAAGTGTCGGCAACACTGGCGGGCTATGGCATTGCGCAATTGCCTACCTGGCTGGTTCAGGGGCATCTCGATGAGGGGCGCCTGGTTGAGGTTCTGCCTGAGCTTGCAACGGAAGGCCTGCCGATGAACCTTGTCTGGCTCAAGACCCGCGAATCGTTGCCGAAGGTGAGCGTCCTGCTGGACTACCTGAGTGAACATCTCGCGCCCCATGGAAGCGTATGAGGCGCTGCGGCGTCGGCGGGTCCAGCCTGCAGACGGGACTGCGTTTTTCGACTGCAGCCGACGTCAGGCCTACGGCGCTTCGTAATCCAGCACACTGCTGGCCGCCTCGGAACACCACCGGTTCCGGCCGCCGTTCTTCGCAACGTACAAGAATGCATCCGCCGACTTGATCAGGCCTGCCGGCGTGGTCCCGTCCCTGGCCGGTGTGCCGCAGGCGACGCCCGCGCTTGCGGTCACCCTGCCGAGCGGATGATCGGCATGTTCGATGTCCAGCGCGCGAACGGCTTGCAATATCTCCTCGGCCAACTGCCCGGCGCCGCGGGCATCCGTGTCCGGCAGCAGCACCGTGAACTCTTCACCGCCGTAACGCACCGCCAGGTCCGCTGGCCGCTTGAGGGCTTGCCGGATGGCCGACGCCACCTGGCGCAGACACTCGTCACCGGCAGGGTGGCCATAGCGGTCGTTGAAACGCTTGAAGTAGTCGACATCCAGCATGATCAGCGCCAGAGGCGTGCCTTGGCGCCGCGCCCGTTCCAGCTCTTGTGCCAATGCGATATCCAGCTTTCGACGATTCCCCAGGCCCGTCAGGCTGTCTGTCAGCGCCATGTCGTGCACCGTCTGATGCGCAATGCGGATCTGCTCCTCCAGTTCGATGCGCGCACGCAGCTGGGTCAGCACCAACACCCCGAAACCGCTGAGTCCGGCGATGAGCACGAGCAGCACCATGCCGGTCTTGAACAGATCATGGCGCCATGGCCCCACGAAAGACTCCCGCGAAAGGCCCGCTTCCACGACGAGCGGATACGACGTCAGCGCTCTGTAGGCATAAAGCCTGTAGGTGTTGTCGATGACCGCCTTGACCTCGGCGACACCTTCGTTCGAGAACGGGAGATAGCGGGTGAAAATCTCGCTCTGCGCAAGGCTGCGGTCTGTCGCCGGGGCCACGAACGGGCGCCTGACCAGCACTTCGCCGCTGCGCATCGCCAGCACCAGCGCGCCTTTGTCATCAATCTTGAAATCCCCGTAATAGTCGAGGAAATAGCTGACCTTGATGGTGCCGAGAAGCACGCCGGCAAACGATCCATCGGGGTTGTCCAGCCGACGGGATATGGGAATCACCAGCTCCCGCGAGGAGCGGCTTTTGACAACGTTGCCGATGCGAATCCCTCGCCCGGGATGGGTGCGGTGGAAGGCGAAATATTCACGGTCGGCATTATTGGCCGTTTCGGGGGTGATGTACTGATTGGTGACGACCCAGTCGCCGTTCGCCGCATAGATGAACAAGCCCTGAAGCTGCGGCATGATCCTGGTCTGCTGGTCGAGCAGGGCGCGGATCCGGGGAACATCGATGTTATTGAGCCCGTCGCCCTCGACGCGCTCGCGCAACTCGGCGGTCAGCACATCGACCTGGCGGACGGCATCTTCGGCGTGTTGCGCCGTGGCCTGGGCAAGGTTTCTGGCGGAGTCCTGGGCGGACGCATATGCATGCCGGTAGTCCCTCCAGGACCTCCACCCCTCGACGGCCAGGAATGAAACCACCATGAGCAGCATGAAGCTTAAGGTCAGTCGAAAGACCGTCGCGCTGTTGCCACTGTTCAACGCCAGGCCTTCGCGGCTGGGATCGGCTGTCGAAGGTCTCATGGGTTTGCGTCCACGCATCATCAATCCTTACTGGAGGCTTCCAGGCCGCATCAGACGACCGAAACGGGTGCGATTCGGTAGACATCAGTACAGGTGCCGATGCTCGGTGAACGAGGCGATTTGCTCTGGATCATCGATCGCCGGCCGCTTCCTGACCGTTCGCGGTTGAAGACAGGATCATCTGATACAGGCGCTCGGCGGCTGGGGAGAGCACGCGTCCGCGGCGCTTGATCAGCCCGCTGGTGCGGTTGAGCACGGGCTTGATCAACGGCACGGCGCATAATTCCGAGCGCATCAGGTGAGGCGGAATCGCCAGTTGCGGAACCGCCGCGACGCCCAGACCCGCGGCCACCATGTCGACCACAGTCCGGACGTGCCGGGCTTCGCAGATGGCCGTTGGCAGGTCGGGAACGTCCGCCAGTGCCAGGTCCAGCAGCAAACGGTTGCCGCTGGCCTTGCTCACCGCGATGTAGTCGTGCCGGGTCAGCTCCGCCCAGGTGACCGAGCGCCGGGACGCCAGCGCATGGTCACGACGGCAGGCCACCACGAATCGCTCCTTGAAGATCGGGACGAACTCCAGATTCGCTTCCTGCACACCGATGTAGTTGATGCCGAAGTCGGCCTCGTTGCGCGCCACCGTGGACAGCACGTCACTGGCGCCTTCGTCCAGCACGCGGACCAGAATGCGCGGGTACAGCCGTTGATATTCGGTCAGTACCGTCAGCAGGCAGTGATGCACGGCGGTCGGCACGCAAGCGACAGTGACCTCACCGCGCAGGGTGCTCGTGCCTTCTTTTATCCCCATAAACGACTCGTCGAACGTGTTGACCACCTGACGCGCTTTACGGGCGAACTCGCGTCCGGTGGCCGTCAGCTCGACGCGGCGGGTCGTTCGCTCCAGCAGTCGCACGCCTAGATTGCTCTCCAGTTTCGAGATCCGTCTGGACAACGCAGGCTGCGACAGATGCAGCTCTCTGGCGGCAGCACTGAAGCTTCCAAGCTCCGCCACGGCCACCAGCGCGCGCAGATCTCCCATCTCCACATTCATGTTAACCATGCATAAGTACCCAACATTATTGCAATTAACTTAGCAGAAGTTGTGCGTCATGATCATCGCTGCGTGAAAGCACATGCATCCAGATAATGACAAGCACAGGAGCATCTATGAATTCTTTCAACCGCCGCACACTGCTCAAGGCTGGCGCCATCGGGTCCGTCGCCGCAGCCGCCCCCGGCCTGGCATTTTCGGCTGAGCCCAAGGCATCGGGTGCGTCCAGCTCAACGGCTGCCGCCGGTGGCGCGAGCGCTTCGCAGGATAAGGACGTCACCCGGATCCTCGCCGCCTACCTGGTGAAGGCCCGATATGAGGATCTGCCCGCCAACGTGCGCAGGGAAGGCTGCCGCACGCTGATGAACTGGGTCGGTGTCGCGGTCGGTGGCTCCCATCATGAGACGGTTGAGCGAGCGATCGTTGCGCTGAAACCGTTTTCGGGGCCAGAACAAGCGAGTCTGCTGGGGCGCAGCGAGCGGTTCGACATCATGAACGCGGCGTTTCTGAATGGCGTCGCCAGCCACATTTTCGACTTCGACGACACGCACCTGAAAACCATCATCCACCCGGCCGGGCCAGTGGTTTCGGCGATTCTGGCCCTTTCGGAGTATCGGCCGGTGTCTGGAAAGGCGTTTCTCAACGCCCTGGTTCTGGGCGTTGAAACCGAGTGCCGGATCGGCAATTCCGTTTACCCGGAACATTACGATGTGGGCTGGCACATCACGGGCACCGCCGGGGTGTTCGGTGCTGCCGCGGCGGCGGGCAAGCTGCTTGGGCTGACCGAGCAGCAGATGGTCTGGGCACTGGGGCTGGCGGCCTCGCAACCGGTCGGGCTGCGGGAGTCATTCGGATCGATGAACAAAAGCTTCAACCCTGGCCGGGCAGCGAGCAACGGTCTGTTCGCAGCCTTGCTGGCCGCCCAGAACTACACCAGCTCGGAGATGATGATCGAGGCGAAACGTGGCTGGGCGCACACCATCAGCACCAAGCAGGATTTCAGTCAGATCACCGACGGATTGGGCAGCCACTACGAGTCCGCGCTCAATACCTACAAACCCTTTGCCTGCGGGATCGTGATCCACCCGGCCCTCGATGCGGCCATCCAGTTGCGCAACGAATACAAGCTGACCGCTGACCAGATCGCCAGGGTCGACCTGAAGGTTCACCCGCTCGTGATCGAGCTGACGGGCAAGAAAACCCCGAAAATCGGCCTGGAGGGCAAATTCAGCATTTACCACTCCGTCGCCGTTGCGATCGTTCAGGGCGCCGCGGGCGAGCGCCAATACAGCGATCAGGCGGTGCAGGATCCGACGGTCGTTAAATTGCGCGATCGGGTGGTGGCGACCATCGACCCCGCGATCAAGCCCGAGCAGGTCGACATGACGATCACCCTCAACGACGGACGTACGCTGCACAAATTTATCGAGCACGCGATCGGCAGCGTCGAAGTGCCCATGACGGATCAGCAACTGGACGCAAAATTCCTCGATCTGGCCAAAGACATCCTGTCGCAGACTCAGGCTGAGCACCTCATCCAGCTGTGTCGCAATGTCGAGTCGCTGGCCTCGGCTGCCGAGATTGCCAAGGCGGCGACCTCAAAGGCCTGAGCCTTCCAGCGCGGTGCCGTTTCATCTCCCATGACAATAATCGTCCCGCGTCCATCACGACGGGACACTGGAGGCTCCATGAACACATTATCGTGGTCCCGTCGCCGTGTGCTGCAAGGCGGTGCACTGCTTGCGGTCGGACTGACGCCCTGCGCAGCGCTTCTGGCGTCGGAAAAAACCGGCGACATCACGGCGCAGCTTGCCCGTTACATCGTCGCCTCTCGAGATCTTCCTTTGCCGGACGCCGTGGCGGTGGCCTGCAAGAACCACATTCTGGACACCTTCGGCGCGATGATTTCCGGTTCGCAGATGCGCCCGGGCCAACTTGCCCTTCGCTACGTCGCGGGGCAGGGCGGCACGGAGCAGGCCTCTGTCGTGGGTTCGGGGTTTCGTACCACTGCCATCAACGCGGCACTGGCCAATGCAATGTGCGCGCACTCCGATGAAACCGATGACTTCGAACCAGTGACCAAAGCCCACCCGGGCAGTTCGGTCGTGCCTGCCGCGCTGGCCATGGGCGAATCGCGCCACAGCAGCGGCGAGGCGTTCATGCGCGCGGTGGCGCTGGGGTATGACACGGGCTGCCGTTTGCTGATGGCGCTCGGGCCTGATCTGGTCAGGGGTTCGCATCGCAGCGCCGAGGGCACCGCGGCCACCTTTGGCGCGGTCGCCGGGGCGGCATCGCTGGCCCAGTTGGACGCGCTGAACACCTGTTATGCCTTGTCCTATGCCGCGCAGCAGGAGTCGGGCATCTGGAGCTGGGTCAAAGACCATGACCATATCGAAAAGGCATTCGATTTTGCCGGCATGGGGGCGCGTAACGGAGTTCAGGCGGTGAGCATGGTCCAGGCCGGCATGACGGGCGTCGCCGACGTGCTGGACGGCACTCACAATCTGTTGATTGCACTCTCGACCCAGCCCCGGCCGGAGCAGATGGTGGACGGCCTCGGCAAGCGTTTCTTCGTGGTCGAAACCGCGATCAAGACGTACTCGGTCGGCTACCCGATTCAGTCGCCCCTCGACGCCATCCTCACCTTGCGCAAGGCCCATGGACTGACCCCGGACAACGTTCGGAGTATCGAAGTCAGGGTGCCGAGCGATGCGGTCGGCATCGTCGGTGACAGCGCCATGCCGGACGTGAACTGTGCCCACATGGTGGCCGTGGCGCTGGTCAAAGGTCAGGTGTCGTTCGTCGACAGCCACGATGCCGCGCTGATGCATGACCCCGGGCTGGTCGCGCAACGCAGCAAGATCAAGGTGTTCGCCGATCCCGCGCTGGACGACCCCGCAGCCCCGCGCGGCGCCAAGGTCAGCGTGACGATGATCGATGGCCGGACCGTTACGCATCACACCCGTTTTCCGTCCGGCACGAAGGAAAACCCCTTGAGCGTGGAGGCGGTAAACAACAAGGTCCGTGACCTGATCGTTCCGGTGATTGGCCAGGATCGCGGCGAGCGTCTGATCGATCAGATCAACCATCTGGAGCGACTCAAGGACGTTGCACAACTGCGCGAGCTGCTCATTGCCCAAGGCGCGTGAGAGGCATGGTCTTCGCCCCGACTCCGCGCCGGACGCAATCATCCGGCGCGTGGCGGGCATGCTGCTGCCTGTAGGCGAACGCTGCATTCGCTGACCACTCGGGATTCAGCGGGCATGAGCCCCGAACGGGCGCGTCATGGCGTGCCGGATCTACCGAGGAAACCGGTTGTTGGTGGTGCCCTTGGCGGTGTCGACGAACCAGAAACCGTGGTCGTCGGCTTTCACAATGTTGCATTCCTCGCCATAAGCCGAATACGTCACGCAAATGACGTCGCCGGTGATCTTCCATTTCCCGGTTGCTTCGGGATTGCCGCTGATCTGAATCCTGGCGTTGCCGTCGGGCGACAGCACCTCGGTGAACGTCTGTCCGCTTGAGGTCACGCTCTGATGGGGGCGGCCAATGAATTGACCGGAGATTTCGGTGCCGCTGAGTTGCCTGGCGCCGGGTGGCGGTGGCGAGTGCGCGTCCTTTACCGGATTGTGTCCGTCGGACGCGCAGCCGATCAGCAGTGCTGCGAATACCGCAACGTAAATGGCTTTCATGAGTCATCCCTCTCGTTAATGAAGGTATGAGCCATTTGCAGCGGGAAACAACCTATCAACGGCACACGACTGACATTCCTTTATCTGCCTGGGAATAAACAGATGTTCAGGCAACTGACTCCCATTGAATCTAGCAGGTTACGCCAGCGCTGTTGGTTGGGCGAAGACCTGACGCCGCACTTGCCGGGATCAGCGGACTGTAACGGGCATGATGATCGTGCCCGGACCGCTCTGCGACGCGGTCAGAGGCGCTGACACGACGCGCGTAACTCGTCGCCATTTTATCGGCTGAACATGCTGCAGGCCGCGCCGTTCAAAGCTTTGCTCCCCATTTAATGCTATGAGCGGTATTCAGAAATGCCATCCATGGCCGATGGATAAGGCAGGCGTAATAAGCGCTTTACTGCTGTGACCAACAGCATTCTCGTGATTTCGTGAGCGCTTGAGCATCAACCATGAAGAGTTCCTTTTTGCACCGTCTGAGGCCGTTGATCACGGTGCAGCGCGATAATCCCCGCTTACTGAAAGCTCAATACGTCGCGCTGTCCCGGCAGTTGCCGATCATGTACGCGATTCTGTTGATCAACACTTTGGCCCTGGCTGCCACGCACTACACCATTGCGCCGCGCTGGCTCGCGCTTTATGTACCGGCTGCGCTGACACTGCTGGGCAGCGGGCGCGCCTTGATGTGGTGGCGCTTGCGAAGCGTGCCTGCCACACCCGAACGGGTTTTCAAGACACTCACGCGCACCAACCGTCTGGCGTTTTTCATCGCCCTGAGTTTCACCGCCTGGGCGTTGGCCCTTTTCCCGTACGGGGACAGCTATACCCGTTCCCACGTCGCGTTCTACATGGCGATAACCGTCATCGCCTGCATCTTCTGTCTGATGCACTTGCGCTCCGCCGCGCTGACCACCACGGTGGTGGTCAACCTGGCATTCGTGGTGTTTTTTCTGGCGGCGGGCAACCCCACTTACACCGCCATGGCGATCAATGTGCTGCTGGTGTCCGCGGCGATGATCCTGGTGATGCACGACCAGTATCAGGACTTCACGCGGTTGGTGAACACCCAGGCCCGCTCGGAAAAACTCAGCGAAGAAAACCAGCGGCTCGCCAACGAAGACAGCCTGACCGGATTGCCGAACCGGCGACGGTTTTTCTCGCTGCTCGACCAGGGCCTGGCGCAAGCACGGCTGGACGGAGCGAAACTGGCCATCGGACTCATCGACCTCGATGGCTTCAAGCCGGTGAACGATGTTTATGGGCACAGGGTAGGGGACAAGCTGCTGTTTCAGGTCGGGCAGCGTCTGCTGGAATTCGTGACGGCGGATGTGCAACTGGCGCGGCTCGGCGGCGATGAGTTCGGCCTGCTGGTTCAGCACGTCGAGTCAGAGCAGGACCTGATCGCCGTGGGCGACCGCATAAGCGACGCGCTGCGCGAGCCCTTCATCATCGGCAACATCCAGATCGCGATCAGCGCCTCTCTTGGGCTGGTGATCTTTCCGGACATGGCCAGCGATGCCGTGGAAGCTTACGAATTCGCCGATTACGCGCTGTACGACAGCAAGCGCGCGGGCGCCGGGACACTGTGTCTGTTTTCGACGGCGCACTACCGCGACCTCAAGCGCGACGGCGCGACCGAACAGGGCTTGCGACGGGCCAACATCGTCGAAGAGTTCGATCTGGTGTTTCAGCCCATCGTCGACGTCCACACGGGGCGAACAGTGGCGTTCGAGGCGCTGGCGCGCTGGGTCAGCCCCGATCTGGGACCTGTGGCGCCAGGCCTGTTCATTCCGGTGGCCGAGCGCATCGGCTTCATCAACCGGCTGACGCTGCCGCTGCTGAAGAAAGCCTTGGCCGGTGCTTCGTCCTGGCCCAACGATGTCCGGCTTTCGTTCAACCTTTCAGCCCATGACTGCGGCTCCAGGGACGCCGTGAGCAAGATCATCGGCGTCATTGAGCGCAGCGGTTTCGCGCCGCACCGGTTGGACTTCGAAATCACCGAAACCGCCGTCATACAGGACCTGGACCAGGCCCGCTGTGCGATCAACGCGTTCCGCGAGCTGGGCTGCGGCGTCTCCCTGGATGACTTCGGCACCGGCTATTCCAGCCTGAGTCAGCTTCATGCCCTGGCGCTGACCAAACTCAAGATCGATCGCACGTTCATCAGCGGGATCGAGGGCAATGCCGCCAGCTACAAGATCGTCAAATCACTGATCGCATTGAGCGCCGATATGGCGCTCGAGTGCGTCAGCGAGGGCGTGGAGCGCTTGGAAGAACTTGAGGTGCTCAAGGCATTGGGCTGTTCATTCGTTCAAGGCTATCTGGTCTCCAGACCCATCCCCCTGGAACAGACCGCCGAGTGGCTGGGCAGGCACTGGCGCGCGGAACCTGTCCGTCAACCGGCCTAGGCAACCGGAACCAGCGGCCACTCCGCTACCACGCGGTACTGGCCTTTATGGGATTCGTAAAGCGTGAAGCGGTCCGTTCGCAGCACGAATTCGCAAGGAGTTTCCGCCTCCGGCACCGAGCCCTGATAGTCACGTGTCAGCGTCAAGTGCGGGCGAAATTCCTTGTGCTTCTGATCGCTCGTGAAAGCCAGCATCGCCTGTTCCAGCGCATAGGACAGGCGCAGCAGTTGGGGAGGGGCATCCTCGGGCGTCAGCACCAACGCTTTCGATTGACGCCAGGCGTCCAGCCGGTCGAGAACCACTGTCAGCGGTGTTCCCGGCACTTTGATCCTGGCTGCGGCGGCGCAAATCTGCGGGATCTGCGCCTTGTCGACGGATCCCAGAAAGAGCAGCGTGAGGTGAAAGTTGGCGGTGGGCACCGGCCGACCGCTGCGCAGCGACAGCCCTGTTCGCCATTGAGAGATCGACTTCCTCAGCGCCGGCGGGCAACCCAGGGCGAAAAACAGTCGCGATTGCGGTTCATGGCTCAACGTCTTCTCTCCTCACGTTACTGCTGCAGCCCGTCCAGGCCTGTCACCCGTCGAAATGTCATGCGCATAAGATTGACCGCAAGCGGCGTAAATCGTTAACTGTATATACATACAGTTATCCTGCACAAGGCTGCAACATGAGCATCACCTTTCTCGGGCCACTTTCGGCGGGCGGCGAAAAACTGCCGCTCTACTCGTTCCACGTTCCGGCAGGCTTCCCGTCGCCTGCCGCCGATCACATCGAAAAGCATATATCGCTGGACGAGCTTTTCGACATCCGTGCGCCCCATGTGTACCTGGTGAAGATCGACGGAGACAGCATGCAAGGTGCCGGTATCTATCACGGCGACATCGTGATCGTCGATCGCAGTCTCGACGCTGAACATGGCGACATCGTCATCGCCGCACTCAACACCGAGCCGCTGTGCAAGCGGCTGCACAGGCGTGAGAACGAGTTGATCCTGATGTCGGAGAATCCGAAATACCCGCCGCGCCACGTGATGGAGGGCGACGAACTGGTGATCTGGGGCGTGGTGAAATACAGCGTTCGCGATCATGACAAACCCTGAGCCGGTCTTCGCGCTGATCGACTGCAACAGTTTCTACGCCAGCTGCGAGCGGGTCTTCAGGCCTGATCTTGCGAAGACGCCCATCGTGGTGCTGTCGAACAACGACGGTTGCGTCATCGCGCGCAGCTACGACGCCAAGCCTTTCGTGAAAATGGGTCAGCCGTACTTTCAGATCAGAGACCATCTGCGTCGCAACGGCGTGGTCGCGTTCAGCAGCAACTATGCGCTCTACGGCGACATGAGCGAGCGAGTGATGACGATCATCGAGTCGATGGTGCCGGCGCTGGAGGTGTACAGCATCGACGAAGCCTTCGCGGACCTGACCGGCATTCCCGGCGACCTGACGGCCTTTGGACGCAAGATTCGCTCGACCATCTACAAGCGCACCGGCATTCCCGTCGGGGTGGGCATCGCCCGCACCAAGACCCTGGCAAAGCTCGCCAATCATACGGCCAAGCGTCTTCTCGACAAGACCGGCGGCGTGGTGGACATCTGCGAGGCCTTCAAGCGCGACTGGACCTTGCGCAACACTGACGTAGGGGAGGTCTGGGGCATCGGCAGAAGGATGAAGGCTCACCTGGAAGTGATGGGGATCAAAACCGCGATGGATTTGGCGAGGGCGGACGCCTGGACGCTTCGCCAGAAGTTCAGCGTGGTGGTCGAGAAAACCGCGCGGGAGCTGGCGGGTACTTCCTGCCTGGAATTGGCTGAGGCGGACGTGCCCAAGCAGGAAATCTGCTGCAGCCGGATGTTCGGCGAGCGCCTGACCGAGATCGCGCCGATCAAGGAAGCGGTGGCCTCTTATATGCATCGGGCGGCGGAAAAGCTCCGGGCGCAGAACTCGCTCTGCAAGACCATCCGCGTGAGCATCCGTACCGGCATGTTCAATGTGCAAGAGGCCCGGTACGCCAATGGCGCGCTGATAGAACTGCCGTACCCCACCAACGACGTTCGCCTGATGACGAAACGTGCGACCGAGGCCGTCGATCGAGTCTTTCGCCCGGGCTACAAATACAGCAAGGCCGAGGTGCTGCTCATGGATCTGCGCCAGCCTGGCGAGTTCACCGACGACCTGTTCGCCCACGTCCAGACGCAGGCGGCCAGCCGAATCATGAGTGTGCTGGACGGCATCAACGGCCGCTGGGGCCGCGGCACGCTGCGGGTCGCCAGCGTGCCTCGAGACCCGGGATGGGCCATGCGCCGGGACCTGATGAGCCAAAGCTTCACCACCCGAATCGATCAGCTGTGGACGGTCAAGGCGAGATGACAGGCGAAGTGGGCAGAGTGTTTTTCATATAACGACAGCGATGCAGGCACTGATCGCTTTTGCGCATCAATAGATGAAAATTCAGCGATTATCGAATGCGCCCATTTCCCACAGAATCTCCAGTTACAAGCGCTTACAAACACTCTAAAAAACGCTGGAGAACACAATGCAACAGCCAAACCTCGCTTCCAGAGGCGCGTCGAAGGCAGGCATGGTCTTTCGGGTCACGTCCGGAAACTTCCTGGAACAGTTCGACTTTTTCCTTTTCGGCTTTTACGCCACCCATATCGCAGCCGCCTTTTTTCCCGCCTCCAATGAATTCGCCTCGCTCATGATGACCTTCGCGGTGTTCGGCGCGGGGTTTCTGATGCGGCCACTCGGCGCCGTGCTGCTGGGGGCCTATATCGATGATGTCGGCCGTCGCAAGGGATTGATCGTCACGCTGGCAATCATGGCCAGCGGCACCTTGCTCATCGTGCTGGTCCCCGGTTACGCCAGCATCGGGCTGTGGGCCCCGGCGCTGGTGCTGCTGGGGCGGCTATTGCAGGGGTTCTCGGCGGGCGCGGAGATGGGCGGCGTATCCGTGTACCTGGCGGAGATGGCGACGCCTGGCCGAAAAGGCTTCTATGCGAGCTGGCAGTCGGCGAGTCAACAGGTGGCCATCGTCGTCGCAGCGGGATTGGGCTTCGCCCTGAATCTCTGGTTGACGCCGGTCGATCTGGCGCAATGGGGCTGGCGAATTCCGTTCGGGATCGGCTGCCTGATCATCCCGTTCATTTTCCTGTTGCGTCGCAGCCTGCAGGAGACCGAAGAATTTGCGAATCGCACCCATCGACCGACGATGAAGGACGTGTTCGGCACGCTCTACAACAATGCCAGCATTGTGTTCCTGGGCATGCTGATGGTCGCCATGACCACGACCGCGTTTTACATGATCACCGTGTATGCGCCGACCTTCGGCAAAACGGTCCTGCAACTTTCTACCAGCGACGCGCTGATTGTCACGCTGCTGGTGGGTGTTTCCAACTTCATCTGGCTGCCCATCGGTGGCGCCCTCAGCGACCGCTTCGGGCGCAAGCCGCTGCTGGCGGCCATGTCGTTACTGACCCTGATCACGGCGTATCCCGCGCTGTCGTTCCTGGCTCAAGCGCCTTCTTTCGCACACATGCTTGAGGTGTTGCTCTGGTTCTCTTTCCTGTACGGGATCTACAACGGCGCAATGATTCCGGCACTCACGGAGATCATGCCCGTGGAGGTCCGGGTCGCCGGTTTCTCCCTGGCGTACAGCCTTGCGACCGCGATATTCGGCGGCTTCACGCCCGCCGTTTCAACCTGGTTGATCCACATGACGGGGGATAAAGCAGCGCCCGCGTACTGGATGATCTTCGCCGCGCTTTGCGCGTTTGTCGCGACGCTGGTGTTGTACCGCCGCCTGTCTGCTCAATCTCTTGCAACTGCTTAATCCAAGGAAGTGCTCATGCCATCGTTATTCAAAACTTGCCACGCGTTGTTACTGGCTGGATGGGCGTTCAGCGCCGCTGCCCACGCCGAGGAGCTGACCGTGATGACATCGGGCGGCTTTACGGCTGCCTATCAAGGGCTGGCTCCCGCCTATGCAAAGAGCAGCGCCAACACGTTGAACACAGTGCTCGGTCCGTCCATGGGCAAAGCGCCGGAAGCGATTCCCAACCGACTGGCACGCGGGGAGCACGCCGATGTGGTCATCATGGTGGGCTACGCCCTGGATGAGCTGATCAAGCAGGGCAAGGTCGATCCGGACTCGCGCGTCGAACTGGCCGATTCGCGCATCGGCATGGCCGTCAAGGCTGGCGCGGCTACGCCGTCCATTGCCACTGATGCAGAATTGAAAAAGGTGCTCCTCGGCGCAAGATCCGTTGCCTATTCCGACAGCGCCAGTGGGGTCTACATCGAGAACGAACTGTTCAAGAAGCTCGGGATTCAGGATCAGCTTGCGCCCAAAAGCAAGATGATCGAGCGTATCCCGGTGGGCTCGGTCGTCGCGAAGGGTGATTACGAACTCGGATTCCAGCAAGTGGCAGAACTGCTTCCGGTGCCTGGCATTACCTTTGTGGGCAAAATTCCGGAAGACGTCCAGTCCGTCACCCGGTTCGCCGGTGGTATCCCGAAAAATGCGCAGCATCCGGCTGAAGCCAGACAACTTCTGGAGTATCTGGCATCCCCGCAAGCTCAGGTCACCGTTCGCTCCAGTGGCCTGGATTCAGTCCCTCGCTAAGCGCGCAGGCAGTTCGCGTATAAGCCGCTCCAGCGCCAGCGCCGCAGGCGTCAAGGTACGCCCGCGGCGCTTGAGCAATCCCATTTGCCTCACCACTTCTGGTTCCGTGAGGGCGACGCTGGCAAGAATGGGATGGGTCGCCACCGGCATGGCGATGGAAGGCACTGCCGCCAGCCCCAGGCCTGCCTCGATCAGACCGAGGACCGTCGTCACATGACGGGCTTCACAAACGCTTTCCCTGGCAAACCGGACTGCGGGCAACGCCCGGTCGATGACCAGTCGGTTTCCGGAGGACTTGTCCAGGGTGATGTAATCATGCTGATAGGCTTCGGCCCAGGTGATCGAGGTTCTCGAGGCGATGGGGTGATCCTTGCGGCAGGCGATCACATAGCGCTCTTCCATGAGCAGACTGAACTCGATTTCCGGGGCCAGGTTTCCTGTAAAGCTCACGCCGAAATCTGCCTCGCCCGAGGCCACCGCTGCGCTGACTTCATTGGCCGAGGCGTCGATGAGCCTGATCTTGATCCTGGGGTACTGCGAATGGAAATCCCGGATTGCATGGGGCATGAAGTAGTAGGCGGCGGAGGGGACGCAGGCGATCGTCAGCGTCCCGGTGCGCAAGGCCCCGCCATCTCCCACACTCAACAACGCCAGATCAAGATCGTCGAGCAGTCGTTCCACCTGGGGCAAAAACGCGCGTCCGACATTGGTCAGCGTGACCCTTCGTGTCGTCCGCTCGAAAAGCTTGACGCCCAGCGCTGTCTCAAGCTTCTCGATCCGACGACTCAGCGCAGACTGCGTGATGCGGATCGAGTCGGCCGCGCGCCGGAAGCTGCCTTGCTCGACAACGCCGCGAAAGGCCAACAGGTCGTTTAGATCGAAGTTGATACTCACCGCTTAACCCGCATCTGATCGAATACTGGCATCAATGTTAAAGGGTTGCCGGACAGCTCACCATCCGACTGATCAACAGGGCCCGTTTCAGCGCATAACGGTCGGGCCGCGTTTGGCATGGCCCCAGATGCATGCGGGCGAGGTATAGGCGCTGCTTATAGAAAGCATTGTATTTAGGTCTTGGACGTTATAACCGGCGGGGATCACTATCGCTCCAACAGCACATGACACCGAGATCCAACGCCATGAAAGCACTCATCGAAGGCATCCTGAAGTTTCAGAAAGAAGCATTCCCGCAACGCACCGATCTGTTCAAACACCTGTCGACCACGCAGAACCCCGGCACGTTGTTCATCACCTGTTCGGACAGCCGGGTGATTCCGGAAATGCTGACTCAGCAAGAGCCCGGCGAACTGTTCGTGATCCGTAACGCGGGCAATATCGTGCCTTCTTACGGCCCGGAACCTGGCGGCGTGTCCGCAACGGTCGAGTACGCCGTGGCGGTGCTCGGTGTGACCGACATCGTGATCTGCGGCCACTCCGACTGTGGCGCCATGACCGCCATCTCGCAGTGCAAATGCCTGGATCACCTGCCCGCCGTCGCCAGCTGGTTGCGCCACGCCGACTCGGCCAAGGTCATCAATCAAGGCCGTACGCACCTGTCACCGGCTCACAAACTGAGCTCGATGGTTCGCGAAAACGTGGCGGCGCAGCTGACCAATCTGCTTACCCACCCGAGCGTGCGTCTGGCCCGTCAACAAGGCCGCTTGAACCTGCATGGCTGGGTCTACGATATCGAAAGCGGGGCCGTCGAAGCCCTGGATGGCCGCACGAATGAGTTCGTGTCGCTGAGCGCGTATCCCGAAACCTGCGCTTATGGTTCAACGCCGGAAACGGCCGCGGCCTGATTCCCAGAACCGGGCTCCCCATCCACCGATTTCATGCACCACAGCGACACCTCATCTACTTATCGGAGTGAACGACATGACTCAATCCAACGCGTACCAGGATCCATCCCTCGCCCTGACCGCCAGAGTGCTCGACAGCAAGGCCAAAAAAGGCCTCACCTTCGAACAGCTCGCCGAAGGCACCGGCCTGAGCCTGACCTACGTGACCGCCGCGTTGCTGGGTCAACACCCGCTGTCGGCAGACGTGGCGACCCTGATCGGCGAGCGCCTTGAACTCGGCGCTGATGAGGTCCGTCAGCTGCAAGCGATTCCTCTGCGCGGCAGCCTGCCGGGCGGCGTGCCGACCGACCCGACCGTCTACCGCTTCTACGAAATGATCCAGGTCTACGGCACCACCTTGAAAGCGTTGGTTCACGAGCAGTTCGGCGACGGCATCATCAGCGCCATCAACTTCAAGCTGGACATCAAGAAAGTGGAAGACCCCGAAGGCGGCTCCCGCGCAGTCATCACGCTGGACGGCAAATTCCTGCCTTACCGGCCATTCTGATCGGCATCATGTCGCGGTGCCTGGCGCTCGCCGGGCGCTGCTGCTTACAGATCGGCACGGCGCTGTTCGTGGATCAGATCAATCAGCGCTCGCAGTCCAGCCGGGATGTGTCGGTGGCCTGCGTAATAAAGCGAAAGGCCGGGTAATGGCTTGGCCCATTGCGGTAAAACCTCGATCAATCGCCCCTCACGAATATCGTTCTCCACATACCAGCGTGGCATCTGCGCCAGCCCAAGCCCGTTTCTCGCGGCCTCGAGCATCATCAGCGGCGCATCAAGAATCAACGAGCCCTGCACGTCGACGGTGATTGGCCTGTCGTTCTCGCGAAACTCCCAAGGTGAGGCCATGCCACCGGGATAGCGTGCGCGAATGCACGGCAGTGCTTGCAGATCTTCGAGTCGCACGGGCCTTGCATGGGTCGCGAAATAGTCGGGGGAGGCCACGACGGCGATGGGAACACTGTCGATGATCGGGACGCGAATCATGTCCCCTGGAACGTCCGTGCTCAGGCGCAAGCCGGCGTCGAAACCGTCGGCGACGATGTCCACCCGCTTTTCCTGCGTGGCAATTTCCAGCGTCATGCCCGGGTAGCGGCTCAGAAACTGGCGAACGAGAGGCTGAAACACCATCAGCGCGGCGCCAAGCGAGCTGTTTATTCGCAAGGTCCCGACGGGGACGGGCTTGTGTTCCTGAAGGCTCGCCATCGCCGCGTTGATGTTTGCGACAGCGGGGCGTATCTGCTCGACGAACCGCCGCCCCGCATCGGTGAGTGCAACGCTGCGCGTGGTGCGATGAAACAGCCGTTCACCCAGTCGCGCCTCCAGCCCCCGAAGCGCATTGCTCACGCGGGTGGTGGACATCCCCAGTTCTACCGCAGCGGCGCGAAAGCTCTGCTTATTTGCTACCGCGAGTACGACTTCAAGTTCAACAAGGCCGTGTTTATACATTGTCCCGGTTTTCCAGATGATTCATCCTATTTGAGCGCGTTATTTCGATTCTCTTCAACTGTTAGATTCAACGCCTTCATGTTTTCGACAGGAGAATCACCGCATGCGCAGTTTCAATCAGGCTTATATCGACGGGGCATTCGTCCAGGTCCAAGGCAGGGAAACGCTGTCGATCATCAACCCCGCGTCCGAGCAGGTGATTGGACAAGTCACCCTCGCCAATCGCGCCGATGCAGTGCTTGCCATCGAGGCAGCGGCGCGCGCGCAGCCCATGCTGGCATCCACCAGCAAAGCGGAACGGATCGACATGCTGCTGGCGTTGCAGCAGGCGATGCTGTCGAACTCGGACGCCATTCGCGACTCGGCCATTGAGGAATACGGTGGCGTCCTCTCGCGTACTCAGTGGGTCAGTCAGTATGCGGCCCAGTGCTTCAAGAACACCGCGCGCGTGCTTGACCGATATGAATGGGTCAGAACCATCGGTGAGGCATCGGTCATCATGGAACCTGTCGGTGTGGCCGCGCTGATCGCGCCCTGGAACAGCGTGGCCGGCACGGTCTGCAGCAAGCTGGCCTGCGCCATTGCTGCCGGTTGCGCATCAGTGATCAAGCCCAGCGAACTCAGCCCGATTCAGACTCACGTCCTCGCGACGGCCCTCCATGAAGCCGGCCTGCCTGATGGGGTGTTCAACGTCCTGCTGGGCCGGGGGCACGACGTCGGTGACGAACTGACCAGCCATCCCGACGTTGCGAAGATTTCGTTCACCGGCTCGACGTCGACGGGCAAACAGATCGCCCGAGCGAGCATCGAGACGATGAAGCGCGTCAGCCTGGCGTTGAGCGGCAAGTCGGCGACACTGTTTCTGGACGACGTCGACCTTGCCATGGCCGTGCCGCTGGCCATGAACGCGGCGTTCATGAACAACGGACAGGCGTGTATCGCAGGCTCGCGCTTGCTCGTCCCGCGGGCGAGGGTGGGAGAGGTCATTTCTGCCGTTCGGCGACAGGTCGACGCGATGCGCATCGGTGATCCGTCTGACCCGCAGACCGCCATCGGGCCGGCGGTAAGCCAGGCTCACTACGAACGTGTCCAGACCTGCATTCGTCGCGGCCTGGAGCAAGGCGCGACGCTGATTGCCGGAGGCCCGGGTCGACCGCAAGGGCTGGAAAAGGGGTACTACGTCAGGCCCACCGTCTTTGCCGACGTCACTGAACGGATGGACATCGCCAACGAAGAAATCTTCGGGCCTGTGCTTTCCATCATGACGTATGACTCCCTCGATCAGGCCATCGCCATGGCCAACCGCAGCGTCTACGGCTTGCAGGCTTACGTCTTTTCCAGCGATCCGGACATGGCTCGGCGGGTAGCGTCCCGGCTGGAGGCGGGAACCGTGCTGATCAACCGTCACACTTCCGAACTGATGGCACCCTTTGGCGGCAGGAAACAATCCGGGCTCGGTCGGGAATTCGGCGTATTTGGCCTCGAAGCCTTTCTGGAACCCAAGACTGTCGTCGCTGATTAAGAGAGGCGTGGCAAGGCGGGCAATTCCGTCGCGTCAGGCCCGGTTCAGTGAGCACAAAGGGTTTCGCGGACCTGGACTTCAAACGCTGTGGAGGCCGTGCTCTGGTAAGCGTTTCGCCTCTTCAGCAGGGCCGCCGTGCGGCGCGGCGGGACGTCGGCGAAGTCGATCTTGCGAAGCGAACGGTCGTCGCGGGCGATCGCCTCCGGCAATACCGTGGCGAGAGGGGCGTGCCGGACAATCTCCAGCAATGCATTCACCGAACTTGCTTCGAGGACGACGTTTGGATCGAAGCCGTGGCCGCGACAGTAGTCATCGACGCAGGTGCGTGTGATGAAATTATCGGTCAGTAATGCCAGCGGCAGCGATGCCAGTTCGGTGAGGGTCAGCGCCTCCTCGCGGGGGTAGAGCGCATGGGCTTGCCCGACCATGACGGCCAGACGCTCGGTGAACAGGGGCGACCACTCGATATCCGGGTTGCGCACGTCGCTGAATGCGATGGCAATGTCGAGCGAGTCTTCGCTCAGACCCGCTTCGATACTTGCCATGGAGAGCTCGAAAATCTCGAGATGGATACGCGGATAGTCGGCAAGAAAATCGCGCACCAGAGGACCCGCCAGATAGGCCATGAACGTGGGCGTCATCGCCACCCGCAGATGGCCTCTGGAGAGGTCTTTGACGTCGTGAATCGCGCGCTTTCCTGCCTCCAGTTCCCGCAATACACGCCGCGCGTATTCGACATACACCGCACCTGCGTCGGTCGGCTGCACCGTCCGCCCGCCACGTTCAAGAAGCTCTGCGCCCAGTGACTCTTCCAGTTGCCTGATCTGCTGCGACAGTGTCGGTTGGGAAACGTAGAGCGCCTGCGCTGCGCGCGTGAAGTTGCCGTGATCGACAACTGCCAGAAGATAACGCAGATGGCGCAGAAGCATCGATGAATACCCACGGGTTGTGTTGACGCGCGCAGCATTGCATATGCGCCGGACAACGAATAGAACCCCTTGCTACTGACAGGGTCTGCTCATTCATCACTTTCGGAATGCAGCCCATGTCAGCGCATCACAGTCTGGTCATCCTTGCACGGGGAGGATACGCCGCCCGCGGCGTGCTTTACCTGATCATCGGCATCTTCGCCTTGTTGGCCGCACAGGACTCGACCAAACCCAAGGACAGCCACAAAAGCCTGGAAGCCTTGCTGGGTCAGCCGTTCGGCTATTTTCTGGTGGGGCTCGTGGTGGCGGGCCTGCTCGCATTCGCTGCGTGGCGTGTCCTGCAAGCGACGCGGGATGTTGACCACCACGGCAAGGATCTCAAAGGGGTGGTCATACGCGCGGGGCTGCTGGCGGGAGGTCTGGTCAACGGCGCTCTGGCGTTTTTCGCATTGGGCCTGCTGGTGAGCGGTATCGGAAGCTCAGGGGATTCCGGAGGGCAAGCCAAAGACTGGCTGGCTCATCTGCTGTCCTGGCGATACTCCAACGGGTTGGTGTACCTGATCGCACTCGTGCCGCTGGGTGTCGGCATCGCTCACATCATCAAGGGGTGGAAGGCGTCGTTCGAGAAGTATTTCGAGGCCGATGAAGAGGTCATGCGCTACGTCCGCCCGGTTTCCAGATTCGGGCTGATCGCCCGTGGCGTCGTGTTCATCGAGATCGCGCTGCTGCTCGCCGTCAGCGGTTCTGCCTACCAGGCCGTGAACCCGCCCGGCATGAAGGAAGCCCTCGACGCCCTGCAGAATCTCCCGGCCGGCTGGCTGCTGTTGATCATGATGGCGCTGGGCCTGATCGCCTTCTCGGTTTACAGCTTTTCCGAAGCCTTCTGGCGGAAGATCAATATGGAGATCCCGGGGGTGACGAGGGGGTAGTGGGGCTGTGAACCTGCGGTTCAGGACAGCGCGCAATCCCTGCGGCGCCGGCGAAAATCAAAGCCGGCAACCGATAGGGAGATCCTGAAGATCATGTCGGTCGGGATATGACCCAGGTGGACGGTACTCGCGGCTGTTGGCCCAAAGCGGACAGGCTTCGCTTATGAGAACTTTCAGTGTCTGCGGATTTTTTCTGAGCAAAAAGGGCCTTTATGAGGCCCTTTACTTGGCGTCGTTCAGTCAGTCCAACGAGTTTTCACTCCCCAAGGACAATCGTTGATCGGTTAAAGCGCCGCTTCCGGTTGACGCCCGAACACTCGGTTGTACTCGGCCTTGGCAGTCTGCTCGGTAAACTCCCCAGACCACTTCGACACCACGACGGTTGCGACGCTGTTGCCGATGGTGTTGCAGGTAGCGATAGCCATGGACATGAATCGATACACCCCGAATAGCAAGGCGAGGCCCTCCACAGGCAGCACGCCAATTGCCGTCACCGTGGCGGCGAACACAACGAAACTGCCACCGGAAACCGCAGCTGCGCCCTTTGAAGTCACCAGCATGATGGCGACGGTGCCCAACTGTTGTTCCCAGCTCATTGGTACGCCGTAGGCATTCGCGATGAACAGCACGCAGAGTGACATGTAGATGGAAGTGCCATCCAGATTGAAGGCGTAACCGGTCGGCAAGACCAGACCGACGCTCTGCTTGGAACAACCGAATTTTTCCAGTTTCTGCAGCAGGCGTGGCAGGGCGCTTTCCGAAGACGCCGTTCCCAGGACAATGAAAATCTCATCCTTGATGTACTTGAGAAATCGCCACAGGCTAAAGCCTGAAATACGGCAGACGGCACTCAGTACCACGAAAATGAAGAACGCGACGCAGACGTAGAACATCAGCACCAGGTTGGCCAATGACATCAGTACCGCGCTGCCATTGCTGCCGACGGCGTAGGCCACCGAACCGAAGGCGCCGAGCGGAGCGAACTTCATGATCAAGTTGATGAACTCGAAGAAGCATTCGGAGACGCGGCTCAAGCCGTCCTCAATCACGCCGCGACGCTCGGGCTTCAGGGCCAGCAGGGCGAAGCCGAACAGTACCGAAATCACCAGCACCTGCAGCAGTTGTCCACCGGCGAAGGCACCGACAAAGTTGTCCGGGAAAATCCCGTAGATGAAATCCATCGTCGAGGCAGGTGCGTGGCCCTTGGCGACTGCCGCACTGGCTGCCGCTGCCGTCGCGCTGCTCGGATGAGCATCATGCATGCCCGAGCCGATGTTCAGCAGATTGCCCCACAGCAGACCGATGGCCAAGGCAATGGTGGAAACGATTTCGAAATAGATCAGCGCACGCAAGCCGACCTTGCCGACCCGCTTGATATCGCCCGCCGAGGCGATGCCATGGACGACAGTGAAAAACACGAGGGGGGCAACGGCCGTCTTGATCAGCTTGAGGAAAATATCGCCGAGGATCTTGAACTTGGCCGCCAGCTCCGGAGCCATGAAGCCGAACGCAATACCCAGCACCATGGCAGCGATGACCTGGAAGGTCAGGTCCTTGTAAAACGGCTTTTTGTTGACAGTGGTCATGTCTGCAGTCTCGTTGTTGTTATTTGCGAGCGGTAGGCAGAGGGGCTCGATGCTGCCGAGCCCCGAAATAATCAGCGTTTGACGCGACCCTCACGAGCGAGGGCGATATCGACCATCTGCGGCGCAAGACCCAGATAGTTGGACGGGTCGGTCAGGCGCTTGAGTTCCTCGATATCCAGCTGTGCGGTGGCTTCGCCCTGAGCGAGCAACGCATCGAGCAAACTGGTGCCCTCATCGTTAGCCATGCGGCAGGCGGCATACACCACGTCATGCGCCACCTGGCGTCCGAGCGCAGGGGCCAGGCCCATCATCACGGCTTCAGCCACAATCAGACCTTGGGTCATGTCGAGGTTTTTGCGCATACGCTCAGTGCGAACGTCCAGGCCGGCGAGCATGAACTTCGCCTGGCCGAGGGAGGCGGCGCTCAAGGCGAACGCTTCGGGAATAGCGATCCATTCAGCCTGCCAAGGACCGGTGGAACGTTCGAAGTCCTGAATCATTGCATCAAGCATCAGGCCTGCGTGCTGACGTACACCTTTGGCTGCGGCATACATCAGTTCACAGGAGATCGGGTTGCGTTTCTGCGGCATGGTGCTGCTCGCACCGCGACCTTTGACGAAGGGTTCGTACACTTCACCCAGCTCGCTGGTCATCATCATGACGTCCAGGGCAACCTTGCCCAGGGAACCGGTGACCAGCCCAAGGAAGTTCAGGGTTTCAGCCAGGCCGTCACGCGCGACGTGCCAGGTGGCTTGTGGAACGCCCAGACCCAGTTCCGCCATCAGGGCTTCCTGGACTTCCAGCCCCTTGTCGCCCAAAGATGCCAACGTGCCCGCCGCGCCGGCGAATTGACCGATCTCTACGCGCGGGCGCAACTCCACCAGGCGCTCGGCGTGGCGGTCGAACATGCTCAGCCACACGGCACATTTGTAGCCGAAAGTGATCGGCAGTGCGTGTTGCAGGTGAGTACGGCCAGCCATCGGGGTATCGCGGTAGCGTTTGGCCAGGTCGGCCAGCAAGCCACGTACAGCCTGGATGTCGCGCTCGACCAGTGCCAGCGCCGCGCGCACTTGCAGCACAACAGCAGTGTCCATGATGTCCTGGGTGGTAGCACCCCAGTGCACGTAGCGACCGGCTTCACCACAGCTTTTCGACAGTTGTTCAACCAGCGGCAGGATCGGATAACCGACAATTTCGGTTTCGTGCTGCATCAGCGCCAGGTCGAGGGAAGCGTAGGTGGCGAGTTCGGCGATCTGTTCAGCGGCCTGGCTCGGGATTACGCCACAGCGTGCTTGAGCGCGGGCCAATGCCACTTCCACTTCGATGTAGCGTTCGACCAATGCCTTGTCGGAAAACACACCGCGCATTTCGGCGGTGCCGAACATGTCGCGAAAGAGGGAGGAGTCGAAGACAGTGCTGGACATGGCGTAATCCTGATATGTTTGTTATTGATCGGACATAATCAATATGTCCGTACATAATGATTGCGCTCTGGCTGATACACTGTCAACTCGGTGGCAGCTTCGGACTGATGAAAGGTATGAACCAGACGCGCTATGCGGTCGTTGCAAAAGACTTGATGGAGGGGATTTCCAGCGGGAGATTTCCTGTAGGTACGTTGCTGCCAACGGAGTTAGAGCTGTGCGAGCTGTATGACGTGAGCCGCCATACGGTGCGTGCCGCCATCACCCAATTGCAGAACCAAGGGCTGGTCTCACGGCGAAAACGTGTGGGCACGCGGGTTGAGTCCGCCACACCAAAGGGAGGCTATTCGCAGTCGCTGGCTTCGGTATCCGACTTGGTTCATCTGGCCGAAACCCAGGTGCGCAGTATTCAGAGCGTGCAGCACTTTGTGGCCGACATCGCGCTGGCCAAACGCCTGGGCCTGGAACCTGGCGAGCATTACTTTTGTGTGTCGAGCATCCGGGTAGACCAGGAGAACCTGCGTGCGCCACTGTGCTGGACTGACGTGTACGCTCAGGATATCTACTCTGAGGTCATTGAATTGGCCGAGCAGCATCCTGACGAACTGATTGCCGCTTTGATTGAACAGCATTTTGGTCGCTACATCGATGTAGTCGACCAGCAGGTCCGCGCGGTCCTGCTGTCGCCGGAAATTTCCAAGAGCCTCAATGCTGAAGCCGGTTCTCCGGGTCTGAACATTGTTCGCCAGTATCGTGATGAAGAGGGGGGGCTGATGGTGGTGTCGGAAACCACCCATCCTCAAGACAGGTTTACGCTGATCACTCAGATGCGCAGAGATAAGACTCTGACCGCTTAGGAGTGACTGCTATTGGCCGAGAAACGATGTTCCGGCTTTCTCGCGTTCGATTCCGTACTCAAGTCAGCTGCCTTAGGCCCAATCCCAGAATCAGTCCGCCACACAGGCGATCAATCACTTTGCGCGCCTGCTGGTACGCTGAGGCAATCCTTGCCTGCGACAACGTCAGCGCGACCAATCCGTACCACGTCAGCGAAACGACTACCACGACGGCCAGCATCGAGGCGAAGGTGCTGACTGAGACGTGGGCAGGGGCGGCGGCTGAAAAGATGGCCGCATAGAAGGCCATGGATTTGGGATTTCCAATGTTGGTAACGACCCCTTGCAGGAAGGATTTGAGTGCGCTGCCAGCGGGCTCCTTGTCAGTCCGTGAGACGGGATGTTTGCCAGCTTTGACGATCAGGCGCACGCCAAACCACATCAGGTAAGCCGCACCCAGTATCTTCACGATCAGTGCCGCCCATGGGAAGGCTGCAAACACAAGACCCAGTCCTGTGATCGCACAGCTTGACCAGAGCAGGTTCACGACCACTATACCGGCGACTAATGCCAGCGCCTCGGATCGCGTCCCGGCTACTGCCTTGTGAACGACGGCGACGAAGTTAGGCCCCGGAATGACCACCCCCGCCAGATAAACCCAGAAAACGGTGAGTACAGCAGTACTGTCGAGCATTTCGATCCCTCATCGCGCTTAGCGGCCTCGGCGCCTGGTTGGATATTTCCTGACGCCGGTTGTCGTGAGAACACTGATGCTACCGAGTAAAGGCGAGGGCAGTCAGGCACGGGTCCTCCATTTGATTCATACAGTAGCGCCTGCGCCCAGCGATCTCCAGCCAGCCATGAAACAATCGGGGATGGCTGTAGCAGCCAGGAATGCCTCGCTGGTATGTGTCTGCTTTTGACCCAAAGCCGCCATTCGCGAGGGGCATGAATCGGCCAGAAGGGGCCTCTCGAGGTATTAGGTGAGCCGGCAATGATTACTTCATTTAAATAAATCCTGCTCAACGATTTCAATGCAGCGCTTTACAAAGGCATCCTTCGCTCCGGGATCATCTTGATATATGTTCTTGAAGGCACGCCCCATAATTTCCTTGTAACTGTTTTGACTCAACATTCTAGAAGAGATAAATCTAAATTTCCCTGAGCTTTGCTGGGCAACAGAGATAGTATATATTTTTCCACTCATGCCTGAGGTCGGAAGTTCTAAGTTCTCTCCATTGACTCCAGCATCAAGATCGGAAAATATCACGCACCTTGTCCCATTATTGTTGTCAGGGCATGGAACTAGTAAAGTTCCAAACTGAGATGAGTAGCTTACAACTTCTCTGAAGCTGAGTCCGTGTTTAATAACGTTCTGACCATTTTTAGGAGGGTCATAGTCATAAAGCTCAGAAGTTGAATAGATGTGATTACCCAAGGCTAGATCTGCATATAAATCCGGATGCAAAATCTTCAATGCATATCGCTGTATGTCCGCTCCGAGATAGAATTCAACTTTCCTTTTGTGCTTTATTACTTCGACCAGCAACTCTGCTCGCTCCCTGGATAACCCCTGCGACTTCATGATCTTCTGAAGATCTTCGCTAGTTATGTCCTGTAAAATCCTTAAAGTATCAACGGATGGCACACCGTCAAAAAGATCCATAGCTATTAAATCCGTAAGTTGAGTTTGTTCTGGGTGTCGATTTTTGGTTGAAATCTTTTGTGAGTGGCAGTTTTCAGCTAGATGCTGCCATTCAGCGGTGTCCGTTCAATCTGTTTCATTAGCTATTGCGAATATTTTTTGTTTGCGTCAAAGCCCAATAACTTTATTCCAGTCAGCTATGTACATGTAAATTCGTTGAAATTCACTCGGTAGCAGCATGCGATTATGGGCTATAAAATTTCTCGATTTTTCCAATTCATCCATCCGCTGCTTCAACCAATGCTGGGAAGGCATTAGGGCTTCAAAATAACTCCATTTCTCTAGAATGATTGAGGATAACTGCCCAAAATCAACGAAGCCTAAGATGTCTGATTTTTCTCCTTCTAGCCAAGAATCAGTAAGTGCAATATTTTGCCTCGATGTAGCATGTTGACGTACTTTTGAGGGCAGTTTATCCGCCCACTCTGGCCCTTCTTTTTCTTCTAGGGTCTCACTAATCAATGAGCGAACTTCGTTTTCAAAGCAGTGCAAAATTGCATATAATCTGGCCATTTCTAACGCGTTATTTCTTCTAGAAATACCGAAAACAGAAAGACCTTCGGATAATAGTCTTTCTTCTGCATCCCCTTGATCGGCACCGACCTGTATGCCAGCCGATTGAAATTGGCTAGCCTCAGATTCAAACATGATCCCCCGGAACATAAAATCACGCAGATCTTTCTTTAGGTCAGTCAAGCAGATGCTCCTTTAGGGATTTAAAGATTGCGTTGAATACCTCGATGTCTTTTGTCGCGGGTAGGTGGATCTGGATATTATAATGAAGTGAAGGTCGTGCAGACTTGTGTTGCTGTTCATTTTGTTGATTTGGCTGAGAATCCGCAGACCGCACCCGAATGTTCTCCAGTGCACTGCTACCTTGATTTGTAGGGATGGATAAGTCCGCAAGACCCAGTAATGAATAAAAAGTGTTTGCCATCATTTTTGCAGTATTTGGTGAGGCGTTGTGCGAGCTTTTGAATTTCCCTTCGATTAGGGCCCTATCACTTTGCGCTGGATTAGCTTTGATGTTGAATAAATCACCATAAGCCTCTCTTAATGCTTCCGCCATCACACTTGCCGATTGTGCGTTATTACGGTAGTCGTGATATCTGGTTGTGGGTGAGCCATCGGGCGCTAGAAATCCCAAAGATTTCAATAGAGGAATAACAGCACGATAGTTTGATGAAGTATATCCCCAGTCTTTCAAATGTTGAGATGTAAACTTATCTGGAGCACCAGCTTCCCGTATACGGCTGAAGAGATCAGGTAATTGTCCGTACACTTGCACATAAGAGTTAGTTAGCGCCACATCAAACTCCATTCTAAGACATTTATTATGTTTTTCACACCCGATGCTACTATTTGGCCGCTGGCATGTCTATCACCCCCAGTGCTACACCGTCTCAGGTTCAGGTGTGGATTCTATACCTCGACGTCACCGTCTGCTCCTGGCCGATCTCCGCCATTCGCGAAATACCGCTTTTAGTCGTTGTCCGGTGCCGGTTCACTAATCAGGCATCAGCCAAAAAGCGTGAAAGCGATTGCGAAAGTGCATCGAATAGCAACGTCACACGCCGTACTCGCTTGAGGTCGTGATGCATTGCGACCCAGACGTCAACCGGGAAGTCCACCAGCTCCGGCAGGACGCGAACAAGGCCATGACGTTTCGCGAGTTGGCTTGAGCAGACACCGATACCCAGGCCCGCCCGCAGTGAGGCGAACTGAGCCAGATGGTTATCGCTGCGAATGACAGCATTCTCTCCCGTACAGATAAAGCCTCGTTCCCGGAGGAATGTTTGCTCCGTCAGATTGCGGTCCGGACCGATCACGGGGTATTCGGTCAATTCATCTGAGCAGCGAGGGAGGCCTCGGTGCTCAATCAGTTGCGCCGTGGCATAGAGGCCAACACGCAAGTTGCCCACGTGGCGGGTAACGACCGCCGCTTCGCTCGGGCGACGAATCCGGACGGCCACATCCGCTTCCTGCAATGCAAGGTCTTCCAGTCGGTTCGAAACGCTTAACTCAACCGCCAACCGGGGTTGGGCAGCGCGAATCTCGCCCAGCATCGAGGGCAGCACCTCGACACCCAATAGCTGACTGCTTGTCACGCGTACTGTTCCGCCTGGCACGTTGGCCTGTGCAGATGCGGCACGGGCAAACGCTTCGGCCGCCAATGCCATTGATTGCGCATGGTCGACCAATTCCCGAGCAGTGTCCGTGGGCATCAATCCCGCAGGAGAGCGAACGAACAGGCTGGTTCCTACACTGTGCTCCAGCGAATCGATGCGTCGTCGCGCGGTGGCCTGTGCAATGCCCAGCGCGCGGGCGGCCGCCGACAGGCTGCCTGTTCGCAGAACAGCCAGGAAAACCCGCTGGGTTTCCCACTGAAGTGGCGGGATGTTCATACATTTCCTATGAGTCGGTAGTAAGGTTTGGTCAATTTTAATCAGGTTGAATAATGGGCATGCTTAACCCGGTCGATGCCCGGCATCAAGACACTACTGTTGAAACAAGAGAATTTGCCCATGAAGCTTGCTGGAGGCTGCCGTTGCGGCGCCGTATCCTACCGCACAAACAGCGACATTCAGGCGGCGGTCTATGCCTGCCATTGCCAGTACTGCCAGACCTGGAGTGGCAGCAGTTTCGCGCTGCATGCTCTGTTGCCCAGTGAGGCTTTTGTCCTGCAAGGGCCGACTCTGGAATACACCTATGAAGACCAGAGCCACATTGCGCATCATTATCTGTGCGCGACTTGCCACACACGCCTCTACAACACCACAACCGCCGCCCCGGGTTTCTGGGTGCTGCGCGCAGGCACGCTCGAAGATCGCTCCTCGTTGAGCCCGATGGCTCATATCTGGGTGAAACACAAGCAACCCTGGCTGACGCTTCCTGCCGACGTCGCCACTTGGCCGGAAAGCCCGACACCCCAGGAATTTGCCGGTGCGTTGAACGCTGGCCGACCAGACTGAACCGAGGCACTCATGAGCAATGACGAATACTGTGTAACTGGCAGTTGTCGCTGTGGCCAGGTGACATTTGAAGTGCGGTCGCAACCGGTGATGACCAGCGCCTGCCACTGCGTCGGCTGTCAGAAAATGTCGTCGAGCGCATTTTCCCTGACCGCACTGTTTCCGGCCGAAGCGTTTTTCATCCACCGAGGCTCGCCGGTGATTGGCGGCATGCATGGCTCAACCCGGCACTATTTTTGTCCTCATTGTTTGTCCTGGTTGTTCACCCGCCCTGGCGAAAGTGACGCATTCATTGGAGTGCGCAGCAGCCTGCTCGACCAGCCCCAACGTTACGCGCCATTCATGGAGACCTGGGTTCGAGAAAAGCTGCCTTGGGCCAACACGGGAGCACGGGTGAGCTACGACGCTTTCCCCAACCCTCAGGATTACCCTGCGCTGATGGTCGAGTTCGCAGAGACTGGCCCGGTTGCCAGGAATTAGCGTCAGGGCTGGCGCTTACCTGTATGCGGTCAGCGGCAGCTTTCGACTGATTCTCTTGAAAAACTCAAGCATCTCTTTGCGTTCCGCCTTGGGCCAAGAAAGGACACAATCAGTGCACGACCATGAAATGTGATTTCGATGACCACGATAATTAAACGACTGACCCCGGATCATGCCTCGTTGTATCGAGCGCTAATGCTTGAGGCTTATCGCCTACATCCTGATGCTTTTACTTCCGATTTCGGCGAGCGCGAAGCCTTACCCATCGACTGGTGGGAGAAAAGGCTTAATAGTGGATCTGATGCTGCCGATGTGGTGTTCGCTGCGTTCGAGGGTGAGGATTTGCTTGGTGTCGCTGGACTTTCTGTTGAAAGAAGAAAAAAAGCCAGCCACAAATCCACGCTCTTCGGAATGTATGTTCCACTCGCTCATCGAGAGAAAGGCATCGGATATAAACTGCTGCGCAGCGTCTTGGCCTATGCGAAATCCCAGTCTCAGCTTTTGCTCGTTCAGCTCACCGTCACCGAGGGCAATCGAGGTGCACAAGGGCTCTATGAGCGAATGGGATTCAAGCCATTTGGAATAGAGCCTTTGGCGGTAGCAGTAGGGCAGCAATTCGTTTCGAAAGTGCACATGTGGCACGATCTACGAAACGATACCTGCGAAAATTAACGCCCATTCGGGTCATTCTTGATTGGCTCGTATCGCTGCTGTCTGGCTTGCGGCGAAATATACCCACCGGCCAGCGGCAGAATACGCAGCATGATGGGACAGTTTTCGAGTGGGCAGAATCGGCCGATAGCCGACATTCGCCAGCCAGCTACTGCAATCCCGCAGCGTCGTACCAGATGACATCAATGTCGTCAGGCAGTGGGGAATATGCTCGCTGGTGAAGTCTGTCCCATACCAAACTGCGTACGAAACCCGCCGCCACCCAGCAGTCCGGGGCATTCAGCGCACGAACGTGCCTGAGAATTCGCATTCGGGCAGGATCCTGAACAAGGTGCTCCCTTATCCACTGTTCTTGCGCCATGAGGGTTTCTGGATTACGCGTCATCTTGAATGGTTTTACCGATGCCATTGCGTTGGTAGCAGGTGAGTGGTTTGAGCAGTGTATGTCGGCTCCACGGACCGCAGTGGACAGGCACTTGCGCGATGGCTACATAGCCCGCCCGTTGATACCACTGGGCGATGTCGACACCCAGGGGCTCGATGATCGCGCCTACGCAACCTCGTTGCGCAACGAGTGGCTCTGTCTTGTGCAATACCTCGGATGCCAGCCCGCAGAGACGCCACTGCGGAGCGATCCATAGAAAGTCGACGAACAGACAATTGAACCCCGTACGGCCTGTGACGCCTCCGAATGCTACGGTCTGTGTCAGTTCGCTTCCTTCACAGCGCTCAGGAAAGCGCAGGTGCGCTCCTCGCGGGGATGTTCAAATATCTGCGCGGGCGTGCCTTGCTCGTGGATCTGGCCCTTGTAGAAGAAACATACCCGGTCAGCGAATTCCCGGGCAAAACCCATCTGGTGGGTAACCATCAGCATTGTCAGACTGTGCTCGGCACCAAGCCTGCGAATGACGTTCAGCACTTCGCCACACAACTCGGGGTCCAGGGCTGAGGTCACCTCGTCGAACAGCATGACCTTGGGCCGCATCGCCAACGCTCGGGCGATGGCCACCCGTTGCTGTTGCCCCCCGGACAACTGCGACGGGTAGTGGTCGAACTTCGATCCCAGCCCTACCAGCTCCAGCAGATCGGCTGCTCGCTCGCGCGCTTCGGCGGTTTTCATGCCCAACACGTGAACGGGCGCTTCGATTACGTTTTGCAGCGCGGTCATGTGCGGAAACAGGTTGAAACTCTGGAAGACCATGCCAATTTTTCCACGCACGCGCCGAATATGGCGATCATTGGCCGGCACCAGCAAGCCACCGCGGCCGGGCATGTGGGTCAGCGATTCGCCGTCGACTTCGATCAGGCCTTCATCGATGCCTTCCAGGGTCATCAGCACCCGGAGCAAGGTGGATTTTCCCGAGCCACTCGGGCCGATGATCGCGACTTTCTCGCCCGGCGTGATGTTCAAGTCCAGCTTGTCCAGCACCGTGAAGTTGCCGTAGCGCTTGGTCACCTCCTTGAAACTGACCAGCGGCGCAGGTGCGGCGGAAAGGGGCATGGCGTTCGCCTCATGGGGTGCCACCGTCGGCGTCAGGGTGCTGAGTTGCGAAAAGGCAGCCGGTGGGGTTGATGCGGAAGAAGTCATTAGCGTAGCTCCAGGCGCAACTCGAGGCGCCGTACCAGATAGGCCAGAACGATACTCAAAGCCAGAAAGAACAGGCCGACCATGGTGATCGGTTCCAGGTAGCGGAATGTTTCAGAGCCGGTGTTTTTCGCTTGCTGCATGATCTCCACGACGGTGATGGCCGACAGCACGGGGGTGTCCTTGAGCATGGCGATCAGGTAATTGCCCAGCGGAGGCAAGATGGGTCGCAATGCCTGCGGCAGGATGATGTTGCGGTACGCAATGTACGGACCCATGTTCAGGGCGGTCACGGCTTCCCATTGCGCGCGGGGCACGGCATCCAGTCCGCCGCGATAGACCTCGGCAATGTAACAGGCATAGTGCACGCCGATGCCGATGACCCCGACCTGCATGGCGGTCATGCTGACGCCGTAGTTGGGCAGCACGTAGTACAGGAAATACACCTGAATCAGCAGCGGCGTGCTGCGGATGAATTCAATCACCAGCGCGATGGGCCACGACAGCCATACCCGGTTGCTGCGCCGTGCAATCGCGAGGAACAGCCCAAGCACGATAGCGATCACGAAGCCCAGCAAGGTAATGCCGAGGGTATTCAGCGAAGCCCGTAGCAGTTCGGGAAGAATCTGCAGCGCGTAATGCCAGTCGAAAAAGCTCATGAGAGGCCTCCCCGCATGCGTCCACGACTCAAGCGACGCTCGATCCAGCGCATGCCGAAGTTGATCATCTGTGCCATGACGAAATACATGATCAGCGCCAGGGTGAAGATTTGCAGGGTTTCGAAGGTCGCCTGATCCAGCTGCCGGGCGCGGAAGCTCAGGTCCGACAGGGTGATGAGCGATACCAGCGAAGTGTTCTTGAGCAGTTCGATCAGCAGGTTTGTGCCAGGGGGAATGGCAGCCAGCAGGGCCTGCGGCAGGATGATTCGGCGAAAGCGGGTGAGCGCGCTGAAGTTCAGCGCCACCGAGGCTTCGTACTGGCCCTTGGCGACTGAGCCTATGGCCCCGCGCATGACTTCGGCACCGTATGCTCCGATGTGCAGACCCAGGCCCACGATGGCGACAGCGAAGGGGCTGAGCTCAATGTTGAAAGGCGGCAGCGGCAATACGAAGAACAGCCAGAACAGCTGCACCAGCAATGACGTACCGCGAAACAGCTCGATATAAGCGATGGAAAACCAGCGTAACGGCAGCCAGGGCGACAGGCGTCCCAGCGCCGCAAGGATCGCCGCGACAATGGCCAGCAGCGACCCGTAGAACGTGACCTGGAGTGTCACCCAGGCGCCTTGCAGCATCAGCGGAAGTAGTTCACCCATGGTTCGACCCGAGACTCTGGTTTACGCAGGGAACGGGCGCCGCACCCGTGCAGCGCCCCTCGTGGTTCAGGACCGTTCGATCACGGCTGGCCGCACAACTCGGCCGCCGTCTTGGTGGTGATGTTGTCCTTGTCGAAACCGAACGGCGCCACCGTCTTGAGGTGATCCTCGCTGCCCAGCCATTTCTTCAGCTCGGCATTCACCGCATCGCGCAGGTCCTTGTCCTCAGGGCGGAAAGCCAGCGCGCCGTAGCCGATATGCGACGGATCGTCTTTGAACTCGGTCATGGCTTCGACTTTTTCGCCGCCTTTGCCAGCCAGGCCCTTCATCGTCAATTGTGTGCCCACCGCTGCATCCGCACGCCCGGCGCGCACCGCTTGCAACTGTGCGGTGGTATCCGGCACTTGGAGAATCTGTGAATCCTTTACGCCGGCATCGCGGGCGTACTGCAGATTCACGGTGCCGGCCATGATCGCCAGTTTCACATCGGGATTCTTGGCGACGTCCTCGTAGCTGTGCAGCTGTTTCGGGTTGCCCTTGGCGACCAGCAGCGCGTCCGGCAACTGGTACTGCGGATCGGTAAAGATCACTTGTTTACAGCGTGCCGGCGTGATGTACATGCCCGCAGCGATCACGTCAAAGCGGCCAGCGCGCAGCCCAGGAATCAGTGAGCCCCACTCGGTCAGTACCCCGTCGACCTTAGTGATGCCCATTCTGGCAAAGATGATTTTGGCGATCTCTGGCGATTCGCCGGTGACCTTGCCGTCGGTTTCGGTGTACGCGAATGGCGATTCGTTGGCATAGCCGATCCGGACCGTATTGCTTTGCTTGACCGTTTCGAGCGTAGTCGCGGCGTGCGCGCCGGCGGTCAGCCCGAATACCGCACAAGCCACGAACAGGCGACGCAGGGGAAGGCTGATGCTGTGTGCAAAATTGCTCATCGATAAAATCTCCTGTTTGTTGTGGACCCGTTGCAAACGGCTCTGTGTTAGGAGGCAGTGACGCTAAGAGCAAGCGCACCGGCGACGACTTTTCAGGCCGGTTGGACGGCGGCGCCGTTTCGGTGCAGGTCGGTGGGACTGTTTTTTGTGTGTGATGATGGCAGCTTTACTTCGACCTGGCACCGAGCATACAAAAGGACTGCCGGTCCATGCATTGCACTAGGACAATTGCAGCACGTGTATTCTCGGGCGATGCTGGACGCGCTTGTTCAGGAGGTGCATTCCTGCGCGCAAATGAGCTCAATGAGGGTCTTCAGCAATGATGGAACAATGGCGAGCAGCGGTCGATCTGGCCCGAGGCGGCGAATCCAAATACAAGATCCTGGTGCAGGCTATCGCCAACGACATTGAAAAGGCCGTTCTGGTGGACGATCAGCGCTTGCCACCGCAACGCCAGGTAGCCGACGCCGTAGGCATCAGTGTGCAAACCGTGACCAATGCCTATAAGGAGCTGGAGCGCCAGGGCCTGGTGCGTTGCGAGGTCGGGCGTGGCAGTTTCGTCTCGCGGCGCATGAGCGACCGCGTCGCCACTTACATCCTCGACAGCCCGGAGCGCGCACTGGTGGACTTCTCCACTGCGCGGATCATGCACACCCGTGAGCATGATCGCTTCTGGCGCGATACCTGCGCAGAACTGAGCCAGGAAGAAGACCAGCCGTGGATTCGCGCTTGCCGGCCCATCGCCGGGTTTGAGTCTCACCGCGAAGCAGCTGCGCACTGGATCACACGCCAGGGGCTCAAGGTCGAGCGCGACAACATTCTGATCACCAACGGTGCGGCGCACGGCATCTTTCTGGCGTTGGCCTCGCTGGCAGGTCCCGACGACGTGGTGCTGTGCGAAGGCTTGACCGACCACGGCGTCATCGGCAGTTCCCAGGTGTTGGGTTTTACCCTCAAAGGCCTGGAAATGGACCGCTTCGGTATCGATCCCGAGCATTTCGAAGACATGTGCAGTAACGAGCGCATCACTGCGCTGGTCTGTACCCCAAATCTGAATAACCCCACCACCAGCCTGATGCCCGATGAGAGACGCAGGGAAATTGCCAGCATCGCCCGGCGATTCGGCGTGCACATCATCGAAGACGACGTGTACGGGCCGTTGCTGGACGAGCGCAGGGCGCCGCCTATCAGCCATTATCTGCCGGAATTGTCGTTTTACTGCACGAGCATGACCAAGTCGATTTTGACGGGGTTGCGCATCGGCTTTCTCACGGTGCCCAAGCGCCTTGCCTTGCGCACTGAAAGCATCTTGCGGGTGAACAGCTGGATGGCGACGCCGATGATGGCCGAAATCGCCGCCCGCTGGATCCGCGATGGCCGTGCTGACACCTTGTTACGGCTGCAACGCAAACTGCTCAACGGACGCCAGGCCATGGTCAGCGAACATCTGGGCGAGCACATTCTGGGGCAACACCCGAACGCATTGAGCGTCTGGCTGGGCGTGCCGCCCCACTGGGAAGTCGACAGCCTGGTGCGCACGCTGCGTCAGCGTCATATCGCCGTGGCGTCGCCCGACCCCTTCACAGTGCGCGGCGTGGCACGTGCCCGCGGCGTCAGGTTATGCGTGGGCGCGGAGTGCAGCGATGATGAGATGCGCGAGGCACTGACAAACATGCACGAAATCTTTGGGCAATATCCGAGCATTCACGAGTTCTAGCCGGGGCATGAGGCTCATCCGTCGTAGGGCTCACTTGCTTGCAAAAAAGATTTACGCAAATTGACCTAGTACATTCATCAGCACAATTTTGCGCTTTTAGACTGCGACCAACACTCAGGTCGGGACGCGGTCATGTCAGGGTTGCAGCTCAACGATGTTTATCTGGCTCGTCAGCGCATTGCGTCTCTGGTCCGGGCAACGCCGATGGAACACTCGCCAAGCCTCAGCAGGCATATGGGCGTGCCGGTTTACCTCAAGCTGGAGTCGCAGCAGATCACGGGCTCCTTCAAGTTGCGCGGGGCCAGCAATGCAATCGCCCAACTGGATGCCACCGCCAGACAAAAAGGTGTTGTCGCCGCGTCCACGGGCAATCACGGCCGAGCCCTGGCCCATGCCGCCGCGCAATCAGGCGTCAAAGCCACGGTGTGTCTTTCCGCGCTGGTACCACAAAACAAGGTGCAAGCGATCCGCGATCTGGGAGCCGAGGTGTGCATCGTCGGCCTCTCCCAGGATGACGCGCAACACGAAGCCGAACGGATCAGCGCGGAGCAGGGCGCAACCTTGCTGCCACCCTTCGATCATCCCGCGATCATTGCCGGTCAGGCGACCTTGGGGCTGGAGATCGTCGAGCAAATCCCGGATGTCGCCCAGGTGCTGGTACCGCTCTCCGGTGGCGGACTGTTTTCCGGAGTGGCCTTGTCACTTAAAACCATCAATCCAGATATCTGCCTGCACGGCATCAGCATGCAGCGTGGTGCTGCAATGCATGCAAGTCTCACCGCCGGGCATCCTGTCGAGGTCGATGAAGTGGCGACTCTGGCCGACTCTCTCGGCGGCGGCGTGGGTCTGGACAATCAATACACCTTTGCCATGACCCGCGACCTCTGCGATCACCTGCACCTGCTCGATGAAGCGTCCATCGCCAATGGCATGCGCCACGCCTATCGGGAAGAGCGCCAGGTGGTGGAGGGCGCGGCTGCCGTGGGTATTTCTGCCCTGCTTGACGGACTGATAGAGCGTCGTGGCCCCATCGTGGTGGTGGTCAGCGGGCGCAATGTCGACATGGAACAACATCTGCGCGTAGTGGCAGGGGCCGACCAATGAGCCCACTCGACCCTGAAAATGGAGCGTTGTAATGGCTGACGTTTTGCTGCTGAGCGAAGCTGACTTGCGCGCCTGCATCGCGCTGGATTTACTCAGCGTAGAGGCGATCGAGCAGGCGTTTTACCTGCTGGCGACCGCAGCGGTGGCGATGCCGCCCATCCTGCGGCTGGACATCCCCGAGCACCGCGGCGAGGTCGACGTCAAGACGGCGCACCTGCCAGGGCTCGAGCGTTTTGCGATAAAAGTCAGCCCGGGTTTTTTCGACAACCCCAAGCTTGGGCTGCCCAGTCTCAACGGCATGATGATGCTGTTGTCTTCGCGCACCGGCCTGCTCGATGCGTTGCTGCTTGATAACGGTTATCTCACGGCCATCCGCACTGCCGCTGCCGGGGCCGTCGCCGCGCGTTGGCTGTCGCGGGAAAATAGCCATCGCGTCGCCTTGATCGGAGCCGGTGAACAGGCGGCTTTGCAATTGCAGGCACTGCGCCTGGTCCGTCCTGTCGACGAGGTGCGGATCTGGGCTCGCGACATCGGCAAAGCCGAGGCCTTGGCAGCGCAACTGCAATACGCCAGCGAGTTGAATATCCGTGTTTGCGCCAGCGTGGACGAAGCGATGACCGGGGCTGACATTGCCGTCACCTGCACGCCCAGCCGCGACCCCTTGATTGCAGACCATCACCTGAGCCCGGGCCTGCATATCACGGCCATGGGTTCAGACGCGGAACACAAGAACGAGATCGCTGCGTCTGCGCTGGCCAAAGTCGACCGCTACGTGGCTGACCGGCTGAGCCAGACCCGCGTTCTCGGCGAGCTGCATCACGCCCTCACTGCCGGGGTGCTGCGCGACGAATCGGCGCTCACCGAACTGGGGCAGATTGTTGCCGGGCAACGGCCAGGGCGCAGCGACGACCACCAAATCACCTTGTGCGACCTCACCGGCACCGGAGCTCAGGACACCGCCATCGCCAATCTGGCGTTTGCCCGCGCGACGGCGGCTGGCAGAGGGCTGCACTTCGGCGGCTGAGGGTGGGGTCATGGGTTCAGAACAATTTCACACAGTGCGTCATCTATAGAGGGCATCTGCATGTCTCGAATAGTCGTCAACCTTCCTTTTTCGCGAGAGGAATATGCTCAGCGCCTGGCCAAGGTGCGCCAGTCGATGCAAGCGCAGGGCATTGAGCTGCTGGTGGTCACCGACCCCTCGAACATGGCGTGGCTGACCGGCTACGACGGTTGGTCATTCTACGTGCATCAGTGTGTGCTGCTGGCGCTGGACGGCGAGCCGGTCTGGTTCGGTCGCGGGCAGGACGCCAATGGCGCCAAACGCACGGTGTTCATGCAGCACGACAATATTGTCGGCTACCCGGACATCTACGTGCAGTCCCGCGAGCGTCATCCCATGGACTACCTGTCTCGGGAAGTGATTACGGCGCGCGGCTGGGGCTCCCTGAACATCGGCCTGGAAATGGACAATTACTATTTCAGCGCCGCCGCTTATCTGTCGCTGAAAACACATCTGCCCAACGCCACCCTGGTGGATGCGGCCGGATTGGTGAACTGGCAGCGCGCGGTCAAGTCGCCTCAGGAAATCGAATACATGCGCATCGCGGCGCGGATCGTCGAGAACATGCACACCCGCATCGTCGAACGGATCGAGCCGGGCATGCGCAAGAATGAGCTGGTGGCCGAGATCTACAGCACCGGCATTTTCGGGGTGGATGGGCATGGCGGCGATTACCCAGCCATCGTGCCGCTTCTGCCTACGGGCTCTGACGCCAGCGCCCCACATCTGACATGGGACGACACGCCCTTTGAAAAAGGCGCGGGGACGTTCTTCGAGATCGCCGGCTGCTATAAGCGCTACCACTGCCCGCTGTCGCGGACCGTCTACTTGGGCAAGCCGCCGCAGCATTTTCTCGACGGCGAAAAAGCTGTCGTCGAAGGCATTGCCAAAGGCCTGGAAGCGGCAAAACCGGGTAACACCACCGGCGACATCGCCAGGGCGTTTTTCTTGGTGCTGGAGAAATTCGGCATTCATAAGGACAGCCGCTGCGGCTACCCGATCGGAATCAGTTATCCGCCTGACTGGGGCGAACGCACCATGAGCTTGCGCCCCAGTGACACCAGCGTGTTGCAGCCGGGCATGACGTTCCACTTCATGCCGGGCCTGTGGATGGACGATTGGGGGCTTGAGATCACAGAAAGCATTCTGATTACAGAAACCGGCGTCGAAACGTTTTGCAACGTGCCGCGCCAGCTGTTCGTGAAGGACTGATCCATGAGCGAATTACCCGACAACCCGATCAGCGCCACCGTCGATTTCGACCGCGATGGCGTGCAGCACGGCTTCCTCAAACTGCCGTATTCGCGTGACGATTCGGCCTGGGGCGCGGTGATGATCCCGGTCAGCGTGATCAAGCGTGGAGCGGGGCCAACGGCGCTGCTCACGGGGGGCAACCACGGCGACGAATATGAAGGCCCGGTGGCGCTGAGCAAACTGACGCAGCAGCTGAGCGCGCAAGAGGTCAACGGACGGGTGATCATCATTCCGTTCATGAACACCCCCGCGTTTCATGCCGGCAGCCGCACCTCGCCCATCGACAGAGGCAATCTGAACCGCAGCTTCCCCGGAAAGCCGGACGGCACGGTCACCGAGAAGATCGCCGATTATTTCCGCCGCACTTTGTTGCCGCTGGCGGACATCGTTCTGGACATCCATTCCGGTGGCCGCACCCTGGATTTCCTGCCGTTCGCAGCGTGCCACGTACTGCCTGACAAACAGCAACAAGCACGCTGCGAAGCGGGCATGCAAGCGTTCAACGCGCCTTACAGCATGCGCATGCTGGAGCTCGATGCCGCCGCTATGTACGACACCGCCGCCGAGCAGCAGGGCAAGGTGTTCGTCACCACTGAATTGGGTGGCGGTGGCTCGTCCACGGCGCGCAGCGTGAATATTGCTGAACGCGGTGTGCGCAACCTGCTGATCCGTGCCGGCATTCTCGAAGGTGAGGTGCAGCTTCAGCCGACTGTCATGCTGGACATGCCCGATGAGCGCTGCTTTGTGGCAAGCGAGCACGACGGGCTGCTGGAAATGTGCCGCGATCTGGGCGATGAGGTACGCGAGGGTGAGGTCATCGCACGGGTGCATGACATCCGACGCACTGGCGTGGCGCCGGTGGAGTATCTGGCCGGTCGCAGCGGATTACTGGCAGCCAGGCATTTTCCGGGACTGGTGCAGTGCGGCGACACGCTGGCGGTGATCGCCGAGGTGGTCGGCTGAGGGCGTGCAGGTCGCAAGCGTGCGACGCCCCAGACGGCACCCTACAAACAAGAGGTGGATGTGATGAAGACTCAACACCCCGATCTGTTCAGGACCCGCTGCTATGTCGATGGCCAGTGGCTCGACAGCGAGCACCGGCAGGACGTCCACGACCCGGCGACGCAAGCGCTCATCGGCCAGGTGCCGATGCTGGACCGTACGCAAATCATTTCCAGCGTCGATGCAGCGCAGCGCGCCTTTGCTGGCTGGCGAGCGTTGAGCATTGCAGCGCGAGGCAAGATTCTGCAGCGTTGGGCTGACCTGATGTGCAAGCACGCCGAGGACCTGGCGCAGATTCTCAGTCGCGAACAGGGCAAACCGCTGGCCGAATCCCGCGGCGAGATTGCCTACGCAGCCAGCTTCATTCCATGGTTTGCCGAAGAGGCCCGGCGTTTGTACGGGCAGAACATCCCCAGCCACATTCCGGATGCGCATCTGGGCACGGTCAAGGAACCGGTGGGCGTCTGCGCCTTGCTGACGCCGTGGAATTTCCCGTCGGCAATGATCACCCGCAAGGCCGCCGCCGCATTGGCCGCAGGCTGCACCGTGGTGATCAAGCCTGCCCACGAAACGCCATTTTCGGCGTTGGCGCTGGCGCAACTGGCCGACGAAGCCGGATTTCCGGCGGGCGTCTTCAATGTCGTGATGGGCGAGCCGCAAATGGTCATGCAAACCCTGGTCAAGGATACCCGGGTGCGGGCGGTCAGTTTTACCGGCTCCACTCGCGTGGGCAAGTTGGTGCTACAAGCCGCCGCCCATGACGTCAAGAAGGTCGCGCTGGAGCTGGGCGGCAATGCGCCGTTCATTGTTTGCGCCGATGCCGATATCGATCACGCGGTGAAGGTCGCGATCGAGGCCAAATTCCAGACCTCGGGCCAAGACTGCTGCGCGGCCAACCGGATCATGGTGCAACGGCCTGTCTATCAGGCATTTCTCACGGCGTTCACCGCAGCGGTACGCGCACTGAAAGTCGGCCCCGCATCAATCGAAGGTGTCGAGCAAAACGTCCAGATCGGCCCGTTGATGCATCAGGCAGCGTTCGACACCACGGCTGATCGGGTCAACGACGCCGTCAGGCTCGGCGCCAATTGCCTGGTGGGCGGGGAGGGCCACGCCCTCGGCGGTTTTTTCTTCCAGCCGACCGTGCTGGCGGACGTAACACCGGCCATGCGCGTCTACCAGGAGGAAAATTTTGCGCCCATCGCCGGCGTCATGCCGTTCGACTCGCTCGATCAGGCGGTGCAGATGGCCAACGACACCGAGTACGGGTTGGCGGCCTATATCTGCTCGAATCGACTGGACGTGATCTACCCCCTGATCCGCCGTCTCGATCACGCGATGGTTGCGGTCAACGGCGTGAAATTCACCGGCCACCCGATTCCATTCGGCGGCATGAAAGCCTCCGGGCTGGGACGCGAGGGCGGCAGCGACGGTTTCGAGCCGTTCGTGGAAACCAAATATTTTTGCCTGCATCACCAAGGGCAGTTCTCAGGAGAACCGGCATGAGCCAGGAATACACTTCGCTGTTCGAACAAGACCGTGCGCACTTCATGCACCCCTCCACCCACGCCCATGATCACGCCAGCGGCGCGCTCAAAGGACGGATCGTCAAAAGCGGCGCGGGGATTCGCATTCGTGACCATGAAGGGCGAGAGCTCATCGACGCGTTTGCCGGCCTGTATTGCGTGAACATCGGCTACGGACGCACGGAGGTGGCCGATGCGATCCATCGCCAGGCCACTGAACTGGCGTATTACCACACCTATGTCGGGCACTCGACCGAAGCGATCATCGAGCTGTCCAGCCGAATCATCGACTGGGCGCCCGAGGGTATGAAGAAGGTCTACTACGGCTTGTCCGGTTCGGATGCCAACGAAACCCAGATCAAACTGGTGCGTTACTACAACAACGTGCTGGGACGCCCGCAGAAGAAAAAGATCATCTCCCGCGACCGTGGCTATCACGGCTCGGGAATCATGACCGGCAGCCTCACCGGCCTGGCGTCGTTTCACCAGCACTTCGACCTGCCGGCGGAAGGTATCAAGCACACAATCTGCCCGCACTGGTACCGCAAGGCGCCGGGGGGCATGGATGAAGCGGCGTTTGTACGCTATTGCGCCGACGAGCTGGAAAAGATGATTCTGGCCGAAGGCGCCGACACGGTTGCGGCGTTCATCGGTGAGCCGTTGATGGGCACTGGCGGCATCATCGTCCCGCCCGCTGGCTACTGGGCAGCGATTCAGGCAGTGCTGAACAAATACGACGTGCTCCTGATCGCCGACGAAGTGGTCTGCGCATTCGGCCGTCTGGGTTCGAAGATGGGCAGCCAGCGCTACGGCATGAAGCCTGACCTGATCACCACTGCCAAAGGCCTGACCAGCGCTTACGCGCCGCTCTCTGCGGTGATCATCGGCGAGAAGGTCTGGAACGTGATCGACGAGGCTTCGCAGCGAGACGGCGCCATGGGGCACGGCTGGACTTACTCAGGTCACCCCATCTGTGCAGCGGCTGCGCTGGCCAACCTGAACATTCTCGAGCGCGAAAATCTGACGCAAAACGCTGACGAGGTGGGCGCTTACCTCAACAATCGATTGCGCGAAACCTTCAGCGGTCACCCGCTGGTGGGCGAGGTGCGCGGTGACGGCATGCTCGCTGCCATCGAGTTCATGGCGGATCGTGAGCAGCGCACGCCCTTCGATCCATCGCTGAAAATCGGCCCCAAGGTGTCGGCCGCTTGTCTGGAACGCGGCATGATCGCACGAGCCATGCCCCACGGTGACATCCTCGGCTTCGCACCGCCTTTGATTCTCAGCCGTGAAGACGCGGATCTGATCGTCGGAATCGCCAAGGACGCAGTGGACAAGGTTGCAGCCGAAGTACTGTGAATCGAGAGTGATGTGAATCGAACGCTCACTGAGGCAAGTCGGCACGCATGAGTGGCTCATCCGTGCCCATTGATAGCGTCTGCTCGGCCGTTCAGGTTCCGGAACGGCCGAGCCGGCCGTGTGGCGATCCGATGGATAGGGTCGCAATGGCAGGGTGCGCGCCAATCATCTGGCCCGCGAAGTCGGCGGATATGCAGGCCGTCTGTCTGCCGTGGATCACCGGCCATCAGCGTTTCAGGCGCTCGTACCGGGTGATCACTTGACCACCAGGCTCAACCCGACAACGGCCAGTAACGCGATGTAGATGCGGGCATGCAGTCTGTCGGGGATCTTCCCCGCGAGCGGTGATGCCAGGCGCACGCCTGCCAGGGAGCCGGCGCTGAGCAGTACCAACGCCGGAAGATAGATGTAGCCGAAAAAACCACCGTGTATGCCCGGCATCTGGAGTTGCCCCATGACGCCGTACATCAGCGCGCCTGCCATTGCCACCGGCAGGCTCAGCGGGTTTGCCAGCGCTGACGCCTGGGCCATGCTCAGGCCGGACCTGCGCAGCATCGGCACCGTCATGACACTGCCACCGACACCCAGCAACGCGGCCACGACGCCAATGCCGATGCCTTTCAAGGGCACGCCATGCAGTCGCCGCGCGGTAGGGTCTGACGTGTGCAGAAATCCCTTGCGGAACAGGCAGTCGGCGATGGTCAGCGCGAGATAAGCGATAAACCCTGCACGGACCGCGTCACTGCTCATCGCACTGCCCAGTATGGCCCCAGCCACCGCGCCCAGCGCGATGTACCCGGCGAGTGGCCAGACATTGCCGCCGACCAGTCGGCCTGCGCGCCGCTGTCTGACCGTGGCCACCCATGCGCTGACCACCATGACGGCGGTCGATGTGGCGACCGCGATCTGCATGGCGTTGTCATAGCCGGCGTCGCCGGGGGCATGGCTGGACATCACCAGGTGGTAGACCAGCGGCACCACGACGAAGCCGCCACCGAATCCAAACAGCACCGTGGTGACCCCGGTCATGCAACCCAGCACTGCCAACAACAAAAGGCTCATCCCGTATCATCCATTGCTCAATGTGAATCGAGCGGGCATCTTATTGCCGCGATACAAAACGGACTTTCGCGAACGCGCCTACCGTGTTTTCGTTCCGGCCAAGCTTCTGGATCTTGACGATGCGCAACGCTTCTATCTCACTTCTCGACGGCACCCCTCGTTCCGTCGTTGCGATCTGCACCGAGTATGAATACGGCCATCGTCTGCCGATGCACACCCACCGACGCTCGCAGTTGCTGTATGGATCGAAGGGTGTGATGCAGGTGACGACGAGCCTTGGAACCTGGGTCGTGCCGCCGCAGCGCGCGGTATGGATCCCGCGGGAAGTGCCTCATGAAGTGCTGTTTCTGGGTGTGACGACCCACAGTCTGTACATCGAACACGCGGAGTCAGTGATCGCCGAAGCACGTTGCCGGGTGATCGACGTCAGTGTGTTGATGCGCACTCTGCTTCAGGAGGCGGTGGACATGCCGCTGGAGTATGAGGAGGAGGGCAGGGACGGCGCCCTGATCAAGCTGTTGCTGCATGAAATAGAGCGCGCGAATCAGCTGGCTCTACAGATTCCGATGCCGTCGCACGAGCGGTTGCTGGGCATGTGCAAGGCCTTCCTGCTGACACCGGACATCAACACCTCGCCGCAGGCGTGGGCTGATGCACTGTTCATCAGTGTACGGACATTCAATCGGCTCTTCAGGGAGCAAACCGGCTTGAGCTTCGGGCAATGGCGACAACGCGCCTGCGCGATCCTGGCCCTTGCACGGCTGGCCGAGGGCCACAGTGTGACAATCATCGCCATGGAGATGGGGTATGACAGCCCCGCAGCGTTTGCCACGATGTTTCGGCGGGTGACCGGCCGGCCGCCTTCCTTCTATCTATCGGCCCAGGACGCAAGGTGATGCCGCCGCGCAGCTTCGCGCCGAGGGACATCTGCGGGCCGATGATTGCCGACCGCCTTACTTGGCGGCAAAACGCAGCACTCACGACATCCGGCCAGTGCGCCGGATGGGATGTGCCTGTCTGTCGGTCACTCCGGGACGCTTTAGACCCGGATAATCGCTAAGATAGAACGCCAAACACCTGCGCAGGCTCTCCAGTGCCATCCATTCAAACTTCTACCGTGCCTGAGAACCGCCTGGTCGTCGGGTTGGGGGCGTCGGCAGGCGGCCTTGAGGTGTTGCAGCGTTTTCTGAGACTGATGCCGGCCGACACCGGCTTCAGCTTTCTGGTGATCCAGCACCTGGCTCCGGCCATGCCGAGTCTGTTGAGCGAAATCCTGGGCCGCGGGACGTCGATGAAAGTGGTCGACGCCCAGCACGGCGTTGCCCTCGAAGCGAATACGGTCTATGTCCTGCCACCCAATCGCGACCTCTGCATCGAGGGAAACACGCTGGTCTTGCAGGCTGCCCGGACGTCAGGCGGTCTGCACCTTCCTATCGACATCTGTTTCGCTTCAATGGCAAGCCAGCTGGGCGCGAACGCCGTGGGCATTGTGCTATCCGGTACCGGGCACGACGGCACTCGGGGCTGCAGGGCCATTCTCGACGCCGGAGGCAGGACGCTGGTGCAATGGCCGGAAGAGGCGACATACAGCGGCATGCCGAGCAGCGCCATCGAGGCCGGTAACGCCAGTCATGTACTGACGCTGGAGCAGATGCCTGAACTGCTTCTGGGACGTAAAGTCGATCCCGTGGCCAACACTGCAGCGGGCGAGTCGTTGCAGCAGATATTGGTGCACCTGCGCACGGTCACCGGCCACGATTTTACCCAGTACAAGAAAACCACGATCGCCAGACGGATAGAGCGGCGCATGCAGGTCCTGCAGATCGCCAGTGAAGCCGAATATTCGAGCCTTCTGCAGCGTTCTGCGGTCGAGTGCCAGCTGCTGTTCAATGAATTGCTGATCAACGTGACCCAGTTCTTCCGGGACCCGGAGGCGTTCGACGTCATGCTCGACGAGATCCTTGGGCCTATGCTCGATGGCGAGGCGACCGACAACGAGTTTCGCGTCTGGATCGCGGGCTGCGCCAGCGGCGAGGAAGCGTACTCCGTGGCCATTGTGTTGCATGAGTTGCTGCAATCCCGTCAATCCCTGCGCAAAGTGCAGCTGTTCGCGACTGACCTGGACGCGGAAGCGATCAAAGTCGCGCGCGCCGGGCTTTACCCCGCGACGATTGCCCAAGACATGAGCGCCGACCGCCTGAGCCGCTACTTTACGGCGGTCGAAGGCGGCTACCGGGTCAGGAAAGAAATCCGCGAGACGATCGTGTTCGCGGTGCAGAATGTGATCAAGGATCCGCCGTTCACGCGGCTCGATCTGCTTTGCTGTCGCAACTTGATGATTTACCTGGGGGCCGCGCTGCAAAACCGCCTGATCCCCACGTTCCATTATTCGCTGAAGCCTCAGGGCGTACTGTTTCTTTCTCCATCGGAGAGCATTGGCAGTTACGCCACGTTGTTCAATACATTGCACCGCAAGTGGAAGTTCTACCGGGTCAACAAGGCCCACAACAACAGACTGATGCAAATGGGCAGCAGTCTGTCCTGGCTTCCTCAAAAAATCAGCCGACCGCCGGACCGTACCTTGACCTTGACCAAAGAAACCAACCTCGCTGAACTGACTCGCCGCGCATTGCTTCAGGATTTCGGGCCCGCGTCGGTCGTAACGGATCTGGCTGGCAACGTGCTCTACGTGCATGGCGATACCGGGAGTTACCTGCGTCCAGCCCCCGGGCAGGCGAGCCTCAATGTGGTCGACATGGCCCGCGAAGGCCTTCAGCTGGAGCTGCGCAGTGCCGTGCGGCGTGCGACGCAAAGCGCAGAGTCGACGTCCGGACACTTGGTCACGGTGACCGGCGATGGCATTGCCCGCCGGGTCAACTTGAGCGTGCGGCGCATGGCGGGGGCTTCGCAGGGCGAACAATTGCTGTTGATCACCTTTCAGGAGACGGCCGACCCGGCATTCGTCGAAACCGACGGGGAAACACAATCCGTTGTGGCGCAACCGCCTCCAGACCGGCTGAACCTGCTGGAACGTGACCTGGCCTACACCCGCGAAAACCTGCAAGCCACGATTGACGAGCTGCAGCACACCAACGAGGAACTGGGTGCGGCGAATGAAGAAATGCAATCGACCAACGAGGAGCTGCAATCCTCGAACGAGGAGCTGGAAACCTCCAGGGAAGAGCTGCAGTCGGTCAACGAGGAGCTGGTGACGGTCAATGCGGAGCTGCAGGCCAAGATCGAGCAGTTGGGCGACATGCAGAACGACATGAAAAATCTGCTCGACAGCATAAATATCGGAACTATATTTCTTGACACTCAACTGATCATCCGACGCTTCACCCGGGACGCCGTCAAACTCTACCGGTTGATTCCTAAGGACATCGGACGGCCTCTGGCCGATATTTCCTCGCACATCCAGTCAGTGGATCTGCTCGTTCCCGCACAGGAAGTGCTTGATATGTTGATACCTCAGGAAGTCGAACTGTGCACGGTCTCCGGGGACTGGTTCCTCGCACGTCTGGCGCCGTACCGCACGCTGGACAACGTCATAAGCGGCGTGGTCATGACGTTCCACGACATCAACTCGCGAATTGCCAACGAACGCGCCGTTCAGGCTGCGCGCGAACTGGCCGAGGCCATCGTCGACACGGTGATAGAGCCGCTGCTGCTGCTGGATCAGGACTTGTGCGTCGTGTCCGCCAGCCGTTCCTATTACCGCACGTTCGCCACCAACGAGAGCCAGACCACCGGCCGCCGGCTCTACGAGCTGAACAACGGTCAATGGGACATCGCAGCGCTGCGCATGAAGCTGGGGACCATTCTTGAGGATGACACCAGTTTCGATGGCTTCGAGGTCACCCATCACCTCACGGGCACAGGGCCTCAGACCATCGTGCTCAACGCCCGGCGTGTCACCGGCGAGGGTGCGCGACCGCATCTGATTCTGTTGGCCATGCAACCTCAACCTTCCATTCTCTAGGCCCTGACCGTCATGAAGCCGACGACTGCCGCGCCCTTTGCTCAGATGCCCCTGGGAGTCGGTGGCCCTGAAGGCAGTGATCTTCTAGGCGCGTTGCGGCTTCATCAAGTCGAACTCGAGACGCAGAACGAGGAGCTGCGCAGCGCTCAGGCGGCATTGGAGGCTTCGCGGGATCGTTATCTGGACTTATACGAGCACGCGCCGGTGGGTTATCTCACGCTGGATGCCCACGGCGTGATTCAGGCCGTGAACCATACCGGCGAAACGATGCTGGGCTGGCCCAGAAACCGGTTACTGCAGCGTCGTTTCGCCGGACGAATCCTGGAGGCGGATCGCGACCAGTGGCAGCAAGTGTTTGCCAGGCTGTTCAGGGACGGCGTGGCGCAGGAGTGTGACGTGTCTCTGCAGCGTGCCGATGGCAGCCACTGGCAGGCACGGCTCAACTGTATTCGACAACCAGGCGAGGTACCGGCGATACGGCTGACCTTGACCGATCTGACGTCAGGTCGGCTGGTCGAAAGCCGCCTGAAACTGGCGGCCAGCGTTTTCACCCATGCACGCGAAGGGATCATGATCACCGATGCGATCGGGACGATCGTGGAGGTCAATCACGCGTTCAGTACCATTACCGGGTACTCGCGGGCCGATGTCGTGGGAAAAGACCCGCGCCTGCTCGCCTCGGGTTTCACGCCGGCAGCCCAGTATGTGAATCTGTGGGACAGCCTGAAGCGCAAGCATTACTGGCAAGGCGATCTGTGGAACCGGCGGCGCAACGGCGAGTTGTTCGCTGCGCGGCAGACGATCACGGCCATTCTGGACGCTCAGGGCCAGCCTCAGCATTACGTGGCGCTGTTCACCGATGTCACCGAGTCCCACGAACACCAGCGCCAGCTGGAATACATCGCCCATTACGATCCGCTGACCCATTTACCCAATCGCGTGCTGCTGGCGTCGCGCATGCATGAGGCCATGGCCCTTGCGTCAAGTAACGGCACGCAACTGGCCATCGCTTATCTGGACCTTGATGGCTTCAAGGCCATCAACGACGAACATGGTCATGAGGTGGGCGACAGGGTGCTTGCCAACGTATCGCGACGCATGAAGCAAACCTTGCCTGAGGGCTGCACCTTGGCGCGCCTGGGGGGCGATGAGTTCGTTGCGCTGATTGTCGATCTCGATCAGGTCTGCGACAGCGCGCTGGTGTTGGAGCAATTACTGGCCGCAGCAAGCGACACGGTGGGCATCGGCACGTTGAAGGTGGCGCTGTCGGCGAGCGTGGGCGTCAGCTACTACCCGCAGGAAGGCGACATAAGCGCCGACCAGCTGCTGCGTCAGGCCGATCAGGCCATGTATCAAGCCAAACTGGCGGGTAAAGATCGCTTCCATGTATTCGACGCCAAGAACGATCAGGACCTGCGTGGGCACAATGCCCGGCTGGACCGGATCGACAGGGCCATCCGCGAGAACGAGCTGCGGCTTTATTACCAACCCAAGGTCAACCTGCGCACCGGCGAAGTCGTCGGCGCAGAAGCGTTGCTGCGCTGGCAGCACCCGGAAAGGGGGCTGCTGATGCCGGACGATTTCCTGCCGCTGATCGAGAGCAATCCGCTGTCGGAAGTGGTAGGCGAGTGGGTGCTGGAAAATGCCCTGATCCAGATTGCGGACTGGCAACGTGAAGGATTGCTGCTGCCGGTCAGCATCAATGTCGGTGCCCGGCAGCTCCAGCGGCCGGACTTCGTCGCCGACCTGATCGATCGGCTGGCCACACACCCGGATGTCGAGCCGCGGATGCTGATCATCGAAATCCTCGAAACGAGCGCGCTGGAAGATATCGAAGGTGTGTCGCTCACGTTGAGCAAATGCGCCTCGCTCGGCGTGCATTTCGCGCTGGACGACTTTGGCACCGGGTATTCGTCGCTGAGCTACCTCAAGCGCCTGCCAGTGGCCCAGTTGAAGATTGATCAGACGTTCATTCACGGAATGCTCGACGCCCCTTCTGACGTGTCGATCCTGCAGGCGATCCTGGGGCTGGCGTCGGCGTTCGGACGTGAGGTCATCGCGGAAGGTGTCAACAGCCCTGCGCAGGCGGCTCAGCTCTTACAGCTTGGATGCGAGGTGGCTCAGGGCTACGGCATTGCTCAGCCAATGCCGCCGTCAGCCATTCACGACTGGATAGACCGCTGGTCAATGGACCCCAGACCTTGCTTTTAAATGATCATCGATTGCCCGCGCGTCAGCTTCAATCTTTCGAACTGCAATGCTGGCTGCCGGAACGGCGGTTGTTCTGATTGACGCACTGATTTATTCATCAAACGTCTGTTGCAGCACAATCGTGCAAAGTATCGCGCATGAGTGCTATACCAAGATCTTGAATGGCGAGAGTCTTATGTTCGGTGCAACGACTGGTACTTGCCGGATGTTGCACTGGCGCGCCAGGGATGCCCAATATGGCATGTCGTTAAGCGTGTCTGACTTGCAGTCTCCTCTTATGTTTCATTCCTCATTGACGAGAATGTTCTCGTGACAGCCTGGCACCCTTGCCGGGCTTTTTTTATCTTCCAACTCTCCCTCTTGCGCTTTAACGGGTATCCATGCGTATGCCCAGAATAAGACTCGACTCCAACTTTAAGTAAGTGGTTACTTCATGGATTAACATAATTTGTACGCTTGTGCTTTAGCACATCCGTGCTAGATGCAGCATTTAGCGTTCACTATTGTGGCCGCAACTACTGTTTATTTAATCGCGCGATGATTAATCAGTCATTTATGGCAAATGAGCGTCGTTCGCCCATGACGCCCTCTGTTTATTCACGAATTACGGATAGCTGAAATGTCAGACAATTCGAGGCGGAACTTTATAAAAGCCGGTTTGACGCTAGTGCCCGTTGTGACTATCGCGCCTCAGTCCGTGTTCTCGGCGCCCACTGCGCCGCCGCAGGAACTGGTTGAATCCTCAGCCTCCAGCCAGCGATACCTTCCTCGTTTTTTTACTGAATCGGAGTGGGCGTTCATCAATGCTGCTTCGGCGCAACTCATCCCCGAAGATGACATCGGCCCAGGGGCGGTCGCGTGCGGAATTCCCGAATTCATCGATCGCCAGATGGAAACTCCATACGCCCATGGCGCACTTTGGTACATGCAGGGGCCGTTTCTGACTGACTTGCCTGCGGAGCTCGGGTACCAGCAAAAACTGACGCCCAGAGATATCTATCGTTTCGGCATCCAGGCCAGTAACGCCTGGTGCCAGAAAGCGCATGGCAAGGCGTTCAATGAACTGGCGCCTGAGATGCAGATCGCGGTGCTTCGCCAATTGGAGACGGATGCCGTCGCCATGGACGACATGAAGAGTTCGCTGTTCTTCAGTCAACTGCTGAAGAACTGCAAAGAAGGGTATTTCGCTGACCCTGTCTACGGCGGTAACAAAAAGCTGTCCGGATGGAAAATGATCGGGTTTCCAGGTGCTCGCGCAGATTTTGCGGATTGGATCGATCACCCGAACGAGAAGTATCCGTTGGGCTCTGTGTCTATCGACGGTAAGAGGAGCTGAACCCAATGGCCACTGAACATTCTCCGGTCGATATCGTCATCGTCGGTTTCGGATGGACCGGCGCGATTGCGGCGATGGAGCTGGCTGATTCAGGTCTGGAAATCCTTGCCCTGGAGCGTGGCGAGATGCAGGACACGTCCACCACGGCGAGCTATCCGAACGTGATCGACGAGCTTGCCTACAGCACTCGCGGCAAGTTGCTTCAGGACCTCTCCAAAGAAACGGTCACCATCCGTCATTCCAGCAAGGACGTCGCCGTGCCGTACCGTCAGCACGGGGCTTTTCTGCTGGGGAACGGCGTCGGCGGAGCGGGTTTTCACTGGAACGGCATGTCCTGGCGGGCGTTTACGGCAGACCTTCGGCTGCGAAGCCACTATCAGGAACGGTATGGCAAAGCGTTTATTTCAAGAGAAATGACGATTCAGGACTACCCCGTCACGTATGAAGAACTGGAGCCCTATTTTGCCCAGTGGGAGGATGTTGCCGCCGTTTCCGGCAAAGCAGGGAACATCAACCATCAGATTCTCGCGGGGGGCAATCGCTGGGAGGCTCCCCGCAGTGCCGAATATCCTTTGCCGCCTCTTCAATCCATTTACGGCGCACAAGTGTTCGGAAAAGCCGCGAATGAGCTGGGTTATCTGTCTTTCCCGGTGCCTGCAGCCAATGCTTCCGGCCCCTATACGAATCAGTATGGCGTGAGACTGGGCCCCTGTAATTTCTGCGGTTTTTGTGAGGGTTACGGTTGCTACATGTATTCAAAGGCTTCCCCCCAGACTTCCATTCTGCCCGCATTGAAGCTCAAGAAAAATTTCACTCTGAAGCCCAAATCACATGTGTTGAAAGTCAATACCGACTCGACCGGGAAGGTGGCTACCGGCGTTACCTATGTTGATCCTCAAGGGCGCGAAATCTTTCAGCCGGCGAAACTTGTTCTGCTGTGTGCGTTTCAGATGCATAACGTCCGGCTTCTCCTGCTTTCGGGTATCGGCAAACCCTACGATCCAGAATCGGGTGAAGGGGTGGTCGGCAAAAATTACGCTTATCACATGAACAGCAGCGTCAACGTGCTGCTGCCCAGGAACACGCAGTTGAACCCCTATATCGGAGCCGGCGCTGCGGGAACCGCGATCGACGATTTCAATGGCGATAATTTCGATCACGGCCCGCTCGGGTTCATTGGCGGCGCCAGCGTCTATCACCTGCGAACGGGCGGCCGCCCCATTGGGCAGAGCAAGGTGCTCAAGGACGGTCCGAACTGGGGGAAGGGCTGGAAGGAAAGCGTGCAGGAAGACTACCAGCGAACGTTGCCTATTTACGCTCAGGGCACTGTGATGTCCTACAGGGACACGTATCTGAGCCTTGATCCCACCTACAAGGATGTTCATGGCCAGCCGCTCTTGAGGATGACATTCGACTGGCACGAAAACGAGTTTGCGATGATCAGGCATGCCATCGACGGTGCTACGCAGATAGGCAAGGCCATCGGTGGCGACATCCAGGTCAACCTTCGTAAATCAGGCACCCATTTCGATACCCGGGCTTACCAGAGCACTCACACCACAGGCGGTGCAATCATGGGGGACAACCCTGCGAGCAGCGTCGTGAATCGTTATCTGCAAAGCTGGGACGTCCACAATCTGTTCGTGATGGGGGCGTGCGCGTTTCCCCAGAACCTGGGGTACAACCCGACGGGTCTGGTGGCAGCGCTGGCTTACTGGTCCGTCGATCACATCAAGAAGCAGTACCTGAAAAGTCCCGGCCCTATGGTTCAGGCTTAAGGAGCCCGACATGACGAAAACGCTTTTGGCAGCGCTTTGTGTCGGTGCGACGCTCTCTGCGTGGGGCGCAACTGATCAGGCATCTCCCGCGGCGCGTGGGGAATACATCGCGCGCGCGGGGGATTGCATCGCCTGTCATACCGTCAAAGGCGGGCAGCCGTTCGCGGGTGGATTACCGCTGGCAACGCCTATCGGGATGATCTATTCCACCAACATCACACCCGATGCAACAACCGGCATCGGTTCCTACTCCTTTGAAGCGTTCGAAAAAGCGGTCCGAAGAGGTATTCGCAAAGACGGAGCGACGCTGTACCCCGCGATGCCTTTTCCGTCGTACGCGCGGATCACCGATGACGATATGCACGCGCTTTATGCGTACTTCATGACCGGCGTCAAAGCGGTGAACCAGCCCAACAGGGACGTGGACATACCCTGGCCGCTGTCGATGCGATCCCCGCTGGCTTCCTGGCGGTGGTTGTTCGCCCCGGACAAGACGGGTCCCAGCCCAGTGACTACCGATGATCCGGTGCTGCAGCGCGGGGCTTATCTGGTAGAGGGGCTCGGCCACTGCGGTACATGCCATACGCCTCGGGCGATTTCCCTGCAGGAAAAAGCGCTGACGAACGCCGAGGGCGACGAGTTTCTGTCTGGCGGCGCGCCCATCGAAGGGTGGATTGCCAAGGATCTGCGGGGCAGCCCGGTCACTGGTCTGGGTCGGTGGTCGGAGCAAGACATCGTTCAGTTCCTGAAAAGCGGCAGAAACGAACACACCGCTGTGTTCGGCGGCATGAGCGAAGTCGTCGACCACAGTCTTCAGCACCTGACGGACGCCGACCTTACCGCGATCGCCCGTTACCTGAAAACGGTGCCGCCGAGAGCGGGTGAAGCCACGGTGGCTGGAAACGATGACGGCGGGGTGACTCGAAAACTCCATGATCTGCTACCTGATTCGTTGGGCGCGAGGGTTTACGCGGACAGCTGCATGGCGTGTCATCGAAGTAACGGCGCGGGGTATGCGCAAACATTCCCGTCTTTGGCGGGCAACACGGTTCTGAACGATCCCGCGGCCGATTCCGTCATTAAAATCGTCCTCACCGGGTATACCGTTCCCGCGACCAAAACTGCGGTGACCGAATACACCATGCCGGGATTTGGCTGGAGGTTGGCCGATGATGAAGTCGCCGCTGTGGTGACATTCGTGCGCCAGTCCTGGGGCAACACCGGCAAAGTGGTGACTGCCGAGGAGGTCGCCAGCGTTCGAAAAACGGTCGCCCCAGAAGACATGCAAGCGCCGAATATGTCGGTGCATGATGGTGCGGTTCAGAAGCGATTCAGCAAATAGTGTTGCAACCCGATCTCCATGTTGTTGGAAAGATAGGCATCACGTTGCGTGATGATCGGGATCGACAGTTTGTAGTGTTGAGAAACTTGATGCCCGAATACGATGGGCCCCAGCGCACGTGTTCAACACTTGATCGCGACTTACCATTGTCTGGCAAGCAGGAAACATCATTTCGAATAAGGAATGATGGGCAATGGGTATCAGAACCGTTAAATGCTTTTTATTGATGTGTGAATGTCCGCTGAGCATCAGCTCTTTCACTCCGATGATACGCGTCTGGACGCTGGGCTCGGAGATTCAACGTAAAGCAACTTGAGAAGCGATAATATGAAAGCTACCAAGAGTTACACCATTGAGGCAAACGGGATTCGCCAGCACGTCGTCGAGGCGGGTGAGGGGCCTCCCGTCATTTTGCTCCATGGGTTTCCGGAAACGGGTTATGCATGGCGCTTTCAGATTCCGGTGCTGGCGGAAAAGTACCGCGTCATCGTTCCCGATCTTCGCGGTTATGGCGAAACCGATAAGCCGGCAACAGGTTATGACAAGCGCAACATGGCCATGGATATTCGTGAGCTGATGCGTAAGTTGGACATACCTAAAATCGCGCTTGTCGGTCATGACCGGGGCGCCCGGGTCGCCACGCGTTTCACCAAAGACCATCCTGAACTGGTCGACCGGCTGGTGGTGATGGACAACGTTCCAACCCGGATCGTGGCGCGTGATATCAACGCAAAGATCGCCAAGGCTTACTGGTTCTTCCTGTTTCACCTGGTTCCGGATTTGCCGGAAGCATTGATTGCCGGCCGCGAACACATCTGGCTGCGGCATTTTTTCTCCGACTGGTGTTACGACCCGATGGCCATTTCCGGGGAGTCGTTCGACACCTATGTGCGTGCCTATCAGGCACCCGGCGCGGTGAGAGGCGCGATGGCGGATTACCGGGCGAATGCTCAGGACGTGGCTCAGGATCTGGAAGATGGTCACGTCAAGATTGCGTGCCCGACCATGTCGCTGTGGGGGGCCGATTTCTATGCGGTCGGCAAGCTGTTTGACATGGCCCAGGTATGGTCCGAGATGGCCAGCGATCTTGAAACCCACGCGATCGACCAGTGCGGGCATTTGCCGCAGGAAGAACAGCCAGAGGTGGTCAACGATCTCCTGTTGAAGTTTCTCCAGAACTGGCGCGGCTGATCCTGCCCTTTTGACGGGCCTGTACATCACACATCTGCAACCGCAGTGGAGACATTTATGAAGCTTGTTAGATACGGCGTGCAGGGCGAGGAACGCCCTGCAATCCTGGATGACGATGGCTGTTTACGAGACCTTTCAGAGCATGTCGACGATATTGGCCCACCGACCCTGTCGGCCGCCCAGCTTGCTCGTCTGGCCGCCCTCGACACCGATTCCCTCCCCATTGTGAAGGGCGACAATGTTCGTCTGGGTTCCCCGGTAGGTTTCATTGGCAAGATCATTTGCATAGGCCTGAACTACACAGACCATGCCGCCGAAGTGAACCTGCCATTACCTTCAGAGCCCACCATCTTCATGAAAGGCTGTCATGCCACCGGCCCCAATGATCCGGTCCGGCTGCCGAAGGGCTCGGAGAAAGGAGACTGGGAAGTTGAACTCGGGATTGTCATGGGTAAACCTGGGTTATACATCTCGCAAGACGATGCGCTCGATCACGTGGCCGGGTATTGCGTGGTAAACGACCTCTCAGAGCGTTCTTATCAAATGGACCGGGGAGGGCAGTGGACCAAAGGCAAGAGCTTCCCGGGCTTTGCACCCGTCGGCCCGTGGCTGGTGACGCCTGACGAAGTGGGCGATGTGGGTAATCTTTCCATCTGGCTGGAAGTCAACGGGCATCGTTATCAGGACGGAAGTACACGCAACCTTGTATTCAATGTGCCGCAAATCGTCAGCTATGTTTCCAACTTTTATCAGTTGGAAGCGGGCGATCTGATTATAACGGGGACGCCTGCCGGTGTTGGGCTGGGTCAGAAGCCTCCCGTGTTTTTAAAGCCGGGCGACAGTGTCAGGGCGGGTATCGACAAGCTCGGTATACAGCAACAGGAAATACGGGCATGGAAAGACTGAACGAAGTCAAACGCAGTTTCAGATCCGTATAGACACACATCTCATCCATTCTTGACGGCATCAGGACTTGCTGTTTTTCAGCAGGTCCGAAGCCGCGCGGATACTTCACTCTTTTCTGATTCAGACTTACACGGCGGTGGGTCGGGCTGGCTCGTTGCCGGACAAGATTGTCAAAACTTTCAATGATTCACCGGACAACTATCATGAATGTGCTGTTTTCAGTTGTACTGCCGATATTTGCACTGGTGGCTGCCGGATGGGCTGCAAGACGATACGGCTACCTGGGCCCCGAAGGCGCGCGCGAATTAAACCAGTTTGTCGTTTACCTGGGCATGCCAGCACTGCTCTTTCAAATCATGGCCAATGCAAGCTGGCATGATTTGTACCAGCCGGGGTTTGCCATGGCATTCGGCCTGGGGTGTGCGGTCACCTACGGCGTAACGGTTTACGTGAGGCTGAGGCAGGGGGCGCCGCTGGCAGATGCCAGTCTGGACGGTCTGAACGGAGGCTATGCCAACGTTGGTTTCATCGGGTTCCCATTGTGCCTGGCAGCATTCGGCCCGCAGAGCCTGCCGCTGGTCACCATCACCGCGATTCTGACGGTGAGTGTGCTGTTCGGGGTCGCCGTACTGCTCGTCGAAATAGGCCTACAGCCCAAGGGCAACATGAAAGCGATCATGGGAAAAGTTGCCATCTCGCTGGCGAAAAACCCGATGTTGCTGGCGCCTGTTCTGGGCGTGCTATATGCCGCATTCGCCCCAGCCCTCCCGGCCGGGCCGAACAGGTTTCTCGGCCTTCTTGCGAGCGCCGCCAGTCCCTGTGCACTGGTATCTCTTGGAGCATTCATCGGCGATTGTCACGGCAGTTTCAACTGGCCACGGGTCAGCGCGCTGGTGGCATTCAAGCTGGTTTTTCAACCATTGGTCACATGGATCATCGCTGCCTTTGTTTTTGGTTTGCCCCACGAGCTGACCGCCATTGCGGTGGTGGTATCGGCGCTTCCGACCGGTACGGGGCCTTACATGCTGGCTAATCTGTACAAGCGCGACGCGGGCACGACTGCCGGCAGCATCCTCACATCGACACTGCTATCCGTAGCCACCATCGCGATTCTGATCTCCCTGTTCAAATGATTCGCCGCAAGGGCGATAGCGCCTGCTTACCCGCGAACTGACCAGGGTTGACGTTTGAACACGATTCATCTGCTTCGAGATCACGCTGTCGTCGCCACCTGAGTGAGCAATCATGATGTCCGAAAGAGCGGCAACCATTCTGATCGTTGATCAGGCAGCTGGAGCGTGCCACAAGATGACAGCGCTGCTGCAACGTCAAGGCTACAAGACGGTGTTGGCATGCAGTGGCGAGCAGACGCTCAAAACCGTCAGGCGCACGCCGCCGGATCTGATTCTACTGTCTCACGCCATGCAGGGACTGAGCGCTCGGGAAATTGCACTTCAACTCAAGAGTTGTGAGTCCAGCGCCCGCATCCCCATCATCATCGTGTCGACCATTGAAGATTGTGAAGCCCGAATCGCCTGTCTGGAGGCGGGGGCAGAAGACTGGCTGTCGAAACCGATAGACAGTCCCGAGCTGCGGTTGAAAATGCGCAACCTCATCAGGCTGAAAGAACTGTCGGATTATTTGAGAAAGCATAGCCTCATGCTGGAAGCCGAACTGCTACAGAGAACCATCGACGTGGAACGTTTTCGCTCTGCGATGGACTCGTCGAGCGAGGCTATTTTCCTGACAAGCCGTACACGCATGGCGTTCATCGAGATCAACGCGACCGCAGCCAGATTATTGGGCTACACCTGCGCCGAACTGCGCTCTATCGGGCCGGCCGAGCTCGGAGAGCTCTCGATACATCAGCTCGAGCAGATTTACGACGCTGTTATCGCTGCACCCGGTAATACGGCTCCCAGTGCGAACAGGATCCGACGCAAAGACGGCAGCTACATCACCGTACAAGTTCACCGCCAGGCTTATCGTTGCGGGGAGGACTGGATCATCGTTGGCAGACTTCGAGAACGTGTCCACGGCCAGTCATTGAGTCACGGCTCACTGGACATGCTCAGCTATGATTTTTTAACCGGGTTACCCAACCGCAAACTGTTCTACACCACGTTGCAGATGGGCCTTTCCCAGGCCTCTCTCAACGGGTGGCGGCTGGCTGTAGTCACCGTCGACATCGATAACTTCAGGGTTGTGAACGAAGGCTGGGGACATTTTGTCGGCGATCAGTTGCTCGTGGGGGTGGGTCGCCGGCTAGCCGGTTGCCTTGACATCAGTGACACCCTGGGGCGAATGGACGGTGATGAGTTTGCCCTGATTCATATCATCAGGGACGGCGTGCCCCAAGCGCAGGTGATCGTGGAAAAGATCCGAGAGTCGCTGCGCAAATCTTTCCATATCAACGATTGCAAGATCTCAGTGACGGCCAGCATAGGCATCGCTTTTTATCCGGACGATGGATACGAAGCAGCCTCCCTGGTCAGCCACTCGAACGTGGCGCTGAATCGCGCAAAAGGGGCCGGTCAGGATACGTACCGGTTTTATACCGCACAGATGAACAGCAATATTCGTGAACGGCTGGAAATGGAAGTGGCGTTGCGAAAAGCAGTACAGAACAAAGAGTTCGAACTCTTCTATCAGCCCAAGGTGACCCTTTCGAATGGAAGCGTCTGCGGTGTGGAAGCATTGCTTAGATGGCGTCGAGAAGATAATTCGCAGACATCACCCGCCGTTTTCGTTCCGCTCCTCGAGAGCCTCGGCCTGATCGAACAAGTGGGGCGATGGGTAATCGTCACCGTTTGCAAGCAGATTTCACTCTGGACGCGCTCTGGTCATCAGCCCTACCAGGTCGCAGTCAATGTTTCCGGAAAGCAAATCAGCGAGGGTGATCTCGTCGATGTGATAGGTCACACACTTCAGCTGTACGGAGTGGACGCCCGATGGTTGGAGATCGAACTGACCGAAAGTTCGTTAATGGAAAATACACTGCCGATCATCGATTGTTTGCAACGTTTAAGGGCATTGGGGATAAAAATTTCAATTGACGATTGTGGCACGGGCTATTCAAGCCTGGCTTATTTGCAACGGTTCCCGATCGATAAAATAAAAATCGACATTGCGTTCATTCGAGACGTGACGACGAATCAAAAGGATGCCGCTATTGTGCGAGCCATTATCGAATTGGCGCACAGTCTGCAACTGCAGGTCATCGCGGAAGGTGTCGAAACGGTGGAGCAGGTGCGTTTCCTGAAGTCCGAATCATGTGATCAGGCCCAGGGCTACTTGTACAGCCGGCCCATACCGCTCTGTGAGCTGGAAGCTTTTTTCGACGATGGCTATCAAATACAGTGGGTGGATGGCGCTTGAGAAAACGTGATGAAGAATGAGCATCAGTCCGGATATCGGGTGCCCTTGGGACAAGGGCACTCATACCGGCTTGCTCGGGTCCGTCACGATCAGCCGTTCTGGCAGCCGTAACCTTCCAGCGTATAAGCGAGGTTATGTTTGACGCCCTTGCTGTCGAGGTAAATCATATGCGCCTCTACCGGGCCGCAGTGTTCAGAAGTCGCAGCGTCGCTTGTCATGTCGATGACTTTGGAGATATCCAGGTGAGTCCCCGGTTGGAGATGTTCAATCGCCGGATTAGGTTCATTGTTCTTACTGTTGGCTGAAGCAAATACACTCACGGCCATCAGTGCAGCGAACGTCAGATATTTCATGATGTTTCTCCAGTGCTTAAGTAGGTAAGTGGTTAGAGCAGCATGTCTGTTGCTCTTGGGACTTATATTAAGCGCCGTTGAAACTTGGCAGAAATCCAGCGTGTCAATTCTGACGATCAGCCGCAGTGATGGCTGACGGCTTACCCGTATGTTCGACTGGACGTAGGGGGGAGCAGCGACCAGGACGCGGCTTTTACTTTCTCAGCCAGTCAGGCAACTGTGATTCAGGGCAGTATCGATAGCGAACGGCTTTGTCGCCCGTTCCCCAGGTGAAATTCCGGGCGTCATGAACGGTGACGTTTTCCCTTGCTGTGACGCGTGGCCCATCCCCGGCAGGGGTGTCGATGCACGATTGATCGACGGTGTAGTGATTTCCTTTATGTTCGATCACGGTTGCCAGGCAGAGGTGGGTAGCCGATCCGTGGACGCCTTTACCGTCATAGTGTTTGATACCTGCATTCGCAGGATCTGCACAACTCTGCCCCTTGGACACGAACACGCCATGCTTGAGCGGGAGCACTCCACGGGTGGAGGGCGAGGTGTCTGCGCTCGCTACGCTCGCTGCCAGCGAAATGCCCAGGCTCAAGCTTCGTACGACCAGACTGACTGTGGAACGAGACATGAGTGGCTCACAGAATTGACGGGTGGATGCGCCCAGTTTAACCACCCTCTAATCAACCGGCCAATGCGCGATGATTCCGATGCTCGACGGCGGCCGTGGTGCACTGTTGTGAGGAAGGCCGTCGAGAGGCAAGCGCGGGTCTGACCCGACTCCTGCGTTTACAACGCTGGCATCGAGTGACCGCGACGTGCGACGGTCGTCTCACCCCTCAGCCTCAATCCTCTTCAAATGAATCCCTGGGCCGACTGAAGACCATTTCGGCGTTGTCCTCAGGCTGATAGACAGGTGGGGCGGCGCGGTACTGGGCGCGAAGCGGCAGATCATGTTCCCGCCGTATGCCGTTTTCGCTCAGCGGTTTACCGGCATACCTGCCGATACCGACCGCGCGCTCTTCTTCGATGGCGGCCGGCGTGCCGGACTGGTACCTGTCGCTGCCGTCGCCCCCCGTGTAGGTGCCTTTCATCATGCGATAACCGTGAACAAGTTCGTGTGCCAGCGAAACGAACGCGTGGTCTTCGTCATTGACGAGGCGAGGTCTGCCGTGGGCATCGATGTCCGGATATTCCGACGGATTCCAGTCGATCACCGCAGACGAGCCTTCGGCTTTGCGCCAGCCTGTTTTCCTTGCCAGCGAGGAGGCTGTCCGGTTGTTTTCCTTATTCAGGTCACTGTCCGGAATCCCACGAGCCAATGCCTGGCGGGTGGTGAGCGCTGCTCTGGCGGCGGAGCTTATTTCCGCGCTCGTGACATTGATGCGCAGCGAGCGTCCATGGGTGGAGTATCTGGCGATTTCAGCGAGCAGGTTGGAGCCGTTGGGGCGGCTGGCGATTCGTTGCAAGGCGGTTTCAGCTTTCTGAACGCCTGCCGGGTTGTGAGCCTCGATGCTCACATGGGGAGCGACAGTGCTTTGGATGCGCATGGTTTCAGCCCAGTGAGGAAGGGTGCAAGTGCCTGCTCGTCGCACGCTGTTGAAGAGGGTTGGCAAGCGGAGGTCTGCGCACGTTTCTGCCGCAGGCTTCAGCGCGATCGATGCATCGCTGCACGGCCTCGACGCAGTGTGCGAAGCGATCGTACAGATCAACGATCTCGCGCTCGCTGGCCTGAGCGAGATGTTGTTTGGTCCAGACGACAACCTCCCGGGTCTGGGCCACCGCGGCGATGGTGATCGACGGGTTGTGGCTCACGTCCAGATTGGCCTGCAGCAAGTCCATCAACAGGTCCGCAGAAGGCGACGCCGACAGTTTCAGGCTTGCACTGAACGCCACGTAGTCCTCAAGACGCTGGACGTCGGTGGCGACGCCACACTTGAGCGTCAACCTGACTTCGCTCTCGGGCGCTACCGTGGGCTGAGGCTGACCCAACAGCCTGAATAGATGAAGAATGACCCGCTCGTAATCCTGCGCTGCTGTCATCACTGACCTCCGATAAATACGCATGTGTGGCACGGGCTCTGGATCAGGTTCCATCGTCCAGCGCGCGCGCAGCGTTATCTGTCGGGGTCAGCGCGAGGCGATTCCGGCCACGCGCTTTGGCAAACCACCACACCGTCCATGCCCCAAGCAAGGTGGCGAGCACGGCGAAGGCAAGGATGACATTGCGGATTCCCAACGGTGCGGCCAGCAACGCCACCATCAAGCCGGCAAATGGCTGGGAGGCGTTGTTGAGCAGCGTGATCACGCCGACCGTCTTGCCGAAATCCTGAGGTGGTATCACCCGCTGCCGGAGGGTGCGCATGTAGACGTTGAACATCTTGTCGAACCCGACGATCAGCAGGAAACCCAGCGCATATCCGGGCAGGTTCGGGCTGAGGGCGCAGACGAATGCGCCGATCGCGATCATCGAGTAACCGACACTGCCCAGCAGGCGCAGCGACCATGCCTTGCGCGCGAGAAGAAACAGAATCGCGATGGTCGTGACCGCACCGGCCGCTTGCAGCCCGGCGTAAGTGTCCTTGCCGGCGCCGTACTGGCCGATGACCATGGCTGCCGAGGTGGCGAGGGTGACGCCGACGATCAGGTTGACGCCCACCGCCAGCGTGATGATCTTCCTCAGCTCGGCGAAGCTCACGATGTGCCTGAACGCGACACGCAAGGGCTGCAGCCAGACATCGTGATGTTGCTCAAAGGCCGGCAGCGTGATCCGGCTCGAACGTTGCCATGCTCGCAGGCTCAGGTCCGCCAGCAGGAACAGGCCGGCGACCCAGAGCACCACCCAATGCCACGCCCAGAGTTCGAGCATCAAGGCCGCCAGCACAGGCCCGAGCACCAGCCCGGTCTGGTCGGCAATCTGAGAATAGGACAGGGTCTTGGTGTAGCTGTATTGCTGGAAGATATGTGGCATCACCACTTCGCGCGCCATGATGCCTTGGGTGGTCAACACCCCGCACAGGGCGGACAACGCGATGAGCCAGCCGATGCCGCCCACCATCCCGTAAAGCCCCATCGCCAGCACACAAAGCACTGCTCGATAGACCTGACTGACGTGCAGGATCCTGACCGGCGAGTACTTGTCGCACAGCGCGCCGCACAACGGAAACGCCAGAAATCGCGGCAGCGATTCCACGAAAAAGGCGAGCCCTGCCCACGAGGCGCTGTCGGTCGTCTGGAACACCACCAGCGGCACGATGAATAACAGAATCTGATCCGCCAGCCGCGACAGAAACAGCGAGGTAAAAAAAGCGAGATAATCCTTACGCACATAAACTCCTGTCGTTGAGCGGGCTCGATGCCTTTGGCTGAGCACGCTGGCCGGGCGGTTTCGATGATACGCACTCAAGCACGCCACGGCGGCTCGGGCTGGAATGACTCCTGCAGCAGGCGCATGAAGTTGCGGGTTCGCTCCGGCAGGCCGTCGCGCTGGTGGGTGAGGGCGACGACATCGGCGTCCGGCAGTTTCCAGCCGGGCAGCAGTCGCACAAGCGTTCCCTGCGCCAGGTCGTGGGCGACGTCCCACTCCGAGCGCAGGATGACGCCGAGTCCGTCGCAGCCCCATTGCTTGATGACGTTGCCGTCATTGCTGCTCAGGGAGGCCTGTACCCGCACGCTTTTGCTGTTTCGACCGCGGTTGAAATGCCAGAGGGTGACGTCTTCGTTGTTTTCCCGCAGGGCGATGCATGGCAGCTCGGCAAGCTGTTCCGGAGATTCGATCGGGCCGTGCCGTGCGATGAACGCCGGTGAGGCGCAGACGTACCGGCGGTTGGCTGCGAGGGTTCGACACACCAGGTTCGAGACGCCGAGCTGGCCGATATGGATGACCACGTCGAAGCGATCTTCAACTTCCAGCATCGGCTGATCGGACAGGGTCAGGACGATTTCGACTTCAGGATGCAGGGATTTGAAGGCTGCGACCGAGGGCGCGACATACTGCCGGCCGAAGCCGAACGGCGCATTGATCTTCAGTTTTCCGACAAAGCCCCGGCGGCGTTCCTGCAGGTCTTCGAGCAAGGTATCGAACTGCTGTAACAGGCCTGTGCCCCGCGCGCAGAGCAATTCGCCCTCGTCGGTGAATCGCAGTCGACGCGCTGAGCGGTCCACCAGGCGGACGTCGAGTTTCTTCTCCATCAGCTGAAGTCGCTGAGTGACCGCGGAAGGCGTCAGGCCCAGTTTTCGGGAAGCTTCCAGCAGGCTCTTGCTCTCACGGATGATCAGCAGAAAGCGAATTTCAAAAGCGTCGATCATTAAGAAATACTGAATTATAGAGTGAATGAAGCTAACGTTCTGACCGGTAATTTGCGTTTTAGAATAGCGCCATTACCGGAGAGAACACATGCCCGACCTGACTGAAACCCCCTTGCTGTTATTGGACCGTGACCGGCTGGACGGCAACATTCTGCGCATGCGAAACACGTTGGCACCGTTCGACGTCACGTTGCGGCCTCACGTTAAAACCAACAAATGCCTGGAAGTGAGCGAGCGCCTGTTCGACGGTGCCAAAGGGCCGATTACTGTGTCGACCCTGCGCGAGGCTGAGTTCTTCTTTGCTGCCGGTTACACCGACATCCTGTATGGCGTGGGCATCGCGCCCAACAAGTTCGCCCACGCAGCGCGCCTGCTGGAACAGGGAGCGGCGCTGAAACTGGTGCTGGACAACCTTCAAACCGCTCGCCTGCTGGCTGACTTTGCCCGCGACTGCGACCCATCGTTCGAGGTGTTGCTGGAGGTCGACTGCGACGGGCACCGCTCGGGAATCCCGCCGGATTCTCCGTTATTGGTCGACATCGCCCGGCTGCTCGAAGGAAGCGGGGTAAAGGTCAGCGGCGTCATGACCCACGCCGGAAACGCTTATGACAGCCAGTCCCGTTCGGACATCGAAGCCTTTGCCCGCCAGGAACGTGAGGCCGTCGTCAACGCTGCCGGACTGCTGCGAAAGGCCGGCTTCGAGACACCGATTGTCAGCGTCGGCTCAACGCCCACGGCGCTGTTCGCCCAGGACTTGGCCGGTGTCACGGAGGTCCGCGCAGGGGTGTTCGCGTTCTTCGATCTGGTGATGGCCGGGTTGGGCGTCTGTGACGTGCAGGAAATTGCCGTCTCGGTGCTGACGACGGTCATCGGCCATCAGCCGGAAAAGGGCTGGGTCATCGTCGACGCCGGCTGGATGGCGCTGTCGCGCGACCGAGGGACGGCGAAGCAGCGCGTCGATCAAGGCTATGGCGTCGTTTGCGACCTGTCCGGCCGACCCGTCGCAGACCTGATCGTGACAGCGGCGAACCAGGAGCATGGAATCATCACCTCTCGCTCCGCGAATCCTGCTGCCGTCCAGGCGCTGCCCGTGGGCACTCAGTTGCGGATCCTGCCCAATCACGCCTGTGCGACCGCTGCCCAGCACGCCGGTTATCACGTCCTGGCCGAGGGGCGTCGTGTCGGTTACTGGCCACGCATCTCAGGTTGGTGAATGGGCGTCCGATAGCGCTCGTGGCCGGCTTTAACCCATGGATATAACGCATGAAGAGGAAGCATCGATGAAAGTCGTCAACTCAAAAGACCTGCCTGTGCCGGGTGGTCATTACTCGCACGGGATGGTCTCGGGAAACCTGCTGTTCGTGTCTGGACAACTGCCGTTCAACCCCCACACAGGGACCTTCCCCGAGGGCATGGAAGCTCAGTTTTCCCAGGCCATGGCCAATGTGGAGGCGGTGTTGCAGGCGGGCGATGCAACATGGGCAAGCTTGATCAATGTGCAGATCTTCATCTCGGACGTGGCGCACTGGCCGCTGGTGAACGCGCTGTACGCCCAGTTTCTCGGTACCCACAAGCCTGCGCGCGCAATCATTCCCTGCGGCCAGCTGCATCACGGTGCCCTCGTGGAAATCACCGCCGTTGCCGAACGCGTCAACCCTGAACAGGAATCGCTGAAATGACTTCCCCTGCGCTGCGATACACAGGTCCCGTCCAGCCCGCCGCGCCGGTTGAACTGGTGCTGTTTGATTTGCTGACCGCCTTGCTCGATTCCTGGACCTTGTGGAATTCCGTCGCTGGATCAGAGCAGATGGGGCGGACCTGGCGGATGGCTTACCTGAAAGCGACCTATGGCTGCGGCCGTTATCGGCCCTACGAAACGTTGGTGGAGGAGGCTGCGATCGAAGTGGGTCTGGGCCCTCAGGCCGCTGCCCGACTGGAAGCGCGCTGGGGCGAATTGCAGCCGTGGGCAGAGGCCAAAGCCGTGCTGGCAGCGCTCAAGCCTGGTCATCAGTTGGGAGTCGTGACCAACTGCTCGGACAGACTGGGTCACATCGCGGCCGACCTGCTGGGTGTGCCGTTCGACGTGATCATCACCTCTGAGAAAGCCGGTTTCTACAAACCGGATCCTGCGCCTTATCGGCTGGCGTTGGAAACTGCAGGCGTCGAGCCGGCTCATGCCGTGTTCGTTGCAGGTTCAGCCTATGACCTGTTCGGCACGCAGAAAGTGGGGCTGCCGACGATCTGGCACAACCGCATTGGTCTGACGGCGCCCGAGGGCGCTCCTGAACCGCTGATCACAAGGCCCACTCTGGAGAGTCTGCAAGCGGACCTGGCGAGCATCGCGGTGCAGGCATAGAACGTACCTTCGGGTCAGCTGTTGAGCGACATCGGTTTTTCGCCGCCCGGCGGCAAGCCAAACACCTTGCGCACGCCGTTCAGGAACGCGCCATAGGGCCGGCCCAGCAAAAGCATCATCAGGGCCGCGCCAAGGGTGCCGCGTACCAGACCGCTTCCCGATGCGCCGCTGAAGGCAATGATGGCCGCGTAGATCGGCACTTGAAAACTGACCAAGGCGATACTGTCCCAGAGCAGCATGGACGCCCGGCCTGGACCGGCGCGCTTCATCAGCCAGTCCCGCCACAGGCCGTAAGGCCTGGCGACGGGAATCATCAGCACGGCGCCGAGCAGGCGCGCATGCAGGACCTGATCCCAGGTCATGCCGGCAATGAAGCGCTCATTGATGATCCCGGTGGTCGTGAAAAACAGGATCAACGCCGTGGTGTCCGCCAGAAACGCGGTGCGACGCCGTATCCGCTCGGTAGGTGGCTGCAAATCCCGTCTCCTTCTGGTCAGGTGCAAGGCGTCAGGCCGGGCGAAACTCGACCGTGAGGTGGCTGACTTCGTGAACCGCTCTGAGCCGTTCCCGAATGCTGTCGGCGTTGGTGGTCGGCTCGCCGATGACGCTGACGATGGCGGCATGGGCTTGGGGCCCCACCCGCCAGACGTGCAGGTCGGTGATGGTGGCGTCCCCCGGCTGCTCGACACGTTCGCGGATTTCCCCTGCGACGTGCGCATCGGTCTGATCGAGCAGCACGCCTGCGGTGACTCCCATCAACGTCCATGCCCAGCGCGCAATCACCAGCGCGCCGACGATGCCCATCACCGGGTCCAGCCAGACCCAGCCCAGATAACGGCCGGCGAGCAGCGCCGCGATGGCCAGGACCGAGGTCAGTGCGTCGGCGACCACATGCACGTAGGCCGATTTCAGATTGTTGTCGTGGTCGTGCGGCGTATGGGCGCGCTCGCCATGGTCGTGCCCGTGATGATGCTCTTGAGCATGCTCATGGGCGTGTTCGTGAGAATGATCGTGGCTGTGGCCGTGGCCGAGAAGCAGGGCGCTGACGATGTTGACCATCAGGCCGACCACTGCAATCGCGGTGGCGGTGCCGAATTCAACGGGCGCAGGCTGCAACAGGCGCACGACGGATTCGACGCCGATGCCCAACGAGACCAGGCCGAGAATCAACGCCGAGGCGAAGCCGCCCAGGTCGCCCACTTTGCCGGTGCCGAAACTGTAGCGCTGGCTGCGTGCATGACGTTTGGCGTAGCCGTATGCGGCGGCGGCAATGCCGAGCGCGCCAGCATGGGTCGCCATGTGGAAGCCATCGGCGAGCAATGCCATCGAGCCGGTCAAATAGCCGGCAGCGATCTCGCCCACCATCATCAACACCGTTAGTGCCACCACCCAGAGAGTGCGTCTGGCGTTCTCGTCATGCGATGAACCCAGGTACACATGGTCGTGCGTGTAAGTAAGGCGGGAATCGTTCATGAGTTTTTACCTTCTGCGCTCACTTGGAGTATCGGCGAATGGCTTCGAGAAGCTCTTCCACGCCCTTGGCCCGCGCTTCTTCACTGAGCGCCGGGTCTGCGACGTGGGCCCGCGCATGCTCCTCGATGATCTCCTCCATCAAGCCATTGATGGCGCCGCGAGTGGCGGCCACCAGGTGCAGCGTCCGGGCGCAATCGAGATCCGATTCCAGCGCTCGCTCGACGGCCTGAATCTGACCGGCGATGCGTTTTACGCGCTTGAGAAGACTGTCTTTGCTGGCTGCTACATGACCCATCGGATAACCCCTGATTCCTGGAGCGACGATCATAGGCATACCCCCTAAACCTATGGCAATGCCCCGCACTGGAAACATGGGGCCATTGCGATTGCGTTTCGGGAGCGTCAATGCATCAAGTTGGGGCAGCTTCTCGCTCAGACAGTCAACCGTTGCAGGCGTGCCGTAGCAATGGCTTGTCCTTTTATTCACTTTCCGACCCATCAGGACAAGCGACATGTCCAATCGTGACAACGACAAGTCAACTCCAGACAGAGCCCAATAGCTGGTCTGAAAGTGGCAAGTACAGGGTGAAAGCGCCCGCCGATGTGGCGTGACGATACCTTGTAGGAGCAACACGCATGGCCACTGGCAAAATCCCTGTCACTGTTATTTCCGGCTTTCTCGGCGCCGGGAAAACCACCCTCGTGAATCATCTGCTCAGCCAGAACACGCAATACAGGATCGGCGTGGTCGTCAATGAGTTCGGCGAAGTCGGCATCGACGGTGAGCTCATCGTCTCCGAGCAGCAAGCCCTGATCGAGATCAACAACGGCTGCGTCTGCTGCACCGTGCGCGCCGACCTGGTGGCCAGCGTCAAGCAGATGCTGACGCTCGCCGGCGACCGTCTGGATCGGCTTATCGTCGAAACGTCTGGCCTGGCGGATCCTGCGCCCGTGCTGCAAACCTTTCTGGCGGACCCGGATCTGCGCAGTCAGGTCGAGCTCGAGTCGGTCATCACGGTGATCGATGCGCTGCACCTGCAGGGCCAGTTGGGCGACGAAATCGTGCGGGAGCAGATCGCGTTTGCCGACACGCTGATCGTCAACAAGGTCGACCTGATCGGCGCCGATACGCTCGCCGACATCAGCGCGCAGGTACGCCTGATCAACCGCACGGCGGCGCTGCTACCGGCCCGGCATTCGCAGATTGCCGTGGATGTACTGCTGGGGACCAGGCGCTTTTCCCTGCCGAACCTGCTGATGATCGAGCCAGACATCCTTGAAGACGAGGGACGTGAGCACGAGCACGATGCCTCGATTTCATCGTGCTCGGTGGTGAGCGGCGGGAGCCTGGATCCCGACCGTTTCAATCGCTGGATCAACCAGCTGGTCAACGACCAGGGCCAGCGCCTGATGCGAATGAAGGGGTTGTTGAATTTCTCGAGCGAAGCCCGACGGTTCCATTTCCACAGCGTGCACATGCTGCTGGAAGCCGTCCCCGGACGGCGCTGGGAAGACGATGAGCCTCGAGACAACCGTTTCGTGTTTATCGGTCGGGATCTGGACAGCGAACAGCTGCGCCAGGGATTCCTCGGCTGCCTGCACGCTGCCTGAACCTTGAATCTGCCCTTCACGCCACGCTTCCAACCACAGGAATCATCCCATGAAAAAGCAAGAAGCCTACACCGTCAGTATCGGTCTGCTCGCTGTGCTGGACACCTACTTGACGGCCACTGTCTGGCCGGTTCCGGTCTGGGTCACGTTCATTGCCTGGGCGTCGTTCTTCATCGTCGGCGGCGGCAGCGCCGGGTTCAAGCGCAGCGTCGCGTCCAACCTAACCGGACTGGTCATCAGCTCGCTGGTGCTGCTCGGGATCGCGACGGTCAGTGAAGCGCCGTTCTTCATCGCCATCCTCGTCGGGGCGGGCAGTGCGCTGATGGTTCAGGCGTCCAAGGTCCCGTTGCTGAGCATCCTGCCGGCCATTGTCTGGGGGTTCGCTTCCACGGTCGGCACCACGGCAGTCGCCGGCAAACCGATGACCACGCCCGGTCTGGAAAACCCTGCGCTGATTGCCGCCGCCGCACTCATCACAGGCGCGGTGTTTGGCTATGTCTCCGAGCGACTGGGCGACGCACTGACCACCAAGCCGACCACCCAACTGGCCTGATCCACTCATCACACACTGGAGCGCTCGATGAAATTACAACACTACCTCGGCGGCCTTGAAAACCTCGGCCCGGTGGCGTTCGAGAAGCAGGTATTCGTTCAGGAATGGGAAAAACGCATCTTCGGTATCCATACCGTGATGATGGCCGAAAGCGCCCACCTGACCGATGCGCTGCCCAAATACCCGATCGACACACTGCCCACGGCGTTCAAGAGCGAGTGGACATGGGCATCGCTGCGCACCGGCGCGGAAGGCATGCAGCCGTTCGAGTACTTCAAGTTTCGCTATTACGAGAAATGGCTCGGCGGGATTTCGGGGTTCTTTGTCGACCAAGGCTACATCGAGGGCGAGGAGCTGAAGAACCGCGCCGACTTCTATCGCCAGCAGCCCGATGCGCCGCTGCCGGACAAGCCGAGCGCGCCGTTGAAAGAGCAGATCGTGCGGTACTTGCTGGAAGGTGACTCGGGGCTGCGTCCGTATCAGGGCACTGCGTTATTTCAAACGGGCGACGCCGTGACCATCGCCGATCCGGTGGCGGTGGATCACACCCGCCTGCCGGGGTACCTGCGTCATAAGCCGGGCAAGGTCGTCGAGGTGTATCCCGGCGCCTACGCCTACTTCGTCAACACCGGCGCGGACGGCATTGGCGAGCCGATGCCGGTGTACCGCGTGGCATTCGATGCCGCGGACATCTGGGGCGCCGAGAAGAGCGAACCCAACACGACGATCTACGCGGACCTGTTCGAAGCCTACCTGCAGCCGCCCAAGTGATGCGCGCAACGCTGAACGTCCTTGATAACAACGGAGCCTTACCATGAGTCAACTGTTCGATTACGAAAAACAGCGCGAGGCCGAAAGCGCGGCCAAGGTGCGCGCCCTTGAAGCGTTGCTGATTGAAAAAGGCGTCATTGGCAGCGACTCGGTAGACACGGTGCTCGCGCACTTCGAGACCGTCGCCGGGCCTTTCAATGGCGCGAAGATCGTCGCCCGCGCGTGGGTCGACCCGCAGTACAAGGCACGCCTGATCGCCGATACCCCCAAAGCCATTGCTGAACTGGATCTCGCTCAGGGCATGGAGGGCGCCGAAGGTGAGCACATGCTCGCCGTCGCCAACGGCCCCGGCGTGCATAACCTGATCATCTGCACGCTCTGCTCCTGCTACCCGTGGCCGATACTCGGTCTGCCGCCGTACTGGTACAAGGATCCGGTGTTCCGCGCCCGGGGCGTGCGTGAACCACGAGCGGTGTTGCGAGAGTTCGGCGTGCCGGTCAGCGAAGACACCGAGGTCAAGGTGTGGGACAGCAGCGCGCAGATTCGTTGGTTCGTGCTGCCCGAGCGCCCGGTCAATTCGGAGCATCTGAGCGAAGAACAACTGGCCGCGCTGGTCACGCCAGAGTCGATGATGGGCGTTGCGTTAGTCCAGCTGCCCGCCGCCTGAGGATCGTCCGATGTTTACCCGATTCGAAGAGTTCGCCGCCAACAGCATGCTGGGCAACAAGGATTCCCCGCCGCGCGCCCAGGGCCGTCTGCACTTCACTCAGGACTGGCAGCGCAGCCTCTACGGCCTCGCGCTGGCGCTGTCCAAAGCGGGGCATTTCGAGTGGGAAGCCTTTCGCCAGAACCTGATCGGCTCCATTTCCAGCTGGGAACAGTTGCCCTGCGATAACCAGCCACCCTGGGATTATTACGAGCGCTATCTGGAGGCCTTGATCCAGGTGCTGCAAGAGCACTCGTTGCTTGACACCGACGAACTGCAATCGCGCTTGAGCGCATTGACACCCAACACCCAAAACACTGATTCGAGGAGCATCCCATGAGCAGCACAGTACTGACACACGCCCCCAGCCGCAGCCGTGGCAATCGTCTGGTGGTGACATTCGGATCGATTCTGATGGGCCTGTCGCTGGTCTATTTCGCCGGGTTTTCGCACCTGGAAGTCGTTCATAACGCCGCCCATGACACTCGTCACAGCGCGGGCTTTCCTTGCCACTGATGGACTGATTGCGGAGCACCCGACCCATGTTCAAGCGAATACTGACCACTGCCTGCTACACCGGCGCCATGGCGGCGCTGCTGCTCACGCTGTTGCAAAGTGTGTGGATCTCTCCATTGATTCTGCAGGCTGAGGTCTACGAGTCTGCCCAGACCGCCCACGAGCCGGCGCAAGGGCAGGGTTCTCACGAACACGCTGCAGGTGCGCACGAGCACGAGCACGACGCGCAGGCCTGGACGCCGGAAGATGGATGGCAACGCACGCTTTCGACGTTCGGCGGCAATCTGGTGGTCGCGATCGGCTTCGCGCTGCTCCTGAGCGCCGTGTATAACCTGCGCGCCCCGGTCAGGGCCTGGCACGGGATCCTGTGGGGGCTGGCAGGTTATGCGACGTTCTGTCTGGCGCCGGCGGCTGGGCTGCCGCCCGAACTGCCGGGCACGCTGGCGGCGGATCTGGGGTCCCGGCAGGATTGGTGGGGCGCAACGGCACTCGCCACCGCACTCGGTCTGGCGCTGCTGGTTTTCGCCCGTCACTGGCTCTGGCGTGTGGTAGCGTTGTTGTTGATCGCAGCGCCACATCTGTACGGCGCGCCACAGCCTGCGGAGCATCACGCTCTGGCGCCGGATGCGCTCCAGGCGCAGTTCCGTGTGGCATCGCTGATGGTCAACGCGGTGTTCTGGATGGCCCTTGGCGGACTGAGCGCCTGGCTGTTTCGCAAGGAGCAATCCGCCGCCAACCAACGCGCCGGGCTGAATGCCCTGACTTGATCGCCGACGCTTGCGTCAATCGCCCGGCAAGTGGCGCCCCAGCGGGCTGAGGTGAAGAACCTGAGTGACTCGCGGCCGATCACGATCGGCCGCACAGGCTCGAATCAGCGTGTTTGCAGGCCATTCGGTTTTCCCACCACTGAGTCAGATAACGAGACGGTACTTGATGCGAAAAATCATCGTCGGCATGGTTCTATTTCCCGGTTTCCAGCTGCTGGACATCGCCGGTCCCAAAGATGCCTTCGCCCAAGTCAAAGTCCTGACCGACGGGGCCTGCGAGTATGAAATGCTCACCGTGGGGACGACCCGCAGCCCGTTGTTGTCCTCCAGCGGACTGACGGTGATACCGGATCGCACGATTTTCGACCCGTGTCCCGAGTTCGACACCCTCATCATGCCCGGCGGACTGGGCATCTTCGACGTTTACACCGATTCGGCGTTGTGCGACTGGCTCCGCGTGCAGTCCACACGCTGCCGGCGTCTGGCGTCGATCTGCAACGGGGTGTTTGCCTTTGGCGCGGCCGGTCTGATCGATGGCAGGTCAGTAACCACCCACTGGATGGACGCGGCGCACCTGAGCGAGTTGTTTCCCACCGCTCACGTCGACCCCGATCATATCCACGTCAAGGACGGCACGATCTACACCACCGCCGGCGTGACGGCGGGGATCGACCTGTCGTTGCTGATGATCGAAGAGGACTTCGGCAAGCGTCACGCCATTGATGTCGCCAAATACCTGGTGGTGTACCTGAGAAGGGCAGGCGGCCAGTCGCAGTTCAGCCCGCTGCTCGACGTTCAGGGCGATGTCGACTCTCAGGTCGAAGCGGTGCAGGAATACCTGTTGGCCAACCTTGAACTGAACCACAGCCTGGCGTCCCTGGCAGCGCGGGTCCACATGAGTCCTCGTAACCTCTCCAGACTGTTCACCAAGGAGGCGGGCATGCCGCCCATGACGTTTCTGGCAGACGCGCGCATCGATGCGGCGCGGCGGTTTCTGGAAACCACGGAGCAATCCATCAAGGAAATCTCCAACCGTTGCGGCTTTGAAAATGCCGACGGCCTGCGCCGGGTCTTCGTCAAGCGGCTGGGCATCAGCCCTGGCGAATACCGCTCCCGATTTCGCTCAGGGACCGCCGGGCCCGCGCCTGCCGATGAAGCTCAGTGGGCGATGAGCGAGTGAATGCCGAGCGGGTTCGCCATTTTTTGACCAACGGCAGCGCGTGTCATTCAGACCTTGTTGGAGTCCTAAAGACAGCACGCGGCAGTAGTCAAATCCACCTGTTTATTTCGTAAGTTATTGATTTATATAAACTCTAATAATGGCACGCTTCATGTAATCACCCGGTAAGCATTCTGACTATCGAGGTGAAGAAAAATGAAGAGTGAGTTCGACAATCGTCTGGCAGTGGTCACGGGCGCAAGTTCGGGGATTGGCCTTGCGCTGGTGCAGCGGTTACTCGAGAGCGGGGCATCGGTCGTGGCCATGGCGCGAAGTCGTGGCGGGCTGGCGCCGTTGGAGGAAGTCGCGGGAAGTCGACTTCACGTCATCCAGGGCGATGTGCGGGAGCCTGCCGATCTGCAAAGGGCCGCGTCTTATACTCGAGCCCTCGGCCCGGTGGACTTTCTGGTGCCCAACGCCGGCGTGGCGGTGCTGCAAGACACCCTGGACACGAACGGCTTTGATCGTAACTGGTCAGTCAACGGAGCCGGAGCGCTCAACACGTTGTCGGCTTTTCGGACTCAGCTGGCGTCGCCGGCATCGGTGGTGTTCATCGGCACGTTTCTCAGCGCCTTGGCGTTCCCCGGCCTTGCTGGCTACATCGCCTCGAAAACCGCGTTGACCGCCCACGCCCGCACACTGGCTGTGGAACTGGCGGGCGCCGGCATTCGTGTGAACGTGGTGTCGCCAGGCCCGACGGCGACACCGATCTGGAGGTCCCTCGGCCTGGACAACGTCAAGCTGACCGCGGTGGCGCAGGCCGTCAACGAGCGGTTGCTCGACGGCACGTTTCTGGAGCCTGAGGCGGTGGCGGATGTGATCATGTTTCTGCTGTCCGGCAGCGCCCGCAGAATCTACGGCCAGGAAGTCATCGTCGATGGCGGGTACACGCTGCGCTAGCGCCTGAACCATGAAGGACCGGCACGGTGCGTTGTTCGTCTTCGATGCCGAGTGCCGGTCTTTGATTAACGCTCGAAGGCCAGCGGTCAACCCGCAGCCTTCTGATGCGATTTGTGTTGTGCCGCCCTGCGACAAGGCCGGGCTCAGCGTCCTTCCTTGATTCGCGCCTCGGTCGTGCCCGCTGCCTCAGGCCGTGGGCCTGGCTTCCTGGAACCCATGGTCACGAAGAGGATGCCGCCTGCGATCGCGATCACGCCTGCCGTCAGCGATGGGGTCAGGTGCTCGCCGAGCATGGCAACCGACATCAGCAGCCCCACGATCGGTACGCCAAGCATCGCCGACGCCATGCTGGTGCTGGAAAGCCACATGCTTGCCGCATTTACGGCACAGAAACAGAACGCGGTCGCCAGTGGCCCGACGAACAGGATGACCTCCCAGAAGGTGCGTGATCCATCCCCTGAAAACGGGCCTTCCACTGCTCGGGCGAGTATCAGCAATGGCGCCGACGCGACGAGCATTTGCCACGGCGCCAATTGATACGCACTGGAGTCTCCCTTGTAGTAGCGCAAGTGGAGAATGCAGATGGCCCAACAGAGTGATGCGCAGAGCAGCAGGAGATTCGCGCGGATGATCAAACCGTTGTTCCAGTCGAGCGCCATCGGATTGAACAGCACCGCCACGCCGGCAATGCCGAGCAACGTGCCGATCAGTTGGGTGCGAGTGAGTCTTTCACGAAAGAACAGCACAGCGGCCGGCAGTACCCAGAGCGGCGTGGTGTAAGCGAGCACCGCTGAACGTCCGGCCGGAATGTCCGCCATGGCCACCGAGCCCAATACGGTGAACGCCAGCATCTGCAAAAGGCCAACGCTCAAGAGCAGCGGCAGATCCCGGCGAGTCGGCAGGCGCAGGGTGCCGGTGATGAGTTGTAACGCGAAGAGGCAGGCCGCGCCGGTGACGAATCGACTCGCGGAAAACCAGATGGGCGTGATGTGGGACAGCCCGGTTTTCATCACTGGCCAGTTGGCCCCCCAGATCAGGATGGCGATCAACAGCAAGGCCAGGCCGTTGGCTTGTCTGGACCTGAGGTTGAATCGGGTTTGTCCGCCCTGAGTGCAGGCTGCCGCGCCGGGACATTGATCGCTTGCGTTCCCCATGATGCTCACCTCATTAGTTGATGAGGTCATTTTAAATGATGGGTATCAGATTATTTCTCTCAAGATCCTTGCCAATCGCCACTGCGCAGTATAAATATTCTTCAAAAACGTCAATTTGAAGAGTAAATACCCTATGCATCGTTTGGATCGCACCGATGTGAATATCTTGAATCAGCTTCAGGCAGACGCCCGGATTACCAATGCCGAGCTGGCGCGTGCGGTCAATCTGTCGCCGACGCCTTGCTTCAACAGGGTCAAGGCCATGCAGGAAAAAGGGCTCATTCGTCAGCAGGTGACGCTGCTCGATCCAGAGCCGCTCGGCTTGCACCTGAACGTCTTTATTCACGTCAGCCTGGAGAAGCAGGTCATCGAAGTGCTGGCGCGATTCGAGGCGGCGATTGCCGAGCGCCCGGAAGTCATGGAGTGCTATCTGATGTCCGGCGATGCGGACTATCTGATCAGGGTGCTGGTGTCGTCCATTCAGGCGCTTGAACGGTTCATCCTTGACCATCTCAGCAAGATTCCCGGCGTTGCGAACATTCGTTCCAGCTTTGCTCTCAAGCAAGTGAGGTACAAAACCGCCTTGCCGCTGCCGCCCAACGGAATGACCCTGATTGAAAAGACCTGATCAAGTGGTGCGCATGTTTCAACACGACGCTGAGCTGGCGTCGCCTTAACGGAGGTGCCAGGGCCGTGGGACAGGTGAGGTGCCAGCGCGTGGGAGGCAAGTTGAAGCGATGGACACGCTGCCCGGGTGGCGGACAGCGTGTGGAGATGGGCGGCCGACTGGCAACCTTAGCGGGTGGAAGGTTTCGAGACCTCCAGTCTGAATACCTTGAGCGGCCATTGGACCTTCGACGTTCCTCCGTTGAACAGGCCGACCCGATCGACTTGAGCGGCCGGCAGGTATATGCGGCCTTGCGGGTCGAATGCGGGGGCGTCTACCCAATGCAGTGCAGGGTCGGAAACGATGCTCTCAATGTCGCCTGAAACGCTGATGCGCTTGAGGGTGTCGGTTGCCAGGTCGCTGAAATAGAAGTTGCCTTGCTTGTCCATCGCCGTGCCGCCCACCGGAGGCAGGTCACGCCAGAACTGAACGCTGGCAGAGAGTGACTCAGGCGCCAGCGCGGCATCGTTGAGCAAGCGTGTTTCAACCTTGTACCACGGGCCTTCGAGCGCGGCGAAGTACAGCCATTTGCCGTCGATGCTGGTTTCCAGCGGGTCGGAATGAACGCGCAGTGCCGTGCCATCGGGAGCTCTGACCACCTTGCCGCTCAGGATGATATCTCTGTCTGCCGGTGCGTGGGTCGCCGGGCTGTCCTCCAGAACCCGGCGCATCGAACCGTTCTTCAGGTCCAGCACAACGATGCCTGGCACGCCTGCGTCGCTCAAGTAGGCGTGATCGCCGTTGAAGCGGATGTCATCGATATAGCTGCCGTCTTTGGCGATCGTGGAATCGAGCACGATCACTTTGACCGTTTTGCCGGACTGCACATCGACGACTACAAGCTTTGCGCCGCCGGGGATGACATGACCGCCGAAACCGGTGACGCCGGCGTCGACGATCCACAACTGCCCCTGGTCATCCTGATGCAGGGCATTGACGTTGATGAACCGCTGCGACGCGGGAATCGATGCATCGTCGCTGTTCCAACGGGCGTCTGGAAAAGCAACGGGCTCGCCGCTGGCATTCAGTCTGGATACCGATGGTCCTTTCATCCCTGTCCATTTGGGACCTGATACGTAGACCTTGCCGGCGTCGTCGACAGCGACGGCGTTCCACACCGCCTGCGAGGTATGAGCGACCACCTCGAGCGCACTGTCGGCGGCATTGGCATTGGCATTGGCATAAGCGGCGAATACGCTCATGGCCACGGGAACCAGCCAGCGTTTCTTGAAGGTTGTCATCGGCGAAACTCCGTTGAGAGTTGAAAGTAGAAGACGATGATCGCGTTTCCCGAATATCCTGATAATCACGTCAATACTGGAAAGAATTTCGTCGCTATGAAGAAGATCATCCGTCTGGACGACCTGCACATGTTCGTGACAGCCGCCAAGTTGGGCAGTTTTTCAGCGGCGGCCCGTGCGCTGGACACATCCCCCGCATTCGCCAGTGCGGCCATTCAGAGGCTCGAGGGCCAGCTCGATGTGCGCCTGTTTGTGCGCTCCACCCGGCGTCTGCGCATTTCCGACGAAGGTGAGCGCTACCTGCCTCATGCCGAGGCGGCATTGATTGCGCTGACCAGCGGCGAAAGGGCTCTGGATGAGGGGCGTGACGAGTTGTCGGGGCCGATACGGTTGTCCATGCCGTCGGACCTGGGACGCAATGTGCTGCTTCCGTGGCTCGAAGCCTTTCAGGCCGAGCATCCACTGATCCAGTTGCAACTGCGCATCAGCGATAGCGTGGTCGACTTCTTCACTGACCAGATCGATGTCGGCATTCGCTATGGCCTGCTTGCGGATTCAAGCCTGATCTCGCTGCCTCTGGCACCGTGGAACCGGCGCACGCTCTGCGCGTCACCCGATTACCTGGCCAGGCATGGCGTGCCGGAAAGCCTGGATGCCTTGGCCCGGCACAACTGCCTGCGCTACGTCATGAGCGAGCAGACCCACGAGCGGTGGACCTTTCATACCAGAAATGGCCCGAAAACCGTGGTGGTGACAGGCGATCGTGTGAGTGATGACGCGGATGTCGTGCGTCGTTGGGCGGTGAGCGGAGCGGGTATCGTTTACAAATCCCGGATCGATGTCATGGCCGACCTCAAAGCCGGACGGCTGGTCGAAGTCTTCGCCCAGGAAGTGGGTCAGCCTGCTCCCTTGCAGATGGTCTGCGCACACCGTCACTCGCTCACGCCTGCCGTGCATAAGCTGCGCACATTTCTCGCGGCGCGGTGCAGCCAGTTGCACGATGTCCCGCGCGACAGCCAGGACATCGCGCACCCGCCGCTGGATCAAGAGGCGGGCTTGATGTAATTGGCCGTACCGTCGATCCAGTCCTGGCGGGCTGGAGTGAAGACATCGACGTCGACGGTGCCGTCCTCCAGCGAACGAAACTCATGGGGCACATTGGCCGGAAACACGATCACTTCCCCGGCGCGGACCACGAAGCGCTTTCCTTGCGAGAAAACTTCAACCGATCCCGCGGTAATCCAGGTGATCTGTTCGTTGACGTGGTGGTGCAAAGGGACGACAGCGCCTTTGGCGAAAACCCATCTGGCCAGCGTGCTTTGGGCGTTGTGAACGGTTTGACGGGTGATGCCGGCACCCATGTTCTCCACCGGAATCTGACTGAAGTCGTACAGGTCCGGCAGGGCATGCCGGAAGGGCGATATCGTCGGTTGCTGGCCTTTTCCGGGCGCATCGGCGATCGACGGCTCAGCCGCGATGGACTGACCGCTCAGGAGAACGAGTGAGGCGAGGAGCGCAAGGGCGAATGCTTTCATGTTGAAACCCAATAAGTTGCTGCAGGCGCCGAGACTGCGGTGGCGCCCGGCGCAGTGTTCAAGGAATGGCGGTCAGCCTCATTGCACGAGGTCGAGCACTCGGACGTTCAGCGGGGCGGCCAACAGTGGTTCCGCCGTTGTCAGGAACTGCTGGAAGTGCCCTGAAGCGGCGTGCTCGTCGAGTGCTGTCTGATCCCGCCAGATCTCGTAAACGATCAGCACTGTCGAGTCGGCGCGATCGACATGCAGGTCATACCGAATGCAACCCGGCTCCTGCCTCGAGCGTGGGACTAACGTCTGCAGTGCATTCAATAACTGCGTTTGCGCGCCTTTGACCGCCTGCAGTGTGGCAACCAGGTAGAGCGGTGTGGCTGGGCTGGATTGGCTGTTCATCAGATGATATTCCGGCAGAGTGTGTGAGGTGGCGATCAGCGGGCGATCACGATCTTTCCGATGGCTCGGGCGGATTCCAGTCGATCATGGGCAGCCCCGGCGCCTTCTCGGGTAAACGCAAAACGCTGGTCGATCAGCGGCCGTATCAGACCTCTGTCGACGAGCGCCGCGACCCTGCGAAGGATGTCGCCATGATGCTTTCGCTCGACGTTGTGAATGATCTGAATGGGCATGAACACCAGGTCGAGCTTGAGCCCCTTGAAATGCATGTCGGTCAGGTCATAGGTGTCGTAGCCGATGATGGAAACGACGTGACCTTTGAGTTTTGCGGCTTTGAGCGAATTCTGCAGAACCTTGCCCCCGAAGGTATCGAATACCGTGTCGAAGCCTTTGGAACCGGTAATGCGTTCGCTGTATTGCTCGGGTGTTTCGGCGTTGTACAGCGCGATTTCATCGGCGCCCAGTTTTTGCGCGATGGCCGCTTTTTCGGACGTTGAGACAGTGGTGGTCACCCGGGCCCCCATGGCCTTGGCCAGCTGAATCGCAATATGCCCCACGCCACCGGTACCGCCCTGAATCAGCACATCATCCATCGGCTTGATCGACGCGCGATCGACCAAGGCTTCCCACGCAGTGATCGATACCAGCGGCAGCGCGGCAGCATCGGCGAAGGACAGCGACTCAGGCTTGAGAGCGATCAGGTCCGCATCGGCCTCCATCTGCTCAGCCAGTGCGCCCGGAATACCGACGACTCCGCCGGCACAGCCATAAACCGCGTCGCCTACCTTGAAGCCGGTCACGCCTTCGCCCACGGCGCTGATGATGCCTGCCACATCCATGTGCAGAACCGCCGGAAAGGTGAGCCCTGCAGTCCCTTCGCTGCCTTGGCGGATCTTGGTGTCGACAGGATTCACACTGGTCGCCTGCACGTCGATGACCACATGGCCGGGACGGGCCTGAATGTCCGGCAGGTCCATGTCTTCGAAGACTTGAGAGTCCCCATGCCGGTTAATGACGATCGCTTTCATCGTTGCTCCAGAAGTCAGTTCACAATGGCTGAAAATTATCATCGAGCAACTGGAACGAATAGGCGATAATCGTTGCGACTTACGGTCCCATTGGTTGCTAATACATGCTTGATTCCATCGATGACTTGCGGTTCTTCGCCGAGGTCTATGCCAGCGGCTCCATTCGTGCCGCCGCAGAAAAACTCGGCATCAGCCCGGCCGGTGGCAGCAAACGGCTGCTGGGACTTGAAGATCGCATCGGTCATCGCCTGTTCAATCGCACGACGCGCCGCCTGAGCCCGACGACCTACGGCGAACACTTTCACCCCCATGTGCTGACCATCCTCGAAGGCGTCGATGCCGCTCAGCGCGTGCTCGCCAACGATGCCGACATCGCCGGCAGACTGCGCATCACTGCGTCGGCGACGCTGGCGCGCAGTTACCTGTCAGAGGTGGTGAGCAGTTACCTGAATCGCTACCCGAAGGTGTCGGTGGAGCTGGATCTCACAGACCGCATGGTCGACCTGATCGCCGAGGGCGTGGACCTCGCCATCCGCTACGGCGCGCTGGAAGACTCAACCCTCATCGCCCAGCAGATCACGCCCTGCAGACGGCTGGTCTGCGCGTCCCCCGCGTACTGGCGCGACCACGGCATGCCTTCGAGCCCGGCGCAGCTCAGCGCGCACACGGCCTTGATCATCGGGGCGCAGCGGCGTTGGGTCTTCGCCCGTGACGATGTCCAGGAGGCTGTGCGCATGCGAGGACGGTTCGCGGCCAGCATGGGGGAGGTCGTAAAACAGATGGCCCTCGACGGACATGGCGTCGCACTGCTCGCCGACTGGCACGTTGCCGAGGATTTGAGAGCAGGGCGTCTGGTCGAGGCGCTGGCCGACTGGAGCGTAGAGCCTCCGATCGGCATCTTTGCGGTCTACCCGTCGCGAGAAAACGTTTCGCCTGCCGTGCGCAGCTTTATCGCCCACCTCAAACAGCAGGTCAGCGAAAAGCCATTGGCATGACGTGGTGGCCGAGGCCTGTTCAGCCCACGCACTCCAGGCCTGACCAGGCACTGCGTGGCAAGGACCGTCGACCGTCCGGCGATCAGACACCCGGCGGGAAATCCGTGGAGAAGGCAAGTTCGCGTTGAGCTTCCAGGTCCGCCAGCCGCTTGCCGATTTGCTGATGCATCGCGTTGAAAGCGTCACTGCCCAGCGCGATGCGTCGGGGCGCCGGATGCTGGTCGACGCTGTCGATCATCACTCGCACCATTTTTTCGGGATCACCCTGAGGGACCGCGGTGGCGGCCTCGATCATCTTGCGTGCGAGGTTGGCCGGAGAGTCATCGTACGCCGCAAGCGGCGGCGTGAGCTGCGAATTGGCATATCGAAAGCGGGTTCGCGCGCTGCCCGGTTCGATCAACGTGCAGCCAATATTGAACGTGGCGACCTCCATTGAAAGTGCGTCGAGGAAGCCTTCAATGCCCCACTTGGCGGCGTGATACAGCGAAGCGCCAGGAAACGCGGCTTGCCCGCCCACGCTCGACAATTGAATGATTCGCCCGCCGCCGGTGTCACGCAGATGAGGCAGCGCCGCGCGAATGACCTGCATCGAGCCGATCAGATTGGTGTTGATCTGATGGAAAAGTTGCTCATCCGTCGCTTCTTCCGCAGCCCCGAAAAGCCCGTAGCCGGCGTTACTGACCACAACGTCGATCCGGCCGAGCGCTGCGAAGGCACGGTCGACGACGGGGCGCACGGTCAGCGTCTGGGCCACGTCGAGCTCGGCCAGCCATAAATGTTCAGGGTAACGCGCCTGAAGGTCGGCGACGCTGGACAGCGTTCGCACGGTTCCCGCAACCCGGTCGCCGCGGGCCAACAGCTGCTCAGCCATGATGCGACCAAAGCCGCTGCTGATTCCGGTAATGAGCCATGTACGTTGCATCTGGAGTCTCCTTGGAAAAACAGGATGTCCATTTTAGGGGCGGGTATTGTCCGATTGATGAGGTATCCTCTCGTTTTCATGCGCGAAAATCTGATATGCACGCTGATCCCTTTTCTGACCTGTTGTGGATGATGAACGCCCGAACAGTTGCCTCGGGTGGATTGATGGCCGGGGGCAAGTGGGCGCTCGACATTCCCGCTCCGGATAACGTGAAGTTCTGGGGTGTGGCACGGGGCAGTTGCTGGCTGAAAATCAAGGGGGTCAGAAAGCCCATTCATCTGCAGTGCGGTGAAGTCGTGCTGATGACCGCCGCGCAGCCCGTCATCATCGCAAGTGATCTGAAAGCACCGCGGATGGCGCTGCAGGATTTGCTCAGCTCACGTCAAGGAGCCATTGCTTACCTGGGCAGCGGTGAAGAGTTTTTCATGATCGGCGGTAACGTTCAGCTGGCTCACGCAAACGCCGATCTGTTGTTGAACGCGCTTGCCGGACACGTGCATATCAGCGCCGAGTCAAGGAGAGCGCCAAGCTTGCTCTGGTTGTTGAACCGGATGATCGAGGAGCGCGAAGAGGACATGCCCGGTGCGTCGGCGGCTTCGTCGCAACTGGCGCATCTGCTGTTCATCCAGATCCTGCGCGCCCATCTCGAAGGGGGAGGGAGGGTCGATCCCGGTTGGCTGAAAGCGGTGAGCGACAAGCGTCTGGCTCCCGCCCTTCGTTTGATTCATAGCGATCCCGGGCGCACCTGGCCGCTGGAGACGCTGGCCCGCGCGTCGGCCATGTCTCGCGCGGCGTTCTCGGCGTATTTCAAAAGTGTCGCGGGCATATCCCCCGTGGCGTATCTGACGGCGTGGCGAATGAAACTCGCCGAACGAGCGCTGCGCGAGGAGCGGGTGTCACTCAGCGCACTGGCCCAACGACTGGGGTACGGGTCCGACAGCGCCTTCAGCAACGCCTTCAAACGGCTCACCGGCGTTTCACCCAGCCACTACCGGAACGCCCACGCAATCGACGGCGAGGGATGATCGAGCGTTGCTCCGTCGATCCCGCTGATCCTGCGCCTCGCACATACCCCAACGCACCGCGACGCTGAATTCAGCACGAACCTTCAAGACCCTGTTCCTGCACGGGCGATCATTCCCGCAACACCGCTGTTGCGACGGGCGCAAAGCTTCGTTGCGCGGCGGGGCCATTCTGGCGAGTCGCACGCTCCTCTACGCTGGCCTCATCGCTGGCATGCCGCTCCAGGCCAGATCCAGCGAGATTGCTGATACTCAACGGCGCCTCAACTGTCTGGTTGGCGGCGCGTCCGGAAAGCTCGTCACAGGGAGAAGGCGTCCTGATGAATCGCAGAACACTTTACGGTGCGTTGCTGGGTGCGGGAGTCCTGGCCGGGGTTTGCGCGTTGCTGATTCTCTGGCGTCCTGCCATTGAGCCCGTCACCGTCGTCCCCACGTTCGATGCGCAGCAGATTGCGCGGGGTGCACGGGTGGCCGAAGCGGGCGACTGCGCCGTCTGCCACACTCGCCCGGGCGGCAAGCACCTGGCGGGCGGTCTGCCGTTAGTGACGCCGTTCGGCACGCTGTACACCACCAATATCACCCCAGACGCTGAAACCGGCATCGGCCAATGGTCGCCGGACGCTTTCACCAGGGCGATGCGCAAAGGCGTCGCCCGTGATGGTCACTTTCTCTATCCCGCATTCCCCTATCTGCACTACAGCCAGATGAGCGACGGCGACATTGCCGATGTGTACGCGTACCTCATGAGCGGGCCGCCGGTTCATGCGCCGGCGATGGAAAACCACATGAACTTCCCGATGAACATCCGCCCACTGGTTGCGTTCTGGAACCTGCTGTTTCTGCACACCGATCCGATCGTAGCCGACCCGAGCCGCAGCGAGCAGTGGAACCGTGGCCGTTACCTGGTGGACGGCGCCGGGCATTGTGCCGGCTGCCATTCGCCGTTGAATTTCATCGGTGCCGAGAAGTCGGGCGAGTACCTTGCCGGCGGCAGCGTTGACGGATGGGACGCACCGTCGCTGCTGGGAATGGCGGTCCGCGCTCAGCCGTGGACCAAGGATCAACTGGTCGGCTATTTGCGCGGCGAGGTCGTGGCACAGCACGGCACGGCAGCCGGACCGATGCGGCCGGTCAGCCTGAGCCTTGGACGTCTTCCGGCCACTGACGCCGAATCGATCGCGGAATATGTGCTCAGCCTGACCTCGAGCGAGCACGTGGCTGAGGTGACCGCGGCGCGTCAAGCACCAGCCGCGCAACAGTCGCTCGGCGAATCACTGTTCGCTGGCGCCTGCGCGGGCTGCCATGCCCAGGCGGCGCCGATGCGCGTCATCGATGGCCGTCCGGGGCTGAATCAGACGTCTGCACTTCGTGCGGCCAGCCCGCGCAATTTCCTGCAGACCGTGCTGCAAGGCATTCCGGCGCTGCCGGGCAAACCGGGTCCGGCCATGCCGCCGTTTGCGGCAAGCCTGGACGATGACCAGATCATCGCGCTCGCCGCCTTCCTGCGTGCGCAATCGAACCCTGCCCAGCCATGGCCGGACCTTTCTGCCACCCTCCACGACTTGCGCCAGGAGGCGAAATGACTCACCTGACTTTGAACGTCAACGGCTCTGCCCATGCGCTGGACCTCGAGCCGGACATGCCGCTGCTGTACGCGCTGCGCAACCATCTGGGCCTCAATGGCGCGAAATATGGCTGCGGCCTGGGCCAGTGCGGCGCCTGCACGGTGCTGGTCAACGACAAGCCGGTGTTCTCCTGCCTCACGCCGTGTGCCGGCATGGAGGGCAAACGGATCCGCACGGTCGAGAGCCTGGGTACCGCGGAGGAACCGGGCGAACTGCAGCAGTCCTTCATCGAGAGTCAGGCTGCGCAGTGCGGTTACTGCATCGCCGGCATGCTGATGCGGGCGCAGGCACTGCTCGAGCATGACCCGCACCCCGACGAGGAGGCGATTCGTGCGCATATGGCGACCAACCTGTGCCGCTGCGGCACGCACTTGCGCATCATCGACGCGATCAGTCGAATCGCCCGGCGGGAGGTGCCCCATGAGCAACAATGACGCAGTGGGCTTCAGCCGCCGGGCGTTTCTCAGGGGCAGCACGCTGCTGGTCGCTTTTTCCCTGATGCCCGTTGCCCGGCGGGTGCTCGCCGACACCGAGGTCGATACGTTGGGGACGGTGATACTGGCGCCTGATCTGGCGGGCAGTCTGCGCACCAATCCCTACCTCGACGCGTGGATCAGAATCGACCCGCAAGGCATCTTGGTCTACACCGGCAAGGTGGAACTGGGAACGGGGGTCAAGACGGCGCTGCTGCAAATCGCGGCGGAGCGACTGGAGGTCTCGCCCAAGGCGATCAACCTGCTGACCGCCGACACCGCGCTGACGCCCAACGAGGGTTACACGGCCGGGAGCCACAGCATCTTCGACAGTGGCACGGCGCTGTTCAACGCTGCCGCGCAGGTTCGCCAGTTGCTGCTGGAATCAGCCGCGCACCGCTGGGGCGTCGACCTGGCATTGCTGAAAACCGTCGACGCGACCATCCACGCACCGTCGGGCCAGACGATGAGCTACGCCGATGCCGTCGTCGGAGTCGATCTGCATCGCTATGCCCAGCAGCAATCCCCGGCGATGGCGCCTCAGGCTTTCAAGCTCATCGGGCACTCGATACCGCGTCTGGACATCCCGGCCAAGGTCAGTGGCGGCGCAGCGTTCGTGCAGGACATGCGGCTGCCCGGCATGCTGCATGCCCGGGTGATTCGTCCGCCGCGTCCTGGCTGCCGGCTGGAGACTTTCGACAGCGAGGCGATCGCGCAACTGGCCGGCGTGGTCAATGTCATCCGCGATGGCAACTACCTGGCGGTGGTCGCCAAAGACGAGTGGCAGGCGGTCAAGGCGATGCGACTGGGGTACGAGTCGGCTCAGTGGAGCGGCGGCGAGGCTGTGCCGGATTCGGCCTCCATCCACACGCTTTTGAAGCAGCTGCCGGCCCGACGTTATCCCATCAGCCATACGGGCTCATCTTCCCCGGGCGGCACGAAGACTTACCGCGCCAAAACCACCAAGCAATACCTCATGCACGGGTCGATCGGCCCTTCGTGTTCGGTGGCCTGGTTCAAGGACGGCACGCTGACCGTCTGGACTCACACGCAGGGCGTGTATCCATTGCGCGCCGGTATCGCGCAAATGGTCGGCCTGCCGCTGGAAAAGGTACGCTGTATCCACGTCGAAGGTTCCGGTTGCTATGGGCACAACGGTGCGGACGATGCGGCGGCCGATGCTGCGCTGATTGCCATGCGATCCTCGAATCTGCCGGTGCGCGTGCAGTGGATGCGCGAGCAGGAGAATCTCTGGGAGCCCTACAGTTCGGCCATGGTCACCGAGCTTGAGGCGAGCCTGGATGCCAATGGCCGCATCGGGAATTGGGCGTATGAGCTCTGGACCACGCCCCACAACGAGCGAATCGTCAATGCCGGGCGGCTGATTCCGGCACGCCTGTTGGCGCGTCCTTTCGCGTCCGCGCCCTCGGTGCCCATCGCGCAACCGGAGGGCGACGGTGATCGCAACGCCATTCCGTTGTACGAAGTGGGCGCGACCCGGATCGACATGAATTTCGTGACCCAGATGCCGTTTCGCACTTCCGCCATGCGCTCGCTGGGTGCGCATATCAACATCTTTGCCATCGAAGCCAGCATCGATGAGCTGGCCCGGCAGGCCGGTGTCGATCCCGTGCAGTTCCGTCTCAGCCACTTGACCGACCCGCGCGCACGCGCAGTTGTCGAACAGGCACGGGACGCCTTCGGCTGGCCGGGCAAACCGGCGGCTGCCGGCTCCGGTGTGGGTTTCGCCTTCGCGCGTTACAAGAACATCATGGGCTACTGCGCCGTGGCCGTTCAGATCAACGTTCACCCGCAGACCGGTGAGATCAGCGTCGAACGGGTCGTCACTGCGGTCGATGTCGGCCAGATCGTCAGCCCTGACGGGCTGCGCAATCAGGTGCAGGGCGGCATTGTCCAGTCGATCAGCTGGACGCTGTTCGAGCAGGTCGACTACGACGCTGGCGGCGTGCGCAGCTACGACTGGAGTGGATACCCGATCCTGCGGTTCCCGCAGCTTCCCCAGGATGTACAGGTCCATCTGCTGGATCAGCCTGGCGAGCCGTTCCTCGGCGCCGCGGAGATCGTGCAGGGCCCCATGGCCGCGGCGCTCGGCAATGCCCTGGCCGACGCAACCGGCAAACGCAGCCTCGACTTGCCGCTGAGCCGCGCGCGGCCGGTGGCTTGAGTGGCTGTCAGCCGGAAAGGTCTGAAGCGGTCATGTCGCGCTGTCGAGAAGGTGCACGCGGGGACGACCGCGCAGGTTTTTGTGCGGGACAAGCTGACAACGTTGGAACCTGCGCAGGAGCGATGTGTCTCAGCGCAATAACCCGATTGGCTTTTGAACTATGACGACTTGGTACAGCAGGTCCCTCGGCACTTCGTCGACGATCTATGCCGCGCTCCATGACTTGAACACGCTGTGTACGCGGATATGCCCCACCGTGACGGTTCCTTACCTGCTGGTCATCGATACGGTGACTGTCGAGACCATCGCCTTTTTTGCACCCGAGGACGCCGCGCTCGGCGTAGCCTTTGGCGCAACGCCTTGCTCGGCGCCGGTCATTGACGGGATTCGGTTCGTGGATCTGGGGTATTCGCCGTTGCCGCCGTTCGAACTGCAATCCGGGCTCGGGACCACGGGGCATTCTGGCGGGGCAGGCGAGGCGGGGGTTGCCGCGTCCAGGGCCTCTGCCCACTGCTGAGAAGAGGCCTGGTCGTCGGCTTTTACCGGCGATCAGCGATGCTGCCCGAACCGTTTCGGGCAGCAGGTTTTCAGGTCAGAGCGACCATTTCACCGAGAACATCAGATTGCGCGGGTCGCCATAGACACCCGTGCCCGAGGCGTTGGGGATGCCCTGCCAGTAGCGGGTGTTGAACAGGTTGTTGACGTTGACGCGGCCGTCCCAGTGCTCGTTCAGCTTGTAACCGGCCATCAGGCCGACGATGCCGTAGGCGTCCTGATCCGCAGTGCCCGACCCAACCTGGTTGAAGGTTTTGCTCTGCGCCAGCACGTCGGCACCGACGCGCCATTTCTGCAGTTCGCCAGGCAGCGTGTAGGAGGTCGCCGCTTTGAACAGGTGCTTGGGTTGTTCCGGAGCGAAGAGCTTGCCTTCGTTGCTTCTGGTCGCGTCCTCTACGTACTGGCTGAGCACGTAGGTATAGGACGCGGAGAATTGCCAGTCAGGCGTCAGTGCGCCGCTCAGCTCAGTGTCAATGCCTCGGCTGCGCACCTTACCGGCGGCGCCGTAGCAGCTTGTGCCCGGATAGCTTGGGCAGTTGCTGGAGTTCTGGTTATCGAGCAAATAAGCGCGTTTTTCCTGCTCCATATCGAACAGCGCCACCGACGCATTGAGGGCGCCATTGAAATATTCGCCCTTGAGGCCAAGCTCATAGTTCTTGCCGGTCATGGGTTGCAACACGCTACCCGAGTTGTCCAGCTGATTCTGTGGTTTGAAGATTTCCGTATAACTGGCATAGGCGGAGTAGGTATCGTTCAGGTCGTAAATGACACCGGCATAAGGCGTTACTTCACGCACGACCTTGTAGTCGTCGTCGCCCTTAAGGTCGTTGTAATCGTACCAGCTGACACGGCCGCCGATGATCACATGCAGTGGATCGATCGGGTTCAAGCGCGCCGCGGCGTAGATGCCTTCCTCGGTCGAAGTGTTCTGTGTATTCCACAGATTGGTGTCGACGTTGGGCTTTGGCAGGGAATGGGTTGGGTTGTAAATGTCGATAGGCGTGCCGTCGGTCCAGCCACCCCACTGGTGGAACTTCTCCTGGCGGTGGCTGACGCCCACGACCAGTTCGTGCTCGCGGCCGAACAGCTGGAACGGGCCGGTCAGCGATGCGTCGAGGTTGGTCTGATCGTCGTCGTCGCGGTACTTGCCGTGGTACTGCTGGTAGCCCTGTCCAACGGCGCCGATATAGCTTGAGAAGGTGTCGGCCTCGGCCCAGATTTTCTGCGCGGCGATCTTCGCGGACCAGCCATTGTCGAACCGGTGGGTGAGGTCAGTGAACAGGCTGATGTTGTCTTTGTTCCAGTACGACCAGTCGTTGCTGAGGAAGGTCGAACGCTTCAGGTGCAAGTCTTCGCCGTTCGGGCCGCTCGGCAGTCCGCCCCAGTCCGACGTGTTGTCGTCGCGCTGCTTGGATGCGCCGATTGTCCAGGTCGTCGAATCGTTCAGGTCGGCTTCCAGGATGCCGTAGAACGTCTGACGCTGATTTTCGCGAATGTCGGAGAAGCTCTTGTCGTCTCCGTAAGCTGTGACGACGCGCCCGCGCACGGTGCCGGATTCGTTGAGTTTGTTCGAGGCGTCGATCTCGGTGCGATACCGGTCCCAGCTGCCTGCGCTGGTGGTAACGCTGACCTGCGGCGTCGCGGTCGGACGCTTGCGCACCAGGTTGAGCGTCGCCGCCGGGCTGCCGGCGCCGGTCATCAGGCCGGTGGCGCCACGCACCACTTCAACGCGGTCGTACATGGCCAGATCGGCACCGGAAATCACGTCTTGCGTGTAGGTGCTGATGCTCGTCGGCAGGCCGTCGTACATGACGTTGTCGATCTTGAAGCCGCGCGACAGGAACTCCTGACGGTCAGACGCGGTTTTGTGCAGCGTCACGCCTGGCGCGTACTTGACCACGTCGTTCAGGTCGTTCATGCCCTGATCTTCCATGCGCTGGCGCGTGATGACGCTGACCGATTGTGGCGTCTCGCGGATCGACAGCGGCAGCTTCGTCGCCGTGTTCATGGAACCCGTCGTATACGAGCCCGAATTCTCGGTCGTGGCCATGCCGGCGATGCCGTAGTCGGCATTGATGTCCACGCTCTGCAATGCAATCTGGCCCTGGCCTGCCGCAGCCGTCTGCGCTGACGGAACGACCCGCGCGGTGTTTCCTTCGATGGCCATGGTCAGCCCGCTGCCCGCCAGCAACTGCTGCAACGCCTGCGCCGGCTCAAGGTCGCCGCGAATCGTGGGCGCCTGCTTGCCCGCGACGGATTTCGCGTCGAAGACCACCTGCATACCACTCGAGTTGCTGACTTGGGTCAACGACGTTGCCAGGGATTGGGCAGGCATATCGAAATGGACAGGTGCAGCGATCGACATCGGGGTGAAGCCGACTGCAACAGCAGTGGCCAGAAGCGAGAAAACGGGGCGGTGCATGAAGAAGCTTCCTGAGGTTTAAAGATCTGCTCAGCTTCCCTGCAGGTGTTGTAAAGCGTGTTCCGTCACGCATAGCAAAGCGCCATGAGGGCCGGATGTTAACAAAAATTTCACATATTACAAATGCAAATCGTTCGCGATCAAAAACAGGAGAGATTCATATTTGATTTTCAGTGTAAGTCTGAAATACGGATATTCAGACACCCACAGTGCCACCACCGCGGTCTATCCACGGATTATCTCGGCAAAGTTATCGGAGCTGCGGCGGGAGTCGCGCCGTCAGGCGTTCATCGGATTGGCGCGTGCCAGGTCGATGAAGGCTCTGAGCGCAGAGGAGGGATTGCGGCGGTTGGCGTAGTAGAGGCACAGATTGTCGCGAGGAGGCGTCCAGTCTTCCAGCACTCGCTCGAACTGCCCGGCTTCGATCTCGGGAATGACATCCTGCTCCATGAAAAACCCCAACCCGACGCTCTCCTGCACCACAGCCTTGGCCACGCTCGACTCATCCAGGGTAAGGGGGCCGGTGACATCCAGCCGGGTCGTTTCTCCGTTCTTTTCGAAGTGCCACGGGTAGATCCCGCCATTGGGCAGACGGATTCGCAGGCAGGGGTGCTTGAGCAAATCGGCCGGTGTATGCGGGCGGCCATGGACCTTGAAGTAGGCAGGCGTGCCCACCACGGCATAGCGCTGCGACTGGCCGAGGGAGACCACGATCATGTCGCTGGGGATCAGATTGGCCGCCCTCACGCCCAGGTCGAACCCGTCGGCGACAATGTCGACCAGGCGGCCTTCGGTGACCAGGTCGATGTGCACCTGCGGATAACGCCGCATGAACTCCAGCACCAAAGGCAGAAGTGCGGCGCGGGCAGCGGTGGCGAACGCATTGATGCGCAGCACGCCGGCAGGGCCGGCATTGTGGGAGCGGACCGCGTCCAGACCGGCGCGCAGGTCCTGTAGCGCAGGCCCGACGTGCTGAAGAAACAGTTCGCCCGCATCAGTCAGCGACACGCTGCGGGTGGTGCGATTGAACAAACGCGTTTCCAGGCTCGCTTCCAGCTTCGCGATGGTATGGCTCAGCGCGGTGGTCGAGATGTCGAGGTCGATGGCCGCCTGGCGGAACGAGCCTCGACGCGCAACCGCCATGACGGCGTCCAGTTCGTTGAGGCTGACGCGAGGATCGGGCATTTGATTGTCCTGAAAAGCGGGATAGGTCGTTAACGATTGGCCCAGTTGAGCAAATTATCCTGTGAGCGGCAAGATGGATCAGGTGAACCACACATCAATCTGATCCGGGATAAATTGCTTATGAATCTTCAACTTCCTGACGTCCTGCGGACGTATTTAGACATCGGTCACGGCTCGCTGGAGATCACGCCATGAACCTCGACCTGAACGGCAAGCGAATTCTGGTCACCGGTGGCACCAAGGGTGTGGGGCAGGCGGTGGTGAAGCTGTTCACCGAGCAAGGCGCCCGCGTGCTCACGTCAGCCCGTCAGCCGACTCCTGAACTGCCGAACGAGATGTTCGTGACGGCTGATCTGTCGACGCTAGAAGGTTGCGACGCGCTGGTCGCCGCGACCCAGCAACGCCTTGGCGGGGTCGATGTCATCGTCCACGTGTTGGGCGGATCATCCGCATCCGGCGGCGGTTTTGCCGCGCTTGACGAAGAGCAGTGGCAGCGCGAGCTGGCCCTCAATCTTCTGCCCGCCGTGCGTCTGGACCGCGCCTTGCTGCCGGACATGCTGCAGCGAAAGGAGGGTGTCGTCATCCATGTGACCTCGATTCAAAGTCGGCTGCCATTGCCTGAATCCACCACGGCGTATGCCGCCGCAAAGGCGGCGCTCTCGACCTACAGCAAAAGCCTGTCCAAAGAGGTGTCGCCAAAGGGTATTCGTGTGGTGCGAGTGTCGCCGGGCTGGATCGAAACCGAAGCGTCGGTGGCATTCGCCCAGCGTCTGGCCGATCAGGCAGGCACCGACTACGAAGGCGGCAAACGCCTGGTCATGGACGCCATCGGCGGCATTCCACTGGGTCGACCCTCGACGCCCATGGAGGTGGCGCAGCTCATCGCCTTCCTGGCGTCACCTTGCGCGTCCTCCATTACCGGGAGCGAATTCGTGATCGATGGCGGAACGGTGCCCACGGCCTGGTAAACATCCCGCACGACCCGGCATGGGTTCAGAAAACGAACCCATGCCCCAGCTCACCTTCCATCCACTCGAGAAACCGTCGCACCCGGGGAAAGCTTGAGTGGGCTTTGGGGAACACCAGGTGATGGGCGGCGACCGGTGCGCTGAGCGATTCGGGCGAGACCTCCACCAGTTCCCCCGAGGCCAGGTATTTTTGCGCCAGCAGCGAGCTTTCCAGTGCGAAGCCCAGCCCATGGCTTGCGGCTTCGAGGGTCATGTAGGAGCGATCGAAACTCAGTGCGTAAGGATGCTCCGGGCGTGCCAGGCCGTGTTGGGCGAACCAGGCAGGCCACTTCAACAGCGTGGCTTCCGACAGGATCAGGTCGCGGTCAAGCAGATCCGCGGCCTCCCGGACCGGCCTGCGTGCGAGCAGTTTCGGCGCCGCCAGTACCGCGAACGTTTCGTTGCGCACGGTGCGCACCTCATAGCTGGGCCAGTTGGGCACGCCGTGACGAATGTCGACATCGATCTTGTCCCGGCTGAAGTGCAGCGACTCATACGAGCAGGAGAGGTTGATCTGAATGTCGGGATGAGTCAGGCGAAAGGCTTCCAGCCGCGGCATCAGCCACAGCAGTCCGAAACTCGGCGATGAGTGCAGGCGCAGACAATCGAGACTGACGTCGCTGCTCGCGCGTTCGGTGGCCACGGCAAGGCTGTGCAGCAGGCCGGAAACGTCCTTGAGGTATTGCTCGCCCACCGGCGTCAGGGTCACGCCCCGCGCATTGCGGACGAACAGCTGGCGACCAATCATCGCCTCCAGATTGGCCAACTGATGACTGACCGCAGACGGCGTCAGGTCCAGCGCTTCGGCCGCTCTGGCGACGTTGCCGAATCGCGCCGTCTGCTCGAAGGCCTGAATTGCTCTCAACGGCGGCAGGGACGGTGCGACGTCGGAAGGGGTGGACATACCCGCAAACTCCTTGTTGTTCTTGTTTTCCAGCAGCCTGTATTCAAGCACCGCGCGGGTGGATTTGACGAGAGCTGAATTTCTTTCAGCATCCAATGACTTTTGCGCCATTGCTCGACCTGTCTGTGAGGCAGAAGCTGAGCCCATCGATTCCACAGAATCGAACCCATAACAATAATCAGAGGTTTCGCTCATGCTTCTTCAAGGCAAAGTCGCAATCATCACCGGCGCCGCATCCGCACGAGGAATCGGCCGCGCCACCGCTGCCACCTTCGCCCGGCACGGCGCCCACGTGGTCATTCTGGATCTGGACGAAGCCGCCGCTCGGGATGCTGCTGCATCGCTCGGCGAAGGCCATCTGGGCCTGGCTGCCAATGTCGCCGATCAGGCTCAGGTCAACAAAGCGATCGCGCAAGTGATCGAGCGTTACGGCCGCATCGATGTGCTGGTCAACAACGCCGGAATCACTCAACCCCTCAAAACTCTCGACATCGGCGCCTCCGATTACGACCGCGTGCTGGACGTCAGCCTGCGCGGCACGTTGCTGATGTCTCAGGCGGTCATCCCGCTGATGCGCGAGCAATCCAGCGGCAGCATCGTGTGCATGTCTTCGGTGTCTGCGCAGCGTGGCGGCGGGATCTTCGGCGGACCTCACTACAGCGCGGCGAAAGCGGGGGTGCTGGGTCTGGCCAAGGCAATGGCGCGTGAACTGGGGCCAGACAATGTGCGGGTGAATTCCATTGCGCCCGGGCTGATTCACACCGACATCACCGGTGGCCTGATGCAGGATGAGCGCCGCCACGCGATCATCGACGGCATTCCGCTGGGCCGACTCGGTGAAGCCCAGGACGTCGCCAACGCGGCGCTGTTTCTGGCCAGTGACCTGTCGACCTACCTGACCGGCATTACGCTGGATGTCAACGGCGGGATGCTGATTCACTGACGACAAGTGGCCGGGCGAACTGCCCGTACTGTTCTGGATCGATGATCTGCCGGGCGACTCGCCTGGCGGTCTATAAAAACAAGAGATCGGACAATCATGATCACCACCATGACGCTCGACGCGGCTTCGACCGTGCGCTCCAACGCCTATCGCAAAACAGCCTGGCGCCTGATGCCGTTTCTCATGCTGTGCTACCTCTGCGCGTACCTGGATCGGGTCAACGTCGGCTTCGCCAAACTGCAAATGATGAATGACCTGTCGCTCAGCGAGACCGTCTACGGGCTCGGCGCCGGCATGTTCTTTCTGGGCTATTTCCTCTGCGAGGTGCCGAGCAACCTGATCCTGCACAAGGTCGGGGCGCGTCGCTGGATCGCCCGCATCATGATCTCGTGGGGCATCATCTCCGCGCTTTTCGCATTCGTCGAAACCGCCTGGCAGTTTTATGCCTTGCGCTTTCTGCTGGGGATCGCCGAAGCCGGACTGGCCCCAGGCCTGCTGCTGTACCTCACTTACTGGTTTCCGTCGTACCGGCGGGCAAAGATGACGGTCCTGTGGTTCGTGGCGATCCCGCTGTCCGGCATGGTCGGCGGTCCGCTCTCGGGCTGGATCATGAACCATTTTGCCGGCATGCACGGGTGGGCGGGCTGGCAGTGGATGTTCGTCCTGGAGGCGATTCCTACCGTCATCGTCGGGCTGTTGGTGCTGACGTATCTGAAGGATGGCGTGCATCAGGCGACGTGGCTCACTGACGACGAAAAGGCGTTGGTCAACAAAGAGCTGGCGGACGACAACAGCCGCAAGGTGACCCATGCATCACCGCGCGAGTTCATCCGCGACCGGCGCCTCTGGTTGCTGGCCTGCATCTACTTCTGCGTCGTCATGGGTCAGTACGCAATCACGTTCTGGCTGCCGACGCTGATCCGCAATGCCGGTGTTTCCGATCCGCTGCACATCGGCCTGCTGACCAGCCTGCCGTACATCTGCGCGATCGTCGCGATGCTGTTGATGGGGCGAAGCGGCGATAAACACCGCGAGCGGCGCTGGCATCTCGTGCTGCCCATGATCGCCGGTGCCATCGGCCTGACGCTGGCGGCGCTGATGGGGGGCAACCTTGTGTTCTCGGTATTGAGCCTGTGCCTGGCCGCCGCCGGCGTGCTCTCGGCCTCGTCGTTGTTCTGGATGTTGCCCACCACGCTGCTGGGCGGTGTTTCCGCAGCGGCCGGTATCGCCGGGATCAACAGCTTCGCCAACCTGGCCGGTTTCTGTTCGCCCTATCTGATCGGCTGGATCACCACCAGCACCGGGTCCAGCGCCATCGGCATGTACCTCATCACCGCGGTGCTGTTCGTCGGCGCATCGCTGGTGCTGCGCATTCCGGCCGCGTCGGTCAATCGTTGAGTCAATGGAGTCTTCTCAAATGACGGTTCATGCATCACACACCAGTCTGGCGCCGCTCGCCGAGCGCGCTTACAACATTCGTCGTCATGCGCTGCGCATGGGGCAGGTTCAGGGGCAGGGCTATGTCGGGCAGGCGCTGGGCGCCGCCGATCTGCTGGCCGTCTCGTACTTTCACGCGTTGCGCTATCAGCCGGAAAATCCTGAGTGGGAAGGGCGTGACCGCTTCTATCTGTCCATCGGTCACTACGCGATTGCGTTATACGCCGCACTGATCGAGGCCGGCGTCATACCGCTGGACGAGCTGGAAACCTACGGCTCCGACGACAGTCGCCTGCCGATGTCGGCAATGGCCGCGTACACCCCGGGCATGGAAATCACCGGCGGCTCGCTGGGGCACGGACTGGGCATTGCGGTCGGTGCCTGTCTGGGCCTCAAGCGTAAGCAGTCCGGCTCGTTCGTCTACAACCTGTTGTCCGACGGTGAGCTGAACGAGGGTTCGACCTGGGAAGCCGCGATGTCGGCCTCGCACTGGAAGCTCGACAACCTGATCGCGATCATCGACGTGAACAATCAGCAGGCCGACGGACGCTCAAGCGAAATATTGGCCTTCGAGCCCATCGTCGACCGTTGGCAGGCGTTCGGCTGGTTCACGCAGCGCGTGGACGGCAACGATCTGCAGGCGTTGGTCACTGCCTTCGATGCCGCCCGCCAGCACACCGGCAGTCAGCCCCGGGTGATTATCTGCGACACCCGAATGGGCAAGGGCGTGGACTTCCTGGAAAACCGCGAGAAGACGCACTTCATCCGCGTCGATGAAAACGAATGGGATCTGGCATTGGAAAACCTTCGGATCGGGAGCAGCAAATGAGCACAGTCAAGACTCCGGCAGGCACCAAGAAGCGTCTGACCACATCGGCCATGATCGCCTCCATCGCCTCGGAAGGGCAGGCCACCCGCTCTGCACCGTTCGGGCACGCGCTGGCAGCGCTGGCCGAGCAACGCCAGGATATCGTCGGCCTGTCCGCAGACCTCTCCAAATACACCGACCTGCACATCTTCGCCAACGCGCATCCGGAGCGTTTTTATCAGATGGGCATGGCTGAGCAACTGCTGATGAGTGCCGCCGCCGGCATGGCCCGCGAAGGCTTCACGCCGTTTGCGACCACTTACGCGGTGTTCGCGTCGCGTCGCGCGTATGACTTCATCTGCATGGCCATCGCCGAGGAAAACCTCAACGTCAAAATCGTCTGTGGTTTGCCCGGCCTGACCACCGGCTACGGCCCTAGCCATCAGGCGACCGACGACCTGGCGATCTTCCGGGCGATGCCCAATCTGATGATCGTCGATCCCTGCGATGCGGTGGAAATAGAGCAGGCGGTACCCGCCATCGCCGCGCACCAGGGCCCGGTGTACATGCGCTTGTTGCGTGGCAACGTGCCGGTCGTGCTCGACGAGTACGGCTACACGTTCGAGATCGGCAAGGCGAAAACCCTGCGCACCGGCAACGATGTGTTGATCATTTCCACCGGCCTGATGACCATGCGCGCCCTTGAAGCGGCAGAGAAACTCAGAGCCGACGGCGTCGATGCGGCGGTGCTGCACGTGCCGACGGTCAAGCCGCTGGACGAACAGACCATTCTGGCCGAAGCGCGGAAACCCGGCAGGCTGGTGGTTACTGCCGAGAATGCCTCGATCATCGGCGGACTGGGCGAAGCGGTGGCCGGGTTGTTGATGCGCAACAGCGTGACGCCGACCTTCCGCCAGATCGCGCTGCCCGACGCCTTCCTCGATGCCGGCGCGCTGCCGACCCTGCATGACCGCTACGGTATCTCCACTGACGCGGTCGCCGCACGGATCAAAGCCTGGCTTTGAGCCAGATCCGCGCGGAGCCGCCCGTAGCGGCGGTTCCGCGCGCCCGCCATTGAATCAATGGGGATGCCTGTCGTGGGCGCTGCGGGGTTTGCCGCGCTCGCCTTGAACGCCCCAATATCGCTGCATTTCGAGGAACAGGAACGAGGCGGTCCAGGTAATCAGCACCAACCCAGTCAAGCCTTCCAGGCCTGTCAGAAACTTCAGAGGCCCTGTCGGGGTGATGTCGCCGAATCCGATGGTGGTGAACGTTGTGAACGAGAAATACACTGAATCCATCAGACTGCCGTCGTAGTTGCCGGTCAGCTGCCCCAGGCTGCCGGATGCGTTCATGGCGTAGTACCCCAGCGCGAATATCCACACCTCGATGGCATGGGCGACCAGCGCGCCCAGCACGCCGAACACCAGGGTGAAGCGGTGCCACAGGTTCAGTCGGGGCATCAGCAGATTAAGTCGCATCAGGCACTCGTAATGGACGATGACCGCAGTGGTGATGATCAGAACGTTGATCAGGGTAATGAGTAACATGGCAATGCCCTCTGGCAATCTCCGAGTGTGCCTCGTCCCGACAGACCGAGCGTGCTAAATCCTTGAGCCGGGCGGCCGATACGCTGGTATGACTCTCTGCTGCTTCAATGCCTGGCGATCGCCCATGTCCGAACCTACAATTCCTGCCGTCAGCCTCGCGCTACGCCGCTCAAGTGTCACGATCATTCGTGCATCGCTGTTCAAGTTCGTCGGCCTGCTGACGGGCGTTTTCCTGCTGACCGGTTACCTGCTCGTCTACCTGGCCAATGACCTTGACCAGACCGAGGAGGCCGAAAGCGCGTTCTACACGGAAAAGGCCGTGCGGGCGCTTGAGAAGTCCATTAGCGCCACGGTCAAGGACTACGCGTTCTGGGGGGACGCCTATAAACACCTGCATCTCACCGTCGATACCGACTGGGCGTACGTGCGTCAGAACGTCGGGCCGACACTGTACGCAGACTTTGGATTTCAAGGCGTGTTCGTCGTCAATGATGCGGATCGAACGGTCTACTCGGTCATCAACGGCGAGCTGAAATCCGCGGACGCCTCCAGTTGGCTCAAACAGTCACTGGCGGGTGTGCTGAGCAAGGCGCGCGCCGGCGCAGAAGCGGAGACGCCAACGACCACGTTCGTCAACATAGGCGGACATCCGGCGCTGGTCGGCGCCGCCGCTATCACGCCCGGAACCGACCCGGCGGTGGAGGCCGACGACCGAACCCCTTCGGTCCTGCTTTTCATCGACGTGCTGGAGGGACCGCGCCTGGACACCATCGGCAGGGACTTCGGGGTGGATCGCCTGCGCGTCGCCGCCCCGGACGAGCTTGGCGGCCGATCCGTTTTTGCGCTGGGCGACAACGGCGCTGCCGGCAGCCTGCACTGGAATCCGCCCAAACCGGGTGAACGCCTGCTCGGCATGGGCTTGCCGATGGTGGGCATCGCTGCGCTGCTGGTCTACCTCATGGCGTGGGCGATTTTACGCCGCACCACGGCCAGTGCCCAGGCGCTGGATGCCAGCTACGAGTCCTTGCAGACCAGTCAGTCTGCTCTGGCGATCAGCGAAGCGCGCTTTCGCGATGTGGTTGAAGCCAGTTCTGACTGGGTATGGGAAATCGATCGCCAAGGGCGGTTCACTTACCTGTCCGAACGGTTCGAAGGGGTGACCAGGCTGTCCAGACAGGCGTGGCTCGGCGCTTCGATGGACGATCTGCTGTGCACGGAGCTGGGCTCGGTGTCCCAGTGGTTGAGCATTCCCAATCGTCGGCCGGACATCAGCGTGCAGTGCCGCTTTGTCGACACTCAAGGCCAGCAACGCATCACCCGACTCTCTGCCAGAGCGATGGGCGAGCTTGGCTTTCGCGGTACGGCGACGGATGTCACCGAAGAAGTCGAATCGCGTCGGCGTATCGAATTCCTGTCCCAGCACGACGCGCTCACTGGATTGCCCAACCGGACCCGGCTCAGGGAGTTTCTGGACGGCAAGCTCAAGACCCTGCCGACGGTCGAGCGCCCGCTGGTCATGCTCAGCCTGGACCTGGACCGCTTCAAGCCGGTCAACGACCTGTTGGGGCATGCGGCCGGCGACGCTGTCTTGAACAAGATCTCCAGCCGTCTGGCCAGCTGTGTCCGGCATGGGGATCTGGTCGCGCGCATCGGCGGTGATGAATTCGTGCTGATCCTGACTGACGTCAGCGGTCAGGAGGAGGTCGAGACCCTTTGCCAACGCCTGATCGACTCTGTCGAGCGACCGATCCGGATTGGCGAGCAGGAGGTGTTCGTCAGCGCCAGCATCGGTATCGCCATGGCGCCGACCGACGCCAACGAGGCCACCGAACTGCTCCGTTACGCCGACATCGCCTTGTACGAGGCCAAGTCCGGCGGGCGTAATACCTGGCGTTTTTATGCCGGCGACATGAACTCGAAGATTGTCGAACGTCGCCGCCTGGAGAGCGATCTGCGTTTCGCGATCAAGCACGGCGAGCTGCGCCTGCACTTCCAGCCACGCTTTCGCATCGCTGACGCGAAAATGGTCGGTGCCGAAGCGCTGGTGCGCTGGCAGCACCCGGAACGCGGCCTGATTGCGCCGGATACGTTCATTCCCATCGCTGAAGAAACAGGTCTGATCCTGGCCTTGAGCAACTGGGTCATGGAGGCGGCTTTCCGCTACGCGGCCAGCTGGCCGGAACCGCTGTTCGTCTCGATCAACCTGTCGCCTACGGAGTTCAAGCGGGGCAATCTGGTCGAGCGTGTTCAGCGGGCGCTGGACGATTCGGGAATCGAGCCTTCGCGGGTGGAGCTTGAGATCACCGAAAGCGTCATGCTCGATGATGCGCCCGGCGCGCTGGACGTCATGCGCACGCTCAAACGGCTGGGCGTTCGCATCGCCATGGACGACTTCGGCACGGGTTATTCGTCGCTCAGTTACCTGCGCACATTTCCGTTCGACGGGCTGAAAATCGATCGCAGCTTCCTGTCCAGGCTGGGCGCCACCGAAGATGACCGGTCCATTATCGAAGCGATCGTCGGGCTGGGGCACGCGTTGTCGCTGACGGTCACCGCCGAGGGGATTGAAACCCCGGAGCATCTGGCAATGCTCAAATCGGTGCTGTGCGACGAAGGGCAGGGGTATTTCCTCAGTCGTCCGCTGGACACTGACGGCTTCAGCGCGCTGGTGCGGGTGACCGAGAGCGCTCAGTCGCCCGACAACGCCTGATCGACGGCGTCGTCGGTCGAGTCTGACAGGGCAGGCGGCCGAGGTTGCCTGAGTGCGACCTCGGGCATGCTTATTGTTCCGGCGACGCGGCTTTCAGGCCTTCGTTGATCAGGACCATGCTTTGTGGCGAAGACAGCGGAATGCCGAGCTCACGCAGACGCCCCAGGACCGTGAACAGCAGATCGCTTCTCGCACCGCCCACCGAGCGCGGGCTGTTGACGTAGCCGCTGACGCTGATGATCACGCCGGTGTTGGTCAGGTCCTTGAAGGTCACCGACGGCGCCGGCGTGTCGAGGATCGCTTCGTGTTCGGTGAACGCGTGCAACAGCAGCTCGCGGATTTTCAGGACATCGGTGTCCAGCGGCAGGGTGAGGGAAATCCCGACGACGCCCAACGCATTGCCCATGGTGACGTTGCGCACGTTCTGCGTGATGAACTGCGAGTTCGGCACGATCACCGTCGAGCGGTCGGACATCTGGATTTCCGTGGCGCGGACATTGATGCGGCGGATGTCGCCCTCGACCCCCGCCAGGCTCACCCAATCGCCGACCTTCACCGGCCGTTCGGTGAGCAGGATCAGGCCGGAAATGAAGTTCTGCACGATGGCCTGCAGGCCGAAACCGATCCCCACCGACAGCGCGCTGACCACCCAGGTCAGGTTGGTCAGGCTGATGTGCAGCGTGGACATCACCACCGCCACGACCAGGACGAAGCCGATGTAACCGATCAAGGTCACCAGCGAGGCTTGCATGCCGGCGTCCATGGTGGTTTCGGGCAGCAGTCGCTCGCTGAACCAGCGCTTGAGCACGCGCACGCCCAGCAGCCCGACCACCACGCAAATCAACGCCATCACGATGTCGCTGGGCACGATGTTCAAGTTGCCCAGCGATTTGGACGTGACGTCGAGTTGCGCGAAGCTGTCGAGCAGATCGCCAGGGCTTGAACCCGAAGGCAGGAACGCGAGCAGCACGGCCGTGAACAGCAGCAAGGTACGGCCGATCCCGGCCAGTACCGTGCTGGCTTGCGCCTGATGGCGCGGCGACAGGCCCAGTGCCGAACCCAGCGCCATGCCGCCGGGCTGCTTGGGCGACAGAAGCGTTTCGCAGATGTCACCGAAGCAGGCGATCAGCAGATAAGCAGTGGCCGAAACCACGCTGATCCAGAGCAGCTTGACCGCCAGAAAATAGGCCAGCGTCAGGTAGCCGCCCAGCAGGGCCAGCAGACTCAGTCCGGCCCAGACCGCCACGACGAACGGAATCAGCCCGGCGAAACCGGCCAGCCGTTCCAGCTCGAAGCGACGACGCACCCGGCGGTAACGCACCAGCGCCAAAACGAACACCAGCGAGATCACCAGCGCGGTCAGGCCGTTGACTGCAACCGTCAGCGCGAGGCTGCTGGCGATCACGCTGTTGATGCGCTCCTGGGTGCCGATGATCATCAGCGCCAGCGCCAGCACGACCGGGAAGCGGCCCATCGCCGTGGCAATTTCGTTGGGAATCTGTGGCAGCCGCCAGGAAGGGTGGGGCAGCATCAGCAGCGCCCGACCCATGCCGACGATGAAGGCACAGAAGGTGATCAGCGTCTGCACCTGATCGAGCAGATTGACCACGTCGTTGCTGAGCACCGCACCGCTGACAATACCCCAGCGCAGCAGGGAAGTGGCAGTGGTGATGGTGAGAATGGTCGACAGCCCGACGGCCAGTGCCAAAGCGCTTCGACGCAGGCGACCTTCCGGCAGCCAGCGAATCATCGCCCAGATCAGCAAGCGCTCCAGCAACCGCCGTACCACGACCCAGATCAGTACCGCGCCCAGCACGACGCTGAACAGAAACACGCGATTGCCCGGCGCCAGCGCCGTGTTGAATACGCGGCGTACGTCGGTCAGCAAACCGTTCATGCGGCCCAGATCGTCATCGGTAGGACGAATCAGCGTGGACCAGAACGCCGAGCTCAGCGGGCTGGCCGTCCGTGTGCTGATCTGCGAGTCGAAAAGGCTGCGGCGCAGGCTGAAAATCTGCGTCGCCAGATCCCGTGCGGACTGGCTCAGCGTGTTGGCCTGACGTTCATCGTTGACCAGCGCATTCTTCTGGTTGGTCAGGGTCTTGCGCTGAGCGGTGAGGGTCGACGCCTCGTCGGGCTGCACCGGCCCCAGAATGTTGAGCTGATCGTTCAGGTGCTCGATGTCGACGCCTTGCTGAGCGATCAGCGCATCGGCCTGTTTCTGCACCTGCAACGCCGCCTGACGCAAATTGGAGAGCAGGTCATCGTTGGCGCTGCCCGTGACTTTTTGCCGGATCTGATCCAGTTGCTCATTCAGGTCATCCAGGCTCGGCGCCTCGACGGCTGGCGTCGCGCTGTCAGCGTTGTCGACCGAGGGCGCCTGCGCTGGCGCCGATTGAGCAATGGCAGGCGCTATGATGCACAGCAGCAGCGCGAGCAGTCCGGCATAAAAACGGTTGGACGAGACGTGCAGCATTCTCTTTCCTTCTTGCGTTAAGCGGCTCGACCCTGTCCCTGCGTGAAGCCATGAGTGTGAACGTCAGGCGGCGACAGTCGCGCGGCAGCCCGGGCGCGTCAGGCCGACGCCAGGGACAGCGGGCGGCCCAGGCCTTTTTCATAGTGCGACAGAAAATACTGCCACTCCACATCGCTCCAGTAGGAATGACGACGCAACTGCGGAATGTCGTGCCGGGCGGCGCGCAACGTGCTGGCGCGACCGTGGGATTTCTCGAGATCCAGCAGCGCCAGCTCGAAATCCGCGCCGTGCTCGGTGTCCAGCACCTTGATGAAAATATGTTTGGAGCGCATGCAGCCATGCTGCCAGCGGCCCAGGTGCATGCGCGACAGCAGCACGGCGAGCTTTTCCAGGACTTTCAAATGCTCTTCCTGAGTCAGCTGCCTGCGAGCGCCCTGGTCATACCAGGTGTCCAGGTCCTGAAAGCCGTTGAGGTCTTTGGTGACCAGAACGCCGTGCCAGACGCCTTTGACTTTTTCTGCGCCGTAGTAGATCGGCTGAGGGGCGGTGACGCCCAGTTGCATCAACCTGGAAAGCGCCCGGCCTTCACGCATGACGGTCGGGCGGCCGAGCGGGTATTTCAGGCTGCGGAAAAGGTGGCCGGTCTGACGCTTCACATACACGGTCTTGCCATCATGAACGACACGCTGAACACCGCTTGTGCCACTGCGTCGCACATTGGGCTCTTCGACCCACGGACCCGAGGTGCTCCACCAATACGAAAAATCCTGCTCACGTTGGCGCATTGCGCACTCCCGTTTCAAATTATTGTAAATAAATATTCAGGCAGTTATGCCCGAACATGGGTGCGAAAGACCGTCACGGTTGCCCCATGGCTTCACGAAATCGTCCCCCGACGCCGCTTTCTGCAGAAGACCCTGCAGATCCGCCAAAGCCTTCGCGCCGACTCAACATTGCGGGCGGTTCAGAGACCTTTGCCGACATCAATAGTTGCACCATCTTAAACTGTAACACGCTGTTGCACCTCATCCTCGACTTATCCCCGGCGTAGGACCGGCTTTAGCCGGGAAGGCGTCTGACGTCCCGCCGGAAAATTCAGGGTGGTCGCACGGTCTTCTTCCCGGCTGAAGCCGGTCCTACAACACGCGTCCTGCGCACACCGCACCCCCGCGTACACCGCGTTCAAACCGCAGGACCGGCTTTAGCCGGGAAGGCGTCTGACGTCCCGCCGGAAAATTCAGGGTGATCACACGGCCTTCTTCCCGGCTGAAGCCGGTCCTACTACGCGCGTCCTGCGCACACCGCACCCCCGCGTACACCGCGTTCAAACCGTAGGACCGGCTTTAGCCGGAAGGCGTCTGACGTCCTGCCGGAATATTTCGGGGTGATCACACGGTCTTCTTCCCGGCTGAAGCCGGTCCTACAACACGCGTCCTGCGCACACCGCATCCTCGCGTACACCGCGTTCAAACCGTAGGACCGGCTTTAGCCGAGAAGGCGTCTGACGTCCTGCCGGAATATTTCGGGGTGGTCGCACGGTCTTCTTCCCGGCTGAAGCCGGTCCTACAACGCGCGTCCTGCGCACACCGCATCCCCGCGTACACCTCGTTCAAACCGTAGGACCGGCTTTAGCCGGGAAGGCATCTGACGTCCTGCCGGAATATTTCAGGGTGATCACACGGTCTTCTTCCCGGCTGAAGCCGGTCCTACAACGCGCGTCCTGCGCACACCGCATCCCCGCGTACACCTCGTTCAAACCGTAGGACCGGCTTTAGCCGGGAAGGCGTCTGACGCCCCGCCGGAAAATTCAGGGTGATCACACGGTCTTCTTCCCGGCTGAAGCCGGTCCTACCACGCGCGTCCTGCGCACACCGCACCCCCGCGTACACCGCGTTCAAACCGTAGGACCGGCTTTAGCCGGGAAGGCGCCGGACGCCTCACCGCCAAATCAAGGCGTCAATGCGCGGTGCTGGGAAATGAGCCGCAGTGCTCAAAATCAGAAAGAATCGGATCCAATAGGGAATTAATTCGTCAGCGAAGGCTCTAGGTCGTGGCGCATGGCTTGTCCGTGCGCCAGCCTCACACGCTACAGCGCCGTCTGACGGCGAAGCCAATCCGAACGGCGCTGCTTAATCCACACTGACAGGGATGCAACCTCTTCATGCCAACTACTTCTTCGACGGTGCCCGCCAGCGGCGAACTCCTCGCCACGTTTCGTTATGGCAAAGGCTTTTTGATTTTTCTGTTGATCTTCGGCGCTGTCATGCTCGCCATGGCCGGCTTCGTTCTGTACCTGAGCACCATCCTTCCAGACGCAGCTTCCGAGCCTGTCGCCGTGACGACACGAAGCACAGGCACGGTCCAGTTCTCCAGCACCGCGATGCTGGTGTATGCCACCAGCGCGTTCCTGGCGCTCATCGGCATCGGCGCGTTCGGTGTGCGTGCGTGGCACAAGAAGATGCGTCTGAGCCAGTACGAGCTGTATGAACACGGCATCGCCGAGACTACTCAGGGGAACACGACCTACCTGCCGTACACCGAGATCGAGGATGTCTACCTGTTCAGCTCAGGTCAGGCGGGGTTCTCCGGGCTGATCACCAATCTGGCCTATCGTCGCAACGCCTCTGAGCCGTTGCGTCGGGTCAATGAAGCGTTGAAGGGTTTCACGACTTTCAGCAACGGTTCCGCGAGTTGTATCTCAACGCTCGCCAGCCAGTAGTGCTGGAGACCCTGCGCGCAGGCGGCAGCGTAACGTTCAACTGCATCGATTCCGCGCAAGTCTGGCGTAAACGCGCAGCCGGCAATTTCCTAGAGATCAAGACGCTGCCGATCGTGGTGTCCCGCGATGCCTTGCAGGTGCAGGGCAGCAGCGTGCCGATGTCCTCCCTTGGCAGCGTCGACCTCGGCGCCTGGAGCGAGAAAGTGGTGATCAAGGATCAGGCCGGCAACGTGGTGCTGTCGACCGTGGCGACCGGCATTCTGAGCCACGACCTGTTCCTCTCCACGCTGGCCTTGCTCAAAGACGGCCAGGCGCAGGGACCCTCCCACGCTGCGCCTTTGACGGCCTGATCACTGGCTTGAATTGAAACAAACGGAATCGCGAATCAATGTCGGAACACACCATTTACAGCGTCAAAGGGGAAAGCGAGGAACTGAAGGCGGCCGTGGCCAGCGCCCGGACGACCTTCAAGTTCTTCTGGCGAGAGTTGTCGTGGGAATCGCGCAGGATCGTCAAGTGTCTGGATCTGGCGGCGGTCAAACTGTCGTTCACTCTCGACCCGGACGACCCTCAGATACCCGCAGTCGAAAACATGTGGGTGGGCAATGTCGAGTTCGACGGCCAGACCATCACCGGCGTGCTGATGAACGAGCCTCGCTGGGCGACGTCATTGCAGGCGTCGGATACGGTCTCGTTGCCCTTCGAGGCCCTCAATGACTGGATGTACGTACGCAACGGCCACGTCTATGGTGGATTCACCGTGGACGCTTTGCGCGCGGGCATGAGCGAGGACGCTCGCGATGAGCATGACAGGGCGTGGGGGCTGGATTTTGGCACGCCGGGCCTCGTTGAAGTGGTGCCCGCCCCGGATGATCAGCAACCCTGGCTGCTGTCCCGAAACCTGGACAGTGCAGAGGATCGGCAGACGCTCGCGACTCTGGAACACACCGAACACCCAATGGCGTTGAACATGCGCGAAAAGGTGGAGGAGGGATTGCAGGAGCATCCGCACGTCATTCACGACTACGATCCGGCGGGCTGGCTGATGCTGCACCGCGAAGTGCTGGCAGGGAATTATCCGGTGGTTGCTGCGCTGCTGCGCCACGGCGCCGATCCGCTGGCACCCAATGTTCATGGGCAGACCTCACTGGCGCTGGCAAGCGCTGCGGGCTGGCCGCGAATCGTCGACTTGCTGCAACGCAGCGACCCGGAATATCACGGTCAGGTCCCGTCCCGCGGGTTCCCTCTGTGGCCGATCGGCTTTGCACTCATGGCACTCGGGCTGGGCTGGCTGTACTACTTGGTGATTCACCCGCTGCAGGAGACCTGGGGCGGGCGCTCGGTCGAGATCGCCCGTTCATGGGATTTCCTCGGCGCGGTCATGGTGTTGGGTTATGGCATCGTATCCGGCACAGGCCCTTGGTACTTCAGGTTGCGCATGCGCACGCCGCAATGGGGCGGCTCGCGCGTGCTGGATCTGATCGCGCTGCTGATTGGCGCGGTTATCGCCTTCACGCTGCACGACCAGCTTCAACATTATGTGATCGGCTTCCACAACAGCACTCGCTAGTGCCACTCAGACCTGTCAGGCCTTCGATTCCTTGGTCCCCAACACATCGCGAATGCCATCCACCACGTTGCTGTCCTTGATCACGTCGTTCAGCCAGCCTTCCAGCGGCATGTTGCCCCATTTGATCGCGCGCTCGATCAGGTAGGGCACAGGGCTTTGCGGCTCGGTCTGTTTGAAGAACTGCGCCACGCCGGCCAGCAGGGTAAAGGCCTCGTCGCGGGTCAGCGGGGTTGTGCGCAATGGCGCTGGTGCGGTGTCTTTCGCGGTCATGGCCATGGCGCCACCTGAAGTATTCGGGGCCTCGATCGCGGCCGCAGGTTCGGATGGCGCCTGCGCTGCGGGAGCGTTGAGTTCGACGCCACGGTCTTTGAGCAGTTTTTCGGCGAGTTGCGCGGCACGGGAAAGGATTTCGACCAGCGCGGCGAAGCTCGGTGCTTCATGGCCGAACAGTTGATCGGCAGTGGCCTGCAGCTGACGACAGGCGTGCAGGCTGTCGTTGATTTCAGCAGCCTTGCGCACGAAGTGTTCAGTGTCGGTGAGGACCACCGAGCGCTGGAAGATTTCCGCATTGATCTTGCCTTCGTCCAGCGCGATGCGCATGGCCTGCTGATTCTGCAGGGCAAGGTTTTCAATGTGGCGCGACTCGTCGTAGCGCAACAGGCCGAAGCCGTCGCCCTGAGTGATGGGCAGGCCACCGACCACATCGGCCAAGGTGGTTTTCAGCCAGGCCAGCCGGGCGGCGCGCTCGTCCAGGCCCTCATCGAGCGCCGGATACAGGCCATCCCAGAACTGCCGCAGGATTCGCTCGGCCAGGGTCAGGCCGAAGGTGATTCCCTGGAAATGGTATTTGTGCGCCAGCGCTTCACTGAGCCAGGCGACGAGCATCAGGTCCTTGCTCTGCTGAGCAAGTCCCTGTGCGGCCAGGGTGATCGTCAGGTCCCAATCCGATGATTTCAGATCGGTCTGCCAGTCACCCTGGGTAAGGTAATCAGGGTCTGCTCGACGAGCCTCTTTGACGTTGTCGAACAGCGTGGAAAAGCTCAGGTTTTCGCCGCTGCCCCCATTGATCGGCGCTGTCAGTTCGGTCAGTGAAAGGTCGTTGAGAAATTCAGACATGGTCAACTCGGAAATGAATGAAAGAACACCATGCCGATCGGATCGGCATGGTGCTGAACAAGGGCCATCGCCATCGGCGGTGGCCCAGGGTGCTTACGCGATCACGCGAAAACCTTGTTGGCGGTACGGTCCCAGCCGCCAGTGACGTTACCGCCACCCTGGCCGTCGGCACGGCTCTGCTGGGTGTAGGTGGTTTTGATGCGAGCGAAGTTGAAGCTGATTTCTTCGATCGGCAGATCGCTCACAGCCTTGTCTTCGCCATCCTGGTTGCCACCGGCGATGGCCTTGACCGACGACACGACAACCTCTTCCAGGTTGATGGTCAGGTAGGTCAGCTTGTCGCCGCCGGCACGGTTAACGTTCAGCTGGATCTTGGCGATGTGAGTGCCTTTGCAGCAGGCTTCGAACAGCTTCGCGGACGCCTTGTCGACGGCTTTGCGAATGCTGAAATCGCTCAGCGCGACGCGCTCGGACGACGCACCACCCGAGGAGCTTGCAGTCGCCGAAGTCGCTTGAGTGGCGCCGTATTCGTAGCCCAGAACTTCGATCCAGTCCTTGTGCTTGTCGTCCAGCACTTCACCTGGAATCCCGTCGATCTGAATATATGCGTCAAATGCCATTTTTTACGTCTCCATTTTCTTACATTTAAGGGCCAGCCTTACCTGCGGCCAGATCTCAGCCCCTTGATTTGACCTCCTTGATCATTCAAGAGAGGTCTGTTGCCGCTGCCTCAGCCTCCGCACGCAGAGGCTCAGGCGCCGGTTTCTTCTGAGCGGTACGCACACTCAGTTGAGCGCGCGCACCTCGATTTCCACCCGTCGGTTAGGCTCCAGGCATTGAATGAGTTGCGGCCTTGGCAACTGCATGTCGCACTTGACCAATGGTTTCTCGCTGCCTTCGCCCACGGCCTCGACCAGTTCAGCGGGCACGCCCTTGCCGACCAGATAGGTCTTGATGGTTTGGGCACGTTGCCTGGACACCTGCAGGTTGCCTTGCGGGTCACCCAGCTGGTCGGCGTGGCCGGCGATGATGATCTTGCCGATGTTCGGGGTGCTCAGCAGCTTGCCGGCGATTGCGCTCAGCTGGCTCTGGCCCTCGGTTTTCAGGCTCTGGAAATCAGCGCGGGCGAACGCGAACAGCGTGTCCGACTCAAGGGTGATCGTCTCGATCGAACGCAGCGACTGCGACAGCAGGCTGTTGATGTAATTGCGCGAGCTGGACGTCAGGAACGCGTTGTCGAGGATCCTCGGCACGTCCGGTTCGTGGATCTGATCGCTGTAGAAATTGACCTGGCGGCTGGCGAGCTCGTAGTCGGTTCCCGCATTCGGGGCGACCGCGTAGGCCGTCATGTTTTTGCCCGTCTGTCGTGCGATGGCGGGGTACCAATAATCCGGAATTCTGGCTTTGAGGAACGCCGGGTCTGCCTTCTCGCGCTGGGAGCGTGACAACATCACGTAGGTCTCCAGCGTGGCCTTGCCGAAGTCGGCAATCGACTGAGCGCGGTTATCGGCCGGCAGGGCTCGGGGCTCGACGCTGTCCACGCCGGTGACGGGCATCAGGTCCTTGGCGTTGCGCTGATACACCTTGATCGTGGTCAGCAGATACAACGACCGGGTCAGGTTGTCGGCGGTTGGTTTGAGCATCACGGTTTCAAGCCGGCTGAAGTAGCGGCTGCGCAATACCGGCTCGATTTTGTAACCCTGGTACAGGCCCAGACGCAGGCGCAGCGGAACGCCCTGATCGTGATGCCGCGCGTAATAATCGGCGGTCCAGAAACGCAGTCGGTCAAGGGTCTGCCAGGACGTGTACTGCTGCGGCGTGGCTTTGTCCTGCGCCGCTGTTGCGGTCAATTCCGACGACAATGTTTCGATGGCGGACGCGTTGTTCCAGTACGACCAGCCCCACAGACTGCACAGCAGCAGCGCGACCAGACTGGCGCCGCCCACCCACGCCGCCTTGCGGCGACGCTCGCGGAAATTGGTGGTGTACAGCGCGACCAGATGCTGGTCCGGAATGATGACCTTGCGAAACAGGCTGTTGATGAACAGCGGCTGCGGTTGCGCGTTGCCGCTGGCGCTCGCCAGCTCGGCTTGAAGGTGAAAACGCTCGCTGACCTGGCGAGTGTGGCCGCCCAGTTCCGGCGCGTCGGCGTCCAGCGCGCTGGTGAAATAGAAGCCGCGCAACAGTTCCGCGTTCTGGTACGGGTTGGCGCGCAACAGGGCATCGACGAACTGCTGCAGCCTGGGCTTGAGCGCCGCCAGTTCCAGCGGGAAACGGTAGACGGCGGAGTCCTGCCGAGTGATCTGAATGTCCTGCAACACCAGTTGCTGACTGGCCACTTCCTGCCAGTACCGGGTCAGTTCGTCCATGGCGACGCCGAAGCGCTGACCCCAATCGGCCTTTTCGTAATCCTTGTGCGTGAAGGTCTTGCCCATCACCTCGCCACGGGCGACCTCGTCCAGGCGCCGGTAGAAGGCGCTGAAGCCCGGCACCAGGTCGCATTTGGTGAACACCAGATAGACCGGCAGGCGCACTTCCAGCAACGAGTGGGTTTCCTGAATGCGCTCGCGCAGACGTTTGGCAAGGCGCTCCTGATCCTCCACCGAGTTCTGCAGGATGTCATGAATGCTCACCGTCACGATCAGCCCGTTGAGCGGACGCCGCTGGCGATGTTGACGCAGCAACTGGAGAAACGCGCGCCACTTGCCGGCTTCTTCCTGGTTGTTCATGTAGCGCCCGGCAGTGTCCAGAAGCACGGCCTCGGAGCTGAAAAACCAGTCGCAATTGCGCGTGCCGCCCAGCCCGGCGACCCGCACGCCTTCGCGTTCGGCATACGGGAAATTCAGGCCGGACTGATACAGCATGGTGCTTTTACCCGCGGCCGGCTGGCCCACCACCAGGTACCACGGCAGTGCGTACAGCGCGTCCTTGCTGGCGGTGCCGCGGGGCTTGTTGCTGTGCAGGCGGTCGATGCTCTGCAACAGACGTTCGCGCAGCAGGCTGACTTCTTCGCGGTCGGCAGGGCTGGCGTTGAGCACCGCCTGATCGGCGTCATCGCGCAGCAGGCCTTCCAGGTTGTGGTGCCGCGAAGCGCCGCGATAGAGCAGCAGCACGTAACCGGCGGACAGGACCAGGAAAAGACCGATACCGGCCAGCAGGCTGTGCAGGGAATTGAAGTCCAGCGCGCGCCCGATGGCCCACACCACGAAGATCGTCAGAAAGAAACAGATCCCCAGAATGTAGGGCTGATAACGCAGAAAGTAATACTTGATCTTGTTCATACAGACTTCACATCCGGCGCGTCGACAAAACGGTCGATGACGTCATAAAGGGGGCGTTCGGAGTCAGGAAATTCCGGCGGCCGATGGTGTTCGTCGAAGGTCGCGAAGTTCGCCAGTACGTCATAGTTGCCCGTGCTGTCGCCATTGCCGGTCAGCACGGCGTACAGGCTGTGGGCGCTTCGGGACGGAAAGCAGAACAGCTTCGGGCGCATGAAGTCATCGGCCAGCACGCTCACCTGCGGCGATACCCGGTTCACACTCAGGCGTGTCAGCCAGTCGACCCACAGATCCGCGGTGGGGTTTTTCAGGCCGCGCTCGGCGGGCAAGGGCAGGCACACGCTCGGCGCATCGGCGTGATGCAGCGGGCGGCGCAGAGCATGCAGCCGGGTCAGCACCGCGTGGGTAATGAACTCCGGGTAAGAGTTTTTCAACGCGTCGCTGATGTCGCGCAGGTTGAAGTTGCGCAGAAACTTTTCATGCACCTGGCGGAACAGCGCGAAGTCCTGACCTTGCAACGGGCGCAGCGCCCGGATTTTTTCGAACAGCAGCGCCGGCTGTTCACCCTGCACGCCAAGGTGCAGCAGCGACTTGATCTGCGCGCAGAACAATTCGCTCAGCGTGAACGGGTTGATCAGACGTTCATTTTCCACCGCCTTGAGCGTCTGGAAAATGAAGAACGGATAGCGTCGCTGACTGGCGTCCATCGAGCTGATCAGTCCGCCCAGCAGCCAGTTGCCCGACCGCGCACGGTAGGAAAAGAAACACACCGGCAGGCGATCGAACAGCTTGCGCCAGTCCTCGCGCGGATGAATCGACGCCAGCGAATCCTGCAGCCAGCCGTCGAATTCGCAGACCTCGTCAGCGGCGCCATGCAGGCTGACGAAGTCGGCGCTGGCCGGTATTTTCCCGAAGCAACCGATCATCGGCCGATCCTCAGGTTCAAGGCGTGCCAGCTCACTTGGTTCGCCCGTCCGCAACGTTGACCGAGGTGTTCAACGCGCTGAGCGCCTTGACGTTGGCAAGGTCGGTCAGCTTGACGCCGCCGTAGTTGCGCACAGCAAGGCTCACCTGACCGTTGGCGGTGCTCCAACTGAAGCGTTGTTGAATGCCGTCCAGATCATCCACACGAGCGCTGTCGTTCATCCGCAGCAAGCCCCAGCGGCCCGGGTAATCGAACACGGTGATGCGCTCGCCGGTCAGCGTCACCACATCCAGACGAGCGCCCGGTGCCGTGGTCGTGCCCGGCCAGGAGAAACGGCTCCAGCTGGTTTTGCCGTTGCGGTAATGCTGCTCCTGACCATCCAGGGTGAAGATGATGTCGGTGAAGTAGGCCGACGGTTCGAGCATGATTTCGAAGCCGTTTTCCTTGTCCGACAGGCTGGCGATCACTTCGCCCAGAGAACTGGCCTTGTCGATGCTGTTGACCATGTTCGGATTGACCAGCGGTGCAGCCTTGGCGCCGCTGCTCATGCCCAGGCCTTCACCGCCGGAGAGGTTACCGATCTCATTGCGCTTGAAGTTCGGCAGCAGGCCGGATTCGGGATCGACGAAACGCTGCAGGTCTTTGACCGAGGCTTCGTTGCGGCTGCCGGCCGCAATCGGGTAGCGGTGCGCCATGACCTGTTCCCACGGCTTGGCGATCTGCTGCGCCCAGGCTTTGGCGATCTGCTGGCCGGCCGGATCGCGCAGGGTTTCCCAGGCGAACTGGATCGGCAGACTGAACAGGCTCTGCAGCGAAGCTGACAGGTTGCCCTGGCTGGTGTCGACAGTGGTTTCAACGTAGTTGCGTACGTTAGTCACTTCGCTCGGCTGACCTTCCAGCGTTTCGCTGATCAGCTGCTTGCTGCTCTTGCCCACATCCTGCGAACGCTGGATGTTGTTCATGCGCACCTTGAGCTTGCGCAGTGCCGCCAGATAGCGATCCATGATCGTGCTGTCGGCACCCTCGGAGTTCTGCGCGGCGAACACGCGGGACACCGGCTCGAAGCGTTTCGCCAGGCTGCCGTCGTCTACCGGCGGCAACGGCGAGAGCATCGCCACCGACGACTTCTGCGGATCATCGAACAGCCCGGTCACCTTGCCCCAGAACGTGTCTTGCGGCGTGCTGCCAGGCTGCTGCGTTTCACGCGGGGCAGGCAGGTCCCATTGCGTGTTGTCATTGACCGCCGAGAGCAGGATCTTGACCGGCGAGTTCTGCACGTCACTGAGCAACGACAGCTGTTCGGTGGCGTTGGCCATGTCGGTGAAATGCCGAACGCCGACACCGTTGAGCAGGGCGTACCAGACCTGCGCGTAGTCGCGTTTGTAACGCGCCATGAACTCACGCATGAAGTTGGCTTTTTGAACGATGCTGTCGCCGCCCTCGCCATCGAGCACCCAGTCGGATTCGTTGCGCAGATTGCCCGAGACCAGTTTGATCAACTCCGGTTTGACGAAGCCGTCCCAGCCTTGCCGGGTGAAGATGGCCGGCACCGCTTCACTGCCGTAGAGCAATTGGCGGCCGGGCAGTGGCACCAGATCGTTGAGGCTGATGGCCGGGAACTGACGGCTGGATTCCAGCTGCAGGCGAAGGTATTCGCGGTCCACCAGCGAGCTGGAGATCATGAACGACTTCAGGCTCTTGCGCGTGCTGTCGACCAGTTGTTCGTTGCGCGGCAGGGCAGGGGCCTGACCGTTCTTGAGCAACTGCACGTACATCGGCGCGTTGTCCTGGATCACCTGATCGCTGACCGGGCTGGCCTCGGTCGAGGTGCTGGCCCAGGCGACCGGCAGCGCGGCGCTGACGAATTCAGGGTCCGGATGGGCACCGGGCTGCGTCAGCATCAGGTACAGCTTGAGCGAGTTGTAAGATTCGATGATCGACGCCACCTGATGCTCATCCAGACGCCCGAGCATCTCCTCGGACAGCGACAGTCCGCCGGTGGTCGCCGAAAGTTCGGCCGCGTCACTGGCGGTCGCAGGGTTGCGCAGGTCGGCCATGGCGCCGTCGCGGGTTTTGCTGGCGGCGCCTCTGGCCATGCCTTTGAGCCGGTTGCCCGCATCGGCGGCACTGCGCGGAATACTGCTCAGCGTCGGTTTGCCTGCGTTGGCGGCAAGGTTCTGCACGCCCCGGTCGATCAGTTTCTGGCCCTTGCCGGCTTTACCGGTCGCCTTGCCGGCGGTGGCTGGGAAGTCGTTCTGAGGGTCCATGGACTTGGCGAACTCGTTGAACGTGCGCATCTGCATTTGCAGCTTCAATGCCACTGGCTCCAGCGCCTGAGCGCGCAGTTGCTGGAGGTACGCCGACTCGGCGGCAGCGAAGATATCGTCGCCGCGGTACAGGCCTGCGCTCAGTTGCAGCGGTACGCCTTTGGCGCGATGTTTTTCGATCAGTGTCAGTTGATCGCGCAGCAGCTCCAGGCCTTCGCCTGCCGCCATGCGCTGGTCACGATCTGGCGCTGCGTTCAGGTCGCTGATTTTCTGTTCGAGCGCTGCGATCCACGCGCGATTGTTCTGAAATGCCAGCGCCTGCCAGCCGATGAAGGCAAGGCCGGCCAGTGCCGCCAGCGCGATCACGGCCGGGCTCAGCGAGGTGTCGCGGCCGGTGCGCGACTGATAGCGGGTCAGATCACGGTCGGCAAAAATGACGCGGCGGAAGGTGTCGGTGATGAAGTAACTGCGGTCGCCGACCTTTTTGCCGCTTGCCTCGCCGACGGTCAGAGGGTCCTGACCCGGCAGCAGCGCGAAGGACTCCGCCAGATCGTCCTCGTACACCTGACTCAATTGCTGGTCGGTCTGCAACGCACTGGTGAAATACAAGCCACGCAGCAACAGCGGGCTGCCGTGACTGGCCGGTTGAGTGAAATGCTCGAGGAACTGCTCGAGCACGCCCGACAGCTCGGCGAAATAGTTCGGGAAGTTGAGCAACGCGCTGTTGGCGTCCGCGCCCAGGTGGATCATCTGCGCGTCGACGTGACGCTGAATGCCGTTGTGCAGATTGGCCAGTTTGCTGTCGAGCACGGCGCGCAGGCCGAGGCTTCGGATCTCCGACAGGCCGAACGTCATGCCCAGCGGCTGCTGCCGTTCGGTGAGGTCCAGACCGTCGAACGCCTGATTGAAGCCAGGCAGTTGGTCAGTCTTGCTCAGCATCAGGTAGATCGGCGGGTTGGCGTCCAGGCAACGTGCATATTCTTCGATGCGCGAGACCAGCTGGGTGGCCATCTGCGCGCGCTCATCGGCAGTGGCCGCCAGCAATTCGGGCAGGCTCACGACCAGCACCAAACCGTTGACCGCCGCCTTCTTGCGCTGCTTTTTCAGCAGTTGCAGGAATGCGGTGAATTCGCTGGCCGACTGATCGTCGCGAAGGTAACGCCCGGCAGTGTCGATCAGCACCGCATCGGGGCTGAAGTACCAGTCGCAGTGCTGCGTCCCGCTGTCGTTGTCGTTCTGGCTGCTGGCAATGCTGGCAGACAGGCCCGACCGGGTGAGCAGGGAGGTTTTGCCCGCCGCCGACATGCCGATGACCAGATACCACGGCAAGTCGTACAGGGCCGAAGAACCGCCGCCGCCTGCAGAGCGGTCGGCACGCAGCATGGCGATGGCGTGCTTGAGCCTGTCTCTGAGCACCTGCTGGTCGCGGAATTCGCCATTGGATTTCAGCGAGCGATCGACTTCGATCTGCACCAGGTTTTCGAGGTTGCGCTCGATACGGATGCGCTTGTACTGACGCAGCACGATGATCAGCACGTAGAAGGTGCTGACGATCAGCATGGTTTCGAGCAATTGCTCACGCGACCACTGCACACGCGGGGCGACGAACCCGCACACGACCAGGCTTGCCGCCCACAGCGCGAGGATGAGGAACCAGAAGCTTTTTAACGCACGAAGTAATGTTTTCATGTCTTCCTGACTCGGTTACCTGACCATTGCTCAGGCACTGAACAGCTGGCTGATGTGTTCTGACAGTACGGCGACGTCTTTGCCCAGCAACCAGTCCAGCGTCAGGTAAACACCCACGCAGACCAGCGCGATGAGCGCCAGATAGAGCCAGACCGGGACCTCATGGCGCAGCATCTGCGAGACCTGATCAGGCAGCGCCCAGTCGGGCGACAGCGCTTTGGGCGTCTTGCGGTACCGTGCGATGTCCTGACCGAGGGTATTGGCCAGATAGCGCAGCTGATCTTTCTCGCTCAGGCCGAACTTGCCTTCGAAGCCCAGCGCCAGACACAGGTGGTAAACCTCCAGCACATCGAGATTGTTTTTCACGTCGGCACGCAGCGAGTCGATCTTCTCGAAGAAGCCTTGACCGGCCAGGTGCACGCCGAAATAGCGGAACTGCAAGGGCGACAGTTCGAAGTGGCGGCGCAGTTCGTTGTCACCCGAGCGCAGCACGCTTTCATCAAGGAACGCGCAGAGCGCGTACTGCGTGTCCTTGACTTGGTCGACGCTGTAATTGGCGCTGCGTGCGTCACGCTCCAGCTGGGTGAAGAACCCATCGACGCTGGCTTCGAAAGCGCTGATCGACGTCACCTGGCGACCACGACGCACGATCAGCGCCATGCTGATGAAGTCCTGCACCAGATCTTTCAACGTGGGTTTTGCGACAGTGGCGGTCGTTGCGCCTTGCATCACGGCTTCGTTCATTTGAGGACCGCCATCAGTTCAAGCTTGAGATTGGTGAAGGCACTGGGTGCGTAGAAAGATATGGCCTGGGCGCTCATCATGCGTTCGTAGACGCGGCCATGGGGCTCGATGGAGAAGTAGTGGTTGTCCAGTCGCACCGGGATCGCATTGGGCAGGCGAGTGGAGTGATTGAGCGTGACGCCGGGCATCGCGCTGTTGACGACCACTTCGATGTCTTCCGGCGAGCCGACCTTGAAGGCCCGTGGCACCAGCTCCAGCAGGCTGGAGCCGGGCATGTCGGCGTGCACCGAAATATAGAAGTCGGCTTCGGCGAGGCGCGGATCGTGCAGCTGGCCCTGCCAGTACGATGGCTTGGTCTGGGTCAGGTTGATCATGATGCACTGGTTCGGAATGACGTTATCGAGCAGCACCCGGATCATCTCGTCGAGCTTGACCAGCGAGGCCGCCGGATCGTGATGGTCGTATTCGGGGATATCGTTGAGCTCGGTGTCCAGCGAGAACGTCAGCAGTCCGCCCGCGAGCTCCGCCAGAAACAGATAAAGACGTTCCGGGTGCAGGCGTGGGTGGGCAAGCAGATGCGCCAGGTTCGGGTACGCACGGTTCACAGTATTGAGCAGCCAGAACAGCGTGACATCGCTGGAGCCGAACTCGGCGATCTGGTCCGCACGTTCGCGACGCCGGCCTGACAGTGCCTTGCTTTTGGATTGCAGCGCGCCGAGCAACCGTTTGCCCAGACCGATCAGCGTCTCATGATTGCCCAGGTGCAAGGTGGGGTGCACGAAGTGCGTGTCCAGATTGAAGCCGCCGATGTTATTGCGCGACAGTCGCGCCACCGGGCAGTAGCTGTAGCCGTCCAGCGTGTCGCCGTCGACCAGCATCACCACGTTCAGCCGCAGGCTGGTGATCTCGTTTTCCAGATCCCCTTCGTTCAGGTCGGGCAGGGTGTCGAACTGCTTGCGAAACCGTCGCGCGCTTTTCTGCTCCTGACCGTCCTCGACGTAATTCAGACCGAATGGCTCGGGCAGTTTCAGCGCCGCGTAGACCTTGAAGTCATTGCCCTTGAGCAACTCCCTGAGGTCCCTGGCGGCCGGCAACGGGTCGTGCTGAGGTGCATCGAAGAGGCTGCCGTCAGGAAACACCAGCTTCAGTCGTTTGAGCTGCAACGAGCCGTTGGCCAACGCTTCTTCATCGATCTGCAGCGTCTGCACGCCCCAGTGAAACGGCGTGTTGCGCAAGGTCGACTCGGCGAGCTGGTGCTGGTGGAACTCGTCCTGATATTGAAAATGCTGCGGCAGAAGGAACATCCCTTCGGACCACATCACACGGCTCTGCTTACTCATGAACGCCTTCCAGGAGTGAATCGAATTTTGACTGCATGCCTTTCTGCGCGGAGTCGACGGCGCTGTCTTCGGCTTTCTGAACCACCGCGTCCTGCATTTTCTGCGCGAGGGTCGGGTTGGCCGGGTCCTGCGGCAGGGCGTTGTTTCGGGCGATCTGGGCTTCGGTTGGCGTCTGGCGCAACACATCGGCGCCGCGTACGGCCACCACCTGGTTGTTGTCGACCAGCACACGCAGACCATCGGATGAGAACCAGATCCCGTCCTTGCGCAGCGAGTTGGCGTCGAAGGCGACTTTCCACCGGCTCTTTTCTTCCGAGCGGAAGAAGGCGGCAACGCCGACATAGCCGGTGGCCTTGTTCAACGGCCATTGGTTGTTCTGACCCATGCCCGGCAGCAAGGTGATTTCCTGGCTGTCGATCAGCGTGTTGCCGAGCGCGCGTTGCGGGTCGTCCCACAGGGAGTCGGCGTCGGTGGACGCAAAGCGCTCAAGTGCCGTGAGTTGATAGACCCGCAGCACCACCGACAGCGGTCTTCCCGAGTCGTCCGGGTTGAGCTGATTGCCGCCGTCGGAGGTCAGGATCACCTTCTCTTTATCGCCGAACAGCATGTCGCCCGCCCAGGTGTCGTCGACGCGCTTGCTGGCCCGGTCGGTAATGCCGCAGGCGGTCAGCGCCATCACCATCGTCAGGACGGTGAAACCCTTGATCCAGCCTGCGCTGGCACGTTCCATGTTGTGCATCTTCATGACTACTACCTATGAATGCTCGAATCAGGTCAGGCGGTAGGCGAAGTCGCCGTCGCTGCCCAGTTCGATGTCCAGCCGTTGAATCGGTTTGTCCTGGGCCATGCGTTCGAGCACGTGCTGAGCGAGCTCCGGCATGAGCGTCTTGGACAGAATGTTGTCGATGTTGCGCGCGCCGCTGTCGACCTCGGTGCAACGTGCTGCAATGGCCGCGACCAGCGACTCGTCGTAGCCGAGCACGGCCTGATGATTGCGTTCGAAACGCTTGCGGATGCGCTCCAGCTTCAGGGCGACGATGCGTTGCAGAATCGCGTCCTTGACAGGGTAGTAAGGGACGATGGACAGGCGGCCGAGGAACGCCGGCTTGAACACCTGATTCAACTCGTCGCGCAGGCCCTCGACGATTTCGTCCGGCGTCGGCTGCTCCGCCGCGTTCAGGCACCACTGCATGATCCGGTCAGTGCCGGTGTTGGACGTGAGGATGATCACGGTGTTACGGAAGTTGATCTCGCGGCCTTCGCCGTCATCCAGCACGCCTTTGTCGAAGACCTGGAAAAACAGCTCCAGCACATCAGGGTGGGCCTTTTCGACTTCATCGAGCAGCACGACGCTGTAGGGTTTGCGCCGTACCGCTTCTGTCAGCACGCCGCCTTCGCCATAGCCGACATAACCCGGAGGCGAGCCTTTGAGGCTGGAAACGGTGTGCGCTTCCTGGTACTCGGACATGTTGATGGTGATGACATTGCGTTCGCCGCCGTACAGCGTGTCGGCCAGCGCCAGTGCGGTTTCGGTCTTGCCGACGCCGCTCGGACCCAACAGCAGAAATACGCCGATGGGCTTGTTCGGGTCTTCCATGCGCGCGCGGGAGATCTTGATGCGCTTGCCGATTTCCAGCAGTGCGTGGTCCTGGCCCAGTACGCGCTCGCCCAGAAGGTCCGGCAGGCGCTGCACGGTCTCGATTTCGTCACGCAGCATCTTGCCCAGGGGAATGCCGGTCCAGCCGGAAATCACTTCGCCGATGGTGCCGCCGTCGACCAGCGCGTGAACCAGCGGCTGTTCGCCTTGAACAGTTGCAAGCTCGGCCCGCAACGCCGAAATCTCTTGGGCATCGGGCGTTTCGCTGGTGCTGGTGCGGGCGAGTTGCTCGACCAGTTCCAATTCACGTTTCCATTGGTGCTCAAGGGCTTCGCGTTGCTTCAGGGCGGTGCCCAGCTCCTCGTTGAGTGCCGCGAGGCGACGAGCATGATCGCTGCCTTTGGACGCTTCCTGCTGCAATACGGTGATTTCCGCCTCGACGTTTTCAATGAGGCGTTTGCAGTCTTCCAGCGCGCCGGGTTGGGCCGATTGCGCCAGCGCCACCCGCGCACAGGCGGTGTCCAGTACGCTGACCGCTTTGTCCGGCAGCTGGCGTCCGGTGATGTAGCGATTGGACAGGCGAACGGCCTGCACCAGCGCTTCGTCCATCACCGTCACCTTATGGTGCTCCTGCATTTTGCCGAGCAGGCCACGCAGCATGTGAATGGCTTTGTCTTCGTCCGGCTCCTCGACCTTCACCACCTGGAAGCGGCGGGCGAGGGCGGCGTCTTTCTCGAAATACTTTTTGTACTCCGCCCAGGTGGTGGCCGCGATGGTGCGCAATTCGCCACGGGCCAGCGCAGGTTTGAGCAGGTTGGCGGCATCGTTCTGTCCAGCCTGACCGCCCGAGCCAATGAGCGTGTGGGCTTCGTCGATGAACAGGATGATCGGGTGCAGGCTGCGCTTGGTTTCTTCGATGACCGATTTCAAACGATTCTCGAATTCGCCCTTTACGCCGGCGCCGGCCTGCAACAGGCCAAGGTCCAGCGTGTGGATCGCCACGTCCTTGAGCACCGAAGGCACGTCGCCCTGCACGATGCGCAGCGCCAGACCTTCGACCACCGCGGTCTTGCCGACGCCCGCTTCGCCCGTGAGGATCGGGTTGTTCTGCCGACGGCGGGTGAGGATGTCCACCATCTGCCGCACTTCGAATTCGCGCCCCAGCACCGGATCGATACGGCCTTCGCGGGCGCTCTGCGTCAGGTTGACGGTGTACTGGTCCAGCGCAGGCGTCTTGCCGTTGCCGGCGAGTGGGCGACCGGCGCTCGCCTCGGACGTGCCCAGTGGCTTGGCCAGTCGCGATTCCGGGCTTGATTCGACCAGCGCTGCAAGATTGACCCGCAGGTCGTCCGCGTTGATTTTTTCCAGCTCGGCGGCCGAGCCGATCACGACACGGCGCAGCTCGTCGTCGTCCAGCAGTGCCTGAATCAGGTAGCCGGTGCGGATCTGGCTCTGACCGAACTCGATCGAGGCCAGCAGCCACGCCTGTTCGATCATGCGGGTGATGTGCGGCGACAGAGCGGGCGTGCGGGTGTTGCCCTTTTTGAAGGTGCCCAGCGCCGTGACCAACTGCGCCTGCAAACGCTCAGGCACGACGTCGTAATGCCGAAGAATGGCCGGCAGGTCGTTGTCGTTGCCTTCAAGCAGTTGCAACAACAGGTGCTCGACTTCAACGTCGTAATGATGCTCGGAAAGGCACAGTGCGGCGGCGGCTTCCGTGGCTGTACGACTGGTTTCGTTGAGCTTGGCGAACAGCGACTTCAGGTTCACAGGGAGACCCCATCAAAAGGAATATGGAAAACGGCACAGCGGGAAGGCTCGACCTCGACGTCCGGGCGTTTGAGCCAGCCCAGCCAGCCCAGCGCAACGTTGCCTTGACGACCCAGGCGGGCGAGGGGCACGGCCTGGCGCGCGAGGGTAGGCGCAATCTGAAAGTCCAGTTGGGCGCCGACGTAAAAACGCACCAGCTCCACCAGTTTCTGGTAGTCCTGTGTGCCTGGCTGGAAGCGCTGGTAATCGGCCAGTTGCAGCGGGCCGATGTCGATGCGCACGCACGACTGATAATCCCAGACGCGATTGCCCGCCACCGCGCTCTGACCGAGGACGGCATTCTTGCGGCCCAGTTGCGTCCACTGGCTGACATCGAGCTTCAGCCAGCGCCCGGCAAACTGACTCACCTTGAACGGCAGCGAGAAATAAAAGCCGAGCATCACCTGCAGGTTCAGCGCGTTGCGCGGCTTCTGCGCGAACATCCCGGAGAAGTAGCTGAACAGCTCCCGACGCAACGGCGAGCCGTTCGGGGCGAACTTCTGTTTCTGCGCCTGAGGCCCGAAACCCACCAGATTGAGCAGGTAACGGTCGAAGTTCGACGTGCCGGTGCGCTCGTACTCGATGTAGAACTTGTACTTTTGCCAGGCCTCGTAAAACAGCGTGGTCATGCGATGCGAAAACAGATCGAGAAAAGCGTGCGCAGCGTCGTCGCGGTATTGAATGTGCCGCTCCATCAGCAGTTCGGTGTAAGGACGCGGCAAGACGCCGGAAGGGCCGACCAGCCCCATGAACGTCACCTGCACCTCCGACAGCGGCAGGCCGGCGGCTGAGACGTTGCCTTCGCGCTCGAATTTCAGGTCGCTGACTTCACTCGCCGGGAAGTTGAGCGACAACTGCGAACGAAAGCGCAGCGGATCTTCATGCGGCCGCGTCTGCAGGTCCATGCGCCCGTTTCTGCTGTAATGCAGGCGGAGCAAACGCACCAATTGAAAGAACTCGAATCGGTGCGGCTCAGCCCGTGCCCGGTCAATCAGACCAGGGGTTGATCGCCGGTTCGCGGGGGCCATTGGACCACTCTCTTTTCGCGCTGCAAGGTGCGTAGGGTTAATTGGGTAAAGCTGTTGATCGAGCAGTACTGACCGAAGAAATGGTCCAGCACCATGCCGAACAGGAACACACCGCTGCCGGTGTACTGGCTTTCGTCGAAGGTGAGGGTGATGCCGACGCCGCGAACGAAATTGGGGCGCGGATGGCCGATGCGCGCCACCACCGGCTCGCTGGCGACCGAGACGATGCCATTGATCTGCTTACGGATCGCCGAGGTGTTGCGGTAGTTGTACAACGACAACAGTTCCAGCAGCACTTCACGGCCTTTGGACACCAGCGACATGTGGTTCAGCGACAGGTGCGAGATCAGCTTCCAGATCACGCCATTGCCCAGCGGCACGCGAACCGAAGCGGTGGGCTTGCGCAGGCAGCGGATGTCCTTGATCACCGAGCTGGCTGGAATGTTGAAATCGCCACGCGCGCCGCCGAAGGGCAGCATCAGCGGCATGTCGCGGTTGCTGCAGGTCAGTCTGAGGCTCAGCGTGTCGTTGCTGGAGTCGATCAGTTCCAGATCGCGGTCGACGACCCGGATGAACATGTTCGTGCCATCGTTCTGGCGGTTTTGCACCGGGCGACGGCGGGCGATCCAGAAACTGTTGCCTGGCCCTTGCTCGGCCCGTGGCTCGAAGAACGGATGGCAGGTCGCAACCTGATCGATGCCGCCGATATTCTTGACCCGGCGCACGCGATCGATGGACACCACTTCGGCGGACGACTGCAGGCGCACATCGGGGGTGACGGCATATTCGTGCTGCGCGTGGGTCAGCTTGATCGGCTCGGCCTGTTGGCGGAACAGGTTGATGATCGGCGTGCAGTTGAGCTTGAAGTTGGTGCGCCCGATGTTCTGCGTCAGCCGCGCCAGGCGGTCGTTCAGGTCGTAGTCGGAAAAGTAGAAGTTAATCTCGACCTTTTCCAGCGCCTTGCCGGCGAGGATGCGGCCAAAGCCGGACAGGTCGAAAAACATGAATTTGTCCGGGAAGGTGAAGTACTCGTGCAGCAGGCGATAACCCAGAAACGACCGTTCCGAGTAATCCACCAATCCTTCGTCCAGCCCATAACCCACGGCCTTGAGCGCACCGGCCGGCAGCGCCACTTCCCGGCTGCGACCTTCGTCCTCGAAGGTGACCGTCGCCTTGGCGAGGTTGTTGAACAGCAACTCATAGAGCTGCAGCATCAACGTGCTTTCGCCATCGAGGAAGAAACGCAGGCTGTCCATCTCCATTTGGCCGAACAGCGCGTCGGTGGTCGTGCCCAGACCGATACGCAGACGGGCCACCAGATCGGCGCTGTGGCCGTTGAAAGCCGAACGTTCCATCTCGACGAAGGAGGCCTGTTGCACCTCGATTGGCCAGAGCTCCACCGGGTAGCACGTACGGAATTTGCACACCACACCTTCCACCGGGTTGGCGTGAATCTCGGTATGCCGGGCGACGCGGTACGCTTCAGTGACATTTTTGCTCTTGCCCATGCTGAACTCGACGATGGACATCGACGGGGTAGGGCGCAGGTAGTGCGGGTACAGCACCTCGAGGAACGACTCGACGATCTCCGGAAACTCGTCATCCAGTTTTTTGTGGACGCGGGCAGCCAGAAACGAAAACGCCTCGATCAGACGTTCGGTATGCGGGTCTTCACAGTTATCGCCCTCGATGAGCAACCGTGAAGCGATTTTCGGATACTGGCTCGCGAACTCCTGGCCCAAAAAGCGCAGGTGCGACAGTTCCTTTTCGTAATAGGGGAGCAGGTCGTCGAGCATCAGTTGAGGTTCTGTACTTTGTATTCCTGGGTGTTGACCTGCAGCACCGCGTCAAACGAAACCTGACGCGACACATCCTGCAGGCGCAGTGCGGCGTCGACCCGAAAGGTCAGCATGCGTTGGCCAGTCTGTTGGGCCAGCAGTTGTACTTTCACGCTGCGAAAGCGCCGGTCGCCCACTGAAATCGCCTTCTCCAGCTGGCGCTGAATCAGCAGGCGATCCTGCGGGTCGAGCACACTCTTGCTGGTGAAATCGGGCATGCCGTAATCGAGGATCGTGCCGCTCAACTGGGCAAAGCCGTCGAGCTCTTCGGCGACCAGAGACTGGCGAGTGTTCACCAGAATCTCCAGGTCACGGACGATGCTGGCCTTGTAATCGGCCAGCGAACACAAGCGTTGCGATGACGCTTCGATGGACTGGTGCGGACGGTCGTCCAGCAACCGGTCCAGCAGTGACGGCAACAACTTGTGTTGGCTACTCATATTGCCTCCCTGGCAACGACATCGATCAGCCGCGTGTAGATTGCGGCAACTCTGCAACCAGGCGCAGGGACGCGGTCAGTTCGTCCAGCTGATAGTGCGGGCGCAGGTACGTCACGGCCTTGTAGACGCCCGGCTTGCCAGGCACTTCAAAGACCTCGGCACGCGCTTCGCGCAGCGGGAACTTGGCCTTGGCTTCCTGGCTTGCGGTGTCGTCGAGCAGCACGTAGCTGGACAGCCACTTGTTCAGAAACAGCTCGACGTCCTTGCGCGAAGCGAAGCTGCCGACCTTGTCGCGCATGATCGCTTTCATGTAGTGAGCGATACGCGAGGTGGCGAAGATGTACTGCAGCTGTGCCGAAAGCCGCGCGTTGGCGTTGGCGATATCGGTGTTGTACTGCTTCTGTTTCTGCGTCGACTGCGTGCCGAAGAACGCGGCATAGTCAGTGCCCTTGCAGTGCACCAGCGGAATGAAACCCAGGTCCGACAGCTCTTTTTCACGGCGGTCGGTGATCGCGATTTCGGTTGGGCACTTGAGGGCGATTTCGCCATCGTCGGTCTTGAATGTGTGAGTCGGCAGGCCTTCCACCAGACCGCCGCCTTCGACGCCGCGAATCGCCACGCACCAGCCGTAACGGGAGAACGCATCGGTCACGCGTGTGCCCAGGGCGTAGGCGGCGTTCATCCACAGGTATTTGTTGTGGTCGCGACCGTCGACGCTTTCGACGAAGTTGAATTCCTCCACCGGCGTGGTATCCGGCCCGTACGGCAGACGACCCAGCACGTGAGGCAGGGTCAGGCCGACATACCGCGAGTCTTCGGAGTTGCGGAAAGATTTCCACTTGGCGTATTCGACGGTGTCGAAAATCTTCGCCAGGTCGCGCGGGCCGGACATGTCCGTGAACGAGTCCCAGCCGAACAGCTCAGGCGATGCCGCGGAAATGAACGGCGCATGGGCCGCTGCCGCGACGTGGGAAATCTCTTCGAGCAGGTACATGTCTTCCGGGTTGCGATTGAATTCGTAATCGCCCAGCAGCATGCCGAACGGCGCGCCACCGAAGGTGCCGTACTCTTCTTCGTAGATCTTCTTGAACAGCGCGCTCTGGTCGAATTCCGAGGACGCCTTGAGGTCGCGCACCAGGTCTTTTTTCGAGGCGTTGAGCAGGTGAATCTTCAGCGTGGTGCTGGTTTCGGTCTGATCGACCTGATATTTCAGGCCGCGCCACGATGCTTCCAGCTGCTGGAATTCGCGAGCGTGCATGATCTCGTTCATCTGCTCGGAGAGCATCGAGTCGATTTCGGCGATCCGGGCATCGAGCACGGCAATCAGGTCTTTGCTCGGCGTCATCTCGCCTTCGAGGACCTGACCCACCAGCTCACCGATCAGGTCGCGGGTGCGGGTGCGCTCGGTTTCGGAACGGGCGACGCGGCTTTCGGAAATGATGCTGTCGAGCAGCGAGGACTGTGGCGCGAAGTTTTCCACTTCAACCAGATCGGCGTCCTGCTGAGCTACGGTTTGTTTATCGTTCATCGTCGTGCTCCTGCTTACTCTTTGGCGTCGGTGGCTGGCACGGCGGCTTCACGGCCGAATTCCTTGCCCAGCGTTTTCAGCTTTTCGGTGTTCTGCAACACGTCCATCAAAAGCTCTTCGAGCTTGTCGTTGCCGCCCATCTTGTTGCGCAGGTCGGCCAGTTTGTTGCGGACCTCCAGCAGCTTGCGCAGCGGTTCGACCTGCTTGACCACGTTCTGCGGTTCGAAGTCTTCCAGGGTGTTGAAGTTGAGCTCGACGCCCAGCTGCGTGCCGTTCTTGGCCAGCGTGTTGTCGACCCGATACGCCAGACGCGGCTTGATGCCCTTGAGCACGCCGTTGAAGTTGTCACGGTCGATGAAGATGAACTTGCGGTCCTTGAGCTTTGGCAAAGGCTCCAGCGGATTGCCGGAGAAATCGCCCAGCACGCCGACGACAAAGGGCAGCTCTTTCTTTTCTTGAGCGTCGCCGATGTCTACGTCGTAAGTGATATGAACCCGAGGGGCGCGAACGCGGTCGAGTTTGTGCTGGGTACTTTCCTTCTTCGCCATCGTGATCTCCTGTGCGAGTGACTCGCTGCAATTCGTTTGCGTGTCGGCCCGACGATGAGCCGGCCGCGTTACAGTCCTTCGATCGTCATCAGCAGGCGCTGACGAATCTCATCTTTCATTTCCATGATGCTGTCGTGGCCCACCAGCTCCTCGAAACTGGCGTTGCCGGCGATCTGGGTGCTGCTGCGAATGACCGAGTCGTCCGGCAGCGTCGAGCGCACCGGCGAGCTGATCACGCAGAAGGGCAGGTCGCCGAAATCTTTCAATCGCTCGAAACTGACCGGGAAGCGCAGCCCTTCGAACAGGCGGCCGAGGCCCGGTGATTTACTGACGCAATAGAACAGCACCAGGTAATGCACGACGAAGCGATACAGCTCGGCACTGCTGCGGTTCGGGTCCTTGATGACCTTGCGGAACTGCGCCAGATCGAACGAGTTGAACCCCACTACCCAGCGTGTCGGGCTGGTGATACGAATCGTCTGGCCACTGTGCTCGAGTACTTTGTCGTATTCGAGGGGAAACAATTCGGGGGTGGTGCTGATCAGGTTCAGCGGCACTTCCAATTCATTGACCAATTGGAACGGAGACGCCGCGCCAATTCTGTCGTACAGCTCTTTGAGTTCTTTGAAGTGATGCTGGGTTTCACGACCACTGCTGCGCTGGGCGCCTTGCAGGTATTCGCCAAACAGCGTTTGCGGGCGTATCAGCAATGACAGCGTCGCCAGATAATCCGAAGCCTGCGCTTTGAGCACATCGGAAATGGCCCGCGTTTGGCTTCGCAGTTTGATCAATGCTTCTACATCAAACGTCTGAGTCATCGATACATCATCCTTGAACCCTTTCTCCAAACTTGCCGACCAACAACAGGGCAATGAAAGGGCTACACATTTCTCAACCGGCACACCTGCTCGAGAAGTCAGACCGGACAAACAACGTCGCGGAAACTGCGTCGCACAATAGGTGGAAGTGGGGTGCTAGCAAATCGATATTGACTAGCCAGTAGCGTCAGCTCAGGCACCATTTCGCGTAGGAAAGTTCCTACAGACGCCAAGTTTTTCTCGTTTCTGTTACACATCGCAATGATGTCCGAGTGCTACTAGTTACGATTTCGATACACATGAACATCGCTGCAGGCCTTATGAATCAAGGGCTGTGGCGGTTTTTTGGATCCCATAACGATTTGGGAATAAAAGATGAAAAGGTGAACCGGTTCACCTCGCGCGTCACGGATGAGCGTCAACTAAGGGCTGAACTTGGTTTTTTTGGGAGGCGTTGATGATGGCAATGGGGGCGGTGGCGAGGCGCTCGGCCGGTCGGACGACAACCGCATTCGAGTCGAAAAAACGAATGTTGTTGCGAGGTGCGGGTTACGCAGGGATTGGCATCAAGGTATAACGCCGCCATCGACCTGGCTGGTTTTGCGTGTTGGGTTGAAACCCGCCAGAGAGCTCGTTGAAGCCTCGCATGGATCGACATCGCCGGGTAGCAGCGAATCCGTCACAGGAGTTTTACCCATGCAATGGTTGCGTCGCGTCAGCGCTTTTTTGAGTCGCAAGGAACCTGTTACAGCGTCGCAGGCGAACCCTGTGCGGCAGAACTTGAGCGGGTTACCGGCGTACGAGGTGCGGCAGCCCTTGTTTGTGCCGCCGCCCGGGTGCCCGCCGCTGGGCCGGGAAAATGAGGCGTTACGCAGTCGCTATCTGGCGTTCATCGACCACGCTCAAGCGCATTATCCCAAAGCGCTGACCGATGTTTGCCGTGCTCAGGGGCATGAACTGGCGCAGGCGTTACATTCAAAAGCGCTCGACCTGAGCTATGCCAGAGGGACCGATAGCTCCCTGGACATCTATTGGTTCATGCAGTGTGCGGCATCGGTTTCACTGTTTGCCGATGGCGCCACGTCGGAGGTGTTCAGCCGTTACAGAAAGGACGTGCATGCCTACATGAACAACGAATTGACTCGTGGTCAGATCCAGTCTTTTGACTTTTACGTTCGTGCCTTCACCCCTGAACTGCAATCTGGCAACGTGCTGTTGATGCGCGCTCAGCAGGACGTCCGGTTGCCCAGTGAGCCCATCCCTCAGCGTACAGACATGGACGAATTGCTTTCGTTTTTGCCACGCCTTTACCCCAATGGCGTTGCCATCAAAACCTACACGGTCCCCGAAGGTACTCATTGGCCTCTTTACGCTGCAGTGGTAGAGGGTTTTTATCGCGCCGTCGCCAAGAAATGCTGGAATGACTTCGATTACTTAAAACATGGCGCCGGATTGATGATCGAAATTGAACCTTATATCGCCCAGGCGAGCCTGGCCGACATACAGAGCATGTTGACCTGGTGCCTCAGAGGCGAGCGCTTTTGCGATGGGCACAACGGCTCGGTGATCGAAGAGGGTTATGTGTTGAACATCTTGCGCAGGCTTCAAGTGCTGCGTGCCGAAATCAAGTGACAGTGAAGCGTCGAGAGCAATCGATGAAGTTCGTCAGTCTCGTTTGTCAGCAGGCGCCCGTCGATGCTTGGTCCAGACATACATCAAGTGTTGCGATGCCCCGCCAGCTCAGGTTTTGAGTCGCCTAGCGATAGTTCGAGAGGCTTTCTGGAGGCTGGCCATCCGGTAGCTGGATTTTCAGCCCGCGTGCGATCTGGTCACGGATGTGGTCGGCGATAGCGAGTGCATCTGAATGCTCCGGATCATCTCGATGGAAATCTTCTGCCGGCCAGACACAGATCTTGAGCCTATGCAGTTGAGCTTTGTCTGTCTCGACGCCCAACACCACATTTCTCAAAAATTCAAGGTTGTAGAGCAGGCCGGAATACACGGCGTCTCTGGAGCCCGTTTCCAGTCTCGACCGCGTGATGCTGATGGCTTCGTCGATGTAATCGATGGCTTTTTTCAAGTCGTAAGTTCCTTGGTGTCAGTCCCGTAAGGCTATCCCGACATATGTCGCATTGTCATTTTCTGGATTCTCGGAATAATTTAAGTGCCGGTGGCTCGCCTCCCGTCACTTCAATCGCGAACTTAGCAAAGGCATCTTCTAATTCTTCATATTGTTGAAGGTTCCTCTCCGTAAAGCGATACCGCCCGGGAACGTCCCTCGTTTCAAGTGGAGCCAATATCTTTTCAGCTTTCGCTGCCTCCAATAAAGGTTTGAGATCAGAGTGCAAACCTATTGACTCTGGGTCTATCTTTGAGTGTGCAACAAGCTCTTGCTCCAATCTAATTGCGAGTTCTTTAATTTTGAAGATGTTCATGGCTAATTTCCTATGAAACCTATTGGTTTTGCTGGAGTCCAGAGACCTCGGTTTGGTACAACATATTGAATTGCTCCACCTGTCCGTTCCACTATTCCACCTAGCTCAATCGTTGGCGCAATGCTCTCCATGCTGTTCATCACGCCAGCTTTCATCTATCCGCGTGTCAGGTACGTCACGATAGCTGTCAGCAGCAACAGCACTAGCTGCTCCTGTCCACGGGCCAGTTGCCGGGCAGCACGTTCGGTTCTTTCCTAGATAACTGCTGCCGAGCCGCCCGTGGGGTGAAGCCCCGCAGGCTTTACGCCGTTTTCGGCATTCCATGCGGTGGCGAGACCTTCCTGTAGCGTGGACAGGCAAGCCGGTAAGCCCGCATAGAACTATTCCAGGCCCATGAGGATCAGGTTGCCGGCTTGCAAACCGATTCCGCCGCCCACCATTACGCCGGGGCCAGCGCCAACACCGAAAGCGAGAGAGCCCACAGCGCCCCGATGGCAACGCTGCCCCCAGAATCATCACCACTTCCTGCACTAGCTTGAGCAACACCGGCAAAATGTCCGCGATGTTGATCGGCGCCCATTTGCGCGAGAGGTCTGACTGCATGATCGGGTAGGAGAGGGCCATCGCCTGACGGACATAGTCTATCCGGTGGCCGCCCATGGCGCCGTTACTGACTCGGCGGGTGAAACCGTCCCAGCCGTCATGGGCGCTCTGCAAACCGTGGCTGACGCTCTGATTCAGTTCGCTGAATTTATGGTCCAGGTTTTGTTCGATGTCGTCCTAGCTGGGGACGTGGGCTAAAAGATCCATTTATACATCACAGTCCTTGAGTGAATGCCGCCTGCCAGATATCGAGAATTTCAAGCGGCTTCGATATCACAGAGCCACTAGTGGAAGGTCATACAATCATTTGCGCATTCAATTTCCGGAACGGCAGCATTTTTCTCGTCTGCGTTACACTCGGCAATGATGTCATATGAATATCAAATCGTACTGATATGCCGATAACGTCTTGTCCCACTAGGATTTAACTGTCTCCAACCCTGCGGATTTTTGTCGGAATATTCCGTCAAGAGTGAACCAGCGCACTGAGCAGTACTTTGCAAAAAGCGGTTAATGGGTTGACACAGTGCGGCCCACAGGTGTCTCCTTGCTCGCTTTCAAGCATCTGTAACATTTTTGAGACTGTGACTGCATTCTCATTTTTGATGCTCTAGTGGCACTTTCGCATTGCTTCGCGGTCGGACTGTCCAGCCGTGACAAAGCTTCCGCACGTCGAACGTTTTGAACGGCTGTTTCGCAGTGCCCAATGATCGCGTAATGCAAGCGCGCTGGCCGACGCATCAATAAACGCGTCTGTAGTTCAGGCCTTACGCAGTGCTCGGAGCCATGCTACGGGTGGAAGTCCGTTCGCGTATCGACGCCCACTGGTTTGGTCAGCGATAGTGCAACGGGAAAGCTGTTCCCCAGGTTGCTCGTAACCTGTTGTTGCCGAGCATGGCGGTAGCGTTGTTCCCCATGCCCCAAGGAGATACACATGTCGATGGACCTTGCCGCGTTGCTCTCGCCCCAGAACCGGCGCCATTTCAGCCTAATAGAGGCTCACCAACCCGGTGCAGCATTTGCTGAGCAGAGCCGTCACCGAATGCTGAGCGCTTTGCAAGGCATGGCGTTTCAAGCTGTCGCTGATTTGCCCTCTTCCAAATTACATGAGGGTAGGGCATAGACATGGGAAGTTTATTGAGGCCGTCGACATCAGCCAGTCTGCAATGTGAGCGCACACAATCCGGCCTTCTCGGCCGAGGTCAGCAGGGCTTTGTGGGCGAATCCGCCATGGATTTTTATATGCAGCCAGGGCGCTTCGCTGGGGAATACGCAACCGACGACTACACAGCGGCTGTGTACTTAGTCCATCAGCTCTCATCTCCCGACGAGCAGATGAGTCCCAAGGAATACAAGGACGCTGCGCTGCTTCTCCGCGAGCTGTTGGAAAGACTCAAGCACGCTGCCAATGTGTCGGCTGAAGCGCTGCAGTCGCTTCAGCAGGCGGCGGCGAACATTCCTGGAATTGGTTCGCTGATGTTTTCTTCAGCTAACTTGCCTGGGACTATTGCGAGTGCTTCGGGAGCTGTTATGGCGGCGGCCAAAGCCCGGAAGGTCACGGACCTCTTGGATCTGACTGCGGATCAGAAGTCCCAGCTCCAGAGATGGGCTAATAACCGAGGTGCCCCCGGCGCGCGCTCAGCCAGTAAAACGTTTAAAGGAAGCATCAAGATTATTGCAAAACATGGCCAATTGTTTTTCGAAGTGCCTGTGACTGCTGTTGCACAGCATTACAAGATATTAGGGCAGGTGGGGCAGTCCGTTGCTCATATACCTGTGGGGAGTGCCAGAGCAGCATTAAATCAACGTGCGCCGCTACACGCGAATGGGGCCACTGGAGCGCTGAAAATTTTGAGCGGTAATACCGTCGGGTTCGCGTTGGCTGTAGGGCCTCAAGCATACATGGACCTTTCGAGCTCTACTTCCGCGAAGGATTTTTATAATAAGTCTGTGGCCAGTCAGCCTACGAACCTTGCTTCGTTTGTCGGGGGCATTGCGGGAGGGGCGGCTGTACCTGTTGTCTACGGTGCACTCGCTGCAGGTGCAGCACCTCTCGCAGTAGTTTTAGTCGTTGGTTGGGGGTTTGGGCTATTCGTGCAGTATGTTATGGTCAGCTCTGGTGCCGATAAAAAAATTGAGAGTGCTTTGAAACTTTGAAAGGAATGATATTGAATGTTATTGGATTCTGAATATATCAGGCGGAGTGTTTGGGTCTCGTTAACTCCACTGACATTTGCTATGGTGCTCGGCCTCTCAGCTATCCCTTTTTTCTGGTTGGTCTATTTTTTTATTTTCCTTGGGAAGTTGGTTTGGTGCGTTTACTTGATTTATGTGTCTGAAAGGTTTGCGTATTATATGTGGTCAATTTTAATCGGCTTCCTGGGTTTTTTGGTTATCTCTGCAGGTAGTGTTGCCTATCTTTCCGCCGGCGATGTGTGGGGCTCTGCAAGTATTGAGGCCTGTAGCGCGGGTCTGTTGCCCGTGGCTATCACACTGATTTGTTATTTGATAATTGCGCACACGAGGCCGTCTTTTTATCCATTCGAGTACAATGGTAATAGGGTTGCAGTCGTGTCTAAATCTATACAGAGTCCGTCAGTAAAAAAGCATCCAGCTGTTCTTCTTGCTGGCGCAACTACATTGGCGGCAAGTCTGTTCTTGAAGTTTTTTGGAGTGCCCACGGCGGGGGGCGCTAGTGCCGTGGCCCTAACGCTCGGTGCTGTGCTGGTTATTTTCCATTTGCGTGATTCAATCAGGGCTCTACGCGCCTTAAGTATCAAAGAAAAAACCATGCCAGTGCCCTACACATTTATGGAGATCGACGAAATTCGCGCCGCACGTAGTCAGTGGTGGCTTAGCAGAATATTCATGTGGGTCGCATCCCGGCGTAAGTCGCCCGGAGCTTGATTCCCGAGATTTATGGCGCATAGGGTCTTTACAGTCTGATCGCGTGTTACCGGTTTAAGGAGTAATTGGAACGATGGATCTTTCCACGCTGTTTTCTGCACAGAACAGGCGCCTGTTCAAGTTGACCATGGCCCTCAAGGGTGGCCAGGAGCTGTTACTTGAGTCCTTTGCGGGGAGTGAAGGGCTGTCGACGGATTTCGGGTTTCAGCTTGAACTCATTTCCGATGACGCTGGCGTGAAGCTAAAGTCCGCGATTGGGCAGGCTGCGACCATCGAGATCGAACTTGCCACGGGCGGCAGCCGATACATCAATGGTCACGTGTTGAGCTTCGGCAACAATGGCAGTGACGGTGGCATGTCTCGCTATTCTGCCTACTTGGGATCGTGGCTAAGCCTGATTGCGCAACGCTACGATTCTCAGATCTATCAGGACCAGACAGTAGAGCAGGTGATCCGCAAGGTCTTCAGTCGCTACGAGGGTCTGGCTAAGTACGAGTTTCGCATCAGCCGAACGCTCAAACCTTATAGCTATATCACTCAGTATCGCGAAAGCGACAGTCATTTCGTGATGCGGTTGCTTGAGCAGGAGGGCCTGTTTTTCTATTTTGAGCATACCGCCACCAGCCATACGCTCATTATCATGGACGAATCCACGTCCTTGGCTCCGCTGCCCGAACAGCCGCAGATACGCTTCCATACTGCATCAGTTACCGAAAGATCTGACTCCATCACTCAATGGAGTTCAGCCCGAGAGTTTCAGGCCGCGAAGATTTCAGTACAGACATTTGACTACCGACAGCCGGGAAACCGTATTCCTGTCACGATGAATAGTCTCAACCAGCAAGGCGATGTACCGTCCTACGAGATATTCGATTACATGGGCCAATACACCCATGGCACGTACGAAGATGGCGAGTTGCTGGTGCGCAATCGTATTGAGGCGCTGGAGCTTAAAGGCAAAACATTTGTAGGCGCCAGTAACTGTCGAGCGATGCGGCCAGGCTTCACATTCGAGTTGACTCAGCATTATGAGCATGATGCTGGAGCAGCAGAAGACAGGCAGTTCCTCCTGATGAATATCGAACACCGTGGCAGCAACAACTATGCCTCCGGTGGCCAGGCGGGCTACGGGAACAAGTTTTACTGCGTTCGGAAGAAGATCAAATTTCGACCGCAGATGGATTTACTAAAACCTGCCATTTCGGGACCACAAACCGCCATCGTGGTGGGACCGCCCGGCGAGGAGATTTATACCGACGAACTCGGCCGCGTAAAGGTGCAATTTCATTGGGATCGCTACGGGCAATTCAATGACAAGAGCTCCTGCTGGGTGCGCGTCGCCCAATCCGGCGCCAGCGGCGGTTTCGGCAGCATCCAGATCCCGCGGGTGGGTGACGAAGTCGTGGTCGTCTTCCTCGACGGCAACCCCGACCGCCCGCTGATCATGGGCAGCCTCTACAACAGCCAGAACACCCCGCCGTGGTCGCTGCCGGCGAACAAAACGCAGAGCGGGTTCTTGACGCGGTCGATGAAGGGCGACGGCGGCACTGCGAACTTCTTCCGTTTCGAAGACAAGTCTGGCGCCGAGCAGATCATCATGCACGCCGAACGCAACATGGACACCGAGATCGAGGTCGACGAGAGCCATCACGTCGGCGCGAACCGGACCATTACCGTGGGCGGCACTCACACCGAGACGATCAAGAAAGACACGGTGATGAACGTGCAGGAAGGCTCGTTGACGATTCAGGTCGACAACCAGTTCATCCAGGTCAGTGCCAAGCAGCACATCATTCTTCAGGTGGGCGAGAGCAGCATTACGCTGACGCCTGATGGAATCGAGATCAAAGGCAACACGATTTCAACGGTGAGCACTGGTACGACGCAAATCACCGGCGCGCCAGTGCGCGTCAACGATTAAGGTGTGACCGATGACAAGGACCAGCATCTATGACCGCATCTCCGAGCGTCGTCTGGCGCTTGAAGAGGCGGCGCGTGTTGAACAGCAAAACCCATTGCCGGTAGCAGAGCCAGAACCGGAGCCTGAGCCGGTCGTGCCACTGCGCGATGTGCCCAGTCGCTTCAGCTTCGGCGGCTTCGACCTGTCCCTGCCCGATAGTTTCAGATTCCGGGATATACAGACAACCATCGAGCACGATGGCGAACCCGTGGTGCTTACGATCAAGCGACGCGATGTGCGCGAAGGGGCGACGCTGGACGTTCTGCTGCAAGACGCCATGCAGACCTTTCGCAAACTTTATCCTCAGTTGCGGGTTATCCGTGAGCGTGACTGCTCACTGGCGGGCAGTCCCGCGAAAGCCGTGGATTTTCACTTCACGATGGGACATGCAGAGCGACATGGCAGGCTAGTGGGCGGCATCGTTCCAGTGGCTGACGGCCAAACGTGGCAGTGGCTGAGCCTTTCGTGCGTGATTGACCCGGTCAAACCCAGTCTGAGCCTCTGGCTCGTCGATTTCGACAATATGCTCTCAGGCATGGCGACCCGCTGAACCCGATTTACTGATCTCAGGAAAGAATTTCACATGGACTATGAGTTGCAGGAAGGCAGCATTGCGCTGCCGCAGGGATTTCAAGACCGCACCGTCAACATGTTTGTATTGGGTGCGAGTATCCCGGCCCCGTTGAGCATTACCATTTCGCGCGACAACCTGCTGCCCTCTGAAACCCTCAAAGCCTACGTCGACAGGCAGGTAAAAATGCTCGCGTCCAAGCTGCGTGGCTACACGCTGCTGGGTAAAAAAGCCGTAGCACTGTCGGCCGTGGCGCCCATCGACGGGGTTCAGATCGACGCGTATTACATGAACGAAGGACGACCTTTCTATCAGCGCCAGGCCGCATTCCTCATAGAGCCTGGGCGTGCGCTGATATTTTCAACCACCGCGCAAGCTGACTTCAGCGCGCAGCAAAATCAGGACTGGGACGGCTTGCTTGCCAGCTTCCAGCCCCGCCAGAGCGACCCGGCCGCGCCCGACTCCAGCGAACAGGAGTAACGCTCATGTTCGAAGCTGCCCGGTTCGGCGATGACATTTCACATACCAGCGCCCTTGGAGGATTTCTCCTCGGCGCTGCGTTGGGTATTGCACTGGTCGCGACCGTCGCCATTGCGACCTTCACGTGCGGGTTCGGCGTCGCGCTTTTGGCGGGTCTTGCAGCAGGCGTCGGAGGTAGCCTGCTCACCGCCGCAGGGGAGGCGATAGGGAGTATGTTCTCATCGCCCTCCGGGACGATCGTGACAGCCTCACCCAACGTTTTCGTCAACAGCCGGCAGGCGGCTCACGTTGCTCTAAGTCTGGGAGCATGTAGCAAACATCCGGGGCCGGTTCAGGTCGCCGAAGGTTCGACAAACGTATTCATTAACAGTACTGCGGCGGCGCGCAAGGGCGACAAGATTACCTGTGGCGCGACCATTTCGAGCGGCTCGAACAATGTGCTGATCGGTGGTGGCACCCAGCGATATCTCCCGGTTGACGATGAAATCCCTGGCTGGCTGCGCACCACTGTAGACATATTGATGGCTGTCGCCGGCGCGGCGGGCGGTATCGCTCAGTTGATCAAGGCCGGCACCCAGGCGGGCATGAAGGCCGTCATGCCATGCGTGATGAAGTTCACTGCGGGCTTTGTCGCGGGCGAGGTCGCCAGTCGTTATGTAGTCGGACCTGCCATTGAACGCGCCGTGGGCGGACTCACGGGTAACCCGGTCGACATGACCACCGGGCGCAAAGTCATTCCGGATGAAACCGACTTCAGCCTGCCGGGACTGATGCCCATCGAGTGGTCGCGCTTCTATGCCAGCGACCTGACCGTGGACAGTGTCCTGGGCCGTGGCTGGGTATTGCCGTGGGAGCAAAACCTGCGTCGCAGTGGCCGATTCGTCTACCTCACCGACAACCAGGGCCGTAGCGTGCCTTTCGTTGATGTTCAGGCGGGAGAGCGGGTCTACAACCCTCATGAACAGGTCTATCTGGTTTGCACAGAGGGTGGGCATTACCTGCTTCAGACCCTCGACAACATCTTTTTCTACTTCGGCGAAGTCCCGGACGACGACACTCGCGTGCCTTTGCAGCGTATCGAGAATGCGCTCGGGCATTTTCTGCATTTCACACGGACCGTCGACGGTACGCTGACCGACATCAGCGCCACCGGTGGCGTCAGGGTTCACCTGCACTACGACAATCCGTTAGGCCGCCTGACCGACGTGAAGCGTGTGGTCGACAATGAGGCCGTTGAGACGCTGGTCCAGTATCGCTATGACGACAACGGCCAGCTCATCGAAGTCATCAACCGCAATGGCGACTCGATGCGTCGTTTCAGTTACGCTGAAGGTGTCATGGCGACCCATAGCAATGCGTTGGGGCTGAGCTGCAACTACCGCTGGGAAACCATCGACGGACAGCCGCGCGTGGTCGAGCACTGGACCAGTGATGGCGAGCATTTCCACTTCCGTTACGACTTCAGGATCCGCAAGTCTTGGGCAACCGACGTGCTGGGCCGTGAACTGGAAATTCATTACAACGAAGACCACCGCGTAATCGCAAGCCGGGATTATGGCGGCGAGCGCTACGCGATCGACATCGATGACAGCGGCAACATGACCGGCATGACGCTGCCGGACGGCAACCGCCTACAGCTCAAGTACGACGACTACTCGCGACTGATTGAGGAAACCGACCCCCTGGGGCGCAGTATCAAATACACCTATCACCACCTGACTACATTGGTGTCTTCGGTTGCGTACCCGGACGGCAGCGTCTGGCAGGCGCGCTATGACGACAAGGGCAACCTCATCGCCGAAACCGACGCCCTCGGCCACAAAACCGAATACCTCAACAGCGACGACGGCCTGCCGCATACCATCATCGACGCGACGCGCAAGTCGAAATATTTGTGGTGGAATGGCCTGGCTCAGGTCGAGCGCTTTCAGGACTGTTCGGGCAAAAGTACCTTCTACACCTACGACGACCGCGCTCACTTGGTGGCCGTCACCGATGCGTTGAATCAGACCACCAGGCTTGAGCGTAAGCCCGACGGCGAAGTACTGCGCATCGATCACCCGGACGGTACTGCCGAGTCTTTTACCTACAACGCCCTCGGCCAGGTGCTGACGCACACCGACGGCAAAGGTCAGACCACGCGTCTGCTGCGAACCGCGCGCGGATTGCCGAGCAGTCGCCAGGACGCCAAGGGCCAACGGATTCGCTACGAGTACGACAAGGCCATTCGCCTCACTGCACTGGTCAACGAAAACAACGCCGCGTATCAGTTCGCCTACGACGCCTCGGATCGCCTGATCGAAGAAAAACGCATCGACAACCTGACGCGCCGTTTCAGCTACAACCTTGGTGGGCATCTGACGCGCGTCGATGAAATCGGCTACGGCGACCGGGCAGAACGACCACAGCGCAGCACCGAATTCGAACGCGATTCGATAGGCCGTCTGCTCGCCAAACTCAATCAGGATGCACGTCAGGATTACACCTACGACGATGTGGATCGCCTGCTGTCGATTGCGCGGCTGCCTACAGCGATCGGCAAGAAACTCGGCATTGGGGAAGAAACGCTCACATTCGAGTACGACCTGTTGGGCCGTCTGATCAAAGAGACCACGCCCCAAGGCGCGCTGGACTACGAATACGATCCGCTGAGTAACCTGACCACACTGACATTGCCGACTGGCCAGCACCTCAACCACCTGTACTACGGCAGCGGTCACCTGCACCAACTCAACCTCGATGGCCTGCTCATCAGCGACATGGAGCGCGACGACCTGCACCGCGAGGTGCTGCGCACTCAGGGCAAACTCACCAGTTGCTTCGGTTACGATGCGATGGGTCGCAAAGCGTGGCAATTCGCGTCGACAATGCCGGCTGACAAGCTCTCGCAGATTCACAATCCCGGCGACAACAGCCTGTTGGTTGAACACGGCCAGAACACGATTCATCGCCGCTACGAATACGACCCGGCTGGCGAACTGATCCGCACGCTCGACAAACTGCGCGGCGAGATCAAGTACGAATACGAAGCCAACGGCCAGTTGCACAGCCGCGACACGGGCAGACTCGTCGACAGCGAGGAGTTCCGCTACGACGCGGCCGCCAACCGACTGAACTTCAACACCAGCCAGTTCGACCAGGTCAAAGACAACCGCATCAAACGCTGGCGCGATCAGGAATATGCCTACGATGCGTGGGGCAATCTGATCGAAAAGCGGGTAGGGCTGAACACGCTGCAGACGTTCGCCTATGACTGTGAAAACCGGCTCGTCAAAGCTGAAACGTTGGTGAACGGCAAACTGCAAGGCATCGGAATCTATCGTTACGACAGCCTTGGACGACGCGTCGGCAAAACGTCCGAGATAAACGGCCAGACCGAACACAAGCATTTCCTGTGGCAAGGCCTGCGCATGCTGCGCGAAGAGACGCCGTGGCAGAGCAGCCTTTATGTTTACGAACCGAATAGCTACGCGCCACTGGCCCGAGTCGATCAACAGGAAGGTGAGGCCGAACAGAAGCTCTATTACTTCCACACCGACCAGATCGGCACGCCGCTGGAAATGACCGACGTTGAGGGCAGCATCGTCTGGCAGGCGACGTACAAGGCGTGGGGTGAGATTGAGGCGCTAGTCGTCAATGAGGTCGAGCAGAATCTGCGGTTCCAGGGGCAGTACTTCGACGACGAGACGGGGCTGCACTACAACACGTTTCGGTATTACGATCCGCAGGTGGGGCGGTTTATTGCCCAGGATCCGATTGGGCTAGATGGGGGCGTAAGCCTCTATAGGTACGCTCCTAACCCTATAACTTGGATTGATCCGTGGGGATGGGCATTCAAAAGTGTTAATTTTGAGGGATCAAGCGATCTATTTCCAGTATCTGGGAATCAGAAAAACATTGTGAGTATTGAGATGCAAGGATCTAGAGGGCGTGATTTTACTGAGGCTTATAAGCAAGCGGGATTGAAGGAAGCAGACGTCAAAGCGTTAGGTAAGTATACGTGGCATCACCTTGACGATTTCGATCCTACTACCGGTAGATCCACTATGCAGTTAGTGACAAGGTCTGCTCACGAAGCATCTTTACCCCATACTGGGTCCGTAGCGCAGTTTGAGAAATATTTCGGACTGCCTTCAGGGTCCTATGGAAGTAAGGACGCGATCGGCATATCGCAATCTAAAGGGTGGCTGAGAGGGCGCGCAGCAAGCTCCGCAACTTCGACTTGTTAGAGGTGATGAATGAAAGAGTTTACGCTTTTTAATTCTGAGGGGGCCGTAGGTCCGTCAGATATTTCTGTATTCGAAAAGTCGTTAGGGTTTACCCTGCCACGCGCATTTATAGATTTATATATCAATCACAACGGCGGTGAACCAAGCAGAAGCTGGGTCATCACAGATGATGGATATGATCCGATGCAGGTTGTGGACTTTAAACCCCTACTTAGTGAAGGCCCGGAAGGTTCATTGGATACTAAGTTCGTCGAGGGGTGTTATAAGGTTATGACCGAAAGGCAGGTGATCCCGCACACATTGTTACCATTTGCAGTTGATGGTGGCGGTAATTTTTTCTGCTTGGACTTGCTTAGCGGTGCAGTAGTTTTTTACGCTGTTGATAGTTTTCGAGAGGAAATGAGCATGGTTGCCAATCAAGTAGCTGTTCAAAAAGTAATTGCTCGGACTTTCGAAGGTTTTATCGACGAGTTGGAAGAGGATCCTGGTTTTTAGTCCGAAGCTGCTCAGGAGGGCAGTATGATGAGGCGACGTATCAAGTATCATAAGGGCAATTTCTAAAGAAGTTAGTTTTCTAGCTTGGTCGATCTTATGCTGCCTGCGCTAAGCGCATACGCCATTCAACTTCGCGATTAACAGCAACCTCGGCGGCGGTAACTGTTTGTTGACGTGTGTAGAACGTAATCCGCTGCCGTTACGACCAACCGCAAATGGCCTGTATTCCCACACCAGCCAGTTCGATCAGGTCAAAGACAACCGCATCAAGCGCTGGTGCGATTAGGAATATGCCTACGATGCGTGGGGCAACCTGATTGAAAGGCGGGTCGGCCTGAGCAAACTGCAAACTTTCCAGTACGACTGCGAAAATCGCCTTGTCAGAGCCGAAACCCTCCTCGACGGCAAGCTTCACAGTACCGGCACCTATCGTTACGACAGCCTTGGACGGCGCATCGGCAAGACGTCCGAGATAAACGGCCAGACCGAACACAAGCATTTCCTGTGGCAAGGCCTGCGGATGCTGCGCGAAGAGACGCCGTGGCAGAGCAGCCTTTATGTCTACGAGCCCGGCAGCTACGCGCCCCTTGCGCGACTAGACCAAAACGAAGGCGAAGAGGAGAAGAAGCTCTACTACTTCCACACCGACCAGATCGGTACGCCGTTGGAAATGACCGACGTTGAGGGCAGCATCGTCTGGCAGGCCACTTACAAGGCGTGGGGTGAGATTGAGGCACTAGCAGTCAACGGGGTCGAGCAGAATCTGCGGTTCCAGGGGCAGTACTTCGACGACGAGACGGGGCTGCACTACAACACGTTTCGGTATTACGATCCGCAGGTGGGGCGGTTTATAACGCAGGATCCGATTGGGCTTGGCGGTGGAGTTAACCTGTATGAGTATGCCTCCAATCCTGTTGATTGGATTGATCCGCTCGGATTAAGCTGTGAAAGCCTAAAGGGAAGTTATACTGAAACCGAAAAGGCTTCACTTCCAAGTTGGGTGGCAGAGTCATTTACTAACGGTGAATATAAGACGGTCATAACCACAAAAGATATTTACGCATATCGAGTGTTTGGGGGTAATGCCAAGCCAGGCGGTGCTTTTGTATCTACCTCTCCAGCATCTAGTCGTATACAGGCGAAATTAGATGCAGCCCTTTTACCTGAGTGGAAAAACACAAGGCAATTTGAAGCTAAAATACTTATACCAAAGGGAACTACGCTAAATATTGGATCGGTAGCCCCGCAGATTACCAAGTCCGGAACGATATTCGAGGGTGGTGCAGACCAGATCCTCATGCCGCAAAATTGGCCTGAAAGCTGGGTTGTTGGTGTCAGGAATATAGGTTCTATATAGAGAGGTTGTGATGGGTAAAAATGAACTGTTGTGTTTGCTGAAGGACGTGCTCGCGGGTTTGAGACTCGTAGAGATTGAGCGCGCTGAAAACGTTTTGCATTCAATTATAAAGAATTACGAGTTAGCAATATGCAAGTTGATGAGTGATGATTTAACTGAAAACCTGATAAAAAATTCACCACGTGAGTATCTGGAGATTTATAGTGATTATGAGAATCCGCTGCTTCAAAAGATGGACCATGCACAAAAGGAATTAAACATGTTTATTGTGGCTAATCCCTGAGTTTTAAAGATTGTCACCCAGTTCGATCGCTTTCAGAACTGCTCAGGCAAAAGTACCTTCTACACCTACGACGACCGCGCTCACTTGGTGGCCGTCACCGATGCGTCCAGGCTTGAGCGTAAGCCCGACGGCGAAGTACTGCGCATCGATCACCCGGACGGTACTGCCGAGTCCTTTACCTACAACGCCCTCGGCCAGGTGCTGACGCACACCGACGGCAAAGGCCAGACCACGCGTCTGCTGCGAACCGCGCGCGGATTGCCGAGCAGTCGCCAGGACGCCAAAGGCCAACGGATTCGCTACGAGTACGACAAGGCCATTCGCCTCACTGCACTGGTCAATGAAAACAACGCTGCCTATCAGTTTGCCTACGACGCCTCGGATCGCCTGATCGAAGAAAAACGCATCGACAACCTGACGCGCCGTTTCAGCTACAACCTTGGCGGGCATCTGACGCGCGTCGATGAAATCGGCTACGGCGAACGGGCCGAACGACCACAGCGCAGCACCGAATCCGAACGCGATTCGATAGGCCGTCTGCTCGCCAAACTCAACGAGGATGCACGTCAGGATTACACCTACGACGATGTGGATCGCCTGCTGTCGATTGCGCGGCTGCCTACAGCGATCGGTAAAAAACTCGGCGTCAGCGAAGAAACGCTCACGTTCGAGTACGACCTGTTGGGCCGTCTGATCAAGGAGACCACGCCCCAAGGCGCGCTGGACTACGCATACGATCCGCTGAGTAACCTCAACACGCTGACATTGCCGACTGGCCAACACCTCAACCACCTGTACTACGGCAGCGGTCACCTGCACCAACTGAACCTCGATGGCCTGCTCATCAGCGACATGGAACGCGACGACCTGCACCGCGAGGTGCTGCGCACTCAAGGCAAGCTCACCAGTTGCTTCGGCTATGACGCCATGGGTCGCAAGAGCTGGCAATTCGCATCGACGATGCCGGCTGACAAGCTCTCGCAGATTCACAATCCCGGCGACAACAGCCTGTTGGTTGAACACGGCCAGAACCCGATTCATCGCCGCCACGAATACGACCCGGCTGGCGAGCTGATCCGCACCCTCGACAAACTGCGTGGCGAGATCAAGTACGAATACGAAGCCAACGGCCAGTTGCACAGCCGCGATACGGGGAGACTCGTCGACAGCGAGGAGTTCAGGTACGACGCTGCCGCGAATAGGCTGAACTTCAACACCAGCCAATTCGACCAGGTCAAAGACAACCGCATCAAGCGCTGGCGCGATCAGGAATATGCCTACGATGCGTGGGGCAATCTGATTGAAAAGCGGGTGGGGCTGAACAAGCTGCAGACATTCAGCTACGACTGCGAAAACCGGCTCGTCAAAGCTGAAACGTTGGTGAACGGCAAACTACAAGGCATCGGAACCTATCGTTACGACAGCCTTGGACGGCGCATCGGCAAGACGTCCGAGATAAACGGGCAGACCGAACACAAGCATTTTCTCTGGCAAGGTCTGCGGATGCTGCGCGAAGAGACGCCGTGGCAGAGCAGTCTTTACATATACGAGCCCGGCAGCTACGCGCCCCTTGCGCGAGTGGACCAAAACGAAGGCGAGTCCGAACAGAAGCTTTACTACTTCCACACCGACCAGATCGGTACGCCGTTGGAAATGACCGACGTTGAGGGCAGCATCGTCTGGCAGGCCACTTACAAGGCGTGGGGTGAGGTTGAAGGGTTCGTCGTCAGTGAGGTCGAGCAGAACCTGCGGTTCCAGGGTCAGTATTTTGATGACGAGACGGGGCTGCACTACAACACGTTCCGGTATTACGATCCCGAGGTGGGACGGTTTATTAAGCAGGATCCGATTGGGCTAAGTGGTGAGATACACGTCTATCAATATGTATTAAATCCCGCCGCTTACATTGACCCCTTGGGTCTTTCATTCAGTTCCGGGAAAGGGTCACATAACGCCATCGCCACGCTTTATGATAGTGAAGGTAACGTAGCGCGACCGGTGCGTGGCGGGTGGAAACATGACGCCAGATGAAGCTGCGCTAGGCTTTCCAAAAAGCACACTCGCCACTCATACTGAAGCAAGGATTACCCGTGAGCTACATCTACAAGCAGTGCCTAGCGACCGACTCGTGATCGAAGGAGAATATCCTTCTTGCAATAGCTGTAAAGGTAAAATGAATAGCTTTAAAGGCACTACGGGGGCAGATGTTGAGTATAAGTGGCCGGCTGCCAAGGGGCTGTCAGTAGAAAATGGAATGCCAAAGCCAAAAGTGTTAAAAAACTACCTATGTGGAGTTGTGGTTAATACGGAAAAAAACGATGAAAAAGTTTTTCGCCTCCGCGATAAAATGCTATGAAGAGGAAGAAGTCCTCACCGTCGCTTTGGGAGATGATGCCGAAGATCCGATGACTTTTTTAGTTATCACACGTTTGGATGACGAAGATAATGCTAGCGTAGACGATGGGATTGGTCTTCTGACAGAACATGCAGAATATGAGATGTCTGGTGCAATATCCGAGGTTATTTTGGGTTTAAATAGTCTTGAAGTGGTGGTCAAGTCTGAATTTATAGACTTTTTTGGCTGTTCAATTATTGTTGCAGAGTTTTTACCGCAAAGTGGTGAGCTTTCCATCAACTACCTCAACTTAAGAAAATGGCTGCATGATATTTTTGAGGGAAGTAAGGTGAAATGTGAAGTTTGATGAATGAAAATATGGAGGCTGATGATTTTGGTTGGCCTGAAGATAGCGGTTTAGTTATTTTTGGAAAAAACGTGGCTACTCTCCGATGATAGGCAGCTTAATGTGTCGAAATTGAGGCGGGTAGTGCATGTTATATTTCTCATTGACAAGTCTCTTTGATCGGGTGTTGTTGGGAAACGCTGTCAGGATATATTCCATAGGCAATACGAGAGGGGTAAACCGCACCCGACTATGCAGCCAGATAGAAAAAATTGGTGGGGAAACTCGCGAATATTGGAGACAGCAATCTGAGAATATTGTGGAGTAGTAATGACAGATATTGTAGGGCTAAAGGGAAAATATATTGAGCTGTATGGTGTGGAGGGATGTTCGACCGAAGAACTCGCGAAAATTGAGGATGCCCTTAACGTGCAGCTTCCTCATGATTTCAAAAAAATCTCGGAGTTCTACAGTGGCGGCTTCTTCGGAGGCATCAGTCATCATGAGATAGCAATCCGCAGCGAAGCCGCCAATATTGTTCAGGAAACGCTAACGATAAGGCAGGCAGCCGGTTTAAATAATAAATTTATAGTTTTGGCTGAACCGTCGGGAAGTATCATTGTGCTGGACGTCAGAGGCAAGTCTGTGATTTGGTGCGATGCCGTTGAGGTGGATTGCCTGAATACTATGGAATTTATTACCAAGCCTGATATATGGGAAAGCTATGCAAGCTTTTTTTTATACTTGCTGAACCAGGAAGATCAAGAGTAGATGGTGCGCGGGGTAGGATCGCCATGAATGATTGATAATTCGATCGAAAATCGAAAAGTAAGTTTTCTGCATATGGGGCGCGATTTCTCTGTAACCTGCGACCCGACTAGTGGGTCGCTGGCCGGAAATTCATTACAACGAAGACCGACAAGTGACTGCCAGCCGAGACTTTGGCGGCGAGCGCTACGGCATTTAACTCGACGAAGCTGGCAGCATGATCGGGATCAGCCTGGCAGACGGCAACCGACTGATCTTCAAGTACGACGATTTCTCCCGCCTGATCGAAGAAACCGACCCACTAGCCCGCACCAATCACGTACAAGCACCACCTTGGCACCACGCTGATTACCGAGACTACATTTCCGGAAGGCAGCGTCTGGCAAGCGCTATGACTACAAGGGCACCACACTCCCGCCCAATTCAGCACCGCACCTTCCTCAAGCAAATCCAACCGACCAAACCCCAAACAAAATTGTCCCCTCCACCCGTCGGCGCCAAGGCACTTGCCTGTGGATGACGTCTCACATCTATACGCGCAGACATCCTGCGCCGTAGACGGGAGAATCGTTATGGCGATTGAAAACAACGGGCCGGAAGCCGCGTATCCTGGGCCGGATGAAAAAAGCCCGGACACGGGCGAAGACCATGATTCGGGGCTTGAGCGCACCAGTTCCGAGCCCAAGCAGGGCACAGGCGAAAGACCGGTGGACTGGAATCCGCCGCCGGGTAATCCGGGTTCTGATCAGGATGCTCAGGTCCCACGGGAGAACGGCAGCGCCAGGACAGACAGCCTGATCGATTCCGAGTAGTGCCGCTGTCACCCTCAAAGCCCAGGCATGCACCTGGGCTTTTTATTTGGCTCGTCGGTCAAGACACAGAAACGATGCCGGCCTTTGCTCAGGCGAGCGCGCTTGTAGGGACATAGCGCTGGTGATCTGGGCGTCAACCTTGATACCCCTGATTGCACATCAGGTAGGCGGGCGGTCTGGGTTAAACGCCTCAACGATGTATTCGATGACTTTACTCACGCGGGCGGTGTGGCGCAGGTCTTTGTGGGTGACGAGCCAGACGTCGTAGGTCTGCGCGCGGGTGCGTTGCGGCCACACTTGCACCAGCCCGTCGCGTTCGCCCATGGGGATCGGGATTTCCCCAAGCCCGAGCCCCGCTACGAGCGCGGTGCGCACCAGCAGGCTGCTGTTGGCGCTGGCAACCACGCGTGCGGCCTGAACGGTTTCCTGTGCCAGGTTGTAGCGTTCGCCAGCGTCGACATGGGCCTGGAACCCGACGATGTCATGCCCGGCGAAGCCGCTGCCGATGTGCGGCGTGCCGCGACGTTCGAGATATTGCTGTGAAGCGAACAGGCCGATTGGCCAACTGGCGAGGCGACGGACAAGGAGGTCCGGGTTGTCCGGTTTGACGGTGCGCAGCGCGATGTCCGCTTCACGCTTGGCCAGGTTGAGCATCTCGGTGCCCGCCTTGATTTCTACCCGTACGTCAGGGTACGCGTCATGCAGGCGGGCGACGGCGGGGATCACGAATTCGATGGCCAGCGAGTCCGTGGAGGCGATGCGCACGAGCCCGACAGGCCGGTCATCCAGCCCCTCGATGCGCCGCTGCAGTTCGTGACTGGCCTGTTCCATCTGCTCGGCGGCGTCCAGGGCGGCCTCGCCTGCGTTGGTGAGCGTATAGCCCTCGGACGTGCGCAGAAACAGCGTTGCGTTCAATGCCTGCTCCAGCGCTGCGACCCGTCTGCCCACCGTTGCCTGATCGACATTGAGGGCGCGCGCCGCGCCGCGCAAGGTCGCCACCCGCGCCACTGCCAGAAAGAACCTTGCGTCATCCCAATTCATAGCGTCCACCCCCCGCTGCAGATATGCATCGCCAGTATGCTGAATCGCTGCATTATTTCCTATGCCAGTGTGGTTATCCTGAATGCCTTTCACGGGCCGGTGTCACAGCCTGTACCGATCATTCCTATGAGGTGCTCCATGAATTTGCCTGAACGCATGAACTACATTCAGATCACTCAACCCGGCGGCCCGGAGGTTCTGCAACTGGCGCAGGCCGACGTGCCTGTTCCGGCTGAGCGCGAACTGCTGATCAAAGTCCACGCCGCTGGCATCAACCGCCCGGATGTGCTGCAGCGCGCCGGCAAGTACCCGATGAAGCCCGGCATGAGCGCAGTGCCCGGCCTTGAAGTCGCCGGTGAGGTCGTAGGCGTGGGCAGCGCAGTGACGGATTTCAAGGTTGGCGACCGGGTGTGCGCGTTGACCAATGGCGATGGCTACGCCGAGTACTGCACCGTCATCGAAACCCAGGCGTTGCCGATCCCCGACGGCGTGGACATGATTCATGCGGCGGCCATACCGGAAACGTTTTTCACGGTCTGGGCCAACCTGTTCGAACTGGGACAGGCGCGGGAGGGCTCGACGGTGTTGATCCACGGTGGCACCAGCGGTATCGGTACGACCGCATTGATGCTCTGCCAAGCACTGGGCATTCGCGCATTCGCCACGGCGGGCAGCGAGGAGAAGTGCGCACAGATCCGCGCCCTGGGCGGTGAAGCGATCAATTATCGCGAGGCTGATTTTGCCAAGGTCATCGCCGAGCGCACTGACAACAATGGCGTCGACGTCATCCTCGACATCATGGGTGGCAGCTATTTCGCGGGCAACGTGGCATCCCTCGCACGCCGCGGCCGACTGGTGATCATTGGCTTTCTGGGCGGTGCGTCGGTGAAAGACTTCAATCTGCTGACCCTGCTGGACAAGCAGGCATCGGTCACCGGCTCGATGATGCGTTCACGCAGCGCGCAGGAAAAGGCCGACGTGGCGCAGGGCGTCAGGGACAATGTCTGGCCGTTGCTGCAAGCGGGTCAGTGCCTGCCGATCATCGACCGTGTCTTCCCCCTCGCTGACGCAGCCGGTGCCCATCAGCGCATGGAGCAGGGCGACCACATCGGCAAGATTGTGCTGAAGGTCGTTTGATCCGGACGCATGTTGCCGACGGGACCCTGCGTATCAGCCCCTCAGCGGCTTGAAGAATGCCCTGATCTCCTCTGCCAGCAGCTCAGGCTGTTCGAGTGCCGCGAAGTGGCCTCCACGGGGCATGATTTCCCAGCGGTGGACATCGAAGGCCCGCTCGACCCAACTGCGCGGGGGCATCGGCAGCTCCTTGGGGAAGACCGCCACGCCCAGCGGCGTCGCAACCCGCTCGTCAGCCTGAAACACCAGCGGGTTCTGGCGGTTTTCCTTGTACAGCCGCAGGCTGGCGTCGAGCGTGCCGCCGAACCAGTACAACGCGATGTCGCCGAGCAGCGTGTCCAATGGCACCACGGTTTCAAGGTCGCCTGGGTGATCGACCCAAGCGTGAAACTTTTCGGCGATCCAGGCGGCCAGGCCGGCGGGTGAGTCGGTCAGCGCAAACGCCAGGGTCTGCGGCTTGGTGCTGTGCAGCGCAGCATAGGCGCCTTCGGACGCCGCGAACTGACTGCTGCGGGTGAGGAAGTCCTGCTCCTGCTCAGTCACTGCGTGTGGGCCATCGTCGGTGTGCGGCCTGAAGCTGCCGGGAATGTAATTGACGTGCACGCCCGAAAGCATCGCGTGGTTGTCGCGGGCCAGCCACATCGACACGCCCGCCCCGATGTCGCCTCCCTGAGCGCCAAAACGCGTGTAGCCCAAGGTCCTCATCAACGACGCCCAGAGCCCTGCAATCTGCCGGGAACTGACGCCCGGCCGGGCAGGCGCAGGCGAACAGCCGTAGCCCGGCAGCGACGGCACCACCACATCAAAAGCGTCTGCTGCATCGCCGCCATGGCTGGCCGGATCGATGAGCAGCGGCAGCAGCCGCTCCAGCTCCAGAAAAGAGCCCGGCCAGCCATGGGTGATGATCAGCGGCATGGGCTTGGGGCCGTTGCCGCGCTGGTGCACGAAGTGGATCGGCTGGCCGTCGATGTCGGCAATGAATTGCGGCAACTGGTTGATGCGCCGCTCGACACTGCGCCAGTCGAAGCGCTCGCGCCAGTGATTCAACAGCCGTTGAACGAACGCCGTCGCGGTGCCGTCGTCCCAGCTGTGCGGGTCCAGGCCTTCCGGCAGACGCACGCTGCGCAGGCGCCGTTGCAAATCTTCCAGCTGTTCGCTGGGGACGGCCAGGGTGAACGGGCGGATTGGCATGACGATGTCCTGTGCAGTGACCGGATGCGGTGGATGTTCAGGTTGGCTGAATCAACGTTGCTCCACAAGGTTGAGAAAGCGCCGCGTGCGCTCGTTGTCGGGGTTGACGAGGATCTGCTCGGGCGAACCGTCGGCCACGATCTTGCCCGCTTCCATGAACAGCACGCGGTCGGCGATATCCTGGGCGAACTTCATTTCGTGAGTCACCAGCAGCATGGTCATTTGCTGCTCGTGGGCAATGGCGCGAATCACCGCCAGCACTTCGCCGACCAGTTCGGGGTCCAGCGCTGAGGTGACCTCATCGAACAGCATCACCTGCGGACGCATCGCCAGCGCCCGGGCAATCGCCACCCGCTGCTGCTGGCCTCCGGACAGCTGCGCTGGCCAGGCGTTGGCTTTGTGACCGAGCCCCACCCGGGCGAGGTACTGGTGGGCGCGCTCGTGCGCCTCCTCGCGGCTGAGCTTCAGCACCCGAAACGGCGCCTCGGTGACGTTCTCCAGCACCGTGAGGTGCGGAAACAGGTTGAATTGCTGGAACACCATGCCGACCCGGTGCTCCACCGGCGCCTTCTTCGGGCCAGGCCAGCGCCAGCCCGATGAACGCGCCGGCACCGATGCGCCCGCCACTTCGATGCTGCCTTGCTGGTAGGTTTCCAGCCCCTTGATCAGTCGCAGGACCGTGGATTTGCCCGAGCCGCTGGGGCCGATCAGCGCGACTTTCTGGCCTGGTGGAATGCTCAGGTCCAGATGGTCGATCACCCGGTTGGCGCCGAATTGCTTGACCACCTGTTTGAGGACAATCTGCGGCGCACTCAGAGGTGAGCCGTGTGCGAGATCAGACATGACTGCGCCTTTCGAAGTATTTGAACAAGAGAGAAGTGGGGATGCTGATCGCCAGAAACATCAGCGCCATGACCGTGTACGGTTCGTTGTAGCGATAGGTCATGCCGGCGATCTGTTTGGCCGCCTGGAACAGTTCGGGAATGGTGATCACGGCCAGCAGCGGGGTTTCCTTGAACATGCCGATCAGGTAATTGCCAAGCACCGGCAGCATCGGCTTGAGCGCCTGCGGCAGGATGATGCGCTGCCACGTGGTGGCGGCGTCGAAATCCAGCGCACGCGCCGCTTCCCATTGTCCCGCCGGCACGCCGTCGATGGCGCCGCGGAACGCTTCGGCGATGTAAGCGCCGTAATACAGCCCCAGACCGATCACCCCTGTGGTGATTGCCGGCAACGTGATGCCGGCCAACGGAAAGGCGAAGAACAGCACGTACAACTGCACCATCAGCGGCGTGTTGCGAAAAAAGCTCAGGTAACCGGCGCTCAGGCGACGGACCACGGCAAAGCGCGTGCGTTGGGCCAACGCCAGCAGCAGGCCGACCAGCACGGCGAGCAGGAATCCCAGCACGACCACCTGCACGGTGACCACCAGGCCGGCGAGCAGGTCCGGAACGATCGACCAGGCGAATGCGTAATCGAAGTTCATGCAGCCACCCCTCGACGCCAAGAGGTAACGCGTTGTTCGTAGCGTCTGACCAGCCAGCTCAGCGGCCAGGCCATGGCGAAATAACACACCAGCACGATGCTCCAGATCAGTGTCTGCTGGCCCAGCGTGGTGATCAGTTGCCCGCCGGAGAATGTGAGGTCGCTCAGGGTGATCAGCGACACCAGCGACGTGGTCTTGAGCAGTTCTACCAGTTGGTTGCCCATGGGCGGCAGCATGAAGGGCAGCGCTTGCGGCAATACGATGCGGCGAAACGCAGTCAGCGCGTCGAAGTCCAGCGCGCGAATCGCATCGCGCTGGCCGCGACTGACGTTACTCAGCGCCGAACGCACGATTTCCGAGCCGTAGGCAGAGAACGTCAGGCCAAGCCCGAGAATGCCGGTGACCATCGGCGACAGGCTGATGCCGAACAGCGGCAGGATGAAAAACAGGTAGAACAGCAGAACCAGGGCAGAGATACCCCGCAGGATTTCCACGTACACCGTGGCTGTCCAGCGCAGTGCCCGCCAGGGCGACAGGCGCATCAGGGCGATGACGAAGGACATCACCACCACGATCAGTTGCGCGAAAAACGTGATCTGCAGCGTCACCAGTGCGCCGTTGGCAAGCTGACGAGCAATGAAACGTGCCGTTTCCACGGCAGAAGGATCGATGAACATGGCCGTACTCGTGTGGGTTGGGGCCGGATGAGGCGTGCGGATGGTTGAACGTGCCACTGAGGTAGAGCGGACACAGGCGTTCTGTGGGAGTGAGCTTGCTCGGGGCCGCCATCGGGCGAAGACGGACTGCCAGGCTTTGCATTTGCAGTGCATGTCCCGGCCCCTTCGTGAGCAAGCTCACCCCACAGTGGAGAGTTCGTTAACCCAGCCACTGTCCTTTTGCGGATAGGCCTTAACGGTTGCAGCGTTGCTCGGCGGTGACGTCAGCCGGTGGCAGCTCGTTTTCGGTGTAGCCGTACTTCTGCAGAATCTTCAACAGCTCGCCGGAGGCGCGCAGTTTGGCCAGTTGCTCGTTGAACGCCTGGGTGAATTCCGGATCGTTCTTGGGCAGGCCGTAGGCGTGGTAATTCCAGGTCGGCTTGCCTTCAGCATCGGGAATCTGGTCGAACGGCAGCGCACGCTCAATGGCCGGGCTGTTGGCTTTCTTGATCAGGCTGATGATCTCCGCATCCGGGAAATACACCACGTCGACGCGATCGGCCTGCAGCGCCGCGAGGGCTTCGGTGTCCTTATCGAACAGCACGACGTTGCCGGTGGCAATGCCGCTGTCCTTGGCTTCCTGAACCTGATTGCTGCCGGGCTGGGTGGCCAGACGCGCCTTGCCATTGGCGGCCACGTCTTTGAGGCTGTGCAGCTTGAGCGGGTTACCGGCCTTGACGATGAAGGCGCCGCCGGAGCGGGTCACCGGGTTGGAATAGCCGATCACCTTGCAGCGCGCCGGGTTGATGAACAGTCCGGCGCCAATCAGATCGAAGCGGCCTGCGGCCAGCCCCGGTACCAGCGAGCCGAATTCGGTGATGGGCGTTTCCACCTTGGTGATCCCCAATTGCGAAAGAATCGCCTGGAGAATCTCGACGTTGGCGCCCACGGTCTTGCCGCTGGTGTCGATGTACGCGTAGGGCTGCTCGTTGGCAATCCCTGCGGTCAGGCCCTGAGTGCGACCTTTTTCCAGCAGACCGGCGCTGGCGGAGGAGGCGAGGAGGGCGTTCAACAGCACGGCGGAGCCGATTAAAGCAGACAGCGATTTAAGGCCTTTCATGGGAATGCTCGAAGTCAGAGGCTGAGGTGAGGGTAAGGGGTCGATGCCAGGTTCAGGGTTTCCAGATGCCGACGTCCTTGGCGTCCACTGCCTTGGGCAGCAGGCCTGCGGCGAAGAACGCGTCGGCGATCTTCTGCTGTTCGCCCAACTGGTCCGCTTTCACAGGCTCCACCTGATAACTGCGGTGGGCGTTGGCGGCTTCCACGGTCTGCACATCAAGGTTGCCCCACAGCGGGCCAAGCACCTGAGCGGCGTCGCGCGGGTTTTTCTTGATCCAGTTGCCCGCTTCCTGAAGCTGCTGATACACAAGCTTGAGCACCTCAGGATGCGCCGTCGCGTAGGCGGTGCTGGTCAGGTAATAGCGTTTGTAACTGGCAAGGCCGGCGCCATCGGCGAGGGTTCGGGTCGGCAACTGGCGCTGAACGCTGGTGAGGAAGGGTTCCCACGTCACCCACGCGTCGACCTTGCCGTTCTCGAAGGCAGCGCGGCCATCGGCAGGCGTGAGGTACGCCGGCTGAATGTCGGCGAAGGTCAGTCCGGCCTTGTTCAGCGCGGCGATCAGCAGGTAGTGCGTGCCGGCGGCCTTGGTCACCGCGACCTTCTTGCCCTTCAGGTCCGACAGTTGCTGAATGGGCGAATCCTTGGACACCACGATCGCTTGCGCACTGGGCGACGGTGATTCTTCTGCGAAATAGGTCAGTTTGGCCTGCGCGGCCTGGGCGAAGATCGGCACGGTGTCGGCGACATCGGCGCTGATGTCGACATTGCCGATGTTCAGCGCTTCCAGTAGCGGCAGACCGCTGGGGAACTCGTGCCAGCTGATGTCGATGTTGTCCTTGGCGAGGGCCTTTTCCAGCGTCCCCTGAGCTTTGAGCAGAGTGATCAGGGTCGACGATTTCTGGTAGCCGATGCGCACGGTTTCCTGCGCCTGCGCCGGGAGGGGCAGTGCAGAGGCCAGGGTAAAGACCAGGGCAATCGCCAGGCCTGCGAACAACGGACGACGAAGCATCGATGAGGAGCGGTCAGGTGCGAAGTGCATGGTTGAACTCACGATCGGTTGATGGCTGGCTGGCGGTAAGCCATCGATCATAGAGTTCTAAAAAATATTCTTTAAATACCTTATGGCTATTAGCTTATGCAGGCTTGTACAGGTTCGCCATTTTTGAGGGTTACGGTCAGCCACGTCCTTGAGCCTTCGGTGGCTGTAAAGCGTCGACCGGCCTCTCTCAGATCGGCGACTAAACGCTAGCGCTTCTCATGCTGCTTGCGATAAGCGCCCGGCTGCACGCCCTCGGCCTTGGTGAAGGCGCGTGTAAATGCCGACACCGATTGGTAACCGACTGCGCCTGCGACATGCTCCACGGTCTGGTTGGCCTTGAGCAGCTGCGCGGCGTGGCGCATGCGCAGGGCGAGCAAGACGTTACCCGGTGACTGCCCGGCGATTTCGTTGAAGCGTTTGAAGAACGCCGAACGCGACAGACCGGTACACGCCGCCATGCTTTCCAGCGTCCACGGCTGATCAGGCCGCTCGATCATCTGTTGCAACAGAGCCGCGAAGCCGGGCTGGCGGGCCAGTGCCACCAGCCCGCCGAGGGTGGGGTTGTCGCCCACGTGCTGGCGCAGCACGTACAGAAACAGAAGATGGCTCAGGCGTTCGAGCAGAGCAGAGGACGGGCCGGGCACTCGCTGGCATTCCTGCAGGATCAGTTCGAACACGCTGCGGGCGGCGCTGGATGAAGGCTCATCGGCGCGCAGGATGATGAAGTCGGGCAGGGCGTCGACGATCAGCGAGGACAGCCCCGAGTGAAAATGAAAAAAGCCGCAGACCAGGCCCACGCCGTCGCTCGCGCCATTGTCCAGCGCGAGCATTTCCATGCGTGGCTGACGCTGGGCGGCGTCCGCACCGGCTTCACTGGAAAGACGATACGGCAGGTCGCGCAGCAGGAACACTGCGTCACCGGTGTCCAGCCGTTCTGCAGTGTCGTGGCCATCGACGTGCAACCAGCATTGCCCTTGCACCAGCACATGAAAACTCGAGCGCGCCAGCCCGTGCGTGCTGGCGTGCCAGCCGCCGCAATAGCGGCCCACGTGGAAAACACTGGCGTCGAGTTCAAGGCTTTCTAATAACCAATCAATAAGCGGGCTGGCTGAATTCATCTAAGGGAAACACTCTGGAGCAAGTAATCGCTACTTTAGAATATGGTTCGGAATTTTTATAACCAACACACTTGCCGGACGCCCATCAACAGGAGTCCACCATGTCGCGCGTCACTGTTCAAACCCTGGAAAGCGCCCCGCAAGCCGCCCGGCCGTTTCTGGAAAACGTCCTCAAGGCCAACGGTTACCTGCCCAATCTGCTCGGCGTGCTCGCCAATGCGCCGGCGGCGCTGGAAACCTACCTGACGGTGTCGGCCATCAACGGCAAGGCTGAGCTAAGTCTGGCGGAAAGGGAAGTGGTGCAACTGATCGCCGCCACTCGGCATGGCTGCTCGTTTTGTGTCGCCGGTCATACCGCCGTCGGCCTGAACAAGGCACGCCTGCCGGTCGAAGTGGTCGACGCACTGCGTGCCGGGACCGAACTGCCCGAGGCGCGGCTCGAAGCACTGGCTGAATTCGCCCGCGAAGTGATCGCCACCCGCGGCAATGTTTCTGAACCCACGTATCAGGCGTTCCAGGCGGCGGGTTACAGCGAAGGCAACGCACTGGAAGTGATTCTGGGCGTGAGCCTGGCAACGCTGTGCAATTTCGCTAATGTCTTTGCTCAGACCACCCTTAACCCCGAACTTCAGAAATACCAATGGCAACGCCCGGCGCAGTGAACGACGCAGACCCGGCACTGGATTGACAGACAAGGAGAAGGCTCATGGTTGACCCGGTACTCGGCAACTGGCTGGACGCACATGCACACGGGCTGGATCTGGGCAGCGACGACCCTGAATCGGTGCTGCCGCAACTGGCACGCTCAGGTGCCTTGCGCACAGGCATCGGCAGGGAAGACGGAGGCTCGGGGGGCACGCTGGCCGACGCGGTGGAAACGGTGGCCGCCATCGCCCGCCATTCGGTAACGGCTGCGTTCGTCTTCTGGGGCCAGCGCGCGTTCATCGAGTACCTGCTGCACAGTCCCAACGTGCGCCTGCGCGAGCGCTTGCTGCCGGAATTGCTCGATGGCACGCTCGCCGGCGCCACGGGACTGTCCAACGCGATGAAGTTTCTGTCCGGCATCGAGTCGCTGCAAGTACGGGGCGCCGAGGGAGCGGAAGGCTGGTCGCTGGACGGCCGCCTGCATTGGGTGACCAACCTGCGCAAGCAGCGTTTCGTGGTCGCCGCCGCCATCGAGTCCGAAGCGGGCGGCAAGCCGTTCATCATGGCGATCCCGTCGACGGCCGATGGCCTGCGGCGCTCGGACGATCTGCAGCTGATGGGCCTGCAGTCGAGTAACACGGCGGCGCTGGATTTCGATCGTGTCGAGCTGTCCCGTGACTGGCTCCTGCACCACGATGCACGGCAGTTTCTGCCATCGGTTCGCCCGGGTTTTCTGGGCTTGCAGTGCGGCTTGTCGATCGGCCTTGCGCGCCGTTCGCTGGACGAGGTGCAGCGTCATCTCGAAGGCACCCGCTCGGTCTTGAACGATGAATACCACGAGCAACGACAGCGTCTGGAGTCGGTGGTCGGCGATCTCGAGGCCGGTCTGCTCGATGGCCGGTTTCTGACCCAGGCCGCCAGCTTGTTCCGACTGCGCATCGCCCTGGCGCAGTCGGTCAGCAGCGCCGTTCAGCTGGAATTGCAGGCCAGTGGCGGCAAGGCATTTCTCAGCGAGCACGGCAGTGGCTTTGCCCGACGCTGGCGTGAGTCGGCGTTCATTCCGATCGTCACGCCGAGCCTGGTGCAGTTGCAGGCCGAGTTGCAGCGTCAGGCCCGCGAGTCCGCTGCATGAGTGCACCGGCGAATGTGGCATTGAGTGCCACCGGCATCAGCCTGGGATACGTGCGCGAACACGGCTGGCAGAGCGTGCTGGAGGACTTCGACCTGCACGTGCGGGCAGGCGAGGTGGTGTCGATTCTGGGCCCCAGCGGCGTCGGCAAGTCGAGCCTGCTGCGCGTGCTCGCCGGCCTGCAGGGCGCGCACGCGGGCCAGGTGAAAGTGGCCGGCGAGCCGCTCACCGGGCCGCACCCTCGGGTGGCGGTGGCGTTCCAGGACCCCAGCCTGTTGCCGTGGCTGACCCTGGAAAAGAACGTCGCGTTCGGTCTGGACTTCGCCAGCCAGCCATCGTTGAGCGCGGCCGAGCGTCAGTCCCGGGTCGATCAGGCCATCGCCGAAGTGGGCCTGACCCACGCGCGGACCTATCACCCGGCGCAGCTGTCCGGCGGCATGGCGCAACGCACCGCGCTGGCTCGCTGCCTGGCGCGTCAGCCATCGGTGCTGTTGCTGGACGAACCCTTCGGCGCGCTGGATGAAGTCACCCGCGCCGACATGCAAGACCTGCTGCTTGAGGTGACAACCGGGCATAACACTGCTGCGGTGCTGATCACCCACGACATCGACGAAGCCTTGCTGCTCTCCAATCGTATTCTGCTACTGGGCGATTCCCCGGCGCGGACGGTGGGCGAGTGGCACATCGATCTGCCGCGGCCCCGGGCCGAGCTGGTCGAGGAGATGGGCGCGTTGCGTGTCGACATTCTGAAAACCCTTCGGCGGGCGAGCCGCAACCCACACCCTCGAACTGAATCGCTGGAATCGCCGGAGAATGGCCATGTGCCTGGACGACTTCAATCACACCCGTCGTGATTTTCTCAAACTGAGCGCCATGCTCACTGCTGCGGGCGCCTTGCCGCTGCTCAACAGCCTTCAGGCCCGCGCGGCCGCCGAACCCGATGCGCCCGTGCGCATCGGTTACCTGCCGATCACCGACGCCACGCCGCTGCTGGTGGCGCACAACAACGGTCTGTTTGAAGCCGAAGGCATCCAGGCCGAACGCCCGGTGCTGTTGCGCAGTTGGGCGCAGGTGATCGAGGCGTTCATTTCCGGGCAGGTCAACGTCATCCATCTGCTGTCGCCAATGACCGTCTGGGCGCGTTATGGCAGCAAGGTCCCGGCCAAGGTCGTGGCCTGGAACCACGTCGGCGGTTCGGGCCTGACGGTGGGGCCCGAGATCAGTGACGTCAAACAGCTGGGCGGGCAGTCGATTGCCATCCCGTTCTGGTATTCGATTCACAACGTGGTGGTGCAGCAGCTGTTGCGCGACAACGGTCTGAGCCCGGTCAGCAAGCCGGCAAGTGCGCCGCTGGCGTCCAGCGAAGTCAATCTGGTGGTGCTGCCGCCATCGGACATGCCGCCTGCACTGGCCAGCAAACGCATAGCCGGGTACATCGTCGCCGAGCCTTTCAACGCCTTGGCCGAAGACCTCAAGGTCGGTCGGGTTCAGCGTTTCACCGGCGACATCTGGCGCAACCACGCCTGCTGCGTGGTGTTCATGCATGAACATGACCTGAACAACCGTCCCGAGTGGTCGCAGAAGGTGGTCAACGCCATCGTCAAGGCGCAGGTCTGGACCCGTGACAATCGGGCCGAAGCCGCCCGACTGCTGTCCAAAGAGGGCAACAACCGCTACACGCCTCACGCGCAGAGTGTGCTCGATCGCGTGCTGTCGCCTGCGGCGAGCGAGCGTCAGGGGTATCTGGCCAGCGGCGCCATCCAGCATGCGCAATGGGACGAGCATCGCATCGATTTTCAGCCTTATCCGTTTCCCAGTTACACCGAAGAATTGGTGCGCCGCCTGAAATCCACCCTGATCGAGGGTGACAAGGGCTTTTTAGCCGGACTCGACCCGCAGCAGGTGGCCAGCGATCTGGTGGACGACCGGTTCGTGCGCAACAGCATCGCGGCGGTGGGCGGCCTGAAGACTTTCGGCCTTGCCGAGAGCTTTCAGCGCAGCGAGGAGTACAGCGCTTGATGCCGCGCAAACGGGCCTCGTTGCCGCATTGGCCGCTGGGGCTGGCAGGTCTGTTGTGCCTGCTGGTCCTCTGGTGGCTGGGGATTCGACTGCTGGGGGATGCCAACGGTTTATCGGCGCGGTTTTCGCCTCAGGCGACGTTTGTCAGTCTGTGGAGCCTGCTCGGTAGCCCGGAGTTGTACGGCCACGTGCTGGTCAGCCTCAAGCGCATTCTGGTGGGGCTGTTGCTGGCGCTGCTGATCGGCGTTCCATTGGGTCTGCTGATTGGCAGCTCGCGCAACCTGGAAGCCGCGACCACGCCTGCGTTTCAGTTTCTGCGCATGATCTCGCCGTTGTCCTGGATGCCGGTGGTGGTGATGCTGATGGGCGTGGGCGATCAGCCGATCTATTTCCTGCTGACCTTCGCGGCGGTCTGGCCGATCCTGTTGAACACCGTGGCCGGGGTCAAACAGCTCGATCCGCGCTGGCTGCAACTGAGCCGCAGCCTAAGCGCCAGTCGCTGGGAAACCCTGAGCAAAGTCATCGTGCCGGGCGTACTCGGCCATGTGCTGACCGGTGTGCGCCTGTCGATCGGTATCCTCTGGATCGTGCTCGTCCCGTGCGAAATGCTCGGCGTCAGCGCAGGGCTTGGCTACTTCATCCTCGACACCCGCGACCGTTTGGCCTATTCGGAACTCATGGCCATGGTCCTGCTCATCGGGGTACTCGGCTTCCTCCTCGACGCGTTGGCACGCGGACTCCATCGCCGCTGGGCGCATTGAACCGAGGGCTGTTTTTTTCGTGAGCTCACTCCCGCAGGGATTTCCGGGCGTTCTTGAATATCTGGTATGCCACAAATCCTGTATGACGAGTTTGCTCGGGGCCGCCATCGGAGGAAGACTGATTTCCAACCACTGCCCTCCACGGCATGTACCGGCCTCTTCCCGGCTGAAGCCGGTCCTACGGACGCCGCAAGTTTTTCGTAGGACCGGCTTCAGCCGGGAAGAGGTCGGTGTTACGCCAAAGAGGGCCGCATGCACCGGCTTATCGCGAGCAAGCGCGCTCCCACAGGGATTTCCGGGCGTTCTTGAATATCTGGTTTGCCACAAATCCTGTATGACGAGTTTGCTCGGGGCCATCGGAGGAAGACTGATTTCCAACCACTGCCCTCCACGGCATGTACCGGCCTCTTCCCGGCTGAAGCCGGTCCTACGCACGCCGCAAGTTTTTCGTAGGACCGGCTTCAGCCGGGAAGAGGTCGGTGTTACGCCAAATAGGGCCGCATGTACCGGCGTATCGTGAGCAAGCTCACTCCCACAGGGATTTCCGGGCATCGCTCAGCGGGGTTTGCGCAGTTCGCTTGGGGTTACGCCCAGGTGGCGTTTGAACAGGCGGGCGAGGTAGGAAGGGGAGTCCAGGCCGACGGCGAGGCTGACTTCCAGGGTCGTCAATGACGTGCCGCAAAGTAGCGCGGCGGCGGTGTCGACGCGGGTCCGGTTGGTGAAATCCAGCAGCGTTTCGTTGGTCTCCGCCTTGAAGATCCGGGTGAGGTGCCGTCGCGACAAGTGAAACTGATGACCGATCGACTCGATGTTCAGATCCGCGTCCAGATTCTCCCGTACGTAACGCTGGATATCGCGGACCAGCAGCGCCTGCTGGCGGGATTCACCGACCGGTTGCCGGGCTGGCTGACAGGCAATCACCCGCGCGCATTCCTCGAAGAGCAGCGCATTGAGATGAGGCAACTGACGCTGGAAGGCTTCCGGTGCGGCCTGCTGTTGTAGCTGATCGTGCAGACGCAGGATGCTGTCGAGGGTTTCGCTCGTCTGCCAGATGCCCGTCCGGTCGACCTGATTGGCGAAGTTCTGAAAACCCATAGCATGACCCTGGTGCTTGACGTAATCCGGGTCGACATACAGCGTCATATGCTGCTCGCGGCCGGGCGCGGCCTGGGTCGCGTGCGCGAAATCAGCGGGAACGAAGGAGATCGAGTGTCGTGCGACATGGGTGGTCCGGCTGCTTTCCGTTGACAGCAAAAGCCCGCCCTGACGCGGTAACAGCAACATGTGGCAGTCATGGGCATGCCAGTCGACGGCGTAGCCAGTGGTGTCGCTGGTTTCCAGGTGGAAGACGTCCGCCGATGGACCGTTGAACTTGGGCGACATATAGGCCATCGAGCAATTCCCTGAGTATCAGCGCCGCGGCATGGTAGTGATAACGTACCTCATTATCATACCTGCGTTGCGCGAGTACCGGGAATGCTCCATCCAACGGCCAATGCCGCTGACCGCGCATCGGCGAAGATCTGCCAGGCTGCATTTAGCTCCCTCAGGCCGGCTGCTTACTCAACGCGCGTGCTTTACCCGGCGTCATCCCGAACTGCTGCGAGAACATCCGGGTGAAGTGCGGCTGATCGGAAAACCCGCACTCAAAGCCCACCTGAGAGATCGCGACATCGGTCTGTTCCAGCAGGTCTCGAGCGCGGGACAGTCTGGCCAGTTTCAGCCAGTCGCGGGGTGCCTGTCCGGTCGTATTCTTGAAGGCGCGGGAAAAATGGCTGCGCGACAGCGCGCATTCCCTGGCGATGGTCGCGATCTGGATGCTTCGGTCGAGGTTGTCCAGCATCAGCTTTTTGGCCGTTCGTTCCTGCCACGAACTGAGTGTTGCCGGCTCGCGCTTCAGCTCGAACAGCCGCAGGCAGGCGCGAGCGGCGGTGGTGAGCTGATCTGTGCTGAGCCCGGCGGCGTCTCGTCCGAAAACAGCCGTGACGATGTCTGCACGATGCGCTTGGTTCATGGTTGACCTCTGAATACGGGAGCTGAGGTCATTCTGGCCAGATCCTGTACAGGCAGGTCGCACGATCGGGCCGCTCAGGCGTCCGATCGGGCCATGACGCACGGATTTCATCCTGCGGATGTGAAAAATAGTTGCCGTGGGCGCGCGCCTGCCCAACGCTTCGGCAATAAATCTGGACGAGGCGGGCGGCCGTCTGTAGCGTTCGATTGAGCATCGCGGTGACGCAACGGTCACAGGCAGCAGGGTCGGTGACGGAAAAGGCAGCCGTGAATCCCCGGCCGCGGCTATGCTCCGCGTGTCTGCTCGCGCGACGTGACGCGTCAGGCGTGAGGGCGACGGTTTTACCAACAGGGAGGTGAGTGTGCAGATGCAAGCCCAGGCGCTGGAAATCCTGGTGGTCGACGACCAGGAGGAAAACCTCGCAGAAATGCAGGAATTGCTCGAAGAGTTGGGCCGGACCGTCCGTTGTGCCGACTCAGGCGCCGAGGCGCTGGCCTGCCTGACGGAGGGCAATATCGGGCTGGTGCTGATGGACGTGCAGATGCCCGGCATGGATGGCTTCGAAGTTGCGCGCAGAATGCGTGCCGATCCGGCCACGCGCTTCACACCGATCATTTTCATCTCGGGCATGCGCCAGACCGAAGAAGTGCTCAACCAGGGTTACGCGGCAGGTGCCGTCGACTTCATGACCAAGCCGGTGCACCCCAATCTGCTGCTGCACAAGGCGCGTGTGCTGCTCGAACACGACCACTATCGGCGAGACCTTTTCCAGACCAGCCAGCAACTGGAGCGCGAACGGGCGTTCAACGCGTCGATTCTGAACAACACCGCCGAAGGCATTCTGGTGGTCGACGACGCAGGTGTGATCCGCTTTGCCAATCCGGCCATCACGCGCCTGCTCGGATGCTCGGATGATGAACTGAAGGGTCGCGCGTTGCTCGACTGGATCGAAACCCCTCACGACGACGACTGGCAGAGCTCTGTCTGGCTGGACCATTTCAAGCGCGGCGAAGGGCTGCGCCTGCATGACGCCAACTTGCGCAACCGCGACGGGCAGAGCATTCCGGTGGCCCTGTCGGCGTCGCCTCTGCCCGAGGGGCAGGCCGCGATGACGATTCTGGCGCTGGACATGACCTCCGTGCGCGAACTGCACCATAAGCTTGAAGTCATGACCATCACCGATGCGCTGACCGGCCTGCTCAATCGCCGTGGCTTCGTTCAGGCGCTGCAGGGCGCCATTTCGCGCAATCAGCGCTCTGGCCGTCTGAGCGCGCTGCTGTATCTGGACCTGGACGGTTTCAAGCAGATCAACGATCAGTTCGGCCATGACCGCGGCGACGAGGCATTGCGCTGGGTCAGCAGCCAGTTGCAGGTGTGCCTGCGGCCTTATGACCGGCTGGCGCGGATCGGCGGCGACGAATTTACGGTCATCATCGAAGGCGTCAACTGCCCGGACGATGCGGCGGCGGTGGCGGAGAAACTGATCGCGCAGGTTTCGGCCGATCAGGAGCGGTTTCGGCTGGGCGCGAGCATCGGGATCGCCTGTCTGCCTGCCAACGGCGGAACCGTCGAAGACCTGATGCGCGCAGCGGATGCGGCGATGTACCAGGCCAAGCGCGGCGGCAAAGGTCAGTACCGCTTTGCCCCGGACCCTTGACCGGCTTCATCTGAACGGCGCTCTACCGGCGCGAGGGAGTTGGACGGCGCATCCAGCGCCAGGCAGGGGGACGGGCGAGCCGTCCCCCTGGGCGATCACGTCATGCGTGCTCGCCATTCTTGCGCCCGGGCAGTGCGCTTACCCTTCGGCGGTCTTGTTGGCCTTTTCAGGATTGAAGCCGTCGAAACTGTCGAACACGCCCATGAAGCCCGGAACAGTGGCTTCACGCGCCCAGTCGCGCTGCAGCTCGCAATACATCTGCACGCGGCTGATCAACTTCACACCCGCTTGCTCCATGCGCCGCAGCGCCGCCTCGTGCGCGGCGACCGACGTACCGCCCACCGCGTCCACAGGCACATAGACTTCGTAGCCTTCCTGAATCGCATCCAGGGCAGGGAAGGTCAGGCACGCTTCGGTCCACAGCGCGGTAATGATCAGCTTGCGCCGACCGAGCGCCTTGACCGCCTGCTTGAATTCGGTGTCTTCCCAGCTGTTGATCGAGGTGCGATCGTACGTCGGCAAATGCCCCAGCACGTCTTGCAGCTCCTGGATCGGCGGCTTGTTGCGGCCGGTCTGGACGTTGACCGTGGAGTGGATGATGGGGAGGTTGTAGTTCAGCGCGGCCTTGGCAACGCTGGTGATATTGAAGACCAGCTCCTGGCGCGGCATCGAGCGGATCGATGAGACCTGGATCGGCTGGTAATCGATGATGATCAACGCCGAATTGTCGGGCGACAACAGCTGATCGGTGAGGGGATTGCGGAGAGTTTCGCTCGCCATTACGAGGTCCTTTTTTGTGGTTGTGATGCGCGCTTGCGCGGCAATTGGATGGGGCTCTTCCCTGGGCGAAGGTCGCTCGTCAGCGCTGCGGCCAATGGCGACCCGGACCTTGCGGGTCTGGCGTTACCGGGCGACCTCGCTTGAGGAACAACATTGTGCTGTTGCTCCACATGCTCCGGTAGTAGCATTCCGAGGCAAGCTGTGTTGCCAAAAGGGGAACAGTGATTTGGATATCGAAGAGCTCCGCACGTTTGTAGAGGTGGCCGATGCGGGAGGCGTTTCGCCTGCTGCGCTTCGGCTGGGTGTCGCCAAGTCGATCGTCAGTCGCAGGCTGGCCAGGCTGGAAACCGAGCTGGGCGTGCAGCTGCTTGCCCGCTCTACCCGCAAGACCGCCCTGACGGAAGCCGGCGCGACGTTTCGTGATTACGCGGCGCGGGTCTGCGCCGAAATGGACGTCGCCAGAGAAGCGATCCTGCCGGCCGGTGCCTTGCGTGGCCGCCTGCGTGTTGCCGCGCCGCTTTCTTTCGGACCCACCCATTTCGCGCCATTGCTGGCAGAAATGGCCCGGCGTCATCCCGAGCTGCATGTCCAGACCTGCTACAGCGACCGCTTCGTCGACCTCATCGCCGAGGGCTACGACTGCGCGATCCGGGTGGGCTACTTGCAGGATTCCAACCTGATGGCGCGCTGCATCGGGCCGATCAACACCCGGCTGGTCGCCAGTCCGCGCTACGTCCAGACTCACGGTGCGCCGCAGTCGCCGGACGAACTCATCGCCCATGAAGCGCTGATGAAGGGCACCGAAGCCTGGCAATTCATGGACGGCAACAAGGTGATTTCGGTTCGCCCGCAAGGGCGGTTCAAGGCCGACAGTGGCGTGGCGCTGGTTGCCGCAGCAGTGGCGGGGCTGGGCGTTGCCTACCTGCCCGATTGCCTGACATACGACGGTATCGCATCTGGCGCCCTGGTGCCGATCATGACGGACTATCCGCCGCCGCCTGCGGGTGCGTACGTCGTGCGCCCACCGGGCCAGCATCCGGCACAGAAGATTCGCGTCCTGACTGAACTGTTGATCGAATACTTCGGTGAGTCGCCGCACTTTGCCGCGGACCTGGCTGCCGGGCCCGAGGTGTAATGGGGCTGTCGACGAAGGGTGGAGGGCACAAGCAACGAACGGCCTGTCGGTGAGCGACAGACCGTTCAAGTCACACGGGATTGTTTGATCCCCGATATCAGAACAGCAGCTTGAACACTGCGATGACGACGATCAGGCCGATCAGAAAAATGATGCCAACGGTACCGCCCAGAAACTTCAGCATAAAACTTACTCACGACAAATGGATTCATAATGCTTGACCGTCCGGGCCGCCGCTTGGTTCGGTTTTTTTCCGTTCTCCATGCCCGTCCTGAGCGCCACATCGCGTCGGGCTTCAATCTCTTGATCAAGGCGTAAACCATGCAGCGACTGATTTTTCTGGCAGGGATGTTGTTAGGCACGCAAGCGATGGCCAATGGCGCCGTTGAACCGGTGGTGAAGTGGACCCTTCTCGATCAGAACGACAAGGCCTATACGCTGGACAGCCAGGCGCACGTGCTGCTCGTGGCGCGAAGCATGTCGGCGGCCAAGCTCGTCAATGCCGCCGTCGGCGACGCCCCTCAGGGATACCTCGAAGAGCGGGGTGTGGTTTACGTGGCGGATATCGAGATGATGCCTTCGCTGGTCAAGATGGTCGCGGTGCCGGCGATGCGCTCGGCCAAATACCGGATTCTGCTGGACCGCGACGGCAGGGTCGCCCGGCAGTACAACGGCGACAGAGACTCGGTTCAGTGGCTGACCTTGCAAGACGGCGCCGTTGTGCAGGAAAAGCGCTTCACGGACGGCGCAGCGCTCAAACAGGCGGTCGCGCTGCAGGCACAGCCCTGATCAGGCACAAACCGCCGCGCGCTCGAAGATCGTCTTCATGTAGCCGGAGATCATCGTTGAATCACCGAAGATCTCCCGCAGGCTGAGCTCGGCGTTGGCCAGGTGCAGGTGCAGTTGCTCCTTGACTCGGGCTTCGCCGTATAGGGAAACGAACGTGCTTTTGCCCGCGTCCTTACCCTGGTCCTTGTCGCTGTCGGGGCAGCTGTCTCGCAGATCGTCATACATCTGAAAGGCCTGCCCCAGTTCCACGGCAAACACCTGCAACTGCGGCCTGACGCTTTCGCCTGCGTCGCTGATCAGCCAGGCCATGTCGACGATGGCGCCGAACAGAACGCCGGTCTTGAGGTTGTTGGTCACGGCAATTTCTTCAGGGCTGCGCGGGTGCTGACCGTCGCGCAGGTCCTGGAACTGTCCGCGCACCAGCCCTTGCATGCCGACGGCATTGGCGGCCAGTTCGACCAGTTGGGTCCGGGTCGCCGGCGCCAGGTCGCTGATCGAGGCGATGACCCCGAACGCGCGGCTCAACAGTGCCACGGCGGTGAGGATCGCAACGTCTTCGCCGAACTTAAGATGCACCGTGGGCCGGCCGCGCCTGAGGGCAGCGTTGTCCATGCACGGCATGTCGTCGAGCACCAGTGAGGCGGCGTGGATCATTTCCACCGCGCAGCCCAGGTCCAGCCCGCACGTGCCGTCATGCCCCAGACCCTCGGCCGCGAGCATCAGCAGAATGGGGCGCATGCGTTTGCCCGGCGCCAACGTACACTCACGCATGGCCAGGGCGACCAGATCGCGTTCGTTGCCACTCTCCGGCAGCAACTCATCGAGTCGCTTCTCGATGGATGCACGTACGTGAGAGAGACGCTCAGTGAAGCCGTGATCGAGGGAAGCGTCTGTGTCGATGGTCATCGGGAGGTGCACCTCAGCCTGTTGCGAATGAACGTAGCGATTGAACGCTGCTACCGGATCCTTTGACCTGCAGCCTGAAAAACGCGGAACGACTCAACGTTCCAGCTGCCTGAGTCTGGGTAAAACTTGTACAAAATATGCGTCGATTGGCATTCTTGTACAAGTTCCGTCAGCTAGATGACCACGCCGGGTGCGAAATGATTCAAGAATGTGGGGCTTGTGATGAGTGACAGCGATCTGAGTCGACGCAAAGACGATCATCTGAACATCGTGCTGGACCGGCGCGCAAGCGGTCACGGCGCAGGTACTGGCTTTGACGCCTGGCAATTCGAGCACTGTGCGCTGCCTGAGCTGGATCTGGCTGCGATCGATCTGCGCAGTGAGCTGGCGGGCAGGCCGCTCAAGGCGCCGCTGCTGATCAGTTCGATGACCGGCGGGGCGCAGCGGTCGACCGCCATCAACCGTCATCTGGCCGAAGCGGCTCAGGCGCTGGGCATTGCCATGGGCGTCGGCTCGCAGCGCGTCGGCCTCAGAAGCGGCAACGATCAGGGGCTGACCCGCGAGCTGCGGCGCCTGGCACCAGACGTTCCGCTGCTGGGCAATATCGGCGCTGCGCAGTTGCTGGAGCGCGACGGGCTCGATCTGGCACGCCGCTCGGTCGACACGCTGCAGGCAGACGCCCTGATCATTCATTTGAATCCGTTGCAGGAAGCGGTGCAGACCGAAGGCGACCGGGACTGGCGCGGCGCGCTGGAGGCGATCCGCCGCACCGTTGAAACCGTCGGCGTGCCGGTGATCGTCAAGGAAGTCGGCGCGGGGATTTCCGCCGCCGTGGCCCAATCCCTGGCCGGTGTCGGCGTGCAGGTCATCGATGTCGCCGGCATGGGCGGCACCAGTTGGGCGGCGGTCGAGGCCGAACGGGCGGTGTTGCCCGCCGACCGCGCGGTGGCGGCGGCCTTTACTCATTGGGGCATTCCCACGGCCACCAGTCTGCGCAGCGTCCGCGAGGCGCTGCCCCAGATGACGCTGATCGCCTCCGGCGGCATCCGCGACGGCGTCGACGCGGCCAAGGCGATCTGTCTGGGCGCCGACCTCGTTGGCCAGGCGGCGGGCGTGTTGCGCGATGCGACGCTGTCGACCGAGGCGGTGATCGAGCATTTTGAAATCATGATCCGCCAGCTGCGGATTGCCTGCTTCTGTACCGGGTCGGCGGATCTGGCGGCGCTTCGTAACGCACGCCTGTTGCCACGCGAGCCATGGCGCATGACGCCTCCATGAGCCACTTCGGCGTGGTGGCTCCCGCGTTCTACAGTCATTTCCAGACCTTTCAGGCGTTGGCGTCAGCCCTCATCGATCGTGGCCATCGCGTCACGTTCTTTCAGCAGGCCGATGCCCGCCGCTGGCTGGCGGATCCGCGCATCGCGTTCCATGCGCTGGGCGCGACCAGCCACCCGCCCGCAAGCCTTGGGCCGGTATTGCAACGCGCCGCGGCGTCCAATCACCCATTGCGGCTGCGCGGCGTGATCCGTGACCTGTGCAACAGCACCCGCATGTTGTGCGCCGAGCTGCCCGACGCCTTGCGCGAACGGGGCGTCGATGCATTGCTGTGCGACCAGATGGAAGCTGCCGGCGGCCTGGTTGCCGAGGCGCTCGGGTTGCCGTTCATCTCGGTGGCCTCAGCGCTGCCGGTCAATCGCGAGCCCCAGATTCCGTTGGCAGTCATGCCGTTCGCTTACGCCGAGGACGAGCGCAGCAGGCGCATGTACGAAGGCAGCGAGCGGGTCTATGACTGGCTGATGCGACCTCTGAGCCGGGTCATCGGCGACGCCTGCCGACAGCTGTCCATCGAGCCCCGCGGCGGGCTTCATGAGTGCCTGTCCCCATACGCGCAGGTCAGCCAGACCTTCGACGGCTTCGATTTCCCGCGAGCCCGATTGCCCGCTACCTTTCATGCCGTCGGGCCGTTGCGTACGCCGGGGCAGCAGGCGGCAGGCGAGTGGAATATCGATCCTGACCGGCCATTCGTGTTCGCCAGTCTGGGCACGCTTCAAGGCGGGCGCATGGGCATGTTCACCCAGGTGGCCAAGGCCTGTGCGCGTCTTGACGCGCAGTTATTGATCGCCCACTGCGGTGGCCTCGGCCCGGCGCAGGAACAGCAGCTCAAACGGATCGGGGCGACATGGGTCACCGATTTCGCGGCACAGCAATGGGCGCTGGAGAAAGCCAGCGTGGTCGTGACCCACGGAGGCCTGAACACAGTGATGGATGCGATCAAGGCACGCACGCCCATGCTGGTCATGCCCATCGGCTTCGATCAGCCGGGCGTTGCATCGCGGGTGGCTTACGCGGGTGCCGGATTCCAGTTGAGCCGTCGCGCGCGCGCGGGCACGATCCACGAGGCGTTGAGGCGTCTGCTGGATCATCCTCCTGAACCACTGGAGCGTCTGGCGGCAGAGCTGGATCGGGCCGGCGGCACCCCGCGCGCCGCTGACATCGTCGAGTCGGTGATCCGCAGCGGCGCGCTAACAGCGGCGCGGGAGACCCCATGACTTACGACCTGATTTTCGCCGGAGGCGGCCTGGCCAACGGTCTCATTGCCTGGCGGCTCAAACAGCTGCGTCCCGAGCTGAATATTCTGTGCATCGAAGAGCAGCCGCACATGGGCGGCAATCACACCTGGTCGTTCCACGCGCAAGACCTCAGTGCCGCTCAGCAGCAGTGGATCGCTCCCTTGGTGGTGCAACGATGGCCTTGCTACGACGTGCATTTTCCCGGCGGCGCGCGGCGGCTGTCTTCGGGGTACGCCAGCGTCACGTCCGAGAGTTTCGTGCAGGTCATCGAAACCGCGCTTGGCGATGATGTGCGCACCGGACAAACGATCGCCGAGGTCAGTCCCCGTTCATTGCGGCTGGCCAGCGGCGAGACGCTTCATGCCAGCGCCGTCGTCGACGGGCGAGGGGTCAAAGGCAGCCCGCACCTGGTGCTGGGCCAGCAGGCGTTTCTCGGCCAGTTGCTGCAATTGCAGGCGCCTCACGGGCTCGAGGCGCCAATCATCATGGATGCGCGGGTGGCGCAGGGCGACGGTTACCGGTTCGTCTACGTGCTGCCGTTTTCAGCCGATACCGTGCTGGTTGAAGACACCCATTACGTGGATGAGCACGTGCTGTCCACCGAGCAACTGCGTCGCCACATCGACGAGTACGCCCAGGCGCAGGGCTGGACCGTCGCCGCGTGCCTGCGTGAGGAGCAGGGCGTGTTGCCCATTACGCTGGCCGGCGACTTCGATCGCTTCTGGGCGCAGGGCCGAGGGCAGCCACGGTCCGGCCTGCGCGCCGGGCTGTTCCACTGCACCACCGGTTATTCCTTGCCCGACGCCGTCAGGCTGGCCGACTGGTTCGCGTCGCAGCGCAATCTGCAAGCGGATGCGCTCGCCGACGGTATCCAGACATTCGCTCGGCAGGCCTGGCGCCGTCAGCGCTTTTATCGCCTGCTCAACCGCATGTTGTTTCTGGCAGGACGACCCCAGGACCGCTGGCAGGTCATGCAGCGTTTTTACCGCTTGCCGGAAGGATTGATCAGCCGGTTTTACGCCGGCCACAGCCGCCTGGCGGACAAGGTTCGTATCGTCTCCGGCAAACCGCCCGTTCCTGTGGGCGCGGCAATACGCGCGATGCTCCGTTTCCTGCCCAGCCACTACGAGAACCGAGAATGACCGAAGCGAAGAAAGCCATCGTGATTGGCGCAGGATTTGGCGGTCTGGCATTGGCCATCCGTCTTCAGGCCGCTGGCGTGCAGACCACGTTGCTGGAAAAGCGCGACAAGCCCGGCGGACGCGCCTACGTGTACCACGACGAGGGGTTCACCTTCGACGCAGGCCCCACGGTGATCACCGACCCTACCGCCATCGAAGAATTGTTCACCCTGGCAGGCAAGTCGATCGCGGACTATGTCGAGCTGCTCCCGGTGGCGCCGTTTTATCAGCTGTGCTGGGAGGACGGATCGCGCTTCGATTACGCCAACGACCAGGCCTCACTGGACCGTCAGATCGCCGCGTTCAACCCGCAGGACGTCGCCGGCTATCGGGATTTTCTGGCGTATTCCAAAGCGGTCTTTCGCGAGGGCTACCTGAAGCTGGGCACGGTGCCGTTCCTGTCGTTCCGCGACATGATCCAGGCCGGTCCGCAACTCGCCCGATTGCAGGCCTGGCGCAGCGTCTATTCGATGGTCTCCAGATTCATTCAGGACGACAAACTGCGGCAGGCGTTCTCGTTTCATTCGCTGTTGGTGGGCGGCAATCCGTTCGCCACCTCGTCGATCTACACGCTGATCCACGCCCTTGAACGGGAGTGGGGCGTGTGGTTTCCCAAGGGCGGCACCGGCGCGCTGGTCAATGCACTGGTGAAGCTGTTCGAGGACATCGGCGGGCGCATCGAACTCAATGCCAACGTCGCGGGCATCGACATCGAGGCCAATCGGGCCACCGGCGTGCGCCTTGACGATGGCCGCCGGATCGCGGCCGACAGTGTCGCCTCGAATGCCGACGTCGTGCACACCTACGCCCGATTGCTCGGTGACCACCCGCGCGGCGTTCAAGAAAGCGCGCGGCTCAAGGGCAAACGCTACAGCAATTCGCTGTTCGTCATTCACTTCGGCCTGAAGCGGCCGCAGCCGCAGTTGCAGCACCACACGGTGTGTTTCGGGCCTCGTTATCGCGCGCTGATACAAGAGATCTTCAAAGGCGATGCGCTGGCTGAAGACTTTTCCCTGTACCTGCACGCGCCCTGCGTGACCGATCCAAGCCTGGCGCCCGCTGGATGTTCCAGCCATTACGTCCTGTCGCCGGTGCCCCATCTGGGCAATGCGCCCATCGACTGGACGACCGAGGGGCCGCGTTACCGGGACCGGATCTTCGACTACCTTGAAAAGCACTACATGCCTGGCCTGCGCGACGATCTGGTGACGTCGCGGATCTTCACGCCCGACGATTTCCAGAGCGAACTGAACGCTCATCTCGGCTCGGCATTTTCCCTGGAACCGATCCTGACTCAGAGCGCCTGGTTTCGACCGCACAACCGCGACGCCAGCCTGCACAATGTCTATCTGGTCGGCGCCGGCACTCATCCCGGCGCGGGAGTGCCCGGGGTAATCGGCTCGGCCAAGGCCACCGCAGGCGTGATGCTGGAGGATCTGCACCGTGAACGCCCATGACGCTGACGATCAGCATTTGCTTGACCACGCCACCACCAGCATTGCGGTCGGCTCGAAGAGTTTCGCGGCTGCGTCGCGCCTGTTCGACCCGCTCACGCGGCGCAGTGCCGTGATGCTCTACGCGTGGTGTCGGCATTGCGACGATGTCATCGACGGGCAAGAAGCGGGGCACGCGGCCACGCTGGTCGGGGAGCAGGAAGTCCATCGCCGACTGGCCGATCTGGTGGCCCAGACCCAGGGCGTTTACGCCGGCCTGCCGGTAGAGACCGAAGCATTCGCAGCGTTCCGCGACGTGGTCATTCGCCACCGGATCAAGGAAACCTATGCACTGGAGCACCTGGCCGGTTTTGCGATGGATGTTCAACAGCGCCGGTACCACCGCATCGAAGACACGCTGGAATATTGCTATCACGTGGCGGGCGTCGTCGGGCTGATGATGGCTCAGGTCATGGGCGTGAGCGACGAAGCCACGCTGGACCGGGCGTGTGATCTGGGCATGGGGTTTCAGCTGACCAACATCGCCCGCGACATCGTTGAAGACGCCGGCGTCGGCCGTTGTTATCTGCCTCAGGACTGGCTAGACGAATTTTCTATCCCTCGCGAGCGGCTGGCCGAGGCGCAATACCGCGACGCGCTGTCGGTATTGGCCAGACGACTGGTCGAAATGGCCGAGCCTTTTTACACCAGTGCCGAGGCAGGTCTGACGTCCTTGCCCTGGCGCTCGGCGTGGGCAGTGGCGACGGCCAGCGGCGTTTACCGCGAGATTGGCGTCAAGGTCCGCAAGCAGGGCAGTGGCGCCTGGGATGCGCGGGTGTCCACCAGCACCTTCGACAAGCTGCGTCTGGTGCTCGCCGGACTCGGGCGGGCGATCAGCTCCCGTGGCCGTCGCTGGCCCGAGCGCCGGGCTGAGCTGTGGCAGCGTCCACGTCATGCTTCTTCAGAGAGCCGCCATGAAGATCGCGCAGCTGCTTGCGAAGGCTCGACGTAGAGGGCGCATAGAGAAAACCGAAAGACACGCAGCGATCCTTTCCCGATACGGCGTGGTGCATCAGGTGCGCCTGATAGAGCCGCTTGAGGTAGCCATTTCTGGGCACGTACTTGAGCGGCCAGCGCTTGTGAACCAGCCCGTCGTGCGCCAGAAAATACAGGAAACCGTACGCCGTCATGCCCGCACCGATCCACTCCAGTGGGTGCATCCCTTGTGTGCCAAGGGCAATCAGCACGATGGCGAAGCCTGCGAAGACCACCGCGTACAGGTCATTTTTTTCGAACCAGCCGGTTCGGGGCTCATGGTGGGACCGATGCCAGCCCCAGCCCCAGCCATGCATCACGTATTTATGCGCGACGAACGCGAAGCCTTCCATGCCGATGACCGTGGACAGAAAAACCAGTGCGTTCAACATCATCCGAATCGCTCGAGGGAAACCAGACTATTCAGACCGTTCTGGGCACTGGAACGTTCTGAGTTTATGCGCCGCCGCGCCGCCCGGCTCACGCGGATTCGACCACAAACACCAGGCTGGGCGGCCTGCCCGGAACGTCATCCAGCGTCCCGCTGCGGTGCATGCCGATTTTTTCCAGCACCCTGATGGAGGCCAGGTGGTCCGGCCGGACCACGGCCCAGACACGCTCGATGCCAGCCTGAGCGAACGCTGTCTGCAGCGCGAACCTGCCCAGTTCTGTCGCATACCCTTTGCCCCAGGCGTCGCTGGCGAAGCGATAGCCGATGTTGAGCCGCGACTCGCCCAGATAATCGTAATGACCAACGCCGCCAAAACCTATGAGCCGGTGCAGCGCCACCTTTTCCGCGATGGCCCACCAGCCGAAGCCGTGCTGCTGCCAGTGTTCGATCCATGCGCGGACGAGGGCATCGGCTTGCGCCATGGACGTCATAGGTCCGGCCGGGTTGAAGCGCTGGGTGTCGGGATCTCTGTAGATGTCGAACAGACGGGCGGCGTCGCCCGGTTCAGGAGGGCGGTAGATCAGGCGGTCACTTGAAACGGGCATGGTATCGGCTCGGCAGTGGCGTGGGTTCACGCCGCGCAGTATAAGCGGTGCGGATGCCCCGCGCCCGGCCGTATCGCCGGGCCTGATGGCAGCCCGGACTGCCGCCGGATGCAGGCTCAGTGAAGAGGCCTCACAGTTTTTCGTGGGCCAGTTCGATGTCGGCCGGCGCGACCGGGCGAACGCCGCCTGCGCGGCTGATAGCATGCAGCACAACCCCGACGAGGAGTAGGGCACCGGCGCGCAGCCAGGTGTCCAGACTCTGCTGGCTGAGCAGCAACAGGCAAGAGGCGATACCGAGCACAGGCACCCAGGTCGGCACCCGGAAGTGCGGCGTCTGCACCTTGTCCTTGCGCAGCACCAGCACCGCCAGGTTGGTACTGATGAACACGAAGAGCAGCAACAGCACGACGGTCTGCGCCAGCGTGGCCAGCGAGCCGGTCAGCGTCAGGATCACCGCCAGCACCGAGGTGACCAGGATCGCCACGCCGGGCGTGCGCCGCGTCGGCAGCACATAGGTCAGCGGCCCTGGCAGCAAGCCCTGACGCGCCATGCCGTACGCCAGCCGACTGGACATGATCATCGTCAGCAGCGCGCCATTGGCCACGGCGACCAGGGCGATGAAGGCGAACAGACGTGGCGGTATGCCCAGCCCCGACGCTTTCACCACCTCCAGCAACGGCGCCGAAGAATGCAGTAATTGCTCGACAGGCATGACAGCCGCGGCGGCGATGGCCACGCCCATGTAGATGGCGCCGGCGATCAGCAGCGCACCGAACAGCGCTCGCGGATAAGTGGTGCGCACGTTGCGAATTTCTTCCGCCAGGTTGGCAGACGTCTCGAAACCGACGAACGAATAAAACGCCAGCAACGCTGCGCTGAGCACCGCGACGGCGGGGTCGATCCCGGCCTTGAAGGTCATGGCCCTGCCAAGGTCCGCTTCACCCGAGCGGAAAAACCAGGCCGCTGCGAATATCACGATCAGCAGCCCGGAGATTTCGATCAGCGTCATGACCAGATTGGCCGACAGCGATTCCTTGATCCCGCGCGCATTGAGCAGCGCGATCACCGCCAGAAACGCCAGCGCCGCGTAATGAGGCGAAACCTCGATGAACGGCGACAGATAATCCCCCGCGAACGCCAGAGACAGGCCGGCGGCGCTGGTCACGCCCGCAGCGAGCATGCAGAAACCGACAAGAAACGAAATCAGCGGCGATCGGAACGCCTTGCCGGCGAACACCGCCGAAGCGCCAGCGTGAGGGTATTTGGTCACCAGCTCGGCATAGGAGCCTGCGGTCAGCAAGGCGAACAGCAAGGCAATGAGCAGCGGCACCCAGACCGCGCCGCCGACCTGGCCGGCGATGGTGCCCGCCAGGGCGTAAACGCCTGCGCCCAGCACGTCGCCGAGGATGAACAACAGCAACATCGGGCCTGAAACGGCCCGCTTGAGTGCTGATGAGGATTGACTGATTGCGCTCGCCATTGCTGCTCCTTGCCCTTTGTCTGGTCCGTGGTCGGGTGTCGCCGACGCGTTGCGCCTCACCTCACGGCTATTCAAAGGATCGTGGGGGCGCAAGAAGATTCAGGACATTTGTCAAACCCTGGACCACGGACTGTTTCGTTGCAGCCCAGCGCGGTGGGCGAAGTGGCAGGCGTATTGCTGCAAAAAGATGACTGCTCGGCGCGGTGTGACCTATCTTTTCAAAGGATCGACTGGCGACCACGGGCAGGGCGCCCACAGGCAGTGTTCTTTCAGAGGTTGAATATGGTCGGGCTTCGTGGGTGCAGAATCATGTGTATGGCGGTCACGTTGCTGGCGCTGCCCGGCCTCGCGCTGAGCGAGCCGGCGTGCGAGCACCTGACAGCCACGGGCAACGCCGAGTACCCACCCTATCTGTGGCGCGATCCCCACGACCCCGGTCGCCTGATCGGTGCCAACGCCGACCTGATCAAACATCTGGGCACGCTGTTGGGGCTGCGGATCGATGTCGTGTACGGCGGGCCGTGGTCTCGGGCGCAGGAAGAGGTGAGGGCAGGACGTATCGACATGCTCGCCGGGTATTTCCTCACGGCCGACCGTGAGCAGACGCTGAATTTCGTCAAACCGGCGTTCCTGTTCACGCCCAGCATGGTCTGGGTCAGGCGCGACGAGGTCTTCCCCTATCATCAATGGTCTGACCTCACAGGGCGCAGCGGCGGAACGCTGGTCAATAACAGCTTCGGTCAGGCCTTCGATGATTACGCCAGGGCCAATCTGTCGCTCGAGGAGGTGCCCACCGCCAGCCAGGCATTCCAGAAGCTCATCCTCAAGCGCAACGATTACGTGATCTTCGAACAATTCCCCGGCATGGCGCTGGCCAGGAAACTGGGCATTGAAGGCGATGTCGTTGCGCTCGAGCCGCCGATCAACAGCGAAGGGCTCTATCTGGCGTTGTCAGCCAAGGCACCCTGCATCTCGGCGTCGCTGCGCAAACAGATCGGCAGCGAGATGCAGAAGATCGTCTCAAGCCCTCTGGCGCAGGATCTGGTGAAGGCCAATCTGGCGCTGTGGAACGCCCAGCAGCAGGCCGGTTTGAACCCATGAAGCGCACCGACATGGCGTGGTTCAAGCACCTTCACAGTGCGCAGGATCCGCATCGCGCAATGCCCCCTGAATCAAAACGGCAAATGATGCGATGGCGTCATCCATGCCGTAGCGACCTCGGACCAACGCGCCCGCCAATGCTTCGCCCGCGCCGACCAGACCGGTGCAGCGTCGCTCCAGTTCTTCCGCCGAAAACGCCGCATGGGGTTTCAGCACGGCCATGAACATCTGCACGCAATTATCAAGCAACTCCTGAAAAACAGCGGCTTTCTCCTGACTGCCTGCCAGCGCGGCGCCCACCGCGTGGAACTCGTCGGTGTTGTCGGCCGCGCACTGGATGTAGGCGCTGGCCAGCACCTGTGCGGTCTCCTGCAGCGTCCGCGTTCCGTTGGACATGGCGTCACGGAAAGCCGCAACGCGTTCGGTATCGATCCATGTGTACAGCTCGATCAGCAGGCTGGAGCGCGTGGGGAAATGATCGTAGACCACCGGTTTGGAGACGCCGGCGCGGACCGCCAGATGGCCCAGCGTCAGCCGGTCTGCGTCTTCTTCGCGCACGATCAGCAGGGCGGTGTCCAGCAGCTGTCGCCGCCGCTCGGGCTTTGAAAGCCGCCGCGATGTTGGCTGGGCGGCGTTGTCGTTACTGTCTTCTTGCACGGCATGTGTCCCTGAATAATAAAACCTACCAATGGTAGGTTGCGGTGCTGAAGGGGCGTGTTAGGGTGCCTACTAGTAGTAGGTTGTTACCCAGAAAACAAGGAGAACAGACGATGTCCTTGCATCCAATTCTACTGATGGGCGGTTCTGGCGCCATTGGCCACCAGACCGCACGGGCTTTGCGGGCCGTGTATCCGGACGTGCCGTTGCTGTTCGGCGGCCGCGACCTGAGCAAGGCCGAGCAGGCCGCCGCGCAGATGGGCGGCGCCGAAGGTGTGAAGATCGACGCTGGCGCAGACGATCTCGGCCTGGGCGAGCGTCGCATCAGCGGCGTCGTGGTCTTCTACATGGATCACGCCCTCGCGGGGCTGCGTTATGCGCAATCGCGCGGCGTCCCGCATTTGAGTATCTCTTCTGGCGTGTTCGAAATCGCACCGGAAATCGCCACCTACATGCACCGGCCTGACGCTGCCGCCATCGTACTCGGTTACGAGTGGATGGTCGGCGCAACGACGGTCTCGACCCTTGAACTGGCGCGGGCGTTCGATCGCGTCACTGACATCGCGATTCACGCGCTGGTCGACGAGCAAGACACGGGCGGCCCCACCGTCGCCAGCGATTTCGAGCACCTCAACCGCATGCTGCCTGCCGCGCTGACGCGTCGCGATGGCGTGTTCGGATGGCGCGAAGGGGAGCAGGCCAACGTCAGCTTTGACGCGGTGGACGGTACGCCGATCCAGGCGTCCGGATTTTCGTCCATCGACGTCACAGGCCTTGCTGCCGCGACCGGCGCCGCCAATGTGCAATTCAATCTGGCGACGGGGGTGAGTTCGAGCCGACGGCGGGGCGGGCCGATGTCGACCGAAATCATCATCGAACTGGCGGGTGAAGACCTGCAGGGCAAGCCGCTGAGCACGCGTCACGCGGTGGTGCACCCGGCGGGTGCCGCGGCGCTTACCGGCCTGAGCGTCGCCATGGTGCTGGAGCGCCTGCTGGGGCTGGACGGCCAGCCGGCAACGCCCGCGGGCCTGTATTTCCCCTATCAGGTATTGAACGCAGACAGGTTTCTCAAGCGTCTGACACAAGAAGGCGGAGAGCTGCGCGCGCTCTGAGCAATTGCTTCGTTGAGCACGGTCAGCACACTCGCTGGCCGTGACCCTTTGTCCAGTCGCTTTGAATGGCGCACGCCAGACTGCCTGCCGTTCACTGTCGATCGCGCCGATGCGAGAATTTTTTCAAGTTATTTCCTTACTTCCCATGCCCCCAGACGCCGCGCGCTGCAGGCCTGACAACCGGGCACGTTGTCGCAGGTCGCGGCCGCTCCAGCGGTTGTGCTGAATCGGTTCAACTGGCATAAAAGAAAGGGCGTCGGGCTGCAACACCCGGAAATACACGGGTGGCGGGTCGAGACAAGCCTTGTAACGAATGACCCGCACTGACGACACCGTGGCGAACTCGCCCTGTCATCCGATGCACCTGCCAATGCGGCAATCTGCGCTATCCAGCCTGCCTTTCAACCTCATAGAGGCCATTCATTCGGCGTGCCCAAACGCCGTGCTGCAAAAAAGGAACGGACCATTGAGCGATCAATCCACTCCGAACTCTTCACTCGCCAGACTCTGCGACAAAATCGGTATCCCTTACCCCATGTTCTGGGGCTTCGTCGGCCTGTTGATCTTCATGATCGGCGACGGCGTCGAACTCGGTTACCTGTCTCCCTTCCTCAGCCAACGCGGCATGCCCGGCGATGAAATCGCCATGGTGTTCACCCTCTACGGCGTCACCGTCGGGATCTCTTCCTGGCTCGCCGGCGCGCTTTCCAACATCTGGGGGCCCAAGCGGGTCATGTTTCTGGGCCTGATCATCTGGAGCGTGTTCGAGGTGCTGTTTCTCGTCTATGGCCTGCAGAAACTCAGCTATTCGATGATCCTGCTGACATACGGCCTGCGTGGCTTCGGGTATCCGCTGTTCGCCTATGGCTTTCTGGTATGGATCGCCGCGGCCACGCCGCCGCGCAAGATGGGCATGGCGGTCGGCTGGTTCTGGGTCGCGTATGCGGCGGGACTGCCGACGCTGGGTTCGCTGGTGGCGAGCATCAGCATCCCGCTGATCGGCGCGTTGCAGACATTCTGGCTGTCGTTTGGCCTGGTGGTCATCGGCGGCGCGATCGGCCTGATCGGCATGCGCGACGCCGCGGGCCTGCGTCGCCTGGCGCCGGAGGGGGAGCGGCCGATGGTGTCGATGGCCAAGAACATCACCATTATGTGGACGCGCCCGAAGGTGTCGCTTGCAGGGCTGGTGCGGGTCATCAACACCTCGTCGATGTTCGGCTTCCTGGTGGTCATGCCCGGCTTCTTCATGCACACCGTCGGCTTCACGCTCGAGCAGTGGCTGCGCCTGCTGACCATCGTGTTCGTGTTCAACATCATCGGCAATCTTACCTCCAGCGTGATCAGCACCCGGATCGGCTATCGCAACACCATCCTCTGGCTGGGCGCGGTAGGCAGCACGATCAGCACTCCGCTGTTCTTCTTCATGCCGCAGATGTTCCCCAATAACTTCCTCATCGCCTCGGTCTTTGGCGCGTTCTACGGCCTGACGCTGGCCTGCTTCGTGCCGCTCTCGGCACTGGCGCCGGCCCTTGCCCCGCAGAACAAGGCCGCCGCGCTCTCGGTGCTGAGCCTGGGTGCGGGGGCTTCGACCTGGGTGGGGCCGGCGGTGGTGGCGATTTTCAACGATCGCTTCGGGCTTGAGGGCGTGGTCTGGGCGTTCTGTGGGCTGTATGCGCTGAGCGCGGTCATGACGGCGTTTCTGCGTGATCCAGAGCCGGTGCATGAGCCGATCCTCATCAAGATCAAACGCAAGATCAAAATCCGCGCACCGCGTCTGGACTACCGCTGGGCCCACGCCGAAGAGCCGAAATAGCGCGCTTCGGTCAATCCGGTCGAGCCCTGCGTGGAGAGGGCTTCGACCGCGCGCCCGCGTCGGCGGCAGCGCGGGCAGCGGGTTCAGGCGGTGATTGCACGCTGGTCGGAAACGCTTCGCGGTAGAAGGTTTTCAGCGTGTCGATGAACTCCTCCGCGAGGCGGGTGCGGGCAGCCAGGGGCGGCCAGATGACGTAGGTCGGGAACAGGACGTCCGGCGCGAAGGGCCGGATCGCGATCTCGCGGTGACGGTAATCCTGAGCCACCAGCGGGTGGGCGAGGGTGATGCCCATGCCCAGCGCCACCATCTCGCAATTGATCGCGCTGTATTGCGCCTCGACCGCCATGACCCGCTCGACGCCCGCCTGTTCGAACAACCCGTCGACCAGCGAGCGAGTGCCATCGCCGTGGCAGAGCGAGACGAAGGTCTCGCCTTCGAGATCGGCGAAGGTGATCTGCTCGCGGCCTGCCAGCGGGTGAGCGGCGGGCAGAACGCACACCGCCGGAATCATCGCCAGCAACTCGATCTGTTCGCTGCTGACATCGCCGGGGTGGACCACGATGCCGATGTCGCAGAACTGCGATTTGACCCACTGCTCCACCGTCGGCGAGGAGTTCACGTGCAGCGACACCGTCAGTTCGGGTCGCGACTGGGTGAAGGTCTTCAAGACTTTGGGGATCACGCTGAGCCCGGTGGAAGGCACGGCCGCCACCCGTAAACGGCCGGTGCCGAGATTGCGGATGTTCTTCGCCGACAGGCGCAGGCTGTCCATGCCGACATACGCGCGCTCGACTTCCTGGAAAAACGCCTGGCCCTCTTGCGTGGGGATCAGTCGCACCCCGGCACGCTTGAACAGCGTCAGTCCGGTGCTCAACTCCAGCTGCGAAATGAGTCGGCTGACATTGGGCTGCGAGGTGTACAGCACCTCGGCCGCCGCGGTCATGGAACCCAGCCGCATGACGCTGCGGAACGCTTCGATCTGTCTCAGATTCATGCTGCCTTCCATATCAAATATGAATAACTAACCCGCATATCCGTATTTGACCATATGGGAGGGGCCTCGCAATACTCGGGTCAGCCATTCATAGCGCACATGAAGATGCGCCACCCCGCGATGGATTCGCCGGGAGCATGCACCGTGCATGCATGGCTCCGGTTCAGGCCGGAGCGACTGACGCATTGTTCGATCTGCCCCATGCACTTCGGAGATAGTCTGTGATTAGCCTTAACTCGTCCCCCGCAGCACAGCCGTTTCGTCCTTTCAACCGTCTCGCCGTTGCCGTCACTTTGACGTTCGCTGGCCTGTGCAGCAGCCCGGCGTTCGCCGAACCCACGCTGTACGTCGCCGGCGTCGGCGGTTCCACCGAGCAGATGTACAAGACCAAGGTCATTCCGGCTTTCGAGAAACAGCACAACGTCAAAGTCGTCTACGTCGCCGGCAACTCCACCGAGACGCTGGCCAAGTTGCAGGCGCAGAAAGGCCGTCAGCAGATCAACGTGGCGATGATGGACGACGGTCCGATGTACCAGGCGTTGCAGATGGGCCTGTGCGAGAAGCTCAGCGACGCGCCGGTGTACAAGGATCTCTATCCGCTGGCGCGCTTGAGCCCTGAAGCCTCCGGGATCGGCGTGGTCGCCACCGGCATCGGTTACAACGAGGAGGCTTTCAAAAAGCGCGGCTGGGCAGCACCGGACTCATGGGAAAACCTCACCGATCCGCGTTACCGGCAACTGCTGGGCATGCCCCCGGTGACCAACACCTACGGGTTGCACACGCTGGTTGAAATGGCCCGCCTGCGCGGTGGCGGCGAGAAGAACATCGACCCGGGTTTCAAGGCCCTGAAAGATGAGATCGGCCCGAACGTGCTCGCCTGGGTGTCGGCGCCGGGTGAGATGGACGGCATGATGCAGAACGGCGACGTGGTCATGGCGGTGTATGGCAGCGGGCGTGCCGTGGCGTTGCAAGGCACCGGGTTCCCGCTGAAATTCATTTACCCCAAGGAAGGCGGAATCGCCCTGCAGATTGCCGCCTGCAGCGTGACGCCGAACGCCCAGTCGGAGCTGTCCCAGGCGTTCATCCAGTACGTGCTTTCGCCTGAGGTTCAGCAGATTCAGGCGCAGGAGAACGGCTTCGCCCCGGTCAATCAGACCGTCACCCTGACCCCCGAACTGGCCGCGCGGATGCCCTATGGTCCGGAGAAGGTCAACGCGCTGATCAAGGTGGACTGGGACACGATCAACCAGCAGCGCGGCGAGTGGACGACCCGCTGGAATCGCACCGTCGAGCGTTGATCGCGATGGCTGATCGTTGATCGGGCCTGGCCCGGTCACTCCGATAACCTTTCTGGAGACGCAGGTTCGCCTGCGTGGCACGCCCATGGCATTCCTCACACTCGAAGGCATCGTCAAAGAGTACGGCAGCTTCAAGGCCATTGACGGTCTGAATCTGGAAGTCCGGCATGGCGAATTCGTCGCCTTGCTCGGCCCGTCCGGCTGCGGCAAGACCACCACGTTGCAGTCGATCGCCGGTTTCGTGCAGCCCACTCACGGGCGAATC